>Ga0308164_10000011_pt1 | contig 664107 bp, 563 predicted proteins | sample PhyTR2_FD_201031 | JGI IMG/M metagenome (GOLD analysis project Ga0308164, IMG submission 201031) | Phyllosphere microbial communities from UC Gill Tract Community Farm, Albany, California, United States - DLSLT.R2 | ecosystem: Host-associated > Plants > Phyllosphere > Unclassified | place...
CCACGGTGGCCGGCCTGCTCGGCGACGCGGTGGCGGTAAGCGGTAACGGCAGCGCCAGCTTTGCCAGCAAGGACGCCGGCGCCAACAAGGCCGTGACCGTGACCGGCTACACGCTGGCCGGCGCCGATGCCGCCAACTACGACCTGCTGCAACCGGCCGGCCTGAGCGCCACCATCAACAAGGCCAGCCTGATGGTCGGCGGCGTCACCGCTGCCGACAAGACCTACGACGCCACCATCGCCGCCACCCTGACCGGCACGGCCACGGTGGCCGGCCTGCTCGGTGACGCGGTGGCGGTAAGCGGTAACGGCAGCGCCAGCTTTGCCAGCAAGGACGCCGGCGTCAACAAGGCAGTGACCGTGACCGGCTACACGCTGGCCGGCGCCGATGCCGCCAACTACGACCTGCTGCAACCGGCCGGCCTGAGCGCCACCATCAACAAGGCCAGCCTGGTGGTTTCGGGCGTTACCGCAGCTAGCAAGGTATTCGACGGCACCACAGCCGCCACGGTCAATGCCGGCAATGTCACGCTGGCCGGCCGATTGGGCGCGGATGTGATTACGGTTGCCGCAACAGGCCAGTTTGCCGATGCCACTGCCGGCCAAGGCAAGGCGGTCAATCTGAGCAGCACCTATGGCGGCGCCGATCTCGGCAACTACACCATTACCGGCCAGTCGCAAGCGTTTGCCGATATCATCGCTGCATCGGTCGTTGTGCCTGAGACGCCGGTCCAGCCTCCCCCAGTGGCGCTGCCGGTACAGAACACGGTAACGCAACTGCAGGCATCGCTGTTGCCGCCGCAAGCGACGGCACAGCCGCAGGCGTTGAGCCTGTCCTCGACGCTGGTGGTGCAGCAGACCACTAACACTGGCAGCAACAGCAGCAACGACAACGCCAGCGACGAAGGCAAGCAAGCCCCGGCCAAGACGCCGATCATCAACACGACGGCAGCCTTCGGTCTGCCTGCGCCGATGCTGCGCATTCAAAATGGCGGTCTGCAGTTGCCGCTCGTCGCCACCAGCATCAAAGAATGAACGTATCCATGACCACTATTTCCCCTCCACGTCCCGTCATCAAACCCGTGCTGGCAGCGTTGCTGCTCGCTTCCGTCCAAGCCCAGGCCTTGGCCCAGCAGACGCCTGCCAATGCCGGGTCCATCCTCCAGCAGGTGCAACCGCCGGTGCAGCCGGTTGCCCCGCCGGCGTCGCCGGCGCTGGAAATCAGGCCGAAAAGCGATGCCGGCCTGCCGTCGTCGCAACCGATCTTCGTGAAGACCTTGCGCATCATGGGCAACACGGCGTTTTCCACCGAAACGCTGCTTGCGCTGGTTGCCGACCAGCAGGGAAAAAGCCTGACACTGCAGCAACTCGAAGCGCTGGCCGGGCGTATCACGGCCTACTACCAGTCGCACGGCTATCCCGTTACCAGGGCGATCATCCCGGTGCAGTCGATCAGCGATGGCATTGTCATCATCCAGGTGGTCGAAGCTCACTATGGCAATGTGCTTCTTGACAATCGCAGCGACGTCCGCGACGAGGTCCTCAAGGCCACGCTGGCGGCGCTCGCCAGCGGCGATCTGATTGCCGATGCCGCACTTGATCGCACCCTGCTGCTGCTGTCCGACATACCGGGCGTGGGCGTGAACGCGGTACTCAAACCGGGTACGACGGTCGGGACCGCCGATATCGGGATCGAGGCGCGCGAGGTGAGCACATCCGTGGCCAACCTGGCGCTCGACAACTACGGCAACCCTTACATCGGGCGCCCGCGGCTCAGTGGCAATGTCAACCTGTTTAATCCCTTGCACGCCGGCGATATCCTGAGCGCCAGCCTCACCACCACCGGCGACGGCATGAGCTACGGCCGCCTGTCCTACGACGCGCTGCTCAACGGCCAGGGGACGCGGGTCGGTAGCGCCTACTCGGCCCTGCGTTACCGGCTCGGTGGCACGGCCCGCGCGCTTGATGCCAACGGCAGCGCCGCAGTGGGCAGCGCCTGGGTCAGGCACCCGTTCATACGCAATAAGCAATACAACCTGTACGGGCAACTGCAGTACGACGCTAAAAAGCTGCGGGACCATCTCGATGTCGCCGACCTGCGCACCGACCGCCACCTGCGCAACTGGATCGTCAGCGTCAACGGCGACCAGCGCGACACCTTGCTCGGTGGCGGCATGAGCACTGCCACATTAAGCTGGACCGGCGGTCGCAGCAACTTTGACGACGCCGGTGCGGCGGCGTCCGATGCGGCCACGGCACGCTCCGGCGGCCGCTATGCGAAGTGGAATCTCAATGTGGCGCGCCTGCAAGGGCTCACGCCGCGCAATACGCTGTATCTGACGTTCGGCGGCCAATGGGCCGACAGCAATCTCGATTCGGCAGAAAAGATGAGCGCCGGCGGCCCTTATACGGTGCGGGCCTATGATATCGGCGCGCTATCCGGCGACACCGGCTACACCGCGAGCGCGGAACTGCGCCATGATTTGGGCGCGCTGCTGTCGGGAAGCTGGCAGGCGCAGGCTTTTATCGACAATGCCCATGTCAAGATCAACCGCCATCCCTGGACCAGGTCGGAGAACAGCGCGACCTTGTCCGGCGCCGGTCTGGGCCTGAACTGGTTCGGCCCGGATCAGTGGCGGGCCACCGCCTCGGTGGCAACCCGGCTTGGGGCGGCGCCGTCCCTGCTGGGCAGGCAGTCGTCGGTACGTGCCTGGCTGGTCGTGTCCAAGGGTTTCTGACTGCCGCCGGCCCGGCAGGTTGGGCCGCGCAGGTTTTAAGCGTCGAGCACGATGCGCAGCATGCGGCGCAGCGGTTCGGCCGCGCCCCACAGCAGCTGGTCGCCCACGGTGAACGCCGACAGGTACTCGGGGCCCATGCTCATCTTGCGCAGGCGGCCGACGGGAATCGTCAGGCTGCCGGTGACGGCGGCCGGCGACAGGTCTTTCACCGACGCTTCACGGGTGTTGGGCACAACCTTGGCCCACTGGTTGGCGGACGCAATGATGTCGGTGATCTCGTCGAGCGGCACATCCTTGTTCAGCTTGATGGTCAGCGCTTGCGAGTGGCAACGCATGGCGCCGATGCGCACGCACAGGCCATCCACGGGAATCGCTTTCGAGCCGAAGTCGGCGCCCAGGCCCAGGATCTTGTTGGTTTCGGCGCCGGCTTTCCACTCTTCCTTCGACTGGCCGTTGCCCAGGTCCTTGTCGATCCACGGGATCAGGTTGCCAGCCAGCGGCGCGCCGAACTGTTTGATTTCGTCGGCCGACAGGCCATGCTGGGTCGCGAGCACCTGGCGGTCGATTTCCAGGATGGCCGAGGCTGGGTCGTCGAGCAGCGGTTTGACCGCGCCGTTGATGGTGCCGAACTGGGTGAGCAGTTCGCGCATGTGCTGGGCACCACCGCCCGACGCGGCCTGGTACGTCATCGACGTCATCCAGTCGACCAGGCCGTGCTGGAACAGGCCGCCCAGGCCGATCAGCATGCACGACACCGTGCAGTTACCGCCGATGAAGTTTTTCACGCCCTTGCCCAGCGCATCCTTGATCACGTGCATATTGACGGGATCGAGCACGATGACCGCATCTTTTTCCATGCGCAGGGTGGATGCCGCATCGATCCAGTAGCCGTTCCAGCCAGCCGCGCGCAGTTTCGGGAACACGTCGCTGGTGTAGTCGCCGCCCTGGCACGAGATGATGATCTCGCACTTTTTCAGTTCGTCGATATCGGTGGCGCTTTTCAGCTTGGTTTCATTTTTCGCCATTGCCGGGGCGTTGCCGCCCGGGTTCGAGGTCGTGAAGAACACCGGCTCGATATGGGCGAAATCGCCCTCTTCCTGCATGCGCTGCATCAGGACCGAACCCACCATACCGCGCCAACCTACGAGACCTACGAGTTTCATTTTTTATCCCTTGAATATTGTATAAATCTTTTACGTCGCGCGGCATCACTGATGCGATACGCGCGCTATCGCCGCACCCGCGAATCCGTCATCCTCGCGAAAGCGGGGATGACGAGTTATCAGCCGAGGGCTTTAACTACCGCATCGCCCATCTGCTCGGTGCCCACTTTGGTGGTGCCGTCTTCGTAGATGTCGGCAGTACGCAAACCTTGCGCCAGTACCGACTTGACGGCGGTTTCGATGCGGTCGGCCTGTTCGTTCTTGTTGAAGGTGTAGCGCAGCATCATCGCGGCCGACAGAATCGTGGCCAGCGGATTGGCGATGCCCTTGCCGGCGATGTCGGGTGCCGAGCCGTGCGACGGTTCGTACAGGCCCTTGTTGTTGGCGTCGAGCGAAGCCGATGGCAACATGCCGATCGAACCGGTGAGCATGGCGGCCGCGTCGGAGAGTATATCGCCGAACATGTTGCCGGTAACGATGACGTCGAATTTCTTCGGCGCGCGCACCAGTTGCATGGCGGCGTTATCGACGTACATGTGGTCGAGCGCCACGTCCGGGTATTCTTTATGCACATCGGTGACGATGTCTTTCCAGAACTGGAACGTTTCCAGCACATTGGCCTTGTCCACGCTGGTGAGGCGCTTGCCGCGCTTTTGCGCCGCCTGGAACGCCACGTGGGCGATGCGGCGGATTTCGCCTTCGGCATAGCGCATGGTGTCGAAACCTTCGCGCTGGCCCTTGAACGGGCCGTCCGGGCACTCGCGCACGCCGCGCGGCTGGCCGAAATAGATGTCGCCGGTCAGTTCGCGCACGATCAGGATATCGAGGCCCGATACCACTTCAGGCTTGAGCGTGGAGGCCCCGGCCAGCTCCGGGTACAGAATGGCGGGACGCAGGTTGCCGAACAGGCCCAGTTGCTTGCGCAGGCCCAGGATGGCCTGCTCGGGGCGCAGTGCGCGCTCGAGCGTGTCGTACTGGTAGTCGCCTACCGCGCCGAACAGCACGGCGTCGGCGGCTTGCGCCAGCGCCAGCGTGCCCTCGGGCAGCGGGTGGCCGTGGGCGGCGTAGCCGGCGCCGCCCACCGGGGCGGTTTCCAGCTCAAACGATTCGCCCAGCACATTGAGAACCTTGACGGCTTGCGCGATGATTTCCGGGCCGATGCCGTCACCCGGGAGGATTGCGATTTTCATGATCTGATCTTGATTAAATAACGTTGGCCAACCAGGGTTGGGTTGCCAGATGGCGCTCTTCGAAGCCGCGGATAACGTCGGCGTGGCGCAGGGTCAGGCCGATATCGTCGAGCCCGTTCATCAGGCAGTATTTGCGGAAGGCGTCGATCTCGAAGGGATAGGAGACGCTGCCGTTGCTGGTGGAAATGCGTTGCTGTTCAAGGTCGACCACCAGGCGGTAACCGGGGAAGGCCTTGACTTCATTGAACAGATGATCGATCTGTGCTTCGGGTAAGACGATGGGCAACAAGCCGCTCTTGTAGCAGTTGTTAAAGAAAATGTCGGCAAACGACGACGCGATGATGGCGCGGAAGCCGTACTGGTCGAGCGCCCACGGCGCGTGTTCGCGCGAGGAGCCGCAACCGAAGTTTTTACGCGTCAGCAAAATCGACGCGCCTTGGTAACGCGCCTCGTTGAGCACGAAGTCGGGATTGAGCGGACGGTTGCTGTTGTCCATGCCCGGCTCGCCGTGGTCGAGATAGCGCCACTCGTCGAACAGGTTGGGGCCGAAACCGGTGCGATGGATCGACTTCAGGAATTGCTTCGGAATGATGGCGTCGGTGTCGACGTTGGCGCGGTCCAGCGGGGCAACCAGGCCTTCATAAATGGTAAATTTTTCCATGGTGTTCTCGGTAGCGGCGGTCGCTTGGGAGCCGCCGCGTTGTGTCTTTAATGGCCGGAGGCGCCTTGCACCGCCTGCCCCGCGCGCTGGATGTCCTTGCCCACGCCGGCGACGGTGTTGCAGCCGGTGAGAAAGGCGATGGCGATCAGGGTCAGGGCTAAGAGTTTTTTCATGATGTGCAGTAGTCGTAATTAAGTGCGGCGCCTCGGCCGCTGTCCAGTCAAAAAATTCAGCGCAGGCTGCGCACGTCCACGAAGTGGCCGGCAATGCCCGCCGCCGCTGCCATGGCCGGCGACACCAGGTGGGTGCGGCCGCCCTGGCCCTGGCGGCCTTCGAAGTTGCGGTTCGAGGTGGACGCGCAGCGCTCGCCCGGTTCCAGGCGGTCGGCGTTCATCGCCAGGCACATCGAGCAACCCGGTTCGCGCCATTCAAAACCGGCATCCTTGAAGATGCGATCCAGGCCTTCGCGTTCGGCCTGTTCTTTCACCAGGCCGGAACCGGGCACCACCATTGCCAGCTTGACGTTGGAGGCACGCTGCTTGCCGCGCACCACGGCAGCGGCCGCGCGCAAGTCTTCGATGCGCGAATTGGTGCAGGAACCGATGAACACCTTGTCGATGCGGATGTCCTCGATGGCCGTGTTGGGCTTGAGGTTCATGTACACCAGCGCCTTTTCCATGGCGTCGCGCTTGACGCTGTCTTTTTCCTGGTCGGGATCGGGCACCCGGCCGTCAATCGCAATCACCATCTCGGGCGACGTGCCCCAGGTAACCTGCGGCTTGATCTGCGCCGCATCGAGCATGACCACCAGGTCGAATTTCGCGCCCGGGTCGGAGTGCAAGGTGCGCCAGTAAGCCACGGCCTGGTCCCAGTGCGGACCGGCCGGCGAGAATGGCCGTCCCTTGACGTAATCGATGGTGGTGTCATCGACGCCGATGATGCCGGCGCGCGCGCCCGCTTCGATGGCCATATTACAGACCGTCATGCGGCCTTCCATTGACAGCGAGCGGATGGTGGAGCCGCCGAACTCGATACAGTAACCGGTACCGCCGGCCGTGCCGATCTTGCCGATGATGGCCAGCACGATGTCCTTGGCCGTGACGCCGGCCGGCAGCGCGCCGTCCACCTGCACCAGCATGGCTTTGGATTTTTTCTGCAACAAGGTTTGCGTGGCCAGCACGTGTTCCACTTCGGACGTGCCGATGCCGTGTGCCAGCGCGCCGAACGCGCCGTGGGTGGACGTGTGCGAGTCGCCACATACCACGGTCATGCCCGGCAGGGTGGCGCCCTGCTCCGGTCCGATCACGTGGACGATGCCCTGGCGCTTGTCGTTCATGTTGAAATACGTGAGGCCGAAGGCCTTGGCGTTCTTGTCCAGTGTTTCCACCTGCAGGCGCGAGACCGGATCGGCAATGCCGTCCACCCGCGCGGTGGTGGGAACGTTGTGGTCGGCCACGGCCAGGTTGGCCGATACGCGCCACGGCGTGCGACCCGCCGCGCGCAGGCCGTCAAAGGCTTGCGGGCTGGTCACTTCGTGCACCAGGTGGCGGTCGATATACAGGATCGTGGTGCCGTCTTCTTCGGCTTTGACCACGTGCGAGTCCCAGAGTTTGTCGTAAAGCGTCTTCATCATGATGTGTGCTGCTACAGCCTGTGTGAGTGATGCTGTTTGATTATGCCATAGTGTGCAAAGCGAAAGCAGCCGCCGGAGGCAGGCCTCGTGAGCCCGCGCGGTTCCGCGTTTCCCTGCACTGCCTGTGACTCCTGAAAAAATTCTGTAAAAAAAAAGCCTGCGTGGACGCAGGCTTTTGGTGTTGCTGGCCGAGTCTACCGACTCAGGCCGCCATGCGTACAGTACCTCGACAACCATCCATTAGGAACGATAGGCCTACCACCAGCACCAGTTCGCCTTCGGCGGAACGGGCGGTGCCGGTAATGCCCTCGACGGTAATCGCGGTCATCGGTTTAATTACCAGGTCGGCAGTGCCATCGACCGCTTCCACGGCCAGGATGTATGGCTGTGGTGCGGCGACAACAATACCGACCTTCTCGCGGCAGCTTTCATAGCCCAGCGAGTCGGCCAGCGAACGGACCGGCAGCGGACGGCCCTGGTCTTTCAGGACCGGGGCGCCGCCCACTTCCATGAACACTTCCGGCAATTCCACTACCCGTTGCACGACCGCCATCGGCAATGCCAGCGCCGCACCCGAGGTGGACACCAGCATGGTCGGCACGATCGACAACTCGATCGGCAGGCGGATCGAGAACTTGGTGCCTTTGCCCAGGCCCGATTCGATATTGATCGCGCCACGGTTTTTTTCCACGGCAGTTTTCACCACGTCCATGCCCACGCCACGGCCCGACACGCTCGACGCCACTTCCTTGGTCGAGAAGCCCGGCAGGAACACCAGCTGGTAGCATTCCTCGGTAGTGAGGTTGGCCGATTCGCTGATCAGTCCCTTTTGCTGCGCTTTCGCGCGCAACATCACCGGGTCCATGCCCTTGCCATCGTCCTGCAGCACGATCATCACGCTGTTGGCTTCCTGCCACGCTTTCAGCGAGATATACGACTTGGCGGGCTTGCCGGCGGCCAGACGGTCGGCCGGCGACTCCACGCCATGGTCGAGCGAATTGCGCAGCATGTGCACCAGCGGATCATACAGGCTGTCCACCACCACGCGATCGACTTCGGTTTCCGCGCCTTCGATGGTCAGTTCCACTTCCTTGCCCAAATCCTTGGCCAGCTCGCGCACCAGGCGCGGGAACTTCTGGAACAAACGCCCCACCGGCTGCATGCGGGTGGCCAATGTGGCGCGCTGCAACTCGGTGGAGTAGCGCGACGCCCGCTCCAGCGTTTCCGCCAGCGTGGCCATCAGGGTTTGTGCCTGGCCTTCGAATTTGAACTGCATCAGGCGCTCGAGCAGCACGGCAGCCTGGTTGGCGGCCTGCACCGATTCGCCCGCCACTTCGAGCAAGGCATCCAGTTTAACAGCATCGATGCGGATCGACTCTTCTTTGGCCGGGGCGCTCTGCGGACGCTCGTCGCGTTTCTCCGGTGCTTCGCGGCGCGCGGCGACCACGGCAGGGGCAACAGCCGCAGCCGCCGGGGCGGCACTGGCAGCAGCAGCAGCAGCAGCAGCCGGTGCGGCGGCCACTGCAGCAGGGGCGGCAGATGCTGGCACGGCAGCAATGGCGGGACGGCTGTAACTACCAGCGGGCATCACGGCTTCGTACATGCCTTCCCAGTCGAGACCATCGGGCGACGTGATGACAGCAGCGACCGGGGCCGCAGCGACGGCAACGGCCACCGGGGCTGGTGCCGGCACAGGGGCGGCGACCGGCGCCGGGGTAGCAGGCGTGCTGTCGGCCTTGCCGGCGATGGCGTCGTTGAGCAGACTTTCCAGGTCTTGCGGCAGCGCTGGCAGGCTGCCGGGTTCGGCGCCGTTATTGAGTTCGGCCAGCTGGTCGGCCACAAAGCCCGACGCTTGCAGCGCAGCTTCGATGGCCAGCGGCGTGACCGGCGCGGCGCCGGTGCGCAGCGCATCGAACAGGTTTTCGGTCAGGTGACAGGCGGTGACCATTGCTGGCAGGCCCATGAAACCGGCGCCGCCTTTAATGGTGTGGAAGGAACGGAACACCGCGTTGAGGGTTTCCTTGTTGTCGGGGTCGCGTTCGAGCGCCAGCAGGTGCTCTTCCACGTTGACCGCAAGATCCATCGCCTCGACGACGAAATCCTTGAGCATATCGTCCATTAGAACCCCAGATCGGCAAGCAGATCGTCAACGCTGTCCTGGGTCAGCGCCACGGTAGGCGTGGACGGACCGGACATCAGCACCACTTCTTTTTGGGCGATTTTCTCGCGCACGTCAGGCGGCGCGTTGTCGCGCAACAGCTGCGCCAGTTCCGCTTCGACGGTCTTGGTGATGATGACCACTTTCTTGATCAGCTGGCCGGTGATGTCCTGGAAGTCCTGGGCCATCATGATTTCAAGCAGGCGGGCTTTTTCGGTTTCGGTCGCGGCCGACACGGCGGCAGCAAACGCTTGCGAATCGCCGGCCAGTTGCTTGAACTGGTCCAGGCTCAGCTTGCCTGCGAACAGGTCGGCCCAGCGCGTTTCCATGTCTTTCGATTGCTTGGACAGGGTGTCCTGCTCGGGCATGGCTTCGTCAAGCGTGTTGAGCACCTTGTTGGCCGCCTGCTCGGTGAGCGTGGCCACGTATTCCAGGCGGTCCTGGGCATCGTTGATTTGCGACGACGCTTCGGTCAGCGCCTTGTCGTAGCCCAGTTCGCGCAGCGAGTCGTGCAACAGGCGGACAATGCCGCCCAGGCGCTCGAACATCGGTTTGTCAGTGCCGTCGTCCTCGGCGCCGTCGGCGGCCGGTGCGGCTGGCGCAGCAGCGGCAGCGACAGGTGCCGGCGCGGGCGCAGGCACGGGAACGTTGCCAGACGCCACTTGGTCGAACAGGCTTTCCAGGTCGTCCTCGGCGGCGGGGGCCGGAGCTGGAGCAGGAGCAGGCGCTGCCTTCTTGCTCTGCGCGGACACTTCTTCAAATAAGGCGTCGAAATCGTCAGCGGCGTTGGTCATAATCCCTGCTTCTCCATAATTTGTAAAATTGCTGCCCCACGGTGATGACGCACGGCAATAAAACACTAACGCGAGTGTAGCAGGGCGGCGCCCGATGTGCCAAACCCGTCAGCGGTCGGCCCTGCGCCCGCATGTACATTCCGTTGTATTTGGAGATACTATCATCGGAAAGAAGGCCAACGCACAGGTTGCGACACAAAAGTAATGCTTCTGTGCAAAAAAAAGCGCTGAATCCAACACCGGACCAACGCGCCCGGCCCGGCAAAGCGGTTTTGTTTGAGAATCATCAACTCTTTCCATACTAGCAATAATGTAAATCGCGTCTACAATGAAACCCATGCTGCATGTCCCGGGAGCTTGCCATGTACCGCAAAATCTTGATTACCACCGACGGCTCGTCGGTCTCCAGTAAAACCGCATGCGCCGGCGTCACCTTTGCCGAACAACTGGGCGCTGAAGTGCTGGTATTGTTTGTCGCCCCCGCCTACCAGTACCCGATCTACGTGGAAATCATTCCGCCGAGTTATCCCAGCGAAGACGAATACCGCGCCGCCATGTTGCGCGCCGGCCAGGAACACACGCAGGACGTGGTGCAAACGTGCGCGCGCCGCAACATCATGTGTACCGCCCTCACCACATTTGCCGAAAGCGCAGCCACCGAAATCGTCGCCGTGGGCGTCAAGCACGGGTGCGACCTGATCTTCATCGGTTCGCACGGCCGCAGCGGCTGGGGCCAGCTGCTGCTGGGCAGTGTAACCAACAAGGTGTTGTCGCAATCACGCATACCGGTGCTGGTGCACCGCCTGATTGCAGAGCCGGGTGTTAAAAAATAAGTCACCGGTTACTTTTTGTAGTAGCATTGCAAGCTTAATTCAAACACAACAGTATTTACTTTCAATCACTCCACGCTGCCCACGTATGATACGAATAGTTATCGCTGATGACCACACCATCATGCGCGAAGGCCTCAAGCGCATCCTCGATGGCGCGCCCGACATCGACATCGTGGGGGAAGCCATTGACGGCTTCGAGGTGCTGGGCCACGTGCGCCAGGGTGGCTTCGACCTGCTGCTGCTCGATTTGTCGATGCCGGGCCGCAGCGGCGTCGACCTGATCCGCCAGATCAAGGCCGAGGCGCCCAAGCTGGCCATCCTGATCCTCACCATGCACGAGGAGGAGCAATACGCGGTGCGCGCCATCCGCGCCGGCGCCCAGGGTTATCTCACCAAGGAAAGCGCCGGCACCCAGCTGGTGGGCGCGATCCGCAAGGTGGCGTCGGGCCGCCCGTACATCAGCACCGAGGTGGCCGAGCAACTGGCGCTCAACATCATGATGCCCAACGAGAGCCTGTTGCATAAACAGCTGTCCGACCGCGAATTCGAAGTGTTTTCACTATTGGTGGCCGGCAAATCGATCACGGAAATCGCCAACGGCCTGCACCTGAGCGTGAAAACCGTCAGCACCCACAAAACCCGCATCATGCAAAAAATGGGCATGAACTCCCTCTCCGAGATGGTTCAATATGCCGTAGCGCATCGCCTGCTGTCACCATTTAAAACCTGAGATTCCTCCTGCAAGTAGGACTTGTCCTACAAAACTGCGCACGCTCCTACGGTGATATTCAGCCATTGCTGATATCCAGCCCCCCTCCCCTGTTGGCATACTGAAACCACTGATTCATGCTGCACGGCTACAAGACGCGCCGTGCGATGCCGCACAACATCGACAACATCACTACCGCGGCACTTCCACTGTCTTTCTATCCGCATCACGTGCACACAGGAGCTCACCATGCTGTCTACGCAAGCGTCTGAAATTCGCCCGGTCACGACGACCCTGCAATCGTCGTCGATGGAAGCCGGCCGCCAGCGTCAGGGGCGCCTCTGGTCCAACCTCAAGGAAGTGTGCGACCTGCTGCACATTCCTTCGGCGGTATCGGTCAGCACCGAGGAGCTGCTGTTCCAGCACGTGCAGTTCAAGACCGGGCAGCGCATCCACACCATTGGCCAGCCGTTCGATACGCTGTACATCGTCAATTCCGGCTTCCTGAAAACCGTGCTGATCGACGAATTCGGCAACGAGCAGGTGCTGAGTTTCCCGATGAAGGGCGACATGCTCGGCGTTGATGGCATCCACACCCGCCACTATTCGTCCGAAGCGGTGGCGTTGTCCGATTGCGACCTGATCCTGCTGCCGTTCAAGAAACTCACCGCGCTCGGCCGCGTCCACCTGGAACTGGAAAACATGATGTACGGCGTCATGAGCCGCGAGCTGGTGCGCGAGCAAGCGATGATCGGCATGCTGGGCGCACTGTCGGCCGAAGCGCGCGTGGCGCGCTTCCTGGTCACGCTGGCCGACCGTTTTGCCCACATGGGGTATTCGGCCAAGCTGTTCAACTTGCGCATGACGCGCCACGAAATCGGCAGCTACCTGGGCCTCACGCTGGAAACCGTGAGCCGCACGCTGTCGGCGTTCAACGAAATCGGCTTGATCAGCGTGGACCAGCGCACCATCGGCATCAAGGACGCCGAAGCGCTGAAAACCCTGCGCCGCCTGCCACCGTCACGCACGCGCGCCAAGCAACTGGCCGCGGCCAGGAGCAAGAACGAAGCCGCCACCCCGGCGCAGTTGCTGGCCACCTTGTAACCACTATGTAGTACGCCCCGAGCTCTAACCCAGCCTTCCGCCCGGCCTTCGCGCCGGGCTTTTTTTATAAGTCATCTTTCTTTTTTTATCATTTAGATGGGTTTGCACCCAAATAGCGCTTGCATTCCGTCCCACCTTCTACAATAATGAATGCAAATACGAATCATTCTTATTTAAAGGAGAAATGACGATGCCTACCGCCCTGCCCATGACCCAACCCGTAATCAACGTCCGCCCCACCCCTGCCGTCGTATCCTCTGTAACGCCGATCAAGCGCATCAGCAGCGCCGGCCTGATGGACGGTGGCCGCGAACTTGAAATCGAACATGCGGGCCGCGTGTACCGCCTGCGCGTCACCCAGCTCAACAAGCTGATCCTGACTGCTTAAGTTTTACTGTGCGTGCAACCGGGCGCGCGCCGCCGTGCGCGTCCACTCTCCCCTTTGAGTTTGCCAGCCATGTACCTCGCCAGCTGAACTCTCTTTCTCGACCCAGGAGCGTTTGATGGCCATAGACCTAGACCGTAGCAATCCGATTTTCCTCGCGCCATCGCAAGGTGGCCATCATCCCGAGCTGATGCTCTCGGCGGTGCTGCACCTGATGTCGCACTACACGGCCGGCAACGACCATGCGGGCGGCTGCGTCAAGCTGGCCTCGGTGATCGAGCGCCACCTGAAGGCGCTGGCCAGTCTGCCGGACCTGGCGCCGGTCCTGTCCGCCACATGCCAGCAGTTGCACGAACAGTGGGCAGCCGTGGTCGAACGCAACCTGCAAGAGCACGAGAAAACCAATTTCCTCAGCCGCATCATGGCGCGTGCCCGCAGCACGCCCGCCACGGCCTGACGCGGAGCCCTACACCATGTGCGAGAAACACGATCCACTGGCAGCGATCATCGCTGCCGCCATGCCGCAAATGTCGGGCATGGCCGCCACCGCCACGCAGTCCGGCGGGCCGGTCACGGCCCGCCCCGGCTCTCAGGTCGAGCCGGTGCAGCAGATGCTGCGCCCCGTCAAACCGGTGATCCACAACGTTGCCAGCGCCAACGCCGAGGCGCAAACCTCGCGCCGGCGGCGCCTGTGGGAACTGGGCCACGCCTGTCATTGCCCGCTGGTGGGCGTCGGCTTTCCGCTGGGCGTGCTGCGCAAGCTGGTCGACAAGGTCACCAACGGCAAGGTGCTGGCCGACGATTACGAAGTCCACGTCGGCGCAGTCACCGAGTGCGCCACCCGCAACCGCCTGTCCGAAGCGCTGCAAAAGGAACTCGAACGCCGCTATGCACCGGTGCTGCTGCGCTTCCGCGCCGCCAAGACCACCGAGCAGGTGGCCGACCTGTGGCGCGCGGCGGTGGCTGCTGGCGACGTGGCCGGTGCCTTCTGGGCCGGCCTCACGCACCCACGCTGCAGCCCGGAAGTGGAAGAGCAGATGTGCCGCGACCTGCACATGGTGCAGCACCAGGCCGGCGCCTGCGTGCGTGCCGACATCAGCAAATTCAACGCCACGCTGCTGGACAACACCCGCTTGACGCAAGAGCTGGCCAAGTCGCAGCAACGCGCTGCCGCCCTGCTGGCAGACAAGAGTACCGATACCGAGAAGCACGCGGCTCAGCTGATGCAGCTGCGCGCGCAACTGGTGGGCAAGGACAGCCTGGTCGATTCGCTGCGCACCGAACTGGAACAGTTGCGCGAGTCGATCCCGGGACTGGAAACCCGCGCCAAGCTGGCCGAGCGCCTGCTGCACATGGACGAGCGCGAACGGGCAATGCGCCAGCAAATCGCCGACCTGAAACTGGAACTGGCGCGCGCCGCCGAAGCACCGGCGCCAATGCCGATCCAGGAAGAAACCCGGCAAGTGGTCGAGCACGTCATGAAAATGCCGCTGCGCCTGAGCGAGCGCGCCGTGCTGTGCGTGGGCGGGCGCAGCGGCAACGTCGCCACGTACCGCGAGCTGATCGAACGCGAAGGCGCGCAGTTCTCGCACCACGATGGCGGCCTGGAAGACAATGCCAACCGTCTCGACGCCAGCCTGGCAGCGGCCGACCTGGTGATTTGCCAGACCGGCTGCATCAGCCACAGCGCCTACTGGCGCGTGAAAGACTATTGCAAGCGCAACGGCAAACGCTGCGTGTTCATCGACAACCCCAGCATTTCGAGCCTGGCGCGCGGCCTGGAACAGGCCGGCGCCGACTGATCCCGGCGCGCCATAAAAAAACCCCGCTCACACGCTGCCGTGTGGGCGGGGTTTTTTATTACCCGGGGTAGCTTAGAACTTCAGGCTGCCGGTCAGGTACACGGTACGGCCGAAGGTGTCGGCGTAACGTGGATCGTAACCAACCTGGTGGCCCGACGAGCCGCGCAGCGACAGCGGTGGTTCACGGTCGAACAGGTTTTTCATGCCCACGCGGATCGACGCGGTCTTGGTCAGATCAAACTTGCCTTGCCAGTCGACGGTCAGGTACGACGGTACTTGCAGGCGGATGCTGTCCTTGACGCCGGTGCCCACGTTGTACGCCACCGCTGGTGCATCGGTGTAGCCGTTGCGCCAGTTGAGGGTGAACATGTTGCTGATAGCGCCGGTGTCCAGCGTACCGCTCAGACGTACGATGTGGCGGAACGCTACCTGGTTGTTGGCATCGCTGTACACATTGATGTTCTTGGTCCAGACATTCGACTGACCCGGCAAGGTGAATTCCGATTTCAACATGAACGTACCGTTCAGGTTGGCCGTGAAGTTACCGAACGAGAAGCGGTGGCGCGCCACCATGTCGTAGTCCACACCCTGGTTATGCTGCTGGCCAATATTGACCGACAGTTCTTTCATCGCCCAGTACGTGTTGCCGGTAGCGCTCTCGGTGTAGGTCGTGAAGAAATCACGATACTGTGCCGGGTTGCCAAAGATCTGCTGCTCGCTCACGGCCGATACGGCGTCGGTGATTTTCACGTCCCACAGGTCGGCGCCGAACGAGAATACATTGCTCGGTTCCACGCGGAAGCCCAGCGAGTACTGCTTCGATTTTTCCGGACGCAGATTTTCGTTACCGCCGCGGATCACGTTGTATTGCGAGTTGCCTGGACGGCACAGGATGGCGTCGGCCACCGGGCAAGCGTAGCTGCCTGCGGTGAAGCCGGCGTTGACCAGCGGCTGGGCGATCTCGAGCATGCTTGGTGCCTTGAAACCGGTGCCGTACGAACCACGGAACAGCATGGTCTTGGTTGGCTGCCAGCGGGCCGACACCTTGTAGGTGCTGGCCGATTGCTTCTCGCCCATGTCACGGCCTTCGAGCTTGTTTTTCACGGCGTCGATGGTGTCGTAACGGCCAGCCAGGGTCACTTCCAGGGTCTTGGTCAACGGTGCCAGGAACTCGGCGAACACACCGTAGTTGGCGCGCGTCATGTCGTACGCGGCATCGGCGTCGACGTTGTAGATCAAGCCGTCAACGGCAGCGGCCGAAGGCGTTTGCTCGTACGCGTACTGGCGGTAATCGGCGCCGATACCGAGGTTGGCGGCGCCGCCTGGCAACGTGAACAGTTCACGCGAACCGTGGGCGTCGATGCCTTTCAGCGTGGTCGATGCTTCGCGTACCGAACCGTTGAACGTCGAGTTCTTGATCAGGGCCTGGGTCGATGCGCTCTGGCCGCCGATCGGTGCGAACGGATCGAAGCTGCGGTTGGCCAGCATGTCGCGGAATTCCTTGTCCAGCACGTAGCCGCCGACATAACGCTCGTCGAGCTTGTTCTGCGACCAGGTCAGGCCGGTGCCGAAGTTCCACGCGCCGATTTCGCCCTCGGCGCCCAGCACCACGTGGCGGGCGTCGGTGATGGTCTGGCTGGCGCGGCTGCCCCAGTCGTAGGTGCGGTAGTTGCCCGACACCGAACGCACATTGGCGGCTTGCTCGGCGGTCAGGTATGGCAGCACATTGGTGTTGTAAGCGTCCGAACCCTGGGCGATCGTGAATGGCGCGGTGTTCGGCGCGATGCGCGCGGTCAGGTCGAGGCGGGTCAGCGCCACTTCCGCGAACAGGTTGATGCTGTCGGTGGCCTTGTAGGTGGCCTTGGTGAAGAAGCTGTCGCGCTTGCTTTGCGGGATCACTTCGACCGACGTGACGAAATCGTAGGCGCAGTTGCGGGTGTTGGCCGTGTTGTTCAGGCTGACGTAGTTCAGGGCCGGGCAGCTGCCGTTCTTCAACAGGTACGGGCTGAAGCTGGTTGCCGGCAGGCCGTTGTTGAAAGTGACGCCCACGTTGGCTGGCGCGGTCGCGGTGCTGGTGCGGTCGTAGATGTAGCGCTGGCCGTTGTAGTTGAACGGAATGTACGAGGTGGCGGCAAACGAACGGTCGGTCGATTTGATGGCGGCCTGCTCGTCGTGGCGGAAGGTTGCCAGGACGTTGAAGCGGTCGTCGTCGATGTCGCCGAAGCCATAGCTCAGGTTGACGTTGTGCGACTGGCCCGGACGGCCGGCGGTCGGCTGCGACCAGGTCGCTTCTGCGGTGCCGCCCTTGGCGTTTTTCTTCAGCACGAAGTTGATCACGCCGGCAATCGCGTCCGAACCGTACAGGGCCGAGGCGCCGTCGGTCAGGATTTCCACGCGCTCAACCGCGCTCATCGGAATCGAATTCAGGTTGATCACGCTGCCCGAACCGGTCGGCGCGATGCGGCGGCCGTCCAGCAGGACCAGGGTGTAGCTTTCGCCGATGTTGTGGATCGATGCGGTGGCGATACCACCCGAATCGGAACCGGCAGCAGTTGCTGCAATGCTGAAACCCTGCATCGCTGGCAGCGCCTGCATCAGGTCCGCAACGGTGGCGGCGCCGGTCTTGGCGATTTGTTCCTGGGTAATGCGCTGCACCGGCAGTGCGCCTTCGACGGCGATACGCTTGATGCTCGAGCCGGTGATTTCAACTTTCTGGATTGCTTCCTGGGCGAAAGCGTTACCGGCGAACAGGGCCGTACCAGCCAATACACTGAGTGCTACGCGAACCGAACGCACACCGATTTTTTCTTGCAAAACCATTCAAACTCCCGATAAAGACATAAAAATCGAGAGCAATGCGACCCCGCGAAACGTTCCGGCAATGCGCGGCCCATGGGCCGGCTACGAGCGGCAGCAAGCCGATCGGCGCAGGTCACGCGGGTGTGCGAGAGGGACGGACAGAGGGTCGAAGTCAGCAACATTGCTCTTCGATAAACGAATTATCGCGTGGATGCCAACCGGTTTGGGACGAGATTGCACCAATTTGGCGCGAAATTGCCCATAAGTAAATACAAAACCGTGCATGTTTTGTCTTTACCGGGATTTACAAAATTTTATAAAGTAAAGCCATTATCCGATGATTAATAAAACGTCTCCTTTTCACAACGGCCAAATAAAAAAACCCCGCCGGATTGCGCCGGCGAGGTTCTGAACAGGCAGCCGAAGCTTAGAACTTGTAGTTGCCGGTCAGGTAGAAGGTACGGCCCAGCGGATCGGCGTAGCGTGGGTCGAAGCCAACCTGGTGGCCCGACGAAGCGCGCAGCGAGAACGGTGGATTGCGGTCGGCGATGTTCTTGATGCCGGCGCGCAGACCCAGAACCTTGGTCACTTGCCATTTACCTTGCCAGTCGAAGGTCAGGTGCGATGGCACTTCAACCCGGAAGGTTTCCAGCAAGTTGGTAGCAACGTTGCGGCTGGTTGCTTCCGCATCGGTGTAACCATTGCGGTAGTTGGCAACGATGGTATTGGTGACCGGACCGGTATCCAGCGAGGTCGACAGGCGAACGATGTGGCGGAACGACACGGCGTCGTTAATACCGTAGTAGTTCATGCTGTTGACGAACTCGTTGCTGGTGCCTGGACGGGTGTAATCCGACTTGATCAGGTACGTGCCGTTCAGGGTCGTAGTCAGGTTACCGATATCGAAACGATGACGGTAGGTGGTTTCCCAGTCGATACCCTGATTGTGGGTCTGACCGATGTTAATCGACAGGGTCTGCTTGGCCCAGTAGGTCTGGTTGTTACCTGGATCGACGAACGTGGTGAACAGTTGACGGAATTTGACCGGATCGGCAAAGATCTGGGCTTCCGAAACGCTCGACACCGCATCACGGATTTTCACGTCCCACAGGTCGGCCTGTACCGAGAACGACGCGGTTGGCTCGAAGCGGAAACCAACGGTGTACTGTTTCGATTTCTCGTTCTTCAGGTTTTCGTTACCGCCGGAGACAACATTGTACTGGCGCTTGCCCACTTGGCAGTAGTCGGCGTTTTCAGCACGCAGGTTGGCGGGGCAGTCGTACGAACCGGAGGTGAAACCCGCCGATACCAGCGGCTGGCCGATGTCCAGCATCGAAGGCGCCTTGAAGCCGGTGCCGTACGAACCACGGACCAGGAATTGCTGGCTAGGCTGCCAGCGTGCAGACACTTTATAGGTGCTGGCCGATTCCTTCTTGCCCATGTCGCGGTTGGCGAGCTTGTTTTTCACCGATTCGATGGTGTCGTAACGACCCGAGGCGGTCAGTTCCAGCGACTTCACCACTGGAATGTTCAACTCGGTGAACACGCCGTAGTTGGCGCGTTCCATGTCGTAGGCTGGCGAAGCGCTGAAGCCGAAGATGTCCGACGACGTGGCGTGAGGCGTCTGCTGGTAGTGGTAGGTGCGATAATCGCCGCCCACCGCAGCCTGGACGATACCAGCCGGCAGCTTGAACACTTCACCCGACGCGCGTGCATCGATACCCTTGAGGGTGGTCGAGGCTTCGCGGATCGAACCGTTGTACACCGAGTCGGCGATCAGTTGCTTGGTCGCTGCAGTTTGCTGACCGATGCCCAGGAACGGGTTGAACTGGTTGTTGGCCAGCATCTGGCGGAACTCGTTGTTCTTCACGTAACCGCCGACATAACGCTCGTCAATCGAGTTTTCCGACCAGGTCAGGCCGGTGCCGAAGTTCCAGGTACCGATTTCGCCTTCGGCGCCCAGCACCAGGTTCTTCGAATCGGTAATGGTCTGGCTGTCGCGGGTGCCCCAGTCGTAAGTACGATAGCTGGCGGTCACGGCGCGGACGTTGGCGTCCTGGGTGGTGGTCAGGTAAGGACGCACGTAGGTGTTGTACAGCGGCGAACCCTTGGCGATCGACACCGACGCGGTGTTCGGCGCGATCCGCGCGGTCAGATCCAGGCGCGAGTAGGCAGCCTCGGCAAACAGCTGGATGCTGTCGGTGGCCTGGAAGGTGGCTTTACCGAAGAAGCTGTCACGGCGGTTTTCCGGCACGATTTCGATGGTTTGCACGTAGTCGAAACCGCAGTTCTGCACCAGTGCGGTGTTGCTCAGCGATACCTGATTCATCGGGCCGCAAGTGCCGTTGGCTTTCAGGTAAGGATTAAAGCCGATCGGCGAGGCGGTAACGCCACCCACCGGGTTGAACGTGGCCGACACGTTGGCAGGAATTGCCGCTGCGCTGGTGCGATCGTAGATATAGCTGTTGCCGTTCCAGTTGAACGGTACGTAGGAGGTATTGGCGAAATCACGGTCGGTCGCTTTGACCTGGGTCTGCTCGTCATGACGGGCCGACACCATCACGTTGAAGCGATCGGTGTCCAAATCGCCAAAACCGTACGTGGCACTGATGTTGCTGCCACCACCGGCACGGCCCTGACGCGGCTGGTTCCAGCTACCGTCGATAGCGCCGCCTTGCAGGTTTTTCTTCAGGATGAAGTTAATCACACCGGCAATCGCGTCCGAACCGTACAGGGCCGAAGCGCCGTCGGTCAGGATCTCGACTTTTTCAACCGCGCTCATCGGAATGGCGTTCAGGTTGATCGAGGAGCCCGAACCTTGTGGGGCGATACGACGACCGTTCAGCAGCACCAGGGTGTAGCTTTCACCGATGTCGTGGATCGAAGCGGAAACGCGACCGCCCGAGTTGGTACCGGCAGCGATGGCGGCAATAGTAAAACCTTGCATCGAAGGCAGGGCCTGGATCAGCTCGGCAACCGAAGTGGCGCCGGTCTTGGCGATCTGTTCTGCGCTCAGACGTTGGACTGGCAGTGCGCCTTCAACGTTGATACGTTTAATGGCGGAACCGGTAATTTCCACTTTCTGGACTGCCGGCTCTTGTTGTGCCGACGCCTGGCCTGCGAACAGTGTGGAACCGGCCAAGACCGCGAGTGCCAGACGCACGGATCGGGCGCCTACTTTCTCTTGCAATTTCATTCACTACTCCCTGTGTATGGTTTTTTATTTACTTGACAAGGAATGTGTGTGTGCATCAAACCTTGCTCAGCAAGCAAGGATTATGTAACGGCTGTGTAACATAGTGTGTAGCTTTTTCGGCGAAACTGACCGAATTGGAGAGGAAGCGATCAGAAGCGTAGATTGTTTGATTTTTTCTTTTGAGCAGGAAATTTTATACCGTGTAAATCGTTTTTACCGTTGGCAACTGTAGCGTGCTTACCACGTTACGTGATACTACGGGGTCTGCCAGCCGGCTTAAAAGGCGTTAATACACGTCGCGCCGATAGCGGCCGGCCGCTGCCAGCGCGTCGAGCGCATCGCGTCCCAGCGCCTCGGCCAGCGCCGCATCGACGCCGGCCGCCATGCCGTCCAGGCTGCCGCAAACATAGATGGCGGCGCCGGCCGCCACCCATGCCTGCACCTCGGCGGCCTGCTCGGCCAGGCGATGCTGGACATAGCGGCGCTCCAGCTGGTCGCGCGAAAACACCAGGTCGAGTTTTTCCAGCACACCGCGCACCTGCCACTGCCGCAGTTCAGCGCCGTAATGGGTGTCGTGTTCGGCATTGCGCTCGCCAAACAGCAGCCAGTTGCGGCGCCGGCCGCTGGCGGCACGGGTTTTCAGATGGCCGCGCAAGCCGGCAATGCCGCTGCCGTTACCGATCAAAATCAGGTTGCGGGTGGCATTGTCCTCCAGGCGGAAGCGGCGGTGCGCGCGCACGCGCAGCGGCACGCTGTCGCCCACCTGCGCCTGCTGCGTGAGCCAGCCCGAGGCCACGCCGTGGCTGCCGTCGGCATGGTTGTGCAGGCGCACCAGCAGGTGAATGGCGCCATCGGCGGGAATCGAGGCGATCGAATATTCCCGCGGACGGTCGGGCGCGGCCGGTGCGGCTATCTGCACCAGGTCGCCCGATTGCCAGTCGGGCAGCGCGGCCGGCGGCGCCAGCTCGAGGTGATACACCGGGGCGCCGGCACTGCCGGGATTGAGCAGCACCCGCTGCGCCAGCCGCCACGGCTGGTACGCTGGCGCGCTCCAGTCGGGCGCATCGCTGGTGCCCGCCAGGTGGCTCAACTGCTGGCGCCACTGCTCGATGGCGGCGTCGGCGCTGCGGTCGACCTCGATGCGCGCAAACAGCGGTTGGGCGCCCTGCTCCTGCAGCCAGCTGTCGAGCGCGCGGCCGAAGCCGCAAAATTGTTGATACGCGCTGTCGCCCAGCGCCAGCACCGCGTAGTGCAGCTGCGCCAGCGGCAGTTGCGTGGTCATCAGGCGGCCAGCAAATGCGGCCGCACCGTCGGGGGCGTTGCCCTCGCCGTAGGTGCTGACCAGGAACAGCACGCGCTCGGCGCGCTGCAGGTCAGCCGCGTGCAGGTCCGACAATTCGCTCAGCTGGGCCGGAATGCCGGCCAGCCGCAAGGTTGCCAGGGTTTGATTGGCCAGCTCTTCGGCGTTGCCGGTCTGGCTGGCATAGGCGATGATCCAGCCGGGACTGGCGGCGGCCTCGGCCTTGGCGCGGGCGGCAGCCAGGCGCTTGCGGCGCTGGCGCAGATACGGCATCAGGCATACCAGGCCATAGCTGGCTGCCATTGCAGCCACCAGCATCAATCGGTGAGGGTCGTTGGTCCAGATCATTCGTCCAGCATGCCGCGTAAATGGGTACTCATGGTTTCGGTGTAAGTGATGGTGCCGTCGGCGCCGGTATCGCGGGCAACGAACCGCGCGGCCAGGCCCTGGCGTTCGGCCAGCGCCAGCCCGTCGACCGGGCCCAGCACGGTCAATGCGGTGGACCAGGCATCGGCCGCCATGCATTGCGCGTGCACCACGGTGACCGAGGCCAGGTCGTTGGCAATCGGCATGCCGCTGCGCGGGTCGATGGTATGCGCATAGCGCCGGCCATCGCGCTCGAAGTAGCGGCGGTAGTCGCCCGAGGTGGCCACGGCCAGGCCGTGCAGCGCCAGCACCAGTTCAGCTAGACCGCCCTGCTCGATGTGTTCGAGCGCCACCCACCATGGCTGGCCGTCGGGCCTGACACCAGCGCCGCGCAACTCGCCGCCCACTTCCACCACAAAATGCGCGATGCCCTGGCTCTTCAGGTAATACGCCAGACGGTCCACGCCATAGCCCTTGGCCACGGCCGACAGGTCAAGCTGAATGCCGCCGGGCTGGAAGGCGCGCCGCGCCGGCGCCGGTTCCAGCACCAGTTGCGCGCGCGCAGCGGCCAGGTGCGCACGCGCGGCGGCCACCGCGGCGGGTGCGGGGGCCGCAAAATCGGGCTGGTCGAAGCGGCCATGGGGACCGAAGCCCCATAAATTGACCAGGGTGCCGGCGCACGGATCGCAGGCGCCGCCGGTGGCGCGCGCCACGTCGAGCGCAAACGCCAGCACGTCGAAGAACGCCGGCGGCAAGTCGTGCCAGGTGCCGGCCGGCGCCTGATTAAAACGGCCGAGATTGGAATGGTGGTCCCAGTGGCTCATTTCCGCCACCACGGAATCGAGCTGCTGTTGCAGCCCCTGTTGCAGATGCGCTGTGACACTGGACGGCGCGGCAGCGAGCCGCACCGACCAGGTGGTGCCCATGCTGCGCCCCGCGAAATCGCGCAGCACAGCCCCTGCGGGCGCCGGGTCGGCGGAAATATGATGCGGCAGCAGTACCCGGCGCATCAACCTTATTCCGGCAGGATTTCGATGGTGGCGGCGTAGCTGGCGCGACGTTCCGGCATCTGCGGCGGCTGGCCCGGCTTCGGCGGCGTGGCGGCCGGCCAGCTGCTGCTCACCATGTACATGCCGGCGGCCGGCAGTTCGAACGTGAGCTCGCCCTTGGCGTCGGTGGTCTTGCGGATCTCGCCCAGCGTGCCGCGATAGCGCACGCCGCCCGGAATCAGGCTCAAGGCCTGGTTGGCCGCAGGTTTGCCATCGAGCAGGAAGCGCCAAGTGGCCTTCTCGCCGGCGCGCAAGTCGTTCGGGTGCGTGACCGGCACCAGTTCCAGGCCCACGCCGGTCGGTTTGAACACGGCCATATCCGGGTCGCCGGTGGTGACGAACGTCTCCAGGCGGCTCTGCGTGCGCGATACTTTCAGGTCGGCGGCATCGGCCGGCACGTCCTTGGCGAACGTCTCTTCGGTGCCACGGAAACGCTTGGTTTCACCGGCCTTGTCCTTGTAGCTGGCGAACACGTTTTTCGTCACCAGTTCGATTTTATACGTGCCCGGCTTGGGCAATTTGAGGTCGAAGCTGTTGCGCAGTTTGCCGTTGGCGATGTTTTGCATCTCTACCTTGGCGCCGTCGGGACCGGTGATGGTGATGCCGTCGAGCTTGAGCGGCACGTGGTCGACATCGAACAGGCCTTCGGAAACGGCGGCGTCGATGGTCACCCAGTTGTCGCGGCTTTCCACGATGGTGGACGTGGGCAGCAGCCACGGCTTGTGGGCATGGGCGCTGAAGGCAGCACTGGCCAGCGCCAGCGCAATCAGGGATTTCTTGAAATTGGTCATGTCAGCTTTCTGCTTATGGTTTCAGTTGGACCACGACCGCGCCCAGTTCTTCCTTGCCCTGGCCGGTGGCCTTCTGGGCCGACTTCGGCGGCCATTGCAGCGGCACTTTCACCACTTCGCGGCCACCGGCTTCGCGCGCCGCTTCCACCAGCAGCGTGTACTGGCCGGCCGGCAGCTTGTCCAGCGCGGCCTTGGCGGCCGGGAAGGTCAGCGAAATTTCGCCGGGCGCCTTGGTGGCGCCGCTGACGCCGTCCAGCGGCATGGTGACGTCGCGGCCGGTCTTGCGCCACCACTGGCGCATGTCCTTGAGCCACTTGGTACCGGCGTTATCCTTCTTGCCCGTGTCGTACAGCACTGCCAGATTGGTCACCACTTTCTGGTCGGCGTTTTCCAGCCAGGCAGCAATGTAGGGGCGGTGGTATTCGGCGACGTTGAGTTGTGGCACGTCGATTTTCAGGGCCAGATCGGCGCCCATGGCCGAAGCACTGGCCAGTGGCAGACTCAGGGCGATGGAATAACGTAATTTCATGGAAGTCCTGGTTAAAAAGATTAATGGATGAACAGCAGTGCAATTACTATCGGAATTAATACACCGAGGCCCACCATCGGCCAGGTGAACGGCCGGTTGGCCGCGTGGAACTTCAAAATCAGGAAACCCGTAATACAGAACACCATGCACATCACGGCAAAAATATCGATGAACCAGTTCCAGGCCGTGCCGGTGTTGCGGCCTTTGTGCACGTCGTTGAGCCAGGAGATCCAGCCGCGATCGGTCTTCTCGAACTCGGCGGCGCCACCGTCGAGTTCAATGCGCACCCAGGCGTCGCCCCCGGCGCGCGGCATGGCCAGGTAGATTTCATCGGCGGACCATTCGGCCACGCGTCCGCCCGCCTGCACGCTCCAGGTAGCATCGAGCCATTGCTCGGCCGCTGCGGGCAGAGGTTCCTTGGCGCCGTCGTGCTCGGCCGCATAGCTGCGCAGCTGCGCCACCAGCGCCGCTGGGGCCGTGGCCTGTAAGCGTTCGATGGTGGGCTTGGACTCGATTTGCGACGCGTGGTTGAGCGTGATGCCGGTGATGGCAAACAGGAACATCCCCATCAGGCACATAGCCGAACTGATCCAGTGCCACTGGTGCAGATGCTTGAGCCAGACAGCGCGACTGGCATGGGCGGCTTGTTGTGCGCTCAAGTGAAATCCTTCGATTGGGAAAATTAAGGTGCCTGCAGTACAGACCAGACATAAATGATAATTATTATCATTTAGGATGTCAATTGGCTCGATGTAACTATTATGTAAAGTTCGGTGTGTACGCTAACGGTCATGGCCGCCGGGGGCGGCTAAGCTGCGCGTATTCCGTATCCCATTCTCGTGGAGGCCAATCATGCCGCTGTACTCGCAAGACCAGATTCAGACCATCGCCAGCAAGATCAAGGACGTGCGGTTTGGCATGTTTACCACGTGCGACGCCGAGCAAAATCTGACCAGCCGGCCATTGACCACGCAGCAGATCGATAATGAAGGCAATTTGTGGTTTTTTACCACTGATGAAGCCGCTTTTACGCTCGAACTGCCGGACCATCCAGACGTCAACATCAGTTTTTCCGATCCGGAACGTCAGTTGTACCTGTCGATCTCGGGTCTGGCCTTCCTGGTCAAGGACAAGGCCAAGGCGCGCGAGCTGTGGACACCCGCTGCGCGCACCTGGTTCCCCAAGGGCGTGGAAGACCCGCACCTGACCCTGATCCGCGTGCGCATCCAGTCCGCCGAGTACTGGGATGCGGGGTCAAGCAAGATGAAACAGCTGGTGCAAATGGCCAGGACCGCCCTCACCGGCCGCTCGCCAATCCACATGGGGCAAGCGACCACCATTTGCTTGTAAGAACCCAGGTTGCAGGCGGCCAGCGTCAGGATTTGGCGCGCGGCGCGCGACCGCCCTTGCCGCCGCTGCCACCGTGCTGCTCATGGTGCTGGTCATCCGGTTCGTCGTCACCGCTGCTGCCACGGTTGCCGGCGCTGGCGCTTTGGCTGCTCTGACTGCCACGGTCGTTCTTGTGGCTCATTGAACCGGCGCGGCGCGCCTCTTCCGGCGTGAATTCGTGGGCCGTGCCTTTTTCGTGCGCGGCGCGGCCGCCCTCGGCGGCGATTTCCCGTTGCTGTTCGGGATCCATCGAAGCGAAGCCGCGCTTCTTGCCGCTTTGCTCGCTGGCGCCCTTGGCGCCCTGATTGCCCTGCTGATTGCCCTGACTGCTGCCCTGGCGACTGCCTTGATCGTTGGTGGCCATGATGCTCTCCTTAGCGTAAACAATGGTTTTCCCCTGCTTGCCTCGCAGGTCACTACAGCGTAGTGCACGATCGCGGCCACCGATATAGGAGCTGCGTAAAGAGCGGCGTAGGACCAATCCGGGTACCAGTTACCGATGGTGACAGAGTAACAGGCATCCGCGCTAACCAGTTTTGCGATCCCGGCAGGAGGCGCTACGGCCCCGGCTCCGGGCGGCGCAGCCGCGCCGGCACCTCGGTAACGACGTCGCCGCTGGTGACGAACAGCCGCTCGCCAGGTTCGGGCAGCACCGGGTGGCCGCCGGTAAACGCGCCAAACGCGGGCAGCACGATGCGCCGGTCGTCCGCCATGAAGCACGGCAGCAGGACCGACTCCCAGCCCGAACGCAGCCGATAGACCGGGTGAACGTGGCCGGCCATCAGGTAGCCGCTGGCCAGCAGGTCGGGATGGTGGCAGAACGCGAATGGCCCCATATGCATGGGCTCGTCTGCCATGGCAATCGACATCCACAGTGGCGGATCACCGGCGTGCAAGTCGTGGTTGCCGCGCACCAGGGTCAGCGCCAGCTCCGGACGCAGCGCACGCCAGCGCTGCATGGCGGCCATGGTGGAGCTGGCATGGGCGGCCTTGGCATGTAAAAAGTCGCCGAGGAACAGGATCTGGCGCGCACCGTATTGCGCCACCAGCCGGTCCAGCGCGGCCAGGTTGGCCGACGTGGTGCCGGACGGCACCGGCACGCCCAGCGAACGGAACGACGCTGCCTTGCCAAAGTGGATGTCGGCAATCACCAGCATCTGCTCGCGCGGCCAGTACAGCGCCTTCTCGGGCAGCAGCCACACCAGCTCACCGGCCAGTTCCAGCGCCAGCGCGCCGGTGCTGTCGAAGACCGCGCTCATGGCGCCGCCTCGCGTGCGGCCTTGCCAACCTTGCCAACCTTGCTCACCCGGGCAGCCCTGGCGGCTTTCGGGACGGCAGCGACGGTCACATCAGCTGCCTGTTCCAGTTCGCGCACCATGCGCGCCACGCGGTCCGACAGTTTTTCCGTGGTGAGCTTTTCGCGGAACCGTTCCACCATCAGCGCAAAGCCGAACGGCGTGGCCCGTTTGGTGGCGTGAAAACTGATGTGGCGCGCCTGCAGCGCCTGCAAGGTGTCGCGCAGGCGCGTCAGTTCCAGTTCCTGTTCCAGCACTTCGCGCTGCGCCTGCGTGAGCAGCAGGTTGCCGGCGTCGTGCTGGCGAAACACGGAAAAGAACAGCGCCGACGATGCCTGCAACTGGCGCGCGCTTTTCGGCTGGCCCGGGTAGCCCTGGAAGACCAGTCCGGCAATACGGGCAATCTCGCGAAAGCGCCGCTGCGACAGTTCGGTGGCGTTCAGGCTGGCCAGCACGTCTTCCAGCAAGTGTTCGGTGGAAAACAGGCCGGCACTGGCGCCATGGCCCACGTCGAGCAGCGCGGCCCAATCGAGTTCCTGCGGCGCCAGCAGCTCGAAACCGTAGTCGTTGACGGCAATGGAAAACGTCACCGGCGTGGTTTTTGCCACGCGCCACGCCAGCAGCGACGCCAGGCCGATATGCACGGCGCGCCCGGCAAACGGAAACATGAACAGGTGCCGGCCTTCGCGGCTGTGCATGGTCTCGACCACGGTGGTGGCGGGCGTGGGCAGCGCCGACCACCGTTGCTGGATTGCCAGCAGCGGCGCGATGGCCTGCATTTCCGGTCCCAGGGCCTCGGCAGGACCCAGCGTGGCCAGCCGCAATTGTTCCAGCGCCGCATGCGCCAGCTCGGACGACATCGGCATCTTGCCGCCCTGCCAGCGCGGCACGGCGCCGCGCGCACCGGTGGCGCGTTTTACGTACGCGGTCATCTCGTGCAGGCGCACGAATTCGAGGATGCGGCCGGCAAACAAAAAGTGGTCGCCTTTTTTCAAGCGCGAAATAAACGATTCCTCCACGCTGCCCAGCCGTCCGCCGCTGACGTATTTCACTTGCAGGCTGGCGTCGGACACGATGGTGCCGATGCCCATCCGGTGACGCCGGCCAATCGCCGCGTCGGGCACGCGATACACACCTTCGTCGTCGGGCAGCACCCGGCGGTATTCGGGATACACGGCCAGGGTCTGGCCGCCGCGCGCGACGAAGTCCAGCGCCCACTGCCATTCTTCCGGCGTCAGGTGGCGGTACGACCACGCGGTGCGCACCTCGTCGAACAGCTGCTGCGAGCGGAAACCGCCGCCCAGGGCGATGGTGACCAGGTGCTGCACCAGCACGTCGAGCGGCTTGTCGGGCACCGGCCGTGCTTCGATATCGCGCGCGGCCACGGCCTGGCGCGCGCCGGCCGCTTCCAGTAATTCCAGGCTCTGGGTGGGCACCAGCGTCAGGCGCGACACCCGCCCCGGCGCATGGCCGCTGCGCCCGGCCCGTTGCAGCAGCCGGGCGATGCCCTTGGCGCTGCCGATTTGCAGCACCCGCTCCACCGGCAAAAAGTCGACGCCCAGGTCCAGGCTCGACGTGCACACCACCGCTTTCAGCTGGCCGCTTTTCAGACCCAGCTCCACCCAGTCGCGCACCTCCTTGGACAGCGAGCCGTGGTGCAATGCGATCAGGCCGGCCCAGTCGGGCCGGGCGTCCAGCAGGTGCTGGTACCACAGCTCGGCCTGCGAGCGGGTGTTGGTAAACACCAGCGTGGTTGCATGACGTTCGATTTCTTCCACCACGCGCGGCAGCATTTGCAGCCCCAGGTGGCCGCCCCACGGAAACCGCGACGGGTGGTCGGGAATCAGCGTGTCGACCATGATTTCCTTGGCGACATGGCCCTCGACCGTCACGCCGTGCGGCATCAGCGCCAGGCGTGCCTGCGCCAGGTTGCCCAGCGTGGCAGACAGCCCCCACACCACCAGGCCCTCGTTCCACTGGCGCAAGCGGGCCAGCGCCAGCTGGGTTTGCACTCCGCGCTTGTTACCCATCAGCTCGTGCCACTCGTCGATGATGATGGTGTCGAGCTGGGCAAACCGGGCAGCGGCATCGTTTTGGCTGAGCATCAAGGTCAGGCTTTCGGGCGTGGTCACCAGGACGTCGGGCAGGCGCCTGTTCTGGCGCGCGCGCTGGGCCGAACTGGTGTCGCCGGTACGCGCCTCGATCTGCCAGGCCGGCATCAATGCCGCGCTGGAATCCTGCAGCGCGCGCAAGGTATCGGCGGCCAGCGCCCGCATCGGCGTGATCCACAGCACTTTCAGGCCCACGCGCGGCCGCTTCACCATGGCGGCGCGCTGCAAGGCGGCAAACCAGACAGCGTAGGTCTTGCCGGCGCCGGTGCTCGCGTGGAGCAAGCCCGAGTGGCCGGCCATGGCCGCGCGCCAGACGTCCAGCTGGAACGGAAACACTTTCCAGCCGCGCGCGGCAAACCACAGCTTGGCTTGCGCCAGCGGCGTCGCCGGCCTTGCCGGCGTGCTATGCGTGGTCGGCATTGTGTGCGTGGTCTGCGTGGTCGGCGCGGTCGGCGTGGCGTGCTCGCTGGGCGCAGCCGGCGCGGTTGGCGCGGTTGGCGCGGTACGCCGTGGCGGCAAGGCTCGCGGACGAGCCGTCATGGCGCAACCAGCAGGTTTTTCAGCGCATCGAGCGTATCGGCTTGCTCGACCGTTTTATCGTGGCGCTGGCGCAGAATGCGGGGAAAGCGCACCGCGATGCCCGATTTATGGCGCGGCGAACTGGCAATGCCCTCGAAGCCAATTTCAAACACCATGCTGGGCGTGACGCTGCGCACCGGGCCGAATTTCTCGATCGTGGTGCGGCGGATCGCGTGATCGACCTTGGCAATCTCGGCGTCGGTGAGACCCGAATATGCCTTGGCAAACGGCACCAGCTTGCGCTGGCCGCCGCCCTCCCCGCCCTCCTCGTCCCTGACATCATCCCAGACCGCGAACGTGTAGTCGGTGTACAGTGAAGCGCGGCGGCCATGGCCGGCCTGGGCGTAGATCAGCACGGCGTCGATGCTGTACGGATCGATCTTCCACTTCCACCAGGTGCCCACGTTCTTGGTGCGGCCCACGCCATACTGGGCGTCCACCGCTTTTACCATCATGCCCTCGACACCGCGGGCGCGCGATTCGGCACGGATCTCGGCCAGTTGCTCCCAGCTGTCGGCCTGCACCACCGGTGCCAGCCGCAACTGCGGCGCGCCCTGTTGCGCCTGCAGCGAGGCCACCAGTTCCTCCAGCATGGCGCGCCGCTCGGATTGCGGCAAGGCGCGCAGGTCGCGGCCTTCGTATTCGAGCAAGTCGTAGGCGACCAGCACCACCGGCAACTCGCCCAGCAAACGTGCCGAGACAGTCTTGCGGCCGATACGTTTTTGCAGGTCGGCAAACGGGGCCGGCGCAGCGCCGCCGTGCCACACCAGGATTTCGCCATCGAGCACCACGCCGTCGGGCAGGCGCAACACGGCCAGCTCGGGGAAGCGCTCGGTAATCAATTCTTCGCCGCGCGACCACAGCCAGTTGCGCCCGTCCCGGCTGACCAGTTGCGCGCGCATGCCGTCGTATTTCCATTCCACCTGCCAGCGCGACAGGTCGCCCAGCGTGGCGGGTTCGCGGTCGAGCTGGTGAGCCAGGAAGAACGGGTAAGGCTGGCCGCCGCGCTGCGCATGTTCTTCCTCGCTGTGCTCGGCAATCAGTTGCGCAAAACCTGCCGCCGTGGGGCGCACGCTGCCATCGGTCCAGCCCATCAGGCGCTGGGCGATCAGCTTGCTGTCCTGGCCCGAGATCGCGCTGAGCGCACGCGTGACGAGCAGGCGCGAGACGCCGACGCGGAAACCGCCGCCGATCAGCTTGGTCAACAGGAACCGTTCGCGCGTATCGAGCTGGTCCCAGTACAACAGCAGCGCGGTGCGCACCGAATCCGGGTCGGCGCCGCGCAAGGGCGCAATGCCCAGTTCGATCCAGTCGGCCAGGCCGATCTCGTTTGGTTGCGCCGGTGGCGGCAGGATCAGGGCGATGGTTTCGGCCAGGTCACCGACGGCGTGGTAGCACTCGTCGAACAGCCAGTCGTCCAGGCCCGAGTATTCGATGGCAAACTGGCGCAGCAGCTTGGTGGGCACGGCCTGGCGCGGTTTGCCGCCCGCCAGGAAGTACACGGCCCAGGCCGCATCGGCCGGCGCCGCCGTGCTGAAATAATTTTCCAGCGCGGCCAGCTTGCGCGTGGTGGACGTGGTGTCATCGAGTTCCGCATACAGCAGGGCAAAGTCACGCATCGCTGCCTCCCGGTGCTGCTGCCGGTGCTGCTGGTACTGCTGGTGCTTCCGGTACTGCTGGTGCTTCCGGTGCTGCCGGCGCCGCATCATCGGCTTCGTCGTCGCCGTATTCGGTATCGAAGCCGCTGGCCTGCAAGCCCTGCTGTTGCAACCAGCGCACCAGCACCGCGATCGAGCCGTGGGTGACGATCACGCGCTCGGCGCCGGTGGCGGTAATTGCCTGCATCAGGCCCGGCCAGTCGGCATGGTCGGACAGCACGAAGCCGCGATCGACGCCGCGCCGCCGGCGCGCGCCGCGCAACTGCATCCAGCCGCTGGCAAAGGCGTCGGAAAAGTCGCCGAACCGCTTGACCCACGGCGAACCGGCCGCCGCCGGCGGCGCAATTACCAGCGACCGCTTGATGGCGTCTTTCTCGACGTCGGCCACCATCACCGTGGGAGGCAGCCACACGCCGCTGTCGCGGTAGACCTGGTTCAGGGTTTGCACGGCGCCGTGGCAAATGATGGGGCCGATGTCGGGATCGAGACCGCTGAGAATGCGCTGGGCCTTGCCAAAGCTGTAGCACTGCATCACGCTGGCGCGGCCCTGGTCGGCGTTGGCGCGCCACCAGGCATTGATGTCGTCATACACTTCCTGCTGCGGCTGCCAGCGGTAAATCGGCAAGCCAAACGTGGATTCGGTAATGAAGGTGTCGCAACGCACCGGCTCGAACGCCGCGCAGGTACTGTCGGCCTCCACCTTGTAGTCGCCCGACGCCACCCACACCTCGCCCCGGTACGCCATGCGCACCTGTGCCGAGCCCAGCACGTGGCCGGCCGGATGCAGCGAAATGGTCACGCCGTTGTGCACCACGGTTTCGCCATAGGCCAGGCCGTCGATATGGATGGGACCGAGCCGCGAACGCAGCACGCCCACGCCGGGGGTGGCGGCCAGGTAATGCTGGTGACCGCCGCGCGCATGGTCGCCATGGGCGTGCGTGATGACGGCGCGCTCCACGGGCCGCCACGGGTCGATGTAGAACTGGCCCGGCACGCAATACAGCCCTTCCTTGCGCACCACTACCATGTCGGACGTCATTGCACACATACGCGGCTTTCAGAACAGGATAGGCCGATTCTGTCGCCACGCGCCGGCGCCGTCTGTCCGACAACGCACCGAGCTTCAACAGGCTCAGGCAGGATCGATGTATTCCGCCATGAAATGCAGATTGTCGTCTTCCTGCTCGTCGATGATGACGCGGTCGGCGCCCACCATGAGCAAGCTGGCCAGCGACAAGGCGCCAGCGACCGGCGGCGGTTGGCGCGCACTACGCCGGCCAGGCTCGGGGGGCCTGCCACTGCGGGCAGTAGAGGTGGTGCCTGGCCGCGACGGACTCGCGCTGCGTTTGCTGGTAGCCATAGGATTCCCCAAAAACGCCGATGCGGCGCACTGCAGCCAGAGTATCGCGCACGCTAGCGCGGCGCCATCGGACACTGCCTAGTATGCTGTAGGAGGAACCGACAGCCGATGCCGTACTTGCGCTACCATACACACTTCACTCCCGCCTCGATAACAGATTATTATGACTTTTACCCACAGCGACACCGTCTACACCACCGATACCCCGGCTGCCAAGGCATCCATGTTCGACGACCTGCGGTCGCAACTGACTGGCCTGGTCCACGGTGAAACCGATTTGATCGCCAATTCCGCAAACTTCAGCTCGTTGGTGTTTAACGCCATGCCAGATCTCAACTGGGCCGGCTTCTATTTCCTGCAAGGCGATGAGCTGGTGCTGGGACCGTTCCAGGGCAAGCCCGCCTGCATCCGCATCAAGAAGGGCCGCGGCGTATGCGGCACCACGGTGGTGGAAGGTAAAACCATCGTCGTGCCCGATGTCCATGCGTTCCCTGGCCATATCGCGTGCGATGTCAATTCGCGCTCGGAACTGGTGGCGCCGGTGCGCGGCCCGGACGGTGCCATCATTGGTGTGTTCGACCTCGACAGCCCGCTGCCGAATCGTTTCGACCAGCACGACGCCGACGGCATCGAAGCGCTGGTGCAGATCCTGCAACAGGCGCTGACCAGCCGCTGACACCGTTTGCCAGCCGCCGCGCCGCCCGGTCACGTTGACAGCGGCTGCAGCGGCAGCAGCGGAATCAGCCGCAGCAGCGTAAAGGACCGGGCGTTACAACGCCCGCTTGCGCCGGGCCATGGCCTCGCGCAGCACGCCTTCCAGCGCTTCGGCGCGCAAGCGCTCTTCGGCGGCGCGCATTTCCGCCGTGAACTCGCGCTGTTCGCGGCGCTCGCATACTTCCCGAATTTCCAGCGTCACTTCGGCAGCCGGCGGCAGCGGACAGGCGCCGGCCCATGCGATGACGTCGTCCAGCGTGGCGGCCTGCACGATCCAGTAGCCGGCCACCAGTTCCCTGACGTCGGCAAACGGCCCGGCCTGCAACGATGTATTGGCATTGGCAAAGCGCACGCGGGTGGCGGTGCGGGTGGCGGGCAGGCTGACACCAGCCAACAGCAGGCCGGCATTCACGCTGGCCTGTTCATACGCCTGCAAGCGCAGCAAATCGTCCGGCGCCGGCGCCAATGCGGCCTCGGCAGCAGCGTCGGAGCGCAGGAACACCACGTACCGCGGCCAGTCCGGGCGGCGGACCGCGCCGCCCTCAACCGCACCGAGGTCGGCGGGGTCGCGGATTTCGTACACCGCGCCGGCATCGAACAGCGGCCACCAGCGCACCTGTTCGATGACGTCGTGGCGCGAAGCGGCCTCCACGATGGTAAAGCCGGCCACCAGCTCGCGCGCCGGATACGGCCCGCTGCTGCGGGTCCAGGCGCCGTCGCGGCGCGTGAGCCGCACCGCGCTGTCGCTGGGACGCATGAACACGCCCGGCTCCAGCTCGGGCGGCTGATCGCCGCGCTCGGTACTTTGGTTGGCGCGGCGCAGTACCGTGAATTCCATGCCTGACTCCTGGGATGATTGCTTTCAAGCATTATCCCGGTATTGCCGGCGGTCGTCCAAGAATACTTGCGCCCCAGTACTTAAATGTGCCGTGGCGTGGTGCAGTTACGTCGACGCTGGATCGCCGCAACCGCCCGGCCCCTGCTGCGCCATGGCGCGTGTGATTTCTTCGGGCGTCAAGTCCTGAATATGGGTGGCCAGCGCCCAGTTGTGGCCGAAGGGGTCGACCAACATGCCGTAGCGGTCGCCCCAGAACATGTCTTGCGGCGGCATTTTGGCCACGCCGCCGGCAGCCACCGCCTGGGCATAGGCGGCATCGACGTCTTCGACGTACAGGTGCAGGGTGACCGGGCTGCCCTTGAGTGCCCTGGGGCCCAGGCTGCCATGGTCGGGATAGTCGTCCACCAGCATGATGGTGGAGTCGCCGATGCGCATGCTGCCGTGCATCAGCTTGCCGCTGGGGTCGGCCAGGCGCGCGGTTTCCACCGCATTGAACGCCTGTTTATAAAACTCCATTGCCGCAGCCGCGCCTTCGCACACCAGGTGGGGCGTGATGGAATGCATATCGGGGGGAATTGCTTGAACCGCAGTGGTCATGATGCGCTCCTTGTCGTGGGACCCGGGATCATCACTGTACGCCCAACCCCGGAGCGGCACGACAGAAATCGCCACGGTGTGCGGCTTTTTCGAGACGAAAAAAAGGCCCGCCATCTCTGGCGGGCCCGTCTCTATCGCCCTGTCAGCGGGGCGTTATGCCAGCCTCAGGCAGCCACACCGGGAGCCACACGCTGACGCCGGCGCAGCGCCGCCAGCATCAGCGCACCGGCGCCGAACATCAGGTAGGTCGATGGTTCCGGCACGGCCGTCAACACCTGCGCACCGTATTGCACCGCGATGTCGTTGATCCCGGAATTCAGGAACAGCACGTCGGTAAAGCTGACGCTGGTGCTGCCGCCGCCGATCACGTTGAACGTGTAGCGCGCCAGGCTGCCGCTGCCGCTGATGCCCGGCACGTCGCCGTACAGCGAGCCGAACGCGTACGAGATCAGGCCGCCGGCGTTGTCGACAACGCCGCCATCGAGGTAGGCATGGGCGCTGCCGCCCAGGAAGCCGCCGTCCGCATAACCGGCAAACTGCAGCACGGTCGGATCGAAGACAAACGAGTACTGGTAAGCGGCCAGGTCGCTGACATCACCCACCAGGATGTCGATATCGACCGTGCTGCCGGCGGTCAGCGGCGCCGACTGGGTCGCCGTCAGCGTGGTGGCAGCGAACGTTGCCGGCGCTGCGAACGCGCCCAGCAGCGCGGCCATGCCGAGGATTTTTTTCAGATGCGTGGACTGCATGGTGATTCCTTTTCTTATCTGATTATCGAATAAATTAGCGGCAAACCAGGTCGGTAGGCACGGCGCGGGTGATGATGGCGATGTCGCGGATATCGATCACGTTGTCGTGGTTGACGTCGGCACCGGCCAGGAAGCCGGCCTGGCCGCTACGACGACCCAGCGCAGCACGGGCGGCCGCCAGATCGGCGCAATCGACGGCACCGTCGCCGTTGACGTCACCCGCCAGGGTAATGGCGAAGTCGGCGTGCGAGATGTCGAAGAACACGTTGCCGATTGCTTCGACCTTGATGCGCGCCTTGGCGGTGGCTACCGCTGGCAACACCACGGCCTTGCTGCCCGTGTTGGGCGTGCTGGCCGCCAGTACCGTCGGGAAGGTCAGGCCGCCATCGGTGGACAGCGAGATCTTGACGTTGGCCGTGCTGACCGGTGCGGCGCTGGTGTTGGCCACGTTCCAGGCCACATTCAAGGTCGAACCGCCGGCGGCGGATACGCCCGTCGCTGGCGCCGTTACCAGGAACGGACCGGCGCCGGACGCCAGTACCAGCTGGGTGGTGGCATTACCCACGCCGCCACGGCCGTCACGCGCCGTCAGCTTGAAGTTCAGCGAAGCCGGGCTGGCGTTGACACCGGCTGCACCCACGTACGATGCGGTGGGCAGGAACTCGGCATAGCATTCGATGACGGCAGCGGTTGGGGTGCCGGTCACGGTCGGGCAGGCGCCGGTGGCAGCGTTGGTGTTGTTGGCAACGATTTGCGCCAGGTCCGGGAACACCCTGGTCGGGTTGGTGGTCACATGGTTTTCACCAGGCGAGTTGTACTCGATGGTGTCGCCGGCAGTCACCACCGCGCGCACGCCGAACTGGCGGAACAGCGGACCGTTGGTCTTGATGTTGTTGAGCAGCGCAGTGCCGCTGCTGGTGCCGGTGGCGCCACGGTCGTTTTGTTCCCACAGATAGGTGACGGGGTCGCCATCGGCATCCTCGGCGGTACCGGTCAGTGCGAACGGCGTGCGCAGCGGAATCGTGTAGGTCGGCGCCACGGTCACGACCGGCACGCTGTTGCCGGTGCCGGACGGCGAACCGCCGCGCGTGGTCGGACCGCCGGCGGTGATTTCGCCGACGTAGCCGCTGGCGCCACCGGTAAAGGCGCCCAACGTCAGTTCCGCCACGTTGGTGCCGGCCAGCGCACCGCCGAAGGTGATGGTAAAGGCGTTGTCGGTCAGGGCGGAGACGCTCACAAGGGCGCCCGCCGGCCAGCCGGCAATGCCTTCGATGGCAGCTTTTACGCCCGCCGTGGTGAAGTTGGTGCCGCGCACGATGGGTGCCGAGCTGACGCCGTTGTAGCTGATCCGGAAGCTGGCGCCAGCGGTGTTGTAACCGGTGAGCACGCCCATCTGGATTTCATTGAGCACGCTCTCGGACGACGACGTCAGGGCGACGATCTCGTCGAAGCTGCGCTGCGACCAGTACGGGTCGCTGTGGGTCTGCAGGTTGTCCGCGCCGCAAATGCCGGCATAGGCCATGATCGACGAGCCGCTGCCTGGCTCCACCGAAGTGCCCGCGTTGCGGTTACCGGTCGAGCAATTGCTGGTCACGCCGTTGAACGTGTGGTTGCCGGCAAACTGGTGACCGAGTTCGTGGGCCACGTAATCGACTGCATAAAAGTCACCTACCGGGGTCGGGATGCCGGTGCAACCTTGCGCCTTCGCATTGCCGCCCACCACGCCAAGACCGGCGATACCGCCGCCGTTCAGGCCCAGCGCAATGTGGCCCACGTCGTAGTTGCTGGCGCCGGCCAGCAGGCCGGCCACCACCCGGTTGCGGGTGAGCGTGCCGCTGCCGCAGGTTGCGGCCTGGGCAGTGGTAAAGCACGCGGCGCCGCCGCACGGGCCGTTGGCGCCGGTCATTTGTTCCGGCGTGTTCAGGTTGAGCTCGTCGGTTTTATTGATCAGCACCAGGCGGATCGAGGTTTCATCTTCGTAGATCTGGGTAACGCGGTTGACCAGGGTGACCTTGGCCGCCGTCACGTTTTCCGGTCCGAAATAAGTGGCGTACGACGGATCGGTCACCAGTGCCAGCCGGTACGTGCGCAGCAGGTTGCCGGTGGCGGCCGCGGCCGCCGTATCGTCGGCCACCACCTGGTACAGCACGGTGCTGGTGGCGCGGCCATCGTTGGCGGTCACTTCATACGAACCGGTCTCGCGCGACGGGTCGGCCACCAGCGTGGTCTTGACCACGCCGTCGGCGTCGGCATTTACCACCACGCTCTGGCGGGCGCCGGTGTCGGACTGCGGGTTGCGCACCGAGATGCTGACCGAGGCGCCCGGCGCGAAGCCGGCACCGCGCACGATCAGCGGGTCGCCGGCATGGAAGAAGCCGCGGTCAAGCGCCAGTTGCGGTTCGGTGACCGGCGCTTCGCGCAGCGGACCACGGCGGTTGGGCAGGTCGCGTGCATGGTAGCTGTGGTACACGCTGTCGTCGCGCACGGCGCGCGGATCGACAAACCAGCGGCCCTGCGGCGAGCGCACCGAAGCGTGCAGGCCCAGCGGCGTGATGTCCATCCGCAGGGTGGCGGTCGGGTCATCGACGCCACGGCCGGAGAAGGTGCGGATATCGGGGTGTTTGGCGGCCAGTTCCGCTTCCATCACCGGCGAATCGACGATGGCAAAGCGCTGGTAACCGCCATCGGGATGGGGCAGCGAGATGATCAGCGGGCTGGACTCGGCATCGACCGAGCGCTCGCGCGGCGCTGCCGCCACGAACGACTTGATGCCGCGACGATTCAGCGTGGCCGCGTGGAAGCGTTGCGGACCGTCCACCGTCTTGGCGGTAGCGGTTGCAGTACTGCGCTGCAAGCTGGCCGATGCCGGCGCATCTTGCCAGAAGTCGCCGCTGGCCTGCACGGCAGCCTGTTCCGCTGCGGTGCCGGCCATGGACCAGCCCAGCGCTGCGGTCAGCAGTGCCAGGCGCGCCGCCTGTTGGAGTTGTGTACGCTTCATCGTCGTTCTGCCCTTCCCGTTGTGGTGAGTGATGTAAATAAAGCCTGTTTTATTATTTCCGTGTCATGCAAATTTCATAATTGAGTATTGCTCAACTATTTATTTGCAACAAGCATTAATTTACATTTTTGGCATTACTACGACAAAACGACCGCTAGTACCTCCTTGCAGGTTACAGATGGTTTAGAACGTGTAGTTCACCCGGGCGTAGACGAACCGGCCGCCGCGACCGAACGGTGCCCGATTCGAGAACGGTGCGGCAGCGTTCGACGTCAGCGACGCCGGCAGCGAGTCCGGGTAAATATCGAACAGGTTGTCCGCGCCCAGCGCCAGCTGGGTTTGCTTGGTGATTGCATACCGGCCCTCGGCGTTGACGATGGTCTTGGCTGAAACGATCACATCGGTTGCTGCCGTGGTGCCGGCCGAGACGATTTCGCCGTAGCGGGTAGCGCTGGCGCTCACGCCCCACGCAGCCTGCTCCCAGTTGACCGAGGCGGTCACCTTGTTCTTCGGCTGGCCCTTTTCCAGGCTGATCACGTTGGTGCGGCCAAACAGCACCGGCGCCGGGCTCAGCGCCGCCAGTTCGGACGATTCCGGCACGCGCTTGACGTCGGTCTTGTTGTAATTGCCGGCCAGCGTGAAGTCGAATTTGCCATAGCCCGCCGTGCGCAGCGGATAGTTGGCCACGATGTCGATGCCGTCGGTGCGGGTATCGACGCCGTTGATGAAGAAGCGCGCACCGCCGATGCCCGCGTAGCCTTTCGAGGCCAGGTAGGCGCGCACATTGGCTGCATTGAGGTTTTCCGACAGCACGATGCGGTTGTCGATATTGATGCGGTAGGCGTCGGCGGTAATGCTCAGGTCGCCGAAGCGGAATACCGCGCCCAGCGAAAAGTTCACCGATTTTTCCGCGTCGAGCGGCTTGGCGCCGAGGGCCACGGCAGCCGCGTCGGTGGGTCGCAGCGTGGCGATATCGTACGGCACGCCATCGATGAAGTTGGTGGACGTGGACGTATAGAGCTGCTGCTGCGGCGACGGCGCACGGAAGCCGTTCTGGACCGAGCCACGCAGGGCGAAGGCCGGGACGAAGTCGTAGCGGGCGGCGATCTTGCCGGTGACGTTGCTGCCGAAGTCGGAGTAGTGCTCGGCGCGCGCCGCCAGCGAGGTCAGCAGCTTGTCGGTCAGGTTGGTTTCCAGGTCGATGAAGGCGCCGGTGGAATGGCGGCCCTTGTCCACCGCGTTTTCCGGACGGTAGCCGGGGAAGCCCTGGGCGCCCGCTGCTGCCGGCGTGCCGTTGGCCAGCAAGGCGCCGCCGTAGCGGTACGAGTCTGGCTCGCCGGCCCACAGCTGGTAGTTTTCCCAGCGCGCTTCGGCGCCCACCGCCAGGTTGAGCGGCTTGGGCAGAAACGCCACCTGCACCGGGCGTACCGCCGAGAAGTTGGCGGCCAGTTGTTGATACGAGAAGCCGCCGGCGTCAAAGTCGGTCTTGCTGGTGGCGCCGATCGAACGGTTGAGCGTGTTGGTCACGTCGAACGCCATCTTGTTTTTGCCGTAGGTCAGCGAGGCATCGTAATCCCAGCCCTGCCCGCTCCAGGTGGTGCCGAACGCGGCGCTGAAATCGTCCACGGTCGGTTCGATCACCGGCAGGTAGCCGTTCGGGTAGATCGACACCAGGTTTTCGTCCTGTAATGGACGGCGGAAGAACGCTGCCGATTCCGATTCGCGCCGCTGGTAGCTGGCCCAGCCGTACAGTTTCTGGCCGCTGGCCAAAGTCTGGCCGGCGTTGGCAAACACGGTGGCCTGCTTCAGGTTGGGATCGCCCGACCAGGTGTCGTAACGGTTGGCCGTCAGTTCGCGCGGATCGAAGGCGCCGGTGGTGGCATTGCCCACGCGCGGGTAGAACTGGCGCGTGTCGTAGGCGCTGCGCTCGCTGTGCTGTTGCTGCTTGAGTTCGGCCGCGACGGTCAGGAAGCCGTCTTCACCCAGTTCAAAACCTTTCCAGCCGCCCACGGTATAGGTCTGGCCATCGGTGCGCTTGCGCTCGGTGGGCACGGACAAGCCCAGGCCGGCAGGCTGCGCCACCGGGTTGAAGCTGTACTCGGTCTTGCGCACGCCGCCGGTGGCGCTCAAGGCGCCGCCGCTGCGGTTTTCGCGCAGGCGGAAGTTGATGACGCCGGCAATCGCGTCGGAGCCGTACTGGGCGGCAGCGCCGTCACGCAGCACTTCCACCGTGTTGATGATGCCGGCCGGCAGGGTGTTGATGTCGGTCGAAGCCGAACCGCGGCCGATGGTGCCGTTCACATTGACCAGCGACGACGCATGGCGGCGCTTGGAATTGACCAGTACCAGCACCTGGTCCGGCGCCAGCCCGCGCAGGGTGACGGGACGCACGGTGTCGGTGCCGTCGGTGAGGCCCGGGCGCGGGAAGTTCAGCGCCGGCAACACCTTCGACAGTGACTCGCTCACTTCGGTCACACCGTTATTGTTCAGGGTCTTGGCGGAAATCACATCGACCGCCGACGCGGTATCGAGTACCGAACGGTTCGACACGCGCGTGCCGGTCACCACCACGGTGGCTTCCGGCGCTGCCGTGGCGGCGTCGGCCGACTGAGCATGAACGGGGGCGGCGCCAGCGGCGCACAGCGCGCCGATGGCGGCGCTCAGGAGGCGGCGTTGCAGATGCAGGGGAACAAAAAGCTTTTCCATATATGACCAATCATCGTTGCGGGTTGTATTTATGCGAAAACAATATAAAGGTTGTACATGGATACACGAACGAACGAATCGGCATAAGCATTATTAAAAAAAAATCGTTGCTGGCGGTTTCCTCTCCAAATGGTAAGTATCGCAATGCAGCATTTTTCCGTAAATTAAACAAATCCGCATTCTGGGCCGCTTTCCGGCCATTTATTTCACTAATAAACAATTTGACTATGGAGATACTTCCAGATAGACTGTTGAACCTCTGGAAACTTGTCATACATCGTACAACTACGTAGACAGGGTTTCACGAGATACAAAAAAACCACACCTCTACAAGCTACCAAGCCACCTATGTCTAAAGATAACGTCAATCTTTCGCGCCGAACGATCCTCATGGCGACTGCGGCAGCCGTTCCCCTGGTCACCGCCCCGGTCTACCGCGCCCGCGCGGAAGGGCTGGAAGGCCTCGAATTGCAGCGCTACGAGCCGGTGTTTTTCACCGCCACCGAATGGGTCTTTCTGCTGGCCGCGTGCGACCGGCTGATCCCCGCCGAGGGCCGCGGCCCGGGCGCCCTCGAAACCAATGTGCCGGTGTTTATCGACCAGCAATTGAAGAATGGCCTCGGCGACGATGTCTACATGCAGGGCCCGCACAAGGCCGATGCCCCCGCCACCATGGGTTTCCAGCAAACCCACAGCCCGCAGGAGATGTACCGCATCGGCATCAAGCTGGCGCAGCAGTACAGCCAGGCCACGCACGGCAAGCCGTTCCAGCAACTGACCGCAGCCGAGAAAGATGCGCTGCTCACCAAGCTGCAAAAGAACGATATCGATTTTGCCGCACTGGGCGACCCGTCGCTGAAAGCCTCGCAATTTTTCGGCCAGATGCTGGGCGATGCCAAGAACGGTTACCTGGCCGATCCCGCCTACGGCGGCAACAAGGACATGAAGGCATGGGTGGCCATCGGCTTCCCCGGCGCCCGCGCCGCCTTTACCGAATGGGTCGATACCCACAATGTCAAATATCCGCTGGGGCCAGTGAGCCTCTCCGGCAAGCGCGCTTAAGGAATACCCATGCCTAACATTACCAACGACGAAGTAGACGTCGTCATCGTCGGACTCGGCTGGGCCGGCTCCATCATGGCCATCGAACTGGCGCAAGCCGGCCTGAAAGTGCGCGCACTCGAACGCGGCCCGGAACGCCCGCCGGAAGACTTCGCTTATCCGAAGCCAGCCGACCAGTATGCCTATGCGATCCGCAACAAGGTGTTTGCCACCCCGCGCGACGCCGCGCTGACGGTGCGCTACAACACCGGCGAAACCGCGCTGCCTACCCGTAAATGGGGCGCGTTTGCACCGGGCACCGGCGTGGGCGGCTCCGGCCTGCACTGGACCGGCGTGCTGATCCGCCCTACCCCCACCGATCTCAAGCTCAAGACCTATGCCGACCAGGCCTACCCGCGCGGCGCGCTCGACCCCGACATGCGCGTCAAGGACTTTCCGTTCAGCTGGGACGAGATCGAACCGTTTTACGACAAGTTCGACAAGATCTGCGGCTTGTCCGGCAACACCGGCAATCTGAAAGGCGTGATCCAGCCGGGCGGCGATCCGTTCGAAGGTCCGCGCTCGAGCCCGTACCCGCTGCCGGCCCTGCACGACACCTATAACAGCTCGCTGTTCGCCGCCACCGCGAAAAGCATGGGTTACCACCCGTTCCCGAACCCGTCGGCCAATGTGTCCACCGCGTGGACCAACCCGTACGGCTCGCAGCTGGCACCGTGTAACTACTGCGGTTATTGCAGCAAATACCCGTGCCTGAACTACTCGAAGGCGTCGCCGCAGACCGCGATTCTCGACGTGGTCAAGCGCATGCCCAACTTCGACTACAAGGTCAACGCCATGGTGATCCGCGTGGACCTGCACGCGGACAAGAAAACCGCGAAAGGCGTCACGTATATCGACGAGCAGCAGCGCGAAGTGTTCCAGCCGGCCAAGATCGTGATTCTGTCGAGCTTCCAGTTTGCCAACGTGCGCCTGATGCTGTTGTCGGGCATCGGCAAGCCGTACGATCCAATCACCGAAACGGGTACCATCGGCCGCAACTACGCGTTCCTGTCGAATGGCGCCGCGACGCTGTTCTTCAAGGACAAGCACTTCAATTCGTTTGCCACCGCCGGCGCCACCGGCGAAATGTTCAACGACATCTCGCCCGGCAATTTCCAGGACGGTATCAAGCTGGGCTTTCTGGGCGGCGCCAAGATCCACAGTTCGCAGTCCTCGGGCGCGCCGATCGGCACCGCGCTGCCGCCGGGCACGCCAGGCTGGGGCCAGGGCTGGAAAGAAGGCATGGTCGACTGGTACGACCGTTCGATGAAAATCGGCATTACCACCACCTGCATGTCGTATCGCGGCCACTTCCTCGACCTCGACCCCACCTATAAGGACCCGTGGGGCCAGCCGCTGCTGCGCATGACGTTCGACTGGCGCCAGAACGAACTGAAATTGCAGCGCTACCTGCGCGAGATTGTCGGCAACATCGCCAAGGAAATGAAACCGGACTTCATGTCGGAAAGTTTCCTCGGACTCGATTCGCACTGGGACATCACCAAGTACGTGTCCACCCACAACGTGGGCGGCGCCATCATGGGCGATTCGCCGCGCGACTCGGCGCTGAACCGCTACCTGCAATCGTGGGATGTGCACAACGTGTTTGTCCCGGGCGGCAATGCTTTCCCGCAGAACTTCCAGGCCAATCCCACCGCCACCATCGGCGCCATCACGCTGTTCGCAGCCGAGGCGATCAAGAACCAATACCTGAAAAATCCTGGCCCGCTGGTGCAGGTGTAACCATGACGATGAAAAAACTCACGCACATTCTGACCCTGGTGGCGGGCCTGGCCGCTTCCACGTTCGCCGCTGCGGCGCCAGCGGAAACGCTGGTCCAGCGCGGCGCCTACCTGGCCCGCGCCGGCGACTGCATTGCCTGCCACAGCGCACCGGGCAAGCCCGCGTTTGCCGGCGGCCTGGCCATCGACAGCGGCCACGGCATCATTTATTCGACCAACATCACGCCCGACAAGCAGCACGGCATCGGCAGTTACACCGAGCAGCAATTTGCCGACGCGGTGCGCAAGGGCGTGAAGGCGGACGGCACGCATCTGTACCCGGCCATGCCGTACACCAGCTACGCCAAGGTGACCGATGCCGACATCAAGGCGCTGTACGCGTACTTCCAGGCGGGCGTGAAACCGTCCACCTACGCGCCGCCGGCCACCAGCATGAACTTCCCGTTCAATATGCGCTGGGGCATGGGGGTGTGGAACTACCTGTTTGCGTCCGACAAGCCGTTCAAGGAACAGCCGGGCTGGAGCGCGCAAGTGCGCAACGGCGCCTACCTGGTCGAAGGCCTGGGCCACTGCAGCAGCTGCCACACGCCACGCGGCTTTGCCATGAACGAAAAAGCATCCGACAGTTCGGAAGCGAAGTTCCTGGCCGGCGGCGAGCTCAATGGCTGGCCGGTGCCGTCGCTGCGCAACCTGCCGCGCTGGGATGAAACGGCCATCGTCGACTACCTGCAAACGGGCCGCAACAAGACCGCAGCCGTGGCCGGCGAAATGACGGCCGTGGTGGAACACAGCACCGCGCACCTGAACGACACCGACCTGAAGTCGATTGCCGCGTACCTGAAAACCCTGTCGCCGGCCACGCCGCGCGTGGCGACCGTCAAGGCGCAGGGCGTGGAAGCGACCGCGAAAAAGCTGACGGCGGCCACCAACCTGACCTTGGGCGAGCGCCTGTACCTCGACAACTGCGCGGCCTGCCACTTCGTCAACGGCAACGGCGCCAGCCGGGTATTCCCGGTACTCGATGGCGCGACAGTGGCCAACGCCGAGAGTCCGGCGGCGCTGATCCACATCATCATGGAAGGCGCGCGCACGCCATCGACCGACAAGGCGCCGTCGATCCTGGTGATGCCAGGCTTTGCCAAGCGTCTCGATGACAAGGAAGTGGCGGCGCTGGCCTCGTTCGTGCGGCAGGGCTGGAGCAACACCGCCGCACCGGTGGCGGAGAAGGATGTGGCAAGGGTCAGGGAGAAGTTGAAGAAGGAGTAAGACCGCTATCCTAAAATCCGTCACTGCGCATCGGCGTACCGTTAGCCGCAAAGCCGTCATTCCCGCGCAGGCGGGAATCCAGTTTTTGCGTGCCGTGTTGGCCAGGGTTCAAGTCCACGCAGCACGACGGAATTGGATCCCCGCCTGCGCGGGGATGACGGTGCCGGTGCCGGTGTCGGTGCTGGTGCGGGCTGCGGACAATCCCGCCGCACCTACATCCGCAACACCGTAATCAACACCGATATCGTCACCACCGATACCACCGTGGACACCAGAATACTGCCCGCAATATTGCCGGCTTCGCGCCGGTACATATTGGCCAGCATGAACGGCCCGGTCCCGGTGGGCAGCGCAGCGATCACCACGGCGACCGCCACCTGCAACGGCGCCAGCTGGAACACCCAGCGCGCCAGTACCCACGTCAACAACGGCTGGCCCACCAGCTTGAGCACCACCTGCGCGCTCAGGGCCGGCAACTGCGGTCGCGCGCGCGTATCGGCAATGAACAGTCCCAGCGACACCAGCGCCACCGGGCTGGCCGCGCTGGCCAGCAGGGTCAGGAACCGGTTCGGTCCCTCGGGCAGCGGATAGCCTGCTTCCGCGTACAGCGTCCCCAGCACCGGCGCCAGCACCATCGGGTTTTTCGCCAGCGACACCAGCACCTTGACGATGATCGCCCCCATGCTGCCGCCCTGCTGCACGCCGAATTCCACCACCGCCACCGCCACGCCGAACAGCACGCACACGGTGAGGATCACGGTAATGGTTACCGGCGTCATGCTGGCCGGCCCGAACGCCGCCAGGCACAAGGGAAAACCGATAAAGCCGGTATTCGCATAGCCGGCATTGAGGCCCTCCAGGCTGGCGTCGGCCAGTGGCACGCCGCGCCCGCACCGCACCAGTACCGTCGCGCCATAAATGACCATGCTGCCGATGCCGAAAGCGGCAATAAAGCCCGGCTGCGCCAGGTCGCGAAAGCTGGCCTTGGCCATGATCTGGAACAGCAGCGCCGGCATGCCCAGGTACACCACGAAGCGATTCAGTTCGAACGCGCCCTCCGGTCCCATCCAGCCGAACCGGCGCGCCAGCCAACCCACGCCGATCAGGGCAAAGATCGGCAGCACGATCGAAAACAGAACTTCCATTATCCCTGCCAGCCGTTGAGGAACTCCAGCAGGGCGGCGTTGACGACTTCCGGCTGCTCCTCCTGCGGCAGGTGGCCGGCCTGCGGAATCGACAGCGTTTTCAGGTCGGACGCCATCTCGGCCCACACCGCGGCCATGTCGAACATCTTGCCCACCGCGTGGAAGTCCGCGCCCCACAGCGCCAGCGTGGGACAGGCGATCTTGATCTCGGCATCGACCTTGTCCTGCGCCACGTCTTCTGCAATCGCGCGGTAGTCGGACATGGCGCCGCGCACGGCACCGGGACGGCGATACGCTTCCACGTACGTGTCGAACGCGGCGCCGGAAATGGCCAGCGGGTTGTAGCACCAGTCCGAGAACAGGTGGCGCAGCCACAGGTCTTCGCGGCCGGCGATCAGCGCCTCGGGCAGGTCGGGCACCTGGTTGAAGATGAAAAACCAGTACGAGTTGGCCAGTTGCGGCGAAAATTCGCGCGCCACGATGCGGGTGGGCACGTTGTCCATCACTACCAGCCGGTCCACCAGTTCTGGATGATCCTTGGCGAAGCGCGTGGCCACGCGCGCGCCACGGTCATGGCCCACCAGCGCGATCTTCGGAATGTCGAGCGCGCGCAGCAGCTCCACCAGGTCGTTGGCCATGGTGCGCTTGTCGTAGCCGGCGGCCGGCTTGTCGGTCTCGCCGTAGCCGCGCAGATCGGGCGCAATCACGCGGTATTTTTTGGCCAGCTCCGGCATCTGGAAGCGCCAGGCAAAACTGGTCTCGGGAAAGCCATGCAGCAGCACGACGGGTGCTCCCTCCCCTGCCTCCAGGTAGTGTTGGCGGATGCCGTTCGCTTGCACGGTGTGGTGTTTGATTTCGCTGCTCATGGTTTTCCTCGGTAGATGATCGAACCCCGCAACGACAAATGGGCGGGGCATGCGGGCGATTACAGCACGCACGTGCGCGGCGCGCCCCCGCCATCCGGCCAGGCCTTAGGCCATAGCTCGGAAGGGTAGGCCAAGGCGCGCCATACGGGAGGCGGCAACCGCGTCAATGGTCCGTACACTCCTGGTAAAACCACAGCGCCCGGAGACCCACGCATGAACGCCCCCAGCCAACGCCGCATCTTCCTGCGCGGCGCAGCCCAGATCGCCATGGCCTCGGCGCTGCCGGCCGCCGTGCCCCTGGCCGCCGCCGCGCCGGAACGCCCGGCCGCACCCCGCCCCGCTTACCAGCCCGTGTACTTCACCGCCGCCGAATGGGCGTTCATCAACGCCGCCGTGGACCGCCTGATACCCGATGACGGCAATGGGCCGGGCGGCGTGGCTGCCGGCGTGCCGGAATTCCTCGACCGCCAGATGGAGCTGCCGTACGGCCACGGCGCGTATTGGTACATGCACGGCCCGTTCCATCCCGATGCCCCGGCCACGCTGGGCTACCAGATGCGCCAGACCCCGCGCGAGCTCTATCGGCTAGGCATTGCGCTGGCCGACCAGGCGGCGCACGCGGCGCACGGCAAGCCGTTCGCCCAACTCGATGCGCCCGCGCGTGACGGCTTGTTGACGGTGCTGGACAAGGGCACGCTGCCCCGCGACGGCGCGCCGGCGGCGGCATTTTTTGCGCTCCTGCTGCGCAACACCCGCGAGGGCTATTTCGCCGACCCGCAGTACGGCGGCAACCGCGACATGGGCGCCTGGAAGGCTATCGGTTTTCCCGGCGCCCGCGCCGACTTTACCGACTGGATCGACCAGCAGGGCAAGCCGTATCCGTACGGCCCGGTGGCCATCAGCGGCGCGCGGGGCTGACCATGAAAATGAAACACGTGGATGCGGTCATCATCGGTCTCGGCTGGACCGGCGCCATCATGGCCAAGGAATTGACCGATGCCGGCCTGTCGGTGGTGGTGCTGGAACGCGGACCGGCGCGCGATACGTCGCCCGACTTCGAATATCCGCGCATCGTCGATGAACTCAAGCACGCGGTGCGCGGCGATTTGTGGCAGCCGTTGGCGCGCGAAACCGTCACCGTGCGCCACCAGCCCGGCGACATCGCCGTGCCTTATCGCCAGTACGGCTCCTTCATCCTGGGCACCGGCACCGGCGGCGCCGGCGCGCACTGGAACGGCCAGCAATGGCGCGCCTCGCCCAACGACCTGCGCCTGCGCAGCGTGTACGAAGAACGTTACGGCAAAAAATTCATCCCGGCCGACATGACGGTGCAGGATTACGGCATCAGCTACGAGGAACTGGAACCGCACTTCGATTTTTTTGAAAAAGTGGCGGGCGTGGCCGGCACCGCGGGCAACCTGCGCGGCGCGCTGCAGGCCGGCGGCAATCCGTTCGAGGGCGCGCGCAGCAACCCGTTCCCGCAGCAGGCCATGGCGCCCATTCTCAGCTCGCAGCTGTTTGCCAACGCCGCGCGCGAACTCGGTCACCAGCCGTTCCCGGTACCCGCCGCCAACAGCACCGGCGCCTACACCAATCCGTACGGCGTGCGCATGGGACCGTGCAACCTGTGCGGCTTTTGCGAGGGCTTCGGCTGCTTCATGTATTCCAAGGCGTCGCCGCAGACGACCATCCTGCCGGTGCTGCGCGGACGCAGCAACCTGGAGCTGCGCCACAACGCGTATGTCACCCGCATCCTGCTCGACGACAGCCGCAAGCTGGCCACCGGCGTGCGCTACATCGACGGCGATGGCCGCGAAGTGGAGCAGCCGGCGGCCATGGTGGTGGCGGCCGCGTTCCAGCTCAATAACGTGCGCCTGCTGCTGTTGTCCGGCATCGGCACGCCGTACGACCCGGTCACCGGCAAGGGCACGGTGGGCAAAAACTATGCTTACCAGATGGTGAGCAGCACCACCGCCTTTTTCGGCGCCAAGGTGCAGATGAATCCATTCGTGGGCGCAGGCGCAGCCGGCCAGCTGGCCATCGACGATTTCAATGCCGATCACTTCGACCATGCACAACACGGCTTCGTGGGCGGCGCAATGGTGTTTGCCGGCGCCACCGGCGGACGCCCGATCGTGCAGATGCCGCTGCCGCCCGATGCGCCGCGCTGGGGCAGCGGCTGGAAAAGCGCGGTGCGCGACCACTATGCGCATTCGAGCTCGGTGGCCACCATGGGATCGGTGATGGCGTACCGCGACCGCTATCTCGACCTCGACCCCACCTACCGCGACGCGCACGGCTTGCCGCTGCTGCGCATGACTTTTGACTGGCATCCGAACGAGTACAAGATGACCGCCTTTACTTCCGCTCGCGCCGCCGAGATCGTGCGCGCCATGCGTCCCGAGCGCGTGACCCAGCGCGTGCTGCAACCGGGCGACAGCTACGATATCCGCACCTACCAATCCACCCATACCACCGGCGGCGCCATCATCGGCACCAATCCGTCGAACAGCGTGCTGAATCGCTATTCGCAGTGCTGGGACGTGCCGAACGTGTTCGTCATGGGCGCGTCGTCGTTCCCGCAAAATATCGGCTACAACCCCACCGGACTGGTGGCGGCGCTGACATATTTTGCCGCCGCCAAAATCCGCTCCACGTGGCTGAAGTCCGGCGGACCGTTGGTGCAGGCATGAGGCCCGCATGGCGCAGGGCGGCGGGCATGACGGCAGGCGTGGCGGTCGTGGGCGCAATCGCGCTGGCCGGCCTGGTGGGCCTCACCCGCTGGTCCGACCTGCACGCAGGCGGCGCGCCCACGGCGGCACCGGGCGACGCCCAGGCAATCGCCCGTGGCGCCTACCTGGCGCGCGTGGGCGACTGCGCCGCGTGCCACAGCGTGGAAGGCAAGGCGCCGTACTCGGGCGGGCTGCGCATGGAAACGCCGGTGGGCGCCATCTACACCAGCAACATCACGCCGGACCGGGAACAGGGCATTGGCCGCTACACGCTGGCCGATTTCGACCGCGCGCTGCGCTACGGCGTGGCCGGTGGTCACACACTGTATCCGGCCATGCCGTTCAGCGCGTATTCCAGCACCACGCCCGAGGACGTGGCGGCGCTGTATGCGTATTTCATGGCGGGCGTGAAAGCCGATGCCACCGCCAACCGCGCCAATGACATTCCATTCCCGCTGTCGATGCGCTGGCCGCTGACCGTGTGGCGCTGGGTGTTTGCGCCGGCGCCCCGCGCCTACAGCGCACCCGCCGGCACCGATGCCGTGCTGGCGCGTGGCGCTTACCTGGTGCAGGGCCTGGGCCATTGCGGCGACTGCCATACGGCGCGCGGCCCCGGCCTGCAGGTGAAGGCGCTGACCGCCGCCGATGGTGCCGACTACCTGGGCGGCGCCGCCATCGACGGCTGGCATGCACCAAGCCTGCGCAACGGCGGCCCGGACACCATCGGCGCCTGGAGCGAGGCAGACATCGTGCGATTCCTGAAGAGCGGCGTGAATCGCCACGGCATCGCGTTCGCTTCGATGAGCGAAGTGGTGATCAACAGCACCCAGTACCTGACCGACGACGACGCGCTGGCCGCTGCGCGCTTTTTGAAGTCGCTGCCAGGCGACCGCAACGCCGCTCCGTACGGCTACGACCAGCGCACCGCCACTGCCCTGCGCAGCGGCGACGCCAGCGCGCGCGGCGCCCGCCTGTACCTGGACAACTGCGCCGCCTGCCACCGGCCCGATGGCCGTGGCTACGAAGGCGTGTTCCCGGCGCTGGCCGGCAACCCGGTGGTGGCGGGCAGTTCGGCGCAATCGGTGGCGCGCATCATCCTGCAAGGCATGCGCACCGCGCGCACCGCCACCACGCCAGCGCAATTTTCCATGCCCGCCTTCGACTGGCGCCTGTCCGACCAGGACGTGGCCGACGTGGCCACTTTTGTGCGCACCGGCTGGGGCAACCACGCGGGGCCGGTCGATGCCGCCACCGTCAAAAAAGTCCGTGCCAGCCTGACGGTGAGCGCCGCCCCCAAGCTGCCCTCGCCGTGAAATGAGGAGGGACTGCACCACAATAATCTGATCGCGGCCGGTACCGCGCCCGGCTGCGAGCCGGTCGAGGCGCGCAAGCGGCGCCTCAGTCCCTACCGCGACAGGCTTTGATGCGCACGTACCTGTACATTGGGCTCAAACTCCTGGAGCACCTCGCGTGCCTCGTCCTGAACCGGTTTGCTGCGTTTGGCCTCATCACGCCACGCAGCGCTGTTGGAAACATACTGCTTGGCTTCCCCCAGCGAAAACACGCCAGCCGCCCGCAAGGCCACGATGACATCCGTGATGGCCATGCCGAGACGCTTCAAGTCCGACAATATTTGCTCGCGCTCCGACTCCGACCCGTCACGCCATTTGGATCTGATCAGAACAAGTGCATGCTCACCGTTATTCATGATTTCCCCTTCCGCTTGATATTCACCATCTTGCCCGGCTTTGCCGAACTGCTGCCGATCACTCGAACTCCCTGCACGCAAACAGCAGCGTACCCGAAATGCAGGCCAGCACTCGCCAACTCCTGAAGCTGCCCTCGCAGATGGGCGGCGATAGACCCCCTGGGAATTCCAGGCGGGTCTTGTGTGGCATAGATACACACATCGTTCAGCAGAATCATACCCGCATTCACCTCGACCACCGCTAACACACTGATCTCGCCTTTCGGCGTGGAAAATTCATACTGAAACAAGCTGTCCCGTCCAGCCAGGACATTGTTCAGCGCAACACCCAAGGCCCGTTGCAGGTGCGTTGGACCGGGTGACGTATGGCAGATGCTCATCATTAGCCCTGTCGATTAAATCGACAGGGTGGAGCCGGCACCAGTTGGGCATTTTGATATTGCGCAATCGCTGCCCGTGTACTTACACCGCGCCTTCGAGCGCTGCCAGCGAACCGGCATCGAGCCGCAAGCTGGCAGCCACCACGTTCTCGCGCAGGTGGGCGACCGCCGAGGTGCCGGGAATGACCAGGATATTGGGCGAACGTTGCAGCAGCCAGGCCAGCGCCACCTGCATCGGCGTGGCGCCGAGCGCCGCCGCCACCTGGCTCAAGGTCTCGGTCTGCAGCGGCGAAAAACCGCCCAGCGGGAAGAACGGCACATAGGCAATGCCCTGCGCCGCCAGGTTGTCCACCAGCGCATCATCGTGGCGATGCACGAGGTTGTAGTGGTTTTGCACGCAGACGATGGGCGTGATGCGCTGCGCCTCGGCCACTTGCGCCGCATCGACGTTACTGAGCCCGATATGGCGCACCAGCCCTTCCTGCTGCAAACGCAGCAGGGTATCGAGCGAGCCGTCCAGCGACGAACCGTCCGCGCCATCGAGGCCCGGGGCGCGCAGGTTGACGACGTCGAGCACCTCGAGCCCGAGGTTGCGCAGGTTGTCGTGCACGGCGTCGCGCAACTGCTGCGGTGCGGCCGCCGGATTCCACGAACCGTCCGCGCCGCGCATGAAGCCGATCTTGGTGACGATGGTGAGATCGTCGCGGTACGGATGCAGCGCTTCGCGGATGATCTGGTTGGTGACGTGCGGTCCATAAAAATCCGAGGTATCGATATGGTTGATACCGAGTTCGATCGCCGTGCGCAGCACGGCCACGGCCGCGGCGCGGTCCTTCGGTGGCCCGAACACGTGCGGACCGGCCAGCTGCATGGCGCCGTAGCCGAAGCGGTTGAAGGCAATGTCGCAGTTGGCCGGGGTAAACCGGTCAGCGGATAAGGTCGAGGACAAGGTAGTCATGAGGGGCTCCGGGTAGTGGGTGGGTATGCGTCGCGACTGCACCCATGCATGGTAGCGCGCACCGAACCGTGTGATAATCGGGGCAATCCCGCACAGGCTGTACGTCAATCCGCACAATCAACCCCTATGACCCCGCCCTCTCCGTCCCTGGCCGACCTGGCCACGTTTGCCCTGGTTGCCAGCCATCAGGGTTTCCGCCAGGCCGCGCGCGCCAGCGGGCAATCGGCGTCGGCGCTGAGCGAAGCGGTGCGCCGGCTGGAACAGCAGCTCGGCCTGCGCCTGCTGCTGCGCACCACCCGCAGCGTCACGCCCACCGAGGCGGGCGCGCTGCTGCTCGGTCGCCTGCGGCCCGCGCTGGGCGAAGTGGCGGGCGCGCTCGATGTGCTCAACGACCTGCGCGACCGTCCGCGCGGCACGCTGCGCCTGAATGTGCCGGTAAATGCGGCGCGCTTCTTCCTGCAACCGCTGGTCAGCGCCTTCATGGCACAGTATCCCGAGATCGTGCTCGACATCGTGGTCGATAATAATTTTGTCGATATCGTGGCCAGCGGCTGCGACGCCGGCATCCGCTACGGCGAGCGGCTCGAGCAGGACATGATCGCGGTACCGGTGGGGCCGCGCGCCCAGCGCTTCGCCCTGGCCGCTGCGCCGTCCTACCTGGCCCGGCGCGGCACCCCGGGCCATCCGCGCGATTTGCTGGACCACGCCTGCCTGCGCGGCAAATTCCTCAGCGGCGCGCTCACGCAATGGGAGTTCGAACGCGATGGCCAGACCCTGACGGTGGAGCCGCAAGGTCCGCTCACCGTCACCCCCACCGCGTTCGACCTGGCGATTGCCGCTGCCGTGGCCGGACACGGCCTGATTTACCTGTTCGACGACTGGCTGGCGCCGTACCTGGCGTCGGGCGCGCTGCAGCCGGTGCTGGAAGACTGGTGGTGCAGCTTTCCCGGTCCGTTCCTGTATTACTCGGGGCGGCGCCACGTGCCGGCGCCGCTGCGCGCGTTCATCGACTTTGCCACCAGCGCCACCCAGCGCCGGGGCGAGGGTTAGGACCCAGGGTGCACGGCACGTTTTGCGCAGGGCGGCTACAATGGACAATACACGTCCGGGTAGTCTCCGGCTAACCATTGAGGAGGATTGCATTTATGAGCGATAACACCGTCAAGATCGACATCGGCCTGTCCGAAAAAAGCCGTTCGGAAATCGCCGCTGGCCTGTCCGGCCTGCTGGCCGACAGCTACACGCTGTACCTGATGACCCATAATTTCCACTGGAACGTCAAGGGACCGATGTTCAACTCGCTGCACCAGATGTTCATGGCCCAGTACACCGAACAATGGGGCGCGCTCGACCTGATCGCCGAACGCATCCGCGCGCTCGGCTACCCGGCGCCGGGCACCTATGCCCAGTTCGTGCAGCTGGCCACCATCAAGGAAGTGGAAGGCGTGCCGAAGGCGCTGGAAATGGTGCGCCACCTGGTGAGCGCCCAGGAAGCTACCGCCCGCACCGCGCGCAAGCTGCTGCCGCTGGTCAACGAGGCCGATGACCAGCCTACCGCCGATTTGCTCACCCAGCGCCTGGACGTCCACGAAAAAACCGCGTGGATGCTGCGCAGCTTGCTGGAAGAGTAACACCGGCCCACGATGAGTTTCTGAAATACAACCACGGGGTGCCGTTCCCGGCTGCCGGGTGCCCCGTGCGTCAATTTTTAATTCCCCACCCTAACATTTACTCTACCTTTTGCTGTAGGATACCTGACTCTTCCGTCAATTAAGAACCCGTACCGGGACGGAAGCCATGGTTGTTTTCGCGCCCCACAAGGCCACGCGGAAATCGTATATTTAGGGCAAGAGGATCAAGGCGTCTGCTTCCTTCGTGTCCCGATCTCTTGGAGACGGAATGGGAGCATTGCACCCACCTTTACCACGGCCGGCGCCGTCCGCGCGCCCGGTCCGGCTGCTTGCGCTGCTGTGCATTGCCGCTGCGCTGGCCGCCACCGCAGCGGAAACCTGGCGCTGGTCGCGCGCCGCGCTGCACCACGAACGTCCCGCCACCCTGTCGCACACGGGCGCCCCGGTCACCGGCGTGACCGAACTCTCGCACGCCATCATTCCCATGCCGGCCGGCGTGCCGTCCGCGCACGCCAGTTCGCTGGCCAGCCTGCCCGACGGCGGCCTGATCGTGTTCTGGTGGGCCGGCAGCCGCGAGAGTGGCCCGGATGTGAAGGTGTATGCGTCGCGCTGGTCCAACGGCAAATGGAGCAAGAACTGGGAAGTGGCCAGCCGCGACTCGCTGGGCGATGCGTTGGGCTACGGCGTGCGCCGCATCGGCAACCCGGTGGCCTGGACCGCCGCCGACGGCACCCTGCACCTGTATGTGGTGGCCACCGGCCTCGGTGGCTGGGCTGCCGCGCGCATCGTGCAGATGCAGTCGCACGACCAGGGCGCCACATTCACGGTAAAACGCGTGTTGCCCATGTCGCCACTGTTCAATACCAGCACGCTGGTGCGCTCGGCGCCCACGGCGCTGGCCGACGGCAGCTGGTGGTTGCCCGCGTATTTCGAGATTGGCCATAAATACCCGATGCTGGTGTCGTTCGACGCCCACGGCGATCCGCAGCGGGTCACCCGCATCGGCACCCGCACCAAGTCGCTGCAACCGAGCCTGGTGCCGGTATCGCCCACCGAAGTGCGGGCCTGGATGCGCGACGACGGCGACTCGCGCCGGGTGCAGCAGGCGGTGAGCCGCGACGGCGGCCAGACCTGGAGCGATATGGAAGCCACCGCGCTGTTCAACGACAGCACCGCGCTGGCCGTGCTGCGCCTGTCCAACGGCAGCCTGCTGATGCTGCACAACCGCGAAGATATCGACGGCAGCGCGCGCAGCGCGCTCACGCTGTCGGTATCGACCGATGCCCGCACCTGGCGCCCGCTGCGCGACGTGATCGACGGCGTGGCCGGCGACGAATTCTCGTACCCGGCCATGTACGTGACCGGCGACGAACTGCACATCACCTACACGTACCAGCGGCGCGCCATCGCCCACCACCAGTACCGCATCAACCTGCAGAAGGATATGCCATGAGTTTGCCCGATCTCGCCTTGCAGATCGTCTATGGCCGGCTGGCCTGGGCGCTGGTCGCCGCCGCCCTGCTGCTGGCAGTGCTGCCGGCCGTCGCGCAGCGCACCCGGATGATGATCGTCGCTGCCATCGTGGCGCTGATGCTGCTGCCCGGCGCGGCCTCGCCAGCCTACTGGCTCACGCTGGCGCTGCAGTACCCGAGCGGCCTGCTGACCGGCTGCGCGATCGTCTCGCTGCAGGCGCGCTGGCAAGGCCGGCGCCCGCGCTACACGCTGCCCGCCGCGCTGGCGCTGGGCCTGGCCGCGATCGGCCTGGTGATGTATCTCGATACCTTCGGCGTGTTGGCGCTGGGACTGTATTATGGCGGCTTCAATCCGGTCGCGGCGCCGCTGCTGGCCTGCGCCGCCGCCATCGGCTTTGCCGTCAACGTGTGGCGCGGCCACGCGGCCGGCCCGTCGGCCGCGATGCTGATCGCGGTGCTGCTGTTTTCGCTGCTGCGCCTGCCCACCGGCAACCTGTGGGATGCGCTGCTCGATCCGCTGCTGTGGTCCTGGGCGCTGGGCTCGTCCATCGTGGCCGCCAGGCGCGTGCTGGCCGCGCGCACGGCGCACCCCCGGCCGGCACCGGAACTGGCGCCGGCGCATGACCTGGCGCCCGCAGCCGCAGCCGAATGATTTAACGATATAAACTATATAGACAAGCAAGGGAGTGGTACATGGTAGCTAACAAATGGTACGGCCATCCGGTGATCGCGGTCGGCATCGCAATCAACGTGTTCGTGATGATCCTGGCGCTGGTGTGGGCGCACGATGCGCCAGCGCTGTGGCGCCTGGTAGTGGAAGACGGCATCGTCGAGTGGATGCAGTTCCTGTGCTTTGCCCTGCTGTCAGGCTTGCTGGGCTTTTTGGCGGTGGAACAGTGGCAGCGCGAACCGAAGGTGAGCCTGCAATGGCTGGCGTTCGTGGGCCTGGCCGCGCTGGTGGGACTGGCCGCGCTCGAGGAAATCAGCTGGTTCCAGCGCATCCTCAACATCCCGTCGCCCGAGTTTTTCCTGGAAAATAACAAGCAGGCCGAAACCAATATCCACAACCTGGCCATGGGCAGCGGCAGCCTGCACAAGGTGGTGCTGCTGAAGATTATCGCCATCGTGGGCCTCACCCACAACATCATCCTGCCGATTGTGGCGCGCAAGCGTCCGGGCGTGCAGCGCTGGGTGGAAAAAATGGGCCTGTACCTGCCGCCACTGTGGCCATCGGTGATCTACATCGTGCTGGTGGCGATTTCGCACCTGACCATCGACCATCCGCGCAAGGGTGAACTGGGCGAGATGTTCGGCGCCGTGCACTACCTGGTGACGGTGTTTGCCGCCTACTTCCTCGGCGCAGGCTACGGCAAGGCGCCGGTGTTTGCCCCCGGCCCCGATGCCCGCCGCGTCTCCACGCTGTTCTGCATGCTGCTGGTGTTCCTGCTGATGACGGGCTGGATGCTGTCCGCCGGCGCCGGCGCCGGCAGCTACATCGCCACCCATCCCGGCTTCGGAGCAGAATGATGCACGGGCGTGACCACACTGTTCTTGCCCGCAGCGGCGCCGCCCTGGCGCGCCTGACCCGCTGGGCCGGCCCCTACGCCGTCATGGTCCAGCTGCTGGTGCTGGGCCTGGCGCTGCTGTCGCTGTCGCGCCTCGGCCTGATGGCCTGGCAGTGGGATCGTGTGGCCGCCACCGGCATCACGGGCCGCATCCTGGTGCAAGGGGTGCGGGCCGACCTGATCCTCTTGGGCTACCTGCTGGTGCTGCCGCTGGTGCTGGCGCCCCTGCTGGCCTATCAGAAAACGCTGCGCGCGTGGAAAGCCATATCGGTGACCTGGGTGACGTTTGCGCTGATCTTTGTCGTGTTCATGGAAGTGTCCACGCCGCAGTTCATCATGCAGTTCGACGTGCGCCCCAACCGGCTGTTCGTCGAGTACCTGTCGTATCCCAGCGAAGTGATTGCCACGCTGTGGAACGGCTTCCGCATCGCGCTGGTACTGGGCGTGCTGGCCACCATCGCCTTCACCGTGGCGATCTACAAGCTGCTGCGCGCAGCATCGGCTGACGTGTCCACCTGGCGCGCCTGGAAAGTGCTGGCCGTGTGGCCGGTGCTGGTGGTGCTGGTATTCCTGCAGATCCGCTCCACCACCGCGCACCGCCCTGCCAACCCGGCGCTGTTCGCGCTCACCGGCGACTCGATGGTCAACTCGATCATCATCAACTCGCCATGGTCGGTGCTCGACGCCATCTACTCGATGGGCAAGGAAGCCAATTCGTCGGAAATCTACGGCGACTACCCGCGCGCCAAGGTATTCGAGACCGTGAAAAGCGCGCCGTGGCTGCGCGACCTGCAATTTACCAATCCCGAGCTGCCCACCCTGCACCAGCAAACCGCGATGATGCAGCGCGAGCGGCCGCTCAACCTGGTGATCGTGCTGGAAGAGAGCCTGGGCGCCACGTTCGTCAAATCGCTGGGCGGCCTGCCGGTCACTCCGGAGCTGGAAAAGCTCAAGGGTGAAGGCTGGTGGTTCGACCAGCTGTATGCCACCGGCACCCGCTCGGTGCGCGGTATCGAAGCGGTGGTGGCGGGATACCCACCCACGCCGGCGCGCAGCGTGGTCAAGCTGTCGCTGGCACAGCAAAACTTTTATACCCTGGCGCTGGGCCTGGGCCAGAAGGGCTACCACACCGAATTCGTGTACGGCGGCGAGGCGCACTTCGACAATATGCGCGGCTTCTTCACCGGTAACGGCTTCCAGAGCGTGGTCGATCGCAAGTCGATGAAGCCGGTGTTCGAAGGCAGCTGGGGCGCGTCGGACGAAGACCTGTTCGACAAGTCGCTGGAGCGCCTGAAAACCCTGCACGCCGATGGCAAGCCGTTCTTCAGCCTGATCTTCACGTCGTCCAACCATGAACCGTTCGAGTTCCCGGACGGCCGCATCAAGCTGCACGATCCGGAAAAGCAGACCGTCAACAACGCGGTGATGTATGCCGATTACGCGCTGGGCCGCTTTATCGCGCAAGCGAAAAAAGAGGCGTACTGGAAGGACACCGTGTTCCTGATCGTGGCCGACCATGACAACCGCGTGTACGGCGACAGCCTGGTGCCAATCAAGAAATTCCACATCCCCGGCCTGATCCTGGGCGCCGATGTGCAGCCGAAAAAGATCACCACCATCGCCAGCCAGGTCGACCTGGCGCCCACGCTGCTGTCGTTGATCGGCGTGTCGAGCGAGCACCCGATGATCGGCCGCGACCTGGCCCGCGACAGCGACACCCCGGGCCGCGCGCTGATCCAGTTCGACAATTACTTTGCCTGGCTGGAGGGCGATTCCGCCACCATCCTGCGCCCGGGCCAGACGCCCCTGCTGGGTGCCTACGACCACGGCACCGGCGTGATGACGCCGCAAACCACGGCGCCCGACCCGGCCAAGGTGGATCAGGCCATGTCGCACGTGATATTGCCGTCGATTTTGTATCGCGAGCAGCGGTACAAGTTGGCCAAGTAATTTTAAAGCCCGCGTGATGCGGGCTTTTTTTATAAGCTGTCCACCACGCTCACTACCATTCAGATCAGTTCGCTGACGAGGTATTTTTTCGTTTGTCCTGACGAACCCGATTTGGATCGTGATACGCTTTATTTGTTGGATCGTTTATACCGCTGCGTGTTACCCAGGAGGTCCCATGAAAGAGGAAGTTATCATCCGAAAGGTGTTGGACGACATGGATTTATCCGCCGATATCCATGGCTATGACCTTGCATTCACCCCAGACTCAACTGGCATGCCTGCGGTGTACATCAATCTTCATATTACCGACGACTACCATCCATCCAAAGAAAAGATTGACCGGTTCAGCAACTTAAGGCGTGCTATCACCGACAAACTATTGGACCGCGGTCTCGAAAACTACCCGTATGTACGATTGGTGGCAGACCATGGCGACGTTGCACCAAGACCTGCTTACTCAGGCACGTAGCCTTGCGATATTTGAGAAAGGCAGCCGCACTGACGTGCTGTCGGTGGTGTCCGATCTTGAGGATGTCTTTTTAAGATGGAAGAACACGCGATCTTCGGATAATGCCAAGGTTTTCTTGGCAGACTTATTGCTGAGAAAGTCGTGGAGTCGTCAGTAAAACTCCACGTCGAACTGCCTGTTGAACGGGCTTAAATCGCATCGAGCGCCCGGCGTAAATCGCCACGCAGGTCGTTGACGTCCTCGATGCCCACCGACAGCCGGATCAGGCCGTCGCCGATGCCGAGCCGGGCGCGTTGTTCAGCCGGGATCGAGGCGTGCGTCATCAACGCCGGATGTTCGATCAGGCTCTCCACCCCACCCAGGCTTTCGGCCAGTGCAAAAATTTCGCAGCGTTCCAGGAAACGGCGGGCGCCGGCCAGGTCGGTGTGCAGATCGATGGAAATGATGCCGCCAAAGCCCGTCATCTGGCGTTTGGCCAGTTCGTGCTGCGGGTGCGACGGCAGGCCCGGATAAAACACGTGGCGCACTTCCGGTTGCTGCTGCAGCCACTGCGCCAGGTCGAGCGCGGACGCGCTGTGGCGCTCCATGCGGATGGCCAGCGTCTTGATGCCGCGCAGCGCCAGGAAGCTGTCGAACGGGCTGGCGATGGCGCCCACCGAATTTTGCAGAAAACCCAGCTGCTCGCGCCACGGCTGCTGGCGCTCCTCGCCCCCGACGATGGCGATGCCGCCGATGATGTCGGAGTGGCCGTTCAGGTACTTGGTCATCGAATGGACCACGATGTCGAAGCCCTGTTCCAGCGGCCGCTGCACCAGCGGGCTGGCAAACGTGTTGTCGGCCACCGCGATGATGCCGCGCTCGCGGCAGATGTTGGCGATCGCCGCCAGGTCGGCCAGCTTGAGCATCGGATTGGTGGGCGTTTCCACCCACACCATGCGCGTATCGGGCCGCAGCGCGGCCAGCAGGTTGGCAGGATCGGTCAGGTCGGCATACGTGAAATCGAGACCGGCGCTGCGCCGCCGCACGCGCTCGAACAGGCGGTAGGTGCCGCCATACATATCGTCGCCGGCCACCACGTGGGAACCGGCATCGAGCAATTCCAGCACCGTCGATATCGCCGCCAGGCCCGAGGCGAACGCATACGCCTGCACGCCGCCTTCCAGGTCGGCCACGCAGCGCTCCAGCGCCCAGCGGGTGGGGTTGTGCGAGCGGCCGTAATCGAGGCCCTTGTGCACGCCCGGGCTTTCCTGCACAAATGTGGACGTGGCGTAAATCGGTGGCATGATGGCGCCGGTGGACGGATCGGGCGCCTGGCCCGCGTGGATCACGCGGGTGGCGAGTTGCTGCGGTGTTTTGGCGTGGTCGGTCACGATAAGGTCCTGCGCAAGTGATTGAGAAGATCGAAGCGGGTAATGAGTCCATAAAAGCGGTCGCCGTCGGCCACCACTGCGGTCAGGCCGCTGTCGAGCGTGGCGCGCAGCGCCTGCAGGCTGGCGGACGGCTGCAGCGTTTCGAGCCGCGCCGTCATGGTGTCGCCCACGGTGCCGGTGAACTGGCTGGCGTCGTGTTCCACCTTGAGCAGCAGGTCCGATTCGTCGATGATGCCCTGCAGGCGGCCATCGGCAATTACCGGCAACTGCGCCAGGTCGGCCGCGCGCATGCGGTTGAACGCGACCAGCAAGCTGTCGTCGGGCGCCACGCTTACCACTTCGTCGTGGTCGTAGCGGCGGCCGATCAGGTCGCGCAAGTCGCCAGTGGGTGCGCGTTCGAGCAGGCCCTGGTCGTGCATCCAGCCGTCGTTGTACACCTTGGACAGGTAGCGGGTACCGGTATCGCACACAAAGGTGACCACGCGCTTGGGCGTGGTTTGCGCGCGGCAGTACTTGAGCGCGGCCGCCAGCAGCGTGCCGGTGGACGAGCCGGCCAGGATGCCCTCGGCGCGCAGCAGCGCGCGCGCCGTATCGAAGCTTTCCTGGTCGCTGATGGTGTAAGCACTCTTCACGCCCGTCATGTCGGCAATCGCCGGAATGAAGTCTTCGCCGATGCCCTCCACCGCCCAGGAACCGCTGGTGTCGGATACGCGGCCGGTTTCGACGTATTCGGTGAGGATGGAGCCGGCCGGATCGGCCAGCACGAATTCGACCTGCGGCGCCACGGTGCGGAAGTAGCGGGTAAGCCCGGTGAGCGTGCCGGACGAACCGACGCCCACCACGATGGCGTGGAGATCATGGCCGGTCTGCTCCCAGATTTCGGGGCCGGTGGTGGTTTCGTGCGCGAGCGGATTGGCGGGGTTGTTGAACTGGTCGGCAAAGAACGCGCCGGGGATCTCGGCCGCCAGCCGCGCGGCATAATCCTGGTAATACTCGGGGTGGCCCTTGCCCACGTCGGACCGGGTGGTGCGCACTTCGGCGCCCAGCGCTTTCAGGTGCAGGACTTTTTCAGTGGACATTTTATCGGGCACGACCAGCAGTACCCGGTAGCCTTTCAGCTTGCCCACCAGCGCCAGCCCGAGGCCGGTATTCCCGGCCGTGGCTTCGATGATGGTGCCGCCCGCTTGCAGGCGCCCGTCGCGCTCGGCCGCCTCGATCATCGCCAGGCCCACGCGGTCCTTGATGGAACCGCCGGGATTTTGCGATTCCAGTTTCACGAACAACTGGCAGAGGCCGGTGTCGAACTGGGTAAGCTGGACCAACGGCGTATTGCCGATCAGCTGGAATAGTGCTGGGGTAGCCATAACTGTCTCCTTGGTGCGAATGACGCAGGCCAATTATGTCGGCCCCGTCTTCGGTAAAAGCAGCGGATGGTAGGCCGCACGTTTGGGGAAGAGAAGGAATTTTTCTGTGTTAGCTTATATGGAAACTGCGTGACGGCGGCGCACTGAAAGCGCGTTCCGAGTTGCTACCGAGTACCGCAGCGATGCGCGTTGTGCGCCGTACCGTCCATGACGCCACCGAACGCGGTAAAATGGCACGTTAAACGCTGCGTAAATTTCCCTGCCGAAAATTCCGCAACACCTGACATTTCCGCCCCACCGCACCACCGAAAACGAAACAATGACCACCGTCCCCGCCGAAATCAACGCTGCTGCCGTCAAGAACGCTGTTACGAAAAGCCCCGCCGAGAAAATCACGCCGATGATGGCCCAATACATGGGCATCAAGGAACAGCATCCCGACATGCTGGTGTTTTATCGCATGGGTGACTTTTACGAGCTGTTCCACGAGGACGCGGAAAAGGCGGCGCGCATCCTCGGCATTACGCTGACGGCGCGCGGCTCGTCCGGCGGGCAGCCAATCAAGATGTGCGGCGTGCCGTTTCATTCGCTGGAAGGCTATCTGGCCAAGCTGGTCAAGATCGGCGAGTCGTGCGCGATCTGCGAGCAGATCGGCGATCCGGCCACCAGCAAGGGACCGGTCGAGCGCAAGGTCATGCGCGTGGTCACGCCGGGGACGCTGACCGACGCCGACCTGCTGCCGGAAAAATCCGAGCGTCCGCTGCTGGCGATGTGCCTCATCACCCAGCGCAAGGTGGCCACGGCCGGCCTGGCCTGGCTGTCGCTGGCCAGCGGCGCGCTGCGCCTGATGGAGTTTTCGGGCGACGTGGGCACCGTCACCACGCGCCTGCAACAGGAACTGGAACGCATCGCGCCGGCCGAGGTGCTGCGCGGCGATAACGCCGACCTGTTCGAGGAAGAGCTGACGTGCCACGTTAACCGTGTGCCCGACTGGCACTTCGACGTGGTCAGCGGCCACAAGTCGCTGCTCGACCAGCTGTCAGTTGCCACGCTCACCGGCTTCGGCGCCGACAACCTCGGCGCCGCCTTCGGCGCGGCCGGCGCGCTGTTGCGCTACGCGCAATCGACGCAGGGACGCGGCCTGCAGCACGTGCGTACGCTCACCACCGAAACCGAAAATGAATTCATCGGCCTCGATGCCGCCACGCGCCGCAACCTGGAACTGACCGAGACCATTCGCGGCCAGGAATCGCCCACCCTGTTCTCGCTGCTCGACCATTGCCGCACGTCGATGGGCTCGCGCCTGCTGCGCCACTGGCTGCACCACGCGCGCCGCGACCAGGGCATCGCCCGTTCGCGCCACGCGGCCATCGCGGCGCTGGGCCAGTCCGACGTTACCGGCACGCTGTCGCACACGCTGGCGCAGGTGCCCGACATCGAACGCATCACCACCCGCATCGCGCTGCTGTCGGCGCGTCCGCGCGACCTGGCCAGCCTGCGCGACGGCCTGAAGCAACTGCCTTCGCTGCGCCACGCCATGCTGCGCGCGCTTGGCGACGGCACCGGCCTGCTGGCGGCCATTCATGGCGACATCGCCACGCCGGAGGCGTGCCTCGACCTGCTGCACCGCGCCGTGGCGCTGGAGCCGGCGGCAATGGTGCGCGACGGCGGCGTGTTCGCGCGCGGCTTCGACGCCGAACTCGATGAACTGCGCGCGCTGTCCGAAAACGCGGGTCAGTTTTTGGTAGACCTGGAAACGCGCGAACGCGCACGCACCGGCATCGCCAACCTGCGCGTGGAATACAACAAGGTGCACGGCTTCTACATCGAGGTGACCAACGGCCAGGCCACCAAGGTGCCCGACGACTACCGCCGCCGCCAGACCCTGAAAAACTGCGAGCGGTACATCACGCCGGAACTCAAGGCTTTTGAAGACAAGGCGCTGTCGGCGCAGGACCGCGCACTGGCGCGCGAGAAGATGCTGTACGACGTGCTCCTGGCTGACCTGGCGCCGTTCATCGGCGTGCTGCAAACCATCTCGAAGGCGCTGGCGCAGCTCGACGTGCTGGTGTCGCTCACCGGTCACGCGCTGCGCAACAACTGGTGCGCGCCGCAGCTGGTGGAAACGAGCTGCATCAACATCGTCGAAGGCCGCCACCCCGTGGTGGAAAACCAGATCGAACGCTTCATCGCCAACGATTGCCGCTTCGTCGACGAACGCCGTCTGCTGCTGATTACCGGCCCCAACATGGGCGGTAAATCGACCTTCATGCGCCAGGTGGCCTTGATTACCCTGCTGGCTTACGTGGGCAGCTATGTACCGGCAGCCAGCGCGGTGATCGGCCCCATCGACCGCATCTTCACCCGCATCGGCGCCACCGACGATCTGGCCGGCGGCCGGTCCACCTTCATGGTGGAGATGACGGAAGCGGCAGCCATTCTGAACGGCGCCACCGCCAATTCGCTGGTGCTGATGGATGAAATCGGCCGTGGCACGTCCACGTTCGACGGCCTGGCGCTGGCGTGGGCCATCGCCCGCCACCTGATCGACACCAGCCGCAGCTTCACCTTGTTTGCCACCCACTATTTCGAACTGACGCAGCTGCCCGACAACCACCCTACCGCTGCCAACGTCCACCTGTCGGCCGTGGAGCACAAGGACAGCATCGTGTTCCTGCACGCGGTACAGGACGGCCCGGCCTCGCAAAGCTACGGTTTGCAGGTGGCGCAGCTGGCCGGCGTGCCGCAACCGGTCATCAAGGCCGCACGCAAGCACCTGGCGCGCCTGGAAGCGCAGGCGCTCGACGCCACGCCGCAACTGGATCTGTTTGCCGCGCCCACGGTCGACGCCAACGACGATGCGGTGGCCGCGCCGGCAGCAGCAGTGGAGTCGCCCGCCATGCGCGCGCTGCTCGATGCGCTGGACGACCTCGATCCCGACGCCCTCACCCCGCGTGAGGCGCTCGATCAGCTGTATCAGCTCAAGCGCCTGACGGAGACGGCGCAGGCATGATGCGCGCGGCGCGCCACGTCCTGGCAATTGCGCTGGCCCTGTCCGCGCTGCCGCTGGCGTGCGCCGCTGCTGCCGCTGCCGAATCGAAGCCGGACGCCAAGGCGGGTAGCTTCCAGTTCGGCGTGATCGGCCACTCGTTCAAGAGCGGCGCCGACGAAGCGGTGCTCAAGCACGCCATCGCCGGCGCCAACCACGCCAATCCCGCATTCGTGGTGGCCACCGGCGTCAAGGCCGCCACCGAACCATGCACCGACAAGCTGTACGCCAGCCGCCATGCGCTGCTCGATGCGTCAAGCGCGCCGATGGTGGTGTCGCTGGCCGGCAGCGACTGGAGCGCCTGCCTCAACTCGGCCGGCCGCTCGAATGCCATCGACCGCCTGAACCGGCTGCGCGAACTGTTTTACCGCGACAGCGAAACGCTGGGCGCCAAGCGGCTGCCCGTCACGCGCCTGTCGAGCAGTGCGAAGTTCCGCAGCTATGCGGAAAACGCCCACTGGCAGGTGGGCCAGGTGCTGTTCGCCACCATCAACCTGCCGGCCAATAACAACCACTTCCGCCCCGAGGCGGGCCGCAACAGCGAATACGAAGACCGCCTCGTGGCCAACCGCGCGTGGCTGCACCGCCTGTTCACGCTGGCCGTGCGGCAGAAGCTGGAAGGACTGGTGCTGTTTTCGGATGGCGATGTGGGGCTGGAGGCGGAACCGGGCTTCTCGCTGTTGCAGCGCTTCGAGACCCGCCGCGATGGCTTTGCCGAGCCGCGCAAGCAGATCAAGACACTGGCGGCGAAATTCAAGGGGAAGGTATTGCTGGTCGATACCCAGATCGTGAAGGAAGCGGCAAAAGAGCCGTCGATCCACTGGCAAGGCAACGTGGGACATCTGAACCTGGCCGCCGACTGGACCGAGGTACGCGTGGCGCCCGCAAGCGCCACGCTGTTTGCGATTGACAGCACCCCGTAAAACCCGGTCAGCGATACGCATGCCGTACCGCGTGGGGTCGGACCCTGTACAGGGTCCGACCCCGGCCTGGCCGTGCGGGTTAAAACTCAGTGGATTGGGTGAATGGCGACGTGATCGCCCTCTTCGCCTTCATCATCGTCATGACCGTGGTGATGGCCATGGGCGCCGTGCACGTGGCCGTGGGCGATTTCTTCTTCGGTCGCTTCACGGACTTCCGCCACGTTCAGCGAGAAGCGCAGTGCCATGCCGGCCAGCGGATGGTTGCCGTCCAGGACTACCTTGTCGTCGGCGATATCGGTGACGGTGAAAATCAGTGCTTCTTCGTCGCTGTCGCTATCCGGGGTGCCCTCGAATTGCATGCCGACTTCCAGTGGCTCGGGCAGGCGATTGCGTGGCTCGACCTTGACCAGGGCGGCGTCGTACTCGCCAAATGCGTCTTCCGGTTCGATCTGGATGATCGACGAGTAGCCGGCTTCCTTGCCATCGAGTTCTTCTTCGATTTTTGGCAGCGTGTTCTCGTAACCGCCGTGCAGGTAGACCATCGGCTGGCGGCCGTCTTCGATCAGATTGTCCTGGGCATCGGACAGTTTGTAATTCACAGTCACGACCGTGTTCTTGGCAATCTTCATTTGGAATTCCTTTCAGTTATTAGCCCCTAAATTATACCCTGTCTCGCTGGCCGCCCCGACTGCCCCATCGGGAGGCGCCGTGCGGCGGGAGACGCATAACGTTATATCGAATGATTCTGTGCGCGGCGCGCGCCACGCACTACAATGGGCGCCATGGAACCCGCCTCCTCCGACAAACTCGCCCAATGGCTGCTCGGCAGTATCGAACTCGATGCCGCCGCCCTGCACGTGGGCCGGTATTGCGGGCCGTGGCGCGCGTCCACCGCCGGCAAGGCGCTGGCCAGCTTCCACCTGGTGCTGGCCGGCGACTGCTATCTGCACATTGTCGGCGAACCACCATTGCTGCTGCGCGCGCGCGACGGCGTGTTCCTCACCCGCGATGTCGAACACTTCCTCAGCCCCTCGCCCGATCCCGCCGCCGCCATCGAACGCCAGACCATGCGTACCCTGTCGGTGCCGGCGCCGGAAGAACCGGGCAGCGCCGGGCTGGCGTGCGGCTTTTTCCGTTTCAGCGGCGCACTCGGGCCGATGGTGATCGGCTCTTTCCCCGACTACCTGGTGTGCCGCAGCGACGAACCGTCGCTGGCCCACACGGCGGCGCTGTTCGACCTGATCCTGGCCGAAGCCGGGGATCCGGACCGGCCGTCGCCGCTGATCGCGCGGCTGGTGGAGCTGCTGTTCTTTTACCTGATCCGTCACGCGGCGCGCCAGGAGGCGCTGGGCGCCGGCGTGCTGGCGCTGGCGCAGCGCAGCGAATTCATGGCGCTGCTCGAACACATGCTGGCCAGTCCCGGCGACGACTGGAGCATCGCCCGCATGGCGCAAGCCACGCACATGTCGCGCGCGGCTTTTTGCAAGCACTTCACCGAAGCGGGCGGCGTCTCGCCCGCGCAATTCCTGCTGCGGCTGCGCATGCGCCTGGCCACCCAGCGCCTGAACGCCGGCGATTCGGTGGAACAGGCGGCCGGCCACGTGGGCTACCAGTCGCATGCCGCATTTACCCGCGCTTTCAAACGCGTGGTCGGCGAACAGCCAGGCGCCTACCGCCGTCACCAGCGCGCTGCTTAATACAGAAAGCGCCGGACAAATCGTCCAGCACTGCGTTGCAGCTCCCTGCCTTACACGTGTACTGTCTTCGTCGCTGCGCCTTGCTCTGAACGCTTTGTCCGGCGCGCAAAGACGTTTGAACACAAAAGCGCGACGTTCGGGTCTGGCGCGGTGCGTGGCATCGACCGATAATAGCGGTTCATCCTCACGGAAAGGCCAACATGTCCCGTCTTACCCTGCACACCCTTGAAAGCGCGCCGGCCGAGAGCCGCCCTTACGTTGAAAAAGCCATCGCCAACAACGGCTTCCTGCCCAACCTGATCGGCGTACTGGCCAACGCGCCGCAGGCGCTGGAAACCTATCTCACCGTCTCGGGCATCAACGCCCGCACCAGCCTCACGCTCGACGAGCGCGAAGTGGTGCAACTGACGGCCGCCAACATCCACGGCTGCGACTTCTGCATCGCCGGCCATTCCGCCATCGCCCTGAAGAAAGCGGGCCAGACGCCGGAAACCGTGCGCGCGCTGCAAACTGGCGCCGCCACGGGCATCGCCAGGCTCGATGCCGTACAACGCTTCGCCACCGCCGTCATCGCCCGTCGCGGCGCGGTGGACGACGCCGAATTGCAAGCATTCCTCGACGCCGGCTACAACCAGCAGCAGGCGCTGGAAGTGGTACTGGGAATCAGCCTGGCCACGCTGTGCAACTTCGCCAACAGCCTGGCCGGCACGCCGGTCAATCCGCAGCTGCAAGCCTACCTGCCCGGCGCGGTGTAACCGTGGCCGCGCTCCACGACTGGCTGGCGCGTCACGCGGACGCGCTCGACCAATCCGACTCAGCGTCCGACTCGCTGGCCGACGAAGTCATGCCGGCACTGGCCGCGCATGGCTGCTTCCGCGCCGGCGTCCCGCTGAACCTGGGCGGTAACGGCGGCGACGTGCGCGACGCCATCCTCGGCATCGCCGACATCGCGCGCCATTCGCTCACCGCCGCCTTCGTGTACTGGGGCCAGCGCAGCTTTATCGAATACCTGCTGCAAAGCCCGAATACGGCACTGCGCGACCGCCTGCTGCCCGAGCTGCTCGACGGTTCGCTGGCCGGCGCCACCGGCCTGTCGAATGCGATGAAATTCCTGTCCGGGATGGAGCCGCTGCAAATCAATGCCGTCCCGAATGGCGACGGCTGGACCCTCGACGGCAAGCTGGCCTGGATCACCAACCTGCGCCCGCAGCGCTTTGTCGCGGCGGCGGCCGTGGCGCCCGTCAATGATGCGCCGCCGGCAGTCGTCATGTTCGAGAGCGACGCGACCGGCGTGCAGCGCAGCGCCAACCTGCAGCTGATCGCGCTGCGCGGCAGTAACACCGCCGCCGTGCGGCTCGAACAGGTCGCCGTCCCGCTTGAGAACATCATCAGCGCCGACGCGCCGCACTGGCTGCCGCGCGTGCGCCCTGCCTTCCTCGGCATGCAGTGCGGGATGTCGATCGGGCTGGCGCAGGCCAGCCTGGAAGCGGCCGCCAGCGCCGCCGGTGCGGCCAAGGGACGCGGCCAGCTGGCCGACGATATCGCCGCCGCGCAGGATGCGCTGGCGCGGCACACCGCGCAACTGCTTGACGGCGTGGCCAGTGGACGTTTTGTGGCCGAGGCGCCCGCCATGTTCCGGCTGCGTATCGGCATCGCGGAACTGGTACGCCAGGCCGTCACGCTGGAACTGCACGCCAAGGGCGGCCACGCCTACCTCGAGGCGCAGCAGGACGGCTTTGCGCGGCGCTTGCGCGAGTCGGCATTTATTCCCGTGATCACGCCCAGCATCACGCAACTGCAGGCGGCGCTGGCCAAGCACGCCGCCACCACCGCATGAGCGTCTTGCAGAACGCCACGGACCACGGCTGGGCCCTGCACGCGCAGGGCCTGGGTTTTGCGTACCCGGGCACTGCGCCCACGTTCGAGCATGTCGACCTGGGCGTGCGTCCGCGCGAAATCGTCGCGCTGCTCGGTGGCAGTGGCTGCGGCAAATCGACCCTGCTGCGGGTGCTGGCCGGCTTGCAGGCGCCCACTGCCGGCACCGTGCAGTTTCTCGACGCACCATTGACCGCACCCAGTCCGCGCAGCGCGCTGGTGTTCCAGCAAGCGAGCCTGCTGCCGTGGCTGAATGTGACATCCAACGTGGGCTTCGGCCTCGATTTTTCGCGTCAGCCGCACATCACGCGCGCGGAGCATGACCAGCGCGTGCAGCAGGCCATCGACGCTGTGGGCCTGGCCGGCAGCGAGCGCCGTTATCCGGCCGCGCTGTCGGGCGGCATGGCGCAGCGCGTGGCGCTGGCACGGGCGCTGGCCCGACAGCCGGCATTGCTGTTTGCCGACGAACCGTTTTCGGCGCTGGATGCCATTACCCGCGCTGACATGCAGTCGCTGCTGGTGGACGTGGTGCACCGCTGGCACAGTGCCGTGCTGCTGGTCACGCACGATATCGACGAGGCGCTGCTGGTGGCCGACCGCATCGTGCTGATGGGCGGCCAGCCGGGTCGCATCGTGCGCGAATGGCGCGTGGACCTGCCGCATCCACGGCTGGACCAGGCGCAGGAACTTGGCGCGCTGCGGCTCGACATTCTGGCGGCGCTGCACGGCGTGCGCGCCACTGCTGCATCCTTATAATTACAACGATCACTTCATCGAAAGCCTCTCATGACCGAAGTTACCAAACCCCTGCACATTTGCGCGTCGTCCGATTGCGACTGCGGCATGACCCGCCGCGATTTCCTGCGCATGACCGCCTTGAGCACCGCCGCCGGCGCCGCGCCGCTGCTGTTCGCCGGCGACGCCATGGCCCGGCAGGCGCCGAAGGGCGACGACCAGCCAGTGAAAATCGGCTACCTGCCCATTACCGACGCCACGCCGCTGCTGGTGGCGCACGGCCGCAAGCTGTTCGAAGCCGAAGGCCTGCAGGCGGAAACCCCGCGCCTGTTCCGCAGCTGGGCGCAGATCGTGGAAGCGTTCGTGGCCGGCCAGGTCAACGTGATTCACCTGCTGTCGCCGGCCACCATGTCGGTGCGGTACGGCGCCAAGTTCCCGGCCAAGGTGGTGGCGTGGAACCACGTCAACGGCTCGGCGCTCACGGTGGCCAAGGACGTCAACAGCGTCGCGGACCTCGGCGGCAAAACCGTGGCGATTCCGTTCTGGTACTCGATCCATAACATCCTGCTGCAGCAAATCCTCACCAAGGCCGGACTGTCGGTGGTGACCAAGGGACGGGATGGCAACATCGGTCCCAAGGAAGTCAACCTGGTTGTGCTGCCGCCGGCCGAGATGGTGTCCGCTTTGGCCAGCAAGGCGATTGCCGGCTTTATCGTGGCCGAGCCGTTCAACGCGCTGGCCGAAACCAATGGCGTGGGCAAGGTGCTTCGCTTCTCGGGCGACGTATGGAAGAACCATGCGTGCTGCGTGACGTTCCTGTCGGAGCGCGACATCAACACCCGTCCCGAGTGGGCGCAGCGCGTGACCAACGCCATCGTCAAGGCGCAGCTGTGGACCCGCTCCAACCAGCTCGATACCGCGCGCCTGCTGTCCAACGGCGACTCGCACCGCTACACGCCGCACGCGCTGCAAGTGCTGTCCAAGGTGCTGACCGTGACCGATTACGCCGAATACGAAAAGAGCGGCATCATCGTCCACAAGAACTGGAACCAGCGCCGCATCGACTTCCAGCCCTACCCGTTCGCGTCGTACACCGAGCAGCTGGTGCGCGCGCTGAAGAACACGCGCCTGGAAGGCGACACCGGCTTCCTCGACAAGCTCGATCCGGCATTCGTGGCAAAAGACCTGGTGGACGACCGCTTTGTGCGCAAGGCCATCACCGCCGTGGGTGGCCCGGGCGCGTTCGGCCTGCCGGCCAACCTGCTGCGCACCGAAACGCTGGCGGTCTAGGGAATGACGACGGCGATGTCGAAACCGTTAAGCCGCCCGGTGCGTGCAGTCCTGGCGCTGGCCGGCTTTGGCGTGGCGCTGGCGTTGTGGCAGTTTGGGGTGACGGCGCTGGAACAGCAGACGCCAATCGCGGCGGCGTTTGCGCCGCTCGAAGCCTTCCGCGCGCTGGTGCAACTGCTTGCCGGCACGTATATCTGGCATGACATCGGGCTCAGTTTGCGCCGGGTGGCGTACGGGCTGCTGGCGGCCATCGCCATCGGCGTGCCGCTCGGGGTGCTGGTCGGCAGTTCGCGCCGGGTGGCGGCAGCGCTGATGCCGCTGTTCCAGCTGCTGCGCATGGTGTCGCCGCTGTCGTGGATGCCGCTGGCCGTGATGACGCTGGGCGTGGGCGACGCGCCCGTGTACTTCCTGCTGGCGTTTGCGGCCGTGTGGCCGATCCTGCTCAACACCGCCACCGGCGTGGCGCGGCTCGACCCCAACTGGCTGCTGCTGGCGCGCAGCCTGTCGGCCACGCCGTTGGAAACCGTGCTGCGCGTGGTCCTGCCGGGCATCACCGCCGACATCCTGACCGGGGTGCGGCTGGCGATCGGCATTATCTGGATCGTGCTGGTGCCGGCCGAGATGCTGGGCGTGTCGGCCGGTCTCGGTTACTTCATCCTCGATGCGCGCGACCGTCTCGCGTACAACGAACTGATGGCCGCCATCGTGCTGATCGGCATACTGGGCTTTGCGCTCGACTGGCTGGCGCGCCAGGCGCACGCGCGCTGGCTGCATACCCGCTGATAGCTTACGTGCTCACGCAGCACCCCGCACGGCGGTCCGCTGCGGGGTCGGCCCCCGTACGGGGTCCGCCCCCTCTGTCGGTGGAGGGTTGAAGCCACTCGCCGGTTTATAATGGCGTATGCAAAAATTACCTCTCCTCGGCGATATCACGCCGGCGCAGTTCCTGCGCGACTACTGGCACAAGAAGCCCCTGCTGATCCGCAACGCCATCCCCGGCTTCAAGCCGCTGCTGACGCTGGACGCACTGGCCAAACTGGCCTCCACCAACCACGCGGAATCGCGCCTGATCACGGCCGGCGACGGCCAGTGGGACATGCAGCACGGCCCGATCGAAACTCTGCCCGCGCGCACCGAACGCGAATGGACCATGCTGGTACAAGGCGTGAACCTGTTCGACGCCAAGGCCGATGCCCTGCTGCGCCAGTTCCGCTTCCTGCCCGACGCCCGCCTCGACGACCTAATGATCAGCTTTGCCACCGATGGCGGCGGCGTGGGTCCCCATTTCGATTCGTACGACGTGTTCCTGCTGCAGGCGCAAGGCCAGCGCCGCTGGCGCATCGGCCCGCAAAAAGACCTGAGCCTGATCGAAGGCCTGCCACTGAAGATTCTGGCGAATTTCACGCCCGATGAAGAATTCGTGCTGGAGCCGGGCGACATGCTGTACCTGCCGCCCCACTACGCCCACGACGGCGTGGCCATCGGCGATTGCCAGACCTATTCGATCGGCTTCCGCTCGCCGTCGTACCAGGAACTGGGCGAAGGCTTCCTGCAATTCATGGCCGACTCGATCGACCTGCCGGGCCGTTACGGCGATCCGGAACTGGAAGCAACCAGCAAGCCGGCCGAAATTCCGCGCCACATGCTGGATACCATCATCGAAGAGATGAACAAGGTGCGCTTCACGGAAGACGACATCACCATCTTCCTCGGCGAATACCTGTCCGAGCCGAAGCACAATGTGTTCTTCACGCCGCCAGCCAAGCCGCTGACGTTCGGCAAGTTCGGCGACGCGGTGGCTAAAAAAGGCCTGGTGCTGTCGCGCAAAACCCAGATGCTGTACCGCGGTAAAAACGTCTTCATCAACGGCGAATCGTTTGGCGTCGGCCGCGCCGACAAGGCCACGCTGGAAGCGCTGGCCAACGCGCGCGCCTTGACCGGCGAGCAATTTGCCGCGGCGTCCGACGACGTGCTCGAAGCGCTGTACACGTGGTACACCGATGGCTGGGTCGAGCTCGGCTAACATTGAAAGGAGTATCTGTGTCCGCTGCACCTGGATTCCCCGCCGAATGGCAACCGCTGGTCAACCAGGCGGCCACTGCATTGCGTACGCTGGCCCTCGATGAGTCTGCCAAGGAAAAATTCTGCAACGATCCATTGTTGCAGCCATTGATGCACAAGGTGTCGCAACGCTATGTGGCGGGCCAGACCGTTGCGCAGGCGCTGACGCGGGTGGAGACCATCATCGCCCGCGGTCATGCGGCCTCGGCCGAGTACATGGGCGAAAGCGTGCGCGATGAAGCGTTTGCCATGGCCGAAACGGCCGTGTTCCTGGAACTGGTTGCCGGCATCGGCCAGCGCAACCTGAACTGCTCGATTTCGCTCGACCTGTCGCACGTCGGTTCGCTGGTCGACGTGGAGCTCGGCTACCGCAACCTGCGCCGCATTGCCTTGGCTGCCGCCGAAATCAACCGCGAGGTGATGATCTCGATGGAAGGCCACGACCGTACCGACGACATCTACGCCGTGTACACGCGCCTGCACCAGCAGGACGGCTTGCACAACGTGGGCATCACGGTGCCGGCCAGGCGCCACCGGTCGGCGCAGGATTTGCCGACGCTGATGAAGCTGCCAGGCCGCATCCGCCTGGTGAAAGGCGCGTTCCTGGAACCTGAAACGCTGGCCTGGCACCGCAACAGCGCCGAGCTGGCCACCGCCTACCGCACGCATGCGCGCGAGCTGCTGGTGAGCGGCCACAAGTGTTCGATCGCCACCCATGACCGCACCATCCAGGCCGACCTGGCAACGCTGATCGTGCAGGAACGGATGGATCCGCGCTGGTACGAATTCGAATCGCTGATCGGCCTCGGCACGGAACAAATTGATGCGCTGCAGGCGCGCGGTTTCCCCACCCGCGAATACGCGGTGTTCGGCGCCGAGCATTTTTTGTACGTGCTGAACCGGATTGCCGAGGAGCCGGTACGGGTGTACCAGGCCATCGTCGATGTGATGCAATCGGCATAACAAGCAGCCTCGCCAGGCAAGCAAATAGCCGCACCATTGTGTTGGCTACGAATTATTACAATTTGGCTTGGATTAAGATCGAAATTGGTGTCGTAACGCACTCGATTCTGGTCAAGTTCCGGGTAAAATGCGCATGTTCGAGCGAAAGCTGGTAAGCGTGCCGATCTGCAAAATTGCGGATCGAAAACGAAATGTTGCGATATCGCAAAATAGTTCCGGGAACGGGATGTTGTCCTATTGCGACGCAGTAAAAATCGCTATAATATTCGGTTAGGAAGTTTCCGTTGTCTGGCAGGCACCATGTCAGGTACGAAAAGCCTTCGAAGACGACCTAATGAGCGATAATTACCGGTAATTATTCATCGCAACACTGTGTTTAAATTTGAATTAACTAAGGAAAACAAATGAAAAAATCCCTGCTGATCGCTTCCCTGTTGGCTGTTGCTGCTCTGACCGCTTGCTCGAAAAAAGAAGAAGCTCCTGTTGCTCCAGCTCCAGTAGCTGCTCCAGAAGCCGCTCCAGTTGTAACCCCAGCTCCAGCTGCTGACGCTGCTGCTGCTCCAGCTGCTGCTGACGCTGCTGCTGCCGCTTCGCAAGCTGCTTCGGCCGCTGCTGACGCAGCTGCTGCTGCTTCGACCGCCGCTTCGGCTGCCGCTTCGAAGTAATTCGAACAGCATTGAGAAAACCGGCCTTCGGGCCGGTTTTTTTACGCCTGGTGGTTTTATCGCCGCCATAAAAAAAACCGGCGCGCAGGCCGGTTTTAATAAATGCATATTCTACGCCAGGCAGATAGTCCAGATCGGAAACTATCCGCCCGCGTGATTGCCAATTACTTGAGCTGGTCGTACAGCACGCCCAGGATCTTATCGCCCACCGGCGTGGTAACCGGCTTGCCGTCGTTACTCAACACGGCAACCGTGCTGGTATTCGATTCACCGGCCTTGACCAGGATACGGTAGCGCTGCGCTTCCTTGTCCGCTTCCGACGTCGAACCCCAGCTGAACAGCTTGCTGAAGAAGCCCTTACTTTCCACCGTATCGTCGATATAGCGGACGAAATACGTGCCGGTGGTGCGATCGCGGTCTTCCACCGTGAAGCCGGCGCGGTCGAGCGCCAGGCCCACGCGGCGCCAGGCGCGGTCGAAACCTTCGTCCACTTGCACCACGCGGTCGGTACCCGCGCCCACCAGCGAGGCGTGCTGCGGTTGCACCACGGCCGAATCGACGGCGGTCTTGACGCTTGGCGCATCTTTCTTGTCGTCGCCATTGCCCAGGCGGGTCATCAGCTTGGCCAGGAATTCTGCTTCCAGGCCCGGATCGTTCGGACGCGGGGTCCAGACGGCCGTGTCCTTTTGGGCGCCTTGCAGCACTTCCTGCACGCCGCGATGGCTGATGTAGATTTCGCTGGCGCCGTCGGCGCGGCGTTCGATGCGGGTGCGGAACTTGTCGCGCTCGCCGGTGGAATACACCGAATCGAAGACCTTGCCAATGGTGTTACGAATAAAATCTTGCGGGATCTTGGCGCGGTTTTCGGTCCAGTCGGTTTCCATGATGCCGGCCGCCGGCAGTTCCTGCGACATCTGGAAGCCGGCATCGGCCCAGAACTGGGTCAGTTGCGGCCACAGCTGTTCAGGGGTTTGCTTGATGACCAGCCAGCGCTGGTTGCCGTCGCGCTCGACCTTGATGTCGTTGATCGAGGTGGGCACCACGGCGCCCACGCCAGGCTGACCCGGCACCACGGCGGCATCGCCGGCAGCAGCCGAACGCGAAGCGTTGTAGCCCGAGGCAGTGGCGACGCCATTGTTGGAATCCGGCTGGGCGTAGCGGCTGTCTTTTTGCAACTGCGTCAGGTCGGGCGGCACGTCCAGCGGGGTGGCTTTCTTGGCGCCTTTGTAGTCGACCTTGTCGTTACCGATGACCGAGTTGATCATGCCGCAACCGGTCAGGCTGACCATCAAGGCACCCGTCACCAGGGCGCGCTGCGAAGTAATAAAAGCTGTCTTGCGAATAGTCATGTATTTATATGCAGCAAAAGTTAATCCCAGCGATTCGGGACGGGATGCTCTCGGGATACCTGGGGAAGTTACAGGACGCCGGCTTCGTGCAGGGCTGCCCGCACTGCCTCGTGGCAATCGTCGGCCAACGGCACCAGCGGCAGGCGTATGCCGGCTGGCATCTTGCCCATTTGCGCCAGCGCCCACTTGACCGGTACCGGGTTCGGTTCGATGAACAGCTTCTGGTGCAGCGGGAACATCAAATTGTTCAGCGGTACGGCCTTGGCCACGTCGCCAGCAATTGCGGCAGCGCACATTTCGGCCATGGCGCGTGGCATGACGTTGGCCGTGACCGAGATATTGCCGGCGCCGCCAGCGAACATCAGCGCCATCGCGGTAGGGTCATCGCCCGAGTACACGGCAAAGTCTGCCGGAGCCAGGCGCAGCAGGTCGAAACCACGGGCGATATTGCCGGTGGCGTCTTTCACGCCCACAATGTTCGGCACTTGCGCCAGGCGCAGGATGGTGTCGTTGCTCATGTCGGCCACGGTGCGGCCCGGCACGTTGTACAGGATCACCGGCAAGTCCACCGCTTCGGCGATGGCCTTGAAGTGCTGGTACATGCCTTCCTGCGTAGGACGGTTGTAGTACGGCACCACTTGCAGCGTGGCGTCCGCGCCCGCTTCCTTGGCAAAGCGGGTGAGCTTGATGGCTTCGGCCGTGGAATTGGCGCCGGCGCCGGCAATGATCGGAATGCGGCCCTTGGCATGGGCAACCGTCGCCTTGATCAGCGCGCAGTGTTCGTCCACGCTGACGGTGGCCGACTCGCCGGTCGTGCCGGCGATGACGATGCTGTTCGTACCTTCGGCAATGTGCCAGTCGATCAGCTTGTTCAAACCCTCGAAGTCCAGACTACCGTCTGCGTGCATCGGGGTGACGATTGCTACTATGCTGCCCTTGATCATAGGAAATAACTGCATAAAGTATTAAAACAACGATTGTAGACGATGACTCGGACGTATGGTGTATTTCACGGCGATTACAAACATAAATTCGAGTCAATACCGAGGGGTTACAGCGGCGGCAACAAGGCTGCGGAACGTGGGAATTCGGGCTTGACCGCGCAAATGCGCTGCACCATCGCCTGCTTGGGCGCCTGGGTCACGCCATCTTCAAATGCCACCACGCGCAAGCCGTGCTCGGCGGCCAGCGCCAGCAATTCGCCTGCTTGCAGCAGGAAGTCGGGGTTCGACGGCTTGCCGAACTGGGCATTGCCATCGGCAAAGGTTTCGTAGATCAGCACGCCATTGGGCGCCAGGCTGCCCACCATGGCTGCCAGCAGCGGGCGGTGCAGATAATTGGTGACGACGATGCCGGCAAACCGCTCGGGACCGAACGGCCAGGTGGCGCCAGGTTCTTCGAGGTCGATGGGCGTGGTGGTGATGCCGGGACCAGCCGCCTCCAGCAACGCTTCGGGATTGCCATCGAGCGCCAGCACGGCATGGCCCAGGGTTACCAGGTGGCGCGAGTGGCGGCCCTTGCCGCAAGCGAGGTCCAGCACTTCGCCGCCGGGAACCAGCGGGGCGTAACGGTGCACCCAGGGGGAGATGGCATCAGTCATAGGTTTTTACACTTATTTACTTAAAAATCGTTAGCTGACGTTTAATTGAACAGCGAAATCAGCGGATGAACCAGCAAGTGAAACACGCGTTGTACCGCGTGCATGGCTTGATACAGGAGCAACATCACCGGCCGGTATTGCAATAGCGCGAACAACGGTAGTATCACGATCAGCGGATGGCGGTCGAACCACTCGAGCTTGCGCGAGACCGGGTCCGGCAGAATCCCCATCAAGATGCCGCCGCCATCGAGCGGCGGGATCGGAATCAGGTTGATCACTATCATAACGGAATTAATGGCGACGCCGGCTTCCGCCATCTTGACAAAGAAATCGCTGCCGTCCAGGCCGATCACCCGCAGCAAAATCACCCATGCCGCCATCCAGCCCAGGCCCATCACGAAATTGGCGGCGGGTCCCGCTGCGGCAACGTAGGCGGAGTGTAATTTCGGCTGGCGCAGGCGGTCGATTTCAATCGGCACCGGCTTGGCATAGCCAGCGGGAGGCAAGGTCAGCATCACCAGCAGCAACGGCAGCAGGATGGTGCCGAACAGGGAAATATGATGGAGTGGATTGAGGCTCAGGTGCCCCTCTTCCGCAGCGGTGGGATCGCCAAAATAATTGGCCGAATACGCATGCGCTGCTTCGTGCAGCGTGATCGCAAACAGCACCGGCAGCACGTAGACCAACGCTGTCTGGATGAAACTATTGATGTCCATAAGGGCGCGATTCTACCAGAGGGGGCGAAGGAAACGGCGGCGGAGGACGGACGCCGGCCGGGCCGGCAGCGGCGCCAACTCAGATGCCGAACACGGAAGCGTCGCCACGACCTTGGCGCACCAGCACGGCTTCGGGTCCGGTGAGGTCGATCACGGTGGTCGGCTCCATGCTGCAGGCGCCGCCGTCGATCACCAGTTCCAGCTGCTTGCCTAGCCGCTCGCAAATGGTGTCGGCGTCGTTGAGCGCTTCCGTTTCGCCGGGCATAATCAGGGTACTGCCCAGCAATGGCTGTTGCAGCTCTGCCAGCAAGGCATTGATGATGGCGTCTTCCGGCACGCGCAGGCCGATGGTCTTGCGCGATGGATGGCTGAGGCGGCGCGGCACCACCTTGGTCGCTTCGAGAATGAACGTGAATGGCCCCGGCGTGGCAGCTTTCAGCAGGCGGAACTGCTGATTATCGACGCGCGCATACACGCCCAGTTCGCTCAAATCGCGGCACAGCAGCGTTAAATGGTGTTTTTCATCGATGCCACGGATGCGGCGCAGCCGCTCGACCGCGCCCTTGTCATCGAGGTGGCAGACCAGCGCGTAGCAGGAATCGGTAGGCACGGCAACGATGCCGCCGCCGTGGATGATTTGCGCGGCTTGCTTGATCAGGCGCGCCTGCGGATTAACGGGATGAATCTGGAAAAATTGGCTCATAAGTCGATGTCGTCAGGTGCGCAGATTTTGCAGCGCGGCTATGCGTTGTTCGAAGGGCGGATGGGTGGAAAACAGTGCGCCCCAGCCGCCGCCACCGGTAATGCCGGCCGCCGCGATCGATTGCGGCAGCGCACCCGGGGGCACGCCATTCAGGCGCGCCAGCGCATGTTGCATCGGCGTGGTGCTGCCCAGCAGCCTGGCCGAGCCGGCGTCGGCGCGGAATTCGCGCTGGCGCGAGAACCAGGCCACGATCAGCGAAGCCGCCAGGCCGAACACCAGTTCGCACACGAACACGGTGGCCATGTAGCCGATGCCCACGCCCTGGCGGTCGGTATTTTTCAGCAGCACCTTGTCGACAAAAAAGCCGACGATGCGCGCCAAAAACACCACGAAGGTATTCACCACGCCCTGGATCAGGGTCATGGTGACCATGTCGCCGTTGGCAATGTGGGCCACTTCGTGACCGAGCACGGCCTCCACTTCCTGCTGGTTCATGCTCTCGAGCAGACCGGTGGAGACCGCCACCAGCGCCGAGTTTTTAAAGGCGCCGGTGGCAAACGCGTTCGGCTCGCCCTGGTACACGGCCACCTCGGGCATGCCGATGCCGGCGCGCTCGGCCAGCTGGCGCACGGTATTGACCAGCCACAGCTCGGTGGAGTTGGACGGGTTGTCGATCACGCGCGCACCGGTGGACCACTTGGCCATCGGTTTGCTGATCAATAGCGAGAAAATCGCGCCGGTAAAGCCCACCACCAGCGAAAACGCCAGCAGGCCGCCCAGTTCCAGGGTGTTGCCCGCGCCGGGACGGCCGATGCCCAGCAGCGACAGGACGATGGACAGCACCAGCATCACGGCGAGGTTGGTGGCAATAAATAGGACGATGCGTTTCATAACTGGTTCTCCGTGCGGACAAGATTGCCCAGATCATAAGGTATGGCCGGACCATTGCAAAATCAAGAGGCGAGCGCGGCCCTATCGGAAGCCCGCACGGCCAGGGCCGGGGTCTGCCTCCAGTGGCATGGCCGGCGGATTGCTGCCGGCGGGTGACGGATTCAGAACCAGTCGTGCCAGACCGGGGTGACGCTGGCCGGCAGCGGCGGCAACGCGGCAAAGTCCACGCGCGACTCGCCCGGCGCATGGAAGTCCGATCCGCGCGACGCCAGGAAGCCATAATAATTGGCCAGCTGCGCGTATTCGGGATACTGGTCCGGCGTATGGCTGCCGGTCACCACCTCGATGGCGGCGCCGCCGAGCTGCTTGAATTCGTCGAACAGCTGGCCCTGCGCCAGCCGGCTGAATTTATAGCGGCCAGGGTGGGCGATCACGGCCACGCCGCCCGCCGCGCGGATCCAGCCCACGGTCTCGGCCAGCGTACCCCAGCTGTGCGGTACGTAGCCGGGCCGGCCCTCGGACAAATATTTACGGAACACTTCGGGAATATTCGCGCAGGCGCCAATCTCGACCAGGTAACGGGCAAAATGGGTGCGCGACATCAGGTCCGGGTTGCCGACGAATTTGAGCGCGCCTTCGTAGGCGCCCTCGATGCCGGCCAGCGCCAGCTGGTGCGAGATGTCGCGGGCGCGGTTGTCGCGCCCCGCCCGCGTGCGCGCCAGTCCGGCCGTGAGCTCAGCGTGGTTTTCGTCGATATTCAGGCCAACGATGTGCACGGTTTCCTTGGCCCAGGTAATGGAAATTTCCACCCCGGTGATGAAGCGCATGCCCTGCGCCTGGGCGGCGGCGCGCGCAGCGGGGATGCCGCCCACTTCGTCATGGTCGGTCAGCGCCCACACATCCACGCCGGCGCGGCGCGCGTACTCGGCCACGGCGGCCGGAGTCATGACGCCGTCGGAAACGTTGGAATGGCAGTGCAGGTCGACTTTTAGCATGGTAATGGGGGCAGCAATGAAGTATTCATTGTACGCTGCCTGCGCCGCTGTCAGGCAAGGCGGACGCGCAATCAGTTGGCAAGAAAGTCTTCGATCAACTGCGCCAGCGCTGCGGGCTGATCGTGGTGCAGCATGTGGCCGGCGTCGGCAATGGTGGCGCGGCGCAGCTGGCGCAAATGCCCCAGGCGGCGGTCGAGCTCCACCCGCCCTTTCGGTTGCGATCCGAGCCAGTCCCACATATTGGTCTGGTCCGCTTCCACCCATAGCACCGGCGCCGTGATGGCATCCCAGCAGGCCAGGATATCTTCCACGTGGTATGGCAACGGCCCCGCCTGCTTGTGCACCGGGTCGCCCAAAATCTCCCACTGGCCGGCATCGTTCTGCGCCGCCCAGTGCTGCGCCAGGAATGCCGCGCGTTCGTCCGACAGGCGCGGATTGGTTTTTTGCAGGCGCGCGGCCACGGCCGCCAGTATCGGATAGCTGCGCAGTTCCGGCTTTTCCAGCAGGCCGTCGAGCCACTGGGCGTAGCGACCCGGCGTCTGCTCGGGGCGCGGCGCGCGCAGGCCGGCGCCTTCCAGGTTGATCAGCTTGCGGATCCGCTCGGGCCGCGCGCCCGCGTACAGGCCCACCACGTTGCCGCCCATGCTGTGGCCCAGCAGGTTGACCGCCTGGCCCGGTGCGTAGTGGCGCAGGATAGCGTCGAGGTCGGCCAGGTAGTCGGGGAACCAGTAGGTATCGGCGCCGCTGCGCTCGGACAGCCCGAAACCGCGCCAGTCGGGCGCAATCACGTGCCAGTCGCCCTGCAAGGCGTCGACCACGAACTGGAACGAGGCGCCCACGTCCATCCAGCCATGCATCATGAAAATCTTGGGCGCGCCGTCGCGGCCCCAGTGACGTACATGGCAGCGCAGGCCGCGGATGGTGAGCAATTCGGAGCGCGATGGCGTGACGGTCATGGTGTATGCCTTGAAATTGGCGGGCCCGGCGCAATATCGGATGATTGCTGGCCCTTGGAATTACAATAAGCAAAATAATAGCACGACCGTTCGCTATGCGTACACGCGTAAAATAGCGGGTTCGTGGCCATGGCCTTCACGCTACCACGCAGTTCAAACAGATTGGAAAACACATGAGCACTCCCCTGTCCCAGGACACCCTGCAGAAATTCATCTTCGATAACGCCGCCGTGCGCGGCCAGTTCATCGACATTTCCGCCACCTGGCGCGAGGTGCTGGCACGCCACAGCTATCCGGCGCCGGTCAAGAAACTGCTGGGCCAGATGGTGAGCGCGGCAGCCCTGCTGTCGGCCAACCTCAAGTTCAACGGCTCGATCATCATGCAAATCCATGGTGACGGCCCGGTGCGCCTGCTGGTGGTCGAGTGCGATTCCGACCTGCGCCTGCGCGCCACCGCCAAGCTGGCGCCTGACGCCGAGATCGCCGACGATGCTTCGCTGGCGTCGCTGCTGAACGCCACCGGCAACGGCCGTTTCATCATCACCCTCGATCCGGCCGACAAGGTGCCGGGCCAGCAACCGTACCAGGGCATCGTGCCGCTGGACGGCGAGGACGTGGCCACCATCATTGAAAACTACATGTTGCGCTCGGAACAGCTCGATACCAGGCTGTGGCTGGCCACCGACGACACCACGTCGCGCGGCCTGCTGCTGCAAAAACTGCCGGACCACGGCGGCAAGGCCGGCGTGGCACCGCTGACGGCCGACGAGGCGCTGGAAACCTGGAACCGCGCCGTGATGCTGGGCGGCACCCTGAAAGAACAGGAAATGCTGGAGACCACGGTGGACGTGCTGATGCAGCGCCTGTTCTGGGAAGAAACCATACGCGTGTTCGAACCACTGACGCCGTCGTTCCACTGCAATTGCACCCGCGAAAAAGTGGGCAATATGCTCAAGATGCTGGGCCAGGAAGAAATCGAGAGTGTGGTGGCCGAGCAAGGCCACGTGGGCGTCAATTGCGACTTCTGCGGCCAGCATTACGACTACGACAAGGTGGACGTGGCCCAGCTGTTTGCCACCGACGCCCCGGTGGAGGCACTGCTGCCACCGAGCGACGCCAAGCACTAAGCATTAAGCACTAAGCATTAAAAAAGCCAGCTCAGTCCTTCTCGGCTGAGCTGGCATAGCGCTGCGCCAGCACCGCGCACACCATCAGCTGCAACTGGTGGAACAGCATCAGCGGCAATACCACCGCGCCCAGCGTCCCACCCGCAAACAGCACCTTGGCCATCGGCACCCCGCTGGCCAGGCTTTTCTTCGAACCACAGAACACGATCGCGATCCGGTCTTCGCGGCTGAAGCCGAGCTTGCGGCTGGCCCTGGCGGCTATCAGCATCACCAGTCCCAGCAGCACTGCATCGATCAGCAGCAGGCCCGCCAGCGAACGGCCCGAAATCTGGTGCCACAAGCCCTGCCCCACTGCTTCGCTGAACGCGGTGTACACCACCAGCAGAATCGACCCCTGGTCCACCAGCCGCGTGATGGCCTTGTTGCGTTCGACCCAGGCGCCGATCCAGCGCCGCGCCACCTGGCCGGCAATGAACGGCAGCAGCAGCTGGGTGGCAATCTGCATGAACGATTCGAGCGATGAGCCACCCTTCATCTGCGCACTGGTCAGCAAACCGACCAGCAGCGGCGTAATAAAAATCCCCAGCAAGTTCGAGGCCGACGCGCTGCAAATCGCTGCCGGCACATTGCCGCGCGCAGCTGCCGTAAACGCGATCGACGATTGCACGGTGGACGGCAACATGCACAGGAACAAAATCCCGAGGTACAGGTCCGGCGTCACCAGCGGTTCGAGCAGCGGCCGCAAGCCCAGCCCCAGCAGCGGGAACAACGCGAACGTGCACAGCAGCACCAGCAAATGCAGGCGCCAGTGCGTGATGCCGGCCACGACCGCCTCGCGCGACAGCTTGGCGCCGTGCAGGAAGAACAGCAGGCATACGGCGGCATGGGTAACGTCGTTGAAGACCACGGCCGCCTGGCCGGTACACGGGAAGAAACTGGCGGCGGCGACCGTGACGATCATCGCCAGCGTGAAGTTATCGGGTAAGAATTTTGGTCGGGCCATTAGTCAAAAATCGAGGGACGGGTACATTTGATTGCAAGAATATCGACGCCACCGACGGTGCGGGTCGACGACGCGCTGCGCACCAGGTCCACGCGCTCGATGCATTCGCCGCGCAACAAACTTTGCTGGCTGCGGGTACAGACGGTGAGCGTGCCGGCGCTGCTGCTCTGGCAGTCGAACTGTTCGGCACGCATGCGCACCAGCGCTTCTTCGAGCGTCATGCCCGGCTGCACGGTGGTGGTGACGAAGTTGCCCAGCTTGCCCTGGTTGACGCTATAGCAGCCGCCGAGCAGCAACAGCGCCAGGGCCGCACCGATGGCAGGAATGCGCATGATGTATTTCCTTGTTATTTCCATACAGCACAGTGTACCAGCCTCGGCATTTTTTTGCGGTCATCAGGGCGTCACACTCGGTCACTATCATGCGCCACGTTGTTATTCATTTAAACTGGCTACAAGGCAAACATGAACAAGAAATTATCCGCAGTGCGCTCCGTGTGCTTCGTTGCGCTGAGTCTTCCGATGCTGGCCATGGCCGCCAACGTGGCGGCCGCCGTTGCCGAGATGGCTGAAGTCACGCCAGCGGCAGAGGCTGACGCTACTGTGGCCGCCGCCGCAGCACCGATCGCCACCGTGGAAATTTCCACCCGCAAGACCCGCTCGTCGGTTGCCATGAACAAGAACGACATGCAGAAAATCCTGCCGGGCATTAACCCGCTGAAGGCGCTGCAAACCCTGCCTGGCGTGAGCTTCCAGACCGCCGACCCGTGGGGCAATAACGAGCAAAACCTGTCGCTGTTCATCCACGGCTTCTCCGGCCAGCAACTTGGCTACACGATGGACGGCGTACCGCTCGGTGACCAGAGCTATGGCAACTACAACGGCCTGTCGCCGCAGCGCGCCGTCATCAGCGAAAACGTGGGCAGCGTGATCCTGTCGTCGGGCGCCGGCGACCTCGCCACCGCCTCCACCAGCAACCTCGGCGGCACCATCGAAACCTTCTCGAGCGATCCCTCGCAGCAGCGCAACCTGGCCGTACAGCAAACCGTGGGCAGCCACACCACGTCGCGCACCTTCCTGCGCTACGACACCGGCGCGTTCGGCGACGGCAGCAGCGCGTATATTTCGGCCCTGCACCACGAGCAGAAAGCGTGGGACTTCAATGCGCGCCAGGGCGGCGACCAGTTCAATGCCAAGTACGTCAACCAGAGCAACCTGGGCAAGCTGACCTTGTTCTTCAACTACTCGGACAAGATCGAGCCGAACGAAGACAGCACCGTGCATTCGGCAACCGAGAAATACCAGCCGTACACGCGCCCGTTCATGTACCCGAACTTCCAGCAAGCGGTGAACTACCTGTCGCCCACCGGCGGCACTCCGGCAGCCGAAGGCAATAACTACCGCAACTACTACAGCGATGCGCAGCGTACCGACTACCTGACGTACGCCAAGTTCGACCTGAACGTGAACGACAACACTACCTGGTCGAACCAGGTGTACTACCACAACGATGATGGCGTGGGCGTAGTGGCCGGTCCGATCGGCGTCGCTGGTCTGCCGGGCCTGTTTGCCGTGTACTTCCCGGGCCAGAACCTGAAGCAAGTGTTTGGCGGCTCGGGCTATGCCACCCGCACCACCGAATACAAGATCAACCGCGCCGGCTGGCTGTCCACCCTGCGTACCGAGATTGGCGACCACAAGCTGCAGGCCGGGCTGTGGTTCGAGCGCAACCGTTCGGAAGCGTACCGCCGCTGGTACGCGCTCGACGTGAACAATCCGAGCTCGCCGTACGACCGTCCAGGCAATCCGCTGATTACCCAGTACGGCAGCGAGATCGACAACAAGGTCGTGCAACTGCACGTGCAGGACGAGTGGAAAGTGCGCGACGATATCGCGCTGCAGGCCGGCTTTAAATCGAGCTTGCAGTTTGCCGATGGCCAGTTCCCGGTGCAGCCGAAAGTGGGCGCGATTGCCAACGGCTCCACCGCTCTGCCGGTCGGCAAGATCGACACCAAAAAATGGTTCCTGCCGCAATTCGGTGCGCGCTGGGACATCACGCCGCAAGACCAGCTGTTCTTCAACGTGCAGAAAAACATGCGCCAGTTCATGACCTACGGCGGTGGCGGTGCTTCGCCATGGAGCCTGGCCAGCCAGGCCGCGTTCGACCTGTTCCGCGACACGGCCAAGCCGGAAACCTCGGTCACGTATGAAGCGGGCCTGCGCACCAATCACAGCTTGAACTGGGGCGCAGTGACCGGCTTCGACGGCCAGGTCAACCTGTACCACATCAACTTCAAGGACCGCCTGCTGACCATTAGCCCGACCCCGGTGATTTCGTCGATTATCGGCGGCAACCCGGTGCTGGCCAACGTGGGCAGCGTGAAGACTGACGGCATCGACTTGTCGGGTACGCTGCACTTCGGCCGCACGTTCTCGTTCTACAATGCACTGTCGTACAACAAGGCCGAGTACCAGGACAACTACAGCAACGGCACCGCCATCGTCCCGACCGCCGGCAAGTCGATCCCGGGCAGCCCGGAGTGGATGAACAAGTTCGTCGCGACCGCCAACGTGGCCGATACCGAGTTCCAGCTGATCGGCGATTACGTGGGCAAGCGTTATGCGACCTACACCAACGACCTGGCAGTGAAAAGCTACTTCCTGATGAGCCTGGGCGTATCGGGCAAGCTGCCATTCCTGAACGGCAACTGGATCAAGAACGCGCGCTACCGCGTGAACATTTCCAACCTGGCCGACAAGCAGGGCGACCTGAACGTGGTGGTGGGCGCGGCCAGCGGCACGTACAATACGTTCCCAATCGCCCCGCGCCAGGGCTTCCTGACTTTGATGGCAGACTTCTGATGACCAGACTCAATTCGATGCAACATGCTGCGCGCCCGGCGCCCGGCTTTTCGCGGCGTGGCTTCATGCAGACGGCGGCCGTGGTGACTGCCGCCGGCAGCGGCCTGCTGTTGCCAGCCGCGGTGCTGGCGCAAGTTGCCGGCGCTGGCGCTGATCAATCCGGCTTGCCCGGCATTGCTCCGCTCGGCGCGGCCGGAATTGCCGGCGAAAACGGTGGCAAAAGCCGGCCGCTGGTATTCGGCCACCGCGGCGCCAGCGCGCTGCGTCCCGAACACACCCTGGCCGCGTATGCCAAGGCGATTGTCGATGGCGCCGACTACGTGGAGCCGGACCTGTGCAGTACCCGCGACGGCGTGCTGGTCGCCCGTCACGAAGCGTACCTGAGCGAAACCACCGACGTTGCCAGCCACAAGGAATTTGCCAGCCGCAAAACCCGCAAGACCATCGACGGCGAGCCGCACGATGGCTGGTTCGTGGATGACTTCACGCTGGCTGAATTGAAAACCTTGCGCGCGGTGGAACGCATCCCGCAATTCCGCCCGGGCAGCGCCGAGTACAACGGCATGTTCCAGGTGCTGACGTTTGAAGAAATCATCGATTTCGTCGCGGCCGAAGCCGCGGCGCACGGGCGCATCATCGGCATCGTGCCCGAGCTCAAGCACTCGACATACTTTGCCAGCGTCGGTTTGCCGCTGGAAGACCGCTTCCTGTCCATCATTGCCGCACACGATTACACGCGCCGCAACCCGGTGCAGATCCAGTCGTTTGAAGTCGCTAATCTGAAGTATTTGCGCAGCAAGCTCGGCAGCCGCGCCAACCTGCGCCTGATGCAGTTGGTCATCGGTGAAGACGTGCGGCCGATGGACGTGGCCGCCGCCGGCGGCAAGCTGACTTTCGCACAGATGTGCACACCTGCCGGCCTGCGCGACATCGCCAAGTATGCCGACGTGGTGGCGCCGCCTACCCGGTCCATCATCCCGTTGAAAAAAGACGGCAGCCTGGCCGAACCAAGCGCGATGGTGCATGACGCCCACCAGGCGGGCCTGCGCATCGAACCATGGACCTTCCGTCCCGAGAACCGCTTCCTGGCCGCCGACTTCCGCAGCAACGGCCCGGAAACCGCCCGCCACGAAGCCGGCTCGATCGCCGAAATGAAACGCTACATCGCCACCGGCATCGACGGCTTCTTTACCGACGACCCAGCCCTGGGCCGCGCTGCGCTGGGCCTCTAAAATTCGGGGTCAGTTCCGACATTCGGACATTTTTGTCCGAATGTCGGAACTGACCCCGAAGTTACTGTTGAGGCTTAGCGGCTGGCCTGACGGGCGGCATCTGCGCGGGGCAAGGCGGCGGCCAGGTCGAGCCATGGCTGTGGCGCCGGCTTGTTGCGCTCGCGTACGGCAAAGAAACTCACCACCTGGTCGCTGTTTTTATCGAAGAACTCCACCGACGTCACGCCGGCGCGCTTGACCACCCAGCCGCTGGCAAATGCGCTGTCGCGCAGGTGCAGGTTGAATTCGGGATCGAGCACGTTGAAGTAGCCGCCCGCCTCCATCACCTTGTTGATGGTGCCGCTGTAGATCTGGATGGTCGAACCGTTGCCCAGGAACGTCATGAACTTGATCTGGTTCTTGGCCACGCCTTCGAGCAGGTTGCGCACCGCTTGCGGCGTGATGCGTTCGGCCGCGCCCGGTGGCGCCAAACGCATCGCCTGCTCGCGCGACACGCCAAATTCCGTCAGCAAGCGGTTGAACTGGTGCACGTCGTTGATTTCGTTCCACGCCAGCTGGAATTCCTTGACGTCGATTGCACTGTCCGGCTTTTCGGCAGGCTTGACGGCCGCCTTCGCCACCTTCAGTTCCGGGCTCTGGCTGCTGTTGCGGAAGTCGGCGACCAGCTTGTCGAACACGGGTACGCCGGCATCGCTTTTGACGTACAGCTTGTGCACGGCGTTGCCGCTGGCATCAAAGAATTGCAGGCTGCGCGATACCACGCCATCCTTGCCCGGCTGGCTGACTGCGAATGCGTACTTCCATTGGTCGAACCAGAAGCGCAGATCGATTTCGCCACCGAGGTAACCGCCGGCGATGTTACGCATCCGCACTTCGCGTTCCTTTTCCTTGTCTTCGTCCAGGGTCTGTACTTCTTCGTCCGCTTTCAGGCGGGTGGCGACGCCGGTGCGTTCGATCACGCCGTTCTCATTGCGCGTCAACGCCATGACCTTGCCCAGGTCGAGCGCGCGGCGCATGATTTCGCGTGGTGCGGTTCCCTGGTCCTGCAGGCGGGTGACGGTTTTACCGATGCCGGTTGCCAGCAAGTCCGCTTCCGACACGCCCAGCTGTCGGGCGGCATCGCGCGCCGGCAGTTTCGGTTGCGCGACGCGCAACTGGTCCCACTGTTCGGCCAGGGTGGCGGCGCTGCCGGTTACCGAGGTCAGCAGCAAGGCGCTGGTCAGCGCCAGGGCAATTCGATGATGGTGTTTCATGGGTGGCTCCGAAGTATATGGAATAGGTGAGTTAGTAAATGACCTTGAGGTTGAACGCGTAGTTCCGTCCGGGACGCGACATGCGTTCGATATCGTCGCGCGTGACCGTCGTGGTCACGGTCGGCATGCCGCGCGAGGAAGCGAAGTCCCAGTACTTCTTGTCGCCAAGGTTGTAAGCGCCGGCGGACAGTTCGATGTGCTTGCTGATGTTCCAGTACGCGGTCAGGTCCATGACGCCAAAGCCCGGCGTCAGGAAGCGCGGCGTGGTGACGCCGCTGATGACGTCGTTGCCGGCGCGCTGGCTGCGGGTGCCGCTGACGGTGAAGGCGGCGCCGCCGCGCTTGGCCGGGTCGTCCCAGGCAAACGTGGCGTTGGCCTTGTACGGCTGCACCGACACCAGGTCGCCCTTCTGGCCGGTGAGTTCGTTCTCGGCCTTGCCGCGCGACAGGCCGGCTGCCAGGTTGACGCTATAGCCCTTCATGCCTTGCAGCCATTGGCCAAGCTGGAAGCGGCTCGAGAATTCGCCGCCCCAGATTTTCGCCTTGCCCACATTCTCCGGACGGAACAAACCAAACGAGACGGTCGGGAAGTTGACCGGATCGGTCGGCTGCGACGTGTACTCGATGAAATTGTCGTACCTGGTGTAGAACAGCGAGGCGCTCACTTCCACACCAGGGGTGGGCGCGCCTTTCAGGCCCAGCTCGAAGGCATTGCTGGTTTCCTTTTGCAGGTCAGAGTTGCCGAGCACGGCGTAACCCATGCCAGCGCCGGTGTAGCTGAACGAATCGTACGTACCGGTGCGCTCGGCGCCGGTCGGCAGGCGGGTGCCGCGCGAGTATTGCGCGTACGTGGAGAGGGTGGGCGTCAGTTCGACCGACAGGTTCAGGCTCGGGGTGAAGTAGGAATCGCTCTCTTCCCTGACTTCCTTGGCCGCGTTGGGAATCGCAATCGCGTAATTTTCCAGGTTGCGCGGGGTCAGCTTGCGGTGTTCGCCGCGCAGGCCCGGCGTCAGGGTTGCCTGGTGGCCGGCCAGGTTGAAACCGAATTCGCCGCGTACATAGGCGGCGAATTTATCGGTGTCCATGTCCGCCATGCGGTTCTTGCGGGTGATCTGGTGGGCGCCGGTACGGATCACGGTGCGGTCTTCATACCACGGCCGCCGCGATTCCTGCGCTTCATAGCTGGCGCCGTAGAACAGCGACGATGCCGTGCCCAGGCGCTTGGTCGCGTCCACGGCCAGGCCCTTGCTGTCGTTGTAGTAACCGGTTTCGATATCGCGCAGGTACGGCACCGCGCCCGTGATATATGCGGCGTGAGTCTTGTCGATCACCGACGCATCCTGCTTGTACAAATGGGTTTTCAGGGTGTCGAACAGCGCCAGGCCGGCGTCTGTCCAGTCGTGCTCGATACTGTAACGGTTGCGCTTGGTGGCCGAATCCTGGGTGGCGCCTTCCGGGTACGACGTGCCGGTCTTGTTGGCGTAAATGCGGTCGTGGTCGAGCTTGTAGCTGTCGATGGTAAAGCCGAGCTTGTGGCCCGGCGCCACTTGCCAGTTCAGCTTGGCCAGGATGGCATTGCTTTCCCAGTCGTCCGGGTTGAGCGGCACACTGCTCTTGCTGTCGGACTCATTACCGGTGCGGTGCACGCCCACGACCAGTGCCTGCAGATTGGGGCTGAGCTCGGTGGCGGCGGTGAATGCGTGCATGCGCGCGTTCTGTTCGCCCGAGTAGCCGAACTTGTATTCGCCATACACCTTGCGGGTATCGTCGAGGTATTGTTCCGGCGACTTGGTGACAAACGATACCGAACCGCCCAGGCCCGGCGTGCCCGGGCCTGCTGGGCTGGCGCCGGAACCGATGCTCACGTAATGAAAAGTCTCGGGATCGAAATAATCGCGGCCGATGCCGAAGGCGTTCATGGTGTTGCCGTCCGGCTTGGGGGCGGCGTCGGGCAGCGCAATGCCGTCGAGCTCCATGCTGACGCGATTGCCTTCCACGCCACGAATATTGAAGCCGGTATTGCCGGCGCCATCCCAGACGTTGCCGCTGCCGCTGGCCGCACCCGGCACGCTCACCAGCGGCGAGTAGCGGGCAATATTCGCCATGTCCACCGCGTTGTTGCGTTCGATCTGCTCGGCGCCGATCACGGTGGTGGTGCCCTTGCGGGTCGAGGTGATGTCGTCGCGCTTGGCTTGCACCAGGATTTCGCCCAGTGCCGGCGCGCCGGTGGCGGCGGGGGCTGCCGCAACAACTGCCTCTTGCGCGTGAGCGGGCAGCAATGCGGCGCCCAGCAAAGTCAACAGTGCGGACTGCACGGCCATGCGCATCAGGCACGGGCGCAGCGATTGAGATGTACGCACGGCAGGGTGCCGGGCGCCAGCAGGAGTAGCAGCCATATATATCCAGGAGAAAGTGTGTGAACGCTGGCTCTCGGATACTACGATTGCTGGCAAAAGCGCAGTCTAACAATAATGATTCTCATTTACAAGCAATGTTTGATGCTCAATGCTTGATGCCTGTTGATTACTATTGTTTTTCCGCAACCCTGCCCTGCTGGTCAGTCGGTGCTGGCGAGATAATTGTTCTTCACCCGCACATAATGCTCGGCCGAATACTTGAGGTAGGCGATTTCCTCGGCACTCAGTGCGCGCGCCTTCACGGCCGGGCGGCCGATGTACAGGTGGCCGCTTTCCAGCACCTTGCCGGGCGACACCAGGCTGCCGGCGCCGACCATGACCTGGTCTTGCACCACCACATCGTCCATGATGATCGAGCCCATGCCGATCAGGCATTCGTTGCCGATGGTACAGCCGTGCAAGATCACCGAGTGGCCGATGGTGACGTGGTTGCCGATGGTCAGAGGCGAGCCGTCCGGTTTCGAGGCGCTCTTGTGCGACACGTGACCCATGGCAAAGTCCTGCACATTGCTGCATTCGCCGATGACGATACGGTTGACGTCGCCGCGCAGCACGGTGTTGCACCACACCGAGCTGTCGCGGCCGATCTGCACGTCGCCGATCACTTGCGCCGATTCATGCACGTAGATGTTTTCACCGAGCACGGGGCTGGCGCCGAGGTAGGAAGTAAATGGCATAGAGGCTTTCTCAAAAATGCCAGTGTACCGCGCTCACGCCTGCAACAACACCACCGCGCCGCGCGAAATGGCCTTCACCACTTTCATCACGTCCCAGTTGGTCAGGCGGATGCAGCCGTGCGACTGGGTCTTGCCGATATTCGCCGGCTCGGGCGTGCCGTGGATGCCGTAATGGTCCTTGCTGAGGTCGATCCAGGCCACGCCTACCGGGTTGTTCGGGCCGGGCGCAATGCGGGCCTTGGTGTCGCCGGGCTTGGCGTCCCAGAACAGCTTGGGGTTGTAGCCGTAGTCGGGATTGACGGCCACACCCAGCACGGTCCAGCGCCCTTCGGGCAGCGGATCGTGGACGCTGCCGGTGCTGGCCGGGAATTGCGCGATCGGCATGCCACCCGCATCGAGCAGGGTCAAGGTGCCCTCTTTCGCATCGACCAGGATCGAGGTGGCCTTGGGCAGCGGCGCTGCATTGGCCACGTTCGGCACCAGCAGTTGCTCGCCGGCGCGCGCAAACGATTTGCCGGGGTTCAGTTTGCGCAGCAGCGCCGGACTGCTGTGGAATTTTTCACCAAGCGCTTCGAGCAGGTTGGCATAGCCGAGGCGGGGCAGCTTGGCCTTGTCGCCCATCGCAGCGGGAATGGCCGCGTACGGACCGGCGATGTCTTGCGCGGTCAAGGTATAGATGTCGAGCACCGGCGCCTGGTCCACCTTGAGCGCGGCCCAGGTGGCGTCATCGAGCTTGCCCGTGACCGGCAACTGGCGCAGCTTCTGGAAACCGGTGAGCGCACGGCGCAAATTGCTGCCCACGGCGCCATCGATTTCACCGGAAGAAAAGTGCGCGCGGTCGAGCAGCACCTGGGCGCGCAGGATGCTGTTGACGGCGTCGGGCTCGGCGGTATTGGTGGTAACGGGGGCAGCGCCGGCATGGACAGCGGCAACCAGCAGCAGTGCAGAAAACAGGAATTTCAAATCGAACTCGGGTGGGGAACGGAGCGGTATTGTAGCTGTTGCGGGCAGTGGCTGGCGGTACGATAGTCAGCATGGCACCGCGCCCGTCCCCTCAATCGGGCTTGCGGTATTTTTCCAGCGTATAACCGAGCCGGTTGCGGTTGACGTCGAGCCAGGTCCACAGCGCTTCCACCTGCGGCCGGTGGGCGCGGTAATAGGTGTCGTTGAAGGCCAGCCACACGCGGGTGCTGAGCAGGGGCAGCGGCAATTGCACGATGGCGCCCTTGTAGCGGTCGAGCGTGAGCTTCAGGTGGGCGGGCAGCACCGTGGACACCACCACGCCGGCCACCCGGCCCAGGCGCAGCTTTTCGATATTGCGATCGAGGTCGCGGCCGCCATCGTCGATGGTCAGGCCCGCCTCGCGCAGGCGTGCGGTGGACGTCAGTCCTTGCGACACGCCCAGCACTTTGCCTTTGAAATATTCCATCGGTTGGGTACTGGCCGGCAGTTTGTCCCTGGCACGCACCAGCACGATCAGCGTGTTGTGCATGGCGCGCTCGTTATCGACATTGCCGTTTTTGTCGCGCGGCACGGCGATGCTGGCCGGATACGACGTCATTTCACCGAGCGGCGTCATGTCGATGTCGCCATTGGCCAGCGCCACCCGCAACCGTGCTGCCGGCAGCCGCACCAGCGTGGGCGGGCAGCCGAAGCCGGCGGCCTGCACGGCATCGCGCATCAGGTCCACGCTGGCGCCGGGCGGCTCGGGCACCTGTTCGCCTTCGCCCATGAAGAAGGGTGGCCGGTGCTGGTCGATATAACCGACGCGCAGCGCAATGCACGTATCGGCCGCCGTGGCGGCGCCGCCGGCAAATACCAGCGCGGCCAGCGCCAACGGATAGGCGGCGCGCAGGTTCATGTCACTGGGTGGTAGAGGTAGTGGCGGGTGTGGCTGCCAGCGGCACCGAGGGTGCGGCATGGCCCTTGCCCACGATCTGGACGAAAATCTCGTTTTCCTTAATCATGCTGAGCTCGTAGCGGGCCCGTTCCTCGACCGCGCCGGTGCCGTCCTTGAGGTCGCGCACTTCGGAATCGAGCTTGGCGTTACGCGCCAGCAGTTCGGCGTTTTTCTTGTGAGCCCCGTCGACCTGGGCTTCGAAATCGGCCACGCGCAGCCAGCCGCCCTTGCCCAGCCAAAGCGGGTACTGGATCAGCAGCAGCAGGACCGTGAGGCCTAGTGTAATCAGACGCATGGTATAAAAATAAAAAAGCGGCCGGAGAGTTCCGGCCGCGTTACAGCATTACTTCAGGTTGTAGAAGGCGTCGCGGCCTGGGTAGGAAGCAATGTCGCCCAGATCTTCTTCAATGCGCAGCAACTGGTTGTACTTGGCCATGCGGTCCGAACGCGACATCGAGCCGGTCTTGATTTGCAGGGCGTTCAGGCCAACAGCGATATCGGCGATGGTCGAATCTTCGGTCTCGCCCGAACGGTGCGAGATCACGGCCGTGTAACCGGCGCGCTTGGCCATTTCAATGGCGGCGAAAGTTTCGGTCAGGGTGCCGATCTGGTTGATCTTGATCAGGATCGAGTTGGCGATGCCCTTCTGGATGCCTTCTTTCAGGATCTTGGTGTTGGTGACGTACAGGTCGTCGCCCACCAGCTGGATTTTCTTGCCCAGTTCTTTGGTCAGAATCGCCCAGCCGTCCCAGTCGCCTTCATGCATCGCATCTTCGATCGAGATGATCGGGTACTTGTCACACCAGGTAGCCAGCAGGTTGGTGAACTCGGTGGCGGTGAGTGACAGGCCCTCGCCTTCCAGCTCGTACTTGCCGTTCTTGTAGAACTCGGAAGCAGCGCAGTCCAGGCCCAAGGCGATCTGGGTGCCTGGCTCGTAGCCGGCTTCTTCGATGGCCTGGATGATCAGCTTGATGGCTTCCTCATGGTTGGCCAGCGATGGCGCGAAACCGCCTTCGTCGCCCACGGCGGTGCTCAGACCCTTCTTGTGCAGGATCTTTTTCAGCGTGTGGAACACTTCCGCGCCGTAGCGTACAGCTTCCTTGAACGACGGTGCGCCCACCGGAATGATCATGAATTCCTGGATGTCCAGGTTGTTGTCGGCGTGCGCGCCGCCGTTGATCACGTTCATCATCGGCACTGGCAGCTGCATCGCGCCCGAACCGCCGAAGTAGCGGTACAGCGGCAGGCCCGCTTCTTCGGCAGCAGCCTTGGCCACGGCCATCGACACGGCCAGCATGGCGTTGGCGCCCAGGCGGCTCTTGTTTTCGGTACCGTCCAGGTCGATCAGAGTGCGGTCCAGGAAAGCTTGTTCATTGGCGTCGAGGCCCATGATCGCTTCCGAGATTTCGGTGTTGATGTTTTCGCAGGCTTGCAGCACGCCCTTGCCGAAGTAACGCTTCGGATCGCCGTCGCGCAGCTCGATCGCTTCGCGCGAACCGGTCGATGCACCCGACGGTACGGCAGCACGGCCCATCACGCCCGATTCCAGCAGCACGTCGCATTCGACGGTTGGATTGCCGCGCGAGTCGATGATTTCACGGCCGATAATATCAACAATAGCACTCATTTAATTCTCCAAAGTTAGACGAAACTGTGTCCGCTCGATGCGTCTTGCGCGCATGTGCGAGTGAAATAACAACGGGATAATACCGGGAAATTGGCCCGGTGCGTGCAGTAATGACTATGCGTGCGCACCGGGCTATCTTTGTTGAGGCTGCTTAGGTGAAGCTGTTCTCGAGGAAACCAGCTTTTTTGGTGATGCGATCGAGCTCGATCAGGGTGGACAGCAGCTCTTTCATGCGGCCCAGCGGCACCGCGTTCGGACCGTCGGACAGTGCTTCGGCCGGGTTCGGATGGGTTTCCATGAACAGGCCATCCACGCCCACGGCCACGGCAGCACGCGACAGCACCGGCACCATTTCGCGCATGCCGCCCGAAGACGTACCGTTACCGCCCGGCAGTTGCACCGAGTGGGTGGCGTCGAACACGACCGGGCAATTCGATTCGCGCATGATGGCCAGCGAACGCATGTCGGACACCAGGTTGTTGTAGCCGAACGAAGCGCCACGCTCGCACGCCATGAAATTGTCTTCCGACAGACCGGCAGCCTTGGCGGCGGCACGGGCCTTGTCGATGACGTTTTTCATGTCGTGGGGAGCCAGGAACTGGCCCTTCTTGATGTTGACCGGCAGGCCCGACTGCGCGCAGGCGACGATGAAGTCGGTCTGGCGGCACAGGAAGGCCGGCGTTTGCAGCACGTCGACCACGCTGGCCACTTCTGCGATTTCGTCAATCGAGTGCACGTCGGTGAGCACCGGCACGCCGAGCTCGCGCTTGACGTCGCCGAGGATCTCGAGACCTTTTTCGCGGCCAGGGCCGCGATAGGTGGAGCCCGACGAACGGTTGGCTTTGTCGAACGACGATTTGTAGATGAACGGGATGCCCAGTTCAGCCGTCATTTCCTTGAGGATGCCGGCCGTGTCGAACGCCATCTGGCGCGATTCGATCACGCAGGTACCGGCGATCAGGAAGAACGGTTTATCCAGGCCTACGTCGAATCCGCACAGTTTCATGCCGCTGCTCCTTGTGGTTGCGCTTCAGCGCCAGCGGCTTTATGGGCCAGGGCTGCCTTGATGTACGACGTGAACAGCGGGTGGCCGTCGCGCGGGGTCGATTTGAATTCCGGGTGGTATTGCACGCCCATATACCACGGGTGGGCGTTATCGCCGGTACGTGGCAGTTCCATGATTTCGCACAGGTCTTCGGTCGGCGTACGCGCTGCCACCACCAGGCCGGCCGCTTCCACGCGTGGCAGGTAATGGTTGTTGGCTTCGTAGCGGTGACGGTGACGCTCGGTGACGACCGCGCCGTAGATTTCCGCTGCCAGGGTGCCCGGCTTGATTTCGCAGGTTTGCGCGCCGAGGCGCATGGTGCCGCCGAGATCCGAATTTTCGTCGCGTTTTTCGACCTTGCCGTCCTGGCCTTGCCACTCGTCGATCAGGGCCACGACCGGTTGTGCGGTGTCCAGGTCGAACTCGGTGGAGTTGGCGGTGGTGAGGCCAGCCTTGTGACGCGCGTATTCGATCAGCGCCACCTGCATGCCCAGGCAAATGCCCAGGTAAGGGATCTTGTTTTCACGGGCGAACTGGGCGGCCATGATCTTGCCTTCCACGCCGCGCTTGCCGAAGCCGCCCGGTACCAGGATGGCGTCGTACTTGGCCAGGTTGGCGCAACCCGTGGTTTCGATTTCTTCCGAGTCGATGTACTCGATGTTGACCTTCGATTCGTTGTGGATGCCGGCGTGACGCAGCGCTTCGGTGAGCGATTTGTACGACTCGGTCAGTTCCACGTATTTGCCAACCATGCCGATCGATACTTCCGACTTCGGATGCTCGAGCGTGTAGATCAGTTTGCTCCAGACCGACAAATCGGCCGGGGCCGGGTTCAGGTCCAGCGCTTCGCAGATGATGGCGTCGAGGCCCTGGTCGTGCAGCATTTGCGGCACTTTGTAGATGGTGTCCACGTCCCACACGGAAATCACGCCCGATTCTTCGATATTCGAGAACAGCGAAATCTTGGCGCGCTCGTCGTCGGGAATCGGACGGTCGGCACGGCACAGCAGCGCATTCGGGAAGATACCGATTTCGCGCAGTTTTTGTACCGAGTGCTGGGTAGGCTTGGTTTTCAGTTCGCCAGCCGACGCGATGTACGGCACCAAAGTCAGGTGCACGAACGCCGAGTTCTTGCGGCCAGCGCGCAGGCTCAACTGACGTGCGGCCTCGAGGAACGGCAGCGATTCGATATCGCCCACGGTACCGCCGATTTCGCACAGGGCCACGTCGTAGCCTTCGGCGCCACGACGGATGTAGTCCTGGATTTCGTTGGTGATGTGGGGGATCACCTGCACGGTTTTACCGAGGTACTCGCCACGGCGTTCCTTGCGGATCACGGACTCGTAGATCTGGCCGGTGGTGAAGTTGTTCACCTTTTTCATGCGGGTGGAAATGAAGCGCTCGTAGTGGCCGAGGTCGAGGTCGGTTTCGGCCCCGTCGTCGGTAACGAAAACTTCACCGTGTTGCATAGGGCTCATCGTGCCAGGATCGACGTTGATGTACGGATCGAGCTTGAGCATGGTGACTTTAAGACCGCGCGATTCGAGGATCGCGGCGAGAGAGGCGGCGGCAATCCCTTTACCAAGGGAAGACACAACGCCACCGGTGACGAAGACAAATTTGGTCATTGCAGATGGTGCCGAACGGCACGTGCGGGAAATTGAAATTATACCCTAAAACCGCCAATTTTTCAGCATCCTGCCCGCAAAACCCCGCACTGCCCGGCGCTGAAACGCCTGCTGCACCGCGTGGGGTCGGACCCCGTACGGGGTCCGACCCCGGCCTTGCCGTGCGGGTTACTGTGGCGGAGCGTACAGACCGAATCGTCGCTCCAGAGCAAAATAACAACTCACAAATTCACAGGAGATGACCATGAGCTATACCGAACGCGATCCATACGGCATGTACGTGGACAACGGCCACAAAGGCCCTGGTCCTGAACTGATGGGCGCCGACACCCTGATCGGCGACCACGTGCACAACCTGCAAAACGAACACCTGGGCGAGATCAAGGAAATCATGCTCGACATGCGCACCGGCAAAATCGCCTACGCGGTGATGGCCCACGGCGGCGTGCTGACCATCGGCGAAAAACTGTTTGCCGTGCCATGGGAAGCACTGACGCTCGACACCGTCAACAAGCGTTTTACGCTCAACCTCGAGAAGGAACGCATCGAAAACGCACCCGGCTTCGACAAGGACAGCTGGCCCAACATGGCCAACCAGACTTGGGCCTCGCAAATCGACAGCTACTATGGCACCAGCCGCAACTCGGGCCTGAACCTGTAATCAACGCGCGATAGCTCTTTAAATGCGGCGCGACCGGCTTGGCCGCTCGTGCCGAAAACACTTTATTTTATTTACATACAGTTGCGATACGTGACAACACGTAGCGGTGGAACCTTAAAACAACACTAATAATGTCTGGTCCCCAAAACCGTGAGAAATCCTCATGTTCTTATGAGCAATTTGACTAGAATCAAATTTTACTCATGGGAGACGCCACGTGTCCGCAGTTACCGCAGTTACCTCCGTTGCAGTGATCTCTACTGCAGTTACTCCCAAGATTACTCCGCTTCGTAAAGCTGTCTTGCTCAGCCTGTATAGCGCGACTGCTGTTACCAGCCTGGCCCTGGCGCCCGCACATGCCCAAACCACTTCCGACACCACTGCCGCGCCGCTGCAATCGGTGACCGTGGTCGGTTCGCGGCGCGCCACCTCGTCGTCCACCGACACCGTGGTGCCGGTCGATCTGATTCCCATGAATAAGCTGGCCGAGCAAGGCGGCCAGTTCGACCTGGCCCAGACGCTCACGTATATTTCGCCGTCGTTCAACTCGACGCGCCAGAGCGGCGCCGATGGCGCCGACCTGGTGGACTCCGCCGCACTGCGCGGCCTCGGCTCGGACCAGACCCTGGTGCTGGTGAACGGCAAGCGCCGCCACACGACGGCGCTGGTGAATTTGTTCGGTGCGCGCAACCGCGGCAACACCGGCACCGACCTCAACGCGATTCCGATGCTGGCCATCCGCGACGTGCAGATCCTGCGCGACGGCGCCGCCGCCCAGTACGGTTCCGACGCGATTGCCGGCGTGATGGATATCACCCTCAAGAAAAGCAAGGGCTGCGAAGCGGTCACCGGCTACAGCCAGTACTCGGCCGGCGACGGTGAAAACTGGATGGGCTCGGCCTACTGCGGTTTCGACATCGGCAATGGCGGGGTGTTGAGCCTGACCGGCGAATACCTGAACCGGGGCCGCTCCAACCGCGCCGAACCGGACAACCCGCGCATCATCGGCGACACCAAGACCGAGAGCGAGACCCTCTACGCCAACGGCGAACTGCCTACCACCGGCAACGGCCGCCTGTACTTCACAGCCGGCGCGCAAAAGCGCGACGGCTCGAGCGCCGCGTTTGCCCGTGGCGGCGTGGGTTCGGATGACATCCCAAGCCGTAACTCGGCAGCCATGTACCCGAATGGCTTCGTGCCGTTCATCGATGCCAAGATCGAAGACCGCTACGCGATCCTCGGCCACCGCATCCAACTGGGCGAGTGGAATACCGACATTTCGCAGACGTACGGCTACAACAAGATGAAGTACAACATCAACAACACGATCAATGCGTCGATTGCCAACCTCGACCTGATCAACGGCGGCCGCGGCATCAGCGCCACCGCGTTCGATGCCGGCGGCTTCTCGTTCCAGCAAGCTACCACGAACCTCGACCTGAGCCGCTATTACGACGGCATCCTGGGCAAGGGCATGAACGTGGCGTTCGGCGCCGAGTACCGCCGCGAAGAATTCAAGATCTTTGCCGGTGAAGCCGGTTCGTACATCGATGCCGACGGCGTTGGTTTTGGCGGCAATGCCGGCAGCCAGGGCTTCCCCGGCTTCCAGCCTGGCGACATTACCAAGGCCAAGCGTCACAGCAACGCTGCCTACCTCGACCTGGAAGCGGACTTCACCGACCGCATCAAAGGCCAGGCGGCTGTACGTTACGAGAAATTCAGCGACTTCGGTTCCACCGTGACCGGCAAGCTGGCCGGCAGCATCCGCACCGCCGACACCGTGCTGCTGCGCGGTTCTGCCAGCACCGGCTTCCGTGCGCCGTCGCTGCAGCAAAGCCATTTGTCCACCACGTTTACCGACTTTATCGGCGGCGTGCCGAAGGAAGTGGTGCTGGCGCCAAATGACGGCGTGGTGGCCAACGCGGCTGGCATTCCTAAATTAAAAGAAGAGAAATCGACCAGCTTCACCCTGGGCACCACCTGGACCCCAACCCAGGCGATCTCGATGACGGCCGACCTGTACCACATCAAGATCAAGGATCGCATCGTGCTGTCGGGCCGCTTCACTGCCGACAACTACCCTGACCTGTCGGCGCGCCTGGCAGCACTGGGTGTGGGCGAAGCGCAATTCTTCGTCAACTCGGCCGATACCAAAACCCAGGGCATCGACCTGACCGCTTCGCACAAGACGTCCCTGGGCAGCGGCCGCCTGAATACCTTCCTGGCGATGAACGTCAGCAAGACCGAAGTGACCGACATCCACGCCCCCGATTCGCTGCGCGGTTTCGAAGACGTGCTGCTGTCGGAAAAGGAACGCCTGTACATCGAGCAAGGCGCACCGCGCTCGAAATTCACGCTGGGCTTCAACTACGCCATCGGCGACTGGGACAGCGACCTGAAAATCATTCACTTCGGTCCGCAAACCTTGGGAACCTTTGATGGTACTGCCAATGGCGTGGCGAACCAGCACTACAAGTCGAAAACTTCGGCCGACCTGGCATTCACGTACAACATCAACAAGAACATGAAGTTCACGGTAGGCGGCAACAACCTGTTCGGCGCCCGCCCCACCGCCCAGGATGCCGACCAGACCGACAATGGCTTCAAGTATGAGAGCGTGCAGTTCGGCTTGAACGGCACGTCGTACTTCGGCCGGCTGTGGGTGAAGTTCTAAGCATGACTTAAAAACATTTAGCACCGTTATTTTCGAAGCCGTCATCCCCGCGAAAGCGGGGATCCATAGAACATGTGAGCCGTGGCAAACTTTGCCAACGACTCAACCGGTCCATGGATCCCCGCGTGCGCGAGGATGACGGCTTTGCTGTTTGTTGTACTGCCGACGTAACCTTTGCTTACATCTCGCTAACTCCATCCAACTTCCCGCCGCAATACACTATACTTATATTTACTCCAAGCAACGGAATTCGCCATGCGTCCCGCCATCATCCTCATGTTTTTCGTCACCCTGCTGCAAGGCGCGCTTGCCTATGCAGCGCTCGGCGGCGCACCGTCGGACTTCGGCGGCACGCCGGTGCGGGCCGCGCGCAGCCTGGCTGCCACCAGCAGCACGGCCACGGCCGTCTATACCGTCAGCCAGACCACCATCGACAGCGGCACCATCGTGCGTGAATACACGGACGCTGCCGGCAAGGTCTTTGCCGTCAGCTGGAACGGCCCCACTCTGCCCGACCTGCGCACCCTGCTCGGCGACAAGTTCACCGCGCTGACCGACGCCGCCGGCAAACGCACCCAGGCCGGCCACTCGCAACTGGCTTTGAGCCAATCCGATGTGGTGATTGTCTCCAACGGCCATATGCGCTCATTTGCAGGCCACGCCTTCATCCCGTCGGCGCTGCCGGCCGGTTTCGATACCACGACGATAGAATAAGGATGTACCGCATGACCAGCCCGCTGCCCCGCGCCCGCGCAGCCCTCGCCTCTGCGCGCGCGGCACTTACCTTGCGACCACCAGCTGGCCCTGCACGTGCGGCCTCGCTGGCCGCCGGCGCCGGCCAACCGACCGGTGCCCGATTTTCCACCGCAATTGGCGCCCTGCTGTGCCTGGCGCTGAGCGCTTGCGGCGGCGGCGGTTCGTCAAACGCATCGACCACTACTACGACCACCACCACGCCCACCGTGGTGGCAGTACCGGCGCCCGTGGTCAGCATCAGCGCCACGCCCACCGCGACCACCGTGGGCCAGGTGATTACGCTGACCTGGAGCGTGAGCAACCCGACCGCCACCACGTGCACCGCGTCCGACGCCTGGACCGGCGCGCTGGCCACCAGCGGCACGCAAACCGTCACTGCCGGCGCTGCCGGTACCGCGCGCTATGCGCTCACGTGCAGCGGCGTGACCAACAGCACGTCGGTCGTGGTCAGCACGCCGCCACCCACGCCCACTGTCAACCTGACGCTGGCGCCGGCCACCATCACCACCGAGCAGACGTCGGTGCTGAGCTGGTCGTCGGCCAACGCGTCGAGCTGCACCGCCAGCGGCGCCTGGGCCGGCACCAAGGCCACGTCGGGTTCGGCAACGGTATCGTCGGCCACCGCCGGCAACTACACGTATAGCCTCAGCTGCACTGGCGACGGCGGCGTGGTCAGCGCCAGCGCCCAGCTGGGCGTGACCGCCGTGGCCAGCAACAGCGTGCCGATCACAGTGGACAACGGCCCCACCGGCGTGAGCGGCGTGATCAATGTGCCGTATGTGAACGTGACGATTTGCCGTCCCGGCACCACGGTGTGCCAGACCATCGACCACGTGCTGCTCGACACCGGCTCTTACGGCCTGCGCGTGCTGGCGTCCGCGCTCGATACCAGCCTGGCGCTGCCATCGGTGAAAACCGCCAGCGGCGCCGATGCCGGTCAATGCGGCAAGTTCATCAGCGGCTACACCTGGGGCGCCGTGCGCCAGGCCGACGTCAAGCTGGCGGACGAAGCGGCCACCGGCATTTCGATGCAGGTGATCGGCGACACGGACGCCAATTTCGCCACCACGCCCTCAAACTGCAGCAGTGCCGGCAACAACCTCGGTTCGATGAGCACCATTGGCGCCAAGGGCATCCTCGGCGTGGGCCTGTTCAAGTACGACTGCGGCAATGCCTGCGCGCAGGCGGCCATCAGCGGCGTGTACTACGCCTGCACGGCAGGCACCTGCACGGCCAGCGCCATGCCGCTGGCATCGCAGGTCAGCAATCCGGTGGCATCGTTTGCTGTCAACAACAATGGCGTGCTGGTGAGCTTGCCTGCGGTGGGGGTCAATGGCCTGACCTCGGTGAGCGGCACGCTGGTGTTTGGCGTGAATACGCAAACCAATAACACGATTGCCAGCGAGACCATCTACAAGGCCAATAGCAGCGGCAACTTCAGCACCACGTACAACGGCAAGACTTACAGCGCCAGCTTTATCGACACCGGCTCCAACGGTTACTTCTTTACCGACACCAGCATCCGCAACTGCTCGGGCGGCGACTTCTTCTGCCCGGCCGCTACGCTGGCATTGAGCGCTACCAATACGGCATCGGACGGCAGTGCGTCGGGCACGGTGAACTTCAATATCGTCAACCTGGTGCAACTGTCGTCGAACATCCGCGCCGCGCAAGTGGGCGGTACATTGACCAGTTCGGCATCGTCAAGCACGTACTTCGACTGGGGGCTGCCGTTCTTTTACGGCAAGCGCGTGTTTGTCGTGATGGAGGGGGCATCGGTCGGCGGTAAAACCGGGCCGTTGTGGGCATATTGAATCACCTTGCCGCATGTCACAGCGCCGTCATCTAATGTAGTTAAAGTCGCCACCTTGAAATTTACTCACTTCGAGGTTGCGAATGAAAACGAATTTAGTGCTGCTGGCGGCAATGACGGCGGCCGGCCTGGTCGGATGTGGTGGCGAATCGAACCCGGTACCGCCGGTACAGGAAGGCACCACCGTCACCCTGGCCTTGATGGAGACCACCGATCTCCATGCCAACGTGATGAGCTACAACTATTACTCGCTGGCCGAAGACACCAGCCTCGGCATGGAGCGCACCGCCACCCTGGTGGCTGCCGCCCGCGCCGAAAACCCCAACAACCTGCTGCTCGATAACGGCGACACCATCCAGGGCACCTTGCTGGGCGATCTGCAAGCCGTGACCCGCCCGATCGCCTGCTCCGAGACCATGGCCATCCACAAGGTGATGAACGCCATGAAGTTCGATGGCGGCGGTTTCGGCAACCATGAATTCAACTACGGTTTGCCGCTGCTGAGCCAGATTACGAATACCGACTTCGGCATCCCCGGCGTGACCAAGCCCGCCGGCAACTGCGGCGCGCCGACGTTCCCGCTGGCGCTGACCAATGTCACCGGCGTGTCCAGCGGCAAGCCGATCGTGCAACCGTATGCGCTGCTGCCGCGCACCTTCCGCGCCACCGGCCCCGATGGCAGCCAGCTCGACGTGAAAATCAATGTGGGCATCCTGAGTTTCGTGCCGCCGCAAATCCTCGAGTGGGACCAGAAGAATTTGGCCGGCAAGGTCGCCGTCACCGGCGCCCAGGAAGCGGCCAAGCAATACGTACCCGAGCTGCGCAGCAAAGGTGCCGATCTGGTGGTGGCGCTGTCGCACGGCGGCCTCGACCCGAGTGCGTACAGCCCGAAAATGGAAAACCCCAGCTACCACCTGACCGGCACCGGCATTGACGCGCTGCTGATCGGCCACTCGCACCTGATCTTCCCCAAGGGTAAAGAGACCGGTGCCGCTGCCTTGGATCCATCGTTTGCGGCATTCCCGGCCAGCGCCAGGATCGACGCCGTCAACGGCTTCGTCAATGGCGTACCGACCGTGATGGCGCAAAGCTGGGGCCGCCGTCTGGGCATCATCAAGCTGACCTTGATCTACCAGGGCGGCAAATGGGTGGTGCAGCCAGCCAAGACCAGCGTGGAATCGCGCGGCTTCAAATACACCGATGGCACCACCAACGTGGCAGCGGACCCGACCATCGCACCGCTGGTGGCCACCGAACACGCGGCCACCATTGCCTACGCCAAGCAGCCGCTGGGCGTGACCACCGACTTCGAGATGTCGTCGTACTTCTCGCTGGCCGGCGACGTCACCGCGATCCAGCTGGTGAACCAGGCCCAGCTCGACTACGTGAAAAACTTCATTGCGACCAGCACCGACGCCACCATCGCCAGCTACAAGAACATCCCGGTGATTTCGTGCAGCGCGCCGTTCAAGGCCGGCCGCAACGGTCCTACCGACTTCACCGATGTGGCGCCAGGCGCTACACCGGCCGCCACGGTGGGCCTGCAAGTGCGCAACCCGGGCGACCTCTACCTGTACAGCAATAACAATCTGCAGGCGGTGAAAATCAAGGGTGCGGACTTGAAGGCATGGCTGGAAACCTCGGCCAAGCAATTCGGCCAGATCGACCCGACCAAGACCGCGGAGCAAGACCTGGTCCCGAGCTTCGGCACCATCTACAACTACGACGTGTTCTATGCCGAAGGCAATGCGCTGACGTACCAGATCGACGTCACCAAACCGGCCGGCAGCCGCATTGCCAACCTGACGTACCTGGGCAAACCGGTGGCCGACACCGACGATTTCATCGTTGCCACCAACGACTACCGCGCCGGTGGCGGTGGCGCCGTGCCGGGCATCGACGGCAGCAAGACCATCATCAAGTCGCCCGACGCCAACCAGACCATCGTCAGCAACTACCTGACGGCCAAGGGCAAGGCTACCGGCAAGGTCAGCCTGGTCGATAACGGCAGCGCCCGCAGCTGGAGCTTCGTCAAGGTGGCAACGGCCGGCCCGGTCATCCTGCGCTCGGCGCCCGGCCACCTGGGCCTGGCAAAGAGTGTCGGCATCACCGCTGTCGCGGCCGAGGGCGGACTCGACGCCAGCGGCTTCGGCAAGTACACGATTGATTTGAGCAAATAGAATCTTGGCCGGCTTGCGCCGGCGTTTTTTTCACGCGAGGTGCATGATGAAAAATTATCCGGGTGCAGTGCTGGTGGCGGTAATCAGCTCGGCGTTCCTGTTCGGTTGCCAGATGCAGCGCGAGCTGCCGACCGCGGCGCAAATCGAAGTGGTGGGCATGAAAGCGATCCAGGAAGCGGATGCCAGCGCCGAGCGCAAGCTGATGTCGTGGTCGCAGCAAAACCTGCCGGTGGCGCAGCGCGAACTGGCGCTGCTGTACCAGAATCGTCCGCAGCAGCGCAACGATGCACTGCGCCTGTTCGAACAGGCTGCGCGCGGCGGCGACGTGGAAGCCGCGTTCGAACTCGGTGAGATGCTGCGGGTGGGCGTGGTGAACATTGCGCCGCAACCGCTGGCCGCGGCGCCGTGGTACACCCAGGCCGCGCAGCAAGGCCACGCCCGTGCAGCGCTGGCGCTGGGCCTGCTGTACAAGAACGGCCTTGGTGTGGAACGCAACGACCTGCAGGCAGCACACTGGCTGCAAACCGCCAGCGACGGCGGCAATCCGCACGCGATGTTCCTGCTGTCGTATTTTTATCGCGCCGGCCAGGGCGTCACGCAAGACCCCGCCAAAGCACGCGCCCTGCTGGAAGAATCGGCCGAACACGAATACCCGCCGGCCATCCAGGAACTGGCGATGACGGTAGAACTCGGCGACGCCCACAGCGCCCAAGACCTGCGCCGCGCCAGCCACCTGCTAAAAGAAGCCAGCGAACACCGCCACAACAACTGGAACCGCTTCTAACTTCGGGGTCAGTGCCGACATTCGGACATTTTCGAACTTTTTTGTTGTAGTTGGCTACAACGTTTAAGTTCAATTTTGTCCGAATGTCGGCACTGACCCTCGATTTTTTTTGTTGGAATGTCGGAACAACTCTGGATTATTCGCCGGCGAGGCGGGCCATTTCGCGTTCCATGTTGTCGATGGCGCGTTCGTTGTATTGGTCGGCGAAGTACGGGTCGCAGAACAGCTTGCCCGCTTCGGCCTTGCGGCACAGGTGGCCGAGGGCGCCGGCGCGTTGGCGGCGGTAATCGTCGTCGGTCAGGTGGGCGTATTCTTGCCGGATGGCGCGCGCGTAGTTCTGGTAGACCTCGTCGTCCTGGCCCAGGATGGCCAGGTCCACGCTCAGCAGCACGGCCTTGAGCGGATGCTCGATGGCCGCTTCCTGGAAGTGGTCGGTGGCGCGTATCAGCGCGGCGGCCGGGTCCATTTCCTGGCCCAGGTGGCTGCCCAGCCATAGCTGGGCGCTGGCTTCTTCGTTGCTGGGGGCGCCGGCATCGCGGTCGTGTTCGTATTCGGCGTCGTGGAACCAGAACGCCTGCTTGACGATTTCGATATCGGTGGCGGCCGGCTTGGTGTTGGCGGCCCAGCCGCGGATCTCGGACAGGCCATGCACCAGGTGGTCGAGGTTGTGATAGTGGCGCGCCGTGCCGCCGTACGCAGTGGCGCCGGTCAGCCGCGCAAACCAGGCGTCGGCATGGTTGATGGCCGATTCATCGGCCTGGGCGTAATCCCACAGCAGTTCCCACTCGTTGCGCAGCCAGCCCAGTACCCAGGCGTGGTAGGCCGGGCCGGGGACGAATTTCTTCATGATCCAGTTCCAGCCGATGGGGCCTTCCAGCGCCTTCACAAAGCTCGAACTGACCGAACCCAGATCGCGCGGCGGCATCACGAAAATGGTCTTGGCGCCTTGCAGCACATCGACATTGGTTTGCTGGATCAGGTTTTCGTAGTCGAAGTCGGCGGTGGTGCGGATGCCGCGGATCAGGTACTCGGCGCCATGCTTGCGCGCCGCGCGCGCCGTGTAGTCGCCGCGCACGATCATCACCTGCACATTGTCCCAGCCCTGCTCGGCGCAGCTGAGCGCGATGATGCTCTTGCGCTCCTCGGCCGTGAACTTCGGTTTCTTGGCCGTGTTTTCGGACAGGAACACCACGACCTCGTCCGCCATCGAACGGGCTTCGTTAATCACCCACATATGGCCGTTGGTGATCGGGTCCAGCGTTCCCGAGAATCCGATTTTTTTCATTGTGCCCGCTCCGACCGCATGTCAAAACGGCATTTTAGACCGGAGTGGGCCTCGCAGTCTCGGGAAAATCGAGATTGATACGCAGACCGCCCAAACGCTCGGAGCTGGCCAGGGTCAATACTGCCCCATGGCGCTCGGCAATCGACTTGATAATGGCCAGACCCAGGCCGCTGCCGCCGGCCGGACTGCCGGGCACGCGGTAGAAGCGGCTGAACACGCGTTCGCGCTCGTCCGGCGGAATGCCGGGGCCGGAATCTTCCACGCTGAGCAGCACCCGGCCGGGGCCGGCGCCCGGTACGCCCTTGGCGTTGTCCGGCGGTGGCACGCGGCGCAGCGCGATATCGACGGTGCCGCCCGACGGCGTGTACTTGATGGCGTTATCGACCAGGTTGCGCAGCAGGATGATCAGTGCATCGGGCTGGCCATCAATGGCGGCGTCGTCCGCGTGTTCCAGGCCCAGGTCGATCTGGCGTGTTTGGGCCAGCCCCGCCATGTCGCCCAAGGTGCGCTTGACCAGGTCGGACAGGTTGACGCGATCGAGCCGCACATCGTCCGCCGAGCCTTCCTGGCGCGCCAGCACCAGCAATTGTTCCACCAGCCGCGTGGCCCGTTCGATGCCGGCCGTGACGCGGCCGATGGCCACGCTGCGCGCCGTATCGTCCTGCGCCCGCTCCAGGCTCAGCACCTGCAATTTCAAGGCGGCCAGCGGCGAGCGCAACTCGTGGGCAGCATCCGCCACGAAGTGCTGCTGCGCCTCGAACGCGGTGCGTACCCGACCGAACAGCAAGTTCAACTCATGCACCAGCGGCAGCACCTCGTCGGGCAAATCGTTTTCCGACACCGGCGACAGATCGTCGGCCTGGCGCGCCGCCACCTGGCGTTTCACACGCGACACGGGCGCCAGCGAGCCGCTCACTACCCACCACACCACCAGCATCAAGATCGGCGCCATGACGGCAATCGGTCCCACCGTGCGCAGGGCCAGCGTTCCCGCCATGCGCTGGCGCACCGCCATGTCCATTGCCACCTGCACGGTCTGGTTGCTGGTCTGGACCGAGAAAATCCGGTACGTGGTGTTGTTGGCCTTGACGTTGGAAAAACCGAGCACGGCGCGTTGCGGCAGCGCCGCGCGCGACAGCGAGCGAAATACCTGGGCGCCGTCCGGCGTCCATACCTGCACTACGAGGTCGTCGTTGCCGGGATCGGGCGACGTGTCGGCTGCCTTGTTGGTAAGCGTGGCGCTCGAGCGCAGCGACATCGCCATTTGCTGCATGTGATAGTCGAAGATCTGGTCGGCGTCGTTGAGTGCACTGCGATAAGCGATCAGCGCCTGGGCAATCGCCGCCATGGTGATGGCTGCCAGCAGAAACCACAGCAGGCGGCCGCGCAACGAGTGCGTGACTACCGGCACCCGCGGCATCGGCGGCAGCTTCACCTTGACCTTCATTTTCATAGCTTCGGTACCATGTAGCCAAGGCCGCGCACGTTCTGGATCAGTTCGGCGCCTAGCTTTTTGCGCAGACCGTGGATATACACTTCCACCGCGTTGCTGTTGACTTCATCCTTCCAGCTATACAGTTTTTCTTCCAGCTGGTGGCGCGACAGCACGATGCCGGGCCGCGCGATCAACGCTTCCAGCACCGCCCATTCGCGCGCCGACAAATTCACCTGCTTGCCATCGGCCAGCACTTCGCGGGTTTGCGGATTGACGCTGACGGCGCCGTGCTCGAACACCGGCTCGGCCCGTCCGGCAGAACGGCGCAGCAAGGCGCGGATGCGGGCCAGCAGTTCGTCAAGGTCGTACGGTTTGAGCACATAATCGTCGGCACCGGCATCGAGCCCGGCGATGCGCTGTTCCTTGGCATCGCGCGCGGTGGCCACCAGCACCGGCGTCAGTTCCTTACGCGCGCGCATCGAGCGCAGCACTTCCAGGCCGTCCTTGCGCGGCAAACCGAGGTCGAGCAGCACCAGGTCGTAGGTTTGGGTTTGCAGCGCGGTGTCGGCCATGTCGCCGTCCTTGACCCAGTCGACCGCATAGTGCTCGGCCCGCAGCAGGTCGAGCACTACTTCGCCGATCATGGTGTCGTCTTCTACCAGCAGAAGTCGCATGGTGTAATCCTTTTCTTGTTGTTGTAGCGTTCTGCGGCCCGGGCTTAACCTAACCTTACAGGGATGAATATTGTATCGCCGCCGCGCTGGATCAGCAACGCCACGGATTTGCCGGACTTGTCGACTACCTGGCGCACCTGGTCGACGCTGTTGACCACGTAACCATTCACTGACAGCAGCACGTCACCAGCCTGCACGCCAGCGCTCTCCGCTGCACCGCCCGCATCTTCGATCAGCAGGCCGCTGTTGATGCCGCTGTCGCGGCGCTCGTTGGCGTCCAGCGCCCGCAGCGACAGGCCCAGGCGCAGCTTGGTGCTGGCCTGCTCGGCGCGGTCGCCGCTCACGGCCACGGCAGCCACCTTGTCGTTGACATTACCCAGCTTGGCGTCAAGCGCGATCAGCTTGCCCTGGCGCCATACTTCCAGCTTGATCGTGCTGCCAGGCTTGGCCAGGCCGACCATGGCCGGCAAGTCGCCCGAGCTGACCACCTTGCGACCGTTCATGCTGCGCACCACGTCGCCGGCCTTTAAACCCGCCTTGTCGGCCGGACCGCCGCGTTCCACGTTGGCCACCAGTGCGCCTTCCGGCGTGGCCAGCTTGAACGAATCGGCAAATTCCTGGCCCACTTCCTGTACCGTCACACCGAGCTTGGCGTGTTCCACCTTGCCGGTGGCGACGATCTGGTTGGCAATCGTGGTGGCCACTTCGATCGGAATCGCAAACGACAGGCCCTGGTAGCCGCCGGTCTGGCTGTAAATCTGCGAATTGATACCGACCACTTCGCCCCGCGTATTAAACAGCGGACCGCCCGAGTTGCCGGGATTGACGGCCACGTCGGTCTGGATGAACGGCACGTACGAATCGTCGGGCAGCGAGCGGCCCTTGGCGCTGACCACGCCGGCAGTAACGGTATTGTCGAGGCCATATGGCGAGCCGATCGCCAGCACCCACTCGCCGACTTTCAGGCTGTCGGTCTTGGCCAACGGCACCACGGGCAAGTTCTTGGCATCGATTTTCAGCACGGCCACATCGGTTTTCGGATCGGAACCGAGTACCTTGGCGCGGAATTCGCGGCGGTCGGTGAGCTTGACCGTCACTTCGCGCGCATCGCGCACCACGTGGGCATTGGTCAGGATGATGCCGTCGGAATTGATGATGAAGCCCGAACCCATGCCGTGGGTAGGCACCTCGCGCTGGCCGCCACGCTGCTGCTGGCCCTGGAAGCGGCGGAAGAATTCCATGAATGGATCGTCGCCAAACGCTTCGGCACGTCCCTGGCCCTGGCCGTCGTACGACGTCTTGGTACTGCCGCGGACATCGATATTGACCACGGCCGGACCGTTGTTGGCGGCCACCACGGAAAAGTCCGGCAAAGCGATGGTGGGGGCGGCAACCGCGTTGGGCGCACCGGTATTGGCGGAAGGCACAGTTGCCGTGGCGATAGGGGCACCGGCGGCGGCAACGGCATTACTTTGTTTGACAGCCATGGCCCCGCCCGCTCCGATGGCGGCGACGATGGCCAACGCGGCGACGGTGCGTTTAAAAGTTTTCGATCCGTTATCGGTAGCGTTGCGGGTAGTCTGGGACATGTTGCACTCCTGAATTGAACTAGGATTTTAGATGTATTCAATATGAGGCAAAAAACTTAGACCCTACTTAACAAATTTCCGTCGAAACATATGCTTACAACAGTCGCTGACGCCAGACGGACAACTGGCCGGATCAACCGGCCAGTAGGGTGCTACCTCAATGCAAGCAGATTACGCAGCCTGGCGTTGCTCCAGGGCGGTGACGTTCTCGCTGCCGCTTTGGCCGTCAATGACGATCTTGCGCGGTTTCAGCGCCTCGGGCACTTCACGCACCAGTTCGATGGTGAGCATGCCGTTGTCGAAGCTGGCGCCGGTCACCTTGACGTGGTTGGCCAGCTGGAAGCGCTGTTCGAAGTCGCGTGCCGCGATGCCACGGTGCAGATAGGTGCGCTCGGTGGCGTCTTTCTGTTTACGGCCTACCACGTGCAACGAGTCGCGCTCGAAAGTGATGTCGATTTCGCTGCGGTTGAAACCGGCCAGCGCCATCACGATGCGGTATTGGTCGTCGGAGACCAGTTCGATGTTGTAGGGAGGATAGCTGGGGGCCGCATCGGCGCGCTGGGCGTCGTTGAGCATTTGGGCCAGGCGATCGAAGCCGATGGCGGAACGGTACAGTGGGGTCAGGTCGAAATTACGCATGGTAGATATCCTTTTCAAGTTAAGCGATATAGGTCCCCGTGGAGGCATTCCGTGGGGTCGGTGGTCCCCTTCTGGGCAACCACTGAGTCCGATATAGGGCGGAATCGATCAGCTTTCAAGAGCTCTTTTCGCGATTTTTTTGCGATTTTTTTTGCCTGCCCTGCGTGCTACACTCTTTCTCTTGTTCAATCACGATCCGAGTTTTTAATGTCCCTGACCCGTGCCACACTCGCCGTCCTGCTCGCTACGACCTTCAGCGCCCAGGCGGAAACGATTTCCGAACAGCCTTATCCGGGCACCATCATCCTGAAAGTCGACGCATCGAACACGGCGCAGCAAATCTTCCGCGTGCGCCAGACCATTCCGGCCCAGCCCGGCAAGCTGACCTTGCTGTATCCGCAATGGGTGGTGGCCAATCACGGACCCAGCGGTGCTCTGAACCAGTTCGCCGGCCTGAAAGTGAGCGCCAGCGGCAAGCTGCTGGAATGGAAACGCGATCCGCTGAACGTGTGGGCCTTCTCACTGGACGTGCCGGCAGGCGCCAGCGCGGTCGAGGTGGAATTCCAGTATCTGTCGCCGGTGGAAGCGAGCCAGGGCCGCACCACGTTTACCAACGATATCCTCGGCGTGCAATGGCAGTCGCTGGCAATCTATCCGGCCGGCTACCGCAGCCGCAATATCACGATCCAGCCCAACCTGACCGTGCCGCCGGGCTGGCAGTTCGGCACCGCACTGGAGACCGTCTCGCGCAAGGGCGACGACATCGCTTTCAAGCCGCTCGACTTCGAAACCTTCCTCGATTCGCCGCTGTTTGCCGGCCGTTATTTCCGCCGCATCGACCTCGATCCGGGCGCAAAAATTCCGGTACACCTGAACGTGGTGGCCGACAGCCCCGAGCAGCTGGAAGCGACGCCGGAACAGATCGCGCCGCACCGCGCGCTGATCCAACAAGCGTATAAACTGTTTAACTCGAAACACTATAAACACTACGATTTCCTGTTCGCCATCAGCGACGAATTCGGCGGCATCGGCCGCGAGCATCACCAGTCGAGCGAGAACGGCGTCAAGGCCGGCTACTTCACCGACTGGGCCAAGTGGGAAGCGCGGCGCGAACTGCTGCCGCATGAATTCGCCCACTCGTGGAACGGCAAGTTCCGCCGTCCGGCCGGCCAGGACGTGCCCAACTTCAACACCCCGCTCGACAACTCGCTGCTGTGGGTGTACGAGGGACAAACCCAGTACTGGGGCGCGGTACTGGCTGCACGCTCGGGCCTGATCAAGCCGGAAAACACGCGCGACCTGCTCGCTGCGTCTGCCGCCCGTCTGGACAATGTGCGCGGCCGCGAATGGCGCGCGGTGCAAGACACCACGTACGATCCGATCGTCAATGCCCGTCGCCCGCAAGTGTGGAACAACTGGCAGCGCGGCGAGGACTACTACCAGGAAGGCCAACTGATCTGGCTCGACGCCGACACCCTGATCCGCGAACTGTCGAACGGCAAGCGCTCGCTCAACGATTTTGCGCGCGGCTTCTTTGGCGTCGATGACGGCGTCAACGTCGCCAAGCACTACACGTTCGACGAAGTGGTGGCCGCCCTGAACGCGGTGCAGCCGCACGACTGGGCGCAGTTCCTGCGCAGCCGCGTGGAAGGCCACGGCCCCGGCGCGCCGCTCGACGGGTTGACCCGCGCCGGCTGGAAACTGGTGTACACCGACAAGCAGACACCGTTCCTGAAAGCCCAGGAAGACTTGAGCAAGTCGGCCAACTTCCAGTATTCGCTCGGCTTCTCGGTGGGCGCGGAAGGCAAGCTGGAATCGTTCATCTGGGAAGGTATCGGCTTCAAGGCTGGCCTGTCGGGCAACTCGACCCTGCTGGCCGTGAACGGCCGCGCCTACAAGCCGGACGTGCTGCGCGCCGCCATCACGGCGGCCAAGGGCGGCAAGGAACCGATACAGCTCTTGGTGAAAAAAGGCGGCCTGTACACGACCTACGCCATCGATTACCACGACGGCTTGAAATACCCGCGCCTGGAACGCATCAAGGGCACGCCTGACCGCCTGGAAGCAATCCTGACGCCGTTGAAGTAATATGATCTGAACTCAACCTTGCCGAGGATTGCATGATTACTTTGTACACCTGGACCACCCCGAACGGCCGCAAGATTCCCATCATGCTGGAAGAATTGGGCATCCCGTACGAGATCAAGACCGTCAACATCGGCAAGGATGAGCAGTTCACGCCCGAGTTCCTGGCCATTTCCCCCAACAACAAGATTCCCGCCATCGTCGATACCGATGCCGAGGACGGGCCCTTGAGTATTTTCGAAAGCGCGGCCATCCTGATCTACCTGGCCGACAAGACCGGCAAGCTGCTGCCCGCTGCCGGACCGGCACGCTACAAGGTACTGGAATGGCTGAGCTGGCAGATCGGCGGCCTCGGTCCCATTTTGGGGCAGGTGGGATTTTTCGAAATCCGTTCACCCGAGAAATCGGCACTGGCCAGCAAGCGCTTCCTGGAAGAATCTGACCGCCTGCTGGCCGTGATGGACAAGCAATTGTCGCAGCACACGTACATTGCCGGCGATGACTACAGCATTGCCGACATCGCCTGCTACCCGTGGGTGGCCGGCATCGACGCGGTACTGAAACCGGCGCTGGGCGACAGCCTGTCCGCCAAGCCGCACCTGCGGCGCTGGATGAACTTGCTGGCCGCGCGCCCGGCCGTGCAACGCGGCATGGCGTTACCGAAAGTTTAAAGAACCAACGTTTAAGGAAAAATATGAGTGCTGATACCGATATCCAACTGAGCGGCCCCTTCAAGGCCACCGACGGCTCCGGCCGGGCCCACGACGTCAAGGCGATCCGCATCTTCGACGAAGGTTATGGCGCCATCGACGTGTACGTCGACTTTGCCGGGTCCGTCAGTGGCCTGCACAAGGACAAGAGCCTGATCGACGCCGTGGTGGCGCAACTGCGCACCGTCGGCTACAAGGGCCCTGCCCTGACCGCCGGCGACCCGGTACTGCAGGAAGGCAAACTGCTGGTGCTGGAAGCGCCGGACGAATTCAACACCTTTGCCGCCGGCAAAGGCTGGAAAGATCTGGCGGAAGAATTCGGCGACGAATAAGTTTTTTATCAAGTTTTTTATCGCGGATAGCGCATCCGTCGTTCCGACACAGGCCGCGATCTCATATTGTGGCCTGCAAGAATTGGATTCCGGCCGGCGCCGGAATGACAATTCCACCGTCAACAATACTATTTGAGATACCGGCTGCTCCACGCTGCTATCAGGTCTGCCACGTACACGGCATCTTCGCGCCGGGTGAGCAAATGGTCGGCCGTATCGAGTGAGACAAAACTTTTCGGGTGTTTGGCCGCCGTGACGATTTCCATTGCATTGGCCACCGGCACGGTATCGTCGCCCGGCGCGTGCATCACCAGTAACGCCCTCTTCAGTCCGGCAATCTTTGGCTTTAGTTCATAGCCTTCGGCATCCTCGAAAAACTGGCGCTTGATGCGAAACGGCCGTCCGGCCAGCGGCACCATGGCCTCCCCTTCCTGCTTGATCAACTCCAGGTACTTGCTGCCGAACAGGCTGGGCATATGGGTGGGATCGCTGGGCGAACCGATCGTCACCACAGCTGTCGCTTCGGCAATCTGTTCGGCCGCCGCCAGCATTGCCGTGCCGCCCAGGCTATGGCCGATCAGCAGCCTGGGCGCCGTATGCTGGGCGCGTAAAAAATCGGCGGCCGCAACCAGGTCAGCCACGTTCGACGAGAAATTGGTGTCGGCAAAATCGCCCTCGCTGCCGCCAAGCCCGGTGAAGTCGAACCGCAACACGGCAATCCCATGGGCATTCAACGACTGCGCCAGCCGGTGCGCACCAATCGCATCCTTACCGCAAGTAAAACAGTGGGCAAACAAGGCGTAAGCGCGAATGTCGCCAGCCGGCGCGTCGAGTTTGGCTGCCAGCTTGTGGCCGTTTGAAACAAATTCCTGTCGTTGGGTGGGCATGCAAACTCCGGGGATGCGAAATAATGGGGCAAAAGCGGTGAGCGCACACTCTGCACGAGAACGGGCGGCGCGACAAGTTTATCGCGCGCAGGCAGCATGAATATGGTGCTTGTAAAACGTCTCATATGAGCTAACCTTTAAGTTCATAGGAGGCAATTATGTCCACTCTCGCCAAAAAGCCTGTTGCTGTGCCCCGCGCAACAAATATCAAGATTCCCAAACCAACCGGTAGCAACGCCACCACCAAAGTCGCCCAAGAAACCACCTTCAGCGTCGATGGTCTTGCGGCTTTCAACCTTCCCCCGCAGGGACGCATTGCCGTGATACGGCAAGGCATACCCGCGTCGATGATCGGCAGCCTGTCTACACGCATGGGCATCAGCAAGGAGATGTTACTCACCAGCCTGGGCCTGTCGCGCGCCACCATCAGCCGCAAGGAAAGGCAGGCCACTGCCTTGTCCCCGGACGAATCGGAACGGGTGCTCGGTGTGGAAGCGCTGATCGGCCTGGTACAAAAGATGGTCAATGAGTCGGGCGATCCAGTCGGCTTCGATGCGGCGCGCTGGATGGGCCGCTGGATCACCGGGCCGGTGCCGGCCCTCGGCGGTAAAACCCCGGCCAGTTACCTCGATACCTTCGAGGGTCAGAAACTGGTAGCCAACTTGCTGGCCATGATGCAGAGCGGGGCTTACGCATGACAACCGCAGTGTGGCGCATTGCGATGGAAGCGCCCGACCATGCCGCCAACGATTTAAGCGGCACCGGCGCCGGCCTGACGGGCGGGCGCTGGAACAGCGTAGGCATGCCTGTGGTCTACTGCGCCATCAACATCTCGCTGGCCACGCTGGAAACGGTGCTGTACTTCAAGGGCGGCGGACCATTTAACCGCTACCTGGTGCGCATCGATATTCCGGATGACGTGTGGGCCGCCTGCCAGGTCCTTGCGCCGCTGCCCGGAGGCTGGGACGCGGTTCCCCCCGGCATTAGTGCCAGAACAGCGGGCGATGCCTGGATCGCCTCGGGTTCCAGCGCCTTGTTGCGGGTGCCATCGGTGATCGTGCCTGAAGAAGACAATGTGCTGATTAACCCGCAGCACGGCGACGCCGCAGCGATCCACGCCACCACCGTCAAGCGCTGGATCTACGATCCACGCTTTTTCGAACACTGATCTTCCTACATCGGGTATATCCGCACGACAAGTAAATCGGCCTTGCATCTCAGCGCTAGCGGGGATTATACTGTACATGCATACAGTATCAGTCTAACAACAAAAGTCACCCGCCGTCCTGCCATCCTGCCATCCTGCCATGTTAACGTCGCCACTTCCCATCACCGCCGCAGCCGCCCAGGCTGGCCGCCTGGCCATGCGCGACGTGTGGCGCGCCAGCGAACTGGCCATTTCTCGCGCCACCACCTGCACCACGGGGCATGACCGGCTCGATGCCGAGTTGCCCAACGGCGGCTGGCCGCGTTCGTCGCTGGTTGAGCTGCTGGTGCAACAACATGGTATCGGCGAAATGCAATTACTCAAACCGGTGCTGGCCAGCCTGTCGACACGGCAGCGCGTGGCGCTGATCCAGCCGCCCTACCTGCCCCATTCCATGGCCTGCCGCGCCTGGCAGTTGAACGACCGCAACCTGCTGTGGCTCAAGCCGGCCAGCAGCGCCGATGCGCTGTGGGCGGCCGAACAAATTCTTAAAAACGGCTCGTGCGGCGCGGTCCTACTGTGGCAAGCCAATGTGCGGCCCGAGGCGCTGCGCCGTCTTAACCTGGCCGCGCAAAGCACCGATACCTGGCTGTGGCTGCTGCGTCCCATTGCGGCAGCGGCCGATGCGTCACCATCGCCGCTGCGCCTGGCCTTGCGACCGGCAGCGGGCGGGGTCTCGGTGCACATCATCAAGCGCAAGGGGCCGCACTGCGACCAGCCCCTGTTCATTCCCCTTGCCGATATGCCGGCCCTGTTGACACCCTTGCCGCCCGCCGGAAACGACCATGAAACTGATGCTAAGCGTACACCTGCCGTTGTTGCCGCTCGAAGCGCAACGACCATGCTGGTCTGAGCCAGCGCCCATGGTCGTCGTCGAACACGGCCTGGTGCTCACCATGTCGCACCAGGCGGCGCAGGCCGGCGTACGCGCGGGCATGCGCAGCGGCGGCGTGGCCGCCATCGCGCCCGATACCACCATCCTCGAACGCGCGGTCGACAAAGAAGCGCTGGCTCTCGACGCCATCGCCACCGCGCTGATGCAATACACGCCCGACATCACGTTCCAGCAGGACTGGTCGCTGCTGCTCGATGTGAGCGCCAGCCTCACCCTGTTCAAGGGGCCGCATGCACTGTGCCTGCGCGTGTTGCGCAGCGTGGCCGCGCTCGGCTTTACCTTGCAACTCGGTTCGGCCCCCACCGCCGAAGGCGCATGGTTGCTGGCGCGCACCGAACGGCGCAAAGGGCAACTGACGGGCCGGCGCGTGGCGTCGATGGAACGGATGCAGCAACGCCTGAACCAGTTGCCGTGCGAGCTGATCCCGGCTGCCGTACCATTTCACGGCTGGCTGACCGACATCGGCGCGCGCAACCTGGGCGCGCTGCGCCGCTTGCCGCGCGCCGGCCTGTTGCGGCGCACCGACAGCCACGTGCTGGCCGCGCTCGACCGTGCCTACGGCGAGGCGCCCGAAATGTTCGAGTGGATCAAGCCGCCGCTGCAATTCAATGCCCGGATCGAAACCTTCGATCGCATCGAACACGCCGAGGCATTGCTGCACGGCGCGTCCAGCCTGATCCTGCAACTGGTGGGCTGGCTTACCGCGATGCAACAGGCGGTGCGCGTGTTCACGCTATACCTCGAACACGAGCGCGGGCGTGCAGCCGTGGCGCCCACTGCACTGGAAATCATGCTGGCCGAACCGGCGTGGCACGAGGCGCACCTGATCCGCCTGCTCAAGGAGCGCCTTGGCAAACTGACGCTCGACGCACCGGTGATCGCGCTGCGACTCGAAGCCGTCAAAATCGAAGCCATGCTGCCGCCTAATGCTTCGCTGTTTCCCGAGCCGGGCGGCACGCCGCAGGACTATCACCGGTTGCTGGAACTGCTCACCGCGCGCCTCGGCGCCGACAATGTGCTCACCCCCGCCGCCGTCGACGATTACCGTCCCGAAGTTTGCAACGCCTGGATGCCGGCCACGGCCAAGCGCCCCAAAACCCAGGTGGACGACGTGTTCGACGGCCGACCGTTCTGGCTGCTGCCCAAGCCGATTGCGCTGCTGATGCGCGACAACCGGCCGTTTTACGGCAGTCCGCTCAAGATCATCGGGGGCCCCGAACGCCTGGAAGCGGGCTGGTGGAACGACCAGACCGCCGCCCGCGATTATTTTATTGCCCAGGGCAGCGACGCCAGCTGCTACTGGATCTACCTCGAACGCACGGTCGATGCGCGCTGGTTTCTGCACGGGTTGTACGCGTGAGCATGGATACCACGCCCGTCCCTGCCGTGCTCCCTGCGAGTTTGCCCGATTACGCCGAACTGCAAACGTTCAGCAATTTCAGCTTCCTGCGCGGCGCGTCGCCGCCCGAGCAACTGGTGCAACGCGCCCACCAGCTCGGCTATCGCGCCATCGCTGTCACCGACGAATGCAGTCTGGCCGGCGTGGTGCGCGCCCACGTGGCGGCCAAGGAATGCGGGCTGCATTTGGTGATCGGCAGCCAGATGGCTATCACACCCGAGGACGGCAGTCCGCCGTTCAACCTGATCATCGTGGCCACCAATAAAAACGGCTACGGCAATTTGAGCGAACTGATCACCGTGGGCCGCATGCGCGCCGACAAGGGCACGTACCTGGTACGGCCGCGCGACATCGCCCAGCCGGTCGGCGACCTGGTGCACCTGCGCGGCCTGCCCGACTGCCAGTTCATCCTGGCGCCCAAGTACTGCGCGCCGTACGACGAGGTGGAACGGCAAGCCGCGTGGCTGCTGCAAACCGCGCCGGGCCGGGTGCGCATTGCGCTCACCCTGCACCACCGCACCAAGGACGCGCAACACCGCGCCATGATCGCCGGCATCTCGGACGAGTTTGCCATTCCCATGGTGGCCACCGGCGACGTCTGCATGCACCTGCGTTCGTACAAGCCGTTGCAGGACACCATGACCGCGATCCGCCATGGCATTCCGGTGGCGCAGTGCGGCTACAAGCTGGCGCCCAATGCCGAACAGCACCTGCGTTCGCGCGTGCGGCTCGGCAACCTGTATCCGCGCGCAGCGCTCGACGAAACGGTGCGGCTGGCCCGGCAATGCACATTTTCGCTCGACGAGCTGCGCTACGAATATCCGCACGAGCTGGTGCCCGACGGCGAAACGCCCACCAGCTACCTGCGCAAGGAAAGCTATATCGGCGCCCACTGGCGCTATCCGCACGGCATTCCGGACAATGTGCAGGCATCGCTCGAACGCGAACTCGACATCATCGCCGACCTGCAATACGAGGCATATTTCCTTACGGTTTACGATATCGTCCGCTTTGCCCGGTCGCAGCACATTCTTTGCCAGGGACGCGGCTCGGCCGCCAATTCGGCCGTCTGCTATTGCCTCGGCGTGACCGAAGTCGATCCGTCGCGCGGCACCCTGCTGTTCGAGCGGTTTCTGTCGAAAGAGCGCAACGAACCGCCCGACATCGACATCGATTTCGAACACCAGCGCCGCGAGGAAGTACTGCAATACGTGTACCGAAAATACGGCCGCATGCGCGCGGCGCTCACCGCCGTGGTGATTTCTTATCGGCCCAAAAGCGTGCTGCGCGACGTGGGCAAGGCGCTCGGCGTCGACCTGACGGTAGTGGATAAAGTGGCCAAGGCATCGCACAGCTGGGGCGGCCGCGCCGACCTCGACCAGCGGCTACACGACTGCGGTTTCGACGCCAGTTCGCCGGTGGTGGAAAAATGGAATTACCTGGCCGACATGCTGATGCATTTCCCGCGCCACCTGAGCCAGCACCCGGGCGGCTTCGTCATTTCGCATACCAAGCTGTGCCGGCTGGTGCCGATTGAAAACGCCGCCATGGCAGACCGCAGCATCGTGCAGTGGGACAAGGATGATCTCGACGCCGTGGGCCTGATGAAAATCGACTTGCTGGCGCTCGGCATGCTCAGCTGCGTCCGCCGCACGCTGGAACTGGTGTCGGAGCGGCGCGGCCACCGCTTCGAGATGGGCGATATCCCGGCCGAAGACCCGGCCACGTACGAGATGATTTGCCAGGCCGACACCATCGGCGTGTTCCAGATCGAATCGCGGGCGCAGATGTCGATGTTGCCGCGCTTGCGGCCGCAAACTTTTTACGACCTGGTGATCGAAGTGGCCATCGTGCGGCCGGGGCCGATTCAGGGTGACATGATCCACCCGTATTTGCGGCGGCGGCAGGGTATCGATCCGGTGTCGTACCACAGCGAAGCAATCAAAGGCGTGCTGGAGAGAACCCTGGGCATTCCTATTTTTCAGGAGCAGGTGATGCAGATCGCCATCGTCGCCGGCGGCTTCACGGCTGGCGAGGCCGACCAGTTGCGGCGCGCCATGGCGGCGTGGAAGCGCAAGGGCGGGTTGGGACCGTTCCAGGAAAAACTCAAGGCCGGCATGGATGCGCGCGGCTATCCGCCCGAGTTCGCCGAAACCATTTTTAATCAAATCAAGGGCTTCGCCGAATACGGTTTCCCCGAATCGCACGCATCGTCGTTCGCGCTGCTGGCCTATGCATCGAGCTGGCTCAAGTGCCACGAACCGGCCGCGTTCCTGGCAGCGCTGCTCAACTCGCAGCCGATGGGCTTTTATTCGCGCTCGGCGCTGGTGCAGGATGCGCGCCGCCATGGCGTGGAAGTGCGCCCGGTCGATGTGGCGGTCAGCACCTGGGATGCGTCGCTGGAACCTGCTGCGCAAGGCGAACAACCGGCCGTGCGGCTCGGCTTTAATAATGTCGACGGCATGGAGCAGGAAGCGGCGTGGCGCATCGAAGAAGCGCGCGCCGTGGCGCCGTTCACTTCCACCACGGATCTGGCCGCGCGTGCCGACCTGAACGCCGGCCACATGAACCACCTGGCCAGCGCCAACGCACTGGAATCGCTGGCCGGGCACCGCCGGCAAGCGATGTGGCAAGCGGCCTCCAGCGTGCCCGACAAGGGACTGCTGCGCGCCGCCACCATGGCCGAAGATGCAGTCGTGCTCGACGCGCCGTCAGCGGCCGAAAGCGTGGTGGCCGACTACCGCCACCTGGGCCTCACCTTGGACCGGCACCCGGTCTCGTTCCTGCGCGACCGGCTATACAAGATGCGCTTCACGCCGTCCGACGTGCTGATGGGCTTTACCAACGGCCAACTGGCGCGCGCCTGCGGCATCGTCACCGTGCGCCAGCGCCCGGCCACCGCCAAGGGCGTGGTGTTCATCACGCTGGAAGACGAGGCGGGAACAGTCAATGTCATCTGCTGGAAAAGCCTGGTGGAACAGCAGCGCCGCGAGGTGATGGGCTCGCAACTGCTGGGCGTGTATGGCGTATGGCAATCGGAAAACAATGTGCGCCACATCGTGGCCAAACGGCTGGTCGATCTGTCGCACTTAATGGGCGCGCTCGACACCCGGTCGCGCGATTTCCATTGATTGTGCGGTAACATAGAGGCAAGAAATTCACCGGGAAGTCCATTGCAAACCATCCAGCTGATCGGCGCCATCCTGTTCGCGCTCGCCCTGATCCACACCTTTGCCGCCAAGTCATTCGAAGTGCTGGCGCATCGCCATCCGCGCCATGCGGGCCTGTTCCATCTGCTGGGCGAAATCGAAGTGGTGTTCGGCTTCTGGGCGTTTGTGCTGATCGTGTTCATGGCCCTGACCAATGGCGGCCAGGCTGCGATTGCCTATGCCGAATCGCGCCAGTACACCGAACCGCTGTTCGTGTTTGTGGTGATGGTGGTAGCTGCTTCGCGGCCGGTGCTGGAAGCCGTGCAGCGCGTGCTGCTGGCGTTGTCGCAGCGCTTGCCGGTGCGTACCGAGCTGGCGCTGGCCTGGTTCGGGCTGGCGCTGGTGCCGCTCACCGGCTCGCTGATTACCGAACCGGCGGCGATGACCCTGGCGGCACTGATGCTGGCGCCGCTGGTCTTCCGCCGTGGCATTCCGGAAGGTCTGAAATATGGCGCGCTGGGCGTGTTGTTCGTCAACGTCTCGATTGGCGGCACGCTCACGTCGTACGCGGCGCCGCCGGTGCTGATGGTCGCCGCCACCTGGCAGTGGGACAGCGCCTTCATGGCCAGCCAGTTCGGCTGGAAGGCAGCCATCGCCGTGCTGGTGAACGCCACCGTGGTCAGCCTGCTGTTGCGCCCGCACCTGCGCGGCAAAGCGGCCAATGACGACAGCATCACCGCCAGCGCCACCAGCGAACCGGCGCCACCGGTGCCGCTGGCTGTGACCCTGATCCACCTGGCGTTTTTGGCCGGCGTGGTCGTGCTTGGCCACCACCCGGTGCTGTTCCTCGGCCTGTTCATGCTGTTCCTCGGTTTTACCTCGGCTTACCAGCGCTACCAGTCGCCGCTGATCATCAAGGAAGGCTTGCTGGTCGGCTTCTTCCTGGCCGGCCTGGTCGTGCTGGGTGGCATGCAGCAGTGGTGGTTGCAGCCGATTGTCGAGAGCCTGTCGCCGCTGGCGCTGTTCTTTGGCGCCATGGGCCTGACGGCAATCACCGACAATGCCGCCCTCACCTACCTCGGTTCGCTGATCGACGGCATTTCGCCGCAGGCGCAATACATGCTGATGGCAGGCGCCGTTACCGGCGGCGGCCTGACCGTGATCGCCAACGCTCCCAACCCGGCCGGCGTGGCGCTGCTGAGGCGCGGCTTCAACGACGAATCGATCGGCATGCTGGGCTTGCTGCTGGGGGCACTGGCGCCCACGGCGGTGGCGGCAGCGGCGTTCCTGCTGTTATAAACGATGAACGGCAAAACCTGGGCGGGCAGTACGGCGGAAACCACCGACCGTTACAGCGCGCCAGACGGAGTGGTCTACACTAGGATAACGCGCGGCCCGCATACCAGGTGTTATATGAACCGGGCTGGCGACTACACCCCGGTCACCGCCAGCAGCGAGAAATGGCGACCGGTCAAATGCCCGCCCGCCAACAGCGGCTGGGCCAGATAACCACCTAACGGAGAATCGCATGAAACGAGTAACCGGCATCGGCGGCATCTTCTTCCACGCAAAAGACCCGGCAGCCTTGCGTGCCTGGTATCAGCAGCATCTCGGCATCGACGTCCAGACCTGGGGCGGCGCCGCTTTCACCTGGACCGATGATGCGGGACAACCGACCGGCGGCAGCACCATCTGGTCGATCAATGCGGCGGACGGCGCGCCGTTTGCACCGGGCAAGGCCTCGTTCATGGTCAACTACCGGGTCGATGACCTCGATGCGCTGCTCGCCGTGCTGCGCGACGAAGGCTGCCAGGTGCTGGACAAGGCCGACGACTCCGACTACGGCAAGTTCGGCTGGGTGATCGACCCCGAGGGCAACAAGGTGGAACTGTGGCAGCCGCCGCCAGGGCAATAGCAGCAGGCTCACGCACTTGCCACACCCGGCGGCCACAAGCAGCAAAAGATCGTCGCGTTCATCACCGCATTGAACGCCATGTGCGCGACGATGGCCGGATACAGCGCGCCGCTGCGCTGGCGCAGCCAGGCGAACCACCATGCCGTGCCGAACATCAGCGCCATCCAGGGCAAGGCCGACACGGGTGTCCAGACCAGGCCGGCGGCGGTCCACAGCACGCCGTGGTGGCATAGATGCACGGCCGCAAACAGGCTGCACTCGACCGTCGTTGCCAGAGGCGCCGACAGCCTGTCTTGCAGTGCCTGCTGCAACATCCCGCGAAAGAATATTTCTTCACCAATCGGGCTGAAAATCAGCGCCGGCGTCGTGAAGATCAGGTACAGCGCCCACAGCGGCAACGGGCGCGTGTCCATGGTGCGCTGGTAACTGCCCGCGATGCTGACATACCAGTGGTTGCTGCTGTCGTCGAAGGCCAGTAGCCCGACGCCAAAGCAGACCAGCGCCAGCACCGCACCGCTGGCCAGCGCCAACCCGTACCAATAACCGCGCCTGTTCCCGACCGGCGCCAGGCCGATGCGGCGGCGGCCTGCCGCGTCGAGCAGCAGCCACGGTGTGAGCGCCATGCAGACGAAGCCAGCGGGAAGCAACCAGCGCCATGCCGGTGGTCCCAGCGTGCCCATGGCGCGGCTGGCGGCAAATACCAAGGCCAAGACCAGTACCACGGCCAGCAGTTGGCGGCGCGAAGTTGGCATACGCATCGACGGGTGCAGCGACCTCATGCGCGTTGATGGCGCGCGAAAAATTCGAGCATCATCTTGGTGGCGTCAGGCCCCGCCTTGGCGTTGAATTTGAGCGCAGAGTCGCCGCCGCTCCACGCGTGATCGAGCGCGTCAATGCGGGCCACGCGCAGCAGCAGTTTGCGGCCTGCATAAAAATCGTCGATGCGGTGAGCGTTATGACGCGCGCTCGCGCCCTGCGCCTTGTGCGTGATTTTCGCTGCCGCGTCGGGCGCCAGGCCGTTGAATGCCAATCCCTGGCGCGCCAGCTGGATCTGGTTGATGGGCCGCACCACGCTATCGCCTTCGCCCGCGATCAGGATGGTGGGCATGCCGGGAAATTTACCGTGGCGCGCCAGCACTTCGCGCACGGCCAGGTCGGTGCGCAGGCCGCCGCCATGCTGCATCACGCCCAGCGCACCCACCGTACTGTGGCCGGCACCAAACACGGGCCCCGAGTGCAAGCCCACGGCGGCAAACAAATGCGGATGGTTGAGCGCGAGAATGTTGGCCATGCCGGCGCCGGCTGAAATGCCGGCCACGTAAATCCGCGACCGGTCGATGCGATACGCGCCGGCCACCTGGGCAATCATGCTGATGATGGTGGGCACATCGCCGCCGCCCTCCTGCGTGGCGCGGTCGTACCATTTCCAGCAGCGTTGCGCCTGGTTGCTGACCAGTTGTTGCGGGTACAGCACGGCGTAGCCCTTGCGCTCGGCCCACGCGTTCATGCGCGAGCCCTGGGCGAACTGGGTGGCGGTCTGGTGGCAGCCGTGCAGCATGACGATCAGCGGCAGCCCGCTGGCCAGCGCTTCCTCAGGCACCTGGCTGGGCAGGTAGAGCCAATAGCTCATGCGGCGGCCGTTGGCGGCGCTCTCGACGTGGGATGTCAGCCATTTGCCGGGCGCCGTGTACGCGCTGCCGGACGGTGGCGCAGCCTTGGCGTTGGCAGCGGAAGATACCGGCCGCGCGGTGGACGGGGCTGGTTTGGCGGTGGACGGCGCCGGCCTGGCGCGCGCCTTGCGTTTCGGTGGAGGTGCCGGTGTGAGCATCGCCGTCATCAGCTTGTTGACGGCGATGCCATGGCGCGCCGTCTTGATCGACGTGCGCATCAGGCTACGGAGCAAACCAGCGGCTTTCTTCATCAAACCTCCTGTTGGACGCTCTTCGCTTCGGGGTCAGTGCCGACATTCGGACATCCCGGAACTTTCTAGTTGAAGTGTAGTTCAATAAATAAGTTCAAAAATGTCCGAATGTCGGCACTGACCCCGAATTTTAACGTTGCATCGATTCCCACACTTTTTGCAGGCGCTTGGTCGATACCGGCATCGGCGTGCGCAACTCTTGGGCAAACAGCGACACGCGCAGCTCTTCCAGCATCCAGCGGAACTCGACCAGTTTCGGATCGGTGTTCTTGCCGGCGCCCTTGTCGCGGTTCAGGCGCTGGTATGGCGTGGCGGCCAGCTGCCAGTCGGCCAGCAGCTTGGCGTCGCGCGCCGGGTCGCCGCGCAGTTTTTCGATGCGCACATTCATCGCCTTCAAATAGCGCGGGAAGTGCGCCAATTGGCTGTAGTCGTTGTCGGACAGGAAGCGCTTATGCACCAGCCCCTGCAACTGGCTTTGCATGTCGGCCGCTGCTGCTGCCGGCAAGCCTTGCAGCCGTTTCGGCAAACCGTGGAACTCGGTCAGCACTTGCGACAGCAGGCGCGCCACTTCGTTCACCAGCAGTACCAGGCGCGACTTGCCTTCGTCGCGGCGCTTGGTGAAGCTGGCGGCGTCAATCGGCAACGGATCCTGCAGGCAGGCGATGTCGAGCGCCTTGTTGATGATTTCATCGCGCAGTTCTTCCTGGGTGCCCATGGCCATGTATTGCATGCCCATTTGTTGCAGGTTGGGGATGCTTTTTTCGATGAACTTGATCTGGTCCTTCATTTGCAGCGCGAACAGGCGGCGCAGGCCCTGGCGGTGGGTGCGCGCTGCTACCGTCGGGTCGTCGAAGACTTCGAGGTCGCAGTGGGTGCGCTTGTCCACCAGCGCGGGGAAGCCGATCAGGGTCAGTTTTCCCTGGGGGATTTCGAGCAGTTCGGGGAGTTCGCCGAAGGTCCAGTTGGTGAGGTTGGTGAGGTTGCTTGGCGCGGCGTTGCCTTTTTCTTGAGCTGCGGACGACGCGCGCTCAGCATGGACCGCAGCGGCGGACCGCCCCGCGTTCGCGAGGATGACGGCTTTACTGCTAACGGTGGTTTTCGTACTGACCGGTGCGCTCGTCCCCGACGTCTCCGCCATCTTCTGGAAGCTCTCGCGTGCCTGGGTGCCGAATTCGGCTTGCAGCGTGGCCAGGTTGCGGCCCATGTCGAGTTGACGGCCGTGCTCGTCGATCACCTTGAAATTCATGAAGTGATGCGCGGGCAGGGTTTCCGGCTTGAAGTCCGTGGTCAGCACGGCAATCGTGATCTGCTTGCGGATGTCGGCGATGATGGCGTCGATCAGATCGCCACGGCCGAACACGCCCGCTTCATGCACGCGCTCACAGAACCTGGCCGCGTAGTCGGGCAGCGGGACGCAGTGGCGGCGCAGCTTTTGCGGTAGCGATTTGAGCAGCAGGTGCACCTTCTCTTTCAACATACCGGGCACCAGCCATTCGCAGCGCTCGCGCGGCAACTGGTTCAGCGCGTACAACGGCACGGCCAGGGTCACGCCGTCGCGCACGCTGCCCGGTTCGAAATGGTACGTCAGTGCCAGTTCCAGGCCCGTCACCGACATGATCTTCGGGAATAGCTCGGTGGTGACGCCGGCTGCTTCGTGGCGCATCAGTTCGTCGCGGTTCAGGTACAGCAGCTTCGGTTCGGCGGCGGTGGCTTCCTTGTGCCATTTTTCGAAGCCGGCGCCATTGACCACGTCGGCCGGGATCAGCTTGTCGTAAAACGCGGCGATCAGTTCGTCATCGACCAGCACGTCCAGCCGGCGCGACTTGTGTTCGAGGTTTTCGATTTCCTTGATCAGCTTGTGGTTGTGGGCGAAGAACGGTGCGCGCGTGTCAAAATCCCCGCCGACCAGTGCATCGCGGATGAAGATTTCGCGTGCCTCGGTCGGATTGAAAGCGCCGTAATTGATGCGGCGCTGGCTGTACACGACCAGCCCGTGCAAGGTGGCGCGTTCAGACGCGGTGACCTGCGCCGAACGTTTTTCCCAGCGCGGCTCGCCCCACGATTTTTTCAGCAGGTGGCTGCCCACCTTTTCCAGCCACTCCGGTTCGATGCGGGCCACGCAGCGCGCATACAGCCGCGTGGTATCGACCAGCTCGGCCGCCATGATCCACTTGCCCGGCTTTTTCAGCAGCGACGAGCCAGGCCAGATATGGAACTTGATGCCGCGCGCACCGAGGTACCCCGCGCCCGGCTCGTCTTCGCTCTTGAAGCCGATATTGCCAAGCAAGCCGGTGAGCAAGGCGAGATGCAGGTTTTCGTACGTGGCCGGCAGTTCGTTGATGCGCCAGCCCTGCTCTTTCACCAGCGTGAGCAGTTGCGAGTGAACGTCGCGCCATTCGCGCAGGCGCAGCTGCGACAGGAAATTGGTGCGGCAGTTGTCCATCAACTGGCGGTTGGTCTTCTTGTGCTCGATGGCGTTTTCGAACCACTTCCAGATCTTGATGTAGCTGAGGAATTCGGATTTTTCGTCGGCAAACTTCTTGTGCGCTTCGTCGGCCGCCTGCTGGTGTTCCATCGGGCGGTCGCGCGGATCTTGCACCGACAGGGCCGAGGCAATGATCAGCACTTCGCTCAGGCACACGTTGTCCAGCGCGGCGAGGATCATGCGGCCCACGCGCGGATCGAGCGGCAGCTTGGCCAGCTTCTGGCCCAGGCTTGTGAGTTGGTTGTATTCGTCCACCGCGCCGAGTTCCTGCAGCAGCTGGTAGCCGTCGGCAATTGCGCGCGCCAGCGGCGGTTCGATGAACGGGAAGCTTTCCACATCCGTCAAATGCAGCGACTTCATGCGCAGGATGACGGACGCCAGCGACGAGCGCAGAATTTCCGGCTCGGTAAATTTCGGGCGCAGCAGATAATCCTGCTCGTCGTACAGGCGGATACACACGCCGTCGGCCACGCGGCCGCAACGGCCGGCCCGTTGGTTGGCGGCCGATTGCGCGATCGGCTCGATCTGCAACTGCTCGACCTTGTTGCGATAGCTATAGCGTTTTACACGGGCCAGGCCGGCATCGACCACGTAGCGGATGCCGGGCACGGTCAGCGAGGTTTCCGCCACGTTGGTGGCCAGCACGATGCGGCGCGCATTGCTCACCTTGAACACGCGCTCCTGTTCCTCGGCCGACAGGCGGGCGAACAGCGGCAGGATTTCCACGTGCGGCGGATGGTGCTTGCGCAGCGCCTCGGCCGTGTCGCGGATTTCGCGTTCGCCAGGCAAAAATACCAGCACGTCGCCGGAACCGAGGCGCGCCAGTTCATCGACCGCATCGACCACCGCATCCATCAGGTCGCGCTTTTCGCGCGCGGCGGCCGTGCGTTGTCCCTTGCCTTCGGCATTGGCAATTGCTGCCGCGTTACCACCGGGGTTGGCTTTATTCGGTACATCGCTGTCGATCGGCCGGTACCGCACTTCCACCGCGTACAGCCGGCCCGACACTTCGATCACCGGCGCGGGCTTCTCTGGCGTGCCAAAGTGGCGCGAGAAGCGGTCGGCGTCGATGGTGGCCGACGTGATGATGATCTTTAAATCGGGACGACGCGGCAGCAGCTGCTTCAGGTAGCCAAGCAGGAAGTCGATGTTCAGGCTGCGTTCGTGTGCCTCATCGATGATGATGGTGTCGTAGGCCTTCAACAGCGGGTCGGTCTGGGTTTCGGCCAGCAGGATACCGTCGGTCATCAGCTTGACCGACGCGCCCTTTTGCAAGGTGTCGGCAAAGCGCACCTTGAAGCCCACGTGCTCGCCCAGCGGCGAATTGAGTTCGGCGGCAATCCGCTTGGCGGTGGACGACGCGGCAATCCGGCGCGGCTGGGTGTGGCCGATCAGCCCTTTTTGACCGCGGCCCAGTTCCAGGCAAATCTTCGGCAGCTGGGTGGTCTTGCCGGAACCGGTTTCACCCGAGACGATGATGACCTGGTTCGCTTGCAGGGCGGCGGCAATCTCGTGGCGGCGGCCCGAGACCGGCAAGTCTTCCGGGAACGTGATGACCGGCAGCGGCGTGCGGAAATTGCGCTCGGCTTCACGCGCGGCGCGCGCCGCTTCGCGGGCAAGCTGTTCTTCTGGCGTGAGGCGCGGGCGCGACGCATTCTTGCCATCGCCGTCAGCCCTGGCAGCCGGGCGCCCGGCAGGCGCCCCCCTGCCCCGACCGTCATTGCCAGCAGCAGGGCGCTGTGGCGCAGTACTGTCACGCCGACCGTCATTGCCAGTGGCAGGACGCTGTTGCGCAGCACTGTCACGCCCGGCGTCGTTGCCAGCCGCCGGGCGCGGTGGTGGCGCGCTCTTGACGCGCGGCGCCCCGCCCGGGTTTGGCACCTTGCCCGGCACCGGTTCCGTGCGGACGGGGACCACGCCTTTCAACGCCTCGGCAAACGGGCTGGCAGGGGCTGGCGGGCGGCGGTCTTGTGGACCACGCGGTGCATTCTGGGGGCTTTTAGGCTTGTTGCTGGCTTCTGACATTGTTTTTTACAAGTATAGGGTGCGGAATTCGCGCACCGAATTATAATGCGGGTAATGGAAAACCCTACCCAATTCGTCCAATGGCTGCGCTCAGTCGCGCCCTACATCCACGCCTTCCGCGGCAAGACCTTCGTGGTTGCCTTCCCCGGTGAACTGGTTTCGGCCGGCGCGCTACAGGTGCTGGCCCACGATTTGTCGCTGCTGCATGCGCTCGACATCAATGTGACCGTGGTCTACGGCTCGCGCCCGCAGGTGGCCGAGCAGCTGGCCCTGCGTAACGTGGAAGGCCGCTTCCACAACGGCGTGCGCATTACCGACACGGCCGCCATGGAGTGCGCCAAGGAAGCCGCCGGCGAGCTGCGCCTCGATATCGAGGCCGCGTTCAGCCAGGGCTTGCCCAACACGCCCATGTCCAACGCAGCCATCCGTATCATTTCTGGCAACTTCATTACGGCCCGCCCCCTGGGCGTGATCGATGGCGTGGACCTGGAACTGACAGGCGTGACCCGCAAGGTCGATGCCGAAACCATCCACTCGATACTCGGTTCCGACGGCCTGGTGCTGCTGTCGCCGCTGGGCTTTTCGCCCACCGGCGAGGCGTTCAATCTCACCATGGAAGACGTAGCGTGCAGCGCGGCGATTGCCCTGCATGCCGATAAACTGGTGTTCATCACCGAAACCCCGATGATGACCGACGCCGGCGGCGCCGAAATCCGCGAACTGTCGTCGCACATGGCCGAAGCGGTGTTAGAGGCCGGCTTCCTCGACGATCCTACCGCGTTTTACCTGCGCCACTGCATCAAGGCGTGCGACAACGGCGTGGAACGCTCGCACATCGTGCCGTTCGCGATGGACGGTTCGGCCCTGCTGGAGCTGTTTACCCACGATGGCGTGGGCACCATGATTTCGCACGAAAACCTCGAATCGCTGCGCAAGGCGACCATCGAGGACGTGGGCGGCATCATCAAGCTGATCGAACCGCTGGAAGCCGATGGCACGCTGGTCAAGCGCGGCCGCGAGCTGATCGAACGCGAAATCGATTATTTCTCGGTCATCGAGCACGATGGCGTGATTTTCGGCTGCGCGGCGCTGTACCCTTTCCCCGAGCACAAGATGGCGGAAATGGCATGTTTGACGGTCAATCCCGAAGTGCAGGCCCAGGGCGACGGCGAGCGCATTTTAAAACACATGGAAAACCGCGCGCGCGCCCTGGGTGTCACAAAGCTGTTCGTGCTCACCACGCGCACGTCGCACTGGTTCCAGAAGCGCGGCTTCGTACCGGCCACGGTGGACGCACTGCCGAAGGATCGCCAGCACATGTATAACTGGCAGCGCAAATCCCAGGTACTGATCAAGTCTTTATAAATAAGTCTCTATAATGGCGTTTTACCGATTTTAGGAGCAACACAGATGGCCCGCACCGTGCAATGCATTAAACTCAACAAGGAAGCCGAAGGCCTCGATTTTCCACCAGTGCCTGGCGAAATGGGCAAGAAGATCTTCGATTCGGTGTCGAAGGAAGCGTGGCAGGCATGGATGAAGCACCAGACCATGCTGGTCAACGAAAACCGCCTGAACCTGGCCGACCTGCGCGCCCGCAAGTACCTGGCGCAGCAAATGGAAAAACACTTCTTCGGCGATGGCGCCGATGCGGCCATGGGTTACGTGCCGCCGACGGAGTGAGGCGTTAAATAGCGAATGGCTAAGGGCTAATGGCTGGTGCATGAGCCGTTAGCCGCCAATCCGTCATCCTCGCGAAAGCGGGGATCTATAGAACTTTTGATTCGCTGAAAGCGCAGAATGTTCTGCGACTCGCCGCCTCTATGGATTCCCGCCTGCGCGGGAATGACGGAGCAACGTGCAGTAGTACTTAGAACTTCAGGGTCTTCACACCCTCGGCCATGCCCAGCAGGCACACATTGGCGCCGCGTGCGGCAAACAGGCCCACGGCGATCACGCCCACGATCTGGTTGATCTGCGCTTCCAGCGCTACCGGATCGGTAATCGACAATCCCGACACATCAAGCAACTGGCCGCCGTTATCGGTCACGAACGCGTCCTGGCTACCCGGCTGCAGACGCAGCTTCGGCACGCCACCGAGCCCGGTCAATGCGCGGGCCACGGCTTCGCGCGCCATCGGCACCACTTCCACCGGCAGCGGGAACTTGCCCATCACATCCACCAGCTTGGAACCGTCGGCAATGCAGACGAACTGTTTCGACACGGACGCGACGATTTTCTCGCGCGTGAGTGCCGCGCCGCCGCCCTTGATCATGGCGCCCGATGCGTCGATCTCGTCGGCGCCGTCGATGTAGACGGCGATCGATGGCACGTCGTTCAGGTCGTACACGTCGATGCCATGGCCGCGCAGGCGCGCCGCCGTCGCTTCGGACGAGGCAACGGTGCCCTTGATGCGATGCTTGATCTTGGCCAGTTCGTCAATGAAGAAATTGGCGGTGGAGCCGGTGCCGACGCCGATGATTTCGTTGTCCACCACGTAATTGATGGCGGCGCGGGCTACGGCTTGTTTCAGTTCGTCTTGGGTCATGATGTTTTATTAATAATGAGAAAAGCGGATGTTCAGTGGCGCTATTTTAACGGATCGCGCTGTGCTCCCGGCCGAGTATGCGAGAATGGTTCATACAGCCAGCCCGGAGGAGATGATGACGGACGCACCCAGCGCGCAAGCAAAAACCGTATTAATCGTTGACGACAGCCGCGTGTCGCGCATGATGGCGCGCCAGTACATCCTGCACCTGCAGCCAGGCTGGACGGTAGTGGAAGCGGCCACCGGCGAAGAATCGCTGGACAAGGCACGCGAAGCGCAGCCCGACCTCGTGCTCATGGACGTCAACATGCCCGGCATGGGCGGCATTGCCGCTGCCGAGCAGTTACGGCGCGAATCTGCCACCCTGCCGATCTCGCTGCTCACCGCCAATGTCCAATCCGCCACGCGCGAACGGGCCGAGGCGTTGAGCCTGCATTTCATGGAAAAGCCGATCACCGAGGCGCGTATCGCCCAGCTGCTGGCACTGGCGGGTGGCTGACATGGTCGAACTGTCGGAACTGGAAAACGATGCGCTGATCGAAATCTTCAACATCGGCGTGGGCCAGGCTGCCGCGTCGATGAGCGCGCTGGTCAACGAAGAAGTGCGCATGTCGGTGCCATCGATCAGCTTTATCAACCGCACCGAGGCGGCGCGCCTGCTGGGCAGCCGGCTCGCCAGCGAAGCCGATGCACCCGACCGCATCTGCGGCGTCAGCCAGCATTACGAGGGCGCGTTCGACACCGACGCCATCCTCATGTTCCCGGAAGACAAAAGCCTGGAACTGGTGCGGCTGATGGTCGGCGAAACCGTGCCGCTGCAGGAACTGACCGACATGGAGCAGGAAGCCATGTGCGAGATCGGCAACATCATCCTCAACGCCTGCATCGGCACGCTGGCCAACGTGTTCCAGCAGGAGCTGCGCGGCTCGCTGCCGGAATACCACGTGGGCACCAGCGTCGAAATCCTCGGCGCCTCGGGCAGCGAACCTGACAGCGTGGTGCTGATGCTGCACATCGACTTCGCGCTCGACAAGCACCAGATCCTCGGCTACGTGGCGTTCGTGCTCGACGTCTCGGCGCTGCACGATTTAAAAGAACAGATCAACCACTACATCGCCCGTGCGATGGGACAGGCCTGAGGTGGTCATGGCGCAGGAACAGTTGCTGGCACTGCTGCACAGCGTACTCAATGCGGTCACCCTGGGCGCGGTCGTGCTCGATCATGAACGGCGCGTGGTGTTATGGAATGACTGGATGACCAAGCACGCCGGCATCACGCCAGCACAGGCGCTGGGGGCCGAGTTTTTTGCGCTGTTTCCGGCCCTGCGCGGCGGCCGCGTGGATGCCGCCATCGGCCAGGCCCTGTACAACCATTTCCCGTCGCTGCTGTCGCAATCGCTGAACAAGGCGCCGTTTCCGCTGTACGCCAATGCGGCTGTCGCAGCCGTGGCCACCGACCTCCACGACCGCCTGCAACAGGCGGTCGCGGTCACACCGGTGGATCTGGCCGGCGCGCCGCGCCACTGCCTGATTCAAATCAGCGACGTCAGCATTGCCGTGGGCCGCGAAAAGCTGCTGCGCGAACAGACCATGGTGCTGCGCTCGCAAACCTTTTCCGACGGCCTCACCGGCATCGCCAACCGCCGCCACTTCGACGTGGCCATGGAACGCGAACACCGGCGCGCCCGCCGCCACGGCACGCCGCTGTCGCTGTTGATGATCGACATCGACCACTTCAAGGCCTATAACGACCACTACGGCCACCAGAAAGGTGATGGCTGCCTGATCCAGGTGGCTGCCGCGCTGTCGGCCATGCTGAAGCGCTCGGCCGACCTGATGGCGCGTTATGGCGGCGAAGAGTTCGCCATGATCCTGCCCGATACCGATACCGCCCAGGCCATGCAAATGGCTGAAACTATCCGCGCCCGCGCGCAGCAACTGGCCATCCCGCACGCGCACGGCGGCGATGCCGGCGTGGTCACGGTCAGCATCGGCGTGGCCACCCGCCACGCCGATGCACCAATCGGTATCGAAGGCTTGATCGGCGCTGCCGACCGTGCGCTGTACCAGGCCAAGCGGCGCGGCCGCAACCGGGTGGAGGTGTAGTCACCCGCCCGGCAGGTGGCGGGTTCCCCTATACTGGCAACGGAGACCACAAGGAGAGCAAACATGCCCCACACCGCCACCACCCTCGAACACCGGCCCCGCCGCATCGCCGACCTGCCCGGCCCGCGTCCATGGCCGCTGGTGGGCAATCTGCTGCAACTGCGGCCGCTGCGCTTCCACCAGGACGTGGAAGCGTGGTGCCATCAATACGGTCCGCTGTTCCGCATGACCTTCGGTCCGAAACACGTGCTGGTGGTGGCCGATCACCAGCTGGTGACAGCCGTACTGCGCGACCGCCCCGACGGTTTCCGCCGCCCCGCCCTCACCGAGCAAATTGCCAAGGAAATGAAGGGCCGGCCCGGCGTATTCCTCGAAGAAGGCGCGGTGTGGCGCGAACAGCGGCGCATGGTAATGGCGGCGCTGGCGCCGCATGCGGTCAAGGCATACTTTCCGGCGCTGGTGACGGTGGCGCAACGGCTGCAACGGCGCTGGCAGACTGCGGCCCGCAACAACACGCTGATCGACCTGGCGGACGACCTGAAACGCTACAGCGTCGACATCGTCGCCGGGCTGGCGTTCGGCACCGAGGTCAATACCATCGATGGCGGCGAGGATGTGCTGCAACGCCATATGGACGCGATCCTGCCAGCCGTCTCGAAGCGTTCGCTGTCGCTGTTCCCGTACTGGCGCTACGTCAAGCTGCCGGCCGACCGCCAGCTGGACCGCAGCATTGCCGCACTGAACACGGCCATCGACGGCCTGATCGCCGAAGCGCGCTCACGCCTGGCGCTTGACCCCACGCGCCGCCAGCGCCCGGCCAACCTGCTCGAATCGATGATCTGCGCGGCCGAGGAAGGTGGCCGTGGCGTCGATGAAGACGCGGTGGCCGGCAACGTCACCACCATGCTGCTGGCCGGCGAAGACACCACCAGCCACACGCTGGCCTGGATGTTGTACCTGCTGCAGCAAAACCCGGCCGCGCTGCAGGCCGCGCGCGAGGAAGTGCTGCGGGTGGCGCCGGACCCGGCCGCGTTCACCATCGAGCAAATGGACGCGCTCGACTACATCGACGCCTGCGCCCAGGAAGCCATGCGCCTGAAACCGGTGGCGCCGTACATTCCGCTCGAAGCACTGCGCAACACCGTGGTCGGCGACGTGGCCGTGCCCGCCGGCGGGCTGGTGTGGCTGGTGATGCGCCACGACAGCGTCAGCGACGACCACGTGGCGCGCGCGGCGCAGTTCGATCCCGCCCGCCCCGTGAATAAACACGTATCGATGCCGTTCGGCGCCGGCGTGCGCACGTGCCCGGGCCGCTACCTGGCGCTACTGGAAATCAAGATCGCCACGGCCATGCTGCTGGCCAGCTTCGACATTGCCGCCATCGATACCGCCAACGGCGCCGAGCCCGAGGAATTATCGGGATTCACCATGTCGCCAGTGGGGTTGCGCATGCAGTTGCGCCCACCCTCTTCCCTGCACCGCTAACCCGAAGGAACCCCATGCGCTTCAAATTCGAGACCCGACGACACGGCCGCTGCCAAGCCGAAGCGGAACAGCGCGGAGACAAGACCGTCATCGAGATCTGGTGGGATGAAAACAGCGATCCCAAGCGCGTTGGCTATGTGTTGCACATCAAGGACCTGCCGCTCCCCAAGCAAATCCCCGAAGGCGGCGCGCTGCAAGACGCGGTACGCATCGCCGTCAACCATTTCGAATCGTTCAAGACCAAGGACGGCGACGACTTCGAATTCCACTGCAGCCGCATCACCATGCGCTGGAACGGCAAGTTGTACAACAAGATGGGCGGTTGACGGCTCAGCTGCTGAGGTGTGCCGCAAATCCGGTCGTTCCCGGCGCCAGTTCGTCGCGCAGGGTGAGCGCCGGGATTGCGTAGTCACCCGTATTCTGGCGCCGGAACGGAATCGGCGCGGTGCTGGCCAGCGTATCGAGCCGCTGCCCCAGTTCGCCGGTGATGGCGGCAAACCGGGCCGCATCCACCTTGCCGGTGCGATGCACGAGAAACGGCGGCAGCACCGTGAACCCCGGGTAGAACAGGATGCCGTGCTGGATCGGGAACAGCAGGTCGTCGATGGGACCATTGACGCCGCGCGCACCGTAATGCGACTCCCAGCCGCCGGTGGTCACCATCAGCATGGCGCGCTTGCCGGCCAGGTTGCCCTCGCCGTAGCGGTCGCCCCAGTGCTGGTCGGAGTGCTCACCCACGCCATAGGCAAAGCCGTTGGCGTACACGCGCTCCACCCAGCCCTTGAGGATGGCCGGCATCGAAAACCACCACAGGGGAAACTGCAGGATCACGGTGTCGGCCCAGCCCAGCTTTTCCTGTTCCAGCGCGATATCGGCGCTCTGGCGGCCGCTGTCGTAGGCGCGCCGTGAGTCGAGCGCGGCGTCGAAGCGCTCGCCCGCCGCACCATCGACACTGTCCTGCGCATCGAGCGCGGGCTTCCACTGCATGGCGTACAGGTCGGATACCTGCACGGCGTGACCAGCCGCTTCCAGGTGGTGCACCGCAAAATCCTTGAGCGCGCCATTGAGCGACTGCGGTTCGGGGTGGGCGTAGACGATCAGAATATTCATGAGGGTGCTCCTGTGCATAAGAAGCAGCCAGCGTACGGCTCGCACAGGTATATTGGAAATGAATTCCCAACATACTAGGTATTAACATGATTAATCTGCGGCGCCTGGACCTGAACCTGCTCGTCACGCTCGACGTGCTGCTGGCCGAGCATAACGTCACGCGCGCGGCGCGCAGGCTGAACCTGTCGCAACCGTCGGTGAGCGTGCACCTGGCGAGGCTGCGCGACATCTTCGGCGACCCGCTGCTGCTGCCGGGACCGCGCGGCATGCGGCCCACCGCGCGCGGCGAGGAACTGCGCGAGCCGCTGCGGCTGGCGCTCGAAGCGCTGGGCCAGGCCGTGGCGCCGGCCAGCCCGTTCGATCCCGCCAGCGCCAGCGCCACCTGGCGCGTGGCGGCCACCGATTACGGCGAAACCACCATCGTGCTGCCAGCACTGGCGGGCCTGCGGCAACTGGCGCCCGCCACCCGGCTGGCGGTGCTGACGCTGGCGCCGGAGCTGATCAGCCGCCAGGCCGAGCAGGGGGAGATCGACCTCGCCTTCCACACAGTGACCGGTTCGCCCCCCGGCTTGCGGCGGCGCACGCTGTTTGCCGAGCGCTACGTGCTGGCCGGCCGGGTGGGCCACCCGCGCCTGCGGCGCCGGCCCACGCTCAGGCAGTTCTGCGCGCTCGAACACGTGATCGTCTCGAACACCAGCGGCGGTTTTCACGGCGTGACCGACGAAGCGCTGGCGCAGGCGGGATTGACGCGCCACGTGGCGCTGTCGGTACCGCACTTCCTGTTCATGCTGGCGGCGCTGGCCGCCACCGACCTGGTGGCCATGGTGCCCGAGCGCCTGGTGCAGGGCAACCGCGCCCTCACCACCGTCGCCCCGCCGCTCGCGGTGCCCGGCTACGAGATGGCGATGCTGTGGCACGAACGCGTGCACCGCGATCCGGCCCACCAGTGGCTGCGCGCGCATATGCAGGAGTCGGTGATGACCGAGCGCTGACTGTTCAACGCGCCGGCGGTTACCGTGGAAGATTCGGATGCCATGGGCAAGCCACGTTTTGTCACGCCGGGAATCGATGATGGCGGGCGACGATTAATCGGGGTCCATACCCTGCGCGGCGATGCCGTCCGGCTGATGCAATTGCCGCACAAGGAGCCGGCGCTCACCGTGAGCACCCTGCGCAAGGTGCTCACGGAAGAACTGGCGATCACCACCACGCTTAGCGCCTGAAGCCGGGCAAAAAAAAACGACGCCGCAGCGTCGTTTCTTGTCAGTACCCGGATCTTAAATCCGCAAGCCGCTGGCCGCCTTGGCCAGGTCGGTAATGCGCTGCCAGTCGCCGGCAGCAATCGCGTCTTTTGGCGTGAGCCACGAGCCGCCCACGCAGGCGACGTTTTTCAGTTTCAGGAACTGGCTCGCGGTTTCCTGCGAGATGCCACCGGTGGGGCAGAACGTGATGTCCGGCAGCGGGCCGGCAATCGCGTTCAGCATGCCCACGCCGCCGGCCGGCACGGCCGGGAACAGTTTCAATTGGCGGAAGCCGTGTTCGCGCGCAGCCATCACTTCGGACGGCGTCATCACACCAGGCAGCAGCGGCAGGCCGCTCGATTTGGCGGCTTCAATCAAGGCGGCGGTCAGGCCAGGCGAAACACCGAACACGGCGCCGGCGTCGCGCGCAGCTGCAAACTCTTCCGGTGCGGTCAAGGTGCCCACGCCGACGATGGCGCCTTCCACCTCGGACATGGCGCGGATTGCGCCCAGGCCGTGCTTGGTGCGCAGGGTGACTTCCAGCACCCGGATGCCACCGGCCACCAGCGCGCGCGCCAGCGGTACCGCGTGTTCGGGTTCATCGATCGCGATCACGGGAATCACGGCGGAAGTACGCATAATGTCGAGCAGAGTCATGGTCATGATTTACGCTTCTTTCTTCATCGAGAAATCTTCATCGGAACCCGGTACGGTATTACCGACCGGATCTTTGTCGTGCAAGCCCACGATGGTGGGGATCGGGGATGGCAGCGGGAACGTGGTGGCGCCCTGCTCCGCTTCACTCACGCTGTGGCGGAACATGGCAAACAGCTCGCGGCCCATGCCCACGCCGTTGGGCGTGAGGTCGGCAGTGGCTTGCTCGCGCGCGGCCCATACGCCGGCCTCGACCTTTGCTTCGAGGGTGCCGGTGCGGGCGCAGACGCGGATGATGTCGCCATCGCGCACGCGGCCCAGCGGACCGCCGGCCAGGATTTCCGGCGAGACGTGGATCGCTGCCGGCACCTTGCCCGATGCGCCCGACATGCGGCCGTCGGTCACCAGCGCCACGTGGCGGCCAGCGTCCTGCAGGTTGGCCAGTGCCGGCGTGAGCGCATGCAGTTCCGGCATGCCGTTGGCGCGCGGACCCTGGAAGCGCAGCACGGCGACGAAATCGCGGTCGAGCTGGCCGGCTTTATAGGCTTCCATAAAATCTTCCTGCGAATTAAACACCAGCGCTGGCGCTTCCACGGTCTGGTGCTCGGGCTTGACGGCCGAGACCTTCATCACGGCGCGACCGAGGTTACCCTTGACCAGCACGGTGCCGCCGTCCGGCGAGAACGGCGCGGTAATCTTGCGCAGCACCGCTTCGTCGCCCGACTGCTCGGGCGCCGGTTTCCACACCACGCCCTGGCCACCCTCGCCCAGGAATGGCTCGGTGGTGTGGGCGCGCAGGCCCTTGCCAAGGATGGTGGTGACATCGTCGTGCAGCAGGCCGCCGTCGAGCAGTTCGCGGATGACAAAACCGGTGCCGCCAGCTGCGTGGAAGTGGTTCACATCCGCATTGCCGTTCGGGTAGATGCGGGTGAGCAGCGGCACCACTTTCGACAGTTCGTCGAAATCGTCCCAGTCGATCACGATGCCGGCAGCCTTGGCAATGGCGACCAGGTGCAAGGTGTGATTGGTAGAACCGCCAGTGGTGAGCAGCGCCACGATGGCATTGACGATGGCTTTTTCATCGACCACGTGGCCGACCGGCAGGTAGTCGTCCGATTGCGCGGTGATCACGGCGGCGCGGCGCGCGGCGGCCTTGGTCAGTTCGGCGCGCAGCGGCGTATTCGGGGTGATGAACGCGGCGCCCGGCAAATGCAGGCCCATCACTTCCATCAGCATCTGGTTGCTGTTGGCGGTGCCGTAGAACGTGCAGGTGCCGGCGCCGTGGTACGACTGCGACTCGCCTTCGAGCAGTTCGGCGCGGCCGACCTTGCCCTGTGCATATAGCTGGCGGATCTTGGCTTTCTCGGAATTCGACAGGCCGGTGGTCATCGGCCCGGCCGGCACGAACACGGCCGGCAAGTGACCGAAGTGCAGCGCGCCGATCAACAGGCCCGGCACGATCTTGTCGCACACGCCCAGGTACACGGCCGAGTCGAACATATTGTGCGACAAGGCAATGGCGGTGGACATGGCAATCGCGTCACGCGAGAACAGCGACAATTCCATGCCGGGCTGTCCTTGCGTGACGCCATCACACATGGCGGGCGTGCCGCCGGCAAATTGCGCCACGGCGCCGACGTCGCGCACGGCATCCTTGATCAGCGCCGGGAAGCCTTCGAATGGCTGGTGGGCCGACAGCATGTCGTTGTAAGCGGAAACAATTGCCACCGACGGTTTTTTCAGTTCCTTGAGCGACAGCTTGTCGTTGGCCGGGAATGCGGCAAAACCGTGGGCCAGATTGGTACAGGCCAGCGTGCCGCGCTGTACGCCCTTGACGCGCGCCGCTTCGAGATGCGCGAGATAGGCGTCGCGCGAAGGTTTGCTACGCGAAATAATGCGCGCGGTGACGGATTCCAGTACGGGATGCAAGGCCATGTTATTCCTTATCAATTAATTTTATGAAATTTTACTACAAAATGGCGAAGCCAACGATTTTTCACGGTATTTACTTGTATGGCGAGCTGTTTTTGACCCACTTGCTGGCTAGATTAACGCGCAAATAAACGTCCTTCACCGCTGATAAAATTCCATAATTTCAACAGTACCGTAGTGAATTTACCGCTTTTTCCTGTATTATTCAGCCATCTTATTCTTTCTCTCATCCGACGCCCAACACTATGCGCCAGCCTGCCCTTACCTCGACCGCCAGCTACCAAGCCCTTGCAGCCCACGCCGTTGACGCCCGCCAGTGGCAGATGCGCGACCTGTTTGCCGCCAACGCCGAACGTTTTCCACAACTGACGGTGGACGCCGCCGGCCTGTTCCTCGACTATTCGAAGAACCGCCTCGATGCCAACACCATCAAGCTGCTGACCGACCTGGCGCGCGAGCGTGGCGTCGAATCGCAACGTGACGCCATGCTGCGTGGCGATAAGATCAATCTTACCGAACATCGGGCCGTGCTGCACACCGCGTTGCGTTTGCCGCGCGGAAAAACCCTGACTGTCGATGGCCGCGATGTGGTGCCCGATATTCACGCGGTGCTGGACCAGGTGCGCGACTTTACCGACCAGGTGCGCAGCGGCGCGTGGCTGGGCTACACCGGCAAGCCGATTACCGACATCGTCAACATCGGCATCGGCGGTTCCGATCTCGGCCCCAAGATGGCGGTACTGGCGCTGCGCTCGTTTGCCCATCCGCGCCTGAAGATGCACTTTGTTTCCAATGTGGATGGACACGACATGGACGCCGCGCTGGCGCTGGTCAATCCGGAAACCACGCTGTTCATCATCGCCTCCAAAACGTTTACCACGGCCGAGACCATGCTCAACGCGAACTCCGCGCGCACCTGGTTCCTGCAAAGCGCCACCGAGGCGGACCTGGCGCGCCACTTCGTGGCCGTGTCCACCAATCTCGACTCGGTGAAAAAATTCGGCATCGACCCGGCCAATATGTTCCCGTTCTGGGACTGGGTGGGCGGCCGTTATTCGGTCTGGTCGGCAATCGGCCTGTCGCTGGCGCTGGCCGTGGGCTTCGGCTACTTCAGCGACTTCCTCGCCGGCGCGCATGCGATGGACGAGCACTTCCGCGAAGCGCCACTGGACCAGAACCTGCCGGTGCTGCTGGCCATGGTGGGTTTCTGGAACCGCGAATTCCTCGGCGCCGGTTCGCTGTCGATTGCACCGTACCACCAGGACTTGAACCGCTTCCCCGCCTATCTGCAACAACTGGATATGGAAAGCAACGGCAAGCGCGTCACGCGCGACGGCGCACCGGTCGATACGGCCACCTGCCCGGTCGTGTGGGGCGAATGCGGCACCAATGCCCAGCATGCCTACTTCCAGCTGCTGCACCAGGGCACGGACGTGACGCCCATCGACTTCATCGCCACACTGCGCGCCACCCATGATTTGCCGGGCCACCACGATGCCCTGCTGGCCAACTGCTTTGCCCAGTCCGAAGCCTTCATGACCGGCAAGACCGGCGACGAAGTGCGCGCTGACCTGGTGGCGCAGCAAGTGAACCCCGACGAGATCGAAGCGCTGGTGCCGCACAAGACCTTCCCCGGCAACCGGCCGTCGAACACGATCCTGATGGAGCAGCTGACACCGGTTAATCTGGGCGCGCTGATCGCGCTGTACGAACATAAAACCTTTGTGCAGGGCGTGATCTGGGACGTGAACAGCTTCGACCAATGGGGCGTGGAACTGGGCAAGGTACTGGCCAAGAACATCCAGGCCGAACTGCAAGGCGACATCCAGCCGGACCGCCACGACAGCTCCACCAACGGCCTGATCATCATGGCCAAGGCGGCGCAGCACCTTTAACAGTAGAGTCGTCATCCTCGCGCAAGCGGGGATCCATAGGACGGTTGTGCCGTGTTTGTTGATGCATATGCCAACACCGCTCGAGTTCAGTATGGATCCCCGCGTACGCGAGGATGACGGATTTGAGGACAACGTATATGAGTATGGAAACCACCCCCGTCATTCAAATCGCCTTTGACGCTGTCATGCAAACCGGCGAATCGCCGCTGTGGCATGCCGATGAGCAGGCGCTGTACTGGGTCGACATTCCTGGCCGTACCGTGCACCGGCTCGATCCGGCCAGCGGCGCGCACCAGCAATGGATGCTCGATACCGAACCGGCCAGCCTGGCGATTGCCGACCAGGGCGGCCTGATCGTCGCCACTCGCGCCGGCGTGCTGCACCTCGATACCAGCACCGCCGACGTGCGCACCACCGTGATTGCCCCCGCCCCGTACGACACCGCGATTACCCGTTTCAACGACGGCAAGGTCGATGGCGCCGGCCGCTACTGGATCGGCACCATATACGAGCCGCGCGATCAACCCGCTGCCGAAATGTACGTGCTGGAACAAGGCAAACTGCGCCAGGCCTGGGCCGGCGGCATGACCAATTCCAACGGCCTCGCCTTCAGCCCCGACGGCTTGACCATGTACCACGCCGATACCAGCGCCCACCTGGTGCGCCGGTTCGCGTTCGACATCGGCGCCGGCACCGTGGGCGCCGAGCGGCCGCTGAAACAGTTTTCCAGCGACAAAGCCAACAACTATGGCGGCCGTCCCGATGGCGCTGCGGTCGATAGCGAAGGCAATTACTGGAGCGCGCTGTTCGAAGGCGCGCGCATTGTCAAACTGTCGCCGGACGGCGAAGTGCTGGCCGAAATCGCGCTGCCGGTGCGCTGCCCCACCATGGTGGCATTTGGCGGCCCCAACCTGCGCACGCTGTATGTCACCAGCGCCGGCGCCCGTCCGGCCGAAGAACTGGCACAATACCCGTTCAGCGGCAAATTGCTGGCCATTCAGGTCGATGTGGCAGGCCGCCTGGAGCCGGCATACCGACAGTAATGTAGTAAAGTTTCTTGCTTTTCGCATTTAAGCGTAGTAAATTTACACACTGGTTTTACCCTTCACCACGCACCTCTTTTTACCTGATCCCACTATGGCACTTACCGATTTTGACCTGGTTTTGTTCGGCGGCAGCGGCGACCTGTCGATGCGCAAATTGCTGCCCGCGATGTATGCGCGCGATGTAGCCAACGACCTGCCCGCCACCGCCCGCATCATTTGCGTGGGCCGCGCAGACGCCAGCCAGGAAGAGTTCCTGCACACGGTGGAAACCACGTCCAAGCCGCTGATCAAGTCGCCGGCCGTGGCGCCGGCCGCGTGGGCGCGTTTTACTGCGCGCATCGTTTACGTGTCGCTCAACGCCACCGACAGCAGCAGCTACGGCCCGCTGGTGGAAGCGCTGCGCCAGGATACGGCCATTACCCGCGTGTACTACCTGGCCACGCCGCCGGCGATCTTTGCGCAGATTTGCGACAACCTCAAGGAAAACGGCCTGGTCACCGCCAACTCGCGCGTGGTGCTGGAAAAGCCGCTCGGTCGCGACCTGGCCTCGGCCAAGCAGATCAATGCTGAAGTGGGCAAGGTATTCGAAGAATCGCAGATCTACCGTATCGACCATTACTTGGGCAAGGAGACCGTGCAGAACTTGCTGGCCCTGCGCTTCGGTAACATCCTGTTCGAGCCGCTGTGGCGCCGCGAATGGATTTCCGACGTGCAGATCACCATCGCTGAAAAACTGGGCGTGGGCAACCGCATGGGTTACTACGACACGTCGGGCGCGCTGCGCGACATGCTGCAAAACCACTTGCTGCAACTGCTGTGCATTGTGGCGATGGAACCACCGACGTCGATCGCCCCCGACGCCGTGCGCGACGCCAAGCTGCAAGTGCTGCGCTCGCTGAAGAAATTCACCCCGACCACGCTCACGCAAAACATCGTGCGCGGCCAGTACCGTTCCGGCCACGTCGATGGCAAGGCCGTGCCGAGCTACCGCGACGAACCGGACGCGCCAGAACATTCGCGCACCGAAACTTTTGTCGCCATGAAAGCCGAGATCGATACCTGGCGCTGGGCCGGCGTGCCGTTCTACCTGCGTACCGGCAAGCGCATGGCCGACAGCCTGGCCGAGATCGTTGTGCGCTTCAAACAGATTCCGCACTCGATCTTTGCCCAGCCCACCAACAGCTTCCAGCCCAACTCGCTCGTGATCCGCCTGCAACCGGATGAAGGCTTGCGCATGAACCTGATGGCCAAAACCCCGGGCGACGGCATGCGCTTGAAGCAAGCCGAGCTGGAACTGGACTTCCGCGAGCAGTTCAAGTCGCCGCGCATGGAAGCCTACGAACGCCTGCTGCTCGACGTGCTGCGCGGCCAATTGACGCTGTTCATGCGCGGCGACGAACTGGAAGCGGCGTGGGAATGGGTGGAACCGATCCTCAATCACTGGGAAGCGGACGACAGCTATCCAGTGCCATACTCGGCCGGTACCTGGGGTCCCGCCGCCTCGTCCGCCCTGATCAGCCGCGAAGGCTTGCAGTGGCGCGAAGAAGCGCTGCCTGAAGACTGAGATGTTGCTCGACTCGATACGCACCCAGCTCGACTCGCTCTCCAAATCGGAGCGCAAGGTGGCGCTGGCCGTGCTCGACCATCCCGGCCAGACCGTCAGCCAGAACATCACGGCGCTGGCCAAGAGCGCGCAAGTGTCGGAACCGACCGTCGTGCGCTTTTGCCGCACGCTCGGCTACGACGGCTGGCACGAGTTCAAGCTGAAACTGGCGCAGGGGCTGGCGCTGGCCCTGCCCGGCCTGAACGAGCAACCGACCCAGGACGACCTGGCAGCCGACTTGGTAAATAAAATCTGCAGCCGCTCGATCAATACCCTGCTCGACCTGCGCAACAATCTCGACCCGGACGCGATCCAGCGCGCGCTCGACATTTTGTCGAAGGCCAACAAGATCGAGTTTTACGGCCAGGGCACGTCCGGCATCGTTGCGGCCGACGCCCAGCACAAGTTTTTCCGCTCCGGTGTACCGACCGTGGCATATGCCGATCCGCACATCCATAGCATTGCCGCCGCCCTGCTGCGCACCGGCGACGCCGTGGTGGCGATCTCGCAGCGCGGCAACAGTCCGTCACTGGTACGGTCGGTCAAGCTGGCGCGCCGTGGCGGCGCCGACGTGATTGCACTGGCGCCGTCGGGCACGCCATTGGCCGACCTGGCCACGGTGCTCATTCCCATCGACCTGATTTTCAATATCGACCCCTACACGCCCATTTCGGCACGGCTGGCTTACCTGGTCGTGATCGATGTGCTGGCCGTGGGCCTGGCCCTGCAACGGGGTCCGGATTTCCGCAAAAAAATGCAAAACGCCCAGAAAGCGTTGCAGGAATTCGATCTTCAATTCGACTCCTTCATCGGTTGATGTCATAATTTGACAATTTTGCACCGGTCCTGTGCGTCGGTGTGTTGTCGCACATGGCTGCCGCCCCAGTACTCCTATACTTCCCTTATGCTACAGTGTGCTTAATTTTCTGGATGCAATTTTGCATCCCAGGAAATTCACATGTGGCATGTAGTGCCCGTGAGAGTGGATATGACTACCTTTTCTTCCGCCAATTTTTCCACCGATAGCGTGATATCGGCCCGCATACCGCTCTTGCAAACCGGCGTGTCAGGCTTCGACCAGATTTTGGGGGGCGGCTTCCCGTCGCACAGCCTGTACCTGCTGCAAGGCCTGGCGGGCAGCGGCAAGACCACGCTAGCGTGTCAGATTGGTTTCCACCATGCGCACCAGGGCAAGAAAGTCCTGATCCTCACCTTGATCGCCGAAACCCACGGCAAGATGCTCAATCACCTGAGCAGTTTTTCGTTTTTTGACGAACAACTGGTGGGCGACCGCATCGTGTTCCTGGGGGCGTACCCCGACCTGCTCAAGGGAGGCTTGCGGCAATTGCTCAAGTCGATTGCCGCCTCGCTGGCCGAGCTGCGGCCCGACATCCTGATTATCGACGGCTTTCGCACCGTGCGCGACGCCAAGCCGTCCGACGTGGCACTGTCCGAGTTCATGCTGTCGCTCAATTCGCTGGTGTCCACCATGTGCTGCACCACGTTCTTGCTGTCGCCCACCGAGGGCAATGTGGCGGAATCCGAAAACACCCTGGTCGATGGCCTGATCGAACTGAGTCAATTCGAGCACGGCCTCAATCTGATTCGCGAAATCAAGGTCTTCAAGCTGCGCGGCAGCAAGCACTTGCTGGGCCGTCACGTGTTCCAAGTGGGCGCCGATGGCGTGGCCATCTATCCGCGCCTGGAAGCAGTCAGTACCGTTACCCGCGCCATGCCGGTGGTCTCGCGCGAGCGACTCGGTTTTGGTATCGAGGGCTGGGATCGGCTCACGCATGGCGGCGTGGCCCGGGGTTCCACCACGGCGCTGCTGGGCAACCCCGGCGTGGGCAAAACCCTGATGGGCATGCACTTCATCTACGAAGGCTTGTGCCGCGGCGAAGCCTGCCTGATTGCCGGCTTTTACGAGTCGCCCGCGGCCTTGCTGGAAAAGGCGGCCAGCGTCGGCCTCGATTTCCGCACGTATTACGACAGCGGTGCGCTGCAGGTGATCTGGAATCCGCCGCTCGAAGTACTGGTGGACAGCCTGGCGCAGGACGTGCTGCGCAACGTGGAGGCGCGCCAGGTGTCACGCCTGCTGGTCGATGGCATCGACGGCCTGCGCGAAATCGTCATGCACACCGGTCGCGCGCGCTCGTTCCTGGCCGCTTTCGTCAACGAACTGCGCTCGCGCAACGTCACCACGTTCTTTACCCAGGAACTGGCGTATTTTGGCCAGACCCCGGGCGATGGCGAAATTGCCGCCTCGATGCTGTTCGAAAACATCATCCTGCTGCGCTACGTCGATGTGAATGGCATTAACCGCCGCCAGATCGGTGTACTCAAGCTGCGGGAAAACGGTTACGACTCATCCAACCACATCCTGGTCATTTCCGATCAGGGCATGACCATCGAGGAAGCCGTCTCGGGACCGGTCCACGCCTCGCCGTCGCTATAAAGAGATGCCATGAGCGACTTCCCCTTCCCTGCTGATACCTACCCGGATGGCAAGCTGATCCTGGTAGTGGACGACGAGTTCGACGTCTTGTCGGCCTATACCATGCTGTTCGAGTACCGCGGCTACCGCGTGCGCACGGCCGGCAATGGCGAGGAAGCGTTAGTCGTTGCTGCGCGCGAGCGGCCCGATATCGTGGTATCCGACTACATGATGCCGGTGATGGATGGCGCCCAGTTCTGCCTGCTGTGGCGCGCCGATCCCGATTTCCGCCAGATCCCGTTCATCCTGTGCAGCGCCGGCCTGCTGCGGCGCGACGAGGTATTGCCTTACGATACCTTCTTCCGCAAGCCGGTGCCGTTCGAGCAATTGCTGGCCGAAATCGCTCGGCTGGTGGCCGCACGGCCGCTGTTCTAGGCACGCTGTGCGCAACGCCGCACAGCTGCCGTAAAAAAAATCGCGCCATGGCGCGCGCTTGCTTTCCGCTTTGCCCACGCTTGAGTACAATAAGGCAATCATTCACTCGGGCAGCGCCATGAACCAACTCGAACAACTCAAGCAATTCACCACCGTGGTCGCCGATACCGGTGATTTCCAGTCGATCCAGGCCTACACCCCGCGCGACGCCACCACCAACCCGTCGCTGATCCTCAAAGCCGTGCAAAAAGACGAGTACAAGCCGCTGCTGGAAAAAGCCGTGCGCGACAACCTCGACCGTTCCACCAGCGATACCATCGACCACTTGCTGGTGGCGTTCGGCAAGCAGATCTTGCGCGTGATCCCGGGACGCGTGTCCACCGAGATCGACGCCGGCCTGTCGTTCGATACCGAGGGTTCGATTGCCAAGGGTCGTGAACTGATCAAGCTGTACGAAGCAGCCGGCATCGACCGCGAGCGCGTGCTGATCAAGATGGCCGCCACCTGGGAAGGCATCCGCGCAGCTGCCGTGCTGGAAAAGGAAGGCATCCACTGCAACATGACCTTGCTGTTCTCGCTGGGCCAGGCGATTGCCTGCGCCGAGGCCGGTGCGCAACTGATTTCGCCATTCGTGGGCCGCATCTACGACTGGTACAAGAAATCGACCGGCATCGCGTACGAGCCAGCCGAAGACCCGGGTGTGCAGTCGGTCAAGCGCATCTATAACTACTACCGCAAGTTCGGCTACACCACCGAAGTGATGGGCGCAAGCTTCCGCAACACCGGGCAAATCCTGGAACTGGCCGGCTGCGACCTGCTCACCATCAGCCCCGACCTGCTGCAACAGCTGGCCGATACCGAAGGCAAGGTCGAGCGCAAACTCAGCGCCGACAGCGCGCCCTCGGCCGGCATCGTCAAGATGACCCAGGACGAAAAGAAATTCCGCTTCCAGCTCAACGAAGACCAGATGGCCACCGAAAAGCTGTCGGAAGGCATCCGCGCCTTCTGCGCCGACACGGGCAAGCTCAAGCAAATCATCTCCGGCATGCGCTAACACTTCGGGGTCAGTGCCGACATTCGGACATTTTGTCCGAATGTCGGCACTGACCCCGAAGTTTAAAATGGTCATTTATGTCGCCGATTATTATTCGCCTCGGCCGGCGGGCGCGCGAGCGCATTGCTGCCGAGGGCTTGCGGGCTGCCGATGTTGCCATCGTGCCCGCTGCTGCGGGCGGGCCCAAGGGCCTGATACTGAATGGCCTCGACCTGTGGCTGTTCGGCAGCTTTTTCAAGGATGCGCCGCGCCAGCGCCGTCTCGTCGGGGCGTCGATCGGCGCCTGGCGCATGGCCGCTTCCGCGTTTGACGATCCGGTGGCGGCGCACCGCCGGCTGGCGCACCTGTATGCACACCAGCGTTATCCGGCCAAGGTCACTGCCGCCTACATCAGCCAGAACATTCGCAACCTGCTGGACGAATTCCTGGACGGCCGCGGCGCCGAAGTGCTCGGGCATCCCCATCACCATGTGAATATTCTTACCGCCCGCGGCACCGGCGCCCTGGCCCGTACCAACGGCGTGCGCTGGCGCGAGCTGACCGGCTTTCTGCTGGCTGCCGCCGGCAACGCCGTGGCGCGCAGCCGGCTGGCGACCTCGATGGAGCGCGTGGTGTTTCATCATGCCAGCGACAACGCACAGTGGCTGCGCGCGCCGTTCGATGCGTTTGCCGCCCACTTTGTGGGCTTGACCGACGCCAACCTGCGCGACGCGCTACAGGCATCGGGATCGATTCCGCTGGTGCTCGAAGCCGTGACCGGCATTGCCGGCGCCCCGCCCGGCCCGCACTGGGATGGCGGCCTGATCGACTACCACCTGCACCTGCCCTACGGACGCGACCCGGGGCTGGTGCTGTACCCGCATTTTTCCGATTACATCGTGCCTGGCTGGCTCGACAAATCGATGCCGTGGCGCCGGGTCAGTGCGTCTGGCCACGATCCTGCGCTCGACAACGTGATCCTGGTCTCGCCCTCGCCCGATTTCATTGCCAGCCTGCCCAACGGCAAACTGCCGGACCGCAAGGACTTCACCGCCTACGGCCAGCACCACGACACCCGCATACGCCACTGGCTGCACGCCATCGGCGAGAGCGAACGCATGGCCGCAGCCTTTGCGCGCTGGTGCGAACAACCGGACCTCAACGTCGCACAGTCGTTTTAATCCCGATAAATTCGTGCCAAAAAGCAACAAATTAGGCAGCCACATGCGCCGATAGTGCTCACTGCCGCCACGCCCGGGTGCATACTCGACGCTAGCAAGCCTGCACAATAACATCGGAGACCACCATGAATTTTTTATCGCACACGCGCATCGGCACGCGCCTGGCCGCGGCCTTTGCCATCGTTTTACTGTTGGCCGTGATCGCTACCACCGTGGGCCTGGTGAATGCCCGCCACCAGGCTAGCGCTACGCGCGACATGATGGAAAAGCCGCTGGCCAAGGAGCGCCTGGTGTCCGACTGGTATGTGCTGATGTATTCCGCCATCGCCCGCACCGAACTGATCGCCCGTAGCAAGGATGCGTCGCTGCCGGTCGTGTTTGCCGACGTGATTGCCGCCAGCAGCAAGCGTGGCGCCGAATTGATGGGCCAAGTAAAGGAGCTGGTGGCCAGCGACGAGGAACGGGCGATGTTCGACCAGATCGTCACCTTGCGCGCCAACTATCAAAAACTGAAAACCGACGTGGGCAATGCCCGCAAGGACGGCGACGATGCCGCCGCCGAAAAACTGTTCACCGGCCAGTTCGTGCCGGCCGCCAAAGCCTACACGGTGGCCGTGGAAGGCCTGCTGAGCCACCAGCGCAAGGCCATCGACGATACCGCGCATGCGATCGACGCCGCCAATGACCGCGCCAACCAGCTGTTGCTGATCCTGACCATCCTGATGGTGAGCATCGGCTCGCTGGCGGCGTGGATCATCTCGCGCTCGATCACGGTGCCGCTCAAGGCGGCCGTCGATATCGCCGCCACCGTGGCCGACGGCGATCTGACCACGCGCTTCGACGCGCCCACCCAGCGCTCGGAAATCGGCGAACTGATGACCGCTCTGAAAGGCATGAACGACTCGCTGCGCTCGGTGGTGAGCCAGGTGCAAACCGGCACCCGCACGATTGCCAATGCCTCGCATGAAATCGCCGCCGGCAATATGGACCTGTCACAGCGCACCGAAGAACAAGCCAGCTCGCTCGAGGAAACCGCATCGTCGATGGAGGAGCTGACGTCCACCGTGCGCCAGAACGCCGACAACGCGCGCCAGGCCAACCAGCTGGCCAAGACCGCGTCGGCAGTAGCGGAACAGGGCGGTGCCATCGTCAGCCAGGTGGTCGATACCATGGGCACCATCAACGACTCGTCGCGCAAGATCTACGACATCATTTCGGTCATCGACGGCATCGCCTTCCAGACCAACATCCTGGCGCTGAACGCGGCAGTGGAAGCGGCGCGCGCCGGTGAACAGGGGCGCGGCTTCGCGGTGGTGGCATCCGAAGTGCGCAACCTGGCGCAGCGCTCGGCGGCGGCAGCAAAGGAAATCAAGGAATTGATCGGCAACTCGGTAGACCAGGTGGATATCGGCTCCAAACTCGTGCAGCAGGCCGGCAGCACCATGGACGACGTGGTGGCCAGCGTACGCCGCGTCACCGACATCATGGGCGAAATCACGTCGGCCAGCGCCGAACAAAGCATGGGCATCGACCAGGTGAACACCGCGATCACCCAGATGGACCAGGTAACGCAGCAAAACGCGGCGCTGGTGGAGGAAGCGGCAGCAGCGGCAGCGAGCATGCAGGACCAGGCCGAGCGGCTGGCGGAAGTGGCGTCGTCGTTCCGGCTCGAGGAAGGCTACGCGGGCGGGAAGCAAGCCAGCCGCCAGGTAGCGGTCATTCCGTCATTCCCGCGCAGGCGGGAATCCAGTTATTAGCGCAAAAATTGGATCCCCGCCTACGCGGGGATGACGACTTTACGGCGAACGATCAACTCAAGCTCCCAGGAACATTTCCTGTAAATCGTTGAGGAAACGCTGACCGAGTTCAGTCGGGCGGATGATTTTATGGTCGCAGTAAATCAGCCCCTTGGCTTCGGCCGCATTCAAGGTCTTGTCGATGGCGTTGATGCTCATGCCGGTACGCTCGGCAAACAAATTGGGATCGAAACCGCCGCGCAGGCGCAGCGTGTTGAGCATGAATTCAAAGCCCATGTCTTCGCGCGCAATCTCGTGTTCTTCCTGCACCGGCGCGCCCAGTTTGGCCTGATCCATGTACGCGCGCGGCTGCTTGTAGCGGGCCTGGCGCAGCACCCGGTGCGGGAACGACAGTTTCGAATGCGCGCCGGCGCCGATGCCGAGGTAGTCGCCGAACTCCCAGTAATTGAGGTTGTGGCGCGCGCGCTTGCCCTCTTTCGCATACGCCGACACTTCGTAGTGGCCGTAGCCGTTGGCCGTCGTGATCTCGGCGATCATGTCCTGCATGTCGGCGCTGGCGTCGTCGTCGGGCAGCGCTGGCGGATACTTGGCGAACAGCGTGTTCGGCTCCATCGTCAGATGGTACAGCGACAGGTGCGGCGGCTTGAACGCGATCGCGGTTTCGATGTCGGCGCGCGCTTCCTCCAGGGTTTGCGACGGCAGCGCGTACATCAGGTCGAGGTTGAAATTATCGAAGTTGTCGAGGGCGATTTCCACCGCCCGTTTGGCTTCGCCGTCGTCGTGGATGCGGCCCAGCGCCTTTAAATGGCGACCGTTAAAACTCTGGATGCCGATCGACAGGCGGTTGATGCCGCTGGCGCGGTACGAGCGGAATTTCTCGGCTTCGAACGTGCCGGGGTTGGCTTCCATCGTGATCTCGACGTCGCTGTCGAGCGGCAGCAAGGTGCGCACGTCGGACAGCAGCCGGTCGAGACCGGCGGCCGACATCAGGCTTGGCGTGCCGCCGCCGATAAAGATCGTGTAAATCTTGCGGCCCCATATCAGCGGCAGCGCCATTTCCAGGTCGAGGCGCAGCGCGTCCAGGTATTCCTGCTCGGGGAAGGCGCCGCCCTCCCTGGCCTCGTGCGAATTGAAGTCGCAGTACGGGCACTTGCGCACGCACCACGGAAAATGGATGTACAGCGACAGCGGTGGCAGCGCGGTGAGATTGAGCGAACCGCTTTTCAGGTATTTAAGGGCGACGCCGGCGGCGTCGCCCAGGTCGGCGGCGGCCGGTGCGCCGGGTTGGCTACTATTCTTGCTACCTTGCTTGCCGGTGGCGCCAGCGATTTTAATCGGGATCATTTCAGTTTCTCTACCAGGGCGCGCAGCGCCTGGCCACGGTGCGACAACGCGTTCTTTTCGTCAGACGTGAGCTCGGCGGCGCACTTGCCCAGCGCCGGAATGAAGAAGTACGGGTCGTAGCCGAAACCGCCGGTGCCGCGCGGAGCATCGAGCATTTCGCCATTCCAGCGGCCGTCGGCGATGATCGGTTGCGGGTCGTCGGCGTGGCGCACGAATACCAGCACGCAGTAATAGTATGCCGATTTGTCGGCGTGGCTGGCCAGGTCGGCCACCATTTTTTCGTTATTGCGGGTATCGGACTTCGGTTCGCCGGCAAAGCGCGCCGAATACACGCCGGGCGCGCCGCCCAGCGCATTGATGCACACGCCCGAGTCGTCGGCCAGCGCCGGCAAGCCGGTGATGCGGGATGCGTGGCGGGCTTTTTGCAAGGCGTTTTCCACGAAGGTGTGGAACGGCTCGTCCGCTTCCGGCACGTCGTACTCGCCCTGGGCGTGGACCGAGAAGCCCACGGTGGACAGCAGTTCGTTGAATTCCTTGAGTTTGCCGGCGTTGTTGGAGGCGAGGATCAGGCGTTGGGTCATGATGATGGCGGCTTAAAATTCTGGGAAGCCGCCATTGTAAACCGTTTGCCGGAGCGGGGCTCCGACACCTCCCCGCCGTTCCAACCGTCAGACCAGGCCCAGCGCCTGCTTTTGCAGCTTGACCAGGTCGGCGATGCCGCCCTGCGCCAGGTCCAGCAGGCGGTCCATGCCGGCGCGGTCGAATGCGGCGCCTTCGGCGGTGCCCTGCACTTCGATGAAGTGGCCGGCATCGTTCATCACCACGTTCATGTCGGTATCGCAGTTGGAGTCTTCGATGTAGTCGAGATCGAGCACCGGGGTGCCCTGGTACACGCCCACCGAGATCGCCGCCACGAAGTTTTTCAACGGGATGGCCGGCACCGCGCCGCGTTCCACCAGTTTGGAGAACGCGTCATACGCGGCCACCATGGCGCCGGTGATCGACGCGGTGCGGGTGCCGCCGTCGGCCTGGATCACGTCGCAGTCGAGGTGCAGCGTGCGTTCGCCGAACGCGTTCAGGTCGAACGCAGCGCGCAGCGAACGGCCGATCAGGCGCTGGATTTCCTGGGTGCGGCCCGACTGCTTGCCGCGCGCCGCTTCGCGGTCCATGCGGGTGTGGGTGGAGCGCGGCAGCATGCCGTATTCGGCGGTCATCCAGCCCTGGCCCTTGCCCTTCAAAAAGCCAGGCACCTTGTCTTCGATGCTGGCGGTGCAGATTACCTTGGTGTCGCCGCATTCGATCAGCACCGAGCCTTCGGCGTGCTTGGTGTAGTCGCGGGTCAGGCGCAGGGTGCGCAGCGCATCGACGGCGCGGCCGCTCGGGCGGGATACTGAAGTCATGATGGTTGTCCTTGCAATTTGATTGTCCGGCAGCATAGACCACAACGCGCGCCAGCACAACCGGCTCAGGGTAGTCGGTCGGGATCGTCGCGGCGCCGGGTCAGCAGCTTCAGTCGCGCCAGCAGGCCGCGCCCGCAGCCCGCCGCTGGCGCGGCCTGCGCCGATACCTGCGCCGATTCCGGCGTTGGTGCGGGGGCGGCGACTGGAACTGGCAGCGCTGGCGGTTGCAGCGCTTTCTGCAGCGCGAACAGGCTGCCCGGCCGGTCCAGCGGCTCCGGCGCCAGGCAGGCCTGGACCAGTTCCACCAGCGCGGCCGAATAGCCGTCAATCGCCAGCGTGTGCCCCTTTGGTGCCGGTGGCGCCCCGGTCATGCAGGCATACATGGCCGCGCCCACGCCATACACATCGGACCATGGCCCCAGCCGGCCGCCACGGGCGGCCATCTCGGGCGCGGCATAGCCTGGTGTGTACATCGGTGCGACCGGATCCGGGACATCGCGGTGCAGGGTCTGGCGGGCGGCGCCGAAGTCGAGCAGCAGCGGCGTGCCGTCGGTGCGCAGCCAGATATTTGCCGGTTTCAGGTCCAGGTGCAGCAGTTTATTGGCGTGGACTTCGCGCAGTCCTTGTAACAACTGGTGAAAAATCGTGCGGATTTGGTCCTCGTCCAGCGTGTGGCCGGCAGCGCGGCTGGTGTCGATCAGGTCTTGCAGCGTCTGGCCCGCCTCGAAGGCCATAACCATATATACAGTTTCATGGGCGCGGAAAAAATTCAGCACCCGCACCACATTCGGATGCTTGACACGGGCCAGCGCGCGGCCTTCGTCGAAGAAGCATTTGAGACCGAGCTGATAGGCCTGCAAGTGGCCTGTCGCCACGCGTGGCGCCAGTTCGCCGGGGGCGCGTTCTGCCAGCGCGGCAGGCAGATACTCCTTGATGGCGACCACCACGCCCAGCGTATCGTAGGCCAGGTAAACAATACTGAACCCACCGGTCGCAATTTTCTTTACAATGCGATATCCAGCAATTTCCAGACCATCCGGTAGAGGGGCGTTGTATTGCGCAGCCATGGTACTCCTTGCCTTGACACCGGATTGTGTGGATAAATCACTGTTTTGTAAAGATTAAATCGGGGATATCCATTGAGCATTTCCAGCATGACGGGCTACGCGGTCGCCACCAGTGAGAGCGCGGCAGGAACACTGACCATCGAGATCAAGAGTGTTAACTCCCGGTTTCTCGACCTTCAGTTCCGAATAAACGACGATTTGCGCGCGCTTGAACCCGATCTGCGCTCGGCAATCATGGCGGCCATCACGCGTGGCAAGGTCGAACTGCGCCTGAGCTTTGGCCGCAAGGCAGCCACCACCGGCGCGCAGGCGCTGAACCTGCCCTTGCTGACCGAGTTGCAGCGCTTGCAGGCGGAAGTGGGCGCGCATTTCCCCGGCGCGCAGGCGATGTCGGTGGCGGAACTGCTGCGTTGGCCTGGCGTGATCGAAGAAGCGCAAATCGGCCAGGAATCGCTGCAGGCCGACGTCGCCACCCTCACCGTGCGCACGGTGCAGGCGTTTGTGCAAAGCCGCCAGCGCGAAGGCGCGGCGCTCGAAGCAATGCTGGTGTCGCGCATCGAGGCGATGGAAGCGATCGTCAAGCGCATCACGCCGCTGATCCCGCAAGTGGTGGCGGCGTTCCAGCAAAAAGCCGTCGAACGGATGCAGGATGCGCTGGGTCTGGCCTGCCAGGGTTCGAACTCGGCGCTGTCGCGCCAGGATGCACTCGAGCGCATCCGCCAGGAAGTGATTTTGTATGGCATCCGCATCGACGTGGCCGAAGAACTGGGCCGCCTGTCGGCGCACCTGGGCGAAACCCGCCACATCCTGAAAAAAGGCGGCCAGGTGGGCAAACGCCTCGACTTCATGATGCAGGAACTCAACCGCGAAGCCAATACGCTGGGCGCGAAAGCGTCGGTCAAGGAGCTGGCCGATGCGTCGATGGAACTGAAACTGCTGATCGAGCAAATGCGCGAGCAGGTGCAGAACCTGGAGTGAAGCAATCTGCTGCCCAGGCTCCTGTCCTCAGGCCATAGATCCGTCATCCTCGCGCACGCGGGGATCCATAGAACGCATGCACCGCACGGAAGATAAGCAAGGATTTATGGATTAACCGTTCTATGGATCCCCGCCTTCGCGGCGGTCCGCCGATGCGGGATGACGAATCAGCCGTCCGCCATCACAAATGCTTATCCAGCTTTAACACCTGCACATCCGCCTTGCCCGCAATGTCCTGCACCAGCTGCAGGAAATGCGGCGTCGCTTCATGTGCCGTCAGTGCGGCCTGGTCACGCCAGGTTTCGATCATCACGAACCGTCCCGGTTGTTCCACGTCGAGGTGCAGTTCGTAGCGGCTGCACGTGGCTTCCGCACGGCTGGGCGGCACCATTTTTTCCAGTGCGGCTTGCACGGCAGCTTCATGGCCCGGCTTGGCAGTCAGGGTGGCGACAACGATGAGATCTTTCATATTCTTTTCCGGTAAGTAGCAGACCTTCCTAGTATTGGGTTCGTTTGCGGAAGGAAAAGAGCCAGCCTGAAAAAATCCCGCTATCATCGGCACTTATCTTCGATGACGCAACTTCGGGAGCGGAACATGGCGACGGCAATTCGGGTGGGCATCGGCGGCTGGGATTACGCACCGTGGCGCGAAACGTTTTATCCCAAGGACGTGCCGCAAAAAAAGGCGCTGGAATACGCAAGCCGACAGGTCACCACCATCGAAATCAACGGTACCTATTACCGCACCGCCAAGCCCGAACACTTCGCATCATGGCAGGCGCAAACACCCGACGATTTCATCTTCTCCGTCAAGGCCAGCCGCTACGCCAGCAACCGCCGCGTGCTGGCCGAGGCTGGCGAATCGATCGAACGTTTCGTCGGTAGCGGCCTGTCCGAACTGGGCGACAAACTGGGGCCGCTGCTGTGGCAACTGGCGCCCACCAAGCAGTTCGATCCCATTGATCTCGAAGCGTTCTTCCAACTGCTGCCCACCAAACTGGGCACGCGCAAGCTGCGCCACGTGCTCGACACGCGCCACGCCAGCTTCATGTGCGACGACTACCTGAAACTGGCGCGCAAATACAAGATCGCCACCGTGTTTGCCGACGCACCCGATTTTCCCTCGTATGCCGACATCACCGGCGACTTCGTGTACGCCCGACTGCTCAATGCCCAAAGCGAACGCATCACCGGCTACACCAGGCCCGCATTAAAAAAGTGGGCCGAGGCAGCGCGCCAATGGCAGCAAGGCGCCGTTCCCGTCACGCTACCGCACGTGGGGGCGCCAAAGGAGAGCAAAAAGCCGCGCGACGTGTTCATCTATTTCATCAACGGCGCCAAGGAACGGGCGCCGGCAGCGGCCCAGCACTTGCTCGGTCTTTTGTAAATTGGAGTGCGTGCGTTGCTCTTGGTAAAATACGTCTTTGGGCGCCGTATTCCGGCGCCTTTTACGATTGTGAAAGATAATCATGAGTTCATCCCACGCTTTCGCCGGCAGTTTATTTGTGGTGGCGGCGCCGTCCGGCGCTGGCAAGTCCACGCTGGTCAATGCCCTGCTGGCACAGGAGCCGGCGATCAAGCTGTCGATTTCCACCACCACGCGCCAGCCGCGTCCCGGTGAGACCCACGGCACACATTACTTCTTTACGACCGCCGAGGATTTCGTCGCGCGCGCCGATGCCGGTGAGTTTCTGGAGTGGGCTGAAGTGCACGGTAATTACTACGGCACGTCGCGCATCATGGTCGAGCAGGAAATGAAAAAAGGCACCGATATTTTGCTGGAAATCGACTGGCAGGGTGCGCGCCAGGTACGCAAGCAATTCCCGCAGGCGACCGGCATTTTCATCCTGCCGCCATCGATCGATGCGCTCGAAGAACGCCTGAAAAAACGTGCCACCGATGAGCCGCATGTGATCACCCGCCGGCTGCTGGCTGCAGGCGGCGAAATCGCCCACGCGCCCGAGTTCGAGTATGCTATCATCAACGAAGAATTCGCAATCGCGCTGTCCGAGCTGACCGCGATTGTCAGAGCGGCCCGTTGCCGGTTTGCGCAACAAGCGGCACGCAACGCCTCGCTATTTGCCCAATTGGGTATCCACGCTGAATAAAAGATTTTAGGAGCTACACATGGCACGCATTACTATTGAAGATTGTCTCAAGACCATCCCTAACCGTTTCCAGCTGACCCTGGCCGCCACCTATCGCGCGCGCCAACTGCTGCAAGGCCACACCCCGAAGGTGGAAGCCAAGGACAAACCTACCGTTGTGGCTCTGCGTGAAATCGCTGCCGGCAAAGTAGGTATCGAAATGTTGAAAAAGGTCCCTATGTAAGGTAGGGCCTGCGTTCCCGAAGTTCGAGAATGCCGAGCGTGATGGTGCGTGCCAGCCCCAGGCTGGTGCAGTAATACAGCAGGAATGCCCGCCATCCGGTAGTATTAATCCCCTCAGCACAATTTTTCTCTACGACGGAACGCATACGTATGAATCTGATCCCTGCCGACCCGACTCTGAACGGCAAGCCCTCCCGGGCCAAACAGCCGGCCGCCGCGCCGGCTGCCGTCACGTCGGGCACCAATGCCGGGGATAGCACCGCCTCTTCCATCGCCGCATCCGTGCCACCACCCGCTCCCCCCGTGATTTCTTCGTCGCCCCTGGCCACGCCTACCCTGACCGCCGGCGTTGCATCGGTCACCCATCTGACCGAAAAACTGTCCGAGTACATGACGGCCGCCGACCTGAAAAAGGTCAAGGAAGCCTACCGCTTCTCGGACGAAATGCACCTGGGGCAGGTGCGCAAATCGGGCGAGCCGTATATCTCGCACCCGATCGCCGTGGCCGAAATTTGCGCCGACTGGAAACTCGACGCGCAAGCCATCATGGCGGCGCTGCTGCACGATGTGATGGAAGACCAGGACGTCAAAAAAGACGAGCTGATCGAGCGCTTTGGGGCGCCGGTGGCGAACCTGGTCGATGGCTTGTCCAAGCTCGATAAAATCGAATTCCAGAGCCAGATCGAAGCGCAGGCGGAAAACTTCCGCAAGATGCTGCTGGCGATGGCGTCGGACGTGCGCGTGATTCTCATCAAGCTGGCCGACCGCCTGCACAATATGCGCACCATGGAAGTCATGGCGCCGAACAAGAAGGCCCGCATCTCGCGCGAGACGATGGAAGTGTATGTGCCCATCGCGCACCGCCTGGGCCTGAACAATATCTACCGCGAGCTGCAGGACCTGTCGTTCTCGCACCTGTATCCGCTGCGCTACCGCACCTTGGCCAAGGCCGTCAAGGCGGCGCGCGGCAACCGCCGCGAAGTGGTCACCAAGATCCTCGAATCGGTCAAGAACACGCTGGCCCTGGCCGGGATAGAAGCCGAAGTGTACGGCCGCGAAAAGACCCTGTTCGGCATCTACAAAAAGATGCGCAACAAGCATCTGTCGTTCTCGCAGGTGCTGGACGTGTATGGCTTCCGCGTGGTGGTCGATACCTTCCCCAATTGCTACGTGGCGCTCGGCACCCTGCACTCGCTGTACAAGCCGATGCCGGGCAAGTTCAAGGACTATATCGCGATCCGCAAGCTGAACGGCTACCAGTCGCTGCACACCACGCTGATCGGCCCGTACGGCACGCCGGTCGAGTTCCAGATCCGCACCCAGGAAATGCATCGTACCGCCGAGTCCGGAGTGGCCGCACACTGGTTGTACAAGAGCGCCGATTCGAATATCACGGACATGCAGCAGCGCACCCATGCGTGGCTGCAGTCGCTGCTCGACATCCAGCAGCAAACGGGCGACTCGGCCGAGTTCCTCGAACACGTCAAGGTCGACCTGTTCCCGGACTCGGTGTACGTGTTTACGCCCAAGTCGAAAATCATCGCGCTGCCGCGCGGCGCCACGCCGATCGATTTTGCCTACTCGATCCATACCGGCATCGGCGACCACACGGTGTCGGCCATGATCAACCACGAGCCGGTGTCGCTGCGAACTGAATTGCGCAACGGCGACATCGTGGAAATCGTCACCGACGCCAATTCGCGCCCAAGCCCGAGCTGGCTGTCGTTCGTTCGCACCGGCAAGGCGCGTTCGGCGATCCGCCACCACCTGCGCACGATTAACTTGCCGGAATCGATCACGCTGGGCGAGCAACTGCTGTCGCAGGCACTGACCTCGCTGGGCATGGCGCCGGCGCTGGAAGACCACCTGACCGAACGCCTGCTCAATGAATCGAGCGCCAAGTCGCTCGACGAGCTGTATGCCGACATCGGCATCGGCAAGCGCATGGCGGCGCTGGTGGCGCGTCACATTTTTGGTTTGCGCGGCGGCGAATCGGCCAGCGCGCCAATCGACCACAACAGCGCGACCGAGCTCGATCCGGTCACGATCTGCGGCAGCGAAGGCGTGTCGGTGCAACTGGCGCCGTGCTGCCTGCCCATCCCTGGCGACTCCATCATCGGCCAGCTGCGCCGCGACCAGGGCTTGCTGGTGCACACCAGCGACTGCACCGTGGCCAAGCGCCAGAAGATCAAGGAACCGGACCGCTGGATCGCCGTCAAATGGGGCACCGAACTGAACCGTCGTTTCGATTGCCGCATCAAGCTCCTGATCAACAACGAAAAAGGCATCCTGGCCCGCGTAGCGGCCGAGATCGGCGAATCCGACGCCAACATCACCTATGTGGGCATGGACGAAGACAAGGACAACGTGCTGCACCAGTTGCGCTTTACCATACAGGTGAAAGACCGCGTGCACCTGGCGGGCTTGCTGCGCAATGTGCGGCGCGTGACCGGCGTGAACCGCATCTTGCGCGAGCGTAGTTAGGCTAGACCCGCACGGCCAAGGCCGGGGTCGGACCCGGTACGGGGTCCGACCCCACGTGGTAATGCATGCGTATCGCTGACGGGCCGTGCGGGTTTACAGGCGGCGCTGGGAATTGATGGCGGCGCGGATCTGAGTGATTCTGCGCTCGGCCAGGGGTTCGTCGAATAAACGCTGGTAGGCCTGTTGCCGCTGCGCCGCTGTCATCCCCAGCCGCCGATACAACGCATGCGGCGTCACCATGCCATCGCCCCTTCCTTCCGCATTACATCGATAACTCGACCACCGATAATTACCCGGGAACGCGACCATGCCTGCGCGCACCGGGTTGAGCTCGATATACCGCTGGCATTCCAGAAAATAGTGTTCGGACTGCACCATGCAGGTTTTGTAGCGGCCTTCCCATACCGCGCCGCTGCTGCGGTAATAATAGTTGAAGTATTGGGCGTACTCTTGGGCGATGGCCTTCATCATGGGGGCCAGCGCGCCAATGTCGGTGGCGGTCAACAGCAGGTGGACATGATTGCTCATCAGGACGTAGGCGTGCAGAGTGCACGGTGCACCGTGTTGGCGTAGCAGGCGCAGGTACGCTTGATAATCGGCGTCGTTGCCGAAGCAGCGCTGGCGGTTGTGGCCGCGCTGGATGATGTGCAGGGGGATGTCCGGTAGTACCAAGCGGTGGGGGCGGGGCATGCTGCTCTCCCTCTTAAAATCGGTGAGCGTAGCAAGCATGCTAAAACGCCGTTTGATTCGCCTCAAACCCGCACGGCCAAGGCCGGGGTCGGACCCCGTACGGGGTCCGCCCCCACGTGGTAATGCATGCGTATCGCTCAGGTTGGGGCGGGGTAGCGTACTTCGAGGATTTCCAGCTCATCCACACCGTGCGGCGCCTGGAACGTGATCACGTCGCCCTCGCGCGCCTTGGTCAGCGCCCGCGCCACCGGCGCTACCCAGCTGATCTTGCCATTCAATGGGTCGAGCTCGTCAATGCCGACGATGGTGATGGTGCGCTCGGCGCCGTGCTGGTCGCAATAGGTGACGGTGGCGCCGAAAAAGATCTGGTCGCTGCCGTGGTGGACGCTGGGATCGACGATCGCGGCCGAATCCATGCGCTTGGTGAGAAAGCGGATGCGGCGGTCGATTTCGCGCAGCCGCTTTTTACCGTAGATATAGTCGCCGTTTTCCGACCGGTCGCCGTTGGACGCGGCCCAGTGGACGATGCGCACCACTTCCGGCCGGTCGACATCTATCAGTTGCAGCAACTCCTGCTTGATGCGCTCGTAGCCCTCGGGGCGGATGTAGTTCTTCGAGCCAGCGGGGATGGCCAGCGCCAGCGCGGCGGCTTCCTCGTCGTCGTCCCCGTCCGATTCTTTAACAAATGCTTTATTCATACGTTCTATTGTACCTCCCTGCTTTTCCGCAAACGTTTTCTTTCACGTATCATGCTGGCAAAAGAACCCCTGAGGCACGATGAAACATTTCCGACGCTTGCACCGCTGGCTGTTCGCGCCGCTGGTCTACCTGGCGGCACTGCTGTTGCTGCTCGAAGACTGGCTGTGGGACCGTGGCGCCGCGCTGATGCGCCGGCTCACCGCCTGGCCTCCGCTTGCCCGCCTGGAAATATGGATTTGCCGGCTCGGCCCCTACGCGGCGCTGATGCTGCTGGTGTTGCCGGCCGTCTTGCTGTTTCCCGTCAAGCTGCTGGCCTTGTGGGCCTTGGCCAACGGTCACGCCTTGCTGGGCATCGTGGTGATCGTGCTGGCCAAGGTGCTCGGTGCGGCTGCCGTGGCGCGCCTGTATCTGCTGACGCGGCCGGTGTTAATGACCATTGTCTGGTTTGCCCGCCTGCTGGGCTGGTTCCTCGACCTGAAACAGCGCTGGATCGCCCTGCTGCGCGCTACCGCCGCCTGGCAGCAGGTCACTGCGCTGACCGACGCCGTGCGCCGCTGGCGCCAGCGTGCCAAGCTGGGCCCGCGCAGCTGGGCCGGTCGCTTCCGGCGCCTGCTCAAACGCGTCCGCACCCGTTGGCGCGCCTAACCTCTACCATGATCGATATGAGCGCAGCCCCTTCTCCCCCCGACCTCGCCGCCGAACTGGAACAAGTCCGGGCGCGGTTCGACGCCATCGTTTCCAACACCCCGGGACTGGTCTACCAGTTCGAGCGCCTGGCCGATGGCACGGTCGCTTTTGCGTACCTGAGCGAAGGCTGCCAGGCGCTGCTGGGCCTGACGGCCGCCGAACTGCACGCCGCGCCGGAGCGCTTCCTGGAACTGATCCTGCCCGAGGACCGCGCCTCGTACCTGGACGCCATGCAGGCATCGGCCACGGCATTGTGGAGCTGGAACTGGGAAGGCCGGATCTGGGTCGATGCCTGGAAGGATGTCAAATGGATCAACCTGCGCGCCACTCCGCACGCGCTGCCCGGCGGCGCCGTGCGCTGGGACGGCATGATGACGAATATTACCGAGAGCAAGCAGGAGCAGCAGGAAGTGCGGCGGTCGCGCGCCCGGCTGGCCGAATTGAGTGCCCATACCGACCGCGTCAAGGAACAGGAACGCACCCGCATCGCCCGTGAAATCCACGACGAGCTGGGCGGCAACCTGACTGCCATCAAGATGGCGCTGGCGATGCTGGCCGCGCGCCTCGACGGCCACGACCCGGTGCTGCTGGAACGCACCGATTACCTCGATGCGCTGGTGGACCGCACCATCGACGCCGTGCACCGTATTTCGCTCGACCTGCGCCCGGCCCTGCTCGACCTGGGGCTGGTGGCCGCGCTCGAATGGCAGGTCCGCGAATTCGACAAGCAGGCCGGCATCGATACCACGTTTACCTACAACCAGCGCGACATGGGCCTCGACGAAGACCAGTCCACCGCGCTGTTCCGCATTGCCCAGGAAGCGCTGACGAATATCGCCAAGCATGCCGACGCTTCGCGCGTGAGCGTCAAGCTGGCGCGGCTGCGCCATTACGTCAGCCTGAAAATCACCGATGACGGCCGCGGCATCCGCCAGGCCGACAGGTCCAAGCCGGCGTCGTTCGGGCTGCGCGGCATGGTCGAGCGCACCCGGGCGCTGGGCGGCACGCTTACCCTCAGCCATGCGCCCGGCGGCGGCACCGTGGTGGCCATCAAGATCCGCCACGAAAGCACGGCGGCAGCGCTGGCTGGCGGGGCTACAATAGGCGGGTAGCCAGCTGGCTGCACCAACCGTTGTGCACAATGCGCCACAGAGCGCGTACCGACAGAGTAGATAGAGAAATACACCATGAGTGAAAAAGCCATCATCAAGGTCTTCATTGCTGACGACCATGCCATCGTGCGCGAAGGCTTGAAGCAAATCCTGGCCGAAACGCGCGACATCATCGTGGCCGGCGAGGCGGAAAACGGCCTGGAAGCGATCAAGCTGTTCCGCAAGTCCGAATGCCAGGTCATGCTGCTCGACATTTCCATGCCCGACCGCAGCGGCATTGACGTGCTCAAGCAAATCAAGAAGGAAAAGCCGGAACTGGCCGTGCTGATGCTGTCGATGCACCGCGAAGACCAGTATGCGATCCGCTCGCTCAAGGCGGGCGCATCCGGCTACCTGACCAAGCAAAGTGCGCCGCGCGAGCTGGTCACGGCGATCCGCCAGGTGGCCGGCGGCCTGAAATACATCAGCCCGGCATTGGCGCAGGAACTGGCCAACCACGTGGGCGAAGACCACGAGGCGCCGCCGCACGATGCACTGTCCGACCGCGAATATCAAACCCTGACCATGATCGCGTCCGGCAAGACGGTGGGCGTGATTGCCAAGGAACTGTCGCTGTCGGTAAAAACCGTCAGCGAGTACCGGGCCCGGCTGCTAGTAAAAATGAAGCTCAAGAACAGCGCCGAACTGACCCATTACGCCATCAAAAACCAGCTGATCGACTGAACGCGGGCGACGAACCGGGCCGGCAGGAGTAAAATGACAACTGCATGGCTTGCACGTTGCCGGATAGAACATATTTAATGCAGAAATGAAAGCCGTCTTTGCCGTTCTACTCGCTGTAATGAAGCGCGCCGCGCGGGCCTATCATGCTACAACTCAGTAACCCCCTTTAGAGGTTTCATGTCCAGCAAACCCACCGTCCCCGAGCAGAATCCGGCCGACATCGCGCGCGAGGCGTTCAAGCGCCTGGCGCTGCGCCGCATCGCGCCCACGCCCGAGGCCTATCGCGCCATCTACAACGAGATTGCCGGCATTGCCGAGGCGCCTGCGGCCCCTGCCGCGCCGCTCGGCAGCATCGATCCCGGGCCGGAATCGGTGCTGAACCAGTTTGCCACGCGACTGACGGAAGGCACTGGCGACCTGGCCGACTTCGGCCGCCGCTTCAACCGCGCCGTCAAGTCGCGCGACTGGGACGGCTATGCCCGGATGTTGTCGCAACTGGTGGAAAAACACTTTATCAGCAAAAAGCCCGGCATCGAAGTGGCCGGCATGGCAGGTGGTGTAGAAGACGAACAGAGCCGCGCCCTGCGCGAACTGCTCAGCCGTACTCTCACCTTTGCCGTCGCCTCGCTGCTGGCCGGCGCACCAGCGCTGGTGGCCGAAGCCGAATCGCTGGGCGCCGCCACGCGCGACGCCCACAGCGAGGAAGCGCTTACCGAAATCGGCCTGCGCCTCAAGCAACTGTGTTTCCAGATCGAAGTGCGCGGCGCCGACAGCGGCGAGCAGCAGGAGTTGTTGCTGCGCCTGTTCAAGCTGCTGCTGGAAAATGTCAGCGAACTATTGGAAGACGACAGCTGGCTGCGCGGCCAGATCGAGGCCGTGCAAAGCCTGATCGCCGGTCCGCTCGACGTGCGCGCGCTGGAAGAAGCCACCCGCAGCCTGAAAGAAGTCATCTATAAGCAGGGCCAGCTCAAGCACAGCCTGTCGGACGTCAAGCTCACCGTCAAGAACATGATGATGACGTTTATCGACCGCCTGGGCGCGGTAGCCGCGTCCACCGGCGACTTCCACGAAAAAATCGGTGGCTACTCGGACAAGATCAGCAAGGCCGACAATATTTCCGAACTCAACAGCATTCTTGACGAAGTGCTGAAGGAAACCCGCATGGTGCAGGCCGAAGCGCTCAAGGCCCGCGACAAGATGGTGCTGGCGCGCCAGGAAGTGCAGGACGCGGAAAGCCGCATCCACGCGCTCGAAGCCAAGCTCCAGCACCTGAGTGAACTGGTGCGTGAAGACCAGCTCACCGGCAGCCTCAACCGCCGTGGCCTCGACGATGTGTTCGAGCGCGAAACCGCGCGCTCCGACCGCCGTGGCACGCCGCTGTGCATTGCCGTGCTCGACCTCGATGACTTTAAAAAGCTCAACGACACCTACGGCCACATCGCCGGCGACGCCGCCCTCAAGCACCTGGTCAAAATCGTCAAGGAAACCTTGCGCTCGATGGATGTGATCGCCCGCTTCGGCGGCGAGGAATTCCTGATCCTGATGCCCGAGACCACCATCGAGGCAGCGGCCTCTACCATGACCCGTTTGCAACGCGAACTGACCAAGCACTTCTTCCTGCACGACAACGAGAAAGTATTGATTACGTTTTCCGCCGGGGTGGCACTGCGCCGGCCCAACGAAGAGCAGACCGAACTGGTCAAACGTGCCGACAAGGCCATGTATTCCGCCAAGCAGACCGGCAAGAACCGGGTGGTGACGGCCGAATAGGCGAGCAAGCTTGGCGCTTTCACCATGGATGAACCGCAGCCCGGCCAACGCCGGGCTTTTTTTTGTGTCCACAGGGCAAAAATAAATATTTTTTTGCCCTAAAGAATCTATTTTTCCCGTCGACCAAACGCTGGCTTTACCCAAACTTTAGGCAGAAACGAAAAAATATAGTTCCAGTTGGGGCCTAAATTTTTCCACTCGGCAACCGAAAATCATTACAACGGCGGTTTGATTGTTTCGGAACGTGGAAACAGACCAACGTGCAATGAGGCATCCAGCCCATACCGTAGTAGTGTGGAGAAATTATCATGGCACAAGTCATCAACAGCAACATCGCATCCCTGAATTCGCAACGTAACCTGAGCAGCTCGCAAGCTAATCTGTCGACCTCGTTGCAACGTCTGTCTTCCGGCCTGCGCATCAACAGCGCCAAGGACGACGCGGCCGGTCTGGCCATTTCCGAGCGCTTCACGTCGCAAATTCGCGGTAACCAGCAAGCCGCACGCAACGCCAACGACGGCATTTCGCTGGCACAAACGGCTGAGGGTGGCTTGAGCACCGCCGGCGACCTGCTGCAACGTGTGCGTGAACTGGCCGTGCAATCGGCCAACGGCACCAACTCCGACTCGGACCGCGCGTCGATCCAGAACGAGGTGGCAGCCCTGTCGCAAGAACTCGACCGCGTGGCCAACACCACCCAGTTCAACGGCCAGAACGTGCTGGACGGCTCGCTGACCTCGGCCCAGTTCCAGGTAGGCGCCAACGCCAACCAGACCATCAACGTGGGCATCCAGAGCGCCAAAGCTACCGACCTGGGCAATAACACCACCAGCAGCTCGAATGCCGGTATCTCGAAGGCCGCCGTCGCAGCGACCCAGACCGAAGACGCGTCCGCTACGCCTCCGACCTATCCGCAAAACACGGTGGCGGCGCAAACGTTGACCGTCAACTCGCGCGGCGGTACCACGACCGACGTCAAGGTAGCAGCCGGCGACAGCGCCAAAGCCATTGCAGCGAGCGTCAATTCGCTCAGCGGCAAGAGCGGCGTCAACGCCAGTGCCTCGACCCAGGCGACGATTTCGGGCATCAAGGACGGTGCGGTGGAATTCACCCTGCGCGGCTCCAACTCGATCGCCAACGACAGCAAATCGCAGCCGGTGACGATTTCGGCCAAAGTGGTGGGCGGCGACCTGTCGGCCGTGGCGCAGGCAGTCAATGCCCAAACCGGCACCACCGGCATCACGGCGTCGATCAAGCTGGCGGAAGACGGCACCAAAGAGCTGCAACTGAACAACTCGACCGGTGACGACATCCAGGTGCGCAGCAAGACTGCCAGCACCGGCCTGACCGGTGCCGATATCCGTGGCGCCGATACCACGCCGGCCATCGGCAATACGCCTGCCGTGGGCGGTACCAAGGTAGCCCTGGCAACCGACAGCGCCGTCGTGGTGGGTGGCAAGGTCGATTACTCGTCCGACGGCGGCTTCTCGATCACCAGCGACGATGGTGGCAACACCTTGATGGCTTCGGCGTCCGAAGGTAGTGAACTGCAATCGATCGCCAAGCTGGACGTGAGCACGGTGGCTGGCTCGAACGCGGCACTGAAAACCATCGACTCGGCGCTGAACCAGATCAACAGCAACCGCGCTTCGCTCGGTGCGATCCAGAACCGTTTCGCATCGACCATCGCCAACCTGAACACGACGACCGAGAACTTGTCCGCCTCGCGCAGCCGTATCCAGGATACCGACTTTGCCGCAGAAACGGCCACCCTGACGCGGGGCCAGATCCTGCAACAGGCCGGTACCGCGATGTTGGCCCAAGCGAACTCGCTGCCAAACGGCGTGCTCTCGCTGCTGCGTGGTTGATCCTGGCAGTCGCTGACAGGAGCACCCTGCACTAACACGATACCCCGGCTGATTCCATCAGTCCGGGGATTTTTCGTAGAGGACCATCATGACTATCGATACCATAGGCTCTATTACCGGCCCTCGCCCGGCCGACCGCGCAGCCGAACGTCAGCTTGCCGGCGCTGCTGCTGCGCCGGGGACGCAACGCGGCGCCAGCGCCAGCAACGCTGCCAATGCCAACGGCCGTGCCGCCAGCGTCGCGGCGCCGACCCGGGACATGCCGACGCGCGAGGAAGTCGATCGCGCCCTGGCCGAACTGAACGAGTCGCAACAGGCCAAGTCGCAAGGCCTGGAGTTTTCCGTGGACGGCGACACCCAGCGCACCGTGGTCAAGGTCATCGACCAATCGACGCGCGAAGTGTTGCGCCAGATTCCCAGCGTGGAAGCATTGGAAATTGCCAAGGCACTCGAGGCGAAATCCACCAGGGGTGTGCTGATCCAGCAAACAGCCTGAAGCAACTTCCGCGATGCCACGTGACCCGGCTACGGCCGGGTTTTCCCCCCTCGCGCACACTGAAAAATAAATTATTTTGGGCCTCAAGATCGACATTTTTCTGTCGATTAACGTGCGCCCTGCCCCAACTTGAGCCCATACAATGTCATTTATTCTCGGTAACGAGACTAAAGTTTTTCCAGGATCCACCGAAAATCATTACAACAGCGGTTTGATTGTCTCGGAACGCGGAGGCAGACCAAAGTGAAATGAGGCACCCAGCCACACATCTGTAGTCTGGAGATACCGTCATGGCACAAGTAATTAACAGCAACATCGCTTCGCTCAATTCCCAACGCAACCTGAGCAGCTCGCAAGCCAACCTGTCCACTTCCCTGCAACGCCTGTCTTCCGGCCTGCGCATCAACAGCGCCAAGGACGATGCGGCCGGCCTCGCCATTTCCGAACGTTTCACTTCGCAAATCCGCGGTAACCAGCAAGCGGCGCGCAATGCCAATGACGGCATCTCCCTCGCACAAACGGCTGAAGGCGGCCTGAGCACTGCAGGCGACCTGCTGCAACGTATCCGCGAACTGGCCGTGCAATCGGCCAACGGCACCAACTCGGACTCGGACCGCGCGTCGATCCAGAACGAGGTGTCGGCCCTGTCGCAGGAGCTCGACCGCGTGGCCAATACCACCCAGTTCAACGGCCAGAACGTGCTCGACGGCTCGCTGACTTCGGCCCAGTTCCAGGTGGGTGCCAACGCCAACCAGACCATCAATGTCGGCATCCAGAGCGCCAAGGCGACCGATCTCGGCAATAACACCACGACCAGCTCGAATGCCGGTATTTCGAAATCGGCGGTAGCGGCCGACCAGACCGAAGACATCACCACCACGCCACCGACCTACGCGAAAAATACGGTGGCAGCGCAAACCCTGACGTTCAGTTCGCGCGGCGGCACCAGCACCGACGTGCAGGTCAATGCGGGCGACAGCGCCAAAGCCATTGCCGCGAGCGTCAACGGGTTGAGCGGCAAGAGCGGCGTCAACGCCAGCGCTTCCACCCAGGCCACGATCTCGGGCATCAATGACGGCTCGGTGGAATTCACGCTGCGCGGCGCCAACTCGATCGCCAACGACACCAAGTCGCAACCGGTGACGATTGCCGCCAAAGTGGTGAGCGGCGACCTGTCGGCGCTGGCCCAGGCCGTGAATGCCCAGACCGGCACCACCGGCATCACGGCGTCGATCCGCCTGGCGGAAGACGGCACCAAGGAGCTGCAACTGAACAATTCGACCGGCGACGACATCCAGATCCGCAGCAAAACCGCTGCCGGCATCGGTCTGACCGGCGCCAATATGCGCGGTGCGGACACCACCCCGGCCATCGGCAACACGCCCGCAGTGGGTGGCACGCCCACGGCGCTGGCGCAGGACAGCGCGGTGGTCGTCGGTGGCAAGGTCGATTACTCGTCCGATGGTGGCTTCTCGATTGCCAGCGACGATGGCGGCAACACGCTGATGGCGTCGGCGTCCGAGGGCAGCGAACTGCAGGCGATTTCCAAGCTGGACGTCAGCACCGTGGCGGGTTCGAATGCAGCGTTGAAAACCATCGACTCGGCGCTCAACCAGATCAACAGCAACCGCGCGGCACTCGGTGCGATCCAGAACCGTTTTGCGTCGACCATCGCCAACCTGAACACCACGTCGGAAAACCTGTCCGCTTCACGCAGCCGCATCCAGGATACCGACTTTGCGCAAGAGACCGCCACCCTGACCCGTGGCCAGATCCTGCAACAGGCAGGCACCGCGATGCTGGCCCAGGCGAACTCGCTGCCGAACGGCGTGCTGTCGTTGCTGCGCGGTTAATTCAAGCAGCCCGGCCCGATGACACGATACCCCGGCTGATCATGTCAGCTGGGGTTTTCTCGTAAAGGACGCATCATGACTATCGATACCATAGGATCTCCCGGATCCATCGCTGCCGGGCGCACCACGGAGCGGGCATTGGAGGCCACCATGACCACCGGCGGCCGCGGCGCGCCGGCCATTGCCACCCAGACCGCCAACGCGATCCAGGGCATGCCGTCGCTGGAACAGGTGAACCAAGCAGTTTCCAATCTGAACCAGTCGGCACAAGCCAAGTCGCAGGGGCTGGAATTTTCCATCGACTCCGATACCCAGCGCACGGTGGTCAAGGTGATCGACCAGTCGACCAAGGAAGTGCTGCGGCAAATTCCCACTCCCGAAGCGCTGGAAATCGCCAAGGCGCTCGAGTCGAAAGCCACCAAAGGCGTGCTGATCCAGCAAACCGCGTGACCAGATCTTGTCGTTTTAAAAATGAAACTCATCCACCCGGCCCCTGCGCCGGGTTTTTTTTCATCGGAAATAGTGCCTAATAATATTTATTTTTACTTTAAAGTATCGCCATATACGGTCGATTAAGCGGGCGCGTCAGGAAAACTTTAGGCAGTTGAGTGAAATATATTCTATGTTTCCAACCCTAAACTTTACCGCGCGGCAACCGAAAATCATTACAACGGCGGTTTGAGTGTCTCGGAGCGTAGAGGCAGACCAAAGTGAAATGAGCAACTTGCCCACACCGTAGTAATGGAGAAACAACATGGCACAAGTCATCAATAGCAATATCGCATCGCTGAATTCGCAACGCAACCTGAGCACCTCGCAAGCTAACTTGTCGACCTCGTTGCAGCGCCTGTCCTCCGGCCTGCGCATCAACAGCGCCAAGGACGACGCGGCCGGTCTGGCCATTTCCGAGCGCTTCACGTCGCAAATTCGCGGTAACCAGCAAGCCGCACGCAACGCCAACGACGGCATCTCGCTGGCACAAACGGCTGAGGGTGGCTTGAGCACCGCTGGCGATCTGCTGCAACGTGTGCGTGAACTGGCCGTGCAATCGGCCAACGGCACCAACTCCGACTCGGACCGCGCATCGATCCAGAACGAGGTGTCTGCCCTGTCGCAAGAACTCGACCGCGTGGCCAACACCACCCAGTTCAACGGCCAGAACGTGCTGGACGGCTCGCTGACCTCGGCCCAGTTCCAGGTAGGCGCCAACGCCAACCAGACTATCAACGTGGGCATCCAGAGCGCCAAGGCAACTGACCTGGGCAATAACACCACCAGCAGCTCGAATGCCGGTATCTCGAAGGCCGCCGTCGCAGCGACCCAGACCGAAGACATTTCCGTAGATCCGCCAACCTACCCGAAAAACACGGTGGCGGCGCAGAAGCTGACCATCACGTCGCGCGGCGGCACGACTACCGACGTCAATGTTGCCGCCGGCGACAGCGCCAAGGCTGTTGCAGCCAGCATCAACGGCCTGAGCGGCAAGAGCGGTGTCACCGCCAACGCCTCGACCCAGGCGACGATTTCGGGCATCAAGGACGGTGCGGTGGAATTTACCCTGCGCGGCGCCAACTCGATCGCCAACGACAGCAAATCGCAGCCGGTGACGATTTCGGCCAAAGTGGTGGGCGGCGACCTGTCGGCCGTGGCGCAGGCAGTCAATGCCCAAACCGGCACCACCGGCATCACGGCGTCGATCAAGCTGGCGGAAGACGGCACCAAAGAGCTGCAACTGAACAACTCGACCGGTGACGATATCCAGGTGCGCAGCAAGACTGCGAGCACCGGCCTGACCGGTGCCGATATCCGGGGCGCCGACACCACGCCGGCCATCGGCAATACGCCTGCCGTGGGCGGTACCAAGGTAGCTCTGGCAAACGACAGCGCAGTCGTGGTAGGTGGCAAAGTCGATTACTCGTCCGATGGCGGTTTCTCGATTGCCAGCGACGACGCCGGCAACACGCTGATGAAATCCGCTACCGAAGGCAGCGAATTGCAGTCGATCGCCAAGCTGGACGTGAGCACGGTGGCCGGTTCGAACGCCGCCCTGAAGACCATCGATTCGGCACTGAACCAGATCAACAGCAACCGCGCTTCGCTCGGTGCGATCCAGAACCGTTTTGCGTCGACCATCGCCAACCTGAACACGACGACCGAGAACCTGTCTTCCTCGCGCAGCCGGATCCAGGATACCGACTTTGCCGCAGAAACGGCCACCCTGACGCGCGGCCAGATCCTGCAACAGGCCGGCACCGCCATGTTGGCGCAAGCGAACTCGCTGCCAAACGGCGTGCTGTCGCTGCTGCGTGGCTAATTTCACGCGATGAGTTAGCACCAGACAATTTGGGCTGACCTTGCCCCCCGGCTGACCTGTGTCAGTCCGGGGGTTTTTCCGTATGGGAGTTTCTGCAGTAAAGGACGCATCATGATGATCGATTCGACCGGCGCCGCCAGCCCGCGGCCGCTGGAGCGCCAGCCTGGCGACGCCGCCGCGCCCGGCGCCAGCCGCAGTGCGGCGGCAGTGCCTGCGGGCGCACCGACCGGCACGGCGCCCTCGCTGGGCCAGGTCCAGCAAGCCGTGTCCGCATTAAACCTGTCGCAGCAGGCCCGCTCGCAGGGCCTGGAGTTTTCTGTCGATGGCGATACCCAGCGCACGGTGGTCAAGGTGGTCGACCAGGCCACCGGCGAGGTGCTGCGCCAGATTCCTACGCCGGAGGCGCTGGAAATTGCCAAGGCCCTGGAAGGGAACAGCACGCGCGGGGTACTGATCCAGCAAACCGCGTGAGCCGATGGCGCGCCAAATGCGCGCCATTTTTTATCGCTTCATGGCAAGGTAAAGCAGCCATACCGGCGTTGTCGAATGCCGGGCAGACCGACTTTCTTCCGTTAAGTCGGAACTGACCGGTATTCCCCCCTCTCAAGTCTGGATTGATTCTGCCGTTATTACCTTATATTATCGGTTCACATAGGAGCGCAACGTGGGTATCTCTTCTCCCGGCGTAGGATCTGGCATTCAGGTCAATGACATCATCAGCAAGTTGATGGTCGCTGAATCGGCGCCACTGGCACAGTACGACAAAAAATCCGCCAGCTATCTCGCCCAGGTATCGGCGTTCGGCAACCTGTCCGGCGCACTTGGCACCTTTCAATCTGCCCTGTCCGGCCTGACCTCGCTCAGCGGCTTCCAGACCATGTCGTCCAATTCGGGCGATTCCACCGTTTTTACCGCGACGGCCAATGGCACGGCCAAGGCCGGTTCGTACAAGGTCAACGTGACCCAGGTAGCGCAAGCGCAAACCCTGGCCACTGGCGGCTACAAGTCCACCACCGCCACCATCGGCACCGGTGCCAAGACCACCATCAATTTTGCTCTCGGCACTGTCAGCAACGGCACGTTCGGCATTACCGGGACCGCACTGGGCGCCAGCCTCAACACCAGCGGCCTGACCCCGGGTGCGCTCACCATCAATGGCACGGCCATCGCCACCGACGGCACGACCCGCAGCGCCCGTCTGCTGGCCGATGCCATCAACGCCAAAAGCACGACAACCGGCGTCTCCGCCAAGGCGTCGCCCACGGTGACCGCCGCCAACCTGTTCGGCAGCGGCGGGGTTTCCACGTTTGGCGACGTGGACACGACCGGCGGCACGTATTCGCTGTCGGTGGGTGGCGTTGAAATCGCGGTGCAGGCCGAAGGCGTGGCGGCCGGTGCCGATGGCGCGGTCACCGCGGCGTCGATCGATGCGGCCCTCACCGGCAATACCGCCGTGGCGCGCGCGCTGGCGGATGCCAACATCACTGTATCGGGCACGGCCGCCGACGGCACCTTGCAGTTTACCAATGCCGACGGCAGCAATATCGGCATTTCAGAAGCGGTGTCAGGCACTGTCACCGGCGGTATCGGCAATAACGGCGGCGCCAACATCGGCTCGAGCACCACGGCCATCGGCTCGATTTCGCTGATCTCCGCTGATGGCAGCCCCATCAGCGTAGGCGGCACCAATCCGGCTGGCGCCGGCCTGGCGTCCGGTATCGGCGGCGCTTACCTGGCTGCCGGGTTTACGGCCGATCCTGACCGCACCAGCGGCAACATTGTGATCGACAGCACCAACAACAGCCTGCAGGGCATCATGGATGCCATCAACAAGGGCAACTTTGGCGTTACTGCCAGCATCGTTTCGGATGGGTCGACCGGCACCAACGCCACCCCGAACCGGCTGATCCTGACCTCCACCGCCACCGGCGAGAGCTCCACCATGAAGATCACCCTGTCCGGTTCGGGCGGGGAACCGGCCGATCCTGCCCTGGTCAGCCTGCTGGGCTACGATCCTGCCGGCACCCAGAACCTGAGCCAGAAGGCCGCTGCCGCCAATACCCGGGCCACTGTCAACGGCATCGACGTCACCAGTACCAGCGCCGGTATTTCCGGTGCCATCACGGGCGTCACGATCAGCGCCCTCAAGGTCGGCACGTCGACGCTGACCGTGGCCAAGGATACTGGCGGGCTGACGTCGGCCGTCAACGGCTTCGTCAAGGCATATAACGACCTGAACGCGCAGTTCACTGCACTAGGCGGCTATAACGCCGATACCAAGACCGGCGGACCGCTGCTCGGCGATACCACCTTGCGCAACCTGCAGGCCGATGTGCGCCGCCAGATGACCAGCTCGATCACCGGCTTGCAGGGCACCAGCCTGACCAATCTGGGCCAGGTGGGTATCGCGTTCCAGAAAGATGGCAGCCTGAGCCTCGACAGCACCAAGTTTCAAAAAGCGCTGGACAACAATTACAACGATATCGCGGGCCTGTTTGCCGCTGTCGGTCGCAGTACCGATCCCGATATCAAGTTTGTCAGTTCCACCGGCAAAACCGTCGCTGGCGATTACGCGGTCAACATCACCCAGCTGGCCACCAAGGGCGTATTGCAAGGCAATGCCGCCATCCCGGCGGAGACCACCATTGCCGCCGATACCAAGTGGACGGTGACGCTCAATGACACCAAACCGCCCAATCTGAACAACACTGCCACGGTTACCATCCCGGCCGGCACGTACACGCCGTCGCAGCTGACCACCATGTTGCAGTCGTCGATCAACGGCGTCAGCGCGTTTTCCACGGCAGGCGCCACCGTATCGGCCACCATCGGCGACGACGGCATGCTCAAGCTGGAATCGACCCGCTACGGCGCCAAATCGAACATCACCGTGGCCAACTCGAGCGGCACCGGCGTGGCGGCGATTTTTGGCAGCGGCGCCTCGGTCGAGGGCAAGGATGTCGCCGGCACCATCGGTGGCTTCACTGCGACCGGCGACGGCCAGACGCTGACCGGTGCCGCCGGCGGCCCGGTGGACGGACTGAAGCTCACCGTGGCAGGCGACACCACCGGCACCCGTGGCACCTTCGGCTTTTCGCAGGGCTATGCATACCAGCTCAACACGCTGGCGACCAGCTACCTGGGATCGACCGGCAGCATTGCCAGCCGTACCAAGGGCCTGAATGACACGGTCAAGGACATCACCGCGCAGCGCGACAAGTTCAGCGCGCGCCTGGTCGATGTCGAAGCCCGTTATCGCAAGCAGTATTCGGCGCTCGACACGCTCATTGCCAGCATGAACACGACCCAGTCGTTCCTGACTCAGCAATTGGCCGCGTTGTCGTCGTCATCGTAACGCCCTCTTTACAGGAGACAAAGTATGTTTGGATCTCGACAAACCGGCGTGCATGCCTATGCCAAAGTGGGCATGGAAACAGGTGTCGTCGCCGCCAGCCCGCACAAATTGATCGTCATGCTGTTCGATGGCGCGCTGGTGTCGCTCAATACCGCGCTGGGAGCCATTCGCAGCGGCAACGTTGCCGACAAGGGCAAGTCGCTGTCCAAGGCCATCCTGATCATCGACAGCGGCCTGCGCGCCGCGCTCGATAAAAAAGCTGGCGGCGAGATCGCCGAGGGGCTCGATTCGCTGTACGAATACATGAGTGGCCGCCTGCTGACGGCCAACATCCAGAGCGATGCCGGCATCGTCGAAGAAGTGCAGCGCCTGCTGATCGAGTTGCGCGACGCCTGGAATGCGATCGCCGACAATCCTGCCGTCACCGGCCGTCCCCAACCTTCCAATCTTGCGAGCGTTTGACCCATGATGACGAATCAAGAAGTTTTAGCAGCGTACGCCGCCATGGCCAGCCTTACCGAACAGATGGTGCAGGCGGCCAAAGCCAGCGACTGGGATACCCTGGTGGACCTGGAGCAGCGCGTGGCCGTCCATGTACAGGCACTGCGGGCGCCGCAACAGCCGATGCAGGGCGCCGACCGTGAACGCAAGATCGAGCTGATCCGCCAGATGCTCAATGCCGATCGCCAGATCCGCGACCTCACCATGCCGTGGATGGCGCAGTTGTCCAAACTGATCAGCTCCACCGGGACCGAACGGCGCGTGGTTAACGCCTACGGCAACGTCTAAAGCAGGCGCGCGCCATGTTGCCGCGCATTGACGCCAATGTCCGGCCGGTCGGCCCGTCCGACGGCGCCGGCACCGGCGCAGCGGTCGGCGAAGGCCGCCAGGTGGCGCTGCAAAAAGCGCTGCAGGGCCTGGTCGGACAGAATGTGCCGGCGCAGGTGCAGTCGAAGTTCAGTGACGGCAGCTCACTGGTCAAGGTAGCCGACCAGAACGTCCGGATGATGTTGCCGGCCGACGTCAAGGTCGGCGCCGAAGTCTCGCTGACCGTGCTCAGCGCCTCCCCCCGCCCTACCTTCCAGCTTGGCACCGGCACACCGGGCGCCACCGTGGTCTATCCCGATGGTGGCGAACCCGCCGCTCTGCCCTCGCAGAATGCCCCGGCCACGTTGCCGGGCGCGGCGCCGCAGCCAGGCCTGGCCCGTGGCGTGATCGTGCCCGGCAACCTGCCGGCCGGTGCCGATCCTGCCGCCGAGACTGCCGATCCCGCCACCGCTGCCGGTGGCCGCGCCGCCGGCACGGCGGGCAGTGGCAGCGCCGACGGCGTGCGGCCGCAAAGCCTGGGCGCCACCTTGCTGGGCAAGGCGCCGCTTACCGCCAGCGCCGACTTGCCCGGGCTCGACCACACCACGCCGCAATCGACCCTGAGCGCCACTGCGCGGGCGCTGGCCACGGTGCTGCCCGCCGGCGGCCAGATGGCGCAACTGGCGCTGATCGGCAAGACTGCGCTGTTCGGCAATGCCGCGCCCGACACCGACAAACTGGCGCAAAAGCTCAGCGAGACCATCTCGAAGAGCGGCCTGTTCTACGAATCGCATGTCACCGAGTGGGTCAAGGGCGAGCGGCCGCTGGCCGACCTGATGCGCGAGCCGCAAATGCAGCATATGCAACAGTTGCAACGGCTGGCCCAGCAATCGGGCGAAGCGCTGGCCCGCGTGGGCCCCGGCGGCGCCGACCTGACCGCCGCGCAAATGGTCAACCAGCAGTTGCACACGCAGGAACAGGGGCGCGTGCAATGGCATGGCGAAGCGTGGCCGGGCCAGCCGATGCAATGGGAAATCAAGCGCGATGAACGCGATGGCCAGCGCCAGCCCGACGAGCAGGCCGAAAGCCAGGAGCAAATCTGGCGCAGCGGCGTGCGCTTCCGCCTGCCCATGCTGGGCCAGGTGGCCGCCACCGTAACCATGATCGGCGAACAGGTGCACGTGCAGTTGCATACCGATAGCGACGACACTGCCGACACCCTGCGTGCGTACGCGGGCCAGTTCGAGACGGCCATGGCGGCGGCCGGCGCCACCCTGTCGTCGCTGGCGATTGCCCAGGACGACACCGCGGGAGCCCAAGATGGCCAATGAGCTGCGCAAGCCGCTGCAACAGGCGGTGGCGCTGGCCTACCAGGACGGCACACCGGCGCCCAAGGTGGTGGCCAAGGGGCGCGGCCTGGTGGCCGAGCAGATCATCAGCGTGGCGCTGGAAGCCGGGGTGCACATTCACGAGTCGAAGGAACTTGTGTCTCTGCTCATGGACGTGGATTTAGATCAACAAATTCCACCGATGCTCTACCGCACGATTGCGGAACTGTTGGCGTGGCTTTATTATATTGAAAATGCGCAAAAGTCCGGCCAGCCCTTGCCGGCGCCGCCCGATACCGACGGCAGCCTGGAAAAACCGTTAGCAAGCGGTTAGTCGGTTTCCCAGGCTTCCAGCCCCTCACACCGACACTTGACTGGCCTTCGATGTATCCACACTTTCAGGACGCGGCATTGGAAAACTGGCACGATTTCGAGATCGAGTCGCGCAAGGAGATCATCGCCCTGCTGCGCAACATCGGTCAGAAAAACCAGTTGATCCGTATGCTGATCCAGGGCGAGTCCGACGTGTGCGTCACCTCGATCCTCGACGTCGATGATGCCCGCGATACGGTGGTGCTCGATACCTCGATCGACGAGGAACAAAACAAGCGCATTGCCAGTGCCGAACGGCTGTCGTTCGAAACCACGCTGGACAAGGTGCGCATCCTGTTTGCCGCCGAACGCATCGAGGCCATCACCCACGAGGGCGAGCCGGCCTTCCGCATCAGCGTGCCGCTTACCCTGATCCGCCTGCAACGGCGCGAGTTCTACCGCATTTCCACGCCGGTAACCAACCCGGTGCGGGTGGTGATCCCGCTGCCCGACGAACTGGGCGGTCCCACCAGCTTCCCGCTGGCCGACATCAGCTGCGGCGGCATTGCCATCCTCGACAACAAGATGGCGCTGGGAGAGGCCATCGGCAAGGTATTTCCCGGCTGCCGCATCGACCTGCCCGAGATCGGCGCCGTCACCACTTCGCTGCAAATCCGCAATTCGCTGGACATGACCCTGCTCAACAACAAGACCAACCGCCGCCTCGGTTGCGAATTCACCGACATCCAGCGCAGCATGCTGTCCTATGTGCAGCGCTACATTACCAAGCTTGAGCGCGAACGCAATGCCCGCATCGCCGGCATGGCTTAGCAACCTCCATAGCTGCGTTGCAGCTCCTTGCCGTACTAGCGTACTGTCTGCGTCGCTGCGCCTTGCTCTGGAGGTTGCTTCAGCTTCGTAGCTGCGTTGCACCTATGGAGGTTGCGCCAGGCGCAGGTTAGATTCTTCGGTAACTTTTTCGATAAGCCGACGGCGATAGCTGCAACAGCGCCTTGAAATGCAGGCGCAGCGACAGCGCCAAGCCGAATCCTGCCTGCTGCGCCACCACCTCGATGGCGGCATCGCTGCTTTCCAATAGCTGCCGAGCCAGCGCCAGCCGCTGCAGCAACAACCACTGCTTGAACGAACTGCCGGTCGCCTGGCGAAAATGGCGGGTGAAATGACGCCGGCTCATGGCTGCGCGCGCCGCCAGCGCATCCAGGCTGTGCGGTTGTTCGAGGCGCGCCCCCACCCAGGCCAGCACGTCGGCAAAGCGGTCGTCGCTGCGCGACACCGGCACCGGCCGCTCGATGAATTGCGCCTGGCCGCCCTGGCGATGCGGCGCCACCACCAGCTGGCGAGCCACCGCGTTGGCCTGCGCGGCCCCGCACAGCTGGCGCAGCAGGTGCAGGCAGCAATCGAGCCCGGCCGCCACGCCAGCCGATGTCAGCACGGTTTGCTGGTCCACGTACAGCACGTCACGGTCCACCCGCACGGCTGGAAAGCGCTGTGCCAACTGATCGGCATAGGCCCAGTGGGTGGTGGCGGTCTTGCCATCCAACAGGCCGGCTTCGGCCAGCGGAAATGCGCCCAGGCACAGGCCCACGATGCGGGCGCCACGGTCGCGGGCACGGCGCAAGGCATCCAGCAGCGCTGCCGGCGCCGGGCGACAGTCGTCGTGCCACGAGGGCAGCACGACCACCTGGGCGTCATCGAGCGCTTCCAGGCCGTGGCTGGTGGCGATGTCGAAGCCGGCCGACGTGGTGAGCGGCGTGCCATCGGCCGCGCACACGCGCACACGGAAATATCCGCCCCGGCTGGCATCGAACACCAGGCACGGCACGGACAGGTGAAACGGCGAGATGCCGTTGAAGGCGATCACGGCGACGTTGACGGGGACAGGGGCCGAGAAAGGAATCATGGCCCGATTGTATCGCAAGCATGCCTTCGGGCCACTGGCAGGCGCCGCCCGGCGGACCGACAATCAATTTTTAACATTTGAAGGAGTTGCCATGTCCGCCACCCCGCGCCGCGCCCTGCTGGTCATCGATGTACAAAACGAATATTTCACCGGCAAGCTGCGCATCGAATATCCGCCGCTGGCCACCTCGCTGCCCAACATCGTGCTGGCGATGGACACTGCCGCCAGCCATGGCGTGCCGGTGATCGTGGTCCAGCACCAGGCGGCGGCCGGCGCACCGGTGTTTGGCGCCGGTTCGCACGGCTGGCAAAACCATGCCGAAGTGGCGGCGCGCCCGTTCGACCACCACATCGTCAAGCAGCAAGCCAGTGCGTTTGCCGGCACCGACCTGGCAAACTGGCTGACGGCGCACGCGGTCGATACCGTGAGCATCGTCGGCTACATGACGCACAACTGCGATGCAGCGACCATCTACCAAGCCGCGCACGCGGGATACGACGTGGAGTTTTTGGCCGACGCGACCGGCGCGCTGCCGTATGAAAACGCGGCCGGCAAGGCCAGCGCCGAGGAAATCCACCGCGTGTACAGCACCGTGTTTCATACCGGCTTTGCGGCGGTGGCCAGTACCGCCCAATGGGTAGCAGCGGTGGCCGGCGGAGTAACGCTGGGCCGCGACAATATCGTCGCCTCGAACCAGCGCGCGCGGCAGCAGGCATAACTGTGCGCCACCGCTAGCGCAACGCCAGCGTTGCCACATGGGGTCAAACCTGCATGTTCATAATGTCGTGATAGGCCGTCACCAGCTTGTTTCTCACCTGGATTGCGGCCTGGAAGTTGATGCTCGACTTCTGCATCGAAATCATCAGGTCCGACAGGCTCACGCTGTCGTCGCCCATGGCAAACCGCTTGCCCATTTCGCTCGATGTCACCTGCGTGGCGTTCACCGAATCGAGCGCGGTTTTCAGCGCGTCGGAAAATTCCACTTTCGGCGCCGCCACGGTTTCGGTTTGCACCACGGGCGGCGTCAGTTGCGGGCGCGTGGCATGCGCCTTCAGCTGCGCGATCATTGCCTGGATCTGGCTGCTGTCGATTCCACCTGTTCTCATTACACCTCCTGCTATTCTTGTTGTTGCTTTCGCGAAACAAATTTCACGATTTATCGGGGTGCGGCGTTACAATGCCGTATAGCCGCAGGGATATCCCTTCATTCAGAGCTGACAGATTACCAAGGGCAAGGCAAGCACTCTCGTCCGAGCAAGGCTGGAAAAAGTGCTCTGTTCAGTCGATTGAATTGCCGGGAGCCAAGCAATAATAGGCATCACGCTCCCCTCCCCCACGTACCCGGAACTAACGATCATGGCCGTCGCCGAACAAATCGACCCTACCACCGCGCCCGGCGCGCCAGCCGCTGGCGCCGACGATGGCGCGGAACGCCTGCCGTTCCTGCGAACGCCGATGGGCCGCAACGTCTTGCGCGGCGCGGCTGCCGCCGCCATCGTGGCGGTGCTGATCGGCCTGTACCTGTGGAACAAGGCGCCCGACTATGGCGTACTGTTTTCCAATTACACCGACCGCGACGGCGGCGCCATCACGGCCGAGCTGGACAAGCTGAACATCAAGCACAAGTTTTCCGAAAACGGCACCGCGATCCTGGTGCCCACCGAGCAAGTCCATGATGCGCGCCTGAAACTGGCCGCGCTGGGCCTGCCCAAGGGCGGCAATGTCGGCTTCGAACTGATGGAAAACCAGAAACTGGGCGTGTCGCAGTTCCTCGAACAAGTCAATTACCAGCGCGCCCTCGAAGGCGAACTGGCGCGTTCGATCCAGTCGCTGGCGGCCGTGGAAAACGCCCGCGTCCACCTGGCGCTGCCCAAGCCGTCGGTATTCGTGCGCGACCAGCAAAAACCCACCGCGTCGGTGCTGCTCACCCTGCACCCGAACCGCATGCTCGATCCGCTGCAAACGGCGGCCATCGTCCACCTGGTGGCGTCGAGCGTGCCGGAACTGATGCCGGCCAATGTCACCGTGGTGGACCAGGCCGGCAACCTGATTTCGGACCAGAATAAAAAATCGGGCCTGAACGCCAAGAACATGGATGAAACGCAGCTCAAGTATGTCAAGGACATGCAGACGCAGATCATCAAGCAGGTGGAATCGATCATCATCCCGATCGTGGGTGAAAACAATGTACGGGCCGAAGCGACCGCCGACGTCGATTTCTCGCAAATCGAGCAGGCAGCCGAAACCTACAAGCCCAACTCGCCGCCAGCGGCATCGGCCATCCGCAGCCAGCAAAGCACCGAAACCAATGGCGGCGCGCCCGCCAATCCGGGCGGCATCCCCGGCGCCCTGTCGAACCAGCCACCGGGCACGGCCACCGCGCCACTCGACCAGGTGGCCGGTGGCGCCACTGCTACCCCACCGGCACCCGGAACGCCGCCAGGCACGCCAGCGGCCACGGCCGGCGCCGCGCCCACCCACAAGGAATCGACCACGAATTACGAAGTGGACAAGACTGTGCGCTATGAAACGCGCGGCATGGGCGGCCTGCGCCGCCTGACGGTGGCCGTTGCCATCAACTACAAGCGCATCATCGACAAGGACGGCAAAGTCACGATTAAGGCCTACACTCCAGAAGAGATGGCCAAGATCAATGACCTGGTGAAACAGGCGATGGGCTACAACCAGGACCGCGGCGATGCCGTCAGCGTGGCCAATTCGCCGTTTGACGGCGTCGACCGGCCGTTCGAGGCGCCGCTGGACTGGTGGCGCGATCCGGCCAACTTGCCGATGGCCAAGGATTTGGCGAAGTTCCTGATTACCGCCCTGATTTTGCTGTACATCGTGCTGCGCATCGTCAAGCCGATGATGCGCCCCGTGTTCAAGAAAATCGACGAAATCAATACGCCGGAGCCGGAACCGGACGTACCGGAAGAAGTGATCGAAGAAGGTCCGGACGAGGAATTAATTGCCGAAGAAGAATTGCGCAAGATGGAAGAAACCACCGTGCGCTCGTACCGCGAAAATCTTGCTATGGCGAAAAAGCTGGCGGTCGAAGATCCGCGCATCGTCGCCAACATCATCAAGGAATGGATAGGCGCAAATGACTGAGAATACCGGACTGCAAAAAGCGGCGATTTTGATGCTGGCCATGGGCGAGAGCGAAGCGGCCGAGGTCATGAAATTCCTCGGTCCGCGCGAAGTGCTGAAACTCGGTGCCGCCATGGCCACCATGAAAAACGTGCCGCACGAAGAAGTGGTGGGCACGCTGGAAAACTTCCGCGACATGGTGGCGGCCGCGTCCACCGTGGGCCTCGATTCCGACGAGTACATCCGCCAGGTGCTGACCAAGGCGCTGGGCGACGACAAGGCGTCGGTGCTGCTGTCGCGCATTTTGGGCGGCAAGGATGCATCCGGCATCGAATCGCTGAAATGGATGGATTCGCAATCGGTAGCCGAGCTGATCCGCAACGAACACCCGCAGATTATCGCCACCATCCTGGTCCACCTCGAACGCGACCAGGCATGCGAAATTCTCAGCCACTTTACCGACCGCCTGCGCAACGACGTGGTGCTGCGCATCGCCACGCTCGACGGCGTGCAGCCGGCCGCGCTGCGCGAGTTGAACGACGTGCTGACCAAGCTGCTGTCAGGGAATGAAAACATCAAGAAATCGTCGCTGGGCGGCGTCCGCACGGCGGCCGAGATTCTCAACTTCATGAGCGGCGAGCAGGAAAGTTCGGTGATGGACAACATCAAGAACTACGACAACGACATGGCGCAAAAGATCATGGACGAGATGTTCGTGTTCGACAACGTGATCGATATCGACGACCGTGGCATCCAGCTGCTGCTGCGCGAAGTGCAGTCGGAAATGCTGATCATCGCGCTGAAAGGCGCGTCGCAGGAACTGCGCGAAAAAATCTTCAAAAACATGTCGGCGCGCGCCAGCGAAATGATGCGCGAAGACCTCGAATCGAAAGGCCCGGTCCGGCTGTCGGAAGTGGAAAGCCAGCAGAAGCAGATTCTGCAGATCGTGCGCCGCCTGGCCGACGAAGGCCAGATCGTCCTCGGCGGCAAGGGCGAAGATTCATTCGTATAATTAAGTCATGTCGACCATACCAAGAGAAAAGCAAACCGCATTCCAGCGCTGGGAAATGACCTCGTTCGGCGATGAACGCCCGAGCGTGGTGGCGCAGCGCGACGCCGAACAACGCGCGCAAGACGCCGAACAGGCCCGCATCGACGCCGAGCAGCGCGTGTACGAACACATAGAAGCACAGCAGGAGCTGGCCGATGTCGGCCCGCCGATGCCGCCGCCCATCGTCTACCCTACCGTCGAGGAACTGGAAGCAATCCGCGAGGAAGCGCGCACCTCGGGTTACGAAGAAGGCCGCGAAGCGGGCCATGCCGATGGCCATGCCGAAGCGATGGAAGCCGGCAAGAAAACCACCGACGAAGCGCTCGAACACGTGCGCGCCCTGGCCGACAGCTTCAGCACTGCGCTGCGCGAGGCCGACCAGCTGATCGCCAACGACGTGCTGGAACTGGCCTTGCAACTGGCGAAAGGCATGCTGAAAAGCGCCCTGCCCGCCAAGCCCGAGCTGATCATTCCCATCGTGCGCGAAGCCATCGAATACCTGCCGGTGCTGCAACAGCCGGCGTTGCTGGTGCTGCATCCCGACGACGCCGACGTGGTCAAGGCCGGCATTGGCGAGGAACTGAGCAAGGGCGGCTGGCGCGTGGTGATCGATCCCAGCGTGGGCCGGGGCGGCTGCAAGGTCGATACCGCCAGTAACCAGATCGACGCCACCGCTGCCGCGCGCTGGGAACGCCTGACCCACGCGCTGGGCAAGGATATCAATTGGCTCGACTGACATGAGCGCCGACACCGACATTCCCACGCCCGATTCCACCGACGCCGCGCAAACACCGGCCGAAGGGCTGATCGTGCCGCCCGACGAATTGCCGGCTGCGCTGCAAACCCATTTGCCGGCCGGGCTGGAACAATTGCTCGATGGCGACGAGGACGACGCCCCGGCGCCGTTGTCGCCGGCCGCGCCAACTCCCGCCGCCAATGCGCACGCCGCGCGCTGGCAAGCCTACCTCGGTGACTGTTCGGCGCTGGTCAGCTTCGTGGAGCCGATGCAAGTGTCGGGCCGCGTCACCCGCGTGGCCGGCCTGGTCATGGAAGCGGTGGGCTTGCGGCTGGCCGTGGGCGCCGCGTGCACGGTGCCGCTGCCGGCGGGCGGGCGCATCGAAGCCGAAGTGGTCGGTTTCGAAGGCGACAAACTGTTTTTGATGCCGCAAAGCGATGTCGAAGGCGTGGTGCCGGGCACCCGGGTGTTCCCGGTGGAACCGGCGATTCCCCGTCCCGGCACCGTCAACCATCCACGCCGCCGGCCCAGCGACCGCGCCCGTCACCTGCCCGTCGGCCCCGAATTGCTGGGCCGGGTACTCGATGCTGCCGGCCGCCCGCTCGACGGCCTCGGCCCCCTGAATGCGTCCGACAGCGCTCCGGTCAACACCCGTCCCGCCAATCCGCTGGGCCGCGCGCCGATTGTCGATACCTTGGACGTGGGCGTGCGCTCGATCAACGCCATGCTGACCGTGGGCCGTGGCCAACGGATGGGCTTGTTCGCCGGTTCCGGTGTCGGTAAATCGGTACTGCTGGGCATGATGGCGCGCTATACCGAGGCCGACATCATCGTCGTCGGGCTGATCGGCGAACGGGGACGCGAAGTCAAGGAATTCATCGAGCAGATTCTGGGCGCCGAAGGCCTGGCGCGCTCGGTCGTGGTGGCGGCGCCAGCCGATACGCCGCCGCTGATGCGCCTGCAAGGCGCGGCGTATTCCACCGCGATTGCCGAGCATTTCCGCGACAAGGGGATGAACGTGCTGTTGATCATGGATTCACTGACCCGCTACGCCATGGCGCAACGCGAAATCGCGCTGGCCATCGGTGAACCTCCCGCTACCAAGGGCTATCCGCCGTCGGTGTTTGCCAAGCTGCCGGTGCTGGTGGAACGGGCCGGCAACGGCGAAGTGGGCGGCGGCTCGATCACGGCGTTTTATACCGTGCTGACCGAGGGCGACGATCAGCAGGATCCGATTGCCGACTCGGCCCGGGCGATTCTCGATGGCCACATCGTGCTGAATCGCCGCCTGGCCGAGGCCGGTCACTATCCGGCCATCGACATCGAACAATCGATCAGCCGGGCGATGCACTCGATCACACCGCACGACCACCAGCAGCGCGCGCGGCAACTAAAACAGTTATTCTCAAGATACGAACGCAGCCGTGACCTGATCAGCGTGGGCGCCTACGCTTCCGGTACCGACCCGGTGCTGGACAAGGCCATCGTGCTGCACGACAAAATCGAGCAATTCCTGCAACAGCAGATCACCGAACGGGTGACCATGGAGGAGAGCTTGGGGCAACTTACCACGCTGTTCAACTGATTGAAGCGCAGCACCACCGCCTATAATCGGGGTCATTATGGCTTCCAAAGCACAACTTGAAACGCTGATCGACCTGGCCCGCCGCGAAACCGACGATGCGGCCAAGCGTCTGGGCGCCTCGCTCAAAGCAGTGGATGAGGCGCGGCAAAAACACGACATGCTGGTCGGCTACCGCGACGAATACGTCAATCGCTTCCAGGAAGCGCAGGCCGCCGGCATCACGCCCATGGCCTACCGCAACTTCCAGGCGTTCATGGACAAGCTCGACGTGGCCGTCAAGGGCCAGCACGACATGATTACGCGCGCCGAAGCGCGCAGCCAGGCCGACAAGCTGGCGTGGCAAACGGCGGAGCGCAAGCGCGTTTCATACTCGACCCTGAACGAACGCGCCGATGCTGCCGCGCTCAAGCTTGAAAACAAGCGCGACCAGAAGCAGATGGATGAACACGCCGCACGCGGGGCGTTTTACAAGCGCTGACCACGGCGCTGACACCTGATTATCGAACCCGGTCTACCATGCAAACCCTTCCACTTCCAACGCTCAATGCCAGCAAGGCCGTCACGCCCAAGGCCAGCAGCGCACTTGCGGTCAGCACCAGCAACGATGCTTTCAAGCAGGCATTGAACCAGCAGGTCGAACAGCGCCAGACCCTGAAAAATAACGCCGAGGCCAAGGCGGCCGAGCGCCAGGCAGCCAGCCGCGCCGCCGCACCGAAGCCAGCGCAAAACGCCCGTCCGGCGCAACCGCACAACCTCGACAGCACTGATAAAAGCGCCCAGCCCAAGCCGGCACAGGATCAGGCGGCCGCCCCCGATAACTCTGCCCAGGCCGCCACCCCGAACCCGCCGGCCGCCAACGATGGCGACCGCGCCAGCAGCGACGCCGAAGCCGCGCGCACGGCCGATCCGGTCGCCGACATGCTGGCCTTGATGGCCGCCCACAATCAACCGGGCGCTGCCGATGGCGCCGATGCGGCGGTGGCCGACCCTGCCCTGGCCGGCACTGGCCAGAATCCCGCCGGCAGCGCCGTCGACGCGGCCACACTGGCCACACTCACCACCTTGACTGCCGCAGAGGCCGACGCCGCCGCCAAGGCGGACGCCACCGACATCAGCGAACCGACCGCGCGTTTCAATGGCGCCGAATTCAAGGCAGCGCTGGGCCGCGCCGCTGCCGACGCCCTGCCCGTGCAAAACGCCGTGGCGGCCAAAGCGGCAGCACCGGAGAGCAAGCTGACATCGCTGGGCGCCGAACTGGCGAGCCAGCCCGGCCACCACGGCGCCGCCGGTGCTGCCGGCGACGTCACCGCCGCCGACACCACGGTCCGGCCCGATGCCAAGGCGGAGATCGCCAATTTCGGCCAGCAACTGAACGCCACCCGCGAACGCCAGGCCGACGCCCTCAACGGCGTGCGCACCGATGCCAAGGCCGAAGCCGAGGCCGCACTGGCAGCCAAGGATGTGGCACCAGCCGTCACGGCGGCAGCCACTGCTGCGGCGGCGCCGGAAATTGCCAAGGCCGTGGCGCCGGCCACCACGCTGTACAGCCGCGTGGGCACGCCGGCGTGGGATCAGCAACTGGGGCAGAAAGTGGTCTTCATGGCCGCCGGTGGCGAGCACAGCGCCACCATGGAACTCAATCCACCCGACCTCGGTCCGCTGCAGGTGGTGCTAAGCGTCAACAAGGACCAGGCCACCGCCGCGTTCACCTCGGCCGCGCCGGAAGTGCGCCAAGCGCTGGAAGCGGCGCTACCGCGCCTGCGCGAGATGATGGGCGAAGCCGGCATCCAGCTCGGCAACGCTACCGTCTCGGCCGGCACGTCCGACCAGAACTCGAACCAGGCAGCGTCGTCCGGCAGCGGCCAGCGCGGCGCGCCCGGCAGCAGTGGTCAGGGCGGCCTGGGTGGCGTCGACGGTGCCGAGGCGCCGCGCACCACCACGATCCGCCGCTTGCCGAGCGGTGCGGTGGATACCTTTGCCTGAAGCGCGCCACCCGATACGGGCGCCCCATAAACTGTTGAAGATTGCTAACCCGCTCCGCGGGCGGGGTTGAAGACTGCCAACCATCGCCCCGGGCACGCGCCGCCATCGGCTTTTGTTGCATGTTCCGCCATGGAAACACCGAGCAAGAGGGGCTTCCCCCCTCTTTTCGGCGGATCTTGCTGCGCAGGCACAACCGATAATGACATAATGGCGGAACCGATTTAACACCCAGAGGTACTTTTGAAAGCGAACCCGAAAATGAAGGCTGATCAGAAAGTGGAAGCGCCGGCAGGCGGCGGCAGCAAAAAGCTGATCATCATCATTGTGGCGCTGGTGCTGGTGCTGGCCGCCGGCGGTGGCGCCGCGTGGTATTTCCTGCACAGCAGCGGCGACGCAGCGCACGAGGAAGAAGCGCCGGTCAAGAAAAAGAAAAAGGAAAAGAAAGCCGGACCGCCCGAGTACCTGCCGGTCGATCCGTTCACCGTCAACCTGCAACCGGGTGACGACGGCGCCGAGCAATACCTGCAGCTGGCGTTTACGCTGGAAGTGGGCAGCGCCGAAGAAAAAGAAAACATCAAGGTCAATATGGCCAAGGTGCGCAGCCGCGTGCTGCTGCTGTTGTCGAGCAAAAAAGCGGCCGACATCAACACGCCCGCCGGCAAGATGCAGCTGGCCAAGGAAATCGTCGAGCAAACCAGCGAGCCGCTGGAAGAGCGCGGCGAAAAGCAGGACGTCGTCGATGTACTGTTCACCGCGTTCATCATTCAGTAAGTAGAAGCACTCAGCAAGCAGGCAGTCACACCATGGCCGATAATTTTCTCTCCCAGGAAGAAGTCGATGCCCTTTTAAAAGGCGTCAACGGCGACCAGGACGATGCCCAGACGCAGGAAGATGTCGCGGGCGTCCGCACCTACAACCTGGCCACCCAGGAACGCATCGTCCGTGGCCGCATGCCGACGCTGGAAATTATCAACGAGCGTTTCGCGCGGCTGTTGCGGGTGGGCTTGTTCAACTTCCTGCGCCGTAGCGCCGAAGTGTCGGTGGGCTCGGTGCGGGTCTCCAAGTACAGCGAATTCATCCGCAATCTGGTCGTCCCCACCAACCTGAACCTGGTGCACATGAAGCCGCTGCGCGGCACGGCGCTGATGGTGTTCGATCCGGGCCTGGTGTTCCTGCTGGTGGATAACCTGTTCGGGGGCGACGGCCGCTTCCACACGCGCGTCGAGGGCCGCGATTTTACCCAGACCGAGCAGCGCATCATCCTGCGCATCCTCGACATCGTGTTCGAGGCGTACACCAAGTCGTGGGAACCGGTATACCCGGTCGAGTTCGAATACATCCGGTCCGAGATGAATACCCAGTTCGCCAACATCGCCACCCCGAACGAGGTGGTGGTGGCGTCGACTTTTACGGTGGAGCTCGGTTCGGTATCGGGCCAGATCCACTTCTGCATGCCGTATTCGATGATCGAGCCGATCCGCGATTCGCTCACGTCGAGCCTGCAGGGCGAGGCGCTGGAAGTCGACAAACGCTGGATCCGCCTGATGACGCAGCAAATCCAGATCGCCGAAGTGGAACTGGTGGCGTCGCTGGGCACGGCCAAGGTGAATTTCGACGAAATCCTGAACATGCGCGTGGGCGACATCATCCCGCTGCAAATTCCCGAATTTATTTCTGCCACCGTCGATGGCGTGCCGGTCATGGATTGCAGCTATGGCGTGATGAACGGCCAGTACGCGCTCAAGGTGGAAAAACTGCTGGCCAACACCGATAATCTCAAATAACACATCACGCCGGCGCCATGGGTGCACCGGCGACCGCCACACAGGAGAGTAGCATGTCGGACAATCAAGACGACCAGAGCATGGATGACCCATGGGGCGCGGCCATTGCCGAGCAGGCCGAAGCGGAAGCGGCGGCACTGGCCGCACAGCAAGCGCAGCAGGCCGCCAGCGCAGCCGTCTTCAAGGATTTTTCTGGCACGCCCAGCAAGACCGAAACCCATAACGATATCGACTTCATCCTCGACATCCCGGTCCAGCTGACGGTGGAACTGGGCCGCACCAAGATCGCCATCAAGAACCTGCTGCAACTGGCGCAGGGTTCGGTGGTGGAACTCGACGGCATGGCCGGCGAACCGATGGACGTGCTGGTCAACGGCTGCCTGATCGCCCAGGGCGAGGTGGTGGTGGTGAACGACAAGTTCGGTATCCGTTTAACCGACATCATTACGCCTTCCGAACGCATTCGAAAACTGAATAAATGAAGCAAACCTCCGTCTCACCACTGGCAGCGCTGCTCTTGCTGGCAGCGCTGGCAACCGCACCTGCCATGGCCCAGCACGATCAAGCTGCGGCCACCCCGACCACTCCGGCCACCGTGGCCACTGCCGACGCTGCTCCTGTCGCCGCCCCGGCTGCCGCTACCGTCCCGGCGGCGCCGGACGCCAGCGCCACCACCACCGCCCCCAACCCGGTCCGCACGCCGCAACCGCTGGGCGTGCCGGCAGCGCCGTATTCGGCCAGCTCGGCTGGCGGCGGCCTGATGCAAACCACGCTGGCGCTGTTCTTCGTCATCGCCCTGTTGCTGGGCGGCGCCTGGGTGCTCAAGCGCTTCGGCCCGCGCGGCTTCGGCGGCGGCAGCAACACGGTCAAGCTGGTGGGCGCGTTGAGCGTGGGTGCGCGCGAGCGCATCCTGGTCGTGGAAGTGGGCGAACAATGGATCGTGGTCGGCGCCTCGCCGGGCCGCATGAATGCGCTCGCTACCATGCCGCGCCAGGAACATCCCGAGACTGCGGCCGGTGGCCAGCCGATGGCGGCGCCGGCCAGTTTCGCCGACTGGATCAAGCACACCATCGATAAACGTCACGGCAACAACAGCGACATCGGCAAGCAATGATGCACCCCAAGCACAAACGTACCCGCACCCTTCTAACAACCTTGCTGGTGGGCGGCGCGCTGGCGCTGCCGCTGCTGGCGGCGGCCCAGTCCAGCGTGGGCATCCCCGCGCTGAACGCCACCCCGGCGCCGGGCGGCGGCACCAATTACACGCTGCCGCTGCAAACCATGCTGTTGATGACGGCGCTGAGCTTTATCCCGGCCGCGCTGCTGCTGATGACCTGTTTTACCCGCATCATCATCGTGCTGTCGCTGCTGCGCCAGGCGCTCGGTACCCAGTCGGCGCCGCCGAACCAGGTGATTGTCGGACTGGCGCTGTTCCTGACGCTGTTCGTGATGGGCCCCACGTTCGACAAGATTTATAACGAAGCGTACCTGCCGCTACAGGAAAGCAAAATCAATATGAGCGAGGCGCTCGACAAGGGCGCCGCGCCGCTGAAAGCCTTCATGCTCAAGCAGACGCGCGAGGCCGACCTGGCGCTGTTTGCCAAGCTGTCGCGCAGCCCGGCATTGCAGGGGCCGGAAGATGTGTCGCTGCGCATCCTGGTGCCGGCTTTTGTGACCAGCGAATTGAAAACCGCGTTCCAGATCGGCTTTGCCATCTTCATTCCCTTCCTCATCATCGACATGGTGGTGGCGTCGGTGCTGATGGCGATGGGGATGATGATGATGTCGCCAGCCGTGATTTCGCTACCGTTCAAGCTGATGCTGTTCGTGCTGGTGGACGGCTGGCAATTGCTGCTGGGCTCGCTCGCCCAGAGCTTTTATTAGGAGCGCGCCATGACCCCGGAAAGCGTGATGACCCTGGGCCGCCATGCGATGGAAGTGACGCTGATGATCGCCGCGCCGATGCTGCTGGTCGCGCTGGTGATCGGCCTGATCGTCAGTATCTTCCAGGCCGCCACCCAGATCAATGAAGCGACGCTGTCGTTCATCCCCAAGCTGGTCGGGGTATTCGTGGCGCTGGTGGTGGCCGGGCCGTGGATGCTGTCGATCATGCTCGACTATATGCGCGAAGTGTTTGGCGGCATCCCCAACCTGGTCGGCTAGTTGTTTGCCGCACCGATGACGCTTTCATGATTACCTTCGCCAGCAGCGACCTCAACCTGTGGATTGCCGGGCTGCTGTGGCCGCTCACGCGCATCCTCGGCATGCTCGCTGCCGCGCCCATCTTCGGCAACAACGCGGTGCCGGCGCGGATCAAGGTGATGCTGGGCGTGATGCTGGCGATGATCGTGGCGCCCACCGTGCCGGCCGCGCCGGCCGTCGAGCCGCTGTCGTGGGCCGGCCTGCTGATCCTCACGCAAGAAATGCTGGTGGGCGTGGCGATCGGCTTTTCGATCCGGGTGGTGTTCGCGGCGGTGGAAATGGCCGGCGAAATCGCCAGCCTCACCATGGGCCTCGGCTTTGCGACGTTTTTCGATCCCAACACGCGCGGCCGGTCGTCAGCCATCAGCCAGTTCCTGTCGCTGGTGGCCACCATGGCCTTCCTGTCGGTTAATGCCCACCTGGTGCTGCTGTCGGTGCTGGTGGAAAGTTTCAGCTCTTTGCCGATCTCGGCCACGCCCATTTACAGCGGCGGCTTCAAGCAGATGGCCGACTGGGGCGCCATCGTCTTCAGCACCGGCGTGCAATTGTCGCTGCCGATCGTCGCGGCGCTGCTGCTGACCAACGTGGCGCTGGGCATCCTGACGCGGGCAGCACCGGCGCTGAACCTGTTCGGCATCGGCTTCCCGATCACGCTGGGCGTGGGCCTGCTGACGATTGCCATGGTCCTGCCCTACCTGGTGATGCCGATGCAAAACCTGTTCCTCAATGGCATAGAACGCGCGCGCCTGATGCCGCGCACCTGGCACGAACGGGTGCCGCCGGTGATCCCGGTGGCGCCAGCGCCGACGCTGCCAGGGCCGGCCATACCGGCAGTGCCGGCCCCGGCGACACCAGCCGCCCCCGCGCAACCGGCGATTCAATAGCGCGCGCGCCGGTTGTCGTGCGCGCGCTTCTTTCGTAGACTAGCCTGACGTCCACTACCCAGACCGCGCATGCCCACTCGCCTCCTCCAGTTCGGTGACCAGACCGTGCGCCTCGATGCCCGCGCCGACCGCCTCGACCCGCGCGACCGTCCCTATGCCCCACCGGTCGTCGCGCTGCCGCCGCGCTGGCCGCTCGATGCCCGCCTGCGCCGCCTGCTCCCGGCGTACGTCAACCAGGGCCTGGTGTTCGACCAGGGCGCGCAAGGCGCTTGCACCGGCTACGGTCTGGCCGCCGTGGTCAACTTCCTGCTGTGGCAGCGCGATGGCGCGCGCCACCACGGCGTCAGTCCCCACATGCTGTACGACCTGGCGCGCTTTTACGACGAATGGCCGGGCGAGGAATACGAAGGGTCGAGCTGCCGCGGCGCCATCAAGGGCTGGAGCAAGCATGGCAGTTGCCTGGCGCCGCTGTGGCGCCAGAGCGTGCACGCCGACGTGGCGCCCGACCGCGAGGCCGACGGCCGCGCCTACCGTCCCGACCGGCGCTGGCCGCAGGATGCCGCCACCCGCCCGCTGGGCGTCTATTACCGGGTCGATTGCCACGCCATCACCGACATGCAGGCGGCGCTGCACACCATTGGCGCACTGTACGTGTCGGCCCGCGTGCATGCGGGCTGGCTGGCCGCGCCGGCCAGCCGGGCGCTGTCGAAGGGCCACGCCGGCCTGCCTGTCATCGCCTGGGACGAGCAGTGGCCCGAGGTCGCCCATCATGCGTTTGCCATCGTCGGCTACAACGAATACGGCTTTGTCGTGCAAAACTCGTGGGGCGAGCAATGGGGCGCGCGCGGCTTTGCCGTGCTGCGCTACGACGACTGGCGCGACAACGGCGTCGATTGCTGGGTGGCGGCGCCGGGCGTGCCACAGCTGGCGGCCCCGGCCTTACTGGCTGCCCCGGCCGCGCTCGCTGCCCCTGCCGTGATGGCTACTCCGGCAGTACCGGCGGCCCCGGGCCGGTCCGCCAGCGCCCGCAGCCGCGCAGCGCCAGCAGCAGCCACCGTAGCAACGGTAGCCACAGCAAGCGCCGCGGGGCAGCCAGCGCAGGCGCGCCGCATCGGCACGTCGCTGGCGGCGGGCGACCTGCCCGCGTTGGCCCATCCGGCGCTGGCTGCCACGCCGCCGTGGTCCACCGACATCGCCTACACCCACACGCTGGTCAGCGGCAATAACGGCGTACTGCGCAGCAGCCGGCCCGACATCGGCCGCGCGGCCGACCTGGTGGACGTTGCCGTGCACGAGCAGCTGGGCGCCTGGCTGGCCGGCGCCGGCAAGGCCAGCGGCAAGGTGGTGATTTACGCGCACGGCGGCCTGAATGCAGAAGCGGCCTCGCTGCGCCGCATCCGCGTGATGGGCCCGTACTTCGCGGCCAACGGCATCTATCCGCTGTTCTATACCTGGCGCACGGGGCTATTGGAAACGCTGGGCGGCGTGCTGGCGGACGCCATCGGCGCTGTGCCGGCGCCAGCGCTGGCCGGGCGCAGCTTTGCCGACGCCAGGGATGGTCTGCTGGAAACCGTGGCCCACAACTTCCGCTGGATGTGGGCTGAAATGAAAGACAATGCCGCGCAGGCAGCGCAGCCCGGCGGGGCGCTGGCGCTGCTGGCGGCGGCGCTGGGCCAGTTGCGCCAGCAGCATCCGCAGCTCGAGCTGCACCTGGCCGGCCACTCGGCCGGCGCTTTCGTCCAGGGTCATTTGCTGGACCTGTGCCGCGCCCAGGCGTTGCCGGTGGCCTCGGTGACCCTGCTGGCACCGGCCTGCCCGCTGGAATTTGCCAGCCGCTACTTCATGGCCGCGATCGACGCGGGCGCGGTCCCGCGCGAGCGCTTCTGGCTGCACGTGCTGTCCGATGCGGCCGAACGCGACGATAGCGTGGGCCCGTATGGCAAATCGCTGTTATACCTGGTGGCGCGCGGTTTCGAGCAGGTGCGCAAGACGCCGCTGGCAGGTTTGCAGCGCACGCTCGATCCGGCCGCCAACGCGCCCGACGACGACCTGTGGCGGCCGGCCACCTGGCCGCAGGTGCAGGCATGGCGCGCCTGGGTGACGGCATTGCCGGCGCAGGCCGATGGCACGCCGGCGTGCGAAGTAACCGGCACGCGCGTGACGGTGGCGCCGCAGCGCGCGGTCCAGCCCGGCCACGATGCGTTCGACAACGACGTCCGTATCCTGGCCCGCACCATCAACCGCGTGCTGGGCCGCACGCCGGACGCAGCACTGGATGTGCCGATTACCGACCTGGACTACTAGAATCAGATGTAGTTGAACAGCGACAGACTGGACAAGGACTTGAACGATTTCTGCGCCGCGTCGAGCGTGGTGGATTGCTGGGTGAACAGCGAGATTGCCGCCACGTAGTCGACATCCTGCAAGTCGGACAGCACGGTCGCGTATTGCAGCTTGAGGTCGTCGCCGGCGCTGTCGAGCGAATCGAGCTCCTTCAGGCGCGAACCGACCGCTGCCTGTACCGACAGCAAATTGTCAGCCGTGTTGTCGATGCTTTTTTGCGCCTGGTTCAGGGCATTGCTCAGGCTGGCCTGGCCGGCCGGGCCGGAGCCGGGCGCACGCAGCGCCTTGAGGATATCGTCGATGGCCGTAAACACCGATTTCTTGGTGCTGGGCTCCACCGAAAACTGGTCGCCGTTTGCCGGTGCGCCCTTGATATCGAAGGTCATGCCGTCGAACTCGATGTTCTGGCCGCTGACATACGGTTGCGGCACCGCCGGCACGGGCGTGGCCGGCACCGGCTGGTTCAGGGTCAGGTCGGTAATGGTATAGGTGGTCGTTGCCGGCGTGCCGGACGTGGCGGGCGTTACCTGGAAATCGATCTGGTACTTGTTGCCGGTCAGCTTGCTGGGATCGGTGACCGAGCCGGGCGCGATGATGCCGGTACCACCGCGCGTGTAGTTGTCGGCAGCAGCGCCGGTGGCAAAGCTGCCATTGCCGGTGGGGTTGTTTTCAAACACGGAAGCGCCAGAGTCGCTGATCGGCACCTTGCGGGTGGACGCCACCTGCAGCTCGCGCTGGCCCTGGTCGCCGTTGTACACCACGCCGTTGGCCGACTGGGTAAATGGCTGGGTCGTCGATTTATAGCCGGAAAACACGTAGCCGCCCACGCCATCGGACGTATTGGCCTGGCCCAGCAAGTCGGCCAGCCGGCCTTCCAGTTCGACCGCGATCGATTCGCGGTCGGCCTGCGACAAGCTGCCGGCGCCAGCCTTGACGACCAGTTCCTTGATGTCCGTCATCAGGTTGGTGGAGCTTTGCAACGCCACGTTTTCCAGCGACAGCATGCCCTTGGCGTTGCTGCGATTGGTCACCATCTGCTCGGTGATCGACGCCGACTGCGTCACTTCGAGCGCACGCGCACTGGCGATCGGATCGTCGGCAGCGGTGAGGTTCTTGCGGCCCGTGGACAGTTGCTGCTGCGTGCGTGCCAGCGACGATTGCAGCGTGCTGATCTGCCCGACGCCCGTGTCGTAGATGGTTCTGGTACTGATGCGCATGACCATGAGCTTACTCCGTCAAAAATCTGTGGCTGTCACTCAGCGGCCGAGGCTGAGTATGGTGTCGAACAATGTGCTGGCTATCTGCATGACCTTGCCGGCAGCCTGGTAGGCCTGCTGGTAACGCAGCAGGTTGGCAGCCTCTTCGTCGAGGTTCACGCCCGACACGCTTTGTTGCGCCTTGGTCGCTTGCACCACGGCGGCGTCGGCCGCATTCATGCCGATCTGCGCTTCGCGGGCCTTGTTGCCCACCACGTTGACCACTTGCGCATAGGCGCTCTGGAACGTGGCCGAGCCGTTGTTCATGACGTTTTTCGATTGCAGGCCCGCCAGCAGGGCGCCGTTACGACTGTCGCCCACGCCGCTGAGGTTGGGACCGACCGTGAATTTGTCGCCATTGGCCGGGGCGCCGCTGATGTTGAAACTGACGCCGCCAAAGCTGATCGCGGCGCCATCGGTGTACGGCACCGCCGTACCGGCCGGATACGTGGTGCTGTTGCCATTGGCGGTGACCGTTACCGGCTGGTTGGCCGGGAAACCGGTGAGCGTGCCGGCGGCCTTGTCGAACGTGAGCGACACCGGCGCCGTCAGCGCATTGCCCGCTGCCAGGTAGGTACTGTCCACCGTGCCCGCCGAGATCTTGGCGGTACCGGCATTGGCGATCGGCGCCTCGGTGGTGACCGGCGCGGCCAGCGCGACCTTGGTCGGATCCTTGATGGCCACCGTCAGGTCCTTGGCCGCGCTGTAGGTGGGTCGTACCAGGAAATTGTCGTTTTGCGCGGGTGTGCCGGAAATGCTGTACGCCACCCCGTCGATCACCTGCGGCGCCGTTTGCGGGAACGGATTGATCTGCGTGACCTGGCCGTCGGACAGGCGCTTGACGTTGAAATTGGTGCCGTCGTAATCGACGCTGTAATCGCTGGCGGTCAGTTTGCTGGCATCGACCACCGTGCCCTTGACTTCGGCCGTGCTTTGCGGCGCATTGTTCGAATTCGGATTGACGTACGCCTGGATCGGATTGAAGTAATTACCGCCGAGGTCGCCGTTCTGGTCCTGCCCCAGCTGGTGCTGGGCATTGAAACTGGTGGCCAGCGATGCTGCAATCTGCCCCAGCTGGTTTTGCGCGCCATCGAGCGCGGTATTGCGGAATTCGATCAGGCCGCCCAGCTGGCCGCCGGTGATCACCTTGTCGGGCAGCGGCGTGAAATTGCCGTTGGGCGCCACGTAACCGACTGACATCTTGGAGGGATCGTTGGCCGTCTGCGCCGTGCCTAGCGTGAACGACGTATTGCCCACCACCAGCGGCTGACCGGTGCCCATTTGCACCGTCAACATATTGTTGTCACCGGGGACAACAGTGGTTTTCACCAGCTTGTTCAATTCGGTAATCAGCTGGTCGCGGTGGTCGAGCAGGTCATTCGGGGCATCGCCGCCCGAGCTGAGGCCGGCAATCGTGTTGTTCAGGTCAGCGATCTGGCGCGCGTAGGAGTTGATCTCATTGACGCCGGACACCATCTGGCTGTTGACGCCATCGCCGATTTCATTGAGGCGCGCGCTCATGCTCTGGAACCGGGCGGCCAGCGATTCGGACGTGGACAACATGGCCTGGCGCGCTGCTGCCGACGCCGGGCTGGCCGTGGCATTCTGGACACCATTGAAAAAATCCTGCAACACCGGCGACAGGCCGGCCGTGGGATCGGCCAGCTGGTTGTCGATTTGCGAAATCTGCGAATAATAACTGGTAAGCGAGGCCTGGGTCGTCTCGGCACCGCGCAACTGGTTGGCCAGGAAATTATCGTAGTACCGGCGCACGGAAGACACCTCGGTGCCGGTACCGACAAAACCGAAGCCCGTGTTTTGCGACGCCGTATCGGTCTGCACCACGCCTTGGCGGGTGTAACCGGGTACGTTCGCATTGGTAATGTTGTTACCCGTCGTCGCCAATCCGACCTGGGCCGCCAACAAACCACTTTTGCCGATGCTGAGTAGACTCATGATAATTTCGCTCTATGTTGTTATGGTTTACGGCGCCTGGACCGTAAACTTGAGGCTCAGCGCTCCCGCTCTCAGCCAGCGAGAGAACGCTTGATGATGCTGGTGAGTTTATTGGCGTACTGCGGGTCGGTGGCATAACCGGCCTTTTGCAGCCCTTGCGCAAAGGCGCTGGCGTCGCCGGCGCTGGCCAACACTTTTTCGTAGCGCGGATTCTCGGTAATCAGGCGCGCATAGTCCTTGAAGCTGTCGGCATAGCTGTCATAGGCGCGGAAGCGTTCGACCTTAGTCTGGGCCTTGCCGTTGACGTACTCGGTCGTGGTGGCTTCGACCACCTTGCCTTTCCAGTCAGCCGTGGCCTTGATGCCAAACAGGTTGTTGCTGTTGGTGCCGTCGCGGCCCTTGATCTCGCGTTTGCCCCAGCCGCTCTCGAGCGCAGCCTGGCCCAGCATGAACTTGGCCGGGATGCCGGTGGCGGCACTGGCCTCTTCCGCGTGCGCGGTCAATTTGTCCTGGAAGCTGATCACGTGCGGCGCCTGCGAACCGCCACGGCGCGGGGTGGCCGTGGTGGCAGCGGCAGTCGTGGTCGCTTCGGCCTTGGCAGTACCGCCCGCAGCGGCGATTGCTTTCTGCAACTTGGCGTCCATCAGGCTGGCCATGCCGGCAAAACTGCCGGCGTTGGCGCCGTCGGCGCTGTCGCCGGCGCCGCCCACGGCCAGCGCCTGGGTGTCGTTCTTGCTCAGTTGCCGCACCAGCATGTCGGCCAGGCCGATGCCCTTCTTGGCAATGTTCTGGCTGGTTTGCTGGTCGAGCATGCCACCCAGCATCTTGGTCTGTTCGGAATTGGTCAAGCCGTCCTGCGGGCTGGCGTCGCGCATGGTCTTCAACATCATGTTGACGAACATCGCTTCGAACTGGGTCGCGGCGGCCTTGGTTGCCTCGGCCGTACCGGCGCGTGCGCCCTGGCGCAAGCTGCCCATGTCCTTGACGTCGAGCGCAAACTTGCGGCTCAAGTCGTTACCGAGGGTGTTGGAATTTTGAGTGGTCATGGCGTTATTCCCGCTATCCGCTTAAATGATTTCCAGTTCGGCACGCAGCGAACCTGCGGCTTTCATGGCCTGCAGGATCGACAGCAGGTCTTGTGGCGTGGCGCCGATGGCGTTGAGCGCCTTGACGACTTCGGCCAGCGACGCGCCGCCCTTGACCATCATGACCTTGCCGCCGTCTTTTTTGATGGCCACGTTCTGGTTTTGCGTGACCACGGTACTGCCGCCCGAGAGCGGGTTAGGCTGGCTCACTTGCGGATCGGATGACACCGATACTGACATATTGCCGTGCGAAATGGCGCACGTCTCCAGCGTCACCGCGCGGTTCATCACCACCGAACCGGTGCGCGCATTCATGATGACCTTGGCCGGTTGCTCGGCCGGATTGACATTCATGTCCTGCAAGGTGCCGATAAAGGTCACGCGCTGGTCGCTGCTGCTGGGCGCCTGCACGCGGATCACGCGGCCGTCGAGCGCATAGGCGATGCCGGCGCCGTATTTATCGTTGATGGCATCGACCACGCGGCTTGCAGTCGCGAAGTCGGCAGTATTGAGTTCGAGGCGGATCATGTTACCTTCGCCCAGGCTCGATGCCACCGCGCGTTCCACCGTGGCGCCAGCCGAAATCTTGCCCACGCTCAAGTGATTGACGGTCAGCGAATTGCCGCCGCCACCGCCGCCACCAGCCTGCACACCCACGCCGCCCACCAGCACATTGCCCTGGGCCATGGCGTACACCTGGCCATCGGCGCCCTTCAGCGGCGTCATCAGCAAAGTGCCACCGCGCAAGCTCTTGGCGTTACCCATCGACGACACCGTGATGTCGAGCGTCTGGCCCGGCTGCGAAAACGGCGGCAGCGACGAGGTGACCATGACGGCGGCGACGTTTTTCAATTGCAGTTGCGTGCCTTGCGGCAGGTTCACGCCCAGCTGCTGCAGCATCGACAGCACGCTTTGCACGGTAAACGGGGTTTGCGTGGTCTGGTCGCCGCTGCCGTCCAGGCCCACCACGATGCCGTAACCGATCAGCTGGTTGTGGCGCACGCCGGCAATGCTGGCCAGGTCGCGCAAGCGTTCGGCTTTGGCCTGTTGTGCCAGCAGCAGCGAGATCACCACGCTGCCCACGATGATGCCCGCCACTACCAGGATTTTCTTGCAGGTGGCGACGGCGCGCTGGACCCCGTGGGGACTGCGGAGCGGTTGGTAACGGTTCATGATCATCCTCAGAACGGCAAGATGCTCTGGAAGAAGCGCGACACCATCGACGCCACTTCCGCCCGGTCCACCTGGCTGCTGGTGCGGTATTCGACGCGGGCGTCGGCCACGGCAGTCGAAGCAACCGTATTGCCGGTGGCAATGTTGTCGGGATTAACCATGCCGGAGAAGCGGATGAATTCCACGCCCTTGTTCATGGCGATCTGTTTTTCGCCAGCGACGATCAGGTTACCGTTCGGCAGTACCTCGACCACGGTGACGCCCATGGTGCCGGTGAAGGCATTGCTGGCGGTCTGGTTGTCGGCGCCGGAAAAACTGTTTTCGTTGTTGATCGCCAGCGGGTTGCCAAACGTGCCTTGCAGCGGCTTGGGCAGGCCGATGCTGACCGCGCTGGTCTTGTTGGCGGAATTGGTGCCGGCCTTGTTGGCGGTGGTGCGTTCGGTAATGACCAGGGTCAGCACGTCACCCACCTGGCGCGCGCGGCGGTCTTCGAAGATCGGACGGAAGTTGCCGCCCTGGTAGATGGCGCCGCTGGTGGGCTTGATCTGCATTTGCTCGGTGGTCAGCGGGCGCGCCGAGCGCGGCGAATCGACGATCGAGGTGGGCGTGACATTGGCGCAGCCAGCCAGGATGATGGCAAGCGCGGCGACAGCGGCGGAGGCGAATTTCATGGCAATGTCCTTACAGCTGGGACAGACGCGCAAGCATCTGGTCCGACGTGGTGATGGCCTTGGAATTGATTTCGTAGGCGCGCTGGCTCTGGATCATGTTGACCATTTCCTCGACCACGTTGACGTTCGACGATTCCACGTAACCTTGCAAAATCGCGCCGAGACCGTTGGTGCCCGGAGTGTTGGTTTGCGGTGCGCCCGAGGCGCCGGTTTCCACGTAGAGGTTTTCGCCCTTCGATTCGAGCCCGGTCGGGTTGATGAACGTGGACAGTTGCAGTGCACCCAGCTGCTGCGGCGCCACCGTGCCCGGCACCAGGGCCGAGACCGTGCCGTCGCGGCCGACGGTAATGTTTTGCGCTTCGATCGGGATGGTGATCGGTGGTTGCAGCACGAAGCCGCTGGACGTCACCATCTGACCGTTGTTATCGCGCTGGAACGAGCCGTCGCGGGTGTAGGCGGTGGTGCCATCAGGCAGCAGCACGTTGAAGAAGCCGGCGCCGTTGACCATGATGTCCTTGTCGTTGCCGGTCGCCTGCGGATTGCCCTGGGTGTGGATGCGTTCGATGGCGACGGGACGGACACCGGTACCTTGCTGCATGCCCGATGGCAGATTGGTCTGCTGCGACGACTGGCCGCCCGGTTGGCGGATGTTCTGGTATAGCAGATCTTCGAACACCGCGCGCGATTTCTTGAAACCGGTGGTGCTGACGTTGGCCAGGTTGTGCGACGTGACGTCGAGCTGCGTCTGCTGCGCCTCCATGCCGGTCTTGGCGATCCAAAGTGAACGTATCATGATCCTTCTCCCGTAGCTTGGATGGGCGCTTTGCCACGGCGGCAAACGCTCATCCCACAACAGCATTATGCGGGAGTGGCGGTCAACCCAAAGCGAGGATCTGGGTGGCTTTTGCGGCGTTATTCTCGGCGTTCTTGAGCAGGCTCATTTGCATTTCGAACTGCCTGGCCAGGCTGATCATGTTGACCATCGACTCGACCGGATTGACGTTGCTGCCCTCTACCACGCCATCGACGATGCGCACGGCCGGGTCGTTCTGGGCCGGTGTGCCGTCGGCCTGGCGGAACAGGCCATCGTCGCCGCGCAGCAGCCCGGCGGTGGGCGGATTCACCAGTTTCAGCCGCCCCAGCACGTTTGATGGGCCGGGCTGGAACTCGGTGGAGACGGTACTCACGGTGCCATCGCTGGCAATCGTGATGTTGGTGTCGGGCGGCACGGCGATGGGCCCGCCCTCGCCGATGAGGTTCTGGCCGCTGGTGGTTTGCAGCAGCCCGTTTTCGTTGACGCGCAGGCTGCCGTTGCGGGTGTACGCCTCCGAGCCATCGGCCGACTGCACCGCGAACCAGCCCTGCTCGCGGATCGCGATATCGAGCGGACGGCCCGTGGTTTGCATGGGACCGGTACTGAAGTTGGAGCCCACCGTGGAATCGACCACGAAGGCGCGCGTGTTGAGCCCGTCCGCCACCACCGGCACGGCCCGGAACGCGTCGATCTGCGCCCGAAAACCGTTGGTAGTGGCATTGGCCAGGTTGTTCGACACGGTGGCTTGCTGATCCAGCACGTGCCGCGCTCCCGTCATCGCGGTGTAAATCAGGCGGTCCATGGCTTACCCCGTTAGCGCAGGTTGACCAGCGTTTGCAGCAGCGAGTCTTCGGTCTTGATAGTCTGCGCATTGGCCTGGTAGACGCGCTGCGCGGTAATCATGTTGACCAATTCTTCGGTCAGATCGACGTTGGACGTTTCCACCGAACTCGACCGCAACTGCCCCATCGAACCGGCATTCGGCACGCCGATCATCGGCTGGCCGGACGCCGCGCTTTCAGACCAGGCGTTGTTACCGAGTGGCGTGAGGCCATCGACGCTGGCAAAGTTGGCCATGGCGATCTGGCCCATGGCGCGCGACTTGCCGTTGCTGTACTGGCCCAGAATGATGCCGTTCTCGTCGATCGACAGGCGCTGCCACGAACCGGCCGAATAACCGTTCTGTTCCGAGCCGAGATCGTTGGTGGCGCTGCCGTACTGGGTGGTGTTGTCGAACGTGGTCTGCACCGTCAGCGGCTGCAGCGAGCCGGTATCGGGGAAGATCGGCAGCTGGATCGCGAACGGCAGCGTTTGCGGCGGCGTGCGCAGCGCCATCGCGCCCGGGTCCAGGTTACCGCTGCGGTCGAACTGCAGCGTGCCCACTTTGACGGCAGGCACCGTGATGGCGTCGCCCAGCTTGGCGTTGATTTCGTCCGGCGACAGGCCCGTGATGCGGCCCGAACCGGTCGGGTCGAGCGCGGTGTAGGCGGTGTCGAGCGCGGCCAGCTGGGCCGCACTGGCCGAAGCCGGCGCGGTGGACGCGGCCGTGCGCATCACGTTGTACGCGATGGTGGCATAGTTGGCGGCAGCCTGGGCAATGGTGTCGGCATCGGGTGGCGTAGCGCGGATCGCGTCGTTGTACGTGGTGCGCGCGGTGGCCACGCCGGCATCGCTATTGATGGCAGCGGCCACGCCGGCGGAAATGATTTCCTTGTTGTCGGCTGCAGCGTACACGTCCCACACGTTGGCGTCGGTCTTGACGTAATACGTGGTCATGATGTGCTGGGTGCCGAGACTGTCGTACACGTCGAGCACGGTCTGCTTGTTATAGGTTTCCGGATCGTTGGCGTTGAACGGATTTTTTTCCGGGACTTTCTCGGCCGAGCTCAAGTTCAGGTGAAAATTGGCCTCGGTGGTCTGCACCGGTTTCAGGTCCGACTTGTCGAGCACCAGCGGCACCGGCGCGCCGAGCTGAATTACGCCGGCGGTGTTGGCCAGGTAGCCGGTCAGCACCGCGCCTTGCGCGTTCACCAGCGTGTGCTGGTTGTCTTCGTGGAACTGGCCGTTGCGCGAATATTGCACCGCGCCGTTCACCGTCAGGCGGAAGAAGCCGCCTCCGTTGATCGAGACGTCGAGCGGGTTGTTGGTGGTTTCGATATTGCCCTGCGTGAACTGCTGGGCCAGCTTCGACGTCATCACGCCGATGCCGGGGTTCTGGCCCGATACGCCATTGAGCGAATTGGCGTACAGGTCGGCAAACTGGGCTTCCGAACTCTTGAAGCCGACGGTGCTGGCGTTGGCGATGTTATTGCCGATCACCGACAGCGATTTCGATGCAGCATTCAAGCCGCTCAGTCCTTGTTGGAACATGGTATTCCCCTATCAGGTACAGTTAAAGTACTTCTTTAATTTCAGCCAGCGTGAAATGGCCGAGCGATGTATTCAGTTTGACGCCCGCGCTGCCGGTGGACACGCTGGCCACGGCCGCCAGTTGCAGCTGGGTCGCGTCTTCCAGTGTCTTGCCGCCCGTCGTGGCCTTGACCGAGAACGTGTAGCTGCCGGCCGTGGCTGCCGTCTTGTCGTCCTTGGTGCCATCCCAGGTGATCGGGTACGTGCCGGCATCGGCGCTTTTCATGGTCATGGTGCGCACCGTCTTGCCGGTACTGTCCATGATCGTGATGTCCACCTGGTCGGCGGCCGTGCCCAGCTCGAGGCCGAACACGCTGCTGCTGGTCTTGGTGCCGTCTTCGGCGGTGGCGGTGCTCAGTTCGATCCCCTTGCCGGCTACCAGCACGCCTTTGCCGATCAGGTTGGTCGCGGTCATCGACTGCGCGCTGGCCTGGTCGGCCCGCAACGATTCCAGCGTGGCGTTGACCTTGTTGATGCCGGTGACGGTGGACAGCTGCGCCAGCTGGCTGGTCATGGCAGCGTTGTCCATCGGGTTGAGCGGATCCTGGTTCTTCAGCTGGGTGACCAGCAGCAGCATGAATTTATCCTGATCGGCCTGCACGCTGTCGGTGGACGTGGTGCTGGTGCTCGAGCTGGTGGCGACCGAATTGGTGGTCACGGTCTTGGGGGTGTCGATGATGCCGGAGACTGCCATGATGATTCTTCCTATCAGTTCTGACCGATGGTCAGGGTTTTGTTCAACATCGACTTCGCCGCGTTCATGACTTCCACATTGTTCTGATACGAACGCGAGGCAGACAGCATGTTGACCATCTCGTCGACCGGGTTCACATTGGGCATGGTCACATACCCCTTGTCGTCGGCCAGCGGGTTCTGCGGGTCGTATTTCATTTTCATCGGCGACTGGTCTTCCACCACCTGCTTGACCCGCACGCCGGTCGAGACGCCGCCATTGGTGGGCGTCGTCGCTTCGAACACGACCTGGCGCGCGCGGTACGCTTCGCCGGTGGAACTGGTGGTACTGTCGGCATTGGCCAGGTTCGACGCCGTGACGTTCAGGCGCTGGGCCTGGGCGCTCATGGCCGAACCGGAAACATTAAAGATGCTAAATAGCGACATGATCAACCCTCCTAGTTGCCAGATTGCAGGGCGTTCATCATGCCCTTGATCTGCGAGTTGATCATGGTGAGGCTGGCCTCGTAGCGCACGGCGTTGTCGGCAAACTGGTTGCGTTCCACGTCCATGTCCACGGTGTTGCCGTCCACGGCGCCCTGCACCACACCGCGGTATTGCAGTGGCGTGCCGTCGGCCAGCGTGGTGCCATCGGCCGGCCCGGTAGCAAAATGGCGGGCGGCGGTGGTCTTCATGGTGCCGGCTGCGGTGGGGCTGGCCTTTTCCACTGCGGCCTTCATGGCACTGGTGAAGTCGAAGTCGCGCGCCTTGTAATTGGGCGTGTCGGCGTTGGCGATGTTTGAAGCGAGCACGGTCTGGCGTTTTTCGCGCAAGTTCAGTGCGGATTCGTTAAAGCGCATGTAGTCGTCGAGTTTGCCTAACATGGCGGCCTCCGGGATCTGGTAACAGGTTCGATGATACGGAGTTGCTCTGGCGAACCATCAAGCGAGTAGCGCCGCCTTTTCCACCTTATTCCACGCATTAAGCGCGCCGCACCCGACTATGATGGCAACATTGAATGGAAGGCTGCGCCATGAACCCACGTCTCGCTCCACTGATTGTTATCGCTGCCCTGCTGGCAGCTGCCCATCCCGCGCGGGCCCAGGCCCCCGCGACGCGGCAGGATGCGGCTGCCATCAAGCGCACCGTCGAAGAATTTCTCAAGGTGCAAAGCGGCGGCCTGCCGGGCCAGGTGACGGTGGCCGTTGGCGCCATCGATCCACGCCTGAGCCTGGCAGCCTGCCCTGCCCCGCAGGCATTTTTCTCGCCCGGCGCGCGCGCCTGGGGCAAGACCACGGTAGGCGTGCGCTGCACGGCGCCCTCAAACTGGACCCTGTATGTGCAGGCGAGCGTGACCGTGATGGGCGATTATGTCGCCAGCGCCGCGCCGCTGGCGCAGGGCCAGGACATCGAAGAACGCCAGCTGGTCGTGCTGCAGGGCGATCTGACCAGCTTGCCAGCCGGCGTGGCCACCGACATCAGCCAGGTGGTCGGCCGTAGCGTCAATGCATCATTGCCTCCGGGTACTCCCTTGCGTCTTGATACCCTGCGCAGCAAGCCGGTGGTGCAGCCGGGACAGCTGGTGCGACTGGTGTCGAGTGGCAGCGGCTTCAGTGTATCGGCCGAGGCGCGGGCCATGAGCACGGCGGCCGATGGCCAGGTGGTCCGGGTAAAAACTGCATCTGGGCAACAAATTAGCGGGATCGCCAAGCAGGGCGGACTGGTGGAAGTGGCGTTTTGACGATGACCTTCACTGGCCGCCACGGATCTGACGCACGGACGCGCTAAAGTTTCTCAAGCGCGCGCCGTTATAGACTCAGATCCCGGAGTATCACACTCCATCAGTGAAGGAAGTGCTGTGAAAATCAACGATACAACATTAAAAAATCCGCCAGGCTTGCCGGCGACGAACACCGCTTCCACCGCCACCACGCGCAGCACGGAAACGGCAGTGCAATCGTCGACGCCGGCTGCGACCGATAGCGTGCGCTTGTCGCCGCAAGGTCAGGCCATGGCGGCCAGCGCCACCAATGGCGCCAGTGCCGTGTTCGACACCAAAAAAGTCGAGCGCATCAAGCTGGCGATTGCCGATGGGCAGTTCCAGGTCAACTCGGAAAAAGTAGCGGATGGCTTGCTTGATACAGTCAAGGATCTGCTGCACTCTAGAAAACGTTAGGATAAGCAATGACCACGGTGACACCGCTCGACAATCTGCGCGAAGAAGCGCACATCATGACCACGTTGCTGGACCTGCTCAAGCAGGAGCAGCAGATGCTGGTGTCGGCGGAAATTGAAGGCCTGGATCTGGTCACCAGCAAGAAAACCGCGCTGATCACGCAAATGACCTTGTTGTCGGCCCAGCGCCACCGCGCCCTGGGCAAGGCCGGCTTTCCGGCCGAAGAGGCCGGCATGGACGCCTGGATTGCTGCCAGCGGCGAACCGCACATCGCCCACGCCTGGGCCGCGCTGCTCGACAGCACGCGCGAAGCCAAGGAACTCAATCGGGTCAACGGCATGCTGATTAACAAGCAGATCAGCAACACGCAAGGCGCGCTGGCCGCGCTGCAACCGTTGTCGGCTGGTGGCCAGACGTATAGCGCCACCGGCATGTCCAATCCCATTCCCCGCAGCCGCGGCTTCCTGGCAGGTTGACCCGCCCTGCCCCTACACGGCGGCCCGCTTTGGCTGGCCGTTTGCGTTATATTCTCTGAAGTTTATTGCGGACCGGCCGCTGGCGTCACGGTCGGTGCCGCTGCGGGCTCGCCTGCGGTGGGCAACTCCGTCACCGGATCGGGCAGACCGGACAGGATGGTGACCGCCACCCGGCGGTTGCGGGCGCGGCCGATCGGGTCGTCGTTCGAGGCCACCGGCACGTTCGAGCCGAAGCCCACTGCCGTCAACCGCGTGGGCGCCACGCCGGCGTCGACAAACAGCCGCACCACGCTGCTGGCGCGTACCGACGACAACTCCCAGTTCGACGGGAATTGCGCATTGCTGATCGGCAGATCGTCGGTATGCCCTTCCACCTGGACGTTATGGGTATCTTCCTTGAGCAGCACGCCCACCGCGCGCAGCGCTTCCACCGATTCGGTCGTCAGGCGCGCGTCGGCCGGATCGAACAGCACGCTGGCATTGATTTCCACGCTCACGCCACGGCTGTTTTGCGTGACCCGCACCTTGCCCTCTTTCACCAGCGGCGCCAGCGTGGACAACAGGTCTTGCGCCAGCTTGGTCATCTCTTGCCGCTCCTGGCGCAGCATCTCGGTGCGGCGTTTTAAAGCGGGATTGGGGATCGGCAGATTGGGCACTTGCGTGTTGACCGGCGGCGACGCGCCAGCGCCGCCAAAAGCGTCGCCCAGTGCATCGGAAAACACCTTGTACTTGCCGATGTTGACCGACGAAATCGCATACATCACGACAAAGAACGCGAACAGCAAGGTAATGAAGTCGGCGTACGAAATCAGCCAGCGCTCGTGGTTTTCCACTTCCTCGTCAAACTTCTTGCGGGCGCGCCGGTATTGCATGTCAACCCTCGCGCAGCAAGGTGGCGATGCGCTCTTCGATCACGCGCGAATGGTCGCCGGTGGCAATGTCGTAAAACACGGCAGCGGCAATTTCCTGCTGGTGCACGCGCTGGTTGACGATGGCCTTCAGTTTGTTCGCCACCGGGTAGAAAAACAGGTTGGCAAGGCCCACGCCGTAAATGGTGGAGACGAACGCCACCGCAATGCCGGCGCCCAGTTTGGTGGGATCGGTGAGGTTTTCCATCACGTGGATCAGGCCCAGCACGGCGCCCAGGATGCCGATGGTAGGCGAATAGCCGGCCGCCGATTCCCACACCCGCACCGCGAGCCGTTCCTCGGTTTCGTACGCGGTGATTTCCGTGTCGAGCAACTGGCGCAGCTTGTCGGGGTTGATGCCGTCGACAATCAGGCGCAAGCCCTTGGTGTTGAACTGGTCTTTCGATGCCAGCATATAGCGTTCGAGCGACAGCAGGCCGTCGCGCCGCGCCGCCAGGTTCCAGGCGCTGATGTCGCGCGCCAGCGCGGCGCGGCCGTCGGGCGGCGGCGCAAACACCATGCGCAGCATCTTCATGCCGCGGATAAACGTGCGCGGCCGCGATTGCAGCAGCACGGCGCCAAACGTGCCCACTACCACGATGGCAAACGCCGCCGGTTGCACCAGCGACGACAGCTTGCCACCCTCCATGGTCTGGCCGATGGCAATGCCGATGAGCGCAATGACAACACCGGCTATGCTGGCCCAGTCCATGCCTTCTCCCTGAGGTTGGCGCGCAGGCGTGCCACGGCTTGCGTATGCAGCTGCGATACGCGCGATTCCGACACACCCATCACGGCGCCGATTTCTTTCAAGTTCAGTTCCTCCTCGTAGTACAGCCCCATCAGGATCTTTTCGCGTTCGGGCAAGGCGTCGATCGCATTGATCACGGCCTGGCGGAAATCGGTGTCGAGCAGCGCCTTCAGCGGGTCGGCGTCTTCGTCCGAACTGTAGCGGTCGAGGAAGCTGTCGTTGCCGTCGTCGTCATGGAAATCTTCGTAGTACACCAGCTGGTGGCCGCCGCCGTCGGACAGCATGTCCTGGTAGTCGGACAGCGACAGCTTGAGCGACTTGGCCACTTCCGACTCGGTCGGTGGATGGCCAAGCTTTTGTTGCAGCGTGCTCATGGCCGCTTCGATCTTGCGCATGTTCTGGCGCATCGAGCGCGGCAGCCAGTCGCTGGTGCGCAATTCGTCGAGCATGGCGCCGCGGATGCGCAGCACGGCATAAGTCTCGAATTGCGCGCCATGGGTTTCTTCATAGCGGTTGATGGCGTCGAGCAGGCCGATCATGCCTGCTTGTACCAGGTCGTCAACTTCCACGCTCGGTGGCAGTTTTGCTTTCATGTGATGGGCAAGCCGCTTGACCAACGGCATATGCTCCGTCAGCAAGGTGTTCTTGTCCGCTTTCCCTTTGACCGTGTACATAGCCTATTGTTTTACTTTCAAGCGCTAAAATGGTTGCCGCTCCCCGCCTGGAAAGAAGGCGAGCCAGCCAGCGCCAGGCGCCCCGCCAGTTGACGAAAGGCCACCGAGGCGCCGGCCAGCGGAAAGGCGTCGACCACCGCCCGCCCCAGGCGCGCGGCGCGCTGCAGGTATTCATCGGCCGGAACCGAGCCCATCGAGACAAGGTTTACGGCCAGGTAACGGCTGGCAGCTTGTGCCATATTATCGTAAACCAACTTCGCTTCGCATTCCGATGCACCGGTGACAAGAATTCCGAACGGCCGCCGACCCAGTTCCTGGTTTAATTGCTTGATTAAACTATAAGCTGCCTTGATCGAACCGGCGTTGGCCGACACTTGCACGACGATCTCGGAACTGGCCATGACCGGCACCGGGAATGCCACGCCGTCGAACTCGCCATCGACAATGACCACGCCGGTCTGCTTGATCAACACATCGAAGGCCTTCGCCAGGCGGCGGGTTTCGTCGGGGCCGCTGCGGTGCATGCCACGTGTCATCGACGCCACGGCAAAGCCCTGCGGCGCCTGGTGGATCACCTGGTTCAGCGCGCACTCCTGGCGCGCCACGTTGAGCAGGCTGGCGCCGCCGTCGAGGCCGAGCCGGCTGGCCACGCCGTGGGCGCTGGCGCACGCGTCCATCAGCAGCACGTCGTTGCCGGCGCGCGCCAGCGAGGCGCCCAGGTTGACCAGCATGGCGCCCTTGTCGTCCTGCTCGGTCGCGGACAGGAACGTGACGATGCGGGGCTTGGGCCCCGCCAGCATGCGGCGCAGGCCTTCGGCCTGGTCGAAATCGAAATTAGCCAAGGTGGACCTCGCGCAGCGGTTGGTTCTGTGCCGACATCAGCAATGGCAGTTCGTTGTCCAGATACTGGGTGTTCACCACGTCACGTTTCAGTTTGAACGCGCGGTCGATCAGGTAAGCCGGGTCGGCCAGATGCAGGTCTTCCGGCACCCGTTGGCCGTTCGACACATAGAACAGGTTGAGCTTTTGACGGATCACCACGTCGAGCACGTTGCCGATCGCCGCTGCTTCATCGAGCTTGGTCATGATGCAGCCGGCCAGGCCGCTGCCCTGGTACGCGCGCACCACTTCCGACAGGGTTTCCTGGGTGGCCGTGGCGTTCAGGCACAGCAGGCGTTTGACGTCGGCGCCGGCGCCTTGCAGCATCGACACTTGCTCGGTCACCATCTGGTCGCGCTGGCTCACGCCCACGGTGTCGATCAGTACCGTGTGCTTGTTGCGCAATTCTTTCAGCGCGATGCGTAGGTCCGCTTCATCTTTGACGGAATGCACCATCACGCCAAGGATCTTGCCGTAGATGCGCAATTGTTCGTGGGCACCAATCCGGTAGGCGTCGGTGGTAATCAGCGCCAGCTTGTCGGGGCCATGGCGCATCACGCAGCGCGCGGCCAGCTTGGCGGTGCTGGTGGTTTTACCGACGCCGGTGGGGCCTACCAGTGCGAACACGCCGCCCTGGTCGATCAGCGCATCTTCGTTGGCCATGGCCGACAGGTTGCGGGTAAGGACGGTTTTAATCCAGCGCATGCTGTCGGCGGCGTCGCGCCCGGCCGGCAGCTTGTCGATCAGGTAGCGCGCCAGGCTGGCCGAAAAACCGGCCGCCAGCATCTCGCGCAACACCGCCGCTTTTTGCGGTTCGCGGGCCTGGGTGCTGCCCCAGGCGATTTCCGCGAGCTGGGTTTGCATCATGCCGCGCATGGCGCGGATTTCGCTCATCATGTTTTGCATTTCGGCAGCGGCGCTTTGCTTGGCGCTGGCCACGGCAGTCGCCACCATGGCGCTGACCTGCTCGGCGTCGAGCTGCGGTGCGCGGGGCTGGGCTGGCGCGCTCGCTGGCACGGCAGCGGTCTTGCTGGCGTACGACGCTGGCGAGGTGACCACGCGGCGCGCTGGCTGCTGGGCGGCCTGCGGCATCGCAGGCATCTGCCGTTGCGCAGGCTGTGTCACTGGCGCCTGGAATGGCGCGCTGCGCTGCGGTTCGGTATCGAAGTGTGGTTCGAGCCGCGCATCGAGGCGCTGGCTGCGCTGCGCCAGCGCGGCGTCGAAGTCGAGCGACGGGGCCGGCTCAGCCATCGGCGAATGTGGCGCCGGCATCGCCAGCGAGGCGGCATCGTCATTGGCCAGGGCCAGGATTTCCACCATGCCATCGGCCTGGCGGTTGGACAGGATCACGGCATCGGGGCCCAGCGCTTCGCGGACCTTGCGCAATGCCTCGCGCGACGTAGGCGCGGTGAATTTTTTCACGTTCATGGCCGGCTCCCCGGGAACTGGCTGGCGTGGGGTTGCGAGGTAGTGTAGGCCATCAATGACTCCTGTAGCTTGAGCAATGCATCGCGCGGCTGCGATGCTTTTATCACTCGGACAGTGCCATTATTGACGATGCACTCAGGAAACGATCTGATGAACAGGCGGGGAAATGGGCCGCATTTCAATCCGGCCCATCAACATAGTTACTTAGCGCGGAAAACGGCATCGAGGGTGTCGGCATGGACTGAATTTTCAGCCCAGCGGGTGATCTGTTGGGTATCGGCCGCATCGATGCGTGACCGCACTGACGAATCAAGCGGACCGAAGCGAGCTTTCAACACCATGGACAACACCTCTGCCGAACCCAGCCGGACACCTTCCTGACGCCCTTCCTGATGCCCCTTCTGCAGCCCCTTCTGCAGTCCCTTCTGCAGTCCCTTTTGCAGTCCTTCCTGCAGACCTTTTTCCAGCCCTTCCTGGCGGCCGATTTCCATTCCGATTCGTTCCATTGAAGACAGGTATGGCATGGTTGCTTTCCTTTCCATTTGCAAAATACCGGTGCGTACACGCCGGTCCAGCTCCACTGGCAGGCGCATGATCCAGTCAATTACACGATACAAATTAATGATACGCTGCCGATCCCAGTTGCGCTGATAAAGTAGCTTGGTCAGCCGCCATTTGGCAATGCGGCGTTGGTGCATGCGTCCTTGGGTGCGCTGAGCCAGCAGATGCGCGACGGTCACCAGGGCAAACGGATTATCGTGCGCCAGCAATGCATCCATATCACCAATGTAATCCTGCAGTTTCGCGACGGGAAAATCAAGCCGTATCGTGCAGCCCAATAAGCTCCAGCCGAACTCCGCTGGACGCCAGGAACGACTGTCATCGGCCAGCAACGCCATGCTGGCAACCGGGCGCCGGTAGCGGTCGTAAATGCGGTAGTGGTAGACGAACATGCGCTCGGCAAAATCGGTATCGCGCCACCCCTGCACTTCCAGGTGCACCAGCACCCACTGTTCACCGCGTTCGCGCGTGTGTACCTTGACCAGCTTGTCCAGCAACCGCTTGCCCAGCTCGGCATCGTTGGAGAGCGACGCCAGTTCCTGATCGAGAAACGCATGCGGCTGCGACCAGTCGATCTGCGCATGCGCCCGGGGGAAATAAAATGCCATGAATTCGGGAAAGTGGTACATGACCATTTCCTTCCACGGCGTGTCGTAATCGTCGTTCATGTACCAAGTCTTGAACCTGGTACGGGGCGCGGTTTGATGCGGATCAAACGCGCGCCGGTCGTGGCGGAATTACGCCGGTTGCTGCCCCACCAGCGCGGTCACGCGGATGGTTTTGGTTTCCGGGATCTCGGCATGCGACAACACTTTCAGCTGCGGCAGCGCACGGCGCAGGAATCGCGACAGCAAGGCCCGCAGCGGACCTGGCACCAGCAATACCGGCGTCAGCCCCATCGCTTCCTGTTGCTGCGCTGCTTGCGCGGCCTGCTGGGCGATGGTGTCGGCCAGGCCCGGTTCGATGCCGGCGCCGTCCGGACCGCTGGCTGCCAGCGCCTGCATCAGCAAGCGTTCCAGGCGGTTATCCAGGGTCATGACCGACAACTCGTTGGTGCCGGGGAACAGCTGCTGGACGATGGCGCGGCCGAGTGCCATCCGTACCAGCGCGGTCAGGTCGCCCGGGTCTTGCGAGTGCACCGCATGCTCGGCCAGGGTCTCGATGATGGTGCGCATGTCGCGGATATGCACGCCTTCGATCAGCAGGTTTTGCAGCACTTTTTGCAGCGTGGACAGCGACACCATTTTCGGTACCAGGTCTTCCACCAGCCGCGGCGCTTCCTTGGCCAGGTGGTCGAGCAAGGCCTGGGTTTCGCCACGGCCCAGCAGTTCCGACGCGTGGGTGGAAATCAGATGGTTCAAATGGGTGGCCACCACGGTGCCGGCATCGACCACGGTGTAACCCATGCCCTGCGCCTGGTCGCGCAGGCTGGCGTCGATCCAGGTGGCGGGCAGGCCGAATGCCGGATCGGTCGTCACCAGGCCCTGCAAGGTGCCGCTGGCCATGCCGGGATTGATCGCCAGGAACTGGCCGTTGAACGCTTCGCCCATGCCCACTTCCACGCCCTTGAGGGTGATGCGGTAGGCCGACGGCTTGAGTTCCAGGTTGTCGCGGATGTGCACCGGCGGCGCCAGGAAACCGACTTCCTGCGCAAACTTTTTGCGGATACCCTTGATGCGCTTGAGCAGCTCGCCGCCCTGGGTCTTGTCCACCAGCGGGATCAGGCGATAACCGACTTCCAGGCCCAGCGTATCGACCGGCATCACGTCTTGCCAGCTGGCCTCTTCCTGCTCGGGCGCCGGTGGCGCGGCGGCGGCCGCTGCGGCAGCCGCTTCGGCCTCGGCCTTGGCAACCGGGCCGCCGCCGGTTTTTTCCTTGCGTGCCATCATGTAGCCAGCGCCGAGGATGGCACCGCCTATGGTCAGGAACATCACGTTCGGCATGCCGGGTATCATGCCCAGACCGAAGATGATGCCGCCGGTAACGTACAGCACTTCCACCCGCGCAAACAGTTGCGAGACGATCTGGGAGCCGATGTCTTGCTCGCTGGCCACGCGCGACACCACGATACCGGCCGCGATCGAAATAATCAGCGATGGAATCTGTGCCACCAGGCCGTCACCGATGGCCAGCAGCGTGTAGATTTGCGCGGCTTCGCCGAATGGCAGGCCGTGCTGGATCACGCCCACCAGCAAACCACCCACCACGTTGATGACGGTCACCAAAATACCGGCCACCGCATCGCCGCGCACGTATTTACTGGCACCGTCCATCGCGCCGTAGAATTCCGCTTCCTGCGACACTTCGTTACGGCGCTTGCGGGCATCCGCTTCGCCGATCAGGCCGGCATTCAGGTCGGCATCGATCGCCATCTGCTTGCCGGGCATGGCGTCCAGTGCGAAGCGCGCGCCCACCTCGGCAATACGGCCCGCACCCTTGGTCACCACCACGAAGTTAATGATGGTCAAGATGATGAACACCACGATACCGACCGTGTAATTACCACCGATCAGGAAGTGGCCAAACGCTTCCACCACTTTACCGGCGGCATCGGCGCCGGTGTGGCCCTCGGTCAGCACCACGCGGGTGGACGCCACGTTCAGCGACAGCCGCAACATGGTCGAGATCAGCAGCACGGTTGGGAAAGCCATGAAGTCGAGCGGCTTGACCGTGTACAAACTGGTCAGCAGCACCACGATGGCCAGCGCGATATTGAAGGTAAAAAAGATGTCGAGCACGAACGCCGGCAACGGCAAGATCATCATGGCCAGCATCATGATCAGGAAGATCGGCGCCGCCAGCGAAGACTTGTTCTGGCTGGTGGCCAGGCCTTGCAGCCATGGCGGCAATTTAACGTTGCTCAACGCGTTCATACAGGTGCTCCGTCATTCATATTGGGTTTATTACCGAACTTGTCCACGAAGGCGGGATTGTGCGGATCGAGTTCCGGCGGCACATCGAGCGCTTTCGGCTCTTCCGGCCGCGGTGCGCCGCCCTTGCTGAACATGCGCAGCTGGAACACGTAGGCCAGGACTTCGGCCACCGCCGCGTACAGCGTTTGCGGGATTTCGTCGCCGATCTCGGCATGCTTGTACAGCGCCCGGGCCAGCGCCGGCGCTTCCAGCATGATGACCTTGTTTTCGCGGGCGATTTCGCGGATCTTGGCGGCGGTCTCGTCGGTACCTTTGGCGATCACCTTCGGCGCGCCGCGCATGCCATCGTTGTATTTCAGCGCCACTGCGTAGTGGGTAGGATTGGTCACCACCACGTCGGCGGTCGGCACGTCGGCCATCATGCGGCGCTTGGCCATTTCGCGTTGCAGCTGGCGGATCTTGCCCTTGATTTGCGGATTACCGTCCGATTCCTTCGATTCCTGGATCATTTCCTGGCGCGTCATTTTCAGCTTGTTGGCGTAGTGCCAGAGCTGGTACGGCGCGTCGATGGCAGCGATCAGGCCCAGCGCGCCGACGATGTACAAAAAGCTGCTGCCCAGCATATTGAGCAAATGGGTGGTGCCGAGGCGCAGCGGTTCCACGGCCAGGCCGATCACCGCATCTTCCTGCTTGACCATCACCATCCACGCCACCACGCCCACGACCGTGGCCTTGCCTATGGCCTTGAGCAACTCCACCAGCGCGTTCTTGGAAAACATATTGGTGATGCCGTTGACGGGATTGAGCTTGCTGAACTTGGGCACGAACGCCTTGGCGCTGAACAGCCAGCCGCCGATCAGGATCGGCGATATCAGCGCCACGAACATCACCGCCAGGCCCAGCGGCAGGCAGGCGATCAGCACCCGGCTCACGTCCACCGTGATGCGCTGGATTAAAACGTTGGAATTGAAGATTTGTTCCTGGTCCAGGGTCAGGCCCGAGACCAGCGCGGCATTCAGTTGCCGGACCAGGCCATCGCCAAACGTCCACAGGCCCACGCCGGCCGACATCAGCACGGTAAACGTGGCCACTTCCCGCGAACGGGGAATATCGCCTTCCTCACGCGCCTGCTCGAGGCGCTTCGGTGACGCTGCTTCGGTCTTTTCTGCGTCGCTGTCGTCTGACATGGTCCGTCTGCCGCATGGTTTATTTCGATGTTGCCATTATCGAGGGCGGCAACATCGAACCATCGGGGGAATACGGCGGTATTTACCTGTCAGCTCAGTGATTCCGTGTGGAAATTAAGCCGGGATCGAGTCGCTCGCTGCAGGAGCGAGCTTCAGCATTTGTTCCGGTGTCAGATAGCACCACTCGCCCTCTTCCAGACCCAGCTCTTCCAGGGTCAGGGTGCCAATGGCGGAGCGGTGCAAGGCGCCGCAGTGGTTGCCGGCCGCTGCCAGCATGCGCTTGACCTGGTGATACTTGCCTTGCTCCAGCACGATTTCCAGCTGGTGCTCGCCGCGCTTGACGCAGGTTTGCGCGGCCAGCGGCGCCGGTTCGTCATGCAATTGCACGCCATCGAGCAACTGGGCCACCAGTTCATCGGTCACCGGATCTTGCGTGGTGGCCTGGTAAATCTTCGGAACGTGGCGCTTTGGCGACGATTGTGCATGGATAAATGGTCCATCGTCCGACATCAGCAGCATGCCGGTGGTATCGTGGTCGAGTCGGCCAACAGGCTGTACTTCGCGCCAGGTGAATTGCTCGGGCAACAAGGTCAGCACCCCGGGATGGTGGCTGGGCTTGCGCGAACATTCGAAATTGGCGGGTTTATACAGGGCGATGTAGACGTGTTGGCGCACCACCCATTCTTCGTCGAAGATGGTCAGCACCAGGCCGTCGGTCTCGAGAGTTGCCTTGTAGTTGTCGTGTACGACACCGGCAATAGTCACTTCGCCATCCTCGATGAGGGAGCGGCAGTACTTGCGGGTGCCAAAACCCTGCGATTGCAGGATGCGGTCCAGGGATAATTTGCTCATGGGCAGATTTTACAGGATGCGTCCGGGGGCGGGAAGGCGCGGCCCGCGCCGTATTGGAGGGCGCGCATTATTGATACATATCAAGTTCAACGATGTTTGCAGCGGTAGACTCAACTCGCGTTAGGAATTCGCCTAATGCACTAGGAATACTCAGCAGGAAGCTCACCATGACGACCACCTATACCCGTATCTTGCTGGCCCGGTCACACGCCGCCGCGCATCGTACCCAATTGCTGATCTGCCAGTGCCGCCAAAGCAGCACGCCGTCCGCGCCGGGCGCCAGCGCGCAAACCGTCTGGTACGCTCAGCAACAACAGAATTTTCTGGATTGGCTCGAGGCGGGAGGACTGGCTCAGGCCCCGGCGGAAGTTGCTACGGCCAACAATGCCAGCACCATAGGAAACAGCGGCATTGCGCCGCTGTTTCCAGCACCCGGTACGGATGCTGACGAGGAATCACAATTCTCTCAAGTCCGCATACGCGATGCGGTGAAGTAGTTCAGTCTTGGCTGATCGAGCGATGCTTCAACTTCTGACAACGGGATAAACAGTTTATATCGGCCTCCCTTGGAAAGAACTACATCACCACTATAGTCCAACTGGTCAGAGATGCAAGCAAGTCGATATTGATAATGTTAATCGCCAGGGACCTCAGCCTTAGCGTAAGCTCGGTTTCACACTGTCCACCGCCGACTTGACGGCGCCCGCGCCCATGGCGGCGCCGAACTTCTTCAGCACGCGCTCGGGCAAACCTTCGTGGGTGGTGTAGTCGATGATATCCTCGGCCCGCACCACGTCGCGCGCCACGCTGTCCACCGTGCCGTACGCGTCCGCCAGGCCCATGTCGATCGAGCGGGCGCCAGTCCAGAACAGGCCGGAGAACATGTCCGGGGTTTCCTTCAGACGCTTGCCACGGCCGGCGCGCACCACGTCAATGAACTGCTGGTGGATTTCATCGAGCATTGCCTGGGCATACTGGCGATGGCGGTCGGTGAGCGGGCTGAACGGGTCCATGAAACCCTTGTTTTCCCCGGCCGTCAGCAGGCGGCGCTCGATCCCCACTTTTTCCATCGCACCGGAAAAGCCAAAGCCGTCCATCAGCACGCCGATCGAACCGACAATGCTGGCCTTGTTGACATAAATGCGGTCGGCGCCGGCGGCTATGTAATAGCAGCCCGACGCGCAAATCTCGTCCACCACCACGTACAGCGGCTTGGCCGGATAGCCCTTGCGCAGGCGCTGCATCTCGTCGACGATCATGCCGGCCTGGACCGGGCTACCGCCTGGACTGTTGATGTGCAGGACGACCGCCACCGAGCCATTGTCGGAAAACGCCTTGTTCAGCGCCGGGATCACGACCGCCGCCGCGCCGCTGCCCTCGGATTCGATGGCCCCCTCGATTTCAATCAGCGCCGTGTGGCGGCCCAGGGTTTCCTCGGAGCCGGTCCAGTTGACGTCGAGATAGGTGGCCAGTGCGATGACAATCACCAGCAAGGTGACCGACTTGAAAAAAATGCCCCAGCGCCGTGCCGACTTTTGTTCCCGCAGCGTGGCGAACACCAGTTTTTCCAGTACCGCGCGCTCCCAGTTGCCGACAGCGACCGCTGGCGCCGCGCTGGCGGGCTGCTGTGGCGCTGGTGGCGCTGATGGTGGTACGGGTGGCGCAGTGGTGCCACCGGCATCGCCGTCGCCGGCCTTGGGGGGGTGATTGTCGCTCATGGATTGCTTATCTTGGGATTATCGGGCCGCAGGTCAGGCTGATGGTGGACGCACGTAGTCGTCCGGTTGCCAGAAAATTTGCTGCTCACGCTCGACCACGGCGATGGGCCGCAGACGGCCGCCACGGCATGGTCCGCCTGCACACACACCGGTCTCGGGAGCGTAAATGGCGCCGTGGGTGGCGCACATCAGGTACGCACCGCCCGACTCGAAGAATTCGCCTTCTGCCCAGTCGAGCTCGATGGGCATATGGGCGCAGCGGTTCAGGTAGGCATAGGCGGCGCCGTCATAGCGCACCACGAAACCGGTGGTGGCGCTGCCATCGGCGGTCACGGCAAAGCGCACACCTTTGCCGCCATCTGCCACCTCGTCGGCGGCGCAGACCCGTATTTCTTCCATCACGCGTTCTCACTCAACCATTGATGCAGTTCGGCGACCGTGGCGGCCGAATACAGCGGGTTGCAGGCCGTTAGCTGCTCAATCGGATGGGCGCCGTACTGCACCGCCACACCGGCTGCACCAGCGTTATTAGCCATTAATAAATCATGCGATGTATCGCCGATCATCACGGTACGTCGCATATCCTGCCCCAACTCCCGCGTCAGCTCTTGCAGCATGGCGGGATGAGGCTTGGAAAAAGTTTCGTCCGCACAACGGGTGGCATCAAACATCGACAGCAGTTTGACATCGTTCATGGCGCGGTTGAGCCCTACCCGGCTTTTACCGGTGGCCACGGCCAGGAAATAGCCATTTTGCGACAATTCCTGCAGCATGTCCTGCACGCCGGGGAACAGGACCAGCTCGTGATCGCGCGACAGGAAATGGTAGCGGTAACGCTCGACCATGCGCGGATACCAGGATGGATCGATATCGGGCAGCACCGCCTGCATCGCCTCGTGCAAACCCAGGCCGATCACGTGCGCGGCCTTGTCGTCGCGCGGCACCGGCAGCTTCAGGTCGCGCGCCGCGGCCTGGATGCAGCGCACAATGGTGGCCGTCGAGTCCATCAGCGTGCCGTCCCAGTCGAACACGATTAAATCAAATTGCTTTCTTGCCATGTGTTCAGCCGCTGCACGCAGCGCGCTCCTAAGAATATTTGCGATTAGTTAAGTGGTTTGCCCAAGCTTACCAAGAATCGCTCACATTCGGCGGCTAAAGGTGCGTTCAGCGTCATGATTTTTCCGGAATCCGGATGGGTGAACGTGATTTGATGCGCATGTAGAAACATTCGCTTGAGCACGCCACGTTGCGTCTCCGCTTTCAGCAAGGCGCGATTCAGGGCGAAATCGCCGTACTTGTCGTCGCCGAGAATCGGGAAACCCGACGCGGACAGGTGCACGCGGATCTGGTGCGTGCGCCCGGTTTTCAGTTCCGCTTCCAGCAGTGCAAAACCGTTGAATTTCTTCAGCAAACTAAAGACGGTATGCGACGGCATGCCTTCGGGATTCACTGCCACGCGGCGTTCGCCTTCGGCCGTCGAGTATTTATGCAATGCCAGCTTGACGTGCTGCCGCGCGTTTTTCCAGTCGCCGGCCACCATCGTCAGATACCGTTTATCGGTGTCGCCGTCGCGCATTTGCTCGTGCAGATTGGTCAGCGCCGAGCGCTTTTTGGCCAGCAGCAGCAAACCCGACGTATCGCGGTCAAGCCGGTGCACCAGTTCCAGGAACTTGGCGTCGGGACGCGAGGCGCGCAATTGTTCGATCACGCCAAACGATACGCCGGAGCCGCCATGCACTGCCACGCCGGCCGGTTTGTCGATGACCAGCAAGTGGCCATCTTCAAAGATGACCTTGAATTCGGCAGCCGGCACGTGGGCGGTATCGGCTTTTTCGGCAATGCGGATCGGCGGAATGCGCACCATGTCGCCTGCCACCAGGCGATACAGCTGGTCGATGCGGCCTTTGTTGACCCGGACTTCGCCCGAGCGCAGGATGCGATAGACGTGACTTTTCGGTACACCTTTGCAGATACGCAACAGGTAGTTATCGATCCTTTGTCCTGCGTCTTCTTCGGAAATTGTGACGAACTGCGCTTGTAGCGGGACTTGCGAGGAGGGTGACGCGCCGGGGGCCGCCGATTGTGACGGGGCGACAACATCATTTTGCATCTTCATTTGGCCTGTCTTCCCAGAAATCTCTCTAAGTCCTTCATTTTGAATATATAATCATTTCGCTGTGGCATACGCTGCAGCTGGTGTAAGAATAAAAGCATATTTTACACAGGGGCGTCCCACCTGGCCTCGCCTAATTGCAAATTCAGGGGAAAATACGTATACGCACCACCCTTGCCGATATCAAGGTTGCACCGTTGTTGTAATCGGTTACAGGCAGGGAGGCAGAATTAAAATGATTGGATTGTAAGGATAAGTACGGCCAGCCGATCAAGAGTCGGCTGGCTGTTTGATGAAGTTGATAACGCTTGCCGTTTTCGCCGGACCCCATGCTTTGCTGCAAGCTCAACGGATGGCTGTCACCAGCCCTGTAACATTTCAGCCCGGCACATTCTGTCGTGGTTGCGATATTGAATACTTGTAGTATGTAAGCTTGAGGATTTGGCTCTCAACGTTGCTGCTCACCGCCTGCTTTTCTCTGCCGTCATTAAGGGCCGCATGGAGGGTTGCAGGTGATGCGAGCCCGCGGCCTGACGTTCAGCCTCTCAGCGCCCAGTTGCGTCGGCAGCGCCGGTAACATTCCGCGCGTTGCTGCTCCGCACAGGATGGGCAATACCCCCGCAATCGTCTTAATTCTCGCGTATACCCCAAAACCTTCGTCGCCGGTTCCCACGAGCCGACGGCATAGAGATGGCCTACGGGTCGCGGAGTTAAAAAATGAAACGCATGTTGTTTAATGCTACGCAGCAAGAAGAGCTGCGCGTAGCGATTGTCGACGGTCAGAAACTGATCGATATCGACATCGAAACCGCCGGTCGCGAACAGCGCAAATCGAATATCTACAAAGGCGTAATTACCCGCATCGAACCGTCGCTCGAAGCTTGCTTCGTCAGCTACGGCGAAGATCGCCACGGTTTCCTGCCATTCAAGGAAGTAGCACGCACTTACTTCCGCGAAGGCGTTGATGTCCGTAACGCTTCGGTCAAGGAAGCGCTGCGCGAAGGCCAGGAAATCATGGTCCAGGTCGAAAAGGAAGAGCGCGGCAACAAAGGCGCCGCCCTGACCTCGTTCGTCTCGCTGGCCGGCCGTTACCTGGTGTTGATGCCGAACAACCCGCGCGGTGGTGGTGTATCGCGCCGCGTGGAAGGTGAAGAGCGCCAGGAATTGCGCGAAACCATGGATAAACTGGATCTGCCGCCTGGCATGTCCGTGATTGCCCGCACCGCCGGCATCGGCCGCAACGTCGATGAACTGCAGTGGGACTTGAATTACCTGATGCAACTGTGGCGTGCCATCGAAGGCGCCGGCAAATCAGCCTCGGGCGCGTTCCTGATCTACCAGGAATCGTCCTTGGTGATCCGCGCCATCCGCGACTACTTCCAGCCTGATATCGGCGAGATCCTGATCGATACCGACGAGATCTACGAACAAGCGCACCAGTTCATGAGCCACGTGATGCCCGACATGGTGCACCGTGTAAAGCGTTACAGCGACGACGTGCCGCTGTTCTCGCGCTTCCAGATCGAACACCAGATTGAAACCGCCTACAGCCGCACCGTGCCGCTGCCATCGGGCGGCGCCATCGTCATTGACCATACCGAAGCCTTGGTTTCCGTTGACGTCAACTCAGCCCGTGCTACCCGTGGTTCCGACATCGAAACCACCGCCTTCAACACCAACTGCGAAGCAGCCGAAGAAGTGGCCCGCCAGCTGCGCCTGCGCGACCTGGGCGGCCTGATCGTGATCGACTTCATCGACATGGAAGTGGCGAAGAACCAGCGCGAAGTCGAACAACGCCTGAAAGATGCGCTGCACCACGACCGTGCTCGCGTTCAAATGGGCAAGATTTCGCGCTTCGGCCTGATGGAACTGTCGCGTCAGCGCCTGCGTCCGTCGCTGTCCGAAGGTTCGCACGTGACCTGCCCGCGCTGCTCCGGTACCGGCCACATCCGTGATACCGAATCGTCGGCGCTGCAAGTGCTGCGCATCATCCAGGAAGAGGCGATGAAGGAAAACTCCGCCACCATCCACGTGCAAGTGCCGGTGGATGTGGCAGCGTTCCTGCTCAACGAAAAACGCGGCGAAGTGCTGAAAATCGAGAGCCGTCACCGCATCAACGTGATCCTGATCCCGAACAAGCACCTGGACACGCCACACTACAAGCTCGAGCGCATCAAGCACGATGATCCACGTCTGGAAGACAGCCAGGCCAGCTACAACCTGGCCGAGCAAGCGGAAACCGACATGGCCTACAGCAAGCGCCAGAAGGAAGAAGCGAAGCCGCGCCAGGAAGCCATGGTCAAGACCATCACTCCTGACCAGCCTGCTCCGCTGGTCGAGCGCAAGCCGGCCGAGACGGTCATCAAGCCAGCCCCGGCACCGGTGCCGGCGCCAGCGCCAAAAGGCTTCTTTGCCAAGCTGTTCAGCTTCCTGAGCCCGGAACCAGCCAAGCCGGCGCTGCCACAGCAGCCAACCATCGTGGTCAAGGCGCCGTCGCCGGACCGTGGTGGCGACCGCAATGCCGCCCGTGGCCCGCGTGGTCGCAGCCGTACCGGCAAGAATGGCCGTCCCGAGCGTGAAGAGCGCGAACCGGGCGCCGCCCGTCCCGCCGCAGACGAAACCAAGGCAGCCGATGCCGGCCGTCCAGCCCGCCCACCACGTCCGCCACGCGAACCGCGTGAAGGCCGTGAACCACGCGAGGGCCGCGAGCCGCGCGAACCGCGTGACGGCGTAGTTGCCGAAGGCCAGCCGCCACGCGAGCGTCCTGAGCGTGCCGAGCGTCCTGAGCGTGCAGAGCGCCCTGAACGCGCCGAGCGTGGTGAACGTGGTGAGCGCACCGAACGCGCCCCGCGTCCACCACGCGAACCGCGTGCCGACAAGGCACCGGTCGAAGCCAAAGTGGAAGAACTGGCATTGAACGTTGTAGTGCCGGCCGCCGGTCCTGAAGTCGAGGCCACCAGCATCCTGAAAACCGTACCGAGCACCGGTCCGGACGGCGAAGCGCAAGACGCGGCAGGCGAAGGCGATGAGCCACGTCGTCGTCGTCGTCGTGGCGGCCGTAACCGTAACCGTCGTGACCGTGACGGCGAAGGCCAGGACAACGAAGCAGGCGAAGGCAATGAAGGCGCCGATGGCGAGCAAAACTTCGCCGAGCACGATGACGCGCCAGTCACCGCCGCCGCGCCAGCCGTGGCAGCAGTGACCACGGCAGCGTCGGCAGTGTCGCCAGCCGCAGCCGAGCCAGTCCAGGCCGCAGCACCGGTCGCCGATGCGGCACCCGCCGTTGAAGCAGCCGCTGCGCCAGCACCGGTGGTCGAAGTGGCTCCAGTAGCGCCAGTGGCAGACGTTGCAGAAGTTGCACCAGCCGCGCCAGTGGCCGTTGCAGCGGAGCCGGCAATTGCCGAGCCAGCTGAAGCAGTCGCAGCAGTGGCAACGCCGGCACCGGTCGTCAACGACGTCGCCCCGGTTACCGCCGAAGCCGCCCCTGTCGTGGCAGCGCCGGTCGCACCGGTTGCTGCGCCAGTTGAAGTGGCTGCTGCGCCAGTTGAAGTGGCAGCTCCCGCACCAGTAGTTGCAGCGCCGGTCGCCGCAGAGCCAGTTGCGCCAGCACCTGCTGCTGAAGCACCGGTAGCGCCAGTGGTCGAAGCACCAGTGGCCGCGCCAGCCGCGCCAGAAGTGGCCGCAGTGGACACCGCGCCGGCGCCAGCCGAAGTGGTGCCCGCTCCTGCACCGGCTCCGGCTCCCGTGGCCGCACCAGCGCCCACGCCAGCGCCAGTCGCAGCGCCAGCCGACCTGCAAGCCGTGCTCGGCTCCGCCGGTCTGACCCTGGCAGCAACCGACCCGGCCAAGCTGCGCGCGGCCCAGGAAGCTGCGGCCCAGGTCGTGCCGCCAGTGCGCGTGCCACGCGAGCGCAAGCCGCTGCCGCCGCAAAACGACGAGCCAATGGTCCAGATCGACACCCGTCGTTGATCCGGCCAACCGGCTAGTTTAAAAAGGGAAGCCTCGTGCTTCCCTTTTTTTATGTGCCGCACTTCCGGGCGGGAGCGCCCTGGCCCGCTGGATGGCTGCGAGCAATGCGCGCTCGTGGTATCGTAAGCACCTTGCGTACCGTCCGGGCAACGCAGCAGCACCTTTCATTATCAGCAAGATTAAGATTCATGTCAGAGAAAGTCATCATGATGACCGCGCAGCGCGCCAGTGCGCCGGCCATCCCCTCCCCCCTTGAAGCGCCCACCGGTTTGCTCAGCGACCAACTGGCGCGGCCGCTGCACGACTTGCGCATTTCGGTCACCGACCGCTGCAATTTCCGCTGCGTGTATTGCATGCCCAAAGCCGTTTTCAACAACGACTATCAATATCTGCCGCACACGTCGTTGCTGTCGTTCGAGGAAATTACCCGGCTGGCCAAGGTATTCGTGGCCCACGGCGTGGAAAAAATCCGCCTGACCGGTGGCGAGCCGCTGCTGCGTAAAAACATCGAACGGCTGATCGGCATGCTGGCCGAGCTGCGCACCGTGCACGGCCAGCCGCTCGACCTCACGCTCACCACCAATGCCTCGCTGCTGGCCCGCAAGGCGCAGTCGCTGAAAGACGCCGGCCTGCAACGCGTCACCGTGTCGCTCGACGCACTCGATAACGCCACGTTTCAGCGCATGAACGATGTCGACTTCACGGTGGACGATGTACTCAAGGGTATCGACATGGCGCACCAGGTGGGGCTGGGGCCGATCAAGATCAACATGGTGGTCAAGGGCGGCATGAACGACCAGGAAATCGTGCCAATGGCACGCCATTTCAAAAACACGCCGTACATCCTGCGCTTCATCGAATACATGGACGTGGGCGCATCCAACGGCTGGAAGATGGACGAAGTGATTCCATCGGCCGAAGTGGCGCGCCGCATCGGCGCCGAACTGCCCTTGGTGCCGGTGGCCGCCAATTACAGCGGCGAAACCGCATCGCGCTGGCAATATGCGGACGGCAGCGGCGAAATCGGCCTGATCTCCAGCGTTACCCAGGCGTTTTGCAGCGACTGTTCGCGTGCGCGCCTGTCCACCGAGGGCAAGGTGTACACCTGCCTGTTCGCCAGCAGCGGCTACGACCTGCGCGCACTGCTGCGCGACGGCCGCACCGACGCCGAAATCAGCACCGCGCTGGCGCACCTGTGGCGCGCGCGCGGCGACCGCTATTCCGAGCTGCGCACCAGCGATACCGACGGCCTGTCACTGCGCGCAGACAAGGTCGAGATGTCTTATATTGGAGGCTGAATGACATCCGCAAGTTTGATCACCGGCTGGGTGCTGGCGGGCGGGCGCGGCACGCGCATGGGCCGGGTGGACAAGGGCCTGCAACCGTTCCGCGGCACCACGCTGGTCGGCCATGTGCTGGCGCGCCTGGCGCCGCAGGTGGGGGCCATCGCCATCAACGCCAATCGCAACCTGGCGCAATACCAAACTGCCGCCGCTGGCATCACGGTGGTGCCGGACCAGCTGCAGGGCTACGAAGGCCCGCTGGCCGGTTTGCAAACCGGCTTGCGCCAGTGTGCCACCGCCCTGCTGCTCACCGCGCCGTGCGATTCGCCGTTTTTGCCGGCCGACCTGGCCGCGCGGCTGCATGCGGCATTGCTGGAACATGACGCCGACGTGGCGGTCGCCGTCACCATGGAAGTCGACGACACCACTGACGGCAGTGCGCCAAGCGCGCCGCACCGCCAGCGGCATCCCGTCTTCAGCCTGCTCAAGGCCAGCCTGGCGCCGCAGCTTGACGCCTATCTCGCCACCGGCGCGCGTCGCATGGAGGGCTGGTTCAACACGCTGCGCGTGGCCGAGGTGCTGTTTGATGATGCCGCCGCCTTCCGCAACATCAATACCCTGGAAGAGCTGCAGCGCCACGAACGCGACGCCCCTGCCGCCGCAGAACCTGTCGCGGTCACGACGCCCCCCGCCACCGGCAGCGATGCCGATCCGCTGGCGGTGGACCAGGCGTCGCGCCTGATCGCCAGCCGTATCGCGCCGGTGGACGCCACCGAACCGGTCACGCTGCACGCGGCGCTGGACCGGGTGCTGGCCGCCGATATCATTTCGCCGATTAACGTGCCGGCCTACGACAACTCGGCCATGGATGGTTACGCGCTGCGTGGCGCCGACCTGCCGGTCGATGCGATGTCGGCGCCCGTCACGCTGGCCGTGATCGGCGTGGCCTACGCCGGCCGCGCTTACACGGGCAGCGTGGGCGCAGGCCAGTGCGTGCGCATCATGACCGGCGCCGCCATGCCCGCCGGCTGCGACAGCGTGCTGCCGCAGGAACTGGCCAGCGCCATCGGCGTTGACACCGTGACGATTGCCCACGGCGCCATCCGCGCCGGATCCAACCGCCGCTTTGCCGGGGAAGACCTGGCGCAGGGCGGCGTGGCGCTGGCCGCGGGCACGCTGCTGCGCCCTGCCCACCTGGGACTGGTGGCATCGCTCGGCATCGGCCAGGTGACGGTGCGCCGGCGGCTGCGCGTGGCCTTCTTCTCCACCGGCGACGAACTGCGCTCGCTGGGCCAGCCACTCGACGACGGCTGCGTGTACGACAGCAACCGCTACACGCTGTTCGGCATGCTCACGCGGCTGGGCTGCGAAGTAATCGACATGGGCATCGTGCGCGACGATCCGCACGCGCTGGAAGCGGCGCTGCGCACGGCCTGCCGCGATGCCGACGCCATCATCACGTCAGGCGGCGTGTCGGAAGGCGCGGCCGACTACACGCGCGACATCATGGCGCTGCTGGGCGACGTGGCGTTCTGGAAGCTGGCCATGCGTCCTGGCCGGCCGCTGGCGTTCGGCCAGGTGCGTGACGGCGCCGGCGACGATCAGGCGCAGGCATGGTTGTTCGGCCTGCCCGGCAATCCGGTGGCGGTGATGGTGTCGTTCTACCTGTTCGCACGACCGGCGCTGCTGCGCATGATGGGCGCCGCGTCGCCCGCGATGATGCTCCGCGCACGCGCAGCGGAACCGATGCGCAAGCGTCCCGGCCGCACCGAATATCAGCGCGGCATCGTCGGCACCGGCACCGACGGCGCGCCGCAGGTGCGGCTCACCGGCGCGCAGGGCTCGGGCATTTTGAGTTCGATGACCGACGCCAACTGCATCGTGGTGCTGGCGCATGGCCAGGGCCAGGTGGCCGCCGGCGACATGGTGGACATCCTGCCGTTCGACGGCCTGATCTAGGGAGCGTCCGGGTCCAGCTCCGACTTGTCGATCTCTGGCCCCAGCAGCAATTGCGCCGCTTCGCTTGGCAGCGCTTCCACCGACTTGAGCTTGCGCGCCATTTGGCGGCTGCGGGTTTCCGCCGATTCGATATTCTTGGCGGCGCGCTCCAGCGTCAGCTTGGTGGCGGCCAGCACGTCGCCGAACTTGGCAAACTCGGTTTTCACCGCGCCCAGCACCTGCCACACTTCCGACGACCGTTTTTCCAGCGCCAGTGTGCGGAAGCCCATCTGCAAGCTGTTGAGCAAGGCGCTCAAGGTCGATGGACCGGCAATGCTGATCCGGTGCAGGCGCTGCAGCTCGTCGGCCAGGCCGGGACGCCGCATCACTTCCGCGTACAGGCCCTCGGTGGGCAGGAACAGGATGGCGAAGTCGGTCGTGTGCGGCGGCGACACGTATTTTTCCGAAATGGTTTTCGCTTCGCCGCGCACCGCCCGTTCCAGTTCGCGCCCGGCCAGCGCCACGCCGTCGGCGTCGGCGCGGTCGGCCGCTTCCAGCAGGCGTTCGTACTGCTCCTTCGGGAACTTGGCGTCGATCGGCATCCAGACCGGCGCCCCACCTTCCACTTGGCCTGGCAGCTTGAGCGCGAACTCCACCCGGGCGCCGCTACCGGCAATGGTCTCGACGTTTTTCGCATACTGCTCGGGCGTGAGCACCTGTTCGAGCAGCATTTCCAGCTGTACCTCGCCCCAGGTGCCGCGCGTTTTGACGTTGGTGAGCACACGTTTCAGGTCGCCCACGCCCAGCGCCAGCTGCTGCATTTCGCCCAGGCCCTGGTGCACGCGCTCGAGCCGCTCCGACACCTGCTGGAACGACGCCGACAAGCGCGATTCGAGCGTGGCGTGCAGCTTTTCATCCACTGTCTTGCGCATCTCTTCCAGCCGCGCGCCGTTATCGGCTTGCAGATCCTTGATCTTCGCTTCGAGCGTGGCCCGCACTTCGCCCATCCGTGCGGCGTTCGATTCGGTCAGGCGCGCCAGCGTTTGATTCATGCTGTCGGCGAACAGCTTGAGGTTGCGGGTTTGCTCGTCGCGCGCGACCAGGCCTTGCGCTTCGAGCTGGCGCCGCATGCCGTCGAACTGCTGGACGGTGGCGGCGTGGCTGGTTTGCGCCGTGGTTTGCAGCTGCACCCGCACTTCGCGCTCCACCCGCTCGATGCGTTCGGCCAGGTTGGCCAGATCGGCGCCATCGCGGCCGGCGCCGCCGCGCGGGCGCAGCAGCGCCAGCACCTGCAGCACGACCGCCACCAGCGCCAACGCCAACAACACATAAAATTGGGACTCGGTCATGGTGGTCAATCGGGCTTGTTGCGCATCCAGTCGGCGGTCTGGAAGAAGGAGTTCATCAACCGCACGCGCAGTTCGGTATCGATGCCCACGTCTTCCATGGCCCACGCCATGCAGCGCAGCCACTGGTCGCGTTCCTGGGTGCCGATGGCAAACGGCATGTGCCGCATGCGCAGGCGTGGATGGCCGTGCGCTTCCTGGTACAGGTCAGGCCCGCCCATCCAGCCGCTGAGGAACATGAACAGGCGCTGGTTGGCGTTTTCCAGCGACGGGCCGTGCACGGAGCGCAGCAGCTGGAACTCGGGTTCGAGGTCCATCAGGTCATAAAAACGGTCGACCATTTCGCGCACGCGCGCCTCGCCACCGATTACGTCGTACAGGGTTTTCGATTCTTCAGTCATAGCCGCCATGATAGCGTACCGCGCCGCACACCGCAGTGGCCAAACTCTCACGCCAGCGCCAGCCGCTGCAAGCGCCGCGTGGACGACCAGCTCTCGACGTCGGCCAGGTCGCGGATGTCCGCGCAGGCCGCGACGATGCGCCGCAGCTGGCTGCGGTCCAGCCCCGAGTTGAGCGTGAGCCGCACCAGCGAGCGGTTCTTGGGCGTGGCCGGCGCGCAGAACATCGCGCCCACCACGCCGCGCGCTTCCAGCAGCTTGCGCAGCGCCAGCGTCTTCGGCTCGGGCCCTGCTTCCAGCGCGATGATTTGCTCGCTGCCGTCGCTGACGTTGTAACCAAGCGCCCCCAGCTCCTCGCGCAGCGCCATCGACTTCACGTGCAGGGCGATGCGGCGCTCGTCGGCGGCGGCGACAAAGTCGATGGCGGCGTCGAACCACGCCAGCTCGTGGCGCAGCAGGCAGGAACTGAAAATCGCCGGGCGCGACTCGGACAGAAAGTAACCCTTGTACTTGCTGGAACAGGTGATGATGCCGGCGCGGCCGGCAAACGCCTTGGCCAGCGACGCGGTGCGGAAATGCACGCTGTCCTGCAAACCCAGCGCCGCCACCAGCCCGGCGCCGCGCGGCCCGTGCGTGCCAAGCGAATGCGATTCATCGACGATCAGCACGCAGCCGGTATCCCAGGCGATATCGGCCAGCTCGGGCAACGGCGCCACGCTGCCGTTGGTGCTGTACAGCGCATCGACGGCGATCACGCCGCGGCCATGGCGCGCCAACTTGCGCCGCAAATGGTCCATATCGTTGTGGCGGAACGCCACCGGGGTAGCGCCGGCCGACTGCACGCCTTCCCACAATGAGGCGTGCGCCTGCATGTCGAGGTAGACCGGGATGCCCGGCTCGGCCAGGGTTTGCACCAGCCCCACGTTGGCGGCCCAGCCCGACTGCGCCAGGATCGTGTCTTCCGCGCCCAGCAAGCGCGCGAACTTGTGTTCGAGCCGGTGCTGGGCGCTGCCCTCCTGCAAATACACGGCCGACATCAGCAACTCGCCCTCGCTGCCCTGCAAGGCGTTGACCTGGGCGGCCACCAGCGACGGTTCGCCCGCCAGGCACAGATAATCGTTGCCCGCCAAAAGTACCGCCTCGGGCGGGGTCGGCTGCCACGCGTGCGGGTGTTCGCCGCCCAGCAACCGGGCGATGCGGTGCACGTAGTGGCCGTCCATGCGGCGCTGCACGTATTCGGGCATGAACTGTTCGGCCGGCAGGGGCAGCAAGCGGGGTGGCGGGTAAGCGCAAGCGCTGTCGTTGACCATGAAATTCTCCTGTTTTTGGACGGAAATTGTTATTTTGTGAAGCTCTTTTTTCACCTTGAGGCAAAAAAATCCAAAACCGATTGATTCACATCAACTGCCGATTTGATACGCCAGAGTGCGTTGCAAATCCGGGCGATCATAAGTCTCGTAGACAAGTCGATCTTTGCCATGAAACAGCCACTGCAAGAACTCTTGAAGCGTTGGAAAACCGGCGTCATGCAGTCGCTGTTGCAATACCATGGGCGCGAAGACCATGGCACCGTGCGGGTACTGCTGCTGGCCTGCATCGGCACGGTGGCGATGCCGCTGTACTACGTGATCTGGCAGCATTTTTTTCCGCAGGAATACGAGAGCCTGCCGCTGCGCCTGGTGGGCATCGTGCTGTGCGCCATTGGCCTGTTCGCGCGCCAGTTCAGCCACCGCGTGCTCGACCTGTACTTGCTGGTCACGCTCAGCTACATCTTCCCGTTTTTCTTCACCTTCATGTTTTTGATGAACCATGCGTCGGGCGTGTGGAGCGAGTCGCTGCTGATCGGCTTGGTCGTGCTGTTCCATTTCGATACGGGCGTGGCGGTGAAGGCTTACGTGATCGGCACCGCGCTGGCCGTGGGCGCGGCGGCCGCCATGGGCGAGACCGCCATCCTCGCCAGCCGCCAAACCTTGCAGCAATTGCCGATCCACTGGTTCACGATTGCCGTGCTGGCAGCGGCCAAGATCAGCCGCCAGGTGCTGGCGCAGGAAAAGCTGGCGGGCCTGGGCGCCGGCCTGGCCACCGTGGCGCACGAACTGCGCACGCCGCTCACCAGCGTGGACGCCAATGTGCGCGGCTTGCTGCGCATGTGCTCGGACGGTGCGGGGCCGCTGCCGGCCGACCGCGCGGGCACCGTCGATGCGCTGGCCCGCATCCAGTTCGAGGTGCGCCATATGAACCACATGATCGACCTGTTCCTGCTCAGCGCCACAGCGGTGCGGCGCAGCTTGCGGCCGATCGAGACGGTGTCGATGGAGGCGGTGGTGGAAGCGGTGCTGAAACGCTATCCGTTCGTCAACACCGGCCAGCAAAAGCTGGTGGTGCTCGAAGTGCGCCGCAACTTCAGCTATGCCGGTCAGTCCGAGCTGTCGGTGGTGATCTTGCTGAATTTGCTGCGCAATGCGCTGAAGGCCATCCAGCGCGCTGGCAAGGGCCGGGTGCGGATCGTGGTCGATGGTCACCACGCGCCGCCACGGCTGCTGTTCATCGATACCGGTTGCGGCATTCCGGCGCAGCACATGCCGCTGATCTTCCACCGCTTTTATTCTTTCCCGCCGCACAACGGTGCCGGCATCGGCCTGGCGCTGTGCCAGGAAATCATGGATGCCTGGAACGCCAGCATCCGCTGCGTGTCGCGCGAGAGCGCTTATGCCGTATTCATTCTCGAGTTCCCCCTGCAACCGACCCTGGCGAAATAATCATGCACCTGCCCGTCTATGCCCATCCCACGCTGACCGTCCTGGTCGACGACAGCGACTCGTTCCTGCGCAGCCTGTCGTTCCAGCTCGATCCCATCCACGCCAGCAAGACTTTTCACGACACCAATGGCGCACTGCAATGGTTGCGCCACAGCGCCCGCAGCGGCCGCGCCGCGTCCTGCGCGCCGCTGCACATGAATTTCGATACGCAAAACCAGCCGGGCGACCAGTTCAACGTGGCGCTCGACCTGGAATCGATTTACCGCATCGCCAGCCAGCCGCAGCGCTTTGCCACGCCGGCGGTGCTGGTCGTCGATTATTCGATGCCGCAAATGAACGGGCTGGAATTTTGCGAACGGGTCAGCGACCTGCCGTGCAAGAAAATCCTGTTTACCGGCGCGGCCGACGAAAAAATCGCGGTCAGCGCCTTCAACCGGGGCTTGATCGATCGCTACATCAAGAAAAGCGATGCCCAGGCGCTCGACATCCTGGAACTGGAAATCGCCACGCTGCAGCGCAGCTACTTTGCCGACCAGTCGGAAACCCTGCGCGACCTGGTGCTACTGCACAACTACCACTTCCTTGGCGATCCGGTGCTGGCCATGCAGGTGCAGCGGCTCAAGCAAGACCTGGGATTTATCGAACACTATATTTTCCCCAACCCCACCGGCATCCTGTTCCTCGATAAATTTGGCCGCACGCGCCTGATGATGATCGAAACCGAGGAAGGGATGGCCGCGCAATACGAAATGGCGCGCGACAGCGACGCCCCGCAATCGCTGCTCGATGCCTTGCAGGAGCGCCGCGTACTGCCGTTCTTTTCCGACGCCGACGGCGACGGCATGTACGCGCGCCGGATCGGCGACAACTGGCACCGCTACTGCGCCGCCCCGCAAGTGTGCGTGGGCCGCGAAACCTACTACTGGGCCCTGTTCGACCTGCCCTCCCACTACTTCCACCAGCAACCATGCGCGTACACCCAGTTCCTGCGCGAACAACGCGAACTGGCCATCGCCTGACATCGGGGTCAGTGCCGACATTCGGACACAGGCTCGTCTGTTATCTGTTGAGGCCGTGTCTAAATGTCGGCACTGACCCCGAAGCTTTTAGCTTTCGCGCAGGGTTTGTAACGGGGGTTGGCGCAGCACGCTGCGCAGGCCCAGCCAGCCGCCGGCAATCGCGCATATGGCGCCGGCCAGCAGGCCCACCATCCATACCGATGGCGAGAAACTCCAGGCGAACTTGAACTGGTACGTGGCCAGCGCCCAGCCCATGACGGCGGCGCCGGTGGCGGCCAGCACGCCGGCCAGTGCGCCTACCAGCGTAAACTCGATCAGTTGCGCTTGCGACAGCTGGCGCCGGGTGGCGCCCAGCGCGCGCAGCAGGCCCGATTCGCGGGTGCGTTCATCTTGCGAGCCCATCAGCGCTGCATACAGCACCAGCAGGCCCGAGGCCAGCGTGAAAATGAACAGGAATTCGACTGCGGTCACCACCTGGTCGAGCACCGCCTGCACCTGGCGCAGCAGGCCGCCAACGTCAACAATGGTCAGATTCGGGAAGTCGCGCGTGAGGCCGTTCATCACCGGGCCTTGCTGGCCCGGCAGGTGGAACGCCGTGATCCAGCTTTGCGACACTTCCGTCAGCGCGGCAGGGTTGATGATGACGAAGAAATTCACCCGCATCGAACCCCACTCGAGCTTGCGCAAGCTGGTAATCGTCACCTCGACGGGCGAACCGGCAATATTAAAGTTGAGCTTGTCGCCCACCTTCCAGCGCAAGGTCTTGGCGATGCCCTCTTCCACCGATGCCTCGGCCACGCCGGGACCGTCGCTGAACCATTTGCCGGCGACAATTTCATTCTCGGCCTGCATGGTGGCCATGGTGGACAGGTTGAACTCGCGGTCGGCCAGACCCTTGGCGCGGTCTTCGGTATAGGTCTCGGCCGTGACCGGCTTACCGTTGACTGCCGCCAACCGGCCGCGAATCATCGGGTACTGCGGCGCGTAATCGACGCCGGCCGCCTTCAGCCGCGCGGCAATATCATTCTTCTGTTCGGGCTGGATGTTGATGATGAAACGGTTCGGTGCATCGGGCGGCGTAGCGTTGCGCCAGGCCGTCATCAAGTCTTCGCGTACCACGGTCAGCACCAGCAGCGCCATCATGCCCAGCGCCAGCGACACGACCTGCACGATGGTGGCGCCGGGACGCCGCTGCAGCGAGGTGATGGCAAAGCGCCAGCTTTGGTGGTCGATGGCGCCGCGCAAGGGTTTGAGCGTTTTCAGGCCCAGCCATGCCACCAGCGCGAACACGCCAAACGCGGCCACGAAGCCCAGCGCCGTGTACAACGCCAGCATGGCATCGCCAGCCTGCCACAGCAGCAGCGACGCGAAACCGGCAAAGCCGATGCCATAGGTGGCCAGCGCCGCCACCTGCGGTGCATCCTGCTCGCGGCGGATCACGCGGTTGTGCGGCACTTTGCGCAGTTGCAAAATCGGCGGCAAGGCAAACGCGGCCAGTAGCAGGATACCGGTGGCCAGCCCTTGCAGCGCGGGCCAGATGGACGGACCCGGCAAATCGGCCGCGACCAGCTTGCCCAGCACTTCGAGCAGCACGTAGTGGGCGCCAAAACCGACCGCCACGCCCATCGCACTACCCGCCACGCCCACCATCAAAAATTCATACAGGTACATTGCGGTAACCTGGTTTTGCGTGAGGCCCAGGCAACGCAGCATGGCGCACGCATCGAGGTGACGGGCCATGAAGCGGCGCGCCGCCATCGCAACGGCCACCGCCGCCAGCATGGCCGACAGCAAACCGACCAGCGACAGGAAACGGTCGGCGCGATCGAGCGTGTTGCGCATTTCCGGACGGCCGTTTTCCAACGACTCCACCCGCACGCCTTTCAGGTTGCCGGCCTTGATGGCATCCTGCATCCAGGCCTGGAACGCAGCGGCCTCGGCCGCCTGGTTTTTCGATGCCGGCGGCGCGGCCACCAGCAGCCGGTAAGTCACGCGCGAACCGGGCTGGACCAGGTTGGTGGCGTCGAGATCGGCCAATGCCAGCATCACGCGCGGCGCAAACGCCAGAAAGTTGGCACCACGATCGGGTTCCGAGGCAATCAATTGGGTCACGGTAAACGTCTTGTCGCCGAGCTTGACCTGGCCGCCAACACGCGTGCCGAGGCTGCCCAGCAGGCCGGCATCGAGCCACACCGTGCCTGGCGCCGGGATGGTGTCCGCGCCGGTGCCTTCGCTTTGTTCGGCCTTGGCCGGATCCGTGGTGAGCTTCAGCCGACCGCGCAGCGGATAGCCGGGACCCACCGCCTTGAGCGACGCCAGCATTGATTGCGACTGCTCGCCCTCGCCTGCCGTGGCCATGCTGGGGAACACCACGGTATCGGTCACGATCAAACCGCGCCTGAGTGCTTCCGCGCGCCACTCAGGGCGCACCGGCAAGTCGGTGCTGACGACCACGTCGGCGCCCAGCAGCTGGTGGGCATCGCGGTCGAGCCCGCTACGCAGGCGGTCGACGAAAAAGCCGGTAGCGGACAAGGCAGCCACGGCCACCGTCAGCGCGATCAGCAGGAAGCGCAACTGGCCGGCACGCCAGTCGCGCGCGGTCATGCTCAGGGCGAGTTTGATCATGGGCAGTCTTAATTAAATGGCGGCAAAATACGCGTCCACTTCGGCCAGCAATTGCTGCTTTTGCTGTGCCGGCAGGAACGCCGCTTCGAACGCGTTGCGCGACAGGCGGTGCGCATGCGACAGGCCCAGCGGCAACGCTTCGAACGTGGCGATGAAGTTATCGTTCATATAGCCGCCAAAGTACGCCGGATCGTCGGAATTGATGGTGACCTTGATGCCGGCGTCGAGCAGCTCCATCAGGTTGTGCTGGGCCATTTCCGGGAACACGCACAGCTTGATGTTGGACAGCGGGCACACGGTCAGCGCCATCTGTTCGCGCGCCAGGCGCTGCACCAGTTGCGGATCTTCCAGGCAGCGCACGCCGTGGTCGATACGTTCGACGTGCAGCAGGTCGAGCGCGGTTTCGATATACGCGGGCGGGCCTTCCTCGCCGGCATGGGCAACCAGGTGGAAACCGAGTTCCTTGCAGCGCGCATACACGCGGGCGAATTTCTCGGGCGGGTTGCCGCGCTCGGACGAATCGAGGCCGATACCAATGTATTTATCGCGGTACGGCAGCGCTGCTTCCAGCGTGGCAAACGCATCTTCTTCCGACAGGTGGCGCAGGAAGCTCAGGATCAGCGTGGCGCTGACCGGGCTGTCCTGGCAGGCGCGATGGATGCCGTCGATGACGTCCTTGATCGGCACGCCGCGCGCGGTGTGGGTTTGCGGATCGAAAAAGATTTCAGCGTGACGCACATTGTCGGCAGCGGCGCGGGCCAGATAGGCGGCCGTCATGTCGTAAAAATCCTGCTCGTGCAGCAGCACGCTGGCGCCGGCGTAATAAATATCGAGGAACGATTGCAGATCGGTAAAGGCGTAAGCGGCGCGCAATGCTTCGACCGATGCGTAGGGCAAGGTCACGCCGTTGCGCGCGGCCAGCGCGAAGATCAGCTCGGGCTCAAGCGAGCCTTCGATATGGATGTGCAGTTCGGCCTTGGGCATGCCTTCGAGCACGCCGCGCAATTGGGGGTTCAACATGGTTTATTCCTGTTACAGATGACAATAAGAGACCATACGCATGAGCATATATCGAAGCATCTTAGCGCACGCCGCGTGCAGCCGTGATAATGTGGCATAAACGCGTGGGAAAATTGCCGTAAAATCCATACAGAACACACGGTTTTTATGAAACTTTATTCTTTAAAATCAAGGATTTGCAAAAGAGTATTAACGATATTACGACATACCTTTTGACTTCCTGCACCAATAGAGCAATAATAAATTTCATAGACGTAAGAAGCATTACGACCAACACATAAAGGCCGTCCACCGGCGATAAATTCAGCTCCGAGCCACGGGCAATCCGTGCTACTCAGAGGTAGCTCAGAGAAGCTGATCGAAGAAAAATAATTCAGAAGGGAATGACTCAGATCCAGGGCCAAGGCAGCTGTTGGAGCCTCGGAAAACCGTAGCGAGCGGCTCGCTGCTGTCCCGAGTAGCGCAAGCGTACGAAGGTACGCTGAGCAACACAGGGCAGTAGCGAGATGCGCAGTAGGTTTTCGAGATTTCCAGTTGACGGTGACCCGTGACCAGTAGGCTTACATCATCAAAGGACATTCAAATGACCATTTTTGACAACTACGCTGCACGGTATGAACGGACCAAAGAGGAAGAGATGTCCATGAAGGAATATCTCGACCTTTGCAAGAAAGATCGACTCACCTACGCCAGCGCGCCCGAGCGTATGCTGGCGGCCATCGGCGAACCGACCCTGGTCGATACCCGCAACGACACCCGGCTGTCGCGCATCTTCGCCAACAAGGTCATCAAGATTTACCCGGCCTTCCGCGAGTTCTACGGCACCGAGGAAGTCATCGAGCAAGTGGTGTCCTACTTCCGCCACGCGGCCCAGGGCCTGGAAGAACGCAAGCAAATTCTCTATTTGCTCGGACCGGTGGGCGGCGGCAAGTCGTCGATCGCGGAAAAGCTCAAGTCGCTGATGGAACACGTGCCGTTCTATTGCCTGAAAGGCTCGCCCGTCAACGAATCGCCGCTGGGCCTGTTCAACGAGGAAGAAGACGGCATCCTGCTCGAAGAAGACTACGGCATTCCGCGCCGCTACCTGCGCAATATTCCGAGTCCGTGGGCCGTCAAGCGCTTGCACGAATTCAATGGCGACATCAACCAGTTCCGCGTGGTCAAGCGCTACCCGTCCGTACTGAAGCAAATCGCCATTTCGAAAACCGAACCGGGCGATGAAAACAACCAGGATATTTCGTCGCTGGTCGGCAAGGTCGATATCCGCAAGCTCGAGGATTATTCGCAGGACGATCCCGATGCCTACAGCTACTCGGGCGGCCTGTGCCTGGCGAATCAGGGCTTGATGGAATTCGTCGAAATGTTCAAGGCGCCCATCAAGGTGCTGCACCCGTTGCTCACCGCCACGCAGGAAGGCAACTATAAAGGTACCGAAGGCTTCGGCGCGATTCCGTTCGACGGCATTATCCTCGCGCACTCGAACGAATCGGAATGGAAAACCTTCCGCAACAACCGCAACAACGAGGCGTTCCTCGACCGGATTTACATCGTCAAGGTGCCGTACTGCCTGCGCGTCAACGATGAAATCAAGATTTACGACAAGCTGCTGGCCAACTCGTCGCTGGCCGCCGCCCCGTGCGCGCCCGGCACCTTGCGCATGATGTCGCAGTTCGCCATTCTGTCGCGTCTGAAAGATCCGGAAAACTCGAGCATCTACAGCAAAATGCTCGTCTACGACGGCGAAAACCTCAAGGATACCGACCCCAAGGCCAAGTCGATGCACGAGTACGTCGATTACGCCGGCGTGGACGAAGGCATGAACGGCTTGTCCACCCGGTTCGCATTCAAGATTTTGTCCAAGGTCTTCAACTTCGACAACACCGAAGTGGCCGCCAACCCGGTGCACCTGCTCTATGTGCTGGAACAGCAGGTCGAGCGCGAGCAGTTCCCACCCGAAACCGAACAAAAATACCTGTCCTATATTAAGGAGCACCTGGCGCAGCGCTATGTCGAGTTCATCGGCAAGGAAATCCAGACCGCTTACCTGGAAAGTTATTCGGAGTACGGCCAGAACATTTTCGACCGCTATGTGACGTTTGCCGACTTCTGGATCCAGGACCAGGAATTCCGCGATCCCGACACGGGCGAGAGTTTCGACCGCGAGTCGCTGAACAACGAACTGGAAAAAATCGAAAAGCCGGCCGGCATCTCGAACCCGAAAGACTTCCGCAACGAGATAGTCAACTTCGGCCTGCGGGCGCGCGCTAATAATGGCGGGAAGAATCCGGCCTGGACCAGCTATGAAAAATTCCGCACCGTGATCGAGAAGAAAATGTTCTCGAACACGGAGGAACTGCTGCCGGTGATTTCGTTCAACGCCAAGGCCAGCGCCGAGGACGCCAACAAGCACGCCGACTTTGTCGCGCGCATGGTGGAAAAAGGTTATACGGCCAAGCAAGTGCGCTTGCTGTGCGAATGGTACTTGCGGGTGCGCAAGTCGTCGTAACGATGCAGGACCGCCCGCACCAAACCAAGGAGGCATCTTTTGACTCACCTCATCGACCGACGTTTGCAGGGCAAGAACAAATCTGCGGTAAACCGCGAGCGTTTCCTGCGCCGTTATAAATCGCAGATCAAGGACGCGGTGGGGCGCGCCATCAAGGGCCGCTCCATCACCGACATCGAAAGCGGCGAAAAAGTTTCGATACCCGTCAAGGACGTGGGCGAACCGTCGTTCGGCCACGCCCATGGCGGCGTATGGGAAACCATTAGCCCTGGCAACCAGGAATATCAAAAGGGCGACCAGATCAACCGGCCCAAGGGCGGCGGTGGCGCCGGCCGTGGCAAGGCCGGCAATAGCGACCAGATGACCGAAGACGATTTCATCTTCGAGCTGTCGCGCGAAGAATTCATGAATTATTTCTTCGAAGATCTGGAATTGCCGCACATGGTCAAAACCCAGCTGACCGCCACCACGGAATTTAAAAACCAGCGGGCCGGCTACAACATTTCGGGCACGCCGTCGAATATCCACGTGCTGCGCTCGCTGCGCGGGGCACTGGGCCGGCGCATTGCCGTCGGCGGCAGCTCGCGCAAGCAACTGGCGCTGGCCGAAGAAGAACTGCAGGCGCTGCTCGACAAACCGGTGCCCGATACCGAAGACCCGATCCGGGTGACGGAACTGCGCAAGCTGATCCACCATTTGCACACGCGGTTACTCGCCATCCCGTACATCGATCCGTTCGACCTGCGTTACAGTAATCGCATCAAGGTACCGAAGCCGATGACCCAGGCCGTGATGTTTTGCATCATGGACGTGTCGGGCTCGATGGATGAGACCCGCAAGGACACGGCCAAGCGCTTCTTTATCCTGCTGTACCTGTTCCTCAAGCGCGTGTACGACAAGATCGAGGTGGTATTTATTCGCCACCATACGGCCGCGTCGGAAGTGGACGAGGAAGAATTCTTCCATTCGCGCGAGTCGGGCGGCACCGTGGTGTCGTCGGCACTGCACCTGCTCGATAAAGTGATTGACGAACGCTACGGCGCCGGCAGCTGGAACAGCTACGTGGCGCAAGCGTCCGACGGCGACAACTGGGACAACGACTCGGTGCTGTGCCGGCAATTGCTGATCAATACCATCATGCCCAAGGTGCAGTACTACACCTATGTGGAGATCACCGATGGCCCGCCGCAAAACCTGTGGGAGCAATATTCGCAGGTGCCCGATCACCACCCCAACTTTGCCATGCAAAAAATCGTCACGCCGGCCGACATCTACCCGGTATTCCGCGAACTGTTCAAGAAGCAGGCAAAATCATGAACGACATGACCCACCCCGCCACGCCCACGCCGGGCCCGCGCGACCGCGAACCTAAATCGCGCCATCCCAACGCCCTGCCCGAGCAATCGGAATGGACTTTCGAGCTGATCGAGCAAATCCACGCTGAAATCCGCCGCGTGGCGCAAAACTTCGGCCTCGACACCTACCCCAACCAGCTTGAGATTATTACCGCCGAGCAAATGATGGATGCCTACACCTCGGTGGGCATGCCGGTCTCGTATAACCACTGGTCGTTCGGCAAGCATTTCCTCAGCACGGAAAAAGGTTACAAGCGCGGCCAGATGGGCCTGGCGTACGAGATCGTCATCAATTCCAATCCATGCATCGCCTATCTCATGGAGGAAAACAGCCTGACCATGCAGGCGCTGGTCATTGCCCACGCAGCGTACGGCCATAATTCCTTCTTCAAGGGTAATTATCTGTTCCGCACCTGGACCGACGCCGAAGCGATCGTCGATTACATGGTGTTTGCCAAAAACTATATTGCCGAGTGCGAGCAGCGCTATGGCATTGACGAAGTGGAATTGCTGCTCGACTCGTGCCATGCGATCCAGAATTACGGCGTCGACCGCTACAAGCGCCCGGCCAAGCTGTCGCTGGCGCAGGAACGGGCGCGCCAGAAGGAGCGCGAAGCCTACGTGCAGTCGCAGATCAACGAGCTGTGGCGCACCCTGCCGCGCCGCGAGGAAGAGGAAGTCAACAAGTCGGCGCGGCGCTTCCCGCCCGAGCCGGAAGAAAACCTGCTCTACTTCATCGAAAAATATGCACCATTATTGGAACCCTGGCAGCGCGAAATGGTGCGTATCGTGCGCAAAATTAGCCAGTATTTCTATCCGCAACGGCAAACCCAGGTCATGAACGAGGGCTGGGCCACGTTCTGGCACTACACCATCCTCAATCAGCTGTACGACGAAGGCGTGATCGGCGATGGCTTCATGATGGAATTTTTAAAGAGCCATACCAACGTCGTCTACCAACCGCCCGTGCACAGCCAGTATTACAGCGGCATCAATCCGTACGCGCTGGGGTTTGCCATGATGACCGACATCCGCCGCATCTGCGAGCATCCCACCGACGAAGACCGCGAATGGTTCCCCGACATTGCCGGCAGCGACTGGCGCAAGACGCTGGACTTCGCCATGCGCAACTTCAAGGACGAGAGCTTCATCGCCCAGTACCTGTCGCCCAAGCTGATACGAGAATTCCACTTTTTTGCTGTTCTGGACGACGATCACAACGAGAAACTGGCGATCTCCGCCATCCACGACAACCTCGGCTATCGTTACGTGCGCCAGCAGCTGGCAGAACAATATAATCTCGGCAATCGAGAACCGAACATCCAGGTATGGTCAGTCAATACCCGTGACGACCGTGCACTCACCTTGCGCCATACGCAGTTCCAGCGCCGTCCGCTCAACCAGCAGGCCGGCGAGGTACTCAAGCATGTGGCGCGGCTGTGGGGGTTTGATGTCCATCTCGATACGGTAGGCGCAAATGGCGAAGTCATCAGCACAATGGAGGTCAAACGCGAGAAACGCTCACGCTTTTGACTGAAACCCTCTGACATATATAGAGGGTGCTTGATATGCTAGTCATGAACAAGCCCAGCAGTGGGCCCCCTAATCGGGCATGGCTCTTGCATGAGATGAGACCGGGTTCGGGGGCGGCGCTCCGGGACCCGGTTCTTTTTTTAGGGAGGATGCATGGGCGCAGCGGGAAGTCAACGTTTTTTTGCACCAGCATGCTGTCGGCAAAACTTGGCGATTTCAGGTAGGAAACATTTGCGACCGAATTATCGACTGCGTGTAGTAAAGTTACGCGCATAAAATTCCGCAAATGGGTTTAAGGGAAAACTAAGTAATGTCCGAGTGGGGCGCTCCCCAAATGTGCGCTGTTCTGGCCGGTCCGGTGTACCATATTGGTGCAAAGAGAGCGCTAACACATAGGGAAACCCAACGAAATTTAACCGGTTTTAGGGATTAAAATTCTATGTAAAATCAAGAATTCGTATGTATAATTCGCCGACGTCCCGGATGCGGCTGTTGTTTTATGTCGCCATTTTGGGGTTTAGTAGCAACAAAAAGAGTTGGTATTGGAGAAAGCAGGCATGAATTTCAGTCACGAGAAAAGCACCGGGAAGAACTTTACAGGCATTACCATTGTCATTTTGTTGCATGTACTGGTTGCTTGGGGGATCATTTCGGGCATGGGCAAGACCCTGATAGCCAAACTGGCCCCGCCAGTGGAGACGAAGATCATCGAGGAAGTAGCACCTCCTCCACCTAAAGAGCTCCCACCGCCGCCACCTCCTCCGGAGATGAAGGCACCACCGCCGCCATTCATCCCGCCAGTCGAGGTGAACGTGCAGCAGCCGCCGCCGCCGCAAAACACGATCGCCAACGCGACCAATGTCAAGCCGGCAACGACGGAGATCCAGAAAGCGCCGCCAGCGCCGCCAGCACCACCGGCGCCGCCAGCACGCAGCGGTCCGCCAAACGTGGCAGCGGTCGCGGATTTCAGCACCTGCGCTTTGCCAGAGTGGCCGAAATCCTCGTTGCGTAACGAAGAAACGGGTACCGTCACGCTGTCGTTCCTGATCGCGGTCGATGGTCGCGTAGCCGACTCCAAGATCGTCAAGACCTCGGGTTTCCGTGATCTGGATAAAGCAGCGGTAGTAGGTATCAGTAAATGCAAATTCAAACCGGGTCTGACGGACGGCAAGCCGACGGAAGCGTGGATGCAGATGCAATATGTCTGGAAGCTGGAGTAAAAGCGAGGCAGCAGCACCGTCTCAACTTAGTAAGTTTCGTTGTCGATTACGTTCAGCGATCTGATTATTTATCAATTTGGAGGAAGCATGTTTAAGAATACCCGTTTGTCCGCTGTACTGGCCGCTGTAATGTTCTCCATGACGGCCACCGCCGCCCTGGTCAGCGCACCAGCTTACGCACAAGAGACTGCACCTGCAGCCTCGGCACCAGCAGCGGATGCGGCAGCAGCACCAGCAGCGGATGCAGCAGCACCAGCACCAGCGGCCGACGCAGCAGCAGCTCCAGCAGCACCAGCAGCAGGCGGCCACGCCGAAGTTGAAAATCCATACGGCTTCAGCGCAGTGTGGGACGCAGGTTTCGTTTCGCGCGGCACCCTGATCATCCTGACCATCATGTCGATGGGTTCGTGGTACATCATCATCGTTAAACTGATCGATCAGGCCAAGATCTTCAAGCAATCGAAAGAAACCACCGCCAAGTTCTGGAAGGCTTCGTCGATCGCTGCTGGTTCGGCAACCCTGAAAGAAGGTTCGCCATTCCGCTTCATCGCTGAAACCGGCACCAAGGCTACCGTGCACCACGACGGCGCCCTGCTGGAACAAATCGACCTGTCGACCTGGGTGACCATGTCGATCCAGCGCGCTGTTGACAAAGTTCAATCGCGTCTGCAAGACGGCCTGTCGTTCCTGGCAACCGTTGGTTCGACCGCACCGTTCATCGGTCTGTTCGGTACCGTTTGGGGTATTTACAATGCACTGATCGCCATCGGCATGTCGGGTAACGCATCGATCGACAAAGTTGCAGGTCCAGTTGGTGAAGCACTGATCATGACCGCTTTCGGTCTGTTCGTGGCAGTTCCAGCAGTTCTGGGTTACAACTGGCTGGTACGTCGTAACAAAGCCGCAATGGAAGATGTCCGTTCGTTCTCGGCTGACGTTCACTCCGTACTGATCTCGGGCGCCATGTCCACCTCCGACGCTGCCCGTATGGCCGCTAAAAAGATTGGGTAATTAATCATGTCGATGTCCGTAGGCTCCGATAGCGGAGACGAAGATCAAGTCATGTCAGAAATCAACACGACGCCCCTCGTGGACATCATGTTGGTTCTGCTGATTATCTTCCTGATCACGAGCCCGGTTGTTCTGAAGCTGATCAAGATCAAGCTGCCAGAAGAAAACAACCAGGTTATTCAGACCAAACCGGAAGATGTCAACATTGTGGTAAGCAAGGATGGCGACATCTACTGGAATCAGAAGAAAATGCGCGACGCTAATGAGCTGTTCGATTTTCTGAAGGTGGAAGCAGTGAAAATGCCGCAGCCGGAAGTTCACGTTCGTGGTGACCAAGAAACTCGCTACGAATCGATCGGCAAAGTTATTTACACGACCCAGCGCGCTGGTATTCAGAAGGTCGGCTTCATCACCGAACCGCCTGACCGGGGTTAAACCCACCCGTGCATCGCAGGCCTGGTCACCAGGCCTGCCCTTCTAAAAAGGAAACATCATGAGTATGAATGTCGGCTCCCCATCCGCAGGCGCGGATCCGGAACCAATGATGGAAATGAATATGACGCCCCTCATCGACGTGATGTTGGTGCTGATTATCATGATGATCATTACGATTCCTAAAGCCAACCACTCGGTGAACTTGAACATGCCGGTCGGCACCCCGCCGCCACCGACCAAGGACCCAGTGGTCATCACGATTGACGTCGACTTCGACGGTACGATTCTGTGGGATAACAACGTCGTTGCTGACCGCGGTACCCTGGAAGCGAAACTGGCCGACGTTGCCGCGCAAGCGGATCAGCCGGAAGTGCATCTGCGTCCGAACAAGCTGGTTGAGTACAAAGTCGTGGCCGGTGTTATGGCTTCGGCTCAGCGTCTCGGCGTGACCAAGATTGGCCTGGTCGGTAACGAACAGTTCCAATAATTAGTTCTATGTTCAACGATAGGCAGGACCACTCCTGCCTATTTCGCATTTTGAAGAAAGAAAACTTACCCATGACCAAGTTTCGTCTCGCTCATCTCGGCCTGGTAATGGCCGCTATTGGTTTTACTGCAGCAGCTCCCCTGGCAGGTTTTTCGTCGGTTGCCTTCGCGGCCGAAACAGTGCGTGCTGAAATCGGCAAACCATTGCAGGAAGCACAGAAACTGGCTGCGGCAGGAAAGAATAAAGAAGCACTGGCAAAATTGCGTGAAACCGACTCGGTCGGTAACAAATCCGCTAACGACACGTACCTGATCGAACGCACGCGCGCGTCCGCCGCCGCCTCTGCCGGCGACTACGAGACCGCCGCCAAAGCCTTCGAAAGCGTGATCAACTCCGGCAAGCTGTCCGCTGCCGAACAACCGAAATTCACTTCGGCCCTGGCCGGTATCTACTACCGCATCAAGGACTACCCGAAAGCGATTACCTGGATCCAGCGCGCGCTCAAGGACAACCCGAACGACGGGGCCATGAAAGAACTGCTGATCCAGACCTACTACATCAGCGGCAAATACGCTGAAGCAGCCAAGGAACTGTCGTCGCAGAAAAACCTGAACGAAGCCCAACTGGGCATGCTGGCCAACATCCAGCTCAAGCAAAACGACAAGGCCGGCTACGTCCAGACCCTGGAACGCATGGCAGCGAGCTATCCGAAGCCACAAACCTGGGCCGACCTGCTGCAACGCGTGCAGACCAAGCCTGGCTACTCGTCCACGCTGTCGCTCGACGTGCTGCGTCTGCGCCTGGCCAACGGCCTGCTGACCAAGCCTTCCGAGTACATGGAAATGAGCCAGCTGTCGCTGCAAACCGGCAACCCGGCTGAAGCGCTGAAAATCATCAACGAAGGTTACAAAAAGGGTGCCCTGGGCACCGGCGCCGATGCGCCGCGCCACCAGCGCCTGAAAGACCTGGCCACCAAGACCCAGGCCGAGTTCGATGGCAAGCTGGCTACCGCCGAAGCCGAAGCCACCAAGGCCAAGGATGCCGACGCACTGGCCAACCTCGGCTACGCGCTGGTTTCCGCTGGCAAGGCCGACAAAGGCCTGCCGCTGCTGGACCAGGCTGTCAAGCTGGGCACCGGCCGTAATCCGGAAGCGATCAAGCTGCACTACGGCATCGCCCAATCGGTCGCCGGCAAAAAAGCTGCTGCCTTGTCCACCTTCAAGACGGTTAAAGGCACGGACGGCACCGCCGACCTGGCCCGTTACTGGACCATTAGCCTCAACCACGCATAAGGAACCTCGAAAACCTACTGCGCGGCTGCCTATCGCCGGACCAAAGCTCAGCGTACCGAAGTACGCTTCCGCTACCCAAGACGATATCCAGCCGCTCGCTACGGTTTTGGAGGTCCCTTTAAGACATAAGAAGGCGCTGTTTGCTTCGGCAAACAGCGCTTTTTTTTCATCTTTTCCACCCTCCCCCGCGCTCACGTATAATCTTTCATTTAGCGTTCGTTTCCAGCAGAATCCCATGAAGGTATTTCGAGGTCTTCCCAACGCAGCGGCGCGCGCGCCGTGCGCGCTTACGATCGGCAATTTCGACGGTGTCCACCTGGGCCACCAGGCATTGCTGGCCCGCGTGCGCGATGCCGCCAGCGGCCTCGGACTGGAAGCAGCCGTGATGACGTTCGAACCGCATCCACGCGAATTTTTCGCGCAAAAATCGGGCGACCTGTCGCGCGCGCCGGCGCGTATCGCCAACCTGCGCGACAAGCTGCAATCGCTGTCCGACAACGGCATCGACCGCGTCATCGTCGAACATTTTTCGTCGTCGTTTGCCGCCCTCACGCCGCAACAGTTCACCGAGCAGGTGCTGGTCGAAGGCCTGCACGTCAAGTGGCTGATGGTCGGCGACGACTTTTGCTACGGCGCCCGCCGCGCCGGCAATGTCGACATGCTGCAGGAAGCCGGGGAACGTTACGGCTTTCACGTCGAAACGCTGCCCACCGTGATGAACGGCACCACCCGCATCTCGTCGTCGGCCGTGCGCGCCGCGCTCGCCGAAGGCGACTTTGTCCGCGCCGAAGCATTGCTGGGCCATCCCTACGCGATGTCGGGCCACGTGATCCACGGCCAGAAGCTCGGTCGCACGCTGGGTTTCCCCACCTTGAATTTGCGGGTGCCGCACCGCCCGGCGCTGATGGGCATCTTTATCGTCCAGGTGCACGGCCTGGCCGACCAGCCCTTGCCGGCCGTGGCCAGCCTCGGTGTGCGTCCCACGGTGGACGACAGCGGCCGCGTGCTGCTGGAAGTGCATATCTTCGACTTCGCGCAGAATTGCTACGGCAAGCAGGTGCGGGTGGAGTTCCTGCAAAAGATCCGCGACGAGGAAAAATACGTCGACCTGCCCACGCTCACCGCCGCCATCCACCGCGATGCCGGTATCGCCCGCGCATACTTTGCCCAACATGGCACCAGCGATGGTGCAACCTCGGCCACCGACCGAATTTGAGCGCGCGACCAGCTACGCGCGCCGGCTACCCAGAATTCCCCGAATATCTCATTGAAGAAATCTCATGTCCGAAAATACCAAAAACACCAAGAAGCCCGAAAGCAAATACCCGGTCAACATGACGGAAACCCCGTTCCCGATGCGTGGCGACATGGCCAAGCGCGAACCGAAATGGGTGCAGCAATGGCAGGATAAAAAAATCTACGAGCGCGTGCGCAAAGCCGCCGCCGGCCGGCCGAAATTCATCCTGCACGACGGTCCGCCGTACGCCAACGGCGACATCCACCTGGGCCACGCGGTCAACAAGATCCTCAAGGATATGGTGATCAAGTCGCGCGGCCTGGCCGGCTACGACGCACCGTACGTACCGGGCTGGGATTGCCACGGCATGCCGATCGAAATCCAGATCGAAAAACTGTACGGCAAAAACCTGCCCACCGCCGACGTGCTGACCAAGGCCCGCGCCTACGCGCTGGAACAGGTCGACCGCCAGCGCAAGGACTTCATCCGCCTGGGCGTACTGGGCGAGTGGCAGAATCCGTACCTGACCATGAATTACTCGAACGAGGCCGATGAACTGCGCGCGCTGGGCAAGCTGCTGGAAAAAGGCTATGTGTACCGTGGCCTGAAACCGGTGAACTGGTGCTTCGACTGCCAGTCGGCGCTGGCCGAAGCGGAAGTGGAATACCAGGAAAAGCGCGATCCGGCCATCGACGTCGGCTTCAAGTTTGCCGAATTCGACAAGCTGGCCAAGGCATTCAACCTGCCGCAGCTGCCTACCGAGAACGGCTTCATCGTGATCTGGACCACCACCCCGTGGACCATCCCGTCGAACCAGGCGCTGAACGTCAACCCGGAAGTGACCTACGCGCTGGTGCAAACCGAGCGTGATGGCCAGCCATTGCTGCTGATCCTGGCGCAAGACCTGGTGGAAGCGTCGCTGGCCCGCTTCAAGCTGGAAGGCACCACCATTGCCACCACGCTGGGCGCCACACTGGAAGGCGTGTCGTTCCGCCATCCGCTGCACGCAGCCGATCCGTTCTACGACCGCCTGTCGCCGGTGTACCTGGCCGACTACGTCACCACCGAGAGCGGCACCGGCGTGGTGCACTCGGCGCCAGCGTATGGCCTCGACGACTTTATCTCGTGCCGCGCGCATGGCCTCAAGGACGAGCAAATGCTCACGCCAGTGATGGGCGACGGTAAATTCGCGTCCACCCTGCCGCTGTTCGGCGGCCTGACGATCTGGGAAGCCTCCAAGCCGATCTGCGACGCCCTGCGCGAAGCCGGCGGCCTGTTCGAACTGAAGATGTTCGCCCACAGCTATATGCACTGCTGGCGCCACAAAACCCCGATCATCTACCGCGCCACGTCGCAGTGGTTCGCGGGCATGGACGTCACGCCAAAAGACGGCGGCGCCACGCTGCGCCAGGCGGCACTGGCCGGCATCGAAGAGACCACGTTCTTCCCCGACTGGGGCAAGGCACGCCTGCACGGCATGATCGCCAATCGTCCCGACTGGACCCTGTCGCGTCAGCGCCAGTGGGGCGTGCCGATGGCCTTCATCGTGCACAAGGAAACCGGCGCACTGCATCCGCGCACGCCGGAGCTGCTGGAGCAGGTGGCACAGCGCATTGAGCAAGGCGGCATCGACGCCTGGCTGGCGCTCGACCTGAAAGACCTGCTCGGCGACGAAGCAGCCAGCTACGAAAAGAACAAGGACACGCTGGACGTGTGGTTCGATTCGGGCGTCACGCACCAGACCGTGCTGCGCGGCTCGCACAAGGAACAACTGGCCTACCCGGCCGACCTGTACCTGGAAGGCTCGGACCAGCACCGCGGCTGGTTCCACTCGTCGCTGCTCACCGGCTCGATGCTGGACGGCCGGCCGCCCTACAAGGCGCTGCTTACCCACGGCTTCACGGTCGATGGCGAAGGCAAGAAGATGTCCAAGTCGCTCGGCAACACGCTGGCGCCGCAAAAAATCTCGGATACTCTTGGCGCCGACATCCTGCGCCTGTGGATCGCGTCCACCGATTACACCGGGGAGCTGTCGATCTCGGACGAGATCCTCAAGCGCGTGACGGAAGCATATCGCCGCATCCGCAACACGCTGCGCTTCCTGCTGGCCAATACCTCGGACTTCAATCACGCCCAGCACGCCGTGCCGGTCGAAGAGATGCTGGAAATCGACCGCTACGCCATCGCCAACATGGCCGCGCTGCAGGAAGAAATCGCCCAGCACTACACCCAGTATGAATTCCAGCCCGTGTATTCCAAGATCCAGAACTACTGCTCCGAAGACCTGGGCGGCTTCTACCTCGACATCCTCAAGGACCGCCTCTACACGTCGGCCATCGATTCGCCGGCGCGCCGTTCGGCGCAAACCGCGCTGTGGCACATCACGCAAAGCCTGCTGCGCGTGATGGCGCCGGCGCTGTCGTTCACGGCCGAGGAAGCATGGGCCATCTTCGCCGGCGAGGAAGCGTACGCCGCCAGCGACGAAACCATCTTCACCCAAACCTGGTGGCAGCTGCCGCAGCAAGCCGATGCCGGCGCGCTGCTGGCCAAGTACACGGCGCTGCGCACCGTGCGCACCGACGTCACCAAGCAGCTGGAAGACCTGCGCACGTCGGGCGCGATCGGTTCTTCGCTGCAGGCGGAACTGTCCATCAAGGCCTCTGGCGACAAGTTCAAGCTGCTGGCCAGCCTGGACGACGACCTCAAATTCGTGTTCATCACGTCGGCGGCGCAAGTGACCGAAGTGTCGACCGAAGCGGAAGAAGCGGTGGCAGTGGCTGCATCGACGGCCGAGAAGTGCGAGCGCTGCTGGCACTACCGCGCCGACGTCGGTGCGCATGCCGACCACCCTACCCTGTGCGGCCGCTGCTACAGCAACCTGTTCGGTGCGGGCGAACAGCGCAAGTTCGCTTAAACTAGCCGCGCGCCGGCGCCTTCGCAGTCGCCGGCGCCCGATTCGTCATCCTCGCGCATGCGGGGATGACGACATTCGCACTCCTGGATTCTTCTGACACTTTATGGCCACCAAAAAAATCTTCCCATCCAAATCCTCGGCCAGCCTCACGCCGTGGCTGGGCATTGCCTTCATCATCGTGCTGATCGACCAGCTGACCAAGATCACCATCACCCGCACCTTCCAGCTGGGCGAGGAAAAAGTCATCACGTCGTTCTTCAACCTGGTGCTGGCGTATAACAAGGGCGCGGCCTTCAGCTTCCTGCACGACGCCGGCGGCTGGCAGCGCCACTTCTTTACCGCCATCGGCATCGGCGCGGCGGCCTACATCATCTACCTCTTGAAAAAGCACGGCGGCCAACGCATGTTCTCGTGGGCGCTCACTTTGGTGCTGGGCGGTGCGGTCGGCAACGTCATCGACCGCGTGCTGTATGGTCACGTGGTCGACTTTCTCGATTTCCACTGGGAGGGCCTCGGCCATTTCCCGGCGTTTAATATCGCCGACACGGCCATCTGCGTCGGCGCCGCGCTGTTCATCCTCGATGAACTGCGCCGCGTGAACAAATAAGCGGAGAAGCATCATGGAATTGAGCGGCAAAAAAATCGTGCTTGGCCTGTCCGGCGGCGTGGCCTGCTACAAGGCGGCGGACCTGTGCCGCTCGCTGACCAAGGCCGGCGCCTCGGTGCAGGTGGTCATGACCGACGCCGCCGAACACTTCATCACGGCGGTCACCATGCAGGCGCTGTCCGGCAACAAGGTGTTCAACAGCCAGTGGGACCCGCGCGTGGACAACAACATGGCGCACATTGACGTTACCCGCCACGCCGACGCGATCCTGATCGCGCCCTGCTCGGCCGACTTCATGGCCAAGCTGGCGCATGGCGTGTGCGACGACCTGCTGTCCACCATGTGCCTGGCGCGCCCGCGCCACGTGCCGCTCCTGATCGCCCCGGCCATGAACGTGGAAATGTGGCAGAACCCCGCCACCGGCCGCAATGCGCGCCAGCTGGAAGAAGACGGCATCGTCATCTTCGGCCCCGCTGCCGGCGACCAGGCCTGCGGCGAAGTAGGCATGGGCCGCATGCTGGAACCGGCGCAGCTGCTCGAAGAACTGATCGCATCGTTCCAGCCGAAAGTACTGGCCGGTAAGCGGATCCTGATTACCGCGGGCCCCACGTTCGAAGCCATCGATCCGGTACGCGGCATCACCAATCTGTCGTCGGGCAAAATGGGCTACGCCGTGGCGCGCGCCGCGCGCGAAGCTGGCGCCGAGGTGGTGCTGGTGTCGGGCCCCACGGCATTGCCCGCGCCCTTCGGCGTGCAGCGCATCAATGTGCAAAGCGCGATGCAGATGCATGACGCCGTGATGGCCAACGTCGACCACCAGCACATCTTCATCGCGGTAGCGGCGGTGGCCGACTGGCGCATCTCGAATTCGAGCGAACAAAAACTCAAGAAAAACCCGGATGGATCGGTGCCCGATCTGAAATTCGAGCAGAACCCGGACATCCTGGCCACGGTGGCTGCACGCACGTCGCTGGCCGGCCATCCGTACTGCGTGGGCTTTGCTGCCGAATCGGAAAACCTGATCCAGTTCGGCGCCGACAAGCGCGAGAAAAAAGGCATCCCGCTGTTGGTCGGTAATATCGGCCACCACACGTTCGGCCAGGACGACAACACCATCATTCTGTTCGATGAAAACGGCCACACCATTCTGCCGCGCGCCGACAAGCTCACGCTGGCGCGCCAGTTGATTTCCGAAATTTCCAAACGCATCACCCAGCACTCGCTTTTTGCAAAGTAAATATGAATACCATCGACGTCAAAATTCTCGACCCGCGCATGAAAGATCAGATGCCGGCCTACGCCACCCCGGGTTCCGCAGGTCTCGACCTGCGCGCCTGCATTGATGCGCCGATGGTGATCGAAGCCGGCCAGACCGTGCTGATTCCCACCGGCCTGGCGATCCACGTGGCCAATCCCGGCTACGCGGCGATGATCCTGCCGCGCAGCGGCATGGGCCACAAGAACGGCATCGTGCTCGGTAATCTGGTAGGCTTGATCGACTCCGATTACCAGGGCCAGCTGATGATCTCCACCTGGAATCGTGGCCATAGCACCTTCACCCTGAACCCCATGGAACGGCTGGCGCAACTGATCATCGTGCCGGTGCTGCAAGTGGGCTTCAACGTGGTCGAAGAATTTGACAGCAGCGAACGTGGCGTCGGAGGTTTCGGCAGCACGGGCGTACAATAAAAAGATGGAGACCAGGATGGTTCGGCAGCATACTTCGACAAAATTCACTACCTTGTCCGTACTGGCGGCAGCCAGCCTGCTCACCGCCTGCTCCACCTACACGGTGCGCCCCGACGACCGCTCCAGCGAGCCGGTGGTGGCGCGCACCATCAACGAAGACCAGCCGGCCGTCACCGCCAAGATGGCCACGGCGCGCGAAGAGCTGGGCCAGATGGTAGCGCTGCAGGACCGCCTGTACCGCATCGCCGCCCCGCTCCTGATCAACAACGCCGACCTGTGTCGCGCGCAAGCCCGCAACCTGCTGGGCTTTACCGCCAAAAACCGCTACTCGTACTCGGGTGAATATGTCGACGCTGCCACCGCCGTGCTCAATTACGGCGACCGCCTGGAAGTGGCCAGCGTGCTGGCCGGCAGCGGCGCCGCCAAGGCCGGCCTGAAAAAAGGCGACATTTTAATGGCTGCCGAAGGCAAGCAGCTGCCCACCGGCGCCAACGCCGAAACGCAAGCGGCCGCCATCCTCGGCCCGCTGGTGTCAAGCAGCCAGGCCTTGAACCTGATGGTCGAGCGCAAGAACACCAACGTCCCGCTCAAGCTGCCCGTCACGCGCGCATGCGCGTTCAAAATCGACATCGGCAACGCCGACAACATCAACGCCTATTCCGACGGCCAGCGTGTGCTCATTACCCGCGGCATGGTCAACTTCGCCCAGACCGACGAAGCCATCGCCTATGTGCTGGCCAAGGACATGGCGCACAACATCCTTGGTCATGCGGCCACCACGCGCTCGGCCTACACGGTGGGCAGCATCATCGACAACCTGGTGGCGATCCGTCCCGATACGTCCATGTTGATCGGCAGCGCCGGCGTCAAGCCCATGCCGCAGGACCTGGACGCCGCCGCCGACCGCCTGTCGCTGTACATGGTGGCGCGCGCCGGTTACAGCACGGCGGGTGCACGCGCATTCTGGCAGCGCCTGGCCACGCAGTATCCGGCCACGGTGCTCAACGGGTACGTGGCCAACCACCCGGCCGTCAATTTCCGCCTGGCCGCCATCGACAAAGCCGTCGCCGAAATCCGCAGCAAGCAGGCGTCCAACAAACCACTGGTGCCGTAGGAGTCGCAATGAACAAGTCCGCCCTCGCAATCCTCGTGTCCATTGTGATCGCTGCGGCGGGCAGCGCCCACGCCGCGCAGTGGGCCAAGGTGGGCGGCGCCTCGGCGGGCGCGGGCAACGTCTATTACATCGACCGCGCCAGCGTCATCAAGAAAGACAAGACGCGCAAGGTGTGGTCGCTGCATTCGTTCGCGCAGGCGCAAAATTCGCCGGAAGGCAAACCGTATCGGTCGGTCAAGGCGCTGCACCTGTATTCGTGCGAAGACCGCACCACCATCCTGCTGTCGCAGGTGTTCTATCCCGAGGCCATGGGCAAGGGCGAGGCGCTGGAAACCTACAAGTACGAAAAATTCACGGCAGAAGACATCGTGCCCGACAGCCCGTTCGATAATGCCCTAGCCGTGGTATGCAAGCCTTAATGGGGCTTCGGGTGCCTGGCTGAAGTTAGGGAAATCCGGGAACACGGTGGCCATCAGCCACGTCAGCACCCCGCACAGCAGCACCGCCCCCACCAGCACCAGCAACAGGCGGCCGAACTTCGGCGCGTCATCATCATCATCGTGGTTCGGTTGGCTCATGGCGTTCCTGCAGGGTTTGATGAGCCATAGTATATTCCAACCATGGACAGCATCGATCTCGAAGTACTCAAAACCAGCGCCGCGTGGATTGCCTCCGGGCGCCGCTGCGAACTCATTACCGTCATCAAGACCTGGGGCAGCAGCCCGCGCCCCATCGGCGCCACGCTGGCCATCTGCGAAGACGGCACCGTGGTCGGCTCGGTCTCGGGCGGCTGCATCGAAGATGATTTGATTGCGCGCGTGCGCGACCACGGCATCAGCCGCACCGTGCCGGAAATCGTCAGTTACGGCATTACCGCCGACGAGGCGCATCGCTTTGGCTTGCCGTGCGGCGGCACCATCGAACTGTCGATCGAGCCGTTATCGGCCAGCAGCCGCATCGCCGAACTGCTCGAGCGGCTCGACCAGCATGAGCTGGTGCAGCGCCGGCTCGATTTGCACACCGGCGCCGTGGAGCTGTCGAAGGCGGCGCCGGGCGCGCAGATGCAGGTGGGCGAGCGCGCGATGGTCACGCTGCACGGCCCGCGCTGGCGCCTGCTCATCATCGGCGCCGGCCAGCTGTCGCGCTTCCTGGCGCAGATCGCCACGGCCATGGACTACCACGTGATCGTATGCGACCCGCGCGAGGAATACCGCGCCGGCTGGCACGTGGACGGCGTGCAGCTGGTGCACGACATGCCCGACGATATCGTGCTGGCCATGCAGCTCGACCACCGCAGCGCCGTGGTGGCGCTCACCCACGATCCCAAGCTCGACGACCTGGCGTTGATGGAAGCGCTCAAATCCGACGCGTTTTACGTGGGTGCCATCGGCTCGCGCGTGAACAACAGCAAGCGCCGCGAACGGCTGCTGGAATTCGACCTCACGCCCGCGCAACTGGCGCGCCTGCACGGCCCCATCGGCCTTTACATCGGCAGCAAGACGCCGTCCGAAATCGCCATCTCGATCCTGGCCGAACTCACCGCCATCAAGAACGGCGTCCCCACCGGCATGCTGGTGCCGCACGCCGCGGCCCCCACCGCGCCGGGCGCAGTGGCGTGCGTAGTGGAGACTGGCGCGGTCTGACGCTGCGTTAGCAATTCAAAAGCAAAAAACGGCTGGCGCGGCGCATGCCCACACGGGATAATCGCCGCATGACCACCGCCAACCTGCTCCGCCTGATCTTCCTCGCCGCCATCTGGGGCGGCTCCTTCCTGTTCATGCGCATTGCCGCGCCCGTGCTGGGCGCGCCGGTGCTGATCGAATACCGGGTGCTGTTTGCCGCCCTGTTCCTCGGCGTGATGGCGCTTGCCCTGAAAAAACCGCTCGACCTGCGCCGCCACTGGCAGCACTACCTGATCCTGGGCCTGGTCAATTCCGCACTGCCGTTCCTGCTGTTCGCGTTTGCCGCGCGCACCTTGTCCGCATCGCTGATGGCGGTACTGAACGCCAGCACGCCGCTGTGGGGCACGCTGATCGCGGCAGTATGGTCGCGCCATGCCATCAGCCCCAAGGTGGCCGTGGGCCTGGTGCTGGGCGCGTGCGGCGTGGCGCTGCTGGTGGGCTTCGACCACGTCAGCACCAAGCCCGGCGCCGGCCTCGCCATTGCGGCCGTGCTCACTGCCTCGTTCATGTACGGCGTGGCCAGCAATTACACCCGCAGTGCGACCAGCGCCCAGGGCGTGGAACCGTTCGCCAATGCGCACGGCTCGATGTGGGCGTCGGCGCTGCTGGTGCTGCCGGTGGTGCCGTTCTTCCCGGCGCCCGCCACACCGACCACCGGCGAGATGGGCGCGGTGATTGCACTGGGCGTGTTGTGCAGCGGCGTGGCTTACCTGATCTACTTCCGCCTGATCCAGGACGTGGGGCCGTCGTCGGCGCTCACGGTGACCTTCCTCAGCCCCCTGTTCGGCATCCTGTGGGGCGTGCTGTTCCTCGGTGAATCGGTGGGCTGGTACACGTTTGCCGGCGCCGCCATCGTCATCGTCGGCACCGCGCTGGTGACGGGCTTCCGCCCCAACTTTGGCGCGCTGCGCAAGGCCCGCGCCACATGAGCAGCTTTACGCTCGCGCTGCCGCCCGGCTACCGGCTGGGCGACGTCTTGGCCTTCCACCGGCGCGATGCCGAAGCGGTGGCCGAGCAGGTCACGGATAACGGCCTGCGCAAGGGCGTGATGCTGGCTGGCGTGCCGGTACTGCTCGACGTGGTCTTCGAAGGCCGGTTCGATCAAGCCGCCGATCATGCCATCGCCCCCGGCCGCGCAGTATGCACCGTGCACGCCGACGGCAAGCTGTCCGCCGCCGCGCGCCGCCGCATGCACGATCAGGCGCATGACGCCATGCTCAACATCCTCGGCCTGCGCATCGATCCGGCGCCGTTCTGCGCAGCCGCCGCACTCGACCCGCTGCTCGGTGACCTGGTGCGTGCGCAACCGGGGCTGCGCATCGTGCAATCGGCCACCGTGTTTGAAGCGCTCACCTGGGCCATCATTGGTCAGCAAATCAACCTGTCGTTTGCCATCGCGCTGCGCCGCACTTTCATCGAACAGGCCGGACGCCGGCACAGCAGCGGCTTGTGGTGCTACCCGGCCGCGACGGATGCCGCCGCGCTCGATATCGAGGCATTATTAAGTCGAAAATTTTCGCGCGCGAAAGCGGAAACGCTGCTGCGCCTCGCCCGGCTGGTGGACAGCGGTGCGCTGGATCTGGACATTTCGCCCGCCAACAGCATCGAACAGATTGCGGCGGCGCTGCTGGCCGTGAAAGGCATTGGTCCGTGGACGGTCAACTACGCCCTGCTGCGCGGCTACGGCTATGCCGACTGCTCGCTGCACGGCGACGTCGCCATCCGCGCCGCACTGCAGGCGCTGCTGAAAGAAGACAGCAAACCCGATATGGCGCGCACCGAACAACTGCTGGCGCGGTACGCGCCGCACCGGACCATGGCGGCGGCGCACTTGTGGGCCAGCCTGCAGCCGCGCGGGGCCGAGTAAATGCGCTGGTACCCCACGTAACGTCAGGTTGCGTCAAGTTGCATGGCGCAGATGTGAAAAAACCGCTGACTTCTTGCGAAATCAGCGGTTTTAGTATTTGGTTGCGGGGACAGGATTTGAACCTGTGACCTTCGGGTTATGAGCCCGACGAGCTGCCAGACTGCTCCACCCCGCGTCTGTATGGATGTATTATAGGGCACATTCCGGGATTAGGCAATATTAATCCCAGAATGATTGCCGATAGGCCGAATAAATCCGCAGACAACGCTTGCGCGGCCATGTCGCAGGCGCGCAATCGGTGTAAAGTAGGCAAATGAGCAAACAATTCCGACCTGTCAGTTACCTCCTATGAAATATTGTTCCGAATGCGCCGCCGCCGTCACGCTGGCGATCCCGGCCGGCGACAACCGTCCCCGCCACGTCTGCACCAGCTGCGGCACGATCCACTATCAAAATCCCAAGATGGTGCTCGGTTCGATCCCGGTATGGGAACGGGACGGCGAACTCAAGATATTGCTGTGCAAGCGCGCGATCGAACCGCGCCACGGTTACTGGACCCTGCCCGCCGGCTTCATGGAAAACGGCGAGACCACGGCGGCAGCGGCCATCCGCGAAACCGAGGAAGAAGCCGGCGCCCATATCGCACTTGGCAAACTGTTCTCGCTGCTGAACGTGGTGCGCGTGCAGCAAGTCCATATGTTCTACTTGGCCACCCTGCTCGACCTCGATTTCGCGCCTGGCGAAGAAAGCCTGGACGTGCAACTGTTCAGCGAAGCCGAGATTCCATGGGACGACCTGGCCTTCCCCACCATCCGCGCCACGCTCGAACTGTTCTTTGCCGACCGCGCACGGATGCGTGAACACGGCGGCGACTACGGCTTCCACGACCACGACATCCACCGCGCCATGCGGTCCGACGCCACGTGATTCCCTGGCTCGATACCGATACTCCTTTTCCCGACGTCTCGACCGCGTTGACGCACGAGGCGCCCGGGCTGCTGGCGGCCGGCGCCGACCTGTCCCCGCAGCGCTTGCTGATGGCCTACAAGAATGGCATCTTTCCGTGGTTTTCCGAAGGCCAGCCGATCCTGTGGTGGAGTACCGATCCCCGCATGGTCTTGCAGACCGCGCAGTTTCGCGTGAGCGACAGCCTGCGCAAGACCCTGCGCAAGGTGGAGCGCGACCGCACCAGCGCCAACGGCCGCTGGCAGGTACGCTTCGACAGCGCGTTCGAGGATGTGATGCGGGCCTGCGCCGCACCGCGCCGCGACGGCCCCGGCACCTGGATTTCGGCAGACATCATGGCCGGCTACACGGCCTTGCACCGGCTCGGCTACGCCCATTCGTCGGAGCTGTGGCTCGACGGCCAGCTGGTGGGCGGCGCGTATGGCGTTTCCATTGGCCGCATGTTTTACGGCGAATCGATGTTCGCGCGCGTGACCGACGGCTCGAAGATCGCGCTGGCCTACCTGGTGCGCTTTCTGCACGAACACGGCGTGCAGATGATCGACTGCCAGCAGGAGACCGGCCACCTGGCCTCGCTGGGCGCCGCGCCGATCCCCCGTGCCGCGTTTTTAGCGCATCTGCGCAACACTATTGAATTGCCTCAGATCATTAACTGGGAACCGATTGCACCGCTGGCGCCACGCAGTTAAGCTGGGAACAGCAAGCTGTGACACGGTTCATCAATAAACGTTATTATTGTTCACGATAAAACCGCAGACTATTACCGACCCAGGACCGGCATGACGCACCTGAACGAACTGCCCTTTGCGACGCTGCAGTTTTACACGACCGCCCCCTACCCGTGCTCGTATCTCGATGCGCGGCAGGCGCGCTCGCAGGTGGCTACCCCATCCCATCTCATCAATGCCGACGTGTATTCCGAGTTGGTCAAAAACGGCTTCCGGCGCAGCGGCATTTTTACCTATCGCCCGTATTGCGATGGCTGCCAGGCCTGCATTCCGGTGCGGGTGGTGGCCGACCAGTTCGTTCCCAGCCGGGGTCAGCGCCGGGCCTGGGTGCGTCACGGCGACCTGATTGCCGGCGTGGCAACCTTGTCGTTCTCCGACGAACACTACGACCTGTACCTGCGCTACCAGAGCAAGCGCCACGCGGGCGGCGGCATGGACCAGGACAGCCGCGACCAGTACGCGCAATTCCTGCTGCAAAGCCGGGTCAACACGCGGCTGGTGGAGTTCCGCGAACCGGGCGGCATGCTGCGCATGGTCAGCATCATCGACGTGCTGTCCGACGGCCTGTCGTCGGTGTACACGTTTTTTGACCCCGACGTGGAAGGCGCATCGTTTGGCACCTTTAACATCCTCTGGCAAATCGCCCAGGCACGCGAGCTCAAGCTGCCATACGTGTATCTCGGCTATTGGATCAAGGAAAGCCAGAAGATGTCCTATAAAACCAACTTCAAACCGCTGGAAGCGCGCATCAAAGGCGTGTGGAGTGTACTGGGCGACTGATAAAATACGGGCGAATAACCTCCAGAGCCCCCTCATGTCCCAAAACTTCCTGTATTCCCTGGCCCGTCCGCTGCTGTTCTCGATGGACGCCGAGCAAGCCCACCACACTACCCTGCCGGCCCTGAAGCGCGCCGCCGCCCTGGGACTGACCAAGCTGATCCGGCAACCGGCCGCCGATCCGCGCACCGTGATGGGCATCACGTTCAAGAACCCGGTGGGCCTGGCGGCCGGCCTCGACAAGGATGGCGCGTACATCGATGCGCTGGCCGACCTCGGTTTCGGTTCGATCGAAGTGGGCACCGTGACACCGCGCGCGCAAGCGGGCAATCCCAAGCCGCGCATGTTCCGCCTGCCCGAAGCGCATGGCATCATCAACCGCATGGGTTTTAATAATGGCGGCGTCGATGCGTTCGTGGCCAATGTGCAGTCGTCGCGCTTTTACCAGGACAAGACCGGTGTACTGGGCCTGAACATCGGCAAGAATGCCGACACCCCGATCGAGCGCGCCACCGACGACTACCTGCACTGCCTGGAAAAAGTCTATCCGTACGCCAGCTATGTCACTGTCAACATTTCGTCACCGAACACCAAGAACCTGCGCCAGCTGCAGGGCGGCTCGGAACTCGACGGCCTGCTCGGCACGCTGAAGGCGGCGCAGCTGCGGCTGGCCGACCAGCACAAGCGCTATGTGCCGCTGGCGCTCAAGATCGCCCCCGACATGGATGGCGACCAGGTCAAGAATATTGCCGATGCGCTGGTGCGGCATCAAATCGATGGCGTGATCGCCACCAACACTACGCTCAGCCGCGATGCCGTGGTCGGCATGCGCCATGGCGCCGAAGCGGGCGGCCTGTCGGGTGCGCCGGTGTTTGCGCTGTCGAACACGGTCATCAAACTGCTCAAGGCCGAGCTGGGCGATGCGTTGCCGATCATCGGCGTGGGCGGCATCATGCGCGGCGCCGACGCCAAAGTTAAAATGGACTGCGGCGCGCAACTGGTGCAGCTGTACAGCGGCTTGATTTATGCGGGTCCGGCACTGGTGCGCGATTGCGCCGACGCCGTGCGCGCCAAATAAAAGGAATCCACATGGAAAAGACCACGCTGGGCACCAGCGGCCTCAAGGTATCCAAAATCTGCCTGGGCACCATGACCTTCGGCGAACAAAACACCGAAGCCGACGCCCACAGCCAGCTCGACTACGCGTTCGAGCGCGGCATCAACTTCATCGACACCGCCGAAATGTACCCGGTGATGCCGCGCGCCGAAACCCAGGGCTCCACCGAGCGCTACATCGGCAGCTGGCTGAAAAAGACCGGCCTGCGCGACCAGGTGGTGCTGGCCACCAAGGCAGCCGGTCCCAATGCCAACATGAAGTGGATACGCGGCGGCAAGCAAAACCTCGACGCTGCCAGCCTGCGCGCGGCCGTCGACACCAGCCTGCAGCGGCTGCAAACCGACCATATCGATTTATACCAATTGCACTGGCCCAGCCGCAACACGCCGATCTTCGGCAACAGCGTGTTCAATCCCGAGCACGAGCGCAACAGCGTGGCCATCGAAGACACGCTGGCGGCCCTGGGCGACCTGGTAAAAGAAGGAAAAATTGGCGCGATTGGCGTATCGAACGAGTCGTGCTGGGGCGTGAGCGAATTCATCAAGCAGGCCGAACTGAAAGGCTTGCCGCGCATCGCCACCATCCAGAATCTGTACAACCTGACGGCACGCCACTACGAAACCAGCTTGCTCGACGAAACCTGCTTCCGCGAAAACGTCGGGCTATTGGCGTACAGCCCGCTGGCGTTCGGCCAGTTGACGGGCAAGTACCATGACGATCCGCAGGCGCACGGCCGGCTGACCATCTTCCCGCCCACCTGGAGCCCGCGCTACCTGCGCCCCAACGTGCTGGAAGCGGTGGCGCAGTACACCAGGCTGGCGCGCGACAACGGCATGACGCCGACCCAGCTGGCGCTGGCCTGGTGCTATTCGCGCTGGTTCGTGGCCTCCACCATCATCGGCGCCACCAGCGTGGCGCAGTTGAAGGAAAATATCGATGCATACGAGGTCAAACTGTCGCAGGACGTGATCGACCAGGTCAACGCCATCCACGCCCGGATTACCAATCCCGGCCAATAAGCCGCTCGCCCAGTTAGCCGCTCGCCCAATTAGCCGCTCGCCGAATTAGCGCTCGCTTACGCGGCCAGTACCGGCCGCGACGGCGCCGCCAGCTTGAAGATGCCGACCGCCTGCGCCAGCAAGGCCGCCTGGTCGCGCATGCTCTGCGCGGCGGCGGCCGCCTCTTCCACCAGGGCGGCGTTTTGCTGCGTCACATCGTCGATCGAGACGATCGCCTGATTCACCTGCTCGATGCCGGTACTCTGCTCGGTACTGGCGGCGCTGATCTCGCGCATGATCTCGGCCACCTGCTGCACGGCCTTGACGATCCCGTCCATGGTTGCGCCGGCCTGGTCCACCAGCACGGTGCCGGCATCGACGGTTTGCACCGAGTGTCCGATCAGCTGCTTGATTCCCGGGCGGCCGATGCCGACCGCTGCGCCAGCGTGCGCACCTCGGACGCCACCACCGCGAAGCCGCGCCCCTGTTCGCCGGCCCTGGCCGCCTCCACGGCCGCGTTCAGGGCCAGGATGTTGGTCTGGAACGCAATGCTGTCGATCACGCTGATGATGTCGACAATCTTGCCCGAACTTTCCTTGATCGCGCCCATGGTGGTAATCACCTGCCCCACCACCTGTCCGCCGCGGGTGGCGAAGTCCGAGGCGGAGCCCACCAGCCGAATCGCCTGCCGTGCATTCTCGGCGTTCTGGCTCACGGTGGACGTCAATTCCTCCATCGACGACGCAGTTTCCTCGAGGCTGGACGCCTGCTGCTCGGTACGGCTGGACAAGTCCTGGTTGCCGCTGGCGATCTCGCTCGATGCGGTGGCAATGGTCTCGGTACCGGAGCGCACCTGCCCCACCGTGCGCGACAGGCTGTCGTTCATGCCGATCAGGGCGCGCAGCAACTGGCCGGTCTCGTCGGTGGTGTGACACTCCATGCGCGTGGTGAGGTCGCCGCTGGCCACCGCCTCGGCCATGCCAACCGCGCGGTTGAGCGGTCGGGTGATGCTGCGCGTAATCCACCACAGCACCGATGCCGTCAGCGCCGTGGCCAGCACCGTCAATACGATCATGGTGAGGCGCGACCGCGAATATGCGGCATCGGCCACCACGCTGGCCTGCTCGACAGCGGCGTTCTGAAATTTGACCAGGTCGGCCAATGCATTCATGTACGCGGTCTGTTCCTTGCGCACGGTGGTGAGCAGGTAGGTGACGGCCGCATCACGCCGGCTGGCATCGCCCGACATGGCCACGAAAGCGGTCTGCACCACCGCGTATTTTTCGCGCGCGGCCAGCACCGCTTGCAGGTGCGCCTGGCTTTGCGGATCGTCATCGTCGGCGATCAGCACCCCGAGTTTTTCGAGCCGCGCCGTGTTTTCCACCTTGCGCTGGTCCACCCGCGCCAGCTCGGCCTTGACGACCGCGGGATCGCTGGACAGCATGGCATTGCGCATGGCACGCGCGATGTCGTTCAGGCCGCCAATGGTCTCGTAAGCGAGGATGACCTTGGGTACCTTGTCGGTCGCGAGATCGTCGGTATCATGATTCAACTTGCCCAGGTTGACGATGCCGATGGCGGCAATCGCCACCATGAAGACGATGGACATGCCCAGCCCGGCAGCCAGGCGGCTGCCGATTTTCCAATTCCCGATAAACATGGTTTGCTCCAGGTAGTACCGCTGGCGGTGATCGCTGCACGCTGCAACGACGGTGGCAAACCAGTATAGGAGTTTTGTTCAGGGATATCGGAAAAATCGCTGGCGACGCGCGCTGATGTGCAAAGGCCGCCACAGCGGCGGCCCGGGGGTCAGGGTTCGCTGCCGCCGTTGAGGGCAGCCTCAATATCGGCGCGCGTCAGATCGGGTGCAAATTGCAAAATGAAATCGTACGCGTACGACCGCAGGTACGCACCACGGCGCACCGCCAGCCGGGTGGTGTTCGACGCGAACAGGTGCGAGGCTTCCACCGCGCGCATGCCCTTGTCGCGGCCGTGATCGAACGCCATCGACGCCACGATGCCCACGCCCAGTCCCAGCGACACATATTGCTTGATGACGTCAGAATCCATGGCGGTGAGCACGATGTCGGGTTTGACGCCGGCCTGCTCGAACGCCGCATCGATATGGCCGCGTCCGGTAAAGCCCACGTCATACGTTATCAGTGGGAACTCGGCTAGGTCTTCCAGCCGGATCGGGCTGCGCGACAGCAGCGGGTGGCCGTCCGGCACCACGATGATGTGGCTCCAGCGGTAGCACGGGAACGACACCAGATCGGGGAACGCCGACAAGCCCTCGGTGGCGATGCCGATGTCGGTTTTACCGGACAAGATCCATTCGGCGATGTGCTCGGGCGCGCTCTGCTGCAAGGCGATGCGCACGTCCGGATACGCGGCGCGGAAGCCCTGCACCACTTTCGGCAGCGCATAGCGGGCCTGGGTGTGGGTGGCCGCCACGCTCAGCGTGCCGCTTTGCTGGCCCGTGTATTCGAGGCTCGCTTGCTGCAAATTCTCGGCCTCGATCAGCAGGCGGTCGATGATTTTCAGGATGCCTTTACCAGGCTCCGTCATGCCGGTCAGGCGCTTGCCGTTGCGTTCGAAAATCACCACGCCCAGTTCGTCTTCGAGTTCGCGGATCTGGCGGCTCACGCCAGGTTGCGACGTGAACAGCGCGTTGGCTACTTCGGTCAGGTTGTAGCCGCGGCGGGCGGCTTCGCGGATCGACCGCAGTTGTTGGAAATTCATAAAGGTGCTCCTGCATCGACAAACACGTGCAGGCGCTTGGGCCGCACGACCAGGGTCTCGCCCTCTTTCAATTGCAAATTGGTGAAGCGTTCGTTCGACATCACCGCCTCGATCAGCTCGGACGTATCGCCGCGCTCCAGGTCGAGCTGGGCCAGCGGACCAATCGCGTGCGCGCGGCGCAGCTTGACCACGATGCCTTCCGCGCCTGGCGTGTAGCGGTCGATTTCCAGGTCATGCGGACGCACGTACGCCGTGCCCTTGCCGTTCTTGGCTTCGCCATTCTGCTGGCCCGGCACCTGGAAGCTGGCGTCGCCGCTGGCCAGGATGCCGTCCTGCACACGGCCATGGAACATGTTCACGTTGCCGAGGAAGCCGTACACGAATGGCGAGGCCGGGTGGTTGTACACCTGGTCCGGGGCGCCGATCTGTTCCACGTTACCCTTGTTCATCAGCACGACCTGGTCGGCCACTTCGAGCGCTTCTTCCTGGTCGTGGGTCACGAAAATACTGGTCACGTGCAGGTCGTCGTGCAGGCGGCGCAGCCAGCGGCGCAGTTCCTTGCGCACCTTGGCGTCGAGCGCACCAAACGGTTCATCGAGCAGCAGCACGCGCGGTTCCACCGCCAGCGCGCGCGCCAGCGCGATGCGCTGACGCTGGCCACCGGACAGCTGCGGCGGATAGCGGTCGGCCAGCCAGTCCAGCTGCACCAGCTCCAGCAAGTCTTTGACCTTGCGGCGGATCTGGTCTTCAGACGGCCGCTCGGCGCGCGATTTGACGCGCAGGCCGAACGCGACGTTCTCGAACACCGTCATGTGCTTGAACAGCGCATAGTGCTGGAACACGAAACCGACCTGGCGCTCGCGCACGTGGCGGTGCGACGCATCGTTATTGTCGAGCAGCACCTGGCCGGAATCGGGATGTTCAAGCCCGGCAATAATGCGCAACAAGGTGGTCTTGCCGCAACCGGATGGGCCCAGCAGCGCCGTCAGTTCGCCCTGCGGAAAATCGAGCGAGACATTGTTGAGGGCGACGAAATCGCCGAAACGTTTATTGATGTTCTTAACTTCGATCGTCATGTTACTGCTCCTTGATACGGGCATCTTCGACGCGCGATTCGTTCAGGCGCCAGGAGATAAAGGATTTCAGGGCCAGCGTCACCAGGGCCAGCAAGGCCAGCAGGGACGCCACGGCAAAGGCTGCTGCAAAGTTGTATTCGTTGTACAGAATTTCCACTTGCAGCGGCATGGTGTTGGTCTCGCCACGGATGTGGCCCGACACCACCGACACCGCGCCGAACTCGCCCATCGCACGGGCGTTACACAGGATCACGCCGTACAGCAGGCCCCACTTGATGTTGGGCAGCGTCACGCGGCGGAACGTATTCCAGCCCGAAGCGCCCAATACGATGGCCGCTTCTTCTTCTTCGCTGCCCTGCGCCTGCATCAGCGGAATCAGCTCGCGCGCCACGAAGGGAAACGTCACGAAAATCGTGGCCAGCACAATGCCCGGCACCGCGAACAAAATCTTGATGTCGTGCTTATAGAGCCACTCGCCAAACCAGCCCTGGGCGCCAAACAGCAGCACGTAGATCAGGCCGGAAATCACGGGCGACACCGAGAACGGCAAGTCGATCAGGGTCAGCAAAAAGCTTTTGCCACGGAATTCGAACTTGGCGATACACCACGACGCGGCAATCCCGAACACCAGGTTCAGCGGCACGGCAATCGCGGCCGTAATCAGGGTCAGCTTGATGGCCGAGATCGCATCTTCCTCGATGATGGCCGCCAGGTACGCTTCCCAGCCCTTGCGGAACGCTTCGGCAAACACGGCGACCAGCGGCACGAACAGGAACACGGTCAGGAACAACAGCGCAACGGCAATCAGTACATTGCGCACCCAGCGCGGCTCGAGGGTTTGCGGCGCCGACGGCAGCTCGCCACGACGGGCCGGAGTAGTTGGAACAGCGCTCATTATTTACCCGACTTTCCGCGAGCCCAGGCTTGCAAGAGATTGATACCCAACAGCATGAGGAACGACACCACCAGCATCACGACCGCAATCGCGGTGGCGCCGGCGTAGTCATACTGCTCAAGCTTGGTGATGATAAACAGCGGCGTGATTTCCGACACCATCGGCATATTGCCGGCGATAAAAATCACGGAACCGAACTCGCCGGTGGCACGCGCAAACGCCAGCGCGAAACCGGTCATCAGCGACGGCAAAATGGTGGGGAACACCACGCGGCTGAAGGTTTGCCACGCGTTGGCGCCGAGGCTGGCCGCCGCTTCTTCCAGTTCACGTTCCGCGTCTTCCAGCACCGGTTGCACGGTGCGCACCACGAACGGCAAGCCGATAAACGTCAGCGCCACCACCACGCCGAGCGGCGTGAACGCCACCTTGATGCCCAGCACGCCTTCGATGAACTGGCCGAACCAGCCATTGGCCGAATACAGCGCAGTCAGGGTGATGCCGGCCACTGCCGTGGGCAGCGCGAACGGCAAGTCCACCAGCGCGTCGACGATGCGCTTGCCGGGGAACTCGTAACGCACCAGCACCCAGGCCACGATGCCGCCAAAGATGACGTTGATGAACGCGCCGATCAGCGAGGCGCCAAACGTCAGCCGGTACGACGCCATCACGCGGTCGGACGTGACGGCCGCGATAAAACCTTCCCAGGTCATGGTGAAGGTTTTGAGGAAAATTGCCGACAGCGGGATCAGGACGATCAACGCCAGGTAAAAAATGGTGAACCCGAGCGAGAGCCGGAAACCGGGCATCACGCGGAAAGGCGCGCCCCGGGCGGCCACGGGTGCCGTGCCGGGTGCTGCGAGGACTGCTGACATGTACGCTCCCTTATTACAAAAACTTCTATAAGGGCTGCATAGTCTCACTTGTGCTTCATTCTACAAACGAAGCAATTTTTATTTAGTTAGATCAATCAGCTATAAGCGGAACGGCCTCTCAACTTTTGAAAATCAGTTTGAAGGCGACGGTCACCAGCGTTACCGCCAGCAAACCGCGCAACAGCTTTTCCGGCACCGCGCGCGCCACGTAGGCGCCAAGGGTGATGCCGGGCAGCGAGCCGACCAGCAGCGCCAGCAGCAAATCCCAGTCGATCGAACCGAGCCACCAGTGACCGACGGCCGCAATCGCGGTCAGCGGCACCGCGTAGGCGATGTCGGTGCCGGCCACTTCCGCAGCGGTCAGGCGCGGGTACAGCAGCACCAGCAAGGTCGCGCCAATGGCGCCGGCGCCGATCGACGAAATGGTGACCAGCACGCCGAGCACGGCGCCGGACACGATGGTGGCCGTGGCCAGCGAGCGGCCCTGCAGCTGGCGCTCGGGATGGGCGGTGATCCAGTCCAGCATCTTGCGTTTGAACAGCAGCGCGACGACGGTGAGCAGCACCGAGCAGGCGATCATGTAACGGATCAGCTGGCCGATATCCTGGTTCAGGGTGCCAAAATGTTTGAGGGAGAAACTGGCCAGCAGCGCGGCCGGCAAGGCGCCGATGCACAGGCGGCGCACGATATCCCAGTGCACCGTGCCGCGCATGCGGTGGGTGAAAGTGCCCACGCCCTTGGTGATCGAGGCGAAAGCCAGGTCGGTGCCCACGGCAACCGCGGGCGACACGCCAAACAGCAGGGTCAACAGCGGCGTCATCAGCGAACCGCCACCGACGCCGGTCATGCCGACCAAGAGGCCGACTGCAAAACCGGATACGACGAAAGATACATCCATGCAAAAATCCCCAAAGTAGGCCGCAGAGTACCTACTTCGGGGAAAGATTCAAACAACAGCGTCGTTATTTGCTTATGCGGTTATTCAACTTCAATATGCATTACTTGTTCGGCTGTGGCGTCACGCGCAGGTAAGGACGGGCGGCAGTAAAACCTTTCGGATACTTTTGCGCCAGCACTTCCGGGTCTTGCACGGTCAGCGGGATGATGACGTCGTCGCCGTCTTTCCAGTTGCCTGGCGTGGCCACGGTGTAGCCGTCGGTCAGTTGCAGGGCGTCGATCACGCGCAGCACTTCGTCGAAGTTGCGGCCGGTGCTCATCGGGTACGTGAGCGACAGGCGCACTTTTTTGGCCGGATCGATCACGAACAGCGTGCGCACGGTAGCCGTGGTGGATGCGTTCGGGTGGATCATGTCGTACAGCGACGCCACCGAGCGGTCTTCGTCGGCAATGATCGGGAAGCCGACCACGGTATCTTGCGTCTGCTCGATGTCGCTGATCCAGGCCGCGTGTTTTTCAGCCGGGTCGACCGACAGGGCGATGGCCTTGACGTTGCGTTTATCAAATTCCGGTTTCAGCTTGGCAGTCAAGCCCAACTCTGTGGTGCACACGGGTGTGAAGTCGGCCGGGTGCGAAAACAGCACCACCCACGAATCGCCTGCCCATTCGTGAAACTTCAGTTTACCAATCGAGGAATCCTGTTCGAAATCGGGGGCGGTGTCGCCCAGTCGTAAAGTCATAGTGGTCTCCAGAAGGAGGACCCATTCAGTGGGTCCGGGTTTCGGTATTGTGCGCTTGTTCTGCCAAAAAATACAACATTTCCAGGCCTTCGGGCCAGTCGCCCAGCCCCGACTCGGCATTGATATGACCGAGCGGCCCGCCGTTGACAAACCGGCTTTGCCAACGCTGCGCCCAGCACGCCGCGCGCGGCGCCGCCATCCACGGGTCGTTGGTGCTGCCCACCATCACGGAAGGCCGCGCCAGCGGCTGCTGCGGCAACTGCGCCACCACGTCGAATTTTTCGGGATCGGCCGGCGCCACCAGCAGCACGCCCGCCACGTGGGACGGATCGCGCGCCAGGCTGTGCACGGTGGCCAGGCTGCCGAAGCTGTGCGCGACGATCAGCGTCGGTCGCGTATCTTTGCGACGCAGTTCGTCCACCCGCGCCGACCAGCGCGCCAGGTCCGGCACGTCCCAGTCATCCTGCTCCACGCGCTCGAACGCCGGAAACAACCGCTGCCACCGGGTTTGCCAGTGGTCCGGTCCGCTGTTATGCAGACCGGGGGCGATCAGGACACGGAATTCGGCAAGCGCGTGGGCCATGATGCAAACTTACTTAGGCTGATAGATCTGGTCGAACAGGCCGCCGTCCGCGAAGTGCACCTTCTGGGCTTTGGTCCAGTCGCCGGCCACATCGGCAATGGTGAACAGTTTGACGGCCGGGAACTGGCTGGCGAATTTCTTCGCTTCTTTTTCCACGGCTGGGCGGTAGTAATTCTTGGCGATGATTTCCTGCGCCGCATCGGTGTACAGGAAGTTCAGGTAGGCCTCGGCTATCTTGCGGGTGCCGCGCTTGTCCACCACTTTATCGACCACGGCCACTGGCGGCTCAGCCAGGATCGAGACCGACGGCGCGATGATGTCGAACTTGGTCGGGCCCAGTTCCTTGATCGCCAGCAGCGCTTCGTTTTCCCACGCGATCAGCACGTCGCCGATGCCGCGTTCAACAAAGGTGGTGGTGGCGCCACGGGCGCCCGAGTCCAGCACCGGCACGTTTTTATACAGCTTGCCGAGGAAGTCCTTGGCGGTGGCTTCGCTGCCGCCCGGCTGGCGCAGCGCGTAGCCGTAGGCGGCCAGGTGGTTCCAGCGGGCGCCGCCCGAGGTTTTCGGATTCGGGGTGATGACCGACACGCCTGGTTTGACCAGGTCGTTCCAGTCCTTGATGCCTTTAGGATTGCCCTTGCGGACCAGGAACACGATGGTAGACGTGTAAGGGGTGCTGTTGTGCGGCAGTTTTTTCTGCCAGTCGGGGGACAGCAGCTTTTTGTCGGCGATGGCGTCGATATCGTAAGCCAGGGCCAGCGACACCACGTCCGCTTCCAGGCCGTCGATCACGGCGCGGCCTTGTTTGCCGGAACCGCCGTGCGATTGCTTGATTTTGACATTGTCGCCGGTCTTGGCTTTCCAGTCCTTGGCAAAGGCCGCATTCACATCCACGTACAGCTCACGCGTCGGGTCATACGATACGTTGAGCAGCGTGATGTCAGCCGCGAACGATGGCGCAGCGGTGATGGCGGCAGTGGCGGCCAGGATGGCGGCAACAATAATTTTTTTAGACAGCATCGTAATCCCCTGGTTGTGAAGGCCTCAGAGTACTGCGATGCTTTATAAATGAGAACTAAGCTTTTATCAGTTCTATATACAAGAACCTTATATAGACTGTTTCCGCTTAGTAAAAACGGTTGAACAATACCACGCCCCAGGTGGCGGCCGCGAGCAAACACGCCAGCAACACGGCGGCGCTGCCGAAATCCTTGGCATTTTTCGACAGCGGGTGGCGTTCGAGCGAAATCCGGTCCACCACGGCTTCGATGGCCGAGTTGATCAGTTCCACGATCAGGATCAGCACCATCACCGCGATCAGCACCAGCTTTTCAAATGCCGAAATGCGCAGCGCCAGCGCCACGGCGGTGGCGACGATGAACAGCACCAGCTCCTGGCGGAACGCGTGTTCGTGGCGCCAGGCGGATTTCAAACCGTCCATCGAATAAAAGAAGGCGGAGAAAATCCGCTTCAGGCCGCTCTTGCTCTTGAACTCGCTGACTGGTTCCATGATGGGGGGTTGTGTAAAAAGATAAGATTATGCATCAACTCCCACTTTTTTTCACATTATGGTATAAAGTAATGGTCGAATTTACTGCACTGCACCAACCGCATTATGAAAGCAGAGACCGCTACAGAACAAAAGACCACGATCCAGGTCATCGATCGCATGATGGCGCTGCTTGACGCGCTGGCGCGCTATCCCGACCCGGTCAGTCTGAAGGAGTTGTCCAAAGTTTCAGGGCTGCATCCGTCCACCGCCCACCGCATTCTCAACGACATGGTGGTGACGCGGTTTGTCGACCGTATCGAGCCGGGCACGTACCGGCTTGGCATGCGCTTGCTGGAACTGGGCAATGTGGTAAAAAGCCGGTTGTCGGTGCGCGAAGCAGCGCTGGACTTCATGCGCGCGCTGCACAAGAAAACCCAGCAAACCATCAACCTGTCGGTCCGTCAGGGCGACGAGATCGTGTATATCGACCGCGCCTTTTCCGAGCGCTCGGGCATGCAGGTGGTGCGCGCGATTGGCGGGCGTGGGCCGCTGCACCTGACGTCCACCGGCAAGCTGTTTTTATCGGTGGACGAACCGAAAGCCATCCGCGCGTACGCCACCCGTACCGGGCTGGCCGGCCACAACAAGAATTCGATCACGGATTTGTCCAAGCTCGAGCGCGAACTGAACCTGGTGAAGTCGCGTGGCTATGCCCGCGATAATGAAGAGCTGGAGCTGGGGGTGCGCTGCATGGCCGCCGGCATCCATGACGACAGCGGTAAATTGATTGCCGGGCTGTCGATCTCGGCGCCGGCCGACCGCTTGCAGGAAGACTGGCTCGAAGATCTGGTCGTGACCGCCAACCAGATCTCCGCCACCCTCGGTTACATGCCGGTGGAATAAACCGGGGCGCTGCCGCCGCCGATGTTCAGCGCGGCAGGCTTCAGTGCCTCGATCCATTTACGCATGCGGCCGGCATCGGCCACGCGCGACTGCGTGCCCTTGGAATCGAGGAACACCATGATCACGGAGCGGCCTTCGATCACGGCCTGCATCAGCATGCAACGCCCTGCTTCATTGATAAAACCGGTTTTCTGCAAACCGATCGACCAGTCCGGGCTGGCCACCAGGCGATTGGTGGTGCCGAACTGCATCGGCCGGCCATTGGCTTCCACGATGGCATTGGTATCGGTGGAAAACTGGCGCAGCATCGGGTGCTCGTAAGCGGCCATGGCCAGCTTGGCCAGGTCGCGAGCGCTGGCCACATTCATTTTCGACAGGCCGCTGGAATCGACATAATGGGTGTCGCTCATGCCCAGTTCGCGTGCCTTGGCGTTCATCGCTTCGACAAACGCAGGCTTGCCACCCGGGTAGTTGCGGCCGAGTGCCGAAGCAGCGCGGTTTTCCGAACTCATCAAGGCAATATGCAGCATGTTGGCGCGCGTCAGTTGCGCGCCCACGCGCAGGCGCGAGCTGCTGAACTTGGCGCGGTCGACGTCGTCGTCGGTCACGGTCAGCACTTCGTCCATGTCCTGGTTGGCTTCCACCACGACCAGGCCGGTCATCATCTTGGTGATCGAGGCGATCGGCAACGCGATATTGGAATTCTTTTCAAACAGCACTTCGGAATTGGCCTGGTCCAGCACCAGCGCCACGTTCGATTTCAGATCGAGCGGATCGCGCGTGGCGGACAGGCCCGCCAGGTCGCCCATGGTGGCGAACGCCGGTGCGGCGCGCAGCGCGCGCTGGTAGCTGACTTTTTTGCGGCCATTGATGCGGGTAACGCGCTTGACCAGGCGGTCGTCGTCACGCGCGGCGGTCAACCGCACGGTCTGGCGCTTGGCTTTTTTGACTTGCGCTTTCTTCGGCGCGGCAGATTGGGCAGCAGCAGCCTGGGCGATGCTGGCCGTGGTCAGGCCAGCGGATGCAAACATCAGCGAAATAACGGCACTTAACGCTAGTTTATACATTGATATCCCCAAGATAGAATCAACCGGATTTCACAAATTCACCGTTGCAGTGTAGCAAAATGCTGCGCTTGCGCAAGCAAAACCCTTCCAAACAGCAGCATAGGTTGCGGATCCGCCATATGAAAACTGCAAGCGGTGGGACAGCCGATAGCTCACGAGATAAATTTAACAAATTCGTCGAGCGCCATGCGCTCGGTGACCAAACTGTTTTCGATTTTGCTCAAGTCGGCATAGCCGAGGGCCATGCCGCACACCACCATGTCGTTGGCAGGCAACTGCAACTGGGCTGCAATGACTTGATGATACTGGGTAAACGCGGCTTGCGGACAAGTATCGAGGCCCCGCGCCCGTGCCGCGACCATCACGTTTTGCAGGAACATGCCGTAGTCGAGCCATGAGCCCTGCGCCATCACGCGGTCGATGGTAAATATCAGTCCCACCGGGGCGCCGAAAAAATCGTAATTCTTGCCATGCTGGGCCGCCATGCCCGCCTTGTTCTCGCGCGTGAGACCCAGCAGCGCATATAAATCCCAACCCACCTTGCGGCGGCGGTCGATGAACGGCGCCACCCACTCGCGCGGGTAATACGCGTATTCCTCGGTGTGCAGGCGCGCTTGCGCGGGGTCGTTGTGGATGGCCAGGATGGCCTGCGACAGCGCCTGCTTGCGCTCGCCTTCTAATACATAGACTTTCCATGGCTGGGTATTGGTGCCCGATGGCGCCCTGCCCGCCACTTGCAGGATTTGCGCGATCTCGGTGCGCGGCACCGCTTGCGGCAGGTAGGCGCGGATCGAGCGGCGCGAAGTGATGGCGGCGTCCACCGCCTGTTGTTGCGGACACGTCATGATGTTTCCTGTGAGAGGTTTGTTGACCACAAAGCATACGCCTGCAGGGCCTGTCCTTGCCAATGCTGGCCATGGGCCCGCGTCCCGAGTTATGGCGGCGCCCACTGCACCGCAACAAAATCAGCCGCCAAGCCTTCAACCATGCTAGCCATCATGCGGCAAACTGGACAAACCGGATTACCCGGCGGGCACGACTTCGTGTGGCGCGCCGCAACAGGAAAAACAGTGCGACCGGCACCGGCAAAATCGCGGTTCGAATGATGCTGGCGACGGCGGCGGCACCGGACCGGAAATGTAACTATCAGCCTACTAGCAGCATGGCAACACCGATCAAATGCTCGGCAAGCCTGACACGCGTCTGCCGGCCTCTTCAGAAAACGGGCTTCAACGCCAGCAATGGCGCGGATTTTTGCTTGTCAGGAAACAAATATCACTACGGGAAATTACTTACCCGAAAATAACACTCATGCCTTGACGCAACGCACAAAAAATCGCTTGACTTAATTTATGAAGACCGTAAAATCGGTCTTGTTGCGTTGCACAATTTGTGATTCGGTCTGAAACGTGGATGACTCAATTCTGGTCTGTTCTGGTCGTTTCGTACCGACAGTAAAAACAGTAAGAAACTTCATTCAAAGCCCTATTTTCTGGAGAAATAAATGTTTTCGATCCCTGAGCAATTTTCCAATGCGACCAAAGCCAATTTCGAAGCGCAGTTCGCCATCTTCTCGGCACTGACCAACAAAGCTTTCGAAGGCGTAGAAAAACTCGTCGACCTCAACCTGACCGCTGCCAAGGCATCGCTGGAAGAATCGTCAATCACCGCCAAGCAACTGCTGTCGGCTAAAGATCCACAGGAATTCTTCTCGCTGGCATCCGCTCAGGCCCAGCCCAACGCTGAAAAATCGATCGCTTACGGCCGTCACCTGGCCACCATCGCTACCAGCACCGGCGCCGAGTTCAGCAAAGCCGCAGAAACGCAAATCGCTGAAACCAACCGTAAAGTCATTTCGCTGGTGGAAGAAGTCAGCAAGAACGCCCCGGCCGGCAGCGAAAACGCAATTGCCCTGTTCAAATCGGCCATCGGCAACGCCAGCGCCGGCTACGAGCAAATGACCCGCACTGCCAAGCAGGCAGCCGAGTCGATCGAAACCAATCTGAACCAGGCTGTCAGCCAGTTCACCGCTGCCGCCGCCAAGGCCGCACCAGCACGCGCCTGATTCGCAGCACGATCCTCCTCGTCGCCCGCTCGCGGACGACCTTGAAAGCCCCGGACTCCGGGGCTTTTTTTTCAGCAGTTACTCGCCCAGGTAGGCCGCTTTCACGCGCGGGTCGTCCAGCATGGCGCTGGCCTGGCCCGTCATGATGATGCTGCCGGAATCCATCACGTAACCGCGATGGGCGGCCTGCAGCGCCAGCTTGGCGTTCTGCTCCACCAGCAACACGGTGATGCCTTCGGCCGACACGTTGCGGATCACTTCGAAAATCTTGTCCACCATGATCGGCGACAGCCCCATCGACGGTTCGTCGAGCAGCAGCAATTTCGGGTGCGACATCAGCGCACGGGCCATCGCCAGCATTTGCTGCTCGCCGCCCGACAGCGTGCCGGCCAGCTGCTGCGCCCGCTCTTTCAGGCGCGGGAACACGTCGAACCACTTGGCCACGTCAGCCTCGATGCCGGCCTTGTCGTTGCGAATGAACGCGCCCATCATCAGGTTTTCCTGGATGGTCATGCGGGTAAATACGCCGCGACCTTCCGGCACCATGGCCAGCTTTTTCTCCACCAGGTGGAAGGACTTGGTGCCCTTCATCGACTCGCCCTGGTAGGTGATGGTGCCTTCCACCTTGCAGTCCGGCAGGGTGCCGGTGATGGCTTTGAGCGTGGTGGTCTTGCCGGCGCCGTTGGCGCCGATCAGCGCCACCAGCTCGCCCTGGTTCACCTCGAGGTCGATGCCCTTCACCGCCTTGATACCGCCGTACGCCACCTTGAGCCCGGAGATTTTCAGTACATTGGTGCTCATTAATGCGATCCTCCGAGGTAGGCGTCAATCACCGCCTTGTTGCTCTGTATTTCAGCCGGCAAGCCTTCGGCAATCGGCTTGCCGTATTCCAGCACCATCAGCCGGTCGCACAGCGCCATCATCATCTTGACGTCGTGCTCGATCAGCAGCACGGTCTTGCCCTGCTGTTTGATCTTGACCAGCAATTCGCGCAGCGCCAGTTTTTCGGTGGCGTTCATGCCGGCCGCCGGTTCGTCCAGCGCCAGCAGTTGCGGATCGGTGGCCAGTGCACGGGCAATTTCCAGGCGGCGCTGATCGCCGTACGACAGGAATTTCGATGTGCGGTTGGCAAACTTGCCGATGCCGACAAAATCGAGCAGCTCCTGGGCACGGGCGCGGATCGACGCTTCTTCCTCGCGCGCCGCCTTGTGGCGGAAGATGGCGCCAAACACGCCCTGCTTCGAGCGCACGTGGCGCCCCACCATGACGTTTTCCAGCGCCGTCATCTCGCCAAACAGGCGGATGTTCTGGAACGTGCGGGCGATGCCGGCTTTTGCCACCTCGTGCGGGGCGGATGGCGAATACGGCTTGCCCGCCAGCTCGAAAGTGCCCGTGTCCGGCTGGTACAGGCCGGTGATCACGTTGAAGAACGTGGTCTTGCCGGCGCCGTTGGGACCGATCAGGCCGTAGATCTGGCCCTGCTTGATGGTAATGCCCACATCGGTCAGTGCCTGCAGGCCGCCAAAGCGTTTATTCACGCCGGCGATATTCAGAATAGTCGGTTGCTCGTTCATCGTTACACTCCTCAAACCGCGACGGTGTCGGACGATTTATCTTTGGTGTCCGAGTCGTGGTCGGGACGGTCTTCATGCTTGGGCGACGGCCACAGGCCGGCCGGGCGGTACAACATCATCAGCACCAGCGCCAGGCCGTACAGCAGCTGGCGCAGCACTTCCGCTTCGATTACCACGTGGCCGAACAGTTTTTGCTGCAGCGGCTCCACCACGTGGCGCAGCACTTCCGGCAGCGACGCCAGCAGCGCGCCACCGAGGATCACACCCGGAATATGGCCGATACCGCCCAACACCACCATGGCCAGCACGGCAATCGATTCGGTCAGCGAGAACGACTCGGGCGACACAAAGCCCTGGAACGCGGCAAACATGGCGCCGGCCACGCCGCCGAACGATGCGCCCATCGAGAACGCCAGCAGCTTGACGTTGCGGGTATTGATGCCCATCGCCTTGGCGGCGATTTCATCTTCGCGGATCGCTACCCAGGCACGGCCCAGGCGCGAGTGTTGCAGGCGCGCCGTGACAAACACGATCACCACGCACAGCAGCAGGAACAAATAGTAGTAGGCGTTCACCGACGGCATGGCAAAATCGCCGAGCATGACGGTGGCGCGCGAACCGGCCTCGCCGGCCAGATTGACGCCGAACACGCGGATCGGGTCGATCATATTGATGCCCTGCGGGCCGTTGGTAAAGTTGATCGGCTCGTTCAAGTTCATCATGAAGATACGGATGATCTCTCCAAAGCCGAGTGTGACGATGGCCAGGTAATCGCCGCGCAGCTTGAGGGTGGGCGCACCGAGCAGCGCGCCAAACAAGCCGGCCAGGATGGCGGCAATCGGCACGATGGCCCACACCGACAGGTGGATGCCGTTTTGCTGAATTTCCGGTCCCAGCACGGCAATCAAGCCATTCGCCAGCGCCGGATACTCGTAGATCATCGATTCGATCAAGGTCGCAAACTGCGGCGAGGCCAGCAGCCCGGTGACGTACGCGCCCACCGCGAAGAACGCAATGTAGCCAAGATCGAGCAGGCCGGCAAAGCCCACCACGATGTTCAGGCCCAGCGCCAGCATGATGTACAGCAGCGCCATGTCGATGATGCGTACCCACGAATTACCGAACTGGGCAGCGAAGAACGGGAAGATCAGCAAGCCGATCAGCAGCACGGCCATGCTGGCGTACGCCTTGCGCGGATTGCGCGCAGTGTCAAAACTCATGATAGCCATAACGCCCCCTTACGCCCGGTCCGCCACGCGCTCGCCCATGATGCCGGACGGCCGCACGGTCAGCACCAGGATCAGCACCACGAAGGCAAAGATATCCTGGTAATGGCTGCCCAGGAACCCGCCGGTCAGGTCGCCGATATAGCCGGCCCCCAAGCTCTCAACCAGTCCCAGCACGATGCCGCCAATCATGGCGCCGTAGATATTGCCGATACCGCCCAGCACCGCGGCGCAGAACGCTTTCAGGCCGGGCAAGAAGCCCATGGCGAACTGGATCGACGCGTAGTTGGCGCCCCACATCACGCCGGCCACGGCGGCCAGCGCCGCGCCCAGCGCGAAGGTCAGCACGATCACCTTGTTCGAATCGACGCCCATCAGGCCGGCCACACGCGGGTTCTCGGCCGTGGCGCGCATGGCGCGGCCCATCTTGGTTTTTTCCACCAGCAGCACCAGGCCCACCATCGAGGCGGCGGCCAGCACCAGCAGCAGGATCTGGGTTTGCGAAATCAGCGCGCCGCCGATCAATACCGGTTCCGGCGACAGCAGTTGCGGGAATGGCAGCGGGTTGCGGGTCCAGATCATCATGGCAATGGTTTGCAGCAGGATCGACACGCCAATCGCGGTAATCAGGGGCGCCAGCCGCGGCGCATTGCGCAACCGGCGATACGCCACCCGCTCGATCAGCACGTTGACGATCATGCACACCGGGATTGCACCGCCGATGGCAATCGCCAGCTTGATGAAGCCGGGCATCTCGGGCGCGTACTGGTTGAGCAGATTGAGGATGGTCAGGCCGGTCATGGCGCCGATCATCAGCACGTCGCCGTGGGCGAAGTTGATGAGATTGAGCACGCCGTACACCATGGTGTAACCGAGTGCGACCAGTGCGTACATGCTGCCGAGCACCAGCCCATTGATAATTTGTTGGATAAGGGTATCCATTGAGAACCTTTACTATGTTATGCCTGCACCACGTAACAAAAACGGCACCCGGAGAAGTTGGTCCCCGTAGTGCCGCCGATGACTACGCATTCATAATGCAAGTTTCGTACCACTAGTAGATTTGCAGCCGAAACGACAAGCTTTTAAGAGCGAGGCAATGATAGCGAGATTCTGGAAAAACTAACAGCGGAATAACTGTGCAGTGACTGAATTTAATTCCGTTGCCGTCAAACCGTCTGTTTTTATGCAACGCCCCCGATTGGTGCAGCGTTTTGACCGTCCAGCCCCTTCGGTAAGGGGAACGTGACCGACTCTTCCACCCCATCGAGCGGACGCACGCTGCGTACGCCGCACTCCTTCAGGCGCGAAATCACTGCCTGCACCAGCACCTCGGGCGCCGACGCGCCGGCCGTCACGCCGACGCGCAGCTTGCCATCGAGCCAGGCCGGGTCGATTTGCGAGGCGTTGTCCACCATGTAGGCGGGCGTGCCCATTTTTTCCGCCACTTCGCGCAGGCGGTTCGAATTCGAGCTGTTGGGGCTGCCCACCACGATCACCAGTTCCACCTGCGGCGCCATGAACTTGACGGCTTCCTGGCGGTTGGTGGTGGCGTAGCAGATGTCGCCCTTCTTCGGCTCGATGATGGCCGGGTACTTGCGCTTGAGCGCGGCAATGATCTCGATGGTGTCATCGACCGACAACGTGGTTTGCGACACGTATGCCAGCTGGTCAGGCTTGGTAACATTGAGGTGTTCGACATCGTCCACCGTCTCCACCAGGTACATGCCGTGGTCGGTCTGGCCCATGGTGCCCTCCACTTCCGGGTGGCCCTCGTGGCCGATCATGACAATCTCGCAGCCCTGCTTGCGCATCTTGGCCACTTCCACGTGCACCTTGGTCACCAGCGGACAGGTGGCATCGAAAATCGACAGGCCACGCGACTCGGCCTCGGCACGCACCGCGCGCGACACGCCGTGCGCCGAGAACACCAGCGTATTGCCGGCCGGGACATCGTCGAGGTCTTCGATGAAGATCGCGCCCTTGGCGCGCAGGTCGGCCACGACATAGGCGTTGTGGACGATTTCGTGGCGCACGTAGATCGGCGCGCCGAACTGGTTCAAGGCGCGCTCGACAATTTCGATGGCGCGGTCGACGCCGGCGCAAAAGCCGCGCGGCTGGGCCAGCAGGAGTTCTTTATCGCTCATGGGTTCGTCCTCACAGCACCGAGATCAGGTTGACTTCGAATTTCAACGGCTGGCCAGCCAGCGGATGGTTGAAATCGAACAAACAGGTTTCATCGCCCAGCTCGCGCAGGATGCCGGCAAAGCGGCCGCCGCCCGGCGCCGCAAAATCGACCAGGTCGCCGATTTTATAGTCGGCGTCGGGCGCCGAATTGGCGTCGAGCGTGGCGCGCGATACTTCGCGTATCAGTTCCGGGTTGCGCGGACCGAAGCCCACGCCCGGTTCCAGCTCGAAGGTCTTGTGCGTGCCTTCAGGCATGCCGATCAGCAGTTCTTCCAGCACCGGCGCCAGTTGTCCCTGGCCCAGCATCAGCGTGGCCGGCGTGCCGCCGAAGGTGGTGACGATATCGTTGCCGTCCACGGACGCCAGGCGATAGTGCAAGGTAAGGTAGGCCGATGGGGTGACGACAGGTTGCGCGTTAGACATGACGTGAATTCGGTAAGCTGACAAAGGCTGTATTGTAAGCCACCTTGCCGTATTCAGCCCGATCAAGCGGCTTTGGCAGCCGGCGACTGGATATGGATGTTGCCGAAATGCTCAGAGGCGTAATCGAGGAAGGTGCGCAGCGCCGGATTGCGGTGGTCGGCACGCCAGGCCATGTACAACTCGGCGTGGGCCGACGCATCGGCAATGGTGCGAAATTCCACCCCGCGCACATTGAAGTTACAGGCCGACTCGGGCACGATCGCCACGCCCAGCCCGGCACGCACCAGCCCCACCACGCTGTGGGTCTGGCTGATGTGCTGAACATAATCGGGCACCACCACCGGCGCCGAGAACAGCGCGTGAATCAGATCGTGGAAGTATTTGCCTTCGTCGGGCGAGTACATGATGAATGGCTGGCGGTGCAAATCGGCCAGCACCACCTGATCCCGGGCTGCCAGCGCATGGCCGGCCGGCAGCGCCAGCACCAGCGGTTCGCGCGCGACCAGCTGAAAATCGAGCGCCGCCAGGGTGGCCAACGGCCGCACCATGCCGAGATCAATGGTGCCCGCTTCCAGCGCGGCAAACTGCCCCACCGACACCATTTCCTTGAGCACCATGGTAATCCCGGGTATCGCCGCGCGAGCCTTGGCAATCAGCGACGGGATCAGGTCGTAACCGGACACCGCCGTAAAACCCACCGTCACCTTGCCCACCTCGCCCTCGCCGAAGCGGCGCGCCGTCAGTGCCGCCTGCTCGGCAAATTGCAGCAGGCGCACGGCATCGGTGAGAAACACGCCGCCCGCCTTGGTCAGGCGCACGCTGCGGCTGGTGCGTTCGAACAATTCCACGCCCAGTGCGTGCTCGAGCAACTGGATGTGGCGCGTCAGCGGCGGCTGGGTCATGTGCAGGCGCGCGGCGGCGCGGCCGAAGTGCAATTCCTCGGCCACGGCCACAAAACAGCGCAATTGGTTGAATTCGATGCTCATGCCAATCATTCCGATTTTTGAATTGATCGATAGTCATTATAGCTTATGAATAAAACGATCCCATTTCTATAATCAATCATCAAACAGCCACAGAGACGATTATGAAACCAGGCATCCTGTTGATTTCCCCCGCCCTTCCCGACCTCGAACACCAGCTCGACCAGCGCTACACCACCTACCGTCTATACCAACAATCTGACAAGGCCGCCTATCTGCGCCAGCACCGCGATGCGATTGCCGGCGTGGTCACCGGCGGCGCGCTCGGCATCAGCACGGCCATGATGGAAGAATTGCCGGCGTTAAAAATCGTGGCCATCAACGGCATCGGCACCGACGCCGTCGATCTCGGTTATGCGAGGCGGCGCGGCATCCACGTCACGACCACGCCCGACGTGCTGACGGCCGACGTGGCCGACCTCGGCATCGGCCTGGCGATTGCCGCGCTGCGCGGCCTGTGCACGGGCGACCGCTATGTGCGCGCCGGCGCCTGGGGCAAGGAGGCCCTTGGCCTGGCCCATAAATTCAGCGGCAAGCGGATAGGTATCGTAGGCCTGGGCCGCGTGGGCAGGGCCATTGCCAAGCGCGCTGCCGCCTTCGATTGCCCGATCGCGTACGTCGATCATCACGCCCACCCGGATTTGCCGTACACCCGGGTGGACGATTTGCTGCAACTGGCGCGCGATAACGACGTGCTGATCCTGGCCGCCTCGGCCGACGACGGCAAGGCGATTGTCGGCACGGAAGTGCTGAATGCGCTCGGCCCGCAAGGTGTGCTGATCAACATCGCCCGCGGCAAGCTGGTCGATGAAGATGCGCTGGTGCTGGCCTTGCAGGAAAAACGCCTCGGTGGCGCCGGCCTCGACGTGTTTGTCGACGAGCCGACAGTGCCGCCAGCATTGTGGAGCATGGACAACGTGGTGCTGCAACCGCACCGCGCCAGCGCCACGTGGGAAACCCGCGCCGACATGGGCCAGATCGTGCTCGACAACCTGGCCGCGTACTTTGCCGGCGCGCGCCCGCCCACCACGGTGACCGGATAAGCAATGTAGCTGTAGAAGACTTGCCTGCGCACCGCCCGACAACAATAACAACAACAACCGGACGGCGGCCGCGATTTTCGATTCGCATCACGGAGGAGACACCATGACCAAGTTCACCCAACCGGAGGCGCTGGCAGTGGCGGCGACCGCCACCACTGCCCCAGCATCAGACACTACACCGGGCCGGTTTCGTTACACCATCCTGGCGCTGATTTTCTTTGCCACCGTCATCAACTACGCTGACCGCGCCACGCTGTCGATTGCCGGCACCGCCGTCTCGGCCGACCTGGGTATGAGCCCGTCACAACTGGGCATCGTGTTCTCGGCGTTTGCCTGGGCGTACGTGATCGGCCAGGTGCCGGGCGGCTGGTTGCTGGACCGGTACGGCGCCAAGCACGTGTATGGCGCCAGCATCGTGCTGTGGTCGATGTTCACCCTGCTGCAGGGCTTTGTGCACTTCTCGGCATCAGTGGCGATGGCGGTGGGCACCCTGTTCCTGCTGCGCTTCATGCTGGGGCTGGTGGAGTCGCCGGCGTTTCCCGGCAATGCGCGCGTGGTGTCCACGTGGTTTCCCACGGCCGAGCGCGGCCTGGCCACGGCCCTGTTCAACTCGGCGCAGTACCTGGCCGTGGTGTTGTTCGCACCGCTGATGGCGTGGATGGTGCACGCGTTCGGCTGGCAGCACGTGTTCATCTTCATGGGCGCGCTGGGCCTGGCGCTGGCCGTGGCGTGGTACCTGGTGATGGGCGATCCGAAAACCCACCCGCGCATGTCGAGCAGCGAGCTGGCCCATATTGAAGCGGGCGGCGCGCTGACGGGACTGGACACCATCGATAAAAACAAGCCAAAGGTGAAATGGGCGGAAGCCAAACAATTGTTCACCAGCCGCATGATGTGGGGCATTTTCATCGGCCAGTACTGCATTACGTCGCTCACCTATTTCTTTATCACGTGGTTCCCGATCTACCTGATCCAGGGACGCGGCATGACCATCATGAACGTGGGCTTCGTGGCGGTGCTGCCGGCCATCTGCGGCTTTACTGGCGGTATCCTCGGTGGCGCCATGTCCGACCTGTTGATTCGCCGTGGCATGTCGCCGTCCACTGCACGCAAGATTCCGTTCATGCTGGGCATGGGCCTGTCGTGCTGCGTGGTGGGCGCCAACTACACCGACAGCAATACCGTGGTGATTGCCGTGATGGCGCTGGCGTTCTTCGGCAAAGGGCTTGGTGCAGTGGGCTGGGCCGTGGTGTCCGATACGGCGCCGCGTGAAATGACGGGCTTGTGCGGCGGCGTGTTCAATGGCCTCGGCAATATCGCCGGCATCGTCACCCCGATCGTGATCGGCTACGTGGTGGCCACCACCGGTTCGTTCAACAATGCGCTGTGGTTTGTCGGCGCCCATGGCTTGATTGCGATAGCTGCGTACGGTTTGTTGTCTGGTCCGTTCAAGCGGCTGGTGATCGTGAAGGGTGCGTGAGATGCGGCTTACCTTGATGATGATGGCCCTTGCGGCCAGCGCCAGTGCCAGCGCGCAGACCTTGTACGGTGTGGTCGACCTCGGTTTTGTCGCCGAGCGCGGCGGCGTGAATGGCACCGTGAACAAAATCAGCAGCGGCGCCGGTTCCGTATCGCGGTTCGGCCTGCGCGGCAGCGAGGACCTCGGTGGCGGCCTGTCGGCGATCTACACGCTCGAGGCGGGTGTCAAAGCCGACACCGGCGAGCTCGATAACACGTCGAACATGCTGTTCCAGCGCCAGGCATTTGCCGGCCTGAGCAGCACGACATACGGCACGCTGACCTTGGGCCGGCAATACACGCCGTTCTACACCACGTTCGCCAACTTTGCCGATCCGTTCGCCACCAGCTTTGCCGGCACCGCGCGCAACCTGTTTCCCGTGAGCGGCGCCACCACGCGCGCCAACAACACGGTCAAATACGCGTCGCCCGAGGTGCACGGCTGGAGCGGCGAAGCGGCCTACTCGTTCGGCGAACAGGCCGGCTCGGAAAGTGCGGGCCGGCAGATGGCTTTGCCATCGCCTACCGCGACGGCCCGCTGAACGTGCGCCTGGGCTACCTGAACCGCAACAGCGACGTCGCGCCCACGGCCACCACGGCTGGTGTCCATCACCCTATCGGCACCAACACGATATTGGCGGCCAACTACGACTTCCAGGTCATCAAACTGTTTGCGGCGTACGAGGTCGACCATGGCTACAACGTGGGCACACTGCCCAACACCAGCAACCCGTATGGCGGCGTGGCGCCCACGCCCTCGACCGATGCCCGTGAACTGCTGGCCGGCTTCACCATGCCGGTATGGCACGGCACCTTGATCGCGTCGCACATCCACAAGGACGACCGCACCCGCTACCACCAGGACGCACGCCAGAACGCCATCGCCTACGTGTACCCGCTGAGCAAGCGCAGCAACCTGTACACGGCCTACGCCCGCATCAGCAACCGCAACGGCGCTGGCTACACGGTGGGCAACAATGGCGAAGTGGGAACCGGCGATGGGGCGTTCAATCTCGGGGTTCGCCATACCTTTTAGCAACATGCTACACTGGTGGCAGGAGATGGCATTCCTCCTGCATGATTATCAACCATCATAAAACCGCCATCCGGCTGATGATGCCTACATCGATTCCTGGTCAGGAAGATGTAGGCGCGCAGCTGTCTCATCTGCATGTCCAGGTTTATGTGAATCGAGGACATAGTGGATTACTTCAACATTTCAAAATTTTCCTGGCTTGCCAAGTGGGTTGCCTTGTCATGCCTGATTGGCGTGCTGGCGGGCTCGGCCTCGGCTGGTTTTTTGCTGGCGCTCGATGCGGTGACTGCCTTACGCGGGCACTATCGCTGGTTGCTGTGGTGCTTGCCAGCGGCCGGCTTCGGCGTGGCGTGGCTGTATCTGCGGTATGGCGCCGGCAGCGATGCAGGCATCAACCTGCTGATTAACGAGTCGCGCGTACCGACCAAAACCGTGCCGCTGCGCATGGCGCCGCTGGTGCTGTTCGGCACACTGGTGTCGCACCTGTTCGGCGCCTCCGTCGGGCGCGAGGGTACGGCGGTGCAGATGGGCGGCACATTGTCGGACCAGCTCGGCAAACTGTTCAAGGTCAGCGCGGCATCCCGCAGCATGATTATCGCGGCCGGCATGGCGGCTGGCTTCGCTTCCGTGTTCGGCACGCCGGTGGCGGGTGCCATCTGGGCCATCGAGGTGCTGGCCATCGGTGCGCTGGTGCAGAACCCGACCGGGCATGGCGCGGACAGGACTGGCGCCCCTGCCCGCCTGGCCGGCGCACTCACTGCCCTGCTCACCTACCTGGGTCCCTGCCTGCTGTCAGCATTCATCGCACATTGGGTCGCGCTCGGCCTGGGCGCCCACCACGCGCATTACGCGGCCGGCGTCATACCAGCGATCAGCTGGCTCACCGTGCTGCTGGTGGCCGTGGCCGGGCTGGCCTTCGGCCTGACGGCACGCGCATTCTGCCTGGCGATCCACCGCCTGTCGGCGCTGTTCAAACACCTGGTCGCCTACAGCCCGTTACGGCCGGTAATCGGCGGCGTGGTCATCGTCGCGTTCGCGATGACCGTGAATTCCGCCGACCGCTATCTTGGTTTGGGCTTGCCGGTGATACAGGCCGCGTTTTCGGGCCAGGTGGCGCCGCAGGATTTCCTGGTGAAACTGGTGATGACGGCGTGGTCAGTCGCCAGCGGCTTCAAGGGCGGTGAAGTGACGCCGCTGTTCTTCATCGGCGCCACGCTCGGCCACGTGCTGGCGCCGCTGCTGCAATTGCCGCCAGCCTTGCTGGCAGCGGTAGGCCTGGCGGCCGTGTTCGGCGGCGCCGCAAATACGCCGGTGGCCGCCGCCTTCATCGCCATCGAACTGTTCGGCGCTGACATCGCCGTGTACGCAGGTGTGGCGTGCGCGGCCAGCTACCTGGTTTCTGGCCCCCATGGCATTTATGGCGCCCAGCGCCTGCTGTATCCGAAATGGGGAAAACGTCCCGACGCTTGATGTGCGCCGGTTCGCCCCCGCGCCTGCTCCGCATAATGGCAAGACCAGAGTGGAGGCAGCCGATGACGATCAACCAGTGGCCGAAACACCAGCGCCCGCGCGAGCGCCTGATCCGCGATGGCGCCGGCGCCCTGACCGACGCCGAACTGCTGGCGATCTTCCTGCGCGTGGGCGTGCGCGGCACCGATGCCGTCCAGCTCGGTCAACACGCGATGCTTCACTTCGGCTCGCTGCAACGGTTGTTTGGCGCCACCTTGCTGGAATTTTCCGCCATCAACGGCCTCGGGCCCGCCAAGTTCGCCCAGCTGCAAGCCGTGATGGAACTGGCGCGCCGCGCCACGCTCGAAGAAGTACGCCACGACACCCAGCTCGGCTCACCGCGCGCGGTCAAGCAGTACCTGCGGCTGCTGTTCAACGGCCGCACCTTCGAATCATTTTATGTGTTGTTCCTCGACGTCAAAAACCGCCTGATCGATGTGAAGGAAATGTTTCGCGGCACGCTCACCCACACCAGCGTGTATCCGCGCGAAGTGGTCAAGGAAGCGTTATCCCGCAACGCTGCCAGCGTGCTACTGGCTCACAACCATCCGTCCGGCACGCCAGACCCCAGCGACGCCGATCTGATGCTCACGCAAGCGCTGGTGAAGGCGCTGGCGCTGGTCGATGTGCGCATCCTCGATCATTTTGTGGTGGCAGGGCAGCACGTGCATTCGTTCGCGGAACACGGACAATTATAGGTTTACCCCTTCCGGCTCAAGGGCTTACGCGCAATTGTTAAATATTTCTAGACACTCAAGACACCATTGTTTTTCACAAGTCATTGAATATCCTAAGTTTTTTGGATATACTCTTGTTTTTCCAATTGTGGAATGTCTTTTAAGGAGTGCGTTATGGCACGTGTTTGCCAAGTTACTGGGAAGAAGCCGATGGTCGGCAACAATGTTTCCCACGCAAACAACAAAACCAAACGTCGTTTCCTGCCTAACCTGCAGAACCGTCGTATTTTTGTTGAATCTGAAAACCGCTGGGTCTCCCTGCGTCTGTCCAACGCTGGTCTGCGCGTAATCGACAAGGTCGGCATCGATGCCGTTCTGACCGACATGCGTGCCCGTGGCGAAAAAGTCTAATTAGGGAGCTACCATGGCAAAAACTGGCCGCGACAAAATCAAGCTGGAATCGACCGCAGGTACTGGTCACTTCTACACCACCACCAAAAACAAGCGCACGATGCCTGCTAAAATGGAGATCATGAAGTTCGATCCTAAAGCACGCAAGCACGTCGCTTACAAAGAAACCAAGATCAAGTAATCGATCTTCGCTTCTGCAAAAAACCACCTCCGGGTGGTTTTTTTTCGTCCGTACCCCTCCCCCTGCCGCATCGATACGCACGCCATACTACGTGGGGTCCGACCCCGGCCCTGTCCATGCTGGTTTTACAAGAGCAAAAAAAAAGCCCCGCAAAAGCGGGGCCTTGGTACGACCAGAGACTGCTTACGCGTAGCTACGCAGGCGCAGCGAGAACTCTTGCAGCGACTTGATGCCCGACGCTTCGGCGCGGTTGCACCAGTCTTGCAGCTTGTGCAGCAGCTGCTCGCGGGTGAAGTGGGAGCGCTCCCAGATCACGCCCAGTTCCACGCGCATCGTGTGCATGGTTTCCAGCGCCTTGCTGTGCTGGAACAGCTCGATCAGCTGCTCCTGCTGTGGCGCTTGCAGCTTGCCCGGCTCGCGCTGCAACAGCTTGCGCGATGATTTCAAAAAGCGCGATTCGAGCTGCGCTTTTTCTTTCAGGTGTTCGCGCTCTTCGTTCCAGGCCAGCTTGACCGACTTGGCGTACTTGGCCATGACGTCGTAGCGGTTGGCAATGACGGACGCCAGCGTATCGAAGTCCGCCTCCACCTTGCCCTTGGCGAACTTGGGTTCCGGTGCACGGCGCTTGACCTTGGCCAGACCCATCATTTCCAGCGCGCGGATATAGCCCCAGCCAATGTCGAACTCGTACCATTTGGACGACAGCTTGGCCGACGTCGCAAACGTGTGGTGGTTGTTGTGCAACTCTTCGCCGCCGATCAGGATGCCGAACGGGATGATGTTGGTAGCCGCATCGCTGCAATCGAAATTGCGGTAGCCCCAGTAATGGCCGATACCATTGATGATGCCGGCAGCTGTCACCGGGATCCACATCATTTGCACGGCCCATACGCTGATGCCGATCACGCCAAACAGGGCGAAGTTAATGAAGAACAGCGCGATCACGCCCGAGGCGGAAAAGCGCGTGTAGACATTGCGTTCGATCCAGTCGTCAGGCGTGCCATGGCCATACTTTTCCATGGTTTCCAGGTTTTTCGATTCGGCGCGATACAGCTCGGCGCCTTCCCAGAACACTTTTTTAATGCCGCGCGTAACCGGGCTGTGCGGATCTTCCTCGGTATCGCACTTGGCGTGGTGCTTGCGGTGGATCGACGCCCACTCCTTGGTGACCTGGCCCGTGGTGAGCCACAGCCAGAAACGGAAGAAGTGGCTGGGGATCGCATGCAGCTCGAGGGCGCGGTGCGCCTGGTGGCGGTGCAAATAAATCGTCACGCTGGCGATCGTGATATGGGTCACGATCAGCGTATAAAAGAATACTTCCCAGGCGCTCAGGCGGGTGATGCCATTGGCCAGAAAATCCAGTACCGCATATAAACTCAAGCTCATTCTCCAAAAAGGGCCGGTCCAGCAAGAAGGCGAATCCGCCAACATTACATTTACAACAGGCGCAAAAAATCAATCTCTTTTATGCACAGCACGCCATTGTACGACGATTCAACTCCAATTTGACGGGGCAACGTCTGCCGTCCGCGACTAAGTTTTTGGCACGCTCGTGCTTTCCGGTGGCGTTAATGCCTCCGGCACGGGGCCAAGGATGCGCATTTCCCGTTGCGGGAATGGCACCGACACATTGTTTTCCTTCAGCGCGCGCCAGATCGCGCGGTTGACGTCGGACGTCACACCACCGCGACCGTTTTCCGGATCGCTGATCCAGAAACTCAGCTGCAGGTCGAGGCCATCGGCGCCAAAGCTGAGCAAGGTGGCCGACGGACCTTTGTCCTTGAGCACGCGCGGCACGGTGCGTGCCGCGTCTTCCAGCAACTTGAGCACCATGTCGACATCGGTTTCGTACGCCACCGAGACCTTGGTGGCAATATTCACCATGCTGTTCGACAGCGACGAATTTTGCACCGCGCCCGACACCAGCATTTCGTTCGGCACGATCGATTCCATGCCATCGAGGCCCTGCAGCACCGTGTAGCGGGTATTGATTTGCGTAACGCGGCCGGAGTACTTGTCCACCGTAATCATGTCGCCGATGGTGAGACTGCGGTCGAGCAAGATCACGAAGCCCGACACATAGTTGCTGGCGATCTTTTGCAAGCCCAGGCCGAGACCCACGCCAAGCGCGCCGCCAAACACCGACAGCACGGTCAGATCGATCCCCACCAGCGACAAGCTCAGCAACACGGCAACCAGGATCAGCACGGCGCGCGCGGTGCGCGACACCACCACCCGCAGGTTGGTGTGCATGCCCTGCATTTTCATCAGCCACTCTTCCAGCGCGGTGCCGGCCCACAGCGCCAGCATCAACAGCACCACGACCGAGATCGCCGCTTGCAGGATGTCGGCAATCGAGACCTTGTACTTACCGAGCGGCAGCACCGTGTGGTCGAGGAAGAAGAACACGTCGTCCCACATGCCGGTGATGTACAGCACGTAGGCAGCCCATACCAGCAGCTGGAATATTTTTTCAAACGCGATCATGCCGGGACTGATCTCGCGCGAGCGCGCAAATACCCGGCGCAACAGATAGAACGTAAACCGGATTGCCGCCAGCGCGCCGAAGATCGGCAGCGCCACGTTGACCAGGTTGGTATGCGGCATGTACTGGCGCAACACCAGGCGTGACACCCACAGCAGGCACATGATGGCCAGCGGGCCCATTACACGGCCGAAACTCTCCACGCCAAAGCGCGCCATCTGGCCTTGCGGCGCGCCCGACTGGGCGTTGCGGCCGAAACGGCGGCGCAGCCAGCCCGCCAGGGTCCAGCCCAGCACGATGGAGACGACGATCGCGCCCAGCTGCCAGAGCAGCAGGACGTTTTTGAAATCGCCGGTAATGTCGTCGATGAGTTTGAGGAGCGGCTGTTGTGGAGTCATCGTCAAAAATCTGGTATGAAAATCCCCCACCCGGCTTGTTCGCGATGCAGGCGGCGCCGCGTGGGGTCGGACCCCGTCCGGGGTCCGACCCCGGCCCTGGTCGTGCGGGGTAAAAAGTTACTCGGCGTCGGCCTCGGCCTCATCCTTGGCTGGCGCGACCTTTTTGGCCATCGGCTTGCGCTCGAACACGGCGGCAAAGAAGCCGTCGGTCTGGTGCTTGTGCGGCAGCAGTTTCAGGAAGTCGCCCATTTCCAGGTCGATCTTCTGCTCGGCCAGCACTTTGCTCATTGGCACCAGCTCGAAGTCGGGGTGCGCCGCCAGGAACTGGTTGGCGATGAAGTCGTTCTCTTCGTCGAGGAAACTGCAGGTGGCGTACACCAGGCGCCCGCCCCCCTTGAGCAGGCGCGCGGCGCCGTCGAGAATCGCGGCTTGCTTGACCTGCATTTCAGCGACTGCGCTTTCCTGCTGGCGCCATTTGACGTCGGGGTTGCGACGCAGGGTACCGAGGCCCGAGCATGGCGCATCGACCAGCACGCGGTCGATCTTGCCGGCCAGGCGCTTGATCTTGGCATCGCGCTCGTGCGCGATCAGCACCGGGTGCACGTTGGACAGGCCGCTGCGCGCCAGGCGCGGTTTCAGCTTGGCCAGGCGTTTTTCCGAGACGTCGAATGCGTACAGGCGGCCGGTGTTGCGCATGGTGGCGCCCAGGGCCAGCGTCTTGCCGCCGGCGCCCGCGCAAAAGTCCACCACCATTTCGCCGCGCTTGGCGCCGACCACGGCCGACAGGATCTGGCTGCCTTCGTCCTGCACTTCGATGTGGCCGTCCTTGAACAGCGGCAGGTTTTGCAGCTGCGGCTTTTGCAGCACGCGCAGGCCCAGCGGCGCGAACGGCGTGGCCGTGGCGCGGATCGGCGCTTCGGCCAGCGTGGCAATCACGTCGTCGCGGTTGGCCTTGATGGCGTTCACGCGCAGGTCGAGCGGCGCCGGCTGGTTCATGCCGTCGGCCAGCAGCAGGGTTTCTTCTTCGCCCATCTGTGCCACCAGCTTGTCGAACAGCCACTTGGGCATGTTCGAGCGGCTCGACTTGTGCATCACCTTGCGGTCGATTTGCAGGATGCGTTCCACCCACTGCACTTCGTCGTCGGTGAGGCCGCCCAGCGACTCGACACCGACTGCATCGGCCATGCCGAGCAAGGTCAGGCGACGCATGGTGGCGCCGCCACCGGCTTCGGAGAAATCGGTATAAAACGATTTATTGCGCAGCACGTTGTACACGCACTCGGCAACGGCACCGCGTTCGCGGCCGCCCAGGCGCGGGTGGTCTTTGAAATAGCGCGACAGGGTGGTATCGGCTGGCGCGGCAAAGCGCAAAATCTCGCGCAACACTTCTTCGGCGTTGGCGAGTATCGCTGGAGGCAATCTCATGGAAATCCTTGGTTAATTGTTTATGGGTCGACGACTAATGTTCGAGGACCTGTGTGTATTCTTGCGACATCGTCAGCTGGCCTTCCACGAAACTGCGCACGGCCTGCGGATACAGCAGATGTTCCTGCACCAGCACCCGCGCCGACAGCGTGTCGGGCGTATCGCCCGGCAGCACCGGCACCCGCGCTTGCGCCACGCTCGGGCCATGGTCGAGCTCGGCCGTGACAAAATGCACGGTCGCGCCGTGCTCGGCCACGCCCGCCGCCAGCGCCTGCGCATGGGTGTGCAGGCCGGGGAACAGCGGCAGCAGCGACGGATGAATATTGAGCATGCGGCCCGCGTAGTGGTCCACAAAACCCGGCGTCAGGATGCGCATGAAACCGGCCAGCACCACCAGATCGGGACTAAACGTATCGATGACGGTTTGCAGGGCAGCGTCAAACGCTTCGCGGCTGGCGTACTCCTTATTCGAGACCACGGCGGTGGCGATGCCGTGCGAGGCGGCAAATGCCAGCCCGCCGGCGTCGGCACGGTTGCTGATCACGGCGGCAATACGCGCCGGCCAGCGTTCGGCCTGAGCCGCCCGCACGATCGCTTCCATGTTGCTTCCGCGACCTGAAATAAGAATGACGATGTTTTTCATAGGGCGACATTGTACCTTGTCCACAACGACAGGACTACAAAATGCCGACGGTTGGGAATGCTGATGTTGCAGCGCAGCAGGAATCGTCCCCGGCGCCGCGATTGCAACTGGGGATGATGTCCGGCTTACTCGAACGAGTAAAACACCCGGAACGGGACCTGCTTTTCGGCCCAATAATCGGCAGCATCGCGGAAGACATCGAGCAGGGTTTCCCGCGCTTCCTTGTCAAATTTTTGGGCATTGGGCAATTGCTCGAGCACGACCAGGAAACCTTCCTGGTGGCCGGCAGCGGCCATGGTGTCGGTGAGCGTCTCGCGCAGACCGTCGAAATTCTTGCCTATCCCCTTGGGAAACTGGAACGACTCGGCGATGAGCCCCAGCACCTGCTGCTTGGTCACACCCGTATTCGGATGCGCATACAGGAAGTGGTGACCAAGACGCGCCGCCTCTTCCTGCAATTCGACCACGCGAAACGCGCGGATCGACTGCACCAGATTGGCCGGCACGGTCATCAACAAGCTCTCGTTTCCCTCAATCTGACCTGGTATGTACGGTGTGTCCACTTTGCTGTCGGGAGTGCCTAACTTGTGAATTAAAGAATAAATAATTTGAGCACCTGTCCACTTAACACGGCCGGCGGGTCAGCGCCAACCGTGGTCGATTCAACATGTTTTTGAATCCCATACGCTTATTAGGGTAACGTGTTGTTCCTCCCAGATCAACACGAAGTTGATTCGTGGCGCAATATTTGTTAAAACACGAACATTCTGACGGGGTTTTAAGACGAAATTCGCACATTTCCCCCAATTGGGCGGCTGGCGCTTTCCTAGCCCGTTGTTACAATTTGTTGCCACAGATACTGGTTAACCACTGGCCCCGCATCGGCAACCGGACTACCATACAACTACGCTGTCTCAGAGTCCCTGACACGGCACCCACGACTGACAAACCGACAACAAGAGGTATCAAAATGAGCCTGCCCACCAAATTCATCGCAGCAGTCCTGTGCGCCAGCGCCCTGCCGTTCGCACACGTTGCCCAAGCCGCCGATTTCGAAGACTACGGCCGGGTGGTGCGGGTAACGCCGCAGGTCGAACAAATCAACCGTCCGCGCCAGGAGTGCCGTACCGAATACGTGCAAGTCCAGCAGCCGGCGCCGCAACGCGGCGTGGGCGGCGCCATCATCGGCGGCCTGATCGGTGGCCTGGCCGGTAACCAGGTGGGCGGCGGCAGCGGCCGTTCGGTTGCCACGGCAGCAGGCGCCATCGCCGGCGCCGTGATTGGCGACCGCAACGAAAACGCCAACGTGCCCAACAGCGGCGGCTACCAGGAACAGCAAGTCAAACAATGCCGCACGGTCGACCACTGGGAATCGCGCACGTCGGGTTACGAAGTCACCTATGAATACCGTGGCCGCAACTACACCGACGTCATGTCGTACGACCCGGGTGAACGCCTGCGCCTGCGCGTGGCCATCGAGCCGATGCAGCGCTGATCTGCCTTGAACTGCATCCCAATGCCGGCCCGCGTGGCCGGCATTGTCGTTTATGGCTTGCCGCTGGCCTCGCCCACGCGGGATAATGCGGCTTCATTCCCGCCTTGATACCTCTCCAATGCTGATCAAACGTAAGTCCATCGAAAAAGAAGAATCCTCCCGTCCGGCGCGCAAGCCCAAGTTTGCACCGGTCACGCTGTCCGAGCAGGATGGCGTGCGTTATCTGCATTTCGGCACGGAGTGGGTGCAAGGCGCGATGCGTATCCGCAAACCGAACTGGCCGGAACTCGAATACGCGCAACAGATGATGGCGGCCATGCTGTGGCAGCAGGCGCCGCGCCACATTGCCCAGCTGGGCCTGGGCACGGCCACGCTCACCAAGTTCAGCTACACCACGTTCCCGGACGCCACCATCACGGCGGTGGAACTCAATCCATCGGTGATCGCCATCTGCGAGTCGATGTTCAAGCTGCCGCCAAACGACGCCCGCCTGCGCGTGCTGGAAATGGATGCCCTCGATTTCGTCGACGACGACACCAATGCCGACACCATCGACATGCTGCACGTGGACTTGTACGACGCCACCGCGCGCGGCCCGGTGCTCGACTCGGCCGAGTTCTACCAGGCGTGCAACCGCTGCCTGACAGATGATGGCATCATGACGGTGAACCTGTTCGGCGACCACCCGAGCTATGCGCGCAACATCAAGGCCATCAAGTTCGCGTTCGACCGGGTGATTTGCCTGCCGGAAGTCCACGACGGCAACGTAGTGGCCATTGCCTTCAAACGCGCACGCACCATCGACCTCGACGCGCTCACCGCGCGCGCGGCGCAGATCCATGCCGAGACCAAGCTGCCGGCCAAGTCGTGGGTCAAAGGGATAGCCACCAGCATGTTGAAATAATGCTTTAGCGGCGCCGGAACGGTCCGGCGCCGGGCCAGTGGGAGCATCGCATGTCCGCACCGCTCGATCTGCAACAAATTTACAATTGGCTGCTGGCCGACGGCATGGTGCGCAAAAGCGAGATCAACACGCTTTACGCCCACAGCCAGGCCATCATGAAAAACAGCCCCATGCATCCGCTGTGCGCGGTGGCGCATGGCAAGTTGCTGTCGGCGCAACCGCCCCATAAACTGCTCACGCTCGACGCGCTGTGCGAATGGATGGCACACCGCCACCACCTGCCCTTCATCCGCATCGACCCGCTCAAGATCGATTTTACGAAAGTGGCCGACGTGATGTCCGCCAGCTACGCGGCGCGCTTCCACATCCTGCCGGTGGAACTGACGCCCGACACGCTGGTGGTGGCCACTGCCGACCCCAATGCCACCGAGTGGGAAGCGGAAATCGCCAAACTGTCGCGCCGCGCCATCCGCCGCGTGATCGCCAACCCGCTCGACATCGCCCAGTACACCACGCAGTTTTTCAGCCTGGCCAAGTCGATCAAGAAGGCCAACAAGAACAGCAGCAACGAACTGGCGCTGCGCAACAACTTCGAACAGTTGGTGGAACTGGGCAAGACCAGCAAGCAGGTCGACGCCAACGACCAGCACGTGATCAACATCGTCGACTGGCTGTGGCAATACGCGTTCGAGCAGCGCGCGTCCGACATCCACCTGGAACCGAAGCGCGAGCTGGCCACCATCCGCTTCCGCATCGACGGCGTGCTGCACCAGGTCTACCAGGTGCCGGCCGTGGTAATGATCGCCATGACTGCGCGCATCAAGCTGCTGGGCCGCATGGACGTGATCGAAAAGCGCCGCCCGCAGGACGGCCGCATCAAGACCCGCACCGCCGGCGGCCAGGAAGTGGAATTGCGGCTCTCCACGTTGCCCACTGCGTTCGGCGAAAAACTGGTGATGCGTATCTTCGACCCGGACGTGGTGGTGAAAACCCTGCCCGAGCTGGGCTTCCCGGCAGATGACGCCGCGCGCTGGGACAGCCTCACGCGCCGCCCGCATGGCATCATCCTGGTGACCGGCCCTACCGGCTCGGGCAAGACCACCACCTTGTACACCACGCTCAAGGCGCTGGCCACGTCCGAGGTGAACGTGTGCACGGTGGAAGACCCGATCGAAATGGTGGAGCCGGCCTTCAACCAGATGCAGGTGCATCCGGCCATCGACCTGACGTTTGCCGACGGCGTGCGCGCGCTGATGCGGCAAGACCCGGACATCATCATGGTGGGCGAGATCCGCGACCTGGCCACGGCCGAGATGGCAATCCAGGCCGCACTGACCGGTCACCTGGTGCTGTCCACGCTGCACACGAATGACGCGCCGTCCGCCGTGATGCGGTTGCTGGAACTGGGCGTGCCGTACTACCTGCTGGAAGCGACGCTGATCGGCATCATGGCGCAGCGCCTGGTGCGCACGCTGTGCGAGCACTGCAAGGCGCCCGACGGCGAGCTGGCCGACGATCTGTGGCACAGCCTGGGCGGCGCCTGGAACATGCCCAAGCCGGCCACGCTATACCGCGCCGTCGGTTGCGCCGACTGCCGCCAGACCGGCTACCGCGGCCGCACTGGCCTCTACGAACTGCTGACGGTCACTACGCCATTTGGTGAACAGATACGCGAAGCAACCGACGTCCACGCACTGCGCCGGCAAGCCATTGCCGACGGCATGAAACCACTGCGCATCGCCGGCGCATTGAAAATCGCCGAAGGCGCCACCACGGCCGACGAAGTACTAAAGGCCACCGCTGCGCTCACCGCCACTCAACCGGAAAACACCACCATTCTCAAATCCGTCATTCCCGCGAACGCGGGAATCCATAAAACCTGAGCGCCGCAAACCCGCCTCCGAAAAAAACCCTTGGCACCAACGGGCGAGCTGTATATAATACGGCCTCTTTCGGGGGTCGTTAGCTCAGCTGGTAGAGCAGCGGACTTTTAATCCGTTGGTCGCAGGTTCGAATCCCGCACGGCCTACCACCGAATTCAAGCAACACATTAGCACCATCAGATCAAGGTTACCCGCTTATCGCGCGTAGCCTTTTTTTGTATTCGCGCCAAGGTTGACATGCCCGCCACGATCACCCACCTGTTTGTCAAACCCGCACGCCACCGCGCCGTCGTCGCGCACGACACGCTCGCACTGACCGCAGGACTGGGCATCGTCGGCGACATCAGTGCCCACAAGCTCAGCCCGCGACAGGTACTGGTGACGCTGGCTTCGCAACTGGCCGAGCTGAAAGTGGCGCCGGGCGCGCTGTCCGAAAACCTGGTGCTCGCTGGTGCGGACATCCAGGACTTCCGTCCCGGCAGCGCCATCGTCTGCGGCGACGTCGAGCTGCGCCTCACCATGTACTGCGAACCATGCAAGCAGATCGCCGCGCTTGTGGGGAACCTGGCCGCCGTGGTGGAACGGCGCGGCATTCTTGGCGTGGTGGCACGGGGCGGCATGCTGCATGCCGGCGATGCGGTCACGCTGATCCCCGGCCGCTACCCGCCGCTGCCGGAATCGGTGCAACAAAAATTTGTCGAGGTGGTGGCGGCGATCCCGCCAGGCCGGGTGCTGCGCTACCGCGACGTCACGCTGGCAATGGGCGTGGACGACAGCTTTGTGCGCGCCCTGCCCGGCTACATCAAACGCAACCTGCACGTGCCGGACTTGCCGCTGCACCGCATCGTCAATAGTCAGGGACAACTGCTGGCGACACTGCCGCAGCAAGCGCGGCTGCTGGCGGCGGAAGGCGTGCCATCGGACGGCGCGGTCGATCTGACCGTCTTCCTGTGGCAGGGCTGACGCCTACTCGCCCAGCCAGCGGGCACTGCCCGCCACCCGGATCGAGCTGCCGGCACCGCTACCGATCTGCACCTGCAAATGACATGGCGCGCCCATGTCCTCGCCCTGGATGATGTCGATGGCGCCGCCGTGCGGCCAGTCGAGGTCGCGCAGATAGCCGGCCAGCGCGGCGGCGGCAGCGCCGGTGGCCGGATCTTCGTACACACCGCCCGAGGCAAACGCATTGCGCGCATGGAAGCGCTGCGGCGTCTCCGCGTGGATCAGCGAAATCGTGGTGATGCCGTGGTCGCGCATGAAGCTGCGGCCGGTAGCCAGGTCGTAGCGCATCACGCTCAACCTGGCGCGGCTGGACAGTGCCAGCACCAGGTGGTGGGCGCCGCCGAATGCGATGGCGGGCGGAATGCGGTCGTCGAGATCGGACTGTGCATAGCCGAACAGCGCCAGCGCATCGCGCAGCAGGCCCGGCGGCGCCGGCTCGCTCGATGTCGAGGGCGATTGCAGCGCGGCGGTGGCCTTGTCTCCGCTGGCCTTGCCTTCGACCGTCACCTGCGTGTGGTTGGTGGTGAGCGGAAAAATGCCGTCGCCGTTTTGCAGCGCCAGCACGGCGCCCAGCGCAATCGTCGCATGACCGCAGAATGGCACCTCGCCATCGGGCGAAAAATACCGCACGCGCCAGCCGTCGCCGCTGGGCGCGGCAAACACGGTTTCCGAATACCCCATCTCGGCGGCGATGCGCTGCATCGCCGGTTCCTCCGGCAACGCCGCGCGGATCATCACGCCGGCCGGATTACCGCCCTGGTCATCCTTGGTGAATGCGGCCACCTTGTGGATCTTGGTAATTGTCTGCATGCGTGTTCCCCTTCTGGTTAAACCCCTGGATTGACAGCCAACACAGCATTGGTCACTATCGTTGTTTTACCTACCTTCAGAGCGACCACCGCATGACTATACCGCGACTTTCTGTTCTTGCCTTCATCATTTCAGCGACCCTCGGCGGCCATGCCCATGCCGCCGATTCCGTGGCAACCCCACTGGCCAAACACGCGATCACCCACGAAGATGTGTGGCTGATGAAGCGCGTGGCCGCCCCCACCGTCAGTCCCGACGGCAAGTGGGCCGTGTTTGCCGTGACCGATCCGGCGTATGACAGCAAGGAGCAGTGGTCGGACCTGTGGATCAAGTCGCTGCTCGATGATAGCGCGCCGCGCCGCCTCACCTTCAGCAAGGGCGGCGAAGGCACCGTCAACTGGTCGCCCGACAGCCGCCAGCTGGTATTCGTGGCCAAGCGCGACGGCGACGACGCAGGCCAGATCTACCGCATCGACATTGCCGGCGGCGGCGAGGCGCAGCGCCTGACCACGCTCACGCTGGGCGCACGCACGCCAAAGTTCAGCCCCGACGGCAAGCAGTTGCTGTTCGTCAGCGACGTCTTCCCCGACGCCAAAAACGAAGACGACAACAAGCGCATCGCCAAGGAACGCAAGGACCGCAAGTACACGGCGCGCGCCTACGAAACCTTCCCGCCGCGCTTTTTCGACAAATGGCTCGACGATAAAAAAGTGCGCGTATTCGTGATGGATGCGGCGGTCGGCGCGGGGTTGGCAACTCCACGCGACGTATTGTCCGGCACCAGGCTGGCAGCGCTGGCGGGCTTTGGCGGCGGCCAGGGCGACGACGGCCAGTCGCTCGACGCCGTCTGGTCGCAGGACGGCAAGACCATCGTGTTCTCGGCCTCGACCAACCGCGACGAAGCAGCGCGCGCTGCCGGCTACACGCAGATTTTCGCGGTGCCGGCAGCGGGCGGCGAAGCGCAGCAACTGACGCAGGACCGGCGCAGCTACAAGGCGCTGAAGTTCAGCAGCGACGGCAAGACCCTGTTCGCACTGACCGAAGAGGAAGCGCCGGGCAAGGTGTACGACGTCACGCGCCTGGCCAGCTTTGCCTGGCCGCTGACCAATCCAGCACCCAGAATTTTAACGGCATCGCTCGACCGCTCGATCTCGCGCTTCGCCCTGCCAGAGGACGATAAGCGCGGTCACCGCGTGGTGTTCAGCTACGAACACGCGGGCCTGGAACAACTGCATTCGATCAAGTACGATGGCAGCGACCTGCGTGCGGAAGCCTCCCCGGCCACCGGCTCCATCAATGCCTTCAGCACCGGCGGCAAGGCCGTGGTGGGCGTGTGGGAATCGGCCATCAATCCCCCCGAAGTCTATGCCTTCGGCAACGGCACGCCGAAGCGCCTGACGTCGTTCAACGTCGAGCGCGCCGCTGCCATCGACTGGCAGGCGCCCGAGCATTTCTGGTTCAAGGCCAGCGATGGCCGCATGATCCACAATATGCTGATCAAGCCGGCCAACTTCGACCCGGCCAAAAAATACCCGCTGTTCTCAGTGATCCACGGCGGCGCGGCGAATATGTGGCGCGACCAGTTCGTGCTGCGCTGGAATTATCATTTGCTGGCGCAGCCCGGCTACGTGGTGCTGCTCACCGACTACAAGGGTTCGACCGGCTATGGCGAAGAATTCGCCCGCGCCATCCAGGGCGATCCGTTGAAAGGCCCGGCCGACGAGATCAACGAAGCAGTCGATGAAGCGGTGAAAAAATACAGCTACATCGACGGCAGCAAGCTGGCCGCCGGCGGCGCCAGCTACGGCGGCCACCTGGCCAACTGGCTGCAGGCGACCACCACGCGCTACAAGGCGATCGTCTCGCACGCGGGCGAAATGGACTTGATCATGCAGTGGGGCTCCAGCGACAGCATTTACGGCCGCGAAGTAAACAGCGGCGGCCCGGTGTGGGAGAACCTGCCCGTGTGGCGCGACCAGAGTCCGGTAATGCAGGGCGGTAACCACGCCAAAGGCACCGGCTTCACCACGCCGATTTTGATCTCGGTGGGCGAACTCGACTACCGCGTCCCCGCCAACAACGCGCTGATGAACTTTGCCACCCAACAGCGCCTGAACGTACCGAGCAAACTGCTGGTCTTCCCCGACGAAAACCACTGGATCCTGAAAGGCGAAAACAGCCGCTACTTCTACAACGAAGTCCACGCCTGGCTGGCGAAATACCTGAAATAACCTTCGGGGTCAGTGCCGACATTCAGACACGAACTCTGCCATCATTGCTTGAGCTTGTGTCCAAATGTCGGCACTGACCCCGAAGTTTTCTTGATCGTCATGACGATGGCGGCGGCGAGCAGGCAGGCGGCGCCGGCGGCGAACAGGGCCGGGTTGTAGGTGAGCAGCAAGGTGCGCGTGCGGCCGGCGCCCCAGGCGGCTACGGCTGCGCCCAACTGGTGGCCGGCAAAGATCCAGCCGAAGATCATCCCTGCTTTTTCCTTGCCGAACGTGGTGGCCACCAGGCGCACTGTCGGTGGTACGGTGGCGATCCAGTCCAGCCCATAGAACATGGCAAACAGCGACAGGCCGTAGAACGTGTATTCCGAATACGGCAACCAGAACAGCGATAGTCCGCGCAAACCGTAATAGATGAACAGCAGCTTGCGGTTGTCGTAGCGGTCCGACAGCCAGCCCGAGGCGATGGTGCCCACCAGGTCGAACGCGCCCATCATGGCCAGCACCGAGGCGGCCGGCACTGCGCCCATGCCGGCATCGCCGCACAGCGAGATGAAGTGGGTCTGGATCAGGCCGTTAGTGCTGAGGCCGCAAATGAAGAACGTGGCAAACAGGATCCAGAACACGCGGTGGCCGGCCACGCTGGCCAGGATCTGGAACGGCGTGGCAAACGTCACCGTCATTGGCGGTGTCATGGGCGCCACCGGCGTGTCCGGCGCGGCGCCATAGGGCGTCAAGCCCAGTTCGTTGGGACGGTTGCGCATCAGTGCGAATACCAGCACGGCCACCACGGCGCAGGCGACAAACACCGGCGCCACGGCCAGCCGCCAGCCGTAGTGCTCGATCAGCCATGCGCCCACGGGCAGGAACAGCAACTGGCCGGTGGCAGAACTGGCCGTCAGCACACCGACGACCAGGCCGCGATGGCTGTCGAACCAGCGGTTCGAGACCACGGCACTGAGCACCAGCGCCGTCATGCCGGAACCCACGCCCAGCATCACGCCCCAGAATACGATCAATTGCCAGAAGTGCGTCATGCCCGTGGCCAGCGCCATGCCGCCGGCCACCAGCGCCAGCGCCGTGACCACCACGGCACGCAGCCCGAAGCGCTCCATCAGGATCGCGGCAAACGGCCCCATCAGCCCAAACAGCACGAAGCGGATCGCCAACGCCGACGAGATCTGTTCGACGTCCCAGCCAAACTCGCGCGACAGCGGCTGCAACAGCGCCCCCGGCAAACCCAGCGCGGCCGAGGACGTCAGCGCGGTAAGAAAGGTGACCGCCATGATCACCCAGGAATAATGCCAGCCGCGCTGCTGCAGCCAGGTGGACAAACGGAGTGCGAACATTGATGACCTCGTCACGAAAAAATGGCTGCTGCGCACCGGTGGCGCGCTGCAGGCATTTTAAATGACGATCATAATGAATACAATCAAAATAAAGGGCCAACCAGGTTGGCCCCGTATCAGGCAGCGGGAATTACTTCACGCGCAGCGAGTTTTGCACGTCGTTCACGCCCTTGACGTCGCGGGCCACGGCAGCAGCTTTGTCAGCTTCCGCTTGCGATGGCACGAAGCCGCTCAGCGAGACTTTACCGTTGTTGGTTTCCACTTTCACGTCCAGCGATTTCAGCGAAGGCTCAGCCATCAGGCCGGTTTTGATCTTGGTGGTAATCATCGAGTCAGCCACAGCGTCCTTGGCCAGTTCGGTTTTCGAACGGGCTTCGCAGCTGGCCTTGTCGGTGCCGCTCATGGTGGTGCAATCGATACCGGTCTGGGCGACATCGGCATGTTGCTTGCCGGCCTTGGCATCGTTGATGGCAGCGGTTTGCAGGGTTTTAGCCGAGCTCATGCAGCTATCTTTGCTGGCGCCAGTCATGGCGTCGCATTTTTCTTCATCGAGCTCGTAGCGGGCGTCAGCCACGGCGATACGGGCTTTTTCCAGGGAATTCTTGTCGTTCTTGAATTTCATGGTTGCGTCGAGTTCGGCTTGCTTCTGGTCCAGCTTGGCCTGTTCTTCGCAGACGTCCTTGGCGTTGCCCGAGCGGGTGTCGCACGTGGCTTTGGCGCTCTTGTACATGGCAGCAGCCTTGTCGGTAGCGGCCTTGTAGGCAACGGTATCGGTTTTTGGGGTGGCGGCGAAGCTAACGCTGGTGGCGCCTGCCAGTACGAGCATGAGAAGTTTGTTCATGATGTGTCCCTCTGTTGTGATGGTTGATGGACACATTAAACGCCGACAGCGCCGCTATTTCTGTGCGCAAGCGTACCAAATACCGGAAAACACATATCGTCATGCGCAGACCGTATTACTCGCCGCGTGCAAGTCCCTGGCGCCACAAGCTGCCCGCCTGTTCGAATAACGGCAGCCGGCTATTAAAGGCAGCGCCCGTTTGCGCCAGTTGCAGCCAGGCCATGGTGCTGTGGGAACCGTGCCCGGCAGGCGACGCATTGGCCGCCCCGGGCTGATGCCCGTCGCGTATGCCGCGCATCCAGGCCGCCACGTCGGCATACTGATCCGGGTGGCGCTGCCAGGTCCAGGCCAGCGCCACCAGGTCGGCAAAGCCTTCCTCGCGCCGGGTGTCGCGCTGCGGCGGCGCCGCCGCCCTGCCCGGTCCCTGGGCAAAGCCGGACGGCGCCGCGTGCCATGCGCCCTGTGCATAGCGCCAGCAGTGGCCGATCTCGTGCGCGAACATGGCTTCGATCATCAGCGCGCGGCGCGGCTCCGGCACGGCATCGAGGATGTCTTCCGCCTGCGGGTTGCCGCGCAGCGAGAGCACCAGCTTGCAGCGGCCGCCTTCGTAGCCGAGCGCTACCGGCACATCGCCGGCCCCCGCCTGCGGCTGCACGGTGATATCGACCGGCAGCTTGAGGTCATTCTTGGCGTAATTGATGACCGACAGGCCGGCCGTCAGCCATCGGGTTTCCATGGAGGTGAGCTCGGCAGCGAAGGCCGGGCTACAGGACAGCATCAGCAGGGGAATGAGTAGGCGCTTGATCATGGTGGCGATTTCCTTGATCAAACTCTAGCACGGGTGTCGCAATAATTATTGCTTTGTGGAAGGTCTTACAACACTAAATTATTACGTAGGCAAAGATATACGGTTGAAGTTTTGCAACGGGGTTCCGCCAGTGCGGAACCCCGATCGGGTTACTTCGCCAGCAGGCTATTGGCGGTCTTGAACTCGGGCCGGATATCGTTCGGCACGGCCTTCATTTTATCGAGCGCCTTTTGCACGTCGGGACGGATCACCACATACTTCGCCATCATCTCCTTGGCGCGCGCATAGTCGCCGGTGGCTTCGACCATCAAAAATTCACGATCGAGATCCTTCACCGCGTCCTTGATCTTGGCAAAGTCCACCGCGAACGTGCCGTCGCCGTACGAAATGAAACCGCCCTTGTCGAGCAGGTAATTCACCTGGATCGCCATGCCGCGCGCATGCGAGTCGGTCAGACCGAAGTGCAGCGTGCGGAATGCCGATGCCAGGAACGTCGTGTACAGCTTGCGCTCGGCCGCTTCGCCCTGCCCCAGCGTGCCTTTCAGCTGGCCCTTGGCCATCATCACGTCGAGCACATACAAGCCGGTGATGTCTGCCTTGGCTTCCTCGATGGTGGAATAGGTTTCCTTCAAATCCTGGCGCGGCGTGGACGCCTTGCCGTCGATGGTGGTGGCGTGCGGACCCAGGCCGTGGGTAATTTCGTGCGCCAGAATGTGGGTGAAGAACGAATCGAAATCGACGTCCTTCTGGTCCGCTGCCTTGAGGACCAGCTTCGAAATCGGCGTGAGGGTCGATTTGAATTTCGCTTCCTGCACGTTCTTGAGCATCACGCGCTTGGAGCCGCGCTGGCTGATGATGCGCTCATCGTTGGGCAGGTTGTACGCGGCCGTCTGCACGCCCATATTGCCGTCGCCGGCGCCGTACACCTGGTTCACCACCACCATTGGCGCAATCGCGCCCACTTTCGGATTGCGGTACTGGGCGTCGATGGGCAGGCTGTCTTCCAGCTCCTGCATGTGCTGGGCGAAGAAGTCGAGTTTTTGCGTCTCTTTCTGGTCGCGGATATTCACGTACGCTTCAAACGCGGCCTTGTAGCCAAACAGTTCGTCGTTATAGGTTTCGTACGGGCCAATGGTCACATCCACCGGCGAATCGAGGTCCATCCAGGCAAAGTCGGACGCCAGATAATCGTTGCTGAGGAATGCGTCGGCGCGCAAACCGAGGAATTTTTTCAACGACGCGTTGTCGGTGGCGGCAGCAGCCTGCTTGAGCAGCGCGGCAGCTTTTTCCAGCTCCGGCTTGTATTCCACCGAGTACGGCACGGTGGTGAACTGGCCGTCCTTGTTGCGGCGAACCGCCGTGAAGAACCACTGCGCCTGCGACTTGTCGATAGCTGGCAGTGCGTTCATCCACGTGTCCAGCTGCGCCTTGGAGGCGTCCGCCGGATAGAAGCTGCCACCTTCGGGCTTTTTGGCAGGAATCTTGATGCCGCCGATTTGCTCGGGCAGGAACGACTGGTGATCGTCGAGGATCGACCACGGGCCCTTGTTGAGCCAGAAGTAATCGAGACGGGCCTTGCCCAGCGGCGTGGTGTCTTTCTTGAGCACGGCCCACAGCGCCTCGTTGCCGGCCCAGCGCTGGCGCAGTTGCAGCACGTCGATGATCTTGGCCGCTTCGATCAGTTTGGCAATGGCTTTCTTGTCGCCGGCCGACAGCTTGCTGGTGTCGGCGGTGAGCTGCACCGGCGCATAGCGCTGGCTCATTTTATTCAGGTCGGCAACGCTGGCGGGGGCGGCGTAGGCGGTGGCGCAGGCGAGTGCCATGGCCAGCGGGAGCAGGATTTTTTTCATTCGAACCTCGGGTGGGGTGAGGCCGATATTGTAGCGCCGGTCGCGTCAACGCGCGTGGTAAATCCGCCCCGTATGCGGGCCATCCACGCTGCGCGCATACGACAGCGCCGCGCGCCTGCCCGGTACCGGTTGATAGCCGATGAACAGGTGGCCATACGCGGCCATCGATTCCTCCAGCACCGTGGGCGCCACGGCATTGATGCGCAGTCCGCGCTGGAGCTCCACTGCAGCGCCACGCACAAAACCCTCGATGGCGCTGTTGACCATGATCGCGCTGGCGCCATCGGGCAGCGTTTCGTCGATACCGCTGGTGAGGGTGATCGAGCCGCCATCGTTCAGGTGCGACTGCGCCACCAGCGCCACGTTCACCTGCCCCATCAACTTGCTGTCGAGCCCCACGCGAAACAGCTCCGGCGTCATCACCGGCAGCGGCGCCAAATGCAGCGCGCCAGCGGCCACCACCACCGCGTCGGCCGGCCCTACCTTGGCGAACAAGGCGCGCACCTGGCCGATATCGGCCATGTCGACCTGGTACTGGCCGCTGGACGCGCCCACGGTGACGATATCGTGGCGCTGCCCCAGTTCCGCGACAACCGCCTGGCCGATAGCGCCTGCGGCGCCGATAACGATGACTCTCATGTTTGCCTCCTGGTGGAAAACACCAGTATCAGGCTTCCGGCGCCCACAATAAATGGGCTAAGATGAAGATCATTCCTAACCTAGAGTGTGCAATCCTTGGACAAATTACGCAGCATGGCGGTGCTTGTTGCCGTGGTCGATACCGGCAACTTCACCGCCGCCGCCCGCGCCTTCGACATGTCGCCCGTCATGGTCGGCAAGCACATTGCAAGCCTGGAAGCCATCCTCGGTGCGCGCCTTCTCGTGCGCACCACGCGCCGCCAGAGCCTGACCGAAATCGGCGCGCAATACGTCGAACAATGCCGCACTATCCTGAGCCAGATTGCCGCCGCCGAAAGCGGCGCGGAAGCGATGCGTGGCGCGCCGCGCGGACGCCTGAAAATCACGGCGCCGCTGGTGTTCGGCGCCGAACAGCTGGCACCTGCGCTGACCGGCTACCTGCGCCAGCAGCCGGACGTCAGCCTGGACCTGCACCTGAACGACCGCGCGGTGGACCTGGTGGACGAGGGCTATGATGCTGCGATCCGGGTCGGCAAGCTGCACGATTCGTCGATGGTGGGAAGGCCGCTGCGCGACTATGCGATGCTGATCTGCGCCTCGCCCGCCTACCTGGCCGCGCGCGGAACGCCGCGCACGCCGACAGATCTGGCCAGCCACGAGTGTCTCGATTCGACGCTGTGGCAACTGGGCACACGGGGCCGCCTGCAGCAGGGCGCCACAGGAAAAGCACCGCCAGGACGTTTTCGCGCCAACAACGGCCAGGCATTGCGCATGGCGGCGCTCGAGAATTTCGGGATCGTGATGCAGGCCGAAGCGCTGCTGGCCAACGATGTCGCTGCGGGCCGGCTGGTGCCCGTGTTGGCCGGCTACCTGCCGCCACCGCGCGCGATGCACCTCGTCTATCCGCGCGACCGCCAGGCCACGCCCAAGCTCACCACGTTTGTCGACTTCGTGATGGAACGCTTCGGGCCAGCGGCCTAGTGACCGCTGGCGCCTCCGCATAACCGGTTGCCAGAGTTACCTGGCGGCGTCGTTCTGCGCCGCAGATGTCACAGCTGCCAACTGGGACGACGGCTGCCAGCCAGCACCCAGCGACCGCGCCACGGCCACGGTGGCCAGCAGGCGCTGGGTATTGATTTGCACCGCCGCCCGATCGGCCGCCAGCGCGCTGCGCTGGGCATCGGTCACGTCCAGGTAAGTCGACACGCCGCGCTCATACCGCGCCTGCGCCACCAAGTAGCCGCGCGCGGCCGCCACTTGCGAGACCGACTGCGCCTCGCCCTGCAACTGGCGTTGCTGCACGTCGGACAGCGCATCTTCCACTTCGCGCAGCGCCGTCAGCAGCCGGGTTTCGTGGTTGGCCACGGCTTCTTCGTAGCGCGCCTTGGCAATCGCCAGGTTGGCCTTGTTGCGGCCACCGTCGAAGATAGGCAGCGACAGCGCCAGCGGGCCGGCGCTGAACTGGCGCGCACCCGACTCGCCCAGGTTGCTCAACGCTTTCGATGCATAACCGAAGTTACCGGTCAGCGAGATGGACGGATAAAATGCACCCTCCGCCACGCCAATCTGCGCATTGGCCGCGCGCAGGTTGGCAACGCTGCCCGCCAGGTCGGGACGCTGCGCCAGCAGGCTCGCCGGCAGCCCAACGGGAATGGCCGGCGGTTGCGGCAGTACCGCAGGATTGGCGTTGGCCGCCGTCAGCATGGCCGATGGCGACGCGCCAACCAGCGTGGCCAGGCTGTGCTCCAGCAAGTTGCGCTGGCGCTGCACCTCATGCAGGTCGGCCTTGGCGTTGGCCAGTTCGATGCGCGCGCGCGATACATCGAGTTCGTTCGACAGGCCGGCGTCGAAGCGCGCGGTAACCAGCGCTTCGCTTTCGCGGCGGGTGTCCAATGCGCCGTTCAGGATCGCCAGTTCGGCATCCATGCCACGCAACTGCCAGTACGTGGTAGCCAGTTGCGACGACAGCATCAGGAGCACGCCGTCGCGGTCCGCTTCGGCGGCCAGTGCCTGCGCATCCGACGCTTCGATCAGGCGCCGCACGCGGCCCATCAGATCCAGTTCATACGAAAAGCCAGCGCCGACTGCATAGTTGTTCCCCTTGATCGAACGGCCGCCCAGGGCGATGCCCTGCGCCGTTTCGGCCGACGAACGCGAGTTCGCAACCGAGGCGTCAACGCTCAGCGTAGGGCGTTCATTGGCACGCGTGACACCTGCCTGCTCCTGCGCCTGCACCAGCCGCTGCGCCGCCGCTTTCACGCTCGGATTGTCGCGCAGCGCGGTTTCTTCCAGGCGGTTCAGGGTCGCGTCGTTGAACACGGTCCACCATTGCGCCGGCAAATGTGCCGCCGTGGTTCCGGCCTGCGGCAGGTGGCGGAACGACGCATCCTTGACGTTTTCCGGCGTGCCGAAATCGGTGCCGACGGTGGCGCAGCCAGAGAGGGCTGCGGTGATGGAAACAGCGAGCGCCAGGCGCTGCAAAGCTGAATTGAACATGGTATTACCTCACAAAATTTTAGATTAGTGCGTATCAGGCTCAATGCCCGCCGCCGCCACCACCCGAAGGGGCTTTGACCTTGTCCGAGAACCACAGTACGCCGATGCACGCAAAGAGCACCATCGCCACCAGGAAGAAGCCGTCGTTATAGGCCATCACGAACGACTCGCGCCGCACGATGCCATCGATCGCCTTGAGCGCCATGTCGGATGCGGTAGCCGGATCGAAGCCCTGCGACGTGAACGACGCCGCCATCGCCGACAGGCGTTCCTGCGTGGCCGGCGCAAAGCTGGTCACTGCTTCGCCGATGCGCTGCGAATGGAAATGCTCGCGCGACGTCAGCGCGGTTGCCAGCAGCGCGATACCGATCGAGCCGCCCAGGTTACGGGTCATGTTGATCAGGCTCGATGCCGACGCCATGTCTTTCGGCTGGATGCCGTTCATGGCAAAGTTGGACAGCGTGAGCATCACGAAAGGCTGGCCCAGCGCCCGCACGATCTGCGACACCAGCAGCTGGTCGTAGCCGGTGGTGGCGTCCATGTAGGAGTTCATCAGGCACGAGCCGCCGAACAGCAGCAGCCCGAATGTGCACAGGATGCGGTTATCCACCTTGGACGACAGCTTGGCCACGAACGGCATGATGAACAGCTGCGGCAAGCCGGACCACATGATCACTTCACCGATCTGCATCGGCGAGTAGCCGGGAATCTGGCCCAGGTACAGCGGCAGCAGGAAAGCCGAGCCATACAAACCCATGCCCATCGCCATCGACAGCGCGGTGGCGGCAGTAAAGTTACGCTGGCCGTACAAGGCGAGATTGACGAACGGCTGTTTTTTCAGCGCGCTGTTGACCACCCAGCCCAGCAAGCCAAACAGCGCCAGCGCGGCAAACGTGATGATGAACGACGAATCGAACCAGTCCTTGCTGTTACCTTCTTCCAGGAAGATGGTCAGGCTACCCAGACCGATGGCCATGAAGAAGATGCCGCTCCAGTCGGCGTTCGACAATAGAGACGGCTGGAATTTTTCCTTGTCCAGGCCATACGCGATACCGGCGATCAGCAGCAGGCCGGGCACCCAGTTGATGTAAAAGATCGACGGCCAGCCATACAGCTCCGAGAGGTAACCACCAAGCGTCGGCCCCATCGATGGCGCCAGCGTCGCAGTCAGACCAAAGATGGCCATGCCGGTGGCGCGCTTCGATGGCGGCAGCTTGGCCATCACCAGCGTAAAGGCCATCGGTATCAGCGCGCCGCCCGTAAAGCCCTGCATCATGCGGAACACGATCATGCTCTCGAGGTTCCAGGCAAAGCCGCACAGGGTGGAGAACATCAGGAACAGCGTGGTGGTGCCGATCATGTAATTGCGCGTGCCGAAGACGCGGGTAAACAACCCGGTCATTGGAATGACGACGATTTCCGCCACCAGGTAGGCGGTGGCGATCCACGAGCCCTCTTCCTGGGTGGCCGACAGCGAACCTAAAATATCCTTGAGCGACGAGTTGGTGATCTGGATGTCGAGCACCGCCATGAAAGCGCCCAGCATGCCGGCGGCAATCGCGATCCAGGTGCGGGCCGAGACTTTTTCGCTCGGCGCCGGCGGCTGGGAAGATGCTGCGGATGCAGCTTTCCCTTCCGCGCCCGATGCCGGCGGATCGAATGTGGAACTGGCCATGACGTGGCTCCTTACTGGACCGTACGGGGAGCGGCGGCGACTTTATGTTCGGACTGCTCCTGGTGGATCGCCACTTCGGCAATCGCCGACATGCCCGGTACCAGACGGCCGTTCAGGGCCTTGATGTCTTCCGGCTTGAACACGATTTTCACCGGCACGCGCTGGACGATCTTGGTGAAGTTACCGGTGGCGTTATCAGCCGGCAGCAGCGCGAACTGCGCGCCCGAAGCGGGAGCAAAGCTATCCACGGTGCCGATCAGTTCCTTGCCCGGCATGGCGTCGATGGTGACCTTCACTTCCTGGCCACGATGCATCTCGGCCAGCTGGGTTTCCTTGAAGTTGGCGGTCAACCACACGTTGTCCTGCACGATGGCCGTCAGTTGCTGGCCCGGTTGCACGCGCTGACCAACTTCGATAGTCCGTTTGCCGATCCGGCCACCGACTGGCGCCACGATGCGGTTGTACGCCAGCTGCTGCTGGGCGTCTTTCAGCTGCACGCGCAGCACACTCACCTGCGACTTGAGCACGTCGCGCGCCGACTGGGCGGCGGCGATTTGCGCGCGGGCGGCGGCAGCATTGTCCTTGCGCGCGGCCAGGTCGGCCACGGCGCCGGCACGGCCGGCCACGGCGGCGTCCAGCTCCGCTTTCGACACGGCTTTCATCTGGCTGTTATACAGCTGGCCGAAACGCTCGGCGTCCTGTTTGGCGCGCAGCAGTTGCGCTTCCGATTGCGCTACCTGCGCGCTGGCGGAACTGGCCTGGGCTTTCACTTGCGCGATCTGCGCGTCCGACTGCAGCACCTGCTGTTCGGCGCTGGCGATTTGCGCCTGGATCTGTTCCACTTTCACGCCCTGGTCGAACGGATCGAGTTCGGCGATTACGTCGCCCGCGCGCACGATCTGGTTATCGTCGATCAGTACCTTGGTCACCACGCCGGCGATGCGCGCCGATACCGGGTGCACGTGGCCGGCAATGTAGGCATTCTCGGTTTCGACGAAGTTATGGCTGCGGTACCACATGCGACCACCGGCGCCGATGGCGACCAGCGCGATCAGACCGGCAATCACCAGTACTTTGCGGTTCGACTTGGCCGGAGCGGCCGGCGTGTTGGCTGGCGCCGGTGGCACGGCGTTGAGCCCTTTTTGTTCTTGTTGGGGGTTGGACATGTGGATGCTCCGGAAAAATGAAATGGGATGCGAGCATTATTGGGCGATTTTTGACGGAAGTCAAGAAATGAAACGATTGCATTTCATTTTAGTTTGGACTAGCATGGCGCCATTCGATATCATAGATCGCCATGAAAAAAGACAACATTTCAGTTGACGAAGAGCTCGACTGCCCGGAAGGCGCCGACTACGAACCGTGTTTCGGCAAATCGGCCGGCCGCCCGCGCGCCGCCGACAAGGAAGCGCGCGAACACGCGCTCGTGCACACTGCCGCCCAGTTATTCCTGGAAAAAGGCTACAGCAAGGTAAGCCTGGAGATGATCGCGCGCGAAGCCCATGTTGCCGTACGCACCATTTACGTCAAGTTCGGCGGCAAGGCTGGCCTGCTGAGCGCGGCCATCACCCGTGGCCGCGCCAAGTTTTTCAGCAATATGGCCAGCCTGGACACCGATACCCGCTCGCTGGAAGACATTCTGGGGGACTACGCGCTGCGCTTCCTGGAACTGGTGTCGCAGCCCGCGTTTGTCAATTTACACCGGATGGTGGTGGCCGAGGCGCGCACCACGCCCGAGCTGGCCGAAACGTTTTATAACGCCGGGCCGCAACAGTCGCGTGAGCAGCTGGCGAAGTTTTTCGCCCGGCCCGACATCGGCCACCGTTTGCGGCCCGAGCTGTCGTACGAGTTCCTGGCCGTGCACTTCACCAACTGCCTGCTGGGCGACAATATGCGGCGCATGCTGTTCCCGCCCGACCAGCCGCCCTCGCACGCCGACATCCGCCGCCAAGCCACCCAGGGCGTCGATCTGTTCCTGCGCAGCGTGCTCGTTTAGGACTGTGCAATTTTGCCATTTGATCTATACTAATCCTTTACAAGGAGTGCATATGAGCAAAACAAATAGACTGGACTGGAGCCGCCAAGTAACGCTCATGAACGAGCGCATCAAGAACTTCCAGGCCAACCCCGGCCAGGAACAACTGGACGCCGTCATTGAAGAACTGAAAGCCTACGCCGAAGCTGCCCGCAGCGGCGGCATCGAAATTCCCACCCGCTTCACGGTTAACTGATCCCGGGGCGCAGCTACTTGCACATACGGACACTGCGACCGGACGACGCCGCAGCCTTGCTGGCGTTCGAACTGGACAACCGCGACTGGTTCGAACAGCATGTGGCCGCGCGCGCCCCCGCCTTTTATACGCCTGCCGGCGTCGCCACTCACATCCAGGAATACCTCGACGCGCACGACCACGGCGTGCTGCTGCCGTGCGTGCTGCTGGACGACGACGGCGCCATCGTGGGCCGCGCCAACCTGCGCCACATCGATCGCGTGGCGGGAATCGGGAGACCCCGCCTGGCTGTACCGCTGCGCGCTATGATCGCCCGCAGCAGCTGATACTTTATTTGCGCGACTGCGCCACCAGTGCGTCCAGCACCTGCAGCGTGGCGGCCGTCAGTTGCTGACGTGGAATGCCCGGATTGCTGGCATCGACTTGCGACGGATTGGTCGAATAGCGGCCGTTGACGATGATGGTCGGGGTGCTGTTTACTTCATACGTCGCAGCGACGCGGCCGGCGTTTTTCAGACGGTTGTTGATCGCGAACGAGTTGTACACGGACAGGAATTTTTCCTTGTCGATGCCGTTCTTCACCGCCCACTCGATATTGGCGTCGTCGCTTTGCAGGCGCTTGCGCTCCACGTGCCACGTGTGCAGCACCTTGGCGTGCAATTGCGATTCCAGCTTCATCGCTTCGAGCGTGAGGAACAGGTGCGCTTCCGGATCTTTTTCGCCCGTCAGCGGCAGGTGGATGCGGCGGAACGAGATGTTATCGCCCTGCTTTTTCACCCAGTCCAGCATGGCCGGCTCCAGCGCGTAGCACGCCGGGCAGTGGTACATGAAGAACTCGATCACTTCGACCTTTTTACCCTCGGCCTGCACCGGCTGCGGATTTTTCAGGGTGGTGTACTCGGCGCCGCTCTTGGGAGCGGTGGGCGTGGCGAACGCGGAACCGGCCAGCATGGCGGTTGCGGCGGCGACTGCGATGAAGAGTTTACGACGAAGCATGGTTGTCCTTTAAAAAAATCTGCACTGGGAATATACCAGCTTCCGGCGCGCGGTGGCGGCGGTGCGGCTGCAATTCACACTACGCTACAATTGGCCGCATTCGGTCCAACGGAACCCCCATGAAAATCGCATCGTTTGCATTTGCCACATTGGTATTGAGTTCCTGCGGCGCTCTCGCCGCCGAACTCTCCCCCGTCGAACAGACCATCGTCGCCGAAGTCAAAGCCGGCTCGCCCAAGGCGCTGCACCTGCTCGAACGTTCGGTGAACATCAACAGCGGCACCATGAACCTCGACGGCGTGCGCGCGGTCGGCCGGCTCTATCGCTACGAACTCGAACAACTTGGATTCGTCACGCGCTGGATCGATATGCCGCCCGCGATGGGGCGCGCCGGCCACCTGCTGGCCACGCGCACCGGCAACCAGGGCACGGGGTCAAAAGGAAAACGCTTGCTATTGCTCGGCCATCTCGACACCGTGTTCGAAAAAGACAGTCCGGTGCAGCTGTGGCAGCGCAACGGCGACCGCGTACGGGGCCAGGGCGTGAACGACATGAAGGGCGGCGACGTGGTCATCATCGAGGCGCTGCGCGCCCTGCAGCGCGCCGGTGCGCTCGATAACACCACCATCACCGTGATGTTTACCGGCGACGAGGAAGACGCCGGCGAACCGGTGGAGGTGGCGCGGGCCGACATGGTGGCCGCCGCCCGCCGCAGCGACATTGCGCTGGCCTTCGAAGGCACGGTGCGTGACAAAAACGGTAACGACACCGGCACCATCGGCCGCCGCTCGGCGTCGTCGTGGGAGCTGGAAATAAAAGGCAAGCAAGGTCACTCGAGCGGCATCTTCAGCGACAGCGCCGGCTACGGCGCCGTGTACGAGGCCGCGCGCATCCTCGACGGCTTCCGCCAGCAGGTGATCGAACCTGATCTGACCTTCAGCGCCGGCCTGCTGCTGGGCGGCACCGACACCGCCGTCGATGCGGGCGGCATCACGGGCCGCGCGGCCGGCAAGACCAACGTTATCGCCAGGTCAGCCACGGTGCGTGGCGATTTGCGCTACCTGAGCTACGAGCAGCGCGACCGCGCGCATGCGAAGATGCGCGCCATCGTGGCGCAAAACCTGCCGGGCACCAGCGCCAGCATCGCGTTCCACGATGCGTATCCGCCCATGTCGCCCACGGCCGGCAACCTGGCCGTGCTGAAGGTATATTCTCAGGCCAGCAGCGACGCCGGTCTGGGCGAGATCCCCGCCCTGCCCCCGGGCCAGCGCGGCGCCGGCGACATCCAGTTCATCGCACCGCTGATCGACAGCCTTGATGGCCTTGGCGTGGCCGGCAACGGCGCCCATTCGCCGGACGAAGACCTGGAAATTGCTTCGCTCGAACGCGCGACCATCCGCAGTGCGCTGCTGATCTACCGGCTGACGCGTTAAGCGTCAAGCATGCCCGGGCCGGGCCTCCAGCCCGCCGATATCTTTCATCAGCGCGATCAGGCGCTTGGCGCCAAGGCCCAGCGGGCGGTCATTTACCCACACCACGTCCACCCACAGGCGCAGCTGGTTGCTCATGGTGGAAAAATCGATGATCAGCAGCGCGCCATCGGCCAGCAACGGCGCCACCAGGCGCCTTGGCAGGAACGCCCAGCCGATCCCCGCCTGCACCAGTCCCAGCGTGGCCTGGTGGCTGTCGGTGCGCCACAGCTTGCGCGACACCAGCACCCGCGTATCCTCCTGGTGCGCGGCGCGGCTGACAATCGCCACTTGCCGGATATCGACCAGGTCTTCGAGGCGGAAATGGCCATTGCGCTCGCGCGCCAGCGGATGCTGCGGCGAAATCACCGCCACCAGCACTTCGCTGCCCAGCTCCTGAAAGCTTTCGCGCTCGTCGACCTGCGGGCGGTCGTACAGCAGCGCCAGTTGCGCGGTGCCGTCATGCAGCATGCGCCGGGCATCGGCCTGCGGCGCCGACAGCACATCCACTTCCAGCGACGGAAATTCATCGGCCAGCCGTGCCAGCGGCTCGCCCCACGCAGCCGACAGCAGCTCGGGCGCCACCGCCAGTGTCAGGCGGCGTTCCAGGCCCTGGTGCAGCGACAGCGCGTGTGCCTGCAGGCGCCGCATCTGGCCGGCCATGTGGCGTGCCTCGGCCTCCAGCGCGCGCGCCATGTCGGTGGGGACCACCGCGCGCGAATTGCGCTCGAACAGTTGCAGGTCGAGCTCCGCCTCCAGATTGGCAATGGCCATGCTGACGGCAGACGGCACCCGGCCGAGTGCGCGTGCGGCAGCGGAAAAAGAACCGTGGTCGATCACGGCAAGAAACAGGTCGACATTGTCGCTGGAAAAAGTCATGCATCATGCTGTCACAAAAACTGATAGCTGTCGACTTTTACTATCACCTTATTTCAACTATCATCGATCGATTGATGTTTGAAGGAATCTATCATGCAAGGTTTGAAGCGCAAAATTGTCTATGTCTCGTTGTTCGAGTTTTTCGCCGTTGGCTTGACCACTGCCACGCTGGTGCTGCTGGCCGGCAGCGACAGCGACAGCGGCCACGCTGGTGTGGCGGCCGTGGCGTCGTCCACGATTGCCGTGATCTGGAATTTTATTTTTAATACGATGTTCGAAGCGTGGGAAGCGCGCCAGGCCAAGAAGGGCCGCAGCGTAGCGCGCCGGATTGCCCACGCCATCGGTTTCGAGGGCGGCCTGGTGGCATTCCTGGTGCCGCTGTTTGCGTGGTGGCTCGAGATCTCGCTGTGGCAGGCGTTTGTCGTGGACCTGTGGATCGTGGTGTTCTTCCTGGTGTACACGTTCCTGTTCAGCCTGGCGTTCGACCGCATTTTCGGACTGCCCGCATCGGCGCTCGGTGGCGAACCGCAGGCAGCCTGACCGCCTACTTCGACGCTTTCGGCGCCACGCGCCAGATTTCCCCGGTCACGTCATCGTCGACCAGCAGCGAGCCGTCGTCCTGCACCACCACCGACGACGGCCTGCCCCACACCTCCTTGTCGCTCACCACGAAGCCGGTCATGAAGTCCTGGTACTTGCCGGTGGGCGCACCGTCTTTCATGAACACCCGCACGACCTTGGAGCCAGTGCGCGTAGCGCGGTTCCACGAGCCGTGCAAGGCCAGGAACACATCGCCGTCGTACTCTTGCGGGAATGGTGCTTTGGCCTTTTCAGGCGCGCCGTACATGACCATGCCCAGCGGCGCCGAGTGCGCGGTGAGCAGCAGGTCGGGCGCCGTCACCCTGGCTTTCAGGTCGGGGCGCTGGCCCTTCAGGCGCGGCTCCTCGTGGTCACCGATGTAATGCCACGGCCAGCCATAGTGCGCCCCGCCCTTTACCCGCGTAAGGTAATCGGGCGGCAGGTTATCGCCGAGCATATCGCGCTCGTTCACGCTGCACAGCAGGTCGCCCGTGCGCGGATACAAGTACATGCCCACGCAGTTGCGCAAGCCGGTGGCAAAGGTGCGCCTGTTCTTGCCATCGGGGTCGAACGCCAGCACCAGCGCCCGATCGAGCTCCGATCCCCAGGCCGCGCCCAGGCCGTGCTTCGCTTCCCACTGCGCCAGCGGCTCCGGCGGCGTGGCGCCGATACCCTCGGCCACGTTGGATGCGGAACCGATCGACAGATACATGGTCTTGCTGTCGCTGGAGAACACCAGCGTGCGCGACGAATGGCTGCCTGTCTCCGCCGTCAAGGTGGGCACAACCACTTCCGCCGGCGCGCCGGCCACCAGGTCGCCGTTGCGGTACGGGAAGCGGATGATGGAATTGACGTTGGCCACGTACAGGTATTGCGGATTCGGGCCCACGGGCCAGAAGGCAAAGCCGAACGGGCGATCGAGTTTGTCGGCAAACACGCTGATCTCGTCGGCCTGCTCGCCGGTGCGTGACCTGAACACCTTGATCAGGCGCTTGGTGGTGGACGAGATGAAGATGTCGCCATTGGGCGCCTTGGCCATCACGCGGCCGCGATCGGGATCCGTGGCCCACAGGTTGACCTTGAACTGGTCCGGCACCGACGGCAGCACGGCTGGTGGGCGCGGCACGGTCTTCGGGTTATTGCCGGCGCTGGCGCTGGCAAAGGGCGGCGGCAGGTCGGCTATCCGCACTGCGTGGATGCGGCCCGGCTGGTCGGCGCTCCAGTGCTCTTCGGCTTTGGTCGTGGCGGCTGGCATGGCCGTTGCAGCGGATGCCGTTTTCGCAGACGCGGCTGCCTTGCCCCTGGCGCTGGCCAGACTGGCCAGATAAGCGACCAGCGCCGCGCGCTCGGCCGGCTGCGCCACCGCGATCGGCATCGACGTGCCGGGCGCATAGGCGGCAGGGTCCTTCAGGAACAAGTCCAGCTCCTGTTTCGTCCACTGCTTGCCCTGCACGCCCAGCGCCGCCAGTGCATCGGAATACGCAAACCCCGGCACGCCGCCGATTTTTCGGTCGACCACATTGAACAATGGCGGGCCGGCCAAGGTGGCCATGTCGGGCGACGCCGAATGGCACATCGCGCAGTTGTTCTGGAAGATGCGCTGACCATCGAGCGCCGCCGCATGGGCCGGGGTGGCTATGGTAACGGCTGCGGCAATCAGGAAGGCGGAAGACAGAAAACGGATCGGGGTGGCGGATTGCATGGCTGACCTCAGTGTACGGACAGCCATGCTTCCACAATTCTCCGCCCTCGCCTACCACTGCACCGCTTTAATCAGGAATATGATTGCGCCGCGCCCTCTTGGGCGAAATAGCGGAAAATGGCGGATTACGCTTGCTCACACCATCATCATGACTACATCGATCACCGCACCATTACGCCCGCCCTCCAACATCAACCCTGGCGTGCTATCAATAGCGCTGGCGGTCATCGTCGTGGGCGCGTGGTATCTCGGCCAGGCCGTCGGCCCGCGCCAGTCCGCGCTGTACGTGGTGGGCGCGCTGCTGGGCGTGACGCTCTATCACGCGGCATTCGGTTTTACCTCGGCGTGGCGCGTCTTCATCGCCGACGGTCGCGGCGAAGGACTGCGCGCGCAAATGGTGATGCTGGCAGTGGGCGTGGCGCTGTTCTTCCCGGTACTGGCCGCAGGTTCGCTGTTCGGTGCACCGGTCAAGGGACTGGTGGCGCCGGCCGGCACGTCGGTGGTGGTGGGCGCCTTCATCTTCGGTATCGGCATGCAGCTCGGCGGCGGTTGCGCTTCCGGCACCCTGTACACGGTGGGCGGCGGCAGCACCCGCATGATTGTCACGCTGCTGGCCTTCATCGGCGGCTCGCTGATCGGCACGGCCCACATGCCGTTCTGGACGTCGCTGCCGCAACTGGCGCCGATCTCGGTGGTCAAGTCGCTGGGCGTGGCGCCCGCGCTGGCGCTGAACTGGCTGGTGTTCGCGCTGATCGTGGCAGTGACCATCGTGGTGGAAAAGCGCCGCCACGGTAAACTCGTGGCCGCCCACGTGCAGCCCGATCACACCGCGCGCTGGTTGCATGGTCCGTGGCCGCTGGTCGCCGGCGGCATCGCGCTCGTGCTGCTCAACTTTGCCACGCTGGCATTGGCCGGCCGTCCGTGGGGCGTGACGTCCGCCTTTGCCCTGTGGGGCGCCAAGGCCGCCACGCTGGCCGGCGTCGATGTCGCCAGCTGGACCTACTGGTCGGCGCCAGCCAACGCCGCCACGCTGAGCGCACCGGTGATCCAGGACGTGACGTCGGTAATGGACATCGGCATCGTGTTTGGCGCCATGATCGCCGCGGCGCTGGCCGGACGCTATGCGCCGGTGTGGCGTATCCCGTTGCGCTCACTGGCAGCCGCGCTGGTGGGCGGCCTGCTGCTTGGCTACGGCGCCCGTCTCGCTTATGGCTGCAACATCGGCGCGTACTTCAGCGGGATTATCTCCGGCAGCCTGCATGGCTGGCTGTGGCTGGTGGCGGCATTCATCGGCAATGTATTCGGCACGCGGTTGCGGCCGCTGTTCGGGCTGGAAGTGGAGCGGGTAAAGCCAACCGCTTGCTGATATTCCAGCGCTCCTGTGGCGGCATGCCGAATGCGAAAACGAACACGCCGCCGGTGCCCAATCAGAACCCTTTCGCAAACTTGAAGTTCGCGCCGAGCCCTTTGACTTTTTCACCGGATGGATCGAAGAATACGCTGATCGATTTGGCCGCAACGAGATTATTGATCGTCACGGCCCACGTGTAATACACGCTCGCGGCGGAGCGGCTGGTAAGGTCGGCGTCGGGCTCGCAGCCCATGATGCGTTTGACCGCATCAAACGTCATGCCGACCTGGATGCGGTTGTAGTTCGCCTGCGTGAAGTTTGCAGCTTTGCACTGCGCGCCTACCGTGGTTTGCCCCACTGCAGTCGGTGCTGCCGCCGCGATGTCTGCGCCGCTTTCGCGGTCATCCGGCGCGCCAGCCTTCATGGCACTATCGGCACCAAAGCCCACCAGCCAGAAATTGGTCGGGGCGCCAGGTTGCCAGCCTGTGTCCACCACGAGTTGCTGGATGAAGCCGTGATAGGCGGAATGCCTGGTCTCACCAAACGGCAGTTTCATCGGTGTGGTCATCATCGGCGGTTTCGGGCCGATGGTGCGCACATTGCCGCTGTGTTCAACCGCCGACTGCTGCATGAACAAATGCAGATTGGCGGCGTTGTTAACGGCGAATCCCAGCGAGTCGTTCAGGCAGACCGAAAATGGCGGAACCGCTTCCGACTTGGTCTTGCTCTTCCAGATGGTGGCCTCGGCAACCCAGCAGTCGTTGCGCGACCAGTCCGTGAGCGTGACGGCAACGCGAGGGTAGCTGCTCTTCGCCGTGCCGTCATAAGGGTACTTGGCAAACAGTCCGGCCAGCGCCGTGGTGCGGATCGACGCCGGTAGCGCCTGGGCCTTGGCGCCGTTGTTGATGCCGCTGGCAGTGGCCGCACCGTCTGCCGTGGCGCCTGTCGCTGGTTCCTGCGCCTTGCCTGCGCCGTTGACTTTTTTGATCGCGCCGTTCAAGGTGCCGGTCAGACTCTGGAAAAAACCACCGACGGTTCCCGCCTTCGACTCTTCCTGCGCCTTGCTGCCTGGTTCGGCAGGCGCTGCTTCCTGCGCCATCGCCAGGTTGGTGAACGCCACTGCCAGCAGCATGGCATGGCAACACGCAAGTTTGGAGTTCAGGGACATACGATTCCTTTGCAAATAATATTTTAAATATTATGCATTAGTGTCAATTAAACACGTTAGGAAAATAGTAATTATTTTTGTCGCCCCCTCAAAAAAATGCCGCTCAGCTTGCGCTGAACGGCATCGGATGCAACCGGATTAACGGTGGCTTATTTCTTGCGCGGTGGCGGCAGATCGGTGCACGAACCTTCGTACACTTCGGCCGCCATGCCGATCGACTCGCCCAGGGTCGGGTGCGGGTGGATGGTCTTGCCGATGTCGGTGCCGTCGCAGCCCATTTCGATGGCCAGCGCGATTTCGCCGATCATGTCGCCGGCGTGCGTGCCGACGATGGTGCCGCCGATGATGCGGTGGGTTTCAGCGTCGAACAGCAGCTTGGTGAAGCCCTCGGCGCGGCCGTTGGCCACGGCGCGGCCCGAAGCGGCCCACGGGAAGTGGCCCTTCTCGACCTTGATGCCCTTGGCTTTCGCTTCGTCTTCGGTGATGCCGGCCCATGCCACTTCCGGATCGGTGTACGCCACCGATGGAATCACCTTGACGTCGAAGTGCGACTTCTGGCCGGCGGCAGCTTCCGCTGCCACGTGGCCTTCGTGCACGGCCTTGTGCGCCAGCATCGGCTGGCCCACCAGATCGCCGATGGCGAAGATGTTCGGCACGTTGGTGCGCATCTGGCTATCGACCGGGATGAAACCACGGTCGGTGACGACCACGCCAGCCTTGTCTGCAGCGATCTTCTTGCCGTTCGGGCTGCGGCCCACGGCCACCAGCACCAGGTCGTAGACCTGTGGTGCCGGTGCTGGCGCGCCGGCTTCGGCGGCTTCGAACGTGACCTTGATCCCTTCGGGCAGCGCTTCCACGCCGACCGTTTTGGTCTTGGTCATGATGTTGTCAAAGCGCTTCTCGTTGAACTTCTGCCAGACCTTGACCGCATCACGGTCGGCGCCCTGCATCAGGCCGTCCATCATTTCGACCACGTCGATGCGCGCACCGAACGTCGAGTACACGGTAGCCATTTCCAGGCCGATGATGCCGCCGCCGATGACCAGCATGCGTTTCGGGATCTGGCGCAGTTCCAGTGCACCGGTCGAATCGACGATGCGCGGATCTTCGGGCACGAATGGCAGCTTCACAACGGCCGAACCGGCAGCGATGATCGCCTGCTTGAACTGCACCACTTTCTTGGTGCCGTCCGCGCTTGTTACTTCGATGTGGTTCGCGCTCAGGAACTGGCCCACGCCGGTGACGATTTGCGTCTTGCGCGCCTTGGCCATGCCGGCCAGACCGCCGGTCATGTTCTTGATCACGCCTTCCTTGTACGCGCGCACCTGGTCGATATCGATGGTGGGCTTGGCAAACGTCACGCCGGTCTTGCTCATGTGCTGCGTTTCATCGATGACCGATGCCACGTGCAGCAAGGCTTTCGATGGAATGCAACCGACGTTCAGACATACGCCGCCCAACGTTTCGTAACGCTCGACGATCACGGTGTTCAGTCCCAGGTCGGCCGCGCGGAACGCTGCCGAGTAACCGCCAGGACCACCGCCCAGCACCATCATGTCGCAATCGACATCGACCTGGCCGCTGTAGCTGCCGCCAACGGGCGCCGGCGACTGGGCAGCAGCCACGGGGGCTGGCGCAGCGGCAGGGGCTGGAGCAGGAGCGGCGGCAGGAGCAGGAGCAGGAGCAGGAGCAGCATCGCTGGCAGCAGCATCGATGACCAGCATCGCCACGCCTTCCTTGACCTTGTCGCCTACCTTCACCAGCACCTGTTTGACCACGCCGGCGTGCGACGATGGCACTTCCATCGACGCCTTGTCCGATTCCACGGTGATCAGGGACTGGTCCACCTTGATGGTGTCGCCGATCTTGACCATCACTTCGATGACTTCAACTTCTGCGAAGTCGCCGATATTCGGCACTTTCACTTCTGTGCTCATAGTCGCTCCTTACAGCAGAATTTTGCGCATGTCGCCGAGCACTTCGCTCAGGTACACGGAGAAGCGAGCGCCCATCGCGCCGTCGACCACGCGGTGGTCGTACGACAGCGAGGTGCCCATCATCAGGCGTGGCTGGAAGGCCTTGCCATCCCATACCGGCTTGATCGATGCCTTGGACAAGCCCAGGATCGCCACTTCCGGCGCGTTGACGATCGGCGTGAAGTGCGTGCCGCCGATGCCGCCCAGCGACGAGATGGTGAAGCTGGCGCCCTGCATGTCGGCCGGTTTCAGCTTGCCTTCGCGCGCCTGCAGCGACAGTTCGGTCATTTCGCGGGCGATCTGCGACACCGATTTCTGGTCGGCGTTCTTGATGACCGGGACCACCAGGCCGTTCGGCGTGTCGGCTGCAAAACCGATGTTGTAGTACTGCTTGAGAATCAGGTTCTCGCCCTTGGCGTCGAGCGACGCGTTAAACGACGGGAACTTCTTCAGTGCAGCGACCGACGCCTTGATCACGAAGGCCAGCATGGTGAGCTTGGCGGCATCCTTGTTCTTGGCGTTGGCGTTGTTGGTATCGACGCGGAATGCTTCCAGGTCGGTGACGTCCGCTTCGTCGAACTGCGTGACGTGCGGGATCTGCACCCAGTTGCGGTGCAGGTTCGGGCCACTGATCTTCTTGATGCGCGACAGCGGCAGCAGCTCGGTCGGACCGAACTTGGTGAAGTCCAGCGACGGCCATGGCAGCACGTTGAAGTTGCCGCCACCAGCGTTGGACGATGCCGCGCCGACTGGCGCTGCGGTCGTACCAGCCATCACGCCCTTGACATAGTTCTGCACGTCGATCTGGGTGATGCGGCCTTTCGGACCGGAACCTGGCACCTTGCCCAGGTCGACGCCCAGTTCGCGTGCGAACTTGCGGATCGATGGCGATGCGTGCGCCAGTTTGCCGGTTTGGACCGAGCCTTGCGAAGCGGTTGCAGCTGGAGCTGCGGCAGCAGCGGCTGGCGCGGCGCTTGGTGCTGGTGCGGCAGCAGCAGGAGCAGCGGCAGCGGCAGCGGCAGCAGGAGCAGCAGCGCCACCAGTCGATTCAACCACGAACACGATGGTACCCATGGCAACCTTGTCGCCAACCTTGACCTTGACTTCCTTGACCACGCCGGCGTGCGACGATGGAATTTCCATGCTGGCCTTGTCCGATTCGACGGTCAGCAGCGACTGGTCCACCTTGATGGTGTCGCCCACCTTGACCATCACTTCGATGACTTCCACTTCCTTGAAGTCGCCGATGTCCGGTACCGCGATGTCGACCGGGCCGGCAGCGGCGGCAGCCGGGGCTGGGGCTGGGGCTGGGGCTGGGGCTGGGGCAGCAGCAGGTGCTGGCGCAGCGGCGGCTGCGGCGGCAGGTGCAGGAGCGGCAGCAGCGGCGGCTGGCGCAGGCGCAGCAGCGGCTTCGCCTTCCAGCAGCAACAGCAGGCCGCCTTCGGCGATCTTGTCGCCGACCTTGACCTTGATTTCCTTGATCACGCCGGCAGCCGACGATGGAATCTCCATGCTGGCCTTGTCCGATTCCACGGTGACCAGCGACTGGTCCACCTTGATGGTATCGCCAACCTTGACCATCAGCTCGATGACTTCCACTTCCTTGAAGTCGCCGATATCCGGGACTTTAACTTCCACAATGCTCATAGCGTTTGCTCCGTATTCTGTTTGTGCGAGCCGTCATCCTCGCGTACGCGGGGATCCATACTGAGGCGCCGAAGCCACCGGTCTATGGATCCCCGCGTTCGCGGGGATGACGTACCAACCGACTGTTATTGAGTCACTGGGTTAGGCTTGTTCGGATCGAGGTTGTACTTGGCCACAGCCTGTTCAACCACCGACACGTCGATCTTGCCTTCTTCAGCCAGCGATTTCAGTGCGGCGACCGTGATGTAGTAACGGTTCACTTCAAAGAATTCGCGCAGCTTGACGCGGCTGTCCGAACGACCGAAGCCGTCGGTGCCCAGTACGCGGTAGGTACGGTCCTTCGGAATGAAGGCACGGATCTGTTCCGCAAACGCACGCATGTAGTCGGTGGTGGCAACGATCGGGCCGGTGGTGGCATTCATCAGTTGCGTCACGTACGGTACGCGCTGTTCCTTGGCCGGGTTGACCAGATTCCAGCGTTCTGCGTCCTGGCCGTCACGCGCCACCAGCGTCAGCGACGGTGCGGACCAGACGTCGGCCGCGATGTTCCAGTCGTTTTTCAGCAGGTCCTGCGCCGCGATCGATTCGCGCAGGATGGTACCGGAACCCAGCAGCTGTACGCGCTGCTGCAGCGACTCGTCGCCTTTTTGCAGCAGGTACAGGCCTTTCAGGATGCCCTCTTCCTGGCCTGGCTTGATGCCTGGGTGCGGGTAGTTCTCGTTCATGATGGTGATGTAGTAGAACACGTCTTCCTGTTCTTCCACCATGCGGCGCATACCGTCCTGGATGATGACTGCCAGTTCGTGACCGAAGGTCGGGTCGTACGGCATGCAGTTCGGTACCGCAGCGGCAAACAGGTGGCTGTGGCCATCTTCGTGCTGCAGGCCTTCGCCGTTCAGCGTGGTGCGGCCGGCGGTGCCGCCCATCAGGAAGCCACGGGCGCGCATGTCGGCGGCGGCCCAAACCAGGTCGCCGATACGCTGCATGCCGAACATCGAGTAGTACGTGTAGAACGGGATCATCACGCGGTTGTTGGTCGAGTACGAGGTCGCCGCTGCGATCCACGAGCTCATACCACCGGCTTCGTTGATACCCTCTTGCAGGATCTGGCCGGCCTTGTCTTCGCGGTAGTACATGACCTGGTCTTTATCGACCGGCTCGTACAACTGGCCCTGCTGGTTGAAGATACCAACCTGGCGGAACAGGCCTTCCATACCGAACGTGCGCGACTCGTCGACCAGCACCGGCACGATGCGCGCGCCCACGCTCTGGTCTTTGAGCAGCGTGGTCAGGATGCGCACGTACGCCTGGGTAGACGATACTTCGCGGCCTTCGGCCGTGGCGTCCAGCACGTTCTGGAATGCGGAGAGCGGCGGTACCGTCAGCTTTTCGTCCGCTTGCATGCGGCGGGCCGGCAGGTAGCCGCCAAGGGCCGCGCGGCGCTCGTGCAGGTACTTCATTTCCGGTGCGTCGTCGGACGGCTTGTAGAACGGGATATCGGCCAGTTGATCGTCCGGGATCGGGATCGAATAGCGGTCGCGCATTTCGCGCACGGCTTCGTCGGTCAGTTTCTTGGTGTTGTGCGCGGTGTTGCGTGCTTCACCGTGCTTGCCCATGCCGAAGCCCTTGATGGTTTTCACCAGCAGCACGGTCGGTTGGCCCTTGTGTTCCTGCGCCACTTTGAACGCAGCGTAGATCTTGTGCGGATCGTGGCCGCCACGGGTGAGGCGCCAGATGTCGTCGTCGGTCATGTTGGCAACCATCTCCAGCAGCTTTGGATGCTTGCCGAAGAAGTGCTTGCGCACGTACGCGCCGTCTTTCGCCTTGTAGTTCTGGTATTCACCGTCCACGGTGTCCATCATGACCTTGCGCAGGATGCCTTCCTTGTCCTTGGCCAGCAGTGCGTCCCAGCCCGGGCCCCACACGACCTTGACCACGTTCCAGCCGGCGCCACGGAACTCGCCTTCCAGTTCCTGGATGATCTTGCCGTTGCCGCGCACCGGACCGTCCAGGCGTTGCAGGTTGCAGTTGACGACGATGACCAGGTTGTCGAGTTTCTCACGCGAGGCCATGCCGATTGCGCCCAGCGATTCCGGTTCGTCCATCTCGCCGTCGCCGCAGAACGCCCAGACCTTGCGGTCGGTGGTGTCGGCGATCGAACGCGCGTGCAGGTACTTCAGGAAGCGCGCCTGGTAGATCGCCATCAGCGGGCCCAGGCCCATCGAGACGGTAGGGAACTGCCAGAAGTTCGGCATCAGTTTCGGATGCGGGTACGACGACAGGCCGCCGCCATCCACTTCGCGACGGAAGTGGGTCAGCTGGTCTTCGGTCAGGCGACCTTCGAGGAACGCGCGCGCGTACACGCCCGGCGAGGAGTGACCCTGGATGTACAGCAGGTCGCCGCCGTGGTTTTCGCTTGGCGCTTTCCAGAAGTGGTTGAAGCCGATGCCCAGCATGTTGGCCAGCGAGGCGAACGAGGACAGGTGACCACCAAGGTCGCCGTCGACGCGGTTGGCCTTGACGACCATCGCCATGGCGTTCCAGCGCATCCACGAGCGCAGTTTTTCTTCGTATTCCAGGTTGCCGGGGCAGTGCTGCTCCTGGTCCAGCGGAATGGTGTTGACGTAAGCGGTGTTGGCGGAGAACGGGATATCGGAGCCGCTTTGGCGGGCCAGGTCGATCAGGCGTTCCAGCAGGTAGTGAGCACGGTCAGGGCCCTCTTGTTCCAGCACTGAGGCCAGAGAATCCAACCATTCTTTGGTTTCCTGCGAATCAGGGTCGGTGTTTGCCGTTACCTGGTCAAGTTGAGCTGACATTTATTAAGTCTCCTGAGTTGAGAGTGCCCGGATGCTGACAATTTCGGGCCTGTGGAACGCTGATTATTTACCAATACCTATAAGACGTGTGGGATTCTAACAGTGATTTTTTGCTTTTTCAAACTATGATAAGGCATTTCATATTATGAGATTTCCCTATGAAAATCTTGTGCGGCGCAGCATTTGAAAAGGCTGGAAATCGCGGCGCGGGCGGGGGAAGCCATGCGTTAGCGTTTATAATCTTGCTTCCCCTCTTCCAACCTCCCTAACCTGGTTAAAACATGGCTGCTCAACCCATCGACGGAATCGCCCTCTCCCAAAAACTGCGCGCTGAAATTGCTGCACGTGCTGCGGCACTGACTGCCCAAGGCAAACAACCCGGCCTGGCCGTGATCCTGGTCGGCGACGATCCTGCCAGCCACGTGTACGTGCGCAACAAGGTCAAGGGTTGCGAAGATGCCGGCTTCTTTTCGCTCAAGGAGCAGTACCCGGCCGATCTGTCCGAAGTTGCTCTACTGGAACGTATTGCCGCGCTGAATGCCGATGCTAAGATCCACGGCATCCTGGTGCAAATGCCGCTGCCCAAGCATATCAATCCGCACAAGGTGATCGAAGCGATTTCCACCACCAAGGATGTCGACGGTTACTCGGTGCTGAGCGCCGGCGAGCTGATGACGGGTTTGGACGGTTTCCGCCCGTGCACGCCGTACGGCTGCATGAAGCTGATCGAAAGCACCGGCATCGATTTGAAGGGCAAGCACGCGGTCGTCATCGGCCGTAGCAACACCGTGGGCAAACCAATGGGCCTGCTGCTCTTGCAAGCGAATGCCACCGTCACCATCTGCCACAGTGGCACCCCGGACCTGGGCCTGTATACGCGCCAGGCCGACGTGGTGGTGGCCGCCGTAGGCCGCCGCAACGTGCTGACCGCCGACATGGTCAAACCAGGCGCCATCGTGATTGATGTAGGCATGAACCGCAACGACGAAGGCAAGCTGTGCGGTGACGTGGACTTTGCCGGGGTGAAGGAAGTCGCGTCGCACATTACGCCGGTGCCCGGTGGTGTGGGGCCGATGACGATTACGATGTTGTTGATGAATACGGTGGAAGCTGCCGAGCGCGCTTAACTGTTGTTATTGGATCCCCGCCTGCGCGGGGATGACAGATTTGAATTCGCCGGCTCCGGAGCCGTCATTCCCGCGCAGGCGGGAATCCAATTTGATTTGGAACTGACATGACCAAAGACGCAACCAACCCCCTCCTCGACTTTTCCGGCCTGCCGCGCTTTGACGCCATCCTTGCCGAGCACGTCACGCCCGCGATCGACCACCTGCTGGCCCGCTCGCGCACCATCGTGCAGCAGCTCGAAGCGCCGCAGGACAACGTGACCTGGGACAGTTTCGTCACGCCGCTGGAAAACGCCACCGAGCTGCTGGGCCGCGCCTGGGGCATTGTCAGTCACCTCAACAGCGTGATGGACACGCCCGAACTGCGCGCCACCTACAACGACAATCAACCAAAGGTGACCGAGTTCTGGACCGAGCTGTCGCAAAACGAAGCGCTGTTCGGCAAGTACAAGGCCTTGCGCGCCTCCGATGGTTTCACCAGCCTGTCGCCAGCCCGCCAGCGCATTATCGACAACGCCATCCGCGACTTCCGCATGGGCGGCGCCGAACTGCCGGCCGACAAGAAAGCACGCTTTGCCGATATCCAGGAAGAACACGCGGCCGTCTCCACGCGCTTCTCGGAAAACGTGCTTGACGCCACCAACGACTACAAGCTGCTGGTGACTGAAGAAGCCGAGCTGGCCGGCCTGCCCGACGACGTCAAGGCAGCGGCCCACGCCGCCGCCCAAAAGGACGGCAAGCAGGGCTGGCAGTTCTCGCTGCACTTCCCGTCGTACTACCCGATCCTGCAATTTGCCGACAACCGCGCGCTGCGCGAAACCGTGTACCGCGCCAACGCCACCAAGGCATCGGACCAGGGTGAAGTGTTCAGCAAAAAAGAAGAGTGGGACAACACCCAGAACATCGTCACGCTGCTGAAACTGCGCGACGAGGAAGCCAAGCTGCTCGGCTACAACAACTTTGCCGAAGTGTCGCTGGTGCCGAAGATGGCGCAGTCGCCGGAGCAAGTGGTGACGTTCCTGGAAGACCTGGCCCGCCGCGCACGGCCGTTCGCCCAGAAAGACCTCGATGAACTCAAACAGTTCGCCAAGGATGAACTGGGCATCGACGACCTGCAGGCATGGGACATGCCCTACGCATCGGAAAAACTGCAGGAGCGCCGCTACGCGTTCTCGGCGCAGGAAGTCAAACAGTACTTCCCCGAACATAAAGTGGTCGACGGCCTGTTCCGCCAGATCCAGAATTTGTTTGCGGTCGAGATCAAGCCCGACGTCGCACCGGTATGGCACAAGGACGTGCGTTTCTACAGCATCGAGCGCGACGGTGTGCTGATCGGCCAGTTCTACCTCGACCTGTACGCGCGCGCGGGAAAAAGCGGCGGCGCCTGGATGGACGATGCGCGTGGCCGCCGTGCCGATCACAACAAGGTGCAAACCCCGGTCGCCTACCTCACCTGCAACTTCACCGAGCCGGCGGTCACGGACGGCGTGGTGCAGCCATCGCTGTTCACGCATGACGAAGTGATCACGCTGTTCCACGAATTTGGCCACGGCCTGCACCACATGCTCACGCAAGTGGACGAGCTGGCTGTGTCCGGCATCTCGGGCGTGGAGTGGGATGCGGTGGAACTGCCATCGCAGTTCATGGAAAACTTCTGCTGGGAGTGGGATGTGCTCGAGCACATGACGGCGCATGTCACCACCGGCGAACCGTTGCCGCGCGCGCTGTACGACAAGATGCTGGCGGCCAAAAACTTCCAGTCCGGTTTGCAGACCCTGCGCCAGGTGGAATTCTCGCTGCTCGACATGCACCTGCACTACGATTACGACGCTGCCACCGGCCAGACCGTGCAGCAGCTGATCGACAGCGTGCGTGCACAATTCTCGCTGGTGGTGCCGCCCGCGTTCAACCGCTTCCAGAACTCGTTCGGCCATATCTTTGCCGGCGGCTACGCGGCCGGTTACTACAGTTATAAATGGGCGGAAGTGTTGTCGGCCGATGCGTACGCCGCGTTCGAGGAAGCCAAGGCGCTGGGACCGGCCGCCACCACCGAAGCGGGCAAGCGCTACCTGCGCGAAATCCTGTCGGTAGGCGGCTCACGCCCGGCGCTGGAATCGTTCACCGCCTTCCGCGGCCGCGAACCGAACATCGACGCCCTGCTGCGCCATAGCGGCATGGCGGCGTAGTATCAGCCAGCAGCTGTCAATCCGTCATTCCCGCGTACGCGGGAATGACGGATTTAAAACTATCGCCCTACTCGAAGATTCCTCATGACCCGCATCGACTTCCACACCAACATCCCCGACAAGATCGCCTACGCCTGCCGGCTGGCGCGCAAGGCCTTCGGCGCCAACCATCGCCTGGTGGTGTTGGTGGACGATGCGGCGCAACTGGCAGCACTTGACGGCGCGCTGTGGACTTTTTCCGCCACCGACTTTTTGCCGCACGTACTGGCCGGCGATGCCCTCGCGGAACACACGCCGATCATACTCACCGACAACGATGAGGTGGAATTACCACACACCGAATTATTAGTGAATCTCTCGCGACGCGCGCCCTCCCGCGTGGACCAATTCGAGCGCATGATAGAAGTCATATCCTCGGACGAGGAAGATGCGGCTGCCGGCCGCAAGCGCTATGTCGCCTACAAGCAGCAAGAGTATCCACTCACCCACTTTGTCGCAGGAAAATCATGAGCCAAACCCAATCGTTTGACGCCAGTATCCCTGTCTTGACCGAAGTTTTAAAGACCGAGCCACCCGGCGAAGACCCTCTCCCCACAAGCGCAGCCACTGCCGGCGTCGCGCCCACCCGGGCGGAAATCGCCGCCGCACTCGAAGCCGAAGCAGTCGAAGACTGGACCGAGGCCGAATGGGCGATGATGGAACATCGCCTGGCCGAACGCATCATGCACAAGCTGCAATCGCGCGTCGATTTCGTGCTCGAACAGCGCATCAAGGACAGCATGGCCGAAGTGCTTACGCATGCGCTGCACGGCCTTACCAACGAGATCCGCATCGGCCTGCACGACACCATCGAAAAAATCGTTGCCCGCGCTGTCACGCAAGAGCTGGTCCACCTGCAAGCGCAGAAAAAGTAAGTTTCGCCCTCTTCAGCCTCGTCGCCCTCCTCCCGATCCGCGCATTTTTGACTCAACACGGTGCGCGGATCGCACCCTTTCCGGGCATCGTTGCACCACTTCTGGAAATGCATCACAAAAGCGCAAAACAATCACGTTTGCCGCTTTGCGCCGTCTCCAAATTGTTGTACCTTTTGGCCTTGCAGAAAAACCTGCGGCGTTCACGAGACCCCGTTGATCCACATTATTTGGAGAATGACTATGCAGTTCAAAACTAAATTCATTCCACTCGCCATCGCCCTGGCAATGATCGGCAGCGCCGGCGCACAGGAAGTGATCAAGATCGGCCACGTCGGCCCGGTCTCGGGTCCATCGGCCCACCTCGGCAAGGACAATGAAAACGGCGCCAAGATGGCGATCGAGGATTTGAACGCAAAAGGCTTCAAGATCGACGGCAAACCAGTGAAGTTCGTGCTGGTGGCCGAAGACGACGGCGCCGATCCCAAGCAGGGCACGGCCGTGGCGCAAAAGCTGGTCGATGCCAAAGTGAATGGCGTGATCGGTCACCTCAATTCCGGTACCTCGATCCCCGCCTCGAAGATTTACTACGACGCTGGCATCCCGCAAATTTCGCCAGCCACCACCCAGACCAAGTACACCCAGCAAGGCTTCAAATCGGCGTTCCGCGTGGTGGCCAATGATGCCAAGTTGGGCGGCACCCTGGGTACCTACGCAGTGGGCAAACTGGGCGCGAAAAAAATCGCCGTGATCGACGACCGCACGGCCTATGGCCAGGGCGTGGCGAACGAGTTCATCAAAGGCGCGAAAAAATCGTTCCCCGGCGTGCAAATCGTTTCCAAGGAATTCACCACCGACAAGGCCACCGACTTCAACGCGATTCTCACCTCGATCAAGGGCAAAAATCCTGACCTGGTGTTCTTCGGCGGCATGGATTCGGTAGGCGGCCCGCTGCTGCGCCAGATGAAAGCGCTGGGCATCACCGCCAAGTACATGGGCGGCGACGGGATCTGCACCGAAGCACTGCCGCGCCTGGCCGGTACGGCCGCTGCCAACGGCGTGGTGTACTGCGCCGAGGCCGGCGGTATCACGGCCGAGCAGCAAAAGAACATGGACGACTTTACTTCCCGCTTCAAGCAGAAGTACAACGCCAACGTGCAGATCTACGCACCGTACGTGTACGACGCCGTGATGACCATGGCCACCGCGATGCAGGAAGCCAAATCGTCGCAACCGGCCAAGTACCTGCCGGCGCTGCAAAAGATCAAGTACCAGGGCGTGACGGGCCTGATTTCGTTCGACCAGTTCGGCGACATCAAGGATGGCGCGCTGACCTTGTTCACCTACACCGACGGCAAGAAAACCAAGGTCGAAGTCGTTAAATAGCCCCGGCATTACTGTCTGCGATAAGCCACCGTTAGTGCTTGGGGTCGGACCCCGTGCGGGGTCCGACCCCGGCCCTGGCAGTGCGGGGCAAGCACTAAAACAAAACGCGCCCGAAGGCGCGTTTTGTTTTTTGAGCGACGCAAAAGCAATTACTTTTGCGCCAGCACCCATTTCACCAGGGTCTTGGCTTCCGCCTCGTTGACCTGTGGATTGGCTGGCATCGGAATCGCACCCCAGGTGCCCGAACCGCCCTTCATCACCTTGGTGACCAGCTTAGCTTCGGCATCCTTCTGGCCGGCGTATTTAGCCGCCACGTCCTTGTAGGCAGGACCGACCAGCTTGGTGGCAACAGCGTGGCAAGCCATGCAGTTCTTGGCCTTGGCCAGATCCGAACCGGCATCCGCCATCGCCGCTTGCGATGCGAACGCCGAGGCGACCAATACACCCACCATCATCAAATTGCGTTTCATATTCCTCTCCAGTTGATTACTGCCCAATGCGTGCTGCCAAAATCCCCGAACATTTTACAGCGTTTTTTCTCTTCAGAATTTAAACGCACAAGTAAACACATCGGTTGACGGGTAGCATCGAGAGAATATTTTTGATGGTGGGTGATCAGTCCAATAACATTCGGATTTTGAATACGGTTTTACGCCAAGGTATCTGGAGGTTTCACGCTTTGCGGCTATCGAAATCCGCATCGTTGCCGACATTGGGCGTGCTTGCCAGCACTTCGGCAAACGCCGATATCAGGCCTGGCGGGGAATTGGTGCAAGCGTCACACCGATGCAGATCATGGCCTGCATCGGTGTGCGTTGATGGTAAAGCTTAGCGTTTCAGCTGCGACAGGTCGCGCACGGCGCCGCGGTCGGCGGACGTGGTCAGGGCGGCGTACGCTTGCAGTGCTTGCGAGACGTAGCGCTCGCGGTCCACCGGCTGCCAGGCGGCGTCGCCCTTGGCTTCCATGGTGGCGCGGCGGGCAGCCAGGTCGGCGTCGGAAATGCGCAGACTGATGGTGCGGTTGGGGATGTCGATGTCGATCATGTCGCCTTCTTCCACCAGGCCGATGGCGCCACCTTCGGCAGCTTCCGGCGAAGCGTGGCCGATCACCAGGCCCGACGAACCGCCGGAGAAGCGGCCGTCCGTCAGCAGCGCGCACGACTTGCCCAGGCCTTTCGACTTGATGTACGACGTCGGGTACAACATCTCCTGCATGCCCGGGCCGCCTTTCGGACCTTCGTAGCGGATGATGACCACGTCGCCCGCATGCACGGTGTCGCCGAGGATGGCCGCCACTGCATCGTCCTGGCTCTCGAACACGCGCGCCTTGCCGCTGAACTTGAGGATGCTCTCGTCCACGCCGGCGGTTTTCACGATGCAGCCGTTGACCGCCAGGTTACCGTACAACACGGCCAGGCCGCCGTCCTGCGAGTACGCGTGTTCCTTGTCGCGGATGCAGCCGGTGCTGCGGTCCAGATCGAGCGACGCAAAACGTTCCGATTGCGAGAATGCGGTTTGCGTGGGCACGCCGCCGGGCGCGGCGCGGAACAACTCGTGCACAGCCGGATCGTCGCTGCGCTTGATGTCGTTGCGTTCGATGGCGTCGGCCATGGTGGGCGCGTGGATGGTCGGACGGCTCGTATCGAGCAGGCCGCCGCGCGCCAGTTCGCCCAGGATCGAGATGATGCCGCCAGCGCGGTGTACGTCTTCGATGTGGTACTTGTCGGTCATGGGCGCGACCTTGCACAGACAGGGCACCTTGCGCGAGATGCGGTCGATGTCGGCCATGGTGAAGTCCACGCCCGCTTCGTGCGCGGCCGCCAGCAAGTGCAGCACGGTGTTGGTGGAGCCGCCCATCGAGACGTCGAGCGCCATGGCGTTTTCGAACGTGGCCTTGTTGGCGATGGTGCGCGGCAGGATCGAGTAGTCGTCCTGCTCATAGTGGCGGCGCGCCAGTTCCACGATCAGACGGCCGGCGCGCAGGAACAGCTGTTCGCGGTCCGAGTGCGTGGCCAGCACGGTGCCGTTACCGGGCAGCGACAGGCCGAGCGCCTCGGTCAGGCAGTTCATCGAGTTGGCGGTAAACATGCCCGAGCACGAACCGCAGGTCGGACAGGCCGAGCGTTCGATTTCGGCGACGTCGGCGTCGGATACCGTATCGTCGCCGGCCTTGATCATCGCGTCCACCAGATCGAGCTTGATGATCTTCTGGCCGCCGTTGACCACCTTGACCACTTTACCGGCTTCCATCGGACCACCCGACACGAACACCACCGGGATATTGATGCGCATGGCCGCCATCAGCATGCCCGGCGTGATCTTGTCGCAGTTGGAGATGCACACCATGGCATCGGCGCAGTGGGCGTTGACCATGTACTCGACCGAGTCGGCGATCAGGTCGCGCGATGGCAGCGAATACAGCATGCCGCCGTGGCCCATGGCGATGCCGTCATCGACGGCGATGGTGTTGAATTCTTTCGCCACGCCGCCCGCTTTTTCGATCTCGCGCGCCACCAGCTGGCCCAGGTCCTTCAGGTGCACGTGGCCGGGCACGAACTGGGTGAAGGAATTCACGACCGCGATGATCGGCTTGTCGAAGTCGCCATCTTTCATGCCGGTGGCGCGCCACAGGGCACGGGCGCCGGCCATGTTGCGGCCATGGGTGGTGGTACGGGAACGGTATACAGGCATGATGATCTCCAAAGATGATGCAAACGACGTAGCACGACAGAGTGCCTTGGCCCTGCTCCCCTGTCAAATATATGATTTACGTTGCTGTGAGTCGTTTAAAATATCACAGACATTATTTCGTATACATTTGGATATGAACCTGGAACTGCGTCAATTGCGGTATTTCGTCACCGTGGCCGAGGAACTGCACTTCGGCCGCGCCGCGCTGCGGCTGCACATGACGCAGCCGCCGCTGTCGCAAACCATCCAGGCGCTGGAAGAATTATTGGGCGCGCCGCTGTTCGAGCGCAATCGCCGCGGCGTCACGCTTACGCCGGCCGGCGGCGCGCTGCTGCCCGAGGCGCGGCGGTTGCTGGCGCAGGCCCAGGAACTGCCGCAACTGGTGCAGCGCGCGGCCGGCGGCGAAGTGGGACGCATCACCCTCGCTTTCGTGTCGTCGGCCGACTACAGCGTGCTGCCGCCGTTCCTGCGCGCGTACCGCGCCGCGTATCCGCAGGTGCAGATCACCTTGCAGGAAGCGACGTCCGATCTGCAGCTCGACGACCTGCTGCATAGCCGCATCGACGCCGGCCTTTTGATCCCGCCGCTGCCCGACAAGGCGCGCACCGAACTCGATTATCTGCCGGTGCTGCGCGAGCCGCTGGTGCTGGCCCTGCCCGCCGGCCTGCCCGCGCTGAAAAAACGCGGCAAGCTGGCGCTGGCTACGCTCCCCGCGCTACCGCTGATCATCTTCCCGCGCGCGATTTCGCCGGCGCTGTACGATGCCATCCTGTCGGTGTTTCGCGACGCCGGCATCACGCCCGCCATCGGCCAGCAGGCAATCCAGATGCAGACCATCGTCGGGCTGGTATCGGCCGGCATGGGCATGGCGCTGGTGCCGCAGTCCGTGTCCAACCTGATGCGTCCCGGAGTAGAATACCGTGCGCTGGCCGACGCCACGCCGCCCGTCGAAACAGGACTGGCCTGGCGACGCGACAATGCCTCGCCCGTGCTGCGCGGCTTTTTGGAATTACTAAGGAAGAACACGTTATGCTGATACACCCGATGCCCGATCCGGTCGCCATCCACCTGGGACCGGTCGCGATCCACTGGTATGGATTGATGTACGTCCTCGCCTTTGCCCTGTTCATCACGCTGGGCCGCGTGCGCATCAAACAGCCGCACATCGCCGCCCAGTTGTGGCGCAAGGAAGACCTCGACGACATGCTGTTTTACGGGATGCTCGGGGTAGTGATCGGGGGGCGTCTCGGCGAAGTGCTGTTTTACGAGCCGGTCAAGTACTTCTCCGACCCGATCGAGATCTTCAAGGTGTGGCATGGCGGCATGTCGTTCCACGGCGGCTTTATCGGCGTGCTGATTGCGATGTCGCTGTGGGCCCGCAAAGCGGGCCGCAACATTCTCGACGTGTACGATTTCATCGCGCCGCTGGTGCCGCTCGGTTACGCGGCCGGCCGCATGGGCAACTTCATCAACGCCGAACTGCCGGGCCGCGTGGTGGCCGACCAGTCGCTGCCATGGGCCATGCTGTGGCCCGATAACTCGTTCCCGCTGCACCCGAACCCGATCTTCCTGCAAGGCCTGCGCCACCCGTCACCGATCTACCAGATGCTGATCGACGGCCTGCTGGTGTTCATCCTCCTGTGGCTGTACGCGCGCAAGGAGCGGCCACGCCTGGCGGTCGGCGCGTTCTACACGCTGCTGTATGGCTGCGCGCGGTTCTTTACCGAGTATTTCCGTACGCCGGATTGGGAAACCACGGTCCTCGGCATGCCGATCACGTCGGGCCAGGTACTGTCGCTGCCGATGGTGGTGGCGGCGATTGCCATGCTGGTGTGGGCCTACAAAGTGCGCCAGCGCGGCACGGCGCCTACCGTGGCGCGTGCCGAACCGGCTGTCAACGTCACCAAGTCCAAAGCCTGACCATGCGATACGGCTACATCGGCATGGCGGCACTGTTATTTGTATGCGCCGCGCCGGTGTATGCCGGCCGCGATAGCGGTCTGAGTTCTGCCGCCGTCAACGACGATCCGGCGTCGATCAGGACCTTGTTCGATGCCGCAAGCGAAGCGGCCTTTTATGCCAACGATGCCTACCACGCGCAGCGCATGCAGCAGCTGTTCGACCGGTTGAAGGCCACCGGCGTCGTGGACACCGGGCGCGGCGCCGATGTGTATCGCTCCTACATCGCCGCCGAAGAATTTGCGGCCGCGCGCGCATTCGCCGCGCGCAACCCCGGCCTGGCATTGACGCCGCTGCCCGACATTCACAGCCAGGAAACCAGGGGTGGATTGCAGGAATGGCGGATTGCGCCAGCCGACGGCGCGCTGTCGAGCGCACCGTTTTCGCTGCCGCCTGGCCCGTTCATGATGGTGGCCGCGTCCAATCACTGCCACTTTTCGCTCGACAGCATGCGGGCGCTGGAAGGCACCGCTTACCTGGCCACGCTGGCCCCGCGCACCCGGTGGCTGGTGCGGATAGGCAGGGATACCGATTTCCGCGAGATCGGGCAGTGGAACCAGTCGTATCCGGACTTTCCACTGTCAGTGGTGCGGCATGCCAGCAACTGGAAGCAGATCGACAGCTGGAACACGCCAACGTTTTACTTCTTCCATGACGCCAGGCTGGTGTACAAATTTTCAGGCTGGCCCAAAGAAGGAAATTTTGCGGAACTCCAGCGCGGCATGGCAGCGGCGCATTTCGTGGACGCCGCACCATAACCTGCCCGGTCGCGGTTACGTCAGCAGCTTGACAATGGCTCTCCACTGCGCCGGCGTGACCGGCGTAATGGACAGGCGGCTGCCCTTTTTCAATACCAGCATGTCTTCCAGCGCCGCGATCGTGCGCATTTCGGCCAGCGGCAGCAACCGCGTCTTCTGCTTGCCCTGCACGTCGATGGAAATCCAGCGCGGCTGTTCCTGCGTAGCCTTGGGGTCGTGGTAGTGGCTCTTCGGGTCAAACTGCGACGCATCGGGGTACGGCCCGCTGACGATTTCCGCCAACCCCGCGATGCCCGGTTCGGCGCAACTCGAATGGTAGAACAGCACGCCGTCACCCTGCTGCATCTGGTCGCGCATGAAGTTGCGCGCCTGGTAGTTGCGCACGCCGTACCACGCGGTGGTGTGGTGTGGTGACGCCATCAGGTCGTCGATGCTCACGTCATCGGGTTCGGATTTCATCAACCAGTATTGCATTACATTCTCCTGCACAGGCGTCCAGACGAAAAAAAGCGGCTGCGCATTTACATGCCAACCGCTTTCCAGAATTAGTACCCCGCTTGTGCCGTTATGCCGGCATCCCGAACCTAATGGCTCAGGTGGTCACGGTTAGTTCAATTTCGGGTTCATCGAACAAGCGACGCTCACGCCCACCAAACAAAATCCCACGACCGGTGCAAACAAATGGTTCAAGGAATATATGACATTCACGAACACTGCAGGGTGGAGCCAGTTTACTCTCTTGTCCGCCGCAAAGGAAGGAGTTTAGCGAATTAAAACAGCGCTTCTTGCGGCGTAAGTGCGGTATCGAGCACTTTGTGCATGGCCGCGATCTTGGTCTGCACTTCGAGAATCGACATATCGGACAACGGCCCTTGCGGCGCCTTGATCGACAAAAATTCGGCCGCCACGCTCAGTGCCGCCATGACAGCAATGCGGTCGTTGCCCTTGACCCGGCCCGAAGCGCGGATGCCCGTCATTTTTTTATCGAGCAGGACCGACGCCTCGCGCAGTGCGCGTTCTTCGTCGGCCTTGCAGGCGAGACGATACGACTGGCCCATGATGGTAACGTCGAGCTCAATCATCGTACTTCCTCTTTTTCGGCGGCTGGGGGAGTGATTTCATCGATGTCCGCTGCGTCTTCCGGTACCGGCTCGGGAATCAGCGACGGCACGTGCACGAGCAGCGCCGCCACGCGGTCGGCAGCCTCGCTCAGGCGACGCTGGTATCCCATGTTTTCCACCACCAGGGCGGCATTGGCTTGACGCAGTTGCGCGTTTTCACGACGCAAAGCATTGGTCATCTCGGCCAGCTGGTCGATCTTGTCGGATAGTTCTTGGAAGTCTGAAATCATCCCGCCACTATAGGCAGGGCGCGGGGTGCCGTCAACCGAATCAGGCTGCCGGTCCCGCAATTTAAGTAAAACGCAAGTAAAATATTTGCGCGCCAGTAACTTGGCGCGCAAATTTGCGATTATTTACTCTGGCTTACTTTTTCGGCTCGATCGTGACGTTGCCGGTGATGCCGCTGCCCTGCGCGCCACGCTCGCCCGGCTCCGCCTCGATGATCACGCTGATCTCGCGTTTGCCGGTGCCTGCCGGCAATGGCAAGTCCAGCGGTGCGGCGGCAAAGCTGTCCTTTTTACCGGCCAGCTTGCCGTTGATCCAGATCTCGGCCTTGCCCTTGATGCCGGCAAAGCGGATCAGGCCATTGCCGTCGGCGAGGTTTTTACGCGGCGTGAAGCTCGAACGGTAAAGATTGAATTTCGTACCCGCTGCGCCCCACATCGGCGGCTGGCCCCAGCCCCAGGTGTTCATGTCGAAGCTGTCGATCTTCTGGTTCGGGTTCGGACGGGTGTCGCCCGGCGGCGCCACGCGCCAGGTGCGCACGAACGTCAATGGCGCATCGGCGCTTGCGACGAACGGCACGGGCTCCACAGCTTTTACCGGAATCGCCACGGTGGCCGATTTCAGCCCCGGCGCGCTCGCTTGCACGGTGACCGCTTGCGTGGCCTCGTAGTTGGTCTGGACGATCAGTTGCGCCAGGCCGTTGAACAGGCGCCGGCTGGCGCCCTTTTCATCTTCGTGCGACGTCGGATCGCCATTGCCATGGCCGATCGAACGGCCGCCGCCGCTCACAGCGAAGGTAACGTTGGCATCGGCCAGCGGCACCGCGCGGCCTTGCGCATCGAGCGCGCGCACGGTGATCGGCATGGCGTCGCGGCCATCGCCGTCCAAGCCTGCGCGGTCGGGCACCAGTTCCAGCGCCACCGCTTCGCCCGTGGTTTCCACGGCCGTGCGCACCACTTCCTTGCCAGCGTTGTAACCAATTGCTTCCAGCTTGCCCGGCGCGTAAGGCACCTCGAAATAGTTCATGCGGAAGGCGTCGGCCTGCTGTTCGCCCAGTTTCTGGCCGTTGAGCAGCAGCGCGATGCGCTCCACGTTGGCCATCACCATCACGCGCACGTTCTTGCCTTCGCTGCCGGCCCAGTTCCAGTGCGGGGCAATGTGGATCAGCGGACGGTCCTTGATCCATTGCGCCTGGTGGATGTAATAGGCGTTTTTCGGGAAGCCGTTCAAGTCCATGATGCCGAACACCGAACTGACCGACGGCCACTCGTTCGGCGTCGGCTCACCGCGATAGTCAAAGCCGGTCCACACGAAACCGCCGGCCACGAACGGCCGCTTGGCAATCGCTTCCCAGGCGTCGCGGTGAGTATTACCCCATTGCGCCGCATCGGCCAGATCGTCGTAACTGGCGCTGATGTTCTTGCTCTTGTCGGTCTTGAATTCGCCGCGCGTCATGAAGGCAGACGTGTCTTCCGAGCTGGTGAACGGCACGGTCGGATACGCCTTGTGGAAGCGGTCGTAGTCGGGCACCTGGTAGTTGGCACCCACCACGTCCACCGCGTGCGCCACGTTCAGGTCGCTGAAGAAGCCGCCGTTCATGGCTGCCGTGACCGGACGGGTGTCGTCGAGCGATTTCACCACGGCCGCCATGCGGCGCACCATCTCGTAACCGACTTCCGAACCCTGCACCGGTTCTTCATTGAACACCGACCACAGGATGATGCCCGGGTGGTGGCGGTCGCGCTTGACCATCCACTCCAGCTGCTTCATGTAATCGGGCGAGGGATTGAAGTTGCGATTCTCGTCCATCACCACAAAGCCCATGCGGTCGACCATGTCGAGCACCTCGGCGGCCGGCGCATTGTGCGAGAAGCGGATCGCGTTCACGCCCAGTTCCTTCAGGCGGCGCAGGCGATACTCCCACACCGAGTCTGGAATCGCCACACCCACACCGGCGTGGTCCTGGTGGATGCACACGCCCTGCAGTTTCAGGTGCTCACCATTGAGGAAGAAGCCCTGCTGCGCATCGAAGCGAATGGTGCGGAAACCCGTATGCAGCGCCACCTCGTCCTGCGCCTTGCCATTTTCCAGTACCCGCGTGACCACCTTGTACAGGTTGGTTTTGGCGATCGACCACAATGCCGGATCGTTGATCGCGAACGACAGCTTGGCCGTAGCGTCTTTCAGCACACCCACGCTGGCCTTGGCCAGCTGGCGGCCCACCTGTTTGCCGGACGGGTCGAATACGGTCACTTCCACCGTGACGTCCGAAGCCTTTTTGCCGCTGTTATTGACCGTGACTTCCACCGGCAGCGTCCACTGCTTGCCTTTGCCGGCGCGCGGCACTGCGTACACGCCATCGGTCGCCACGTGCACCGGTGCGCGCTTGACCAGCCACGCGTGGCGGTACATGCCGGCGCCCTCGTACCACCAGCCTTCCATCGCTTCGGCATCGACACGGATCGAGATCGTGTTGAGCGCATCGCCATACGTCAGGTAAGGCGTGATGTCGATATTGCTGGCGTTGTAGCCGGACCAGTTGCGGTTGACCACGTTGCCGTTGACGTACACGGTAGCGTGGGTGGCAATCGCATCGAACTGCAGTTCGAAGTGGCGACCGCGGTCGGCCGCATCCACCTGTAAATAACGGCGATACCAGCCGATGCCGCGCGGGCGGTAGCCCTGCGAGATATTCGCTTTGGGATCGAACGGGCCTTCGACAGCCCAGTCGTGCGGCAGGTCGAGACGGCGCCAGTCGGAGTCGTCGAATTCGGCGCCAGCGGCGCCGGGCGCGTTGCCGGCCTTGGCGTTGCTATACGATTCTTCGTGACCGACGATGGGCGCCTGGCGCACGTCGCCGAGGTGGAACAGCCAGCCCCGGTCGAGCGACAGGCGCTCGCGGCCCGCCTTGACGGTGGCATCGGTAATATGGGCAGGAATCGGTGCGGCGGCATGCACGGCAGTATGCGCGGCGGCAGCGACCAACAGGACGGCAGCGCACACGCGGCGCCAGTGATGCATCTGTTTCAAATTTGTCTCCCTAAAAACCGTGAGGGTCAGTGCCGACATTCAGACACCGACTCATCCATTAACAGCTGGGTTCGTGTCCGAATGTCGGCACTGACCCCGAAGTTGGGTGGGGTAAAAAAAAACGGAGCAGCACTTGTTCAGCACTGCTCCGCAAACCACGATAAAACAAGGTACAGCTAAACGATTTATACCGTTACAGCTTGAACGACAAGCCCAGGTTGTAGCGGCGACCGAACTCGGTCACTTCCTGTTGCAGCGGGTTGTTGGCGCTGGTGTAGACGGCTTTCTGGTTGGTCAGGTTGTCGATGCCGAAACGCACTTGGACGTTTGGCGTGATCTGCTTGGCCAGGTTCAGGGTCAGGTAGGTTTCCGCTTCGTTGACCAGCAACTGGCCGGCGCTCCAGGTCGGGTTACGCACGAATGAGCTGTGGTGGTTGGCCGACAGGCGTGCTTCGTAGCCGGCTTTTTCGTACCACAGGGTCACGCCGCCGTTGTTGCGCATCAGGCCTTCGATCGGGAACGGATTGCCGACCGGTACCTGTTCACGCACGGTGCTGGCGGTGTAGGCGTAGTTGCTGGCGATACCAAGACCGTCGAACGGTGCTGGCAGACCGGTGAACGCTTGCTGGTACACCAGCTCCACGCCGCGGATGTTGCCGCCTTCGCCGTTCACCGAACGGGTGATGTTATCGGCCTGGGTGATGGCGATGTAGCGTTGCAGTTGCTTGTAGAAACCGCCCACCGAAATCAGCGAACCTTTTTCGAAGTACCACTGGTACGCCAGGTCCACCTGGTTGGCCATCATCGGCTTCAGGTCCGGGTTACCGGCCGAGCCGGTTTGTGGCTGGCTGGTGCCGGCCTGGCTCAGGTTGCGCGATGCACGCAGTTCATCGAGTGGTGGACGCGACATGGCACGCGCCACGCCGAAACGCACCTGGTGCTGCTGCGCTTCATCCAGATTGAAGATCAGATTCAGGCTCGGCAGGATCTCGGTGTACGACGTCCCCTGTTCCACGGCAGTTGGCGTGGCGCCGTTGAGCGAACCCATGCCGAAGCTGTCGGTCTTGGTGTGTACCAGGCGCACGCCCACGTTACCGCGGTAGGACTTGCCGAATGCTTCGCCATCGAGGTCACCCTGCACGAACGCCGAGGTGCTGCGTTCTTTCACGCGCCAGCCGGCCAGCTGGTCGTTGCGTACCTGGTCGGCAGTGCCAACCTTGCCGTTCGGATTGAAAGCATCGGCGCCGAACGCGCTGGCGATGCTGCCGTAAAAGTCCTTGAGCACGAAGTACGACGGGAAGCCTTCCACGTTCACGGTCTCGTAAGCCGAGTTCGGGATCGCGTTCTGTTGTGCCAGCTGCCAGGTGGTCTGGCGGTAGCTCTTCTCGCGGTCGGTCGCACGCACGCCCACCTTGATGCGGCTGACGATGCTGTTCTCGATCGGACGCGCGGCGGTGAACGATGCCGAGTCCAGGCGGTCTTTCACGTGGCCGTCGGTGTCCACGTACAGGGTAGGCGCCTCGAAATTGGCCGGATTGCCGGTATCGATACCGCCAAAGCTATATTGCTGACGCTCGTCGCCGGTGAACGACCAGTTGACCGACACGGGAATGCTGCCCAGCGAATTCTGGCGCAGGTCGCGCCACTGGCTGCTGCGCATCGCATGCGACGTCGACAGGTCGGTTTCCACTTTCCACTCGCCCAGATTGACCTTGGCGTTCAGGCCGCTGGCTGCAACGCTGGCGTCCTGGATCCAGTGCGCGTCGTTGTTGATCACGCGGTTCCAGTTGACGGTGCCGCCGGCAACATAGCCGTTGCGGATGTCGAGGTTGCTGAAATTGCCGGAGTTGCCGCCGTCCCAGTTACCGAGGTCGCCGGTCCAATGCTGCATTTGCGCTTCGTCGATCTTGGTTTGCGCGTAGTAGGTGTCGGCCGTAATCAGAACATCGCTGTTGGGCTTGTACTCGACCTTGCCCAGCACGCTGCTGCGCTTGTTGCTGCCGCGGCGCACGTCGTCCTGGAAGCCCCATGGCGTCTTGTCGACTTTGCCGTCGCCGTTCAGGTCGACAGAATTGTTTTCATTGAAGCCCCAGTGACGCACGTTCTTTTGCACCGAAGGCTGGTCCTGGTAGCTGAAAGCGATGGCCGCGCCCAGGGTCTTGTTGAGGAACTGGTCGACCCAGATACCGCCCACGCGTGGCTTGGTCTTGTCGGCGCCCGCGATATCCTTGGCAATCGCGTAGTGCAGCGCATCGGCTTTGAAGTTCAGCTGGCGGCCGTTGTACTTCAGTGGCGACACGGTCTGCAGGTCGATCGAGGTGGCGATGCCGCCTTCGACCAGCTCGGCATTCTGGGTCTTGTACACGGTGGCGCCGCTGATCGACTCCGACGGGAACTGCTCGAAGCGCACCGCGCGGTCCGGTTCCGACGAGGCCAGTTCGCGGCCGTTCAGGGTGGCGCCGATAAACCGTGGACCCATGCCGCGCGCGACGATCTGCGACGCGTTACCGCGATCGAGACCCGACGACAAACCTGGCAGGCGGGCCAGCGATTCGGCGATGGTGGTGTCCGGCAGTTTGCCGATGTCTTCCGAGGCGATCACTTCCACCATGCTGTTGGACGCTTCCTTGACGGCCAGCGCGTTGCGCACCGACGCACGGATGCCGGTGACGTTCACTTGCTGGATGTCGCCGGCCGGTACTGCTGCAGGTGTCGATGCTACCGGTGCTGCCGCAGGAGCTGCCGCTTCCTGCGCTGCTTGTGCTTCTTGCGCCATGGCCTGCTGCGCCATCAACGGGGTCGTAAACAGCGTGGCAATCAGCCAGCTCATTTTTTTATGTTTCATTATGTGCATCTCCAGTGTCTGTGTAGTTCCGTCTCTGATCTTTGAACCACATCGGACGGATAAGACGAGATGCTAGCGAAACAGAACTTGATCGGCCAATAGCTTATTGCGGCCCGGCCATATCAAGTTCGTATATCAGACATATGAAAAGCGTAAATTGTATGTATAGATACGCGGGTTACGTCTTGCTACGGCTTGCTGTAGTGGGGATACATGGTGACAGCGGTGTCGCGCAGCGCCAGCAGCATGGCGTCGGCACCCGGGGACAGTTGATGTCGCTTGCGCGTCACAATCCCGAACGAATCCATGCTCACGCCAAGGTCGAACGGCAGGATCGCCATCAAGCCCGCCTGCAGGTACGACTGCACGGCTTCGGCGGGCAGCGCGACCAGCATGTCGCTGTTCATGAGCAAACTGGCAACGACCGGCAAGTCTTGCGTCTCGACGGTTTCGCCCGGCTGCTCCAGGCCATGCGACAGGAACAAGGCGGTGAGGCGATCGCGCAGGATGCTGCCGGCCGGCGGCAGGATCCAGCATTGCTGCACCAGCTCTTCCAGTTGCAGGTCGGTGCGCCCCATCAGCGGATGGTCGCTGCGGGCGATCAAGAGGTGCGGTTCGTCGGTCAGTGGTTCGAAATGCAATTCGTCGGCGGCCGCCGTGTCGAGGATGCGGCCCACCACAAGGTCGAGCTCGCCGCTACGCAGGCGCTCGACCAGCACTTTGCTGGTGGACATCTTGACCGACACGTGCACCCGCGCATGGCGCGATTTCAGAAGGTTAATGGCCTTGGGCACCAGCGTGGTGGCCGGCGCCAGCACGCTGCCGATGCCCACCCGGCCGCGCAAGCCCGACAGCAACTCCATCACTTCCTGGTGTGCGGCGTCCATCTCGGCCAGCGCCGCCCCGGCGCGCCGGATCAGCACCTTGCCGTACCAGGTTGGCGCCACGCCGCGCGACAGGCGCTCGAACAATTGCACGCCGAGCGCGTGTTCGAGCTCGCCCAGCAATTTGGACGCACCGGGTTGGGTGAGATTGGCGGCTTGGGCCGCGTGCGCGATGGAGCCATGACGGCCAAGTTCTACCAGCAATACCAGGTGACGGGTCTTCAGGTGGGAACGGACAAAGCGATCGGAGCGGGAATCGGTCATATTGGCGATTATTATACCGCCCATAAGCCATAACCGGCGCCATCGGTGGCACTCATTCCACCGCGCGTGCACCCTGCGCTGCGGCTTTGCCGGATAACCAAGCACCATCGCAGGCGCCATCGTCGAACGGCGCGTCGGCCACGCCGCGCACGGCGGCGTCCACCGCATCGGCCGGCAGACCATACAGGCCGCCCTCGGTGCCCAGCACCAGCAGGCGGTCGAGCGCTTCGCCGCCAAAGGCCAGCGCCGCCGCCGGTTCGTCCGCCAGCGCAATACGGCGTACCACCGCGCCATCGGCCGCGTACTGCACCAGTTGCCCGGCCTGCACGCTCCACAGGCGGTCAGCGCTGTCGATCACGGTGGCATCGAGACCACCGCCGGCATCGGCAAACGTGGCGATATTGCCAACCTTGGCACGACCGGCATCGTAGCTACAGCGCACCATGCGGCCGCTGGCGCCGTCGGCACAGTACATGGTCTTGCCATCGCCGCTGAAAGCGATGCCGGCCGCGCGCACCACGACCGGCAATGCCAGCCGGCGCAACCCGTGCCGGGGCGAGTATTGGTAAAAACTGCCGATCGGGCGCTGGTCGCTGGCCGTGTTGGCGGTGCCGAACACGAAATTGCCGGCGCGGTCGGTGCAACCGTCGCTGATGGCCGTGCGCGGTTCGGCCGGGTCGACCGTGACCAGCACCTGCGCCTGCAGCGGCCGTGCAACGGCGCCGGCCGCCGGCAAATCGACCAGCCCCAGGCGCTTGCCCTGCCCCAGCAGCACACGGCCCGACACGCAACTGGCCAGCGCACAGGCGCCCTCGAACAGCCGCACGCCCTCGGCCGCGCCGCTGGCGGCGGGCCACGCATGTAACTGTTCGTTGTGCGGATCGGGCCAGCGCCAGCAGCGGCCGGCAGCATCCCAGCGCAGCGCGCGACCGCCGCGACCGGCGCGCAGCAACAGAATCCCGGCGGTAGCCGGGGCGGCGATGGCAGGCGTGGAAATGTCTATCATGGCCCCGAGTGTAAGTGCGGCCGCCCGTAAACTGATATAAATTAATAACTATCATCTATCCTGATATCAGATAGCTCGTTTGTTTATTTCTGGTATTCGATAATGATATGGATTGTGGCGAATTAATCATATTTGTACCGGGAGGCGCCGTTTTAGACTGTGTGCTGTTCATCGAACTTACCTCATTCCTCACCCATGAAAATCACCAAACTGACGACTTACCGTGTTCCACCGCGCTGGATGCTGCTGAAAATCGAAACCGATGAAGGCGTCGTCGGCTGGGGCGAACCGGTCATCGAAGGCCGCGCCCGCACCGTGGAAACGGCAGTCCAGGAAATGGAACCGTACCTGATCGGCCAGGACCCGTCGCGCATCAACGACCTGTGGCAAACCATGTACCGTGCCGGCTTCTACCGTGGCGGCGCCATCCTGATGAGCGCAATTGCCGGTATCGACCAGGCGCTGTGGGACATCAAAGGCAAGGTACTGGGCCAACCCGTGTACGAACTGCTGGGCGGCCTGGTGCGCGACCGCATGAAAATGTACAGCTGGGTGGGCGGCGACCGTCCGTCCGACATCATTGAACAGATCGCCAAACTGAAAGAAGGCGGTTTCGACACCTTCAAAATGAACGGCACCGAAGAACTGGGCCTGCTCGATACGTCCGCCGCCGTGGACAAAGCGGTGCAGCGCGTGGCGGAAATCCGCGAAGCGTTCGGCAACACCATCGAATTCGGTCTCGACTTCCACGGCCGCGTGGCCGCGCCAATGGCCAAGACGCTGCTGCGCGAACTGGAACAGTTCCGTCCGCTGTTCGTGGAAGAGCCGGTACTGGCCGAGCAAGCCGAGTACTACGCACGCCTGGCTGAAATGACCTCGATCCCGCTGGCAGCCGGCGAGCGCATGTATTCGCGCTTCGAGTTCAAGAACGTGTTCGCGGCCGGTGGCCTGTCGATTGTGCAGCCGGATCTGTCGCACGCCGGCGGCATTACCGAGTGCCTGAAGATCGCCTCGATGGCCGAAGCCTACGACATCACGCTGGCGCCGCACTGCCCGCTGGGTCCGGTGGCACTGGCTTCTTGCCTGGCCGTGGACTTCGTGTCGTACAACGCCGTGCTGCAGGAACAAAGCATGGGCATCCACTACAACAAGGGCGGCGAGTTGCTCGACTACGTGATCAACAAGGAAGACTTCAAGATCGTCGACGGCTACTGCGCACCGCTGCGCAAGCCGGGCCTCGGTGTGGAAGTGGACGAAGAACGCGTGATTGCCGCCAGCAAGGATGCGCCAGACTGGCGTAACCCGGTGTGGCGCCACAAGGATGGCAGCGTCGCCGAATGGTGATGACGTAATATAAAAGCCGGCGCACGCCGGCTTTTTTTTTGCATAGAGCGCAAAGCGCCGGCAACCATAACAATAACGGAGACAAGATATGAAACGCACTTTACTTGCCGCAGCAACCGTTTGCTGCTTTGCCACCGCGCACGCCGCCGATCCCGTCAAGATCGGCTTCCTGGTCAAACAGGTGGAAGAACCGTGGTTCCAGGAAGAATGGCGCTTTGCCGAGCAAGCCGCCAGGGACAAAGGCTTTACGCTGGTAAAAATCGGCGTGCCCAACGGCGAGAAAATGATGGCCGCCATCGACAACCTGGCCGCCCAAAAAGCGCAAGGCTTCGTCATCTGCGCGCCCGACGTCAAGCTGGGCAAGGCCATCGAACGCGCTGCCAAGCGCCACGACATGAAGGTGATCGCGGTCGACGACCGCCTGGTGGACGGCAGCGGCAAGCCGCTGGCCACCATTCCCTACATGGGCATCTCGGGCGTGGCGATCGGCAAGCAGGTGGGCGAAGCGATTGCCGCCGAAGTGAAAGCGCGCAAATGGAACCCGGCCGAAGTGGGCGTGATCCGCGTTGCCTACGACCAGTTACCTACCGGTCGCGACCGCACCGTGGGCGCGGTCGAAGCGCTGAAAGCTGCCGGCTTCCCCGCCGCCAACATCATCGATGCGCCGCAGGCCAAAACCGATACCGAAAGCGCATTCAACGCCGCCAACATCGCGTTCACCAAGAGCGCCCGCTACAAGCGCTGGGTGGCCGTGGGACTGAACGACGAAGCAGTGCTCGGTGCGGTGCGCGCGGCCGAAGGCCGGGGCATCAAGGCCGACACCATGGTCGCCGTGGGCATCGGCGGCGCCAAGTCGGCCGAGAACGAACTGAACAAACCGACGCCCACGGCGTTCTTTGGCACCGTGATGATCAGCGCCAAACAGCACGGCTACGATACGTCGGTCAATTTGTATAACTGGATCACCGGCAAGGGCGCGCCGCCGGCCGAAATCTATACCAGGGGCATGCTGATGACCCGCGCCAACCAGGCCGAGGTCCGCAAACAAATGGGACAGTAGGCCATGGCGGCTTACCTCCAGTTCGATGAGGTCTGCAAATTCTTTCCCGGCGTGAAAGCGCTGAACGGCGTGAGCTTCGAGGCCCGCGCCGGCCAGGTGCATGGGCTGCTGGGAGAAAACGGTGCCGGCAAGTCGACCTCGTTAAAAATCCTCGGCGGCCAGTAAAAACCCGATGGCGGCCGCCTGCTGGTGGGCGGCCAGGACCTGCGCGCCGACGGCCGCACGCTGATTTATATCTCGCACCGTCTCGAAGAGCTGTACGCGCTGTGCGACGCCTGCACCATTTTCCGCGACGGGCGCAAGATCGTCACCCACCACGTGATGGCCGACGTGCCGCGCGACCGCTTGATGCGACATGGTCGGGCGCGAACTGTCCGACATCTACGATTACCGCCCGCGCACATTGGGCGCCGAGCGCCTGCGTATCGAAGGACTGGACGGCCCGTTTCTTCCCTCCCCGGCGCCAAGCCGAATGTCCTGATGTCGCGCCAGGCGCTGTCCGAGTACACCATGCCGCTGGCGTACGTGGTGCTGTTCGCGGTGCTGGCCGTTACCGTCGACAACTTTTTTCGGTCACCAATATCGTGGGCCTGATGCTGTCGGTGGCGCAAATCGGCATGGTGGCCTGCACCATGATGTTTTGCCTGGCGTCGCGCGATTTCGATTTATCGGTCGGTTCCACCATCGCCTTTGCCGGCGTGCTGGGCGCCATCGTGCTCGAACACAGCGGCAGCGTGTGGCTGGCCGTGGGCGCAGGCCTGGGCGCCGGCGCGCTGATCGGCGCCCTCAATGGCGCGCTGATCGCCTACCTGCGAGTCAATGCCCTGCGTTTTACCGGTACCTGATGCGCGGCGTGATCTTGCTGCTAGCGGTGTTGCTCGACCAGCTGAAATCACGCAGCGAGCGGCGGTGAGGGGTATGATGCTGCAGCGCGCCGCGTAAAAATTGGATCCCCGCCTGCGCGGGGATGACGAATTTACGGCCGCCAGCTTTAAAGCCGTCATTCCCGCGCAGGCGGGAATCCAATTTCTGCCTGCGCTCCATGGACTTCATCAAACTCACCGCCCTCTTCTTCCTCACCGCCATAGCGGAAATCGTCGGCTGCTACCTGCCCTGGCTGGTGCTGCGCCAGGATAAATCGCCGTGGCTGCTGCTGCCGGCCGCGTTCTCGCTGGCGCTGTTTGCCTGGCTGCTGACCTTGCATCCGACCGGCGCGGCCCGCACCTATGCCGCGTACGGCGGCGCGTATATTGCCGTCGCCCTGCTGTGGCTGCGCTTGGTCGATGGCGCCACGCTGACCCGCTACGACGGCATCGGCGCGGCGCTGGCGCTGGCCGGTATGGCGGTGATTGCTTTACAGCCTGCACCCTGAGAATCGTCGCAACCGCGCTGCATCAGACGTTTTTTGTGGTTGCTTATACATCAAATCACCGCTTTTTTACGATTCCACAAATCTTGCGCCTTGAAATACCGGGATGTCGTCCCTATAATTGGCACTCGTTATAAGAGAGTGCTAACAGTCTCTTATCCAATCTTCCGTTGTGGCAATCTGATTGAAACAACAACAAACTGTACCATTGTTAATTAAGGAGTTTTGTATGAACCTTCGCCCTTTGAACGATCGCGTTATCGTCAAACGTCTCGACCAGGAAACCAAGACTGCATCCGGCCTGATCATCCCTGATGCGGCTGCTGAAAAACCGGATCAAGGCGAAGTCCTGGCCGTTGGCAATGGCAAGATCCTGGAAGACGGCAAAGTGCGTCCTCTGGATGTCAAAGTAGGCGACCGCGTCCTGTTCGGCAAATACGCCGGCCAGACCGTCAAGATCGACGGCCAGGAACTGATGGTCATGCGCGAAGAAGACATCATGGCAATCGTTACCCTGTAATTGCATTTGCAATCACGGACCACCGATTCCCACTTAATACCTTACTGGAGTAATAAACATGGCAGCTAAAGAAGTAATCTTCGGCGACGCAGCGCGCGCCAAAATGGTTGAAGGCGTCAACATTCTGGCCAACGCCGTTAAAGTAACTCTGGGCCCTAAAGGCCGTAACGTGGTACTGGAGCGCTCGTTCGGCGCCCCAACCGTCACCAAGGACGGCGTATCGGTTGCGAAAGAAGTCGAGCTGAAAGACAAGCTGCAAAACATGGGCGCGCAAATGGTCAAGGAAGTTGCTTCCCGCACCAGCGACAACGCCGGCGACGGTACCACCACCGCGACCGTGCTGGCCCAGGCTATCGTGCGCGAAGGCATGAAGTTCGTTGCCGCCGGCATGAACCCGATGGACCTGAAACGCGGTATCGACAAAGCAGTAGCTGCCACCGTCGAAGAACTGAAAAAAATCGCCAAGCCAACCACCACCACCAAAGAAATCGCCCAGGTTGGCGCGATCTCGGCCAACTCGGATGCATCGATCGGCGAGCGTATCGCTGAAGCGATGGAAAAAGTCGGCAAAGAAGGCGTGATCACCGTGGAAGACGGCAAATCGCTGAACGACGAGCTGGACATCGTTGAAGGTATGCAGTTCGACCGCGGCTACCTGTCGCCATACTTCATCAACAACCAAGAGAAACAAGTTGCCGCTCTGGACAGCCCATTCGTCCTGCTGTGCGACAAAAAAATCTCGAACATCCGTGACCTGCTGCCCGTACTGGAACAAGTTGCCAAAGCCGGCCGTCCACTGCTGATCATCGCAGAAGACATCGAAGGCGAAGCACTGGCCACCCTGGTAGTGAACAACATCCGCGGCATCCTGAAAACCGTTGCTGTGAAAGCCCCAGGCTTCGGCGACCGTCGTAAAGCCATGCTGGAAGACATCGCCATCCTGACCGGCGGCCAGGTTGTCGCTGAAGAAGTCGGCCTGACCCTGGAAAAAATCACGCTGGAAGAGCTGGGCCAAGCCAAGCGTATCGAAGTGGGCAAGGAAAACACCATCGTTATCGACGGTGCTGGCCAGGCTGCTGCGATCGAAGGCCGCGTCAAGCAAATCCGCGTGCAAATCGAAGAAGCGACCTCGGACTACGACCGTGAAAAACTGCAAGAGCGCGTGGCCAAGCTGGCCGGCGGCGTTGCAGTGATCAAAGTCGGTGCTGCCACCGAAGTTGAAATGAAAGAGAAAAAAGCCCGCGTGGAAGATGCACTGCACGCTACCCGCGCTGCCGTGGAAGAAGGCATCGTGGCTGGCGGCGGCGTTGCCCTGCTGCGCGCTCGTGCTCAAGTATCGGGCCTGAAAGGCGACAACCCAGACCAGGACGCAGGTATCAAGATCGTGCTGCGCGCGATGGAAGAGCCACTGCGCATGATCGTGCAAAACGCTGGCGAAGAAGCTTCGGTAGTGGTTGCAGCGGTTCTGGCTGGCACCGGCAACTACGGCTACAACGCTGCCAACGGCACCTACGGCGACATGGTCGAAATGGGTGTTCTGGATCCAGCAAAAGTCACCCGTTCGGCACTGCAAAACGCAGCATCGATCGCCGGCCTGATGCTGACCACCGACTGCATGATCGCTGAATCGGCTGACGACAAAGCGGCCGGCGGCATGGCTGGTATGGGCGGCATGGGTGGCATGGGCGGTATGGACGGCATGATGTAATGTGCCGGCCGGCCAGGCTCCCTGGAGCCTGGCTCGCCAATAAAAAAGCCCGCGCAAACTTGTCGTTTGCGCGGGCTTTTTTATTGGCGTCGGAAGATCAGTGCAACTCGTTGCGTAAGCGCCGTAGCAAGGCATCGCCGCGTTCGGCACTCAGCCCGGGCAAGCGAGCGGTGAGGATGTCGCCGGCTTCGCCCAGCGCGCGTGCATAAGCATTGAGCGTATGCACGTCGAGCTGATCGAGAGGGCGCTGCTCCTGCTCGGCGATGCCGGCCAAAATGGCCAGCGTGAGCGCGCGGCTGTCAGCGCCGGGTTCGCAACCGGGCGCGTCGAAGAAGATATCGCCGCGCAGCGCTTGCGGCCACGCCAGCTCATCGAACGCGCGGTAGCAATAGAACAGGGCTTCGTTCGCGGTGTGAAAGGGAACGGACTCAACGTAGGCTAGGATATTCATGATTGGACTCCTGCTCAAAGTTCAAAGGCATCGAAGAGATCCCTGGGCAAACTTCTGATGATGTATTCCTCAGAAAACGGATGGGCTCTCATCTTGACGGCAACGGGCATCAGCAAGTGTGCAACGTTGTGGTGCGGTATAACGAACATCAGGGGCGCAAAGTCTGGTAACTGGGACTGTTTGACGATGTCGATGATTTCCTGATACTGCCTGTCGTCGATGATACCTGCTTTACGATTGAAGGCAGCACCCTTTTGAATCCCGCGCCGGATATCCGCAATCTTGGCCGAATGACGGTCCAGGCCGTCCACGTCTTGCTTCAGACTGCGATATATGTCGCGTGGATTGGAACTCGGAGGCACCGTGTTATTGGGACTGAGCGGCGAAGACGCGTCGAAATGCGGCGCGCACCACGCATAATGCTGCTGCCTGTAGTACCGCTGGCAAATACGGTAGGACAGCCAATTATTGCTGGAATAATAGATCCGTTTGCCGTTCATATGCCGCCTCCACCGTGCCGTCCCATCTACCGACGTTACACGGCGGGCGGTGCTGACGGCTGATGCCGATCAATGGTGTTGGCTGGACGTCAAGCGTCGTGGAACTCGTCCTCGATTTCCTCGCGCCGCGGCGCGTCGGCGAGGTGGACGATCAGGGTGTCGTGCAGTTCGTGCGCCGGGTGGCTGGCGCGGTGCTGGGCGAACCAGAATGCTTCGCTGAGGTCGTCGTCTTCGTGCGTCGTGGTAATCAGCACGTCTTCGTCGGCCACGTCTTCGTAGTTGGTCGCTTCGAGGTGGGCATCGTCAATCGACTCGCCCCATGCAACCGCGTCCTGGCCCCATACCAGGGCGACCTTGCAGCCCGACTCGACCAGCCAGCGGCTGATGTCCCAGCGCACCGTTTCCAGCACGTTCACATCGACTACCAGCACGGCCTTGAAGTTGTCGAGCGCTTCGAGCACGGGCAGTTCGCCTTCCGGCGTCAGGTGCAGGTAGCGGGGAGGATTTTTTTTCATGCTGCGTCTCGATAGGTTCAAACGACGCATTCTCCGCTGATTCCCCCTCCCCTGCAATAACCGCTTAGAACGGATCGAGCGCTATCGTGAACTTGCCGCTGCCGTCCAAAGCGCCCATGGTGTACCCCTGCCAGCCCGGGTACGCCTGCGGCTCCCAGTAGAACACCCCGAGGCCGTTCGATCCCAGCGCCTTGGTCTTGGTCAGCAGATCAGCCACCATCGCTTTCGACGTGGCCGCCTGGGTCCAGTCCATGCCCACCTCGGTCACCATCACCGGCTTGGCGTAGCGCGCCACCATGTCCTTCATGTTGATCGAGATTTTGTTGTTGTAGTTAGTCCAGTCCGAAGCCGGTGGATAGTGCGACATGCCGATCGCGTCCCACTTGGCGCCGGCATTTTTCACGCCGTCGAAGAACCAGCGGAACACCGCGTTGTCGTGGCCGTTGGCCAGGTGCAGGATCACTTTCGCATTCGGGTACACGGCCTTGGTGGCGTTGTAGCCGCTGTTGATCAGGCCCGCCAGGTTGGGGAAGCTCGTGGTCTTCCCTTCCGGCCACAGCATGCCGCTGTTGATCTCGTTACCCACCTGCACCCACTCGACCGTGATGCCATTCGATTTCAGGTAGTTCAGAATACCCTGGGTGTGGCTATACACATCGGTATTGAGTTGCGCCACCGTGTGGTTGGCCCAGGCCGCCGGCTTGGTCTGCTGGCCGGGGTCGGCCCAGCTGTCGCTGTAGTGGAAATCGATCATGATGCGCTGGCCCTGGGCGGCGGCGCGCTTGGCTTTGTAGAGCACATCGGCGCCGTCATTCCAGCCGCCGCTCGGGTTGACCCACACGCGCAGCCGGATCGCATTGATCTGCAGGTTTTTCAGCAGCACGAACGGGTCGGTCTTGACGCCGCTGCTGTTGTAGAACGCGTAGCCGGCAGCTTCCTGCTGGCTGACCCAGCCCACGTCGGCGCCGTTGGCAAAGGTTTGTGCGGAAGCAGTCGAGGCGGCCAAGGTCAGGCTCAGACCCAGCGCCATGCCGCAGAACGCGGCCAGCAATTTCTTGTATGTCATTGTGTATCTCCAGTGTCTTTTTTGTTGTGGATGAAACGGACCTGCGAACCACCTGTGCGCACCTCCCCCTGCCCCTCAGCAGGGCACAACAATGAGATCATGGAGATCCGCGCCAGCCGAACGGCTGGCGCAGTAAATGACTTAGCCGAAGCGGGCCGCCGGCACGCCGGCCACGTCCACGCGCACGGCAAACAGTGCACCGGTCAGCGGGTGTTCCTCCAGCTGCTCGGGCGTGTTGTCTTCGCTGGCGGTGGTGATGAACAGCGTTTTGAAGTCGGGGCCACCAAACGTGCACGACGCCGGATTGCGCACCGGCAGGTTGATGGTGTCGAGCAGGTCGCCATCGGCCGAGTAGCGGCACACGCGGGCGCCGCCCCACTGCGCCACCCACACGCAACCTTCGCTGTCGACCGTCATGCCGTCAGGCGAACCTTCGCCTTCGCCGAACTGGCGCCATACGCGCGGTTCGCCCAGCGTGGCATCGGCCGCGACCGGATACGCATAAATGCGGCCTTCGAAGCTGTCGGTGTGGAACATGGTGGCGCCATCGCGGCTGAAGGTGGGGCCGTTGCAGATGTGGTAGCCGGCATCGGCCACCGTCAGCGACAAGTCTTTATCGAGCAGGAACAAGGCGCCGACCGCTTGCGCGTAGTCGGTGTTGTGCATCGAACCGGCCCAGATGCGGCCCGTGCTGTCGGCTTTGGCGTCGTTCAGGCGCAGGTCGCTGCCCGGGGCAAACGGATGGGCAATGTACTCGATGCGCAATTCCGGTTCCAGCCACACGCGGGCGATGCCGTGGCGCAGGCCGGCCATGAAGCCGTCGCCATCGGCGCGGGCAATCAGCCAGCAGACGTAGTCGGGCATTTCCCACGCGTGCCGGGTGCCGGTCTCGGGATCGAACGCGTGCAGGGTCTTGCTTTTCAGGTCGACGAAATACAGGCGCTGCTGTTCCGCCACCCACAGCGGGCCTTCGCCCAGCTGCGCACCGAGGTCCCACAGGCATTGCACGTCATGCTTGCTCATCTTGTCTCCTTTATTTTTTTTGTGGATCAGGCAGCCAATGCGCGCCAGGCGCTGACAAACGCGGTGGCGCGTTGACCCAATTCATCGAGCGACACGCCCGGCGTAAACAGCGCGCCGCCGATACCGAAACCGGTGGCGCCGGCTTTTTTCCAGCCAGCCATGGTCTCGGGCGTGACACCGCCCACCGGCCACATCGGGGTACCGGCCGGCACCACGCTGAGCATCGCTTTCAGGCCGCCGTGACCGACCATCTCGGCCGGGAACAGTTTCAGCGCGTGGGCGCCGGCGTCGAGCGCGGCAAACGCTTCGGTCGGGGTGGCCACGCCAGGGGCGCAGTACATGCCCAGCTCGGCAGCGCGACGGATCGCGGCCGGATTGCAGTTGGGCGAGACCAGCAGGCGGCCGCCCGCTTCATACACGGCTTCCACGTGCGCCACGCTGAGCATGGTGCCGCCGCCCACCAGCGTATCGGGCAGGTTCAGCTTGACGATGGCGGCGATGCACTCGAGCGCGCCCGGACGGTTCAGCGGTACTTCCAGCGCGCGGAAGCCGGCGTTGTACAGCACCTTGGCGACATCGACCGCTTCGGCTGGTTGCAGGCCGCGCAGGATGGCAACGAGTGGCGTGGTTGGATGGGAAATAGTCATGTTCAGCCCTTGATGAATTGGGAAATCGCGGTGCAGTACACGCGATGTGGATCGAGCACCTGGCATTGCAAGCCAAAGTGCTGGGCGGCTACGGCGTAGCGCTTGGCCAGCGCGGGCGAGCCGATGACAGTGACAGTACCACCGGCAGGCAAACTGCGTGCGGCGGCGGCAAATTCGGCGCCAATCAGCAGGCCGCTGACAAAGGCGGCGGCTTGCTCCACCGGGGCGCTGCGCGAGACCACGCCCGCGCGTACGCGGAACAGGGTGTTGGACAGCGGCTCGCCGAGGCTGGCCTGGTCGAGGCCGGCAGCGAAGCCGGTCGCATCGGCAGTATCGCCGGCCATCATGGCCGACAAGGTACCGCCCTTGGACAGCATGGCGAACAGTTCGCCGGTCATGTACGTGGACAGCGATTCGATTACGCCGTCGTTAAGCAGCACCCACTTGCTGTGGGTACCGGGCAGCACCAGCCAGCCATCGCGCTGGCCGAGGGCCACGGCGCCCAGCAACTGGGTTTCTTCGCCGCGCATGACGTCGGTGGATGGGCCGCGGCGATACGCGTAGCCGGGCACGATGCGGCAGTTGGCCGACCATGGCGCGTCCAGCACGGGCGCCAGATGGGCCGGCAGTTCGGTGAGCGGTACGGCGGCGTCGAGGTAGTTCACTTCCTGCCAGCCCGAGGCACTGCCCACCATGCCGGACATGATGACCGGCACGTCGGAGGAGATGCCCATGGCGCTGCGCAAGCCATCGAGCGAAGCGCCGAAGCGTTCGCGGCCGCCTACGGCCAGCATGCCCTGGTCGTCGTCGTACTCGGCGAGGCAGTGTCCTTGTTGATCGATCAGGTAGGCGCGCCGGTTGCTGGTGCCCCAGTCGACGCCGAGTATGCTTTTGTCCACTATGTAAATCCTTATTCTTATGCTGCCAAGATGGTACGAAAACGATGCGGCGCGCGCCAATGAATTATCGCGTGATACTAATACCAAAATTGTATAGGCTTATCAGGTGAGTCATTGCCCGATGTTGGCCTTTGGTTTAGTATGTCCATCTATAAAATAGTTTTGTCTATTACTTATGGCTTCTCCGTCTGTCTCGCCCCGCCTGCTGATCATTGCCGGCGCCATCGTCGCCGCCATTGGCGTGGGTATTTACGTTGGCAATTCGACACCGGAGCCCGCTCCCGCCGTTGCCGTCCAACCTGCCGCGCCGGCGCCTGCGCCCAAGCCGCCGGTGGAAGAACGCGTCAAGCCGCCAGCACCGCGCGCACCGGCAGCGCCTGAGCCCGCCACGCCGGCCGAACCGAAGGTGGTACGCACCAAGGAACAGGCCTCGGCCGAACTGCTGGCGCTGCCCGAGTTGCGCGCATGGTCCGCCATGCTGGAAAAAACCTCGAACGGCAAAGTACACGGCGCGCTGATCGAATACGATCCGGCGCCGCGCAAGCTCAACGGCAAAACCTATTACCAGTTCAGTTTTGTGGAAAACAGCGCCGACGCGGCGCTGCGCTGGGAGAGTTTCCTGGTCTCGGCCAACGACGATGAAATCCTGGTGGAAGACGCCACCAACGACGAAGTCATCAGCCTGGCGCGCTGGCGCCGTGAAAAGCATCCGGAAAAACGCGTCAGCGTGGATGGCTGACGCGCTGCCCCTCCCCTACCTGCCTGCGCGCTGATAGCTTTACGCGTAGGCCGGTTTCAAGTCGGCTGCGCGCCGCACCTTACCTACCCACAGCACCGACACCACGGTCAGCCCCGCCGCCAGCCAGCCATTCAAGCCGTAGCCGATGATGTGCCCTGCCGCGTCCGTGTGCAATGCCATGCCGCCCACCATCGCGCCGGTACCGGTGCCAATCGACTGGATCGCCGAATTAGCGGACAGGAAGCCGCCGCGCCGCGCCGGCTCGGGCACCGTGGTCATCAAGGCCTGCAACGGAATCGTACGGCCCGACACCACCGTCATGAAGAACGGGAAGAACAGGATAATCGCGAACAGCGGCATGGCCGGCATGTGGGTGACGAACAGCATCGGCACCACCGAGGCCAGCGCCAGGTAGCGATACACCTTGTGCGCGCCCACCCGGTCCGACCAGCGACCGATGCGCCGCGCGGTGAACAGCGTGGCCACGCCGCCGGCCAGATACACATAAGTCACTTCCGCCGGCGCGATGCCGAGGTTACTCACCAACACCGGCGAAATGAACGGGATCACCAGCATGCCGGTAGTCATGTTCACGAACGACAGTAAAAATGCCGTCAGGTGATTCGGCACCCGGTACAAATTGATTAAATTGGGCAGCACGGCCTTCAGCGGAACGCGGTGCACGAGATGGCCATCGATGGCCGGCAGCACGCGCGCGGCAATCGCCCAGATCACTACCGACAGCACCACCAGCAAATAAAACGGCGACGCCCAGCCGAAGTGCGCGGCCAGCATCACGCCGGTGGGCACGCCCGCCACGGCTGCCATGCTGAACGAGGTCATCACCACGCCGGTGGCGGCGCCACGGCGTTCGGCCGGAATCAGGTCGCCGATGATGGCCATGATGATGGCGCCCAGCACGCCGCCGGTCACACCGGCAAACGCGCGCGAAGCGATCAGCACTTCGAACGTGGGCGCGACCGCGCAGGCCAGGTTCGACAAGGTGAACAGCGCAAACATCCACAGCAGCAGCCGCTTGCGGTCGTAGCGGTCGATGTACAGCGCCGCGAGCAGGCCGGACGCGCCGGCACACCACGCATACGCCGACACCGCGCCCGAGACGGCGGCCGGGGAGATGGAAAACGCCGCCATCAGCTGCGGCGCCAGCGGCATCATCACCATGAAATCCATGATGACGGTGAACTGCGTGAGCGCCAGCAGCCACAGTACCAGGCGCTCGCGCGCCGGGGTCAGTGCCGGACTCACCAAGCCAGACGCGGTCATGCGAGCGCCGTGATGTCGGCCGTGGCCTGGCGCAGGATGGCGCGGATCTGCTCCAGCTTGGCCGGGGACGGATGGTTTTCCTGGCCTTGGGCGATCACCGCGTGTTTCAGCTCATGCATGATGGTGCGCAGGTCGTCGCGCGCTTCGGCCGGATCGCTCATGCGGGCCACGATGGCATCGACAAACTGGCGGTTTTCGGCCAGGAACGCCTCGCCTTCCGGCGTGATGGTGTGCAGCTTTTTATTGCCATCGGGCGAAGCCGAGACGTGGCCCATGTCGAGCAGCATCGACAGCAGCGGGTAGATGGCGCCGGGACTCGGGGTGTAGCCGCCACCCGAACGCTGCTCGAGTTCCTTGATGATCTCGTAACCATGGCGCGGCTTTTCCGCGATCAGTTGCAGCACGATGTAGCGCATGGCGCCGGCATCGAACATCTTGGGGCCGCGCGTGCGGCCGCCACCGCCGCCGTGACCGTGACCCGGGTGACCGTGGGCGGCATGGTGGCGATGGGGGTGATGAAATTTGAACATGGTGTAGCTCCTTTACGATATATCGAAATAAGTCATAGCTAGTTAAGATATAACTTAGTAAGACATATCTTATCCTTTTTCCGGTAAAGTTCAAGCCCGAATTTGTAACAACCCCGAGACCCCGGTACCACGAAGCAGGCCCTGCCGTTTGGGGTCGGACCCCGTATGGGGTCCGACCCCGGCCCCGGTAGTGCGGGTCAAAAAAAAAGCAGACCGAAGTCTGCTTTTTTTAGAGGAAGGAGTTTAACCGTCCAGGTGCGAAATCAGCAGGCGCCGGCCATCGGTCTCGCCCTTGGTTTTATGTTCGACCACCAGCTTGCCATGCTGGGCGTCGAGCGAAATCCCCACCGACAGGATGTCGATCAGCAGCAGCTGCAAAATGCGCGAGATCATCGACAGGAACGTGGTGCTGTCTTCCGAGTGATCGACCGCCAGGCACACGCTGGCCTTTTTCGCCAGCGGCGAATTGCTGGACGTGATCGCGATCACGTCGGCGCCGGCCGCGCGCGCCACGTCCACCGCTTCGAGCAGATCGGGCAGCTTGCCCGAATTGGAAATGGCGATCACCACGTCGCCCGGTTTCAGCAGTTCGGCCGCCAGGTTGAGCAGGTGCGAATCGCCGTACGCCGATGTGGGAATGCGGAAGCGGAAGAATTTATGCTGGCCGTCCAGCGCCACCACGCGCGAATTGCCCATCGCGTAAAACTCCACGCGCTTGGCTTTCGCTACCAGCGCAATCGCCTTGTCGAGCGAGCGCACGTCGAGCTGGTCGCGGAATTTCAGGATTGCAGACACCGTATTGTCGATCACCTTCGCGCTCAAATCGTGGGTGCTGTCGCTCACGCGCACCTGGCTGTGGCGCACGGGAATCGCGCCGGTCAGGCTGCTGGCAAACTTCAGCTTGAAGTCGGCCAAACCTAAAAAGCCCAGCGAGCGGCAGAAACGGATCACGGTCGGCTGGCTCACTTCCGCCAGGCGCGCGATGTCGGCAATCGGTTCATTCAGTACCAGGCGCGGTTGCTCCAGCACCAGGTTGGCCACGCGCTGTTCGGCTGGCGTCAGCTCGTGCTGCAGGTGGCGCACCCGTTCCATCAGCGTGTTGGCGCCGCTGCGGCCGCGCAGGTGTTCGGACAGAATCGTCGCCACGCCATAAAACGCCGGATTGGGCGTGGTAATGACGTAGGTGGGAATCTCGGACAGGTAGCTGGTGAAGCGCCCTTTCGCCTCGAACCGCGAGCGGAACGGCGATTGTGCGAACCACTCGCCCATGCGCGGCACGATGCCGCCGCCGATGAACATGCCGCCAAAGGCGCCAAGGGTGACGGCCAGGTTGGCGGTGGCGCCACCGAGCATGGCGCAGAAGCATTCAAGCACTTCGAGGCACAGCGGATCTTTATCGGTGAGTGCGCCGGCCATGATTTCCTGCGAGGTCAGGTCGCGCACCTGCCGTCCATTGCGCTTGGCAATCGCGCGGTAAATGATTTCCATGCCAGGACCGGATATCAGGCGCTCGGTGGACACGTGCGACCAGGTTTGCCACGCGTACTGCAGGATCGAATATTCGCGCTCGTCGGCCGGGGCGAAGTTGGTGTGGCCGCCCTCGGAACCGAGCGTGACGAAACCATCGACAGTGGGAATCACGCCCGACACACCCAGGCCGGTGCCCGGTCCCAGCACGCCGATCACGGAATTGAGCGCCGGCTTGCCGCCGCCCACCTGCATCAGGTCTGCCGGTTTCAGGCCCGGCAGCGACATCGCCAGCGCGGTAAAGTCGTTGACGACCAACAGCGTGTGCAAGCCCAGCGCGCGCCGCACTTCATCGGTGGAGAACTCCCAGTCGCGGTTGGTCATGCGGATGTAGTCGCCGCTGACCGGATTGGCCACGGCCAGCGCCGCGTGGTTCAGGGTGATGTCGGCGTGATCGGCCAGGTAGGAGCGCAGCATGGCGACGATGTCGGCATAGTCATCGCACTTGAGCACGCGCACGGCGCGGAACTCGCCGGGCGCCGTTTGCAGCGCAAAGCGCGCATGCGTGGCGCCGATATCGGCCAGCAGGCGCGGACCGTCGGCAAACGCGGTGCGATTGAGTTTTTGATCCACTTCAGCTTGTTTCATGTTGGTTCAGTCAAAACAGTTGGCGGAAGCATACCCGAAATAGTGTGTATCAAGAAGTCAACGTACATACGTGCCGTCATCCTTGTATCCGTCATCCTCGAATCCGTCATCCTCGCGCACGCGGGGATCCATACGGCCTGTGAGGCGTGTTGACGCATGCACACGCTGCCACGCGTCAAACGTTCTATGGATCCCCGCCTTCGCGAGGATGACGGCTTTTAGGCTGAGGGCTGAGGGCTGAGGGCTGAGGGCTGAGGCCTGACGGTAACGCTGTCTTAATGATCAGGCAGCGTAACCGAACCACGCGCCGAACGCCGGCAGCGACACCATGCCGTTATCGACCGCACCCGGCAAGCCGTAGCCTTCCAGCTGCTGCGCACCCGCCGCCTGCGGCAGATTGAAACTGACCGGCTCCGCACCGAGGTTGAACACGGCGATCACACCGCGCTGACCATCGAGATCGCGGCGCAGCGCCAGCACTGGTTCCGGCGCATCGTAAAACGCGATCGCGCCGCGCGTCAGTTGCGGCATGGTGCGGCGCCAGGCGATAAAGGCGCGGGTGAAGGCCAGCGTCGAAGCCGGGTCCTGCTCCTGCACGGCAGCCGCGCGCTCGCGGTGCTGCGGCGAGACGGGCAGCCATGGCGCGCCGGTGGTGAAGCCGCCATTGTCGTCACCGGTCCACGCCATCGGCGTACGGCAACCGTCCCGGCCCTTGAACTCGGGCCAGAACGTGATGCCGTATGGGTCTTGCAGCAGTTCGAACGGCACGTCCGCTTCGGCAAACGCCAGCTCGTCGCCCTGATACAGGCAAGGCGTGCCCTTGAGCGACAGCTGCATCGCCAGCGCCAATTTGGCAAACGCCTGCGGTGCGTCAGGCCCGCCCCAGCGCGACGCCACGCGCGGCACGTCGTGGTTACCGACCGACCACGACGCCCAGCCGCCCTTCACGCGTTCTTCGAACTGCTCCACCTGCTGGCGGATGTAGTGCGACGACAGGTGGTTGACCAGCAAATTGAAGCTGTAGGCCATGTGCAGCTTGTCGCCGCCGGCCGTGTAGTCGGCCATGGTGGCCAGCGAATCGTCGGAGCCCACTTCACCGATCGAAATCGCCTGGTATTCGTTCAGCAGCGCGCGCAGCTTTTGCAGGAAGGCCAGGTTTTCCGGACGCGTCTTGTCGTAGTCGTGCGCCTGCATGCCGTACGGGTTGACGTCGGTGACGGTGATCGAATCGCGGTTGGTGGCCGGCGGATTGCTGCGCAGCTGCTGGTCGTGGAAGTGGTAGTTCGACGCATCGAGACGGATGCCGTCCACGCCGCGTTCGAGCCAGAAGCGCAGCGCATCAAGGTGCGCCTGCTGCACTTCGGGATTGTGGAAGTTCAGCTGCGGCTGGCTGGCCAGGAAATTATGCATATAGTATTGACGGCGGCGCGTATCCCATTGCCACGCCGAACCGCCAAACACCGACAGCCAGTTATTCGGCGGATTGCCGTCGTCCTTCGGGTTGGACCACACATACCAGTCGGCCTTGGGGTTGTCGCGGCTGGAACGGCTTTCCTTGAACCACGGGTGGTCCTCCGCCGTGTGCGCCATTACCTGGTCGATCATGATTTTCAGGTCCAGGCTGTGCGCCCTGGCGATCAGCGCATCGAAATCGGCCAGCGTGCCGAACATCGGATCAACGTCGCAGTAGTCGGCGATGTCGTAGCCGAAGTCCTTCATCGGCGACGTGAAGAACGGCGAAATCCACACGATGTCCACGCCCAGCGATGCGATATAGTCCAGCTTTGCCGTAATCCCCGGCAGATCGCCGATGCCATCGCCGTTGGTGTCGTTGTAACTGCGCGGATACACCTGGTAGATGATCGATTCGCGATACCAGTCCTGGGCGTGCGGCGATACTTGAGTTAGTTGCTGAGTCATAAGAGAATCCGGGGTTGGCTGGGCAAGTAAAAAGAATTTGTACAGAATATACAGGACCAACCTGTTTTTTTCAATGCGCTTGCCTGTGGGGAATTATCACATTTAATTCTTCAAAATCAAATACTTAGGAATTTCAACCGGAATTCCTGAGAGAGAAATCAGTAGTCAAACTACATAAAATCAGGAGAAAGCATAGTGAGCAGCAACGCCAGCAGCGTCGATACCACAGCCGGCAACGGCCCCTTGCCCCGGCAAATTCCTTACATCATTGCCAACGAAGGCTGTGAACGTTTCAGTTTTTACGGCATGCGCAACATCCTGACGCCGTTTTTACTGAGCACCCTGCTGCTGTTCATTCCTGCCGAACACCGCACCAGCGAAGCCAAGCACGTGTTCCACACCTTCGTCATCGGCGTGTACTTCTTCCCGCTGCTGGGCGGCTGGCTGGCCGACCGCTACTGGGGCAAGTACAACACGGTGTTCTGGTTTTCGCTGATTTACGTGGCCGGCCATGCGTGCCTGGCAATCTTCGAGCATGACATCAACGGCTTTTACTTCGGGCTGGCGCTGATCGCGTTCGGCTCGGGCGGCATCAAGCCGCTGGTGGTGGCGTTCGTGGGCGACCAGTTCGACCAGACCAACAAGAACCGCGCGCGGCTGGTGTTCGACGCGTTTTACTGGATCATCAACTTCGGCTCGTTCTTTGCATCGCTGCTGATGCCGGTACTGCTGCGCGACTACGGTCCGTCCGTGGCGTTCGGCATTCCCGGCCTGCTGATGGCGATTGCCACCATGGTGTTCTGGATGGGCCGCAAAAAATACGTGCACGTGCCGCCAGCCGCGCCGAATCCAGATTCGTTCAGCAGCGTGGCCCGCACTGCCCTGCTGGCGCGCGTGGCCGGCCAGTCGCGTCCGGGCCTGGCGGTGGCCGGCATCGGCGCCGCCGTCGCGCTGGTGGCGCTGGTGGCGATACCGTTTTACTCCGGCTTCGTGATCGCGTTCTGCACGGCGCTGGTGGTGCTGCTGGCGTTTGGCTGCTTCGGCGTGTCGATGCAGCTGGACCGCGCGCGCGGCCTGCATACGGCCGAAGCGGTGGAAGGCGTGCGCGCGGTGCTGCGCATCCTGATCGTGTTCGCGCTGATCACGCCGTTCTGGTCGCTGTTCGACCAGAAAGCATCCACCTGGATCGTCCAGGCCAATGCCATGCACAGCCCGCAGTTGTCGCTGTTCGGCTGGGACTTCACGCTGCTGCCGGCGCAAATGCAGGCGATTAACCCGATCCTGGTGATGCTCCTGATCCCGTTGAATAACATCGCGCTGTTCCCGCTGATGCGCGCAATCGGCATCACGCCCACGCCGCTGCGCCGCATGGGCGCGGGCATCGCCTTGTCCGGCCTGTCGTGGATTGCCGTCGGCGCCATCCAGCTGAACATGGATGCGGGCGACCATGTGAGCATCTTCTGGCAACTGCTGCCGTATGCACTGCTCACGCTCGGTGAAGTGCTGGTGTCGGCCACCGGTCTCGAATTTGCGTACAGCCAGGCGCCGGCGCCGATGAAAGGCATCATCCTGAGCTTCTGGTATCTGGGCACCACCATCGGCAATTTGTGGGTGCTGATCGTCAATGAAGGCGTGAAGAACGACGCCGTCAGCGCCAGCATCGCCAGCACGGGCCTGTCCGAAGCCGCGTTCCAGATGTTCTTCTTTGCCGCGTTTGCGCTGGTGTGCGCGGCGCTGTTCGCGCTGTATGCGACCCGGTACAAGATGGTCGACAACTACCGGAAAGCATAACCCCACAGCCATCTCGTATCAAAACTACAGATTTTGGATTACCATAGCCGGCAATTTAGCCCCTGATTTACCCCCAAGTTGCCGGCTTTTGTAATTGCACTACCTAAATCTATAGTCTGGAGACACGTATGGCCAAGATCCTTACCGGCGCCGCGCTGGCACTCGCCTGGGCAACCGCGACAGCTGCCCCCGCTGCCATTGCCACCACTGCCACCATCGCCGACTGCGATGGCGCGTTCGCCACCACGCTGCACGCCAGCGCCAGCACCGCCAGCGATGCCCGCGCCTACTGGCTCGACCGCGAGTTGATCCAGTGGCCCGGCGCCGATGACACCACCGATGCGGCCATCGGCGGCTTCCGTCTCTACTACTCCGCCACCGCGCAACTGCGCGCCACAATAGGCGAGCGCGTGACCGGCGCCGATGGCGCCCTGATCCTGGCTCCCGCCAGAGACCGCGCCCCCACCGCGCTCGTGCGCCGCTTCAAGTTCATCGGCCAGGGACCGTTGCTGGCCCTGGCCGGCGATGACGTCGAGCGCGTGGCCGGCCTGCTGACCGGGCAGGTAATGGTGGTGCAGCAGGCGCCCGACGGCACCGTGATCGACGCCACCGGCGTGCAACTGGCCGGCGCGCTCGACGACCTGTATGCGGACGCCGCGAAGACCTCCGACCTGGGCGTGACGGTGCGCCCGCACGGCGCCGGCTTCAAGCTGTGGGCGCCCACCGCGCAGCGCGTGGCCGTGTGCACGTATGCCACCGGCGCGTCGCAGGCCGCCGCCATCACGCCGATGGTACGCGATGCCGCCACCGGCATCTGGTCGGCGCAGCTGGCGGGCCGGCGCGCCGGCCAGTACTACCGCTATGCCGTGGACGTGGTCGCGCCCACGGCGGGCCTGGTACGCAACCTGGTCACGGATCCGTACTCGGTGAGCCTCACCACCGACTCCACCCGCAGCTACATCGCCGACCTGGCCGCCCCCAACCTGAAACCGGCCGGCTGGGACAAGACAGCGATCCCGCAACGCGTGACCGCGCAGCCGGACATGGCGATCTACGAACTGCACGTGCGCGACTTTTCCATCAACGACGCCACCGTGCCCGCGGCCGATCGCGGCAAGTACACGGCGTTCACGCACGCCGGCTCCAACGGCATGCGCCACCTGCAGGCACTGAGCCGCGCCGGCATGACCGACATCCACCTGCTGCCCGTGTACGACATTGCCACCGTGCCGGAAAAGGGCTGTGTATCCCCCGACATCGCCGCCCTGCCCGATCTGCAACCCGACGGCCTGGCACAGCAGGCGGCCGTCACCGCCGTGAAATTCACCGACTGCTACAACTGGGGCTACGATCCGTACCACTACAGCGCACCCGAAGGCAGCTATGCCAGCGATGCCGCCGATGGCGCCAAACGCATCGTCGAATTCCGCCAGATGGTGCAGGCGCTGCACCGGGTGGGCCTGCGGGTGGGCATGGACGTGGTGTACAACCACACCTTTATCGCGGGCCAGAATGCGCAATCGGTGCTCGACCGCGTGGTGCCCGGCTACTACCACCGCCTGGGCGCCACCGGCGCCATCGAGCGCTCCACGTGCTGCGACAACACCGCCACCGAAAACCTGATGATGGCCAAGCTGATGATCGATTCGGCCGAGCTGTGGGCGGTGCAGTATAAAATCGATTCGTTCCGCTTCGACCTGATGGGCCACCAGCCGCGCGCCGCCATGGAAGCACTGCAGACGCGCGTCAATCGCGCCACCGGCCGCCACATCAACCTGATCGGCGAAGGCTGGAACTTCGGCGAAGTGGCCGACGGCGCGCGCTTCGTGCAGGCGTCGCAGCTGTCCCTGAATGGCAGCGGCATCGGCACCTTCAGCGACCGTGCCCGCGACGCCATGCGCGGCGGCGGCGCGGCTGACGGCAGTGCCCAGATCGCCAGCCAGCAGGGCTGGATTAATGGCTTGCTGTACGACGCCAATGCCAGCGCCGCCCCGCGTAGCAAAGAAGATTTGATGGACGCCGCCGACATGGTGAAAGTGGGCCTGGCCGGTTCGCTGCGCGGCTTTGCCATGCAAACCCGCCACGGCGACACCAAACGGCTGCAGGACATCGTCTACGGCGGCAACCAGCCGGCCGGTTACGCCAGCGAACCCGGTGAAACCGTCAACTACGTGGAAAACCACGACAACCAGACGCTGTTCGACATCAACGTGTTCAAGCTGCCGCTGACCACCAGCACCGCGGAACGGGCGCAGGTGCAAATGCTGGGTGCGGCCATCAATGCCTTCAGCCAGGGCGTGCCCTACTTCCACGCCGGCTTCGACATCCTGCGGTCGAAATCGCTGGACCGCAACAGCTTCGAGTCGGGCGACTGGTTCAACCGCCTGGACTGGACCTACCAGGACAATTATTTCGGCACTGGGCTCCCGCGCGAAGAAGACAATGGCAAGGACTATGCGCTGATGCGCCCCCTGCTGGCGCAGGCGGCCAGCATCAAGCCCACGCCGCAGGACATCGCCTGGTCGCGCGACGCGTTCCGCGACCTGCTGGCCATTCGCTCCAGCAGCACCCTGTTCCGCCTGCGCACGGCGCGCGACGTGGAACAGCGCCTGCATTTTTATAACACCGGCGCCCAGCAGGTGCCGACCGTGATCGTCGGCCATCTCGATGGCGCGGGCTATCCCGGCGCCGGCTTCAAGTCCATCACCTATGTCATCAACGCGGACAAGGTGGCGCAGCAAGTAGCCGTGGACGCGGAAAAAGGCCGGCGCTACACGCTGCACCCGGTGCACCTGCATGCCGGCGCGGCTGACCAGCGTATCGCCAGGGAGGCGCACTACGACGCCGCGACCGGCAGCTTCAGCGTGCCGCCACGCAGCGCAGTGGTATTTGTCGAGTAACTGTGCGCGCACGATAGAGCGCAGCGCCGGGCCGATTGCGCAAACCATGTTACTATGAGTTACGCCAACGCAATAATGTTTTCTATTTTGCAAATAAGGAAGCCGTCGCCCCGCTTCCGCTCGCTGCCGGAGCGCATACCGGCGCCCCGCCAGTGCCCCGCCCCGCATTGAATAGCACGTTGTCAACGCATGTCCCGTACAGGGCAAGACACCGCCCGCAGGACCCGAACATTGAACCGACCATGACTATTTCTTGCCTGACCACGGAAGCACGGCGCCTCGAAGCGCTCTATAAACTCAACATCCTCGACACCGCGCCGAGCGAGGCGTTCGATCGCATCACGCGCATGGCCGCACGGCTGTTCGACCTGCCGATTGCGGCCGTGTCGCTCACCGACACCGACCGCCAGTGGTTCAAGTCGCGCGTGGGCGTGGCGCAGACGAGCATCCCGCGCATGATGGCGCCGTGCGGCAACGTGGCCGACAGCGCGGACCTGCTGGTGATACCCGACCTGCAGGCCGACACGTATTTCCGCGACAGCCCGCTGGCCGCCAGCGGCGTGCGCTACTACGCCGGCGCGCCACTGGTCACCACCGACGGTCACTGCCTGGGCGCCATGTGCGTGCTGGGCACCGAGCCGCGCGATACCACGCCGGAAGAACTGACCATCCTGTGCGACCTGGCCGGCATGGTGATGGCGCAGATCGAGTTGATGCACGCGCTGGGCCGCATCGATCCGATCAGCGGTCTGCCCAACCGCAACCAGTTCATCGAAGACTTCCAGGACATGCAGCGCGACAGCGACACCGGCACCCAGCGCATGGCGGTGCTGATCAACCTGGCCACGCCGGCGCAACTGGCGCACGCGGCGCGCGCCATGCATCCGCGCTATCTCGATGAACTGGTGACCGACGCAGCCGGCTGGATCCGCGCCGAAATCGGCGCGGGCCGCAAGGTGTACCACGTGGCCACCACCCAGTTCGCGATGCTGGCAGCACCCGGCATGACGGTCGATATTTACACGCCGCTGATGGAGGAGAAGCTGGCGCGGGCGATTGCCACCATCAAGACCCGCTTCGTGGCCACGCCCGCCATCGGCGTGGCGCCGTTCGACATCGACAATGCCGACGCCCTCAGCGTGCTGCGGCGCGCGCAAAGCGCCGTGCACGACGCCATCGAATCGGGCGCCAACGTGGCAATTTATTCGGTCGACGAGGACCAGGTCTACCGGCGCCGCTTCGACCTGCTCAACGACTTCGGCGCCGCCCTGGCCAGCCCGGACCAGCTGCGGCTGGTATTCCAGCCGCGCATCGATATCGCCAGCGGCGAATGCGTGGGCGCGGAAGCGCTGCTGCGCTGGAACCACCCCACGCTGGGCGCTATCGGCCCTGCCGAATTCATGCCCATCGTCGAGCGTTCGCGCCTGGCGCAAGCGGCCACCACGTGGGTACTGAATACGGCGATGGACCAGCAGGTGGCCTGGCGCGACGCCGGCCTGCTGCTGCAGTTGTCGCTCAACGTGTCCGCCGCCAATTTGCTGGAAATCGATTTTGCCGACCGCGTGGTGGATGGGCTGCGCCTGCGCGGCCTGCCGCACCAGTGCCTGGAGCTGGAAATCACCGAGAGCGCGATCATGGAGCAGCCGGTCAAGGCGCACGCCACGCTGGAAACGCTGGCGCGCGCCGGCATCCACCTGGCCATCGACGATTTCGGCACCGGTTACAGCAGCCTGGCGTATCTGCAGCGGATGCCCGCCGACGTGGTGAAAATCGATCAGTCGTTCGTGCGCGGCCTGGAACACGACCAGCGCCAGCAGGGGCTGGTGCGGGCCATGATCTCGCTGTCGCAGGATCTGGGCCACCGGGTGGTGGCCGAAGGCGTGGAAAATGGCGCGGTGCTGGCCTTCCTGCGGTCGGCCGGTTGCGACGAGGCGCAAGGCTATCTGTTTGCGCGGCCGCTGGAAGTGGCGGACTTCGCCCGCTGGCATCGCAGCAGCCATGCCGAGGCGATGGGCACGGCGCTTGATGTGGATGGCGCACTGGCCGCCGTGGAGCGCGCATTTTCCATGCGCGCACCGCGCGTGCTGTGCACCACGCCGTCGCCGCGCACCATCATGCTGGCGGCGCGGCGCCGCACGCTGGCGCGCTAATCAGCCCCGGCGGGTCAGTCGGCCTGGCCGATCAGCACCGTGGCGTTGCGGGTGCCGAAATCGACCGCACCGGCGCGCACCACGGCCGTCTTGCCCGAGTAGTAGTCGCGCACCTTCTGGCCGTTGGCGAACACGCCGAACACCTTGATCTTGCTGGCCTTGTCGGTAGGCTGGTCGAGCGCCACCACCACCTTGTCGCGCACGCCGTTTTTTTCGTACGTGCGTTTGAAAATGTACGGCTTGGCCTGCAGTTGCTGGTGCACGCCGGCGCCCACCGCCACGTGGGCGCGGCGGAACTGGCCCAGTTTGCGCCAGTGCGCATGCACCTCGCCCACCGTGTAGCCATCGCGCGCGGTGTTTTGCGCCAGCTCGTCCCAGTTCATGAACGACCGTAGCTTGGCGTCGCCGGTGGCCTCCGCGATGTCGAGCTTGCGCGCGGTTTCGTCGCCGTAGTAAATCTGCGCGGCGCCGGGCGCCAGCAGCAGCTTGGTGGCGCTTTCGAACGGGCGCTTGCGCGCAGCGTCGAACGGCGGATCGAAGTCGTGCGAATCGAGATAATTCAAGACCGAGTAGCCGTCCAGGGCGCCGCCGTGCAGCATGGCGGAATAGCGCGAGAACAGCGCCTCGTAGTCCTGGTTGGCATCGCGCACCAGGCCGAAGTTGATCAGGCTGTCGAAGCCGTTCTGGTAATAATTGGCGACCGTGCCGCCGCCCAGGTCGTGGGTCTGGCCGTGGGCGATGTCGTAGTTATAGACTTCCGCCGTCATGTAAAACTTGTCGCTGAGTTTTTTGTCCGGGTTGGCGCGCTTCCAGTCTTCGTACGCGGCATCGGCCACGGTGCGCAGCTCTTTCCACACGCCCGCTTCCACGTGCTTGACGGTGTCGGCGCGGAAGCCGTCCACGCCGAATTTACGGATCCAGTCGGCGTGCCACTTCATCAGGTAGTAACGAGGTGCGCGCGGATAACCGGTTTTGGCGAAGAATTCGTCGAGCTCTTTCACCTGTTCGGTGTAGCGCCCTTCGCGGCGCCATTTTTCCACCAGTTGCGGCGGCAGCTCCACCTCGGCATTGCTGTCGGTGCGGATGTCGGGCAGGTTGTTCACCAGCGTGCACGAGATCGTGGTCTTGGCATCCTTGTAGGTGCAGGTGGGGTCGGTGCGCACCCACTCCTGCGGCCACGCAGTATCGATGGGCGTGACGGGACCGGTGTGGTTCATCACCACGTCGAGAATCACGCGGATGCCGTGCGCGTGCGCCGCATCCACCAGGTTGCGGAAGTCGGTTTCGGTGCCGAGGTTGGCGTCCACCGTGGTGAAATCCTTGGCCCAGTAGCCATGGAAGCCATACGATTTGCCGGTGCCTTCGTCGGTGCCCTCGTGGATCTGCTCCACCGGTGGCGTGAGCCAGATGGCGGTCACACCGAGGTCGTTGAAGTAACCGTCGTTGATCTTGTTGATGATGCCGGCCAGGTCGCCGCCCATGAAACCGCGCAGCGGCGCCGCATCTTTCTGGCGGCCATAGGCCTGGTCGTTGCCGGTGAAGGCATTACTGAAACGGTCGGTCAGCACGAAATACACGGTGGCGTTTTCCCACAAAAAAGGCTGCGGCGCTTTGCTGCTGGACGACGCCACCAGCGGTGGCGGGCCTTTTTTCTTGACGCCGGTCGCTTGTGCTGCGGCGCTGCCGCCAGCGAGCGTCAGCGCGGTCGCAACTGCCAGGGAAATCGTGGTCCACCGTGTAACTGTCATGCTGTCTTCCTTTATGGTTTTACGTGGTTACGGTCGGACGCGCGCGTCCGGTCCAGCCTTCAATGCCGGCCACCTGTTCGGCCAGCAGGATCAGGGCAGACAAGGCCTGCTGGGTAGGCAGGTGGTGCAGTTCGGGATCGGCTTCGTAGCGCTCGAGGTACACGCGCAGCGTGGCGCCCTCGGTGCCGGTGCCCGACAGGCGGAACACGATGCGCGAACCATTGGTCATCACGATGCGGATGCCCTGCTTTTTCGACACCGAACCGTCGATCGGATCGGTGTATTCGAAATCGTCGGCAAAGTCGACCACGTACGCGCCCAGGTCCGCGCCCTGCAAGGTAGCGAGCTTGATGCGCAGCGAATCCATCAGCTCATTGGCGCCCTTGGTTTCCACTGCCTCATAGTCGTGGCGCGAATAGTAGTTGCGGCCGAAGCGCGCCCAGTGCTCACCCACCAGCTGCTCGACCGACTTGCCGGTTGCTGCCAGCAGATTGAGCCAGAACAGCACGGCCCACAGGCCATCCTTTTCGCGGATATGGTCGGAACCGGTGCCGTAGCTCTCTTCGCCGCACAGCGTGGCCTGGCCCGCGTCGAGCAGGTTGCCGAAGAACTTCCAGCCGGTAGGCGTTTCGAAGCTTGGAATGCCCAGCGCCTCGGCCACGCGGTCCGACGCCTGCGACGTGGGCATCGAACGGGCGATGCCTTTTAATCCGGCGCGGTAGCCCGGCGCCAGCGTGGCGTTGGCAGCCAGTACGGCCAGGCTGTCCGATGGCGTGACGTCGAACTTGCGGCCCACGATCATGTTGCGGTCGCCGTCGCCGTCCGACGCGGCGCCAAAGTCCGGCGCGTCGTCGGCCGCCATGATCTCGATCAGCTGGGCGGCGTTGACCGGGTTCGGGTCCGGGTGCAGGCCGCCAAAGTCGGCCAAAGGCTCGCCGTTGATCACGGTGCCGGCCGGCGCACCGAGGATGCCTTCCAGGATCGCCTTGGCGTACGGGCCCGAGACGGCGGACATGCCGTCAAAGCACATGCGGAAGCCGCCGCCGAACAGCTTGCGGATGGCGTCGAAATCGAACAGTTCCTGCATCAGTTCCGCGTAGTCGGCCACCGAGTCGATGACGACAATCTCGGTCTGCTCGATGCGCGAGGTACCCAGCACGTTCAGATCGACGGCAGCAGCATCGCTGATGCGGTATTCGGTAATCGCTCCGGTGCGGGCGTAGATCGCCTCGGTAATGCCTTCCGGGGCCGGGCCGCCGTTGGCGATGTTGTACTTGATGCCGAAGTCGCCATCGGGACCGCCCGGGTTGTGGCTGGCCGACAGCACGATGCCGCCGGCGGCGCCGTGCTTGCGGATCACGCAGCTCACGGCCGGGGTGGACAGCACGCCGCCCTGCCCCACCAGCACCCTGGCGTAGCCGTGGGCGGCCGCCATGCGCAGGATGACCTGGATCGCCTCGCGGTTATGGTAGCGGCCATCGCCGCCGACCACCAGGGTCTGGCCGGCAACGTCGCCCAGCGTGTCGAACACGCTTTGCACGAAATTTTCGAGGTAGCCGGCCTGCTGGAAGACCGTGACTTTCTTGCGCAGGCCCGACGTGCCGGGACGCTGGCCGGAAATTGGCTGGGTGGTGATCGTTTGAATGCTCATGTTCGCTCCGCGTTGGATTAATTTGACAGATGGCGATGTTTTACCTGTTTCGGCAAATTCCCGTCGCACACATCCTTGTCTCACGAACAATATTACATTATTAACGTTCAGGAGCCGCGTTATCTTGCACCGACAGGGTCAGAACGGCCGCCACCAGCATGCATACGCCGCCGAGCATCAGGGTCTTGACCGCCTCGCCCATGAACAGGTGCTTGGTCATGAAACCAAGCAGCAAGCCGCTGACGATTTGCGGGATCACGATGAAGAAATTGAACACACCCATGTAGTAACCCATGCGCTTGGCAGGCAGCGCGCCGGCCAGGATGGCGTACGGCAAGGTGAGGATGCTGGCCCAGGCAATGCCCACGCCGATCATCGGCACGAACAGCAGCTTCAGGTCGTGGATCGCGAACATGCTGATCAGACTGAGGCCGCCGATCGCCAGGCACACCATGTGGGTGAACTTGCGGCTGGTGTGGCGCGCCAGCACCGGCAGCACGAACGCGGCCAGCGCGGCCACGCCGCTGTACACGGCAAACATCACGCCCACGTGGTTGCCCGCGTCCTGGAACGCGGCCGATTGCGCGTCGGTCGTGCCGAACACGTTTTCGCTGACCGCATTGGTGGTGTAGATCCACATGGCGAACAGGCCAATCCAGGTAAAGAACTGCACTGCCGCCAGTTGCACCATGGTGACCGGCATATTGCCGAAGCCGGCGAAGATTTCACGCAGCGCATGGAGCAAGCCCTTGTTGCGCAGCTGCTCGGCGCGGAACGCGTCGAGGTCTTCCGGCGGCAGCTCCTTGGCCGTGAGCACGGTCCACAGCACGGCACTCATGTAGATGGCGCCGCCGGCGTAGAACGAATAGCGCACGGTATCGGGAATCGAACCGGCCACCGAGACATTGGATACGTGCAGGTAATCGGCAAAAATCGTGGGCAGCAGCGAGGCAATCACCGCGCCCCAGCCGATGAAGAACGTCTGCATGGCAAAGCCGGCGGTCTGCTGCGACGGGCCCAGCTTGTCGCCCACGAAGGCGCGGAACGGTTCCATCGAAACGTTGATGGCGCCATCGAGCATCCACAGCACGGCCACGGCCATCCACAGCGCCGATGAATTGGGCATCAGGAACAGGGCCAGCGACGCGAACACGGCACCGAGGAAAAAGAACGGCCGCCGGCGGCCCCAGGTGGGATGCCAGGTGTTGTCGCTGAGGTAGCCGATGACCGGCTGCACCAGCAAGCCGGTGACCGGTGCGGCCAGCCAGTACAGCGATAAATTATCGGGGTCGGCGCCCAGGGTGGAGAAAATCCGGCTGGTGTTGGCATTTTGCAGCGCAAAGCCGAACTGGATGCCGAAGAAGCCGAAGCTCATGTTCCACAACTGCCAGAACGACAGTATGGGCTTCTTGATGTGTGCGTGCATGCTGCGCGTCCCGAGTATTTAAAATTTGTAGCAAAATAACATGCAGACCCGGGTGTGTCAAATGAACTTTTCCCCGGTAAAATGAAGGGAAACCGTCATTTCAGCCCTGATTTTTACAGGCGAATGTAGCCAAACAACAAAACCCGGAGATGCCTGACCCGATGATACGCCTATCCCGCCCCCAACTCGCCGTGTGCCTGCCCCTGCTGGCAATATTGTCCCACCCGGCGCTGGCGCAAAACGCCGACCGCACGTTCGCCAGCTACACCGCTGCCCCCGGCCAGCTCGACATCCGCACCAGCGATGGCCGCTATATAGTCAAGCCGTATTCCGATGCCATCGTGGAAACCACGTTCGTGCCGAATGGCGAAACTGTCGATCCCGCCTCGCACGCGGTGGTGCTGGCACCTGGCGCCGTCAATGCCACGGTAACCGACCATGGCGACCGCATCGAGTACGCCACGCCCGGCATCGCCGTCACCATCACCAGGTCGCCGTTCCGCATCGCCTATGCCTACAAGGGCAAGCCGCTGCTGGCGGAACAGCGCGGGTATATCAAGGTGCGCGACGACATCGCTACCGGCAGCCCTGACATCAACAAGGGGGCCGCGCGCGAACTGGAAGCAATCGAATTTTCGCTCGACGCCAACGAAGCGCTGTACGGCGCCGGCGCCCGCGCGGTGGGCATGAACCGCCGCGGCAACCGGTTTACCTTGTACAACAAGGCCGACTACGGCTACGGCGCCACCTCGAAGCAGCTCAATTACGGCATGCCGATCGCCCTGTCGTCAAAGCTGTACGCAGTCCACTTCGACAATGCCCAAACCGGCTATCTCGATTTCGACAGCAAGAAGAACAACCGTCTGACCTGGGAAACCATCGGCGGCCGCAAAACCTACCAGGTGGTGGCTGGCGACAGCTGGGCCGACGTGGTGGGCAACTACACCAGCCTGACCGGCAAGCAGCCGTTGCCGCCGCGCTGGGCGTTCGGCAATTTCGCCATGCGCTTCGGCTACCACACCGAGGCCGAGGCGCGCCAGACCGTCAAGCAATTCCTGCTCGACGACATTCCGCTCGACGCCATCGTGCTCGACCTGTACTGGTTCGGCAAAGAGGTGAAAGGCACGATGGGCAACCTCGCCTGGGACAAGGACAACTTCCCCACCCCGGTCAAGATGATGGCCGACTTCCAGAAACAGGGCGTGCAGACGGTGGTGATTTCGGAGCCGTTCGTGGTGAACACCTCGAGCCGCTGGCAGGACGCCGTCGACAAGAACATCCTCGGCACCGGCCCGGACGGCAAGCCGCTGTCGTACGATTTCTTCTTCGGCCACACGGGCCTGATCGACATTTTTGGCGCGCCAGGCCGCGACTGGCTATGGGACATTTACAAGGGCCTGCGCCAGCAAGGCGTGACTGGCGTGTGGGGCGACCTGGGCGAACCGGAACTGCACCCCACCGCCATGCGCCACGCCACCGGCAGCGCCGACGCCGTGCACAACATCTACGGCCACCAGTGGGCGCGCCTGGTGGCCGAGGGCTACCAAAAAGATTTTCCGACGGAGCGGCCGTTCATCCTGATGCGCGCCGGCTATTCGGGCACGCAGCGCTACGGCATCATCCCGTGGTCAGGCGACGTCGATCGCAGCTGGGCCGGACTGCAATCGCAGCCCGAGATCGCGCTGCAAATGGGCATGCAGGGCGCCGGCTATATGCACTCGGACCTGGGCGGCTTCGCCGATGCCGTCGAGGACGACGAGCTGTATGCGCGCTGGCTGCAGTACGGCGTGTTCCAGCCCGTGTTCCGCCCGCACGCGCAGGAAGAAGTGCCGTCCGAACCGGTGTACCGCAACGCTGCCACCAAGGCGCTGGCGCGCCAGGCGATCCGCCTGCGCTATGCGCTGCTGCCGTATAACTACACGCTCGGTTTCGAGAATCACCAGCGCGGCCTGCCACTGATGCGCCCCATGGTGTACGAGGAGCCGGCCAATCCGCAGGCGCAGGCCATGTCGTCCACCTACCTGTGGGGCAAGGACTTCCTGGTGACGCCGGTGATGACCAAGGGCGCGGCCACAGCGCAGGTGTACTTCCCGGCCACGGCCGCGTGGTTCGATTTTTACACGGGCGAGCGCCATGCCGGCGGCGGCAGCAAAACCGTGCCGCTGGTTGCCAGCCACATTCCCGTGTACGTGCGCGCCGGCGCCTTTATTCCGATGACGGCCGTGGTGCAAACTACGCGCGACTACAACACCCGTCACATCGCCCTGCACTACTACCACGATGCGTCGGTGGCGGCAGGCAGCGGCCAGCTGTATGACGATGATGGCACGACCGCGCAGGCGTACGAACAGGGCAAGTACGAACTGCTGCAGTTCACCAGCGCGCTGAAAGGTCGCACCTTGACGTTGAACGTGGCCTCGGCGATGGGCAAGCAGCAAACCCGCCAGCCGCGCGCGTTCGACGTCAGCGTGCATAACGTGGCGAAAAAACCGGCCAGGGTGACGGTCGATGGCAAAACAGCAGCCTTCGCCTGGGATGCCGCGGGCAAGCTGCTGACGGTGGCCTTGACGGCCAATGCGGCAGCGGCGCGCAGTGTGGTGGTGACCCTGTAACGCAACGGGCGCTTCACACTCCGAAAGAGTGTGAAGCGCCCGCTGTATGAACGATGACTTTCAGCAATCAGGTGCGCTGGTACACGTCCTCGAACCGCACGATGTCGTCTTCGCCGAGATAGCTGCCGGACTGCACTTCGATCAAATGCAATGGCAACTTGCCCGGATTTTCCAGGCGATGATTCATGCCGATAGGAATATACGTCGACTGGTTTTCCGACAACAGCGTGACGTTCTCGCCGCACGTCACGCGCGCGGTGCCGCTGACCACGATCCAGTGCTCGGCCCGGTGATGGTGCATTTGCAGGGAAAGCTTGCCACCCGGATTAACCGTGATGCGCTTGACCTGGAAGCGTTCGCCGACGTCGATGCCTTCGTACGAACCCCATGGGCGGTAGACCTTGGTGTGATGCAGATGCTCGGTGCGATCGTCGGCATTGAGATGCTCGACCACTTTCTTGACACGCTGCACATGGTCGCGGTGCGTGACCAGCACGGCATCGGCAGTCTCGACGACCACCAGGTCTTGCACGCCGATCACTGCCACGATGCGGCTTTCCGCACGCACCAGGCTGTTGCTCACGCCATCGAGATAGACATCGCCACGGGTGGTGTTGCCCTGCGCATCGCGCTGCTGCACTTCCCACAGCGCCGACCACGAACCGACATCGTTCCAGCCGATATCGGCCGCCACGACTACGGCGCGGCGCGTGTGCTCCATCACGGCGTAGTCGATCGATTCGGACGGAGAGGCGGCAAACGATGCTTCGTCCAGGCGGCAGAAGTCGAGGTCGCGGTAGGCCAGGCGCACGGCGTCTGCGGCAGACGCTTCCATGGCCGGCTGCAACGCGCGCAGTTCGTTGACATAGGTCTGGGCCTGGAACAGGAACATGCCGCTGTTCCAGTAATAGGCGCCATCGGCCAGGAAGCCTTCGGCGGTAGCCAGATCCGGCTTTTCCACGAAGCGCTCGACACTGTAGCTGTCAGCGCCGGCCACCACCGGCGCGCCGCGGCGGATGTAACCGTAACCGGTTTCCGGCGCGGTAGGCACGATGCCGAACGTGGCCAGTGCGCCGTCCTTGGCCAACTCTGCCGCGCGGGCAATCGCCGCATGGAAACCGGCGCGGTCGTTGATGACATGGTCGGCTGGCAGTACCAGCATGACGGCATCGGGGTCTTGCGCCAGCAGGAAATGGGCGGCAGCAGCCACGGCGGGTGCAGTGTTGCGGCCTACGCACTCCAGCAAGATGCCCAGCGGAGTAATGCCGATCTCGCGCATTTGTTCGGCGACCATGAAACGATGCTCATTACCGCAGACGATCAGTGGCGCTGCCACCGTGTCGCCCTCGGGCAACCGCAATACCGTCTCCTGCAACATGGAACGGTCCGATACCAGCGGCAACAGCTGTTTCGGCATCATCGCGCGCGACAGTGGCCACAAACGGGTACCGGCACCGCCGGACAAAATGACTGGATAAATTTTCAAGTGATATTCTCTTTCTGAGCTACGACCACCGCGTCGTTACCATGCCTGCTGCGGTAGCCCCCGTACTTTGGTTAATTCAATGGTCTTGCAGAATGTTGATTTCGAGTCGTTCTCAATACAACACTATTATATAGCCTGCACCCGTCAGCATCGCGCCAGCCCAACCTGATACTTCACCGTCCCCTCCCTCAAGGTTGACGCACCTGAAAAAAAAAAGCCTCCGCCGGTTTCCCGGTGGAGGCTCAAATACACTGCAGGAGACGGCAGCTTAGAACTTGTCGCCGTTAAAACTTATAGTTCATGCCCGCGATCACGGTACGGCCGTACTTGGCGTATTCCAGCTGCTGGGCGCGGTCGCCGTTATAGGTTTCGTAGGCGGCATTGCGCAGGTTGTTCACTTGCAACACCAGGCCCACACCCTTCATCGCACCGGTGTTGAACGTGTAACCGATCTGGAAGTCGATGATGTTCTCGCCGACCACGTAACGCAAAGCGCGGTCGTTCGAGAAGTTGCCGATCTCGCCCACGAAGTCGGAGCGGCGACGCTGGCTGATGCGGGTTTCGAAACCGTTCTTCTCGTAGTACGCGGTCAGGTTGGTCGTGCGCTTGGACAGGCCCGGCAGCGGGATGTTGTTGCCGATGCTGCCGCTCGGATCTTCGATCGTGATCTTGCTGTCGGTGTAGGTGGCGCTGGCCGAAACGCCGAAGCCGTCCAGCGTTGGCGTCAGCATGTTCAGCGGCATCGAACCCGACAATTCCACACCTTTCAGGATACCGCCGTTGCCGTTGTAGGCAGCGCTGTAGTCGCCGGTACGCGATTTCAGCGGCTGGCCATCGTTCATCACGAAGTCGGCCGGGAAGTAGTTCGAGAAATCGGTACGGCGGGTCTGGGTAAAGATGTACGTATCGAGCTTCTTGAAGAACGCCGCTGCGGCAAAGTAGGCCTTCTTGTCGAAGTACTTCTCGTACGAAATGTCGAATGCCTTGGCGCGCCATGGATCGAGTTTCGCATTGCCGCCGCTGGCGTTCGGTTCGCCCTTGGTGGTATCGACGTTGATTTCCAGCGCCGAACGCAGCTGGTCCACGCGCGGACGCGCCAGTTGCTTGGCCAGGGCCACGCGCACGGTCTGTTGGTGGTCGAAGCCGAATGCCAGGTTCAAGCTCGGCAGGTAATCGTTGTAGCTCTTGCCATCGTGAATAGGCTGGATCTGGTCGGCGCCGACCTTGGTGTTATCGAGGTAGCGCGAGTCGGACGACTGCTGGGTGTGCTGCATTTGCAAGCCGATATTGCCGCGCAAGCTCACCGCTGGCGACAGTTCCGCCTCGATATTGGCCTTGGCAAACGCCGTGGTGACCTTCTCGTTGACGGTCCAGGCTTTCGGGATCAGGTAAGTCAGGTCTTCGCTCGGCAGGAACGACATGTACTGATTGACGAACGCTGGCACATTCCAGGTCGGGATCGAACCAGCGCCGGCAAAGCCGAGGCCAACCGAACCGTATTGCAGGTTGTCGGGTACGGCCATCGGCGAACCGACCAGGTTGATCGCACCTTCGGCCTGCTTCTTGCTCTTGCTGCGGTCGGCATAGTTGACGCCGAAGTCAAAGCTCGAAAACGCTTTTTCGAGGGCACCGGAGGCGCGTACATTGGCGGTCAGCTTGAAGCCCTTCAGCTCGTCCTCCACGCTCGGCACCTTGCCGTAGCCGGAACCGTAAATCGTGTTGCCGACATACAGGTTCTTGGCGTTGCTGTAATCGAAGCCCGGGGTCAGTTGCGAATAGCCGCCGTTGCCATAGGTCAGGTTGACTTTGTCGAACAGGGCCGTGGCGCCGCCATTGCTGAACTGCAGGTTGTTTTCCAGGCCAGTCTCGTTGCGCTTGGCTTTCGAGTAATTCAGGTCGGCAAAGATGGTCCAGTCGCTGGCCTTGTACTCGTTGCTCCAGCCCACGGCGCGGATATCGTCCTTGCGCTTGTTGTACATACCGCGGACCAGCGGCAGCACGTTGTTGAGCGTGCCGCCGGCAATGGTGCCGTTGTTGACGGTGACCGGGTTGTAGTTCGATTCGGAGCGTTCCAGCGAAATTTCCAGCTGGTTCGCGGTTTCCTCGGCCTTGAAGCGCGACGCGTAGACGTCGACAATGCTGGTCCACTGCTTGTTCGGACGGTATTGCAGCACGCCCATCAGGCCATCGCGTTCGTTGCGGCCGCTGCGGGCCACGGCCTTGATGCCGTTCGACGCAAAGGTGCCGGTCGGCAGGCCATTGCGCGCATCGCGCTTCCATGGCTCGTACAAGCCGGTCTCGTTCGACAGGATCGGGGTTTCCAGGCGGGCGTAGCCAAGTGCGATACCGACGGTACGGTCAGCAAACTGGTCGATGTAGCTGGCCGAGAAGCGGGTGCCCGTGTCTTTGGCATTGCCGATTTTGCCCAGCGAATTTTTCTCGCCACGCGCGTTCAGCGCCACGGTACGGCCCGAGAACGACAGCGGACGCACGGTCTGCATGTCGATGGTGCCCGACAGGCCCTGACCCACCAGGCCGGCATCCGGGGTTTTGTAGACGGTCACACCAGCCATCAGCTCGGATGGATACTGGTCGAATTCAACGCTGCGGTTGTCGCCGGTGGAGACTTGCTCGCGGCCGTTCAGCAAGGTGGTGGAAAAGTCGGGCGACAGGCCGCGCACGCTGATCACCTGGGCACGACCGGCCACGCGCTGGGCCGACAGGCCCGGCAGGCGCGAGATCGACTCGGCGATGCTGACGTCGGGCAGCTTGCCGATGTCTTCGGCCGAAATTGCCTCAACGATGGAGTTGGAATCCTTTTTGACCGAGATGGCATCTTCGATACCGCGGCGGATGCCGGACACCACCACCGACGCGATCGGCGCCGGGGCTGCTGCGGCCTCGTCGGCTGGCACGCTCTGGGCGTAGGCCGGCATGGCGAAGGCGGCAACAAACAACGCGCACCCCGCTGCAACCGGATTCAATTGGAAGGCAGCTGGGCTGCGCTTGTTTGCGAAGATACTCATCAATGTCCCCTCAACACGACATACATAATAATTTCCCGTAGGCATCACTCCGCTTGGCGGACGACATCGACTACATGGGAACCAAGAAAAACAACGTTCTAAAGACGTTCTGCGGGGAATTTTGTACTAAAACTAGATTCAATGTCAATTGAACTTGCCGATGCCGCCGGTTTACAGGGCTGGCGCTGCGGGGCGTAGCCTGTGGCGCTGCGATTCTCGTTGTATTTCAGCTACAATGACTTGCCATGCTAACTGTAGTAGAACTACATATTCGCCGTAAAAAACACGTATTTTTGAAAGCAAACGTCAGAAAACTGCCAATTTGCAACCTTATGACGGAAAAAAAGGCTAGGCGGCTGTAGATGCGCTCAATTTTAGTGAGGGCACCGCGTTTGAAAATACCGGCCGTTGCCGTTATTCTCCATACAGATCAAGGCATTAGCATCAAAATCATCAAAAGAAACGCTGTGTAGTACGACTACGCACACCACTGGAGAACCGCATGACTATTCGATTGAAGGCGCTGGGCGCCGCCCTGTCCCTGGCATTGCCGCACCTGGTGGCGGCGCAGCCGTCCCCGGCGGATGCCACCGAACACTACGCGACCTGGACCGGCCAGCAGGACACGGTGCGCTACACCACCCCGGACACTGGCGCCGCGCTGCGCCACTACACCCAGTCCACTACGGCGCGGGTGCGCCAGGGGGACACCATGACTGGCCCGCAGCACATTGCGTATGCGGAAACCGCGCAACTGCCCACCGTGCGCAGCGGCAGCCTGGCCTTCGACGCACTGTTTGCGCTGGCCGGCGTGGAAATGCAGCGCGACGCGGTGAGCCAGATCCAGGACGGCAGCTACAACGGTGGCCAGCCGATCCCCTGCAATTGCTTCAAAACGGGCGAACTGTGGCACTACGTGTGGACCCGCGACCTGTCGTACGCCGCCGCCCTGAGCCTGGCCATGCTCGACCCCGACCGCGTGCGCAACTCGCTGCAATTCAAGCTGGCCGGCTACCGCGCCGGCGTCACGCCCGGCCCCGCCGTGGCCGGCACGGCAGACGGCCTGCAGATCGTCCAGGACACCGGCAGCGGCGGCAGCTGGCCGGTCAGCACCGACCGCATGAGCTGGGCCTTCGGCGCCGCCGAAGCATTGAAGGCGCTGGCGCCAGCCGACCGCCAGGCCTTCGGCGCCACCGCCCTGCAAGCCTTGCGCAACACCCTCGACAACGATCGCCTGGCGGTCTACGACAGCGTCGATGGCCTGTACAACGGCGAGCAATCGTTTCTCGACTGGCGCGAACAAAGCTACGCGGCCTGGATCCCGGGCGACCTGGCCAGCATGGCCACCTCGAAGGCGCTGTCGACCAACGTGGGCCACTACCAGGCGCTGACGCTGGCCGCCACGCTGGCGCGCGAACAGGGCGAGCCCGCGCTGGCCGCGCGCTACACCGACTGGGCGAGCGACCTGAAAGCCGCCATCAACCGCCGCTTCTGGCAGGAAGACGCCGGCATGTACAGCAGCCTGACGGCCGGCCACTTCGACGGCGCCGCACTGTATAAATACGACTGGCTGGGGCAATCGCTGGCGATCATCCACGGCATTGCCGACCAACGCCAGGCGCAGAGCATCCTGGCCCATTACCCGCACGGCCCGCTCGGTGCGCCCGTGATTTTCCCGCAGCAGCCGGGCGTGGCCGTGTACCATAACCGCGCCATGTGGCCGTTCGTCACGGCGCACGGCCTGCGCGCCGCCGCCATGACCGGCAACGTGGCCGTGGCCGATGCCGCGTACGACACGCTGCTGCGCGGCGCCGCGCTCAACCTGTCGAACATGGAAAACTTCGAATGGCTGTCGGGCCAGACCATGCTGGAGGACAAGCAGGCGCAAGCGGACCTGAGCGGCCCGGTGGTCAATTCACGCCAGATGCTGTGGTCGATCGGCGGTTACCTGGGCATGGTCGTGGGCGAGATATTTGGCGTACGCACCACCGATACCGGCATCATCCTGCACCCGTTCGTCACAGCCAAACTGCGCCGCGAAGCCTTCGCCGGCAGCGACACGGCCACGCTCGATAACCTGCAACTGCGCGGCAAGCGCCTGCGCGTGCAACTGCTGCTGCCGGCCGCCACGCCGGACCGCGACGGTTATTACGCCATCGACAGCATCACCCTGAACGGCCAGCCGGTGGGACCGGCGCTGGACTGGTCGGCGCTGGCCGACGACAACCGCATCGCGATCCGCCTCGGCCCGTTGCAGGCCGGACAACAAGCCATCCGCCGCGTGACCGGCCAGCCCTACCAGGTAGATCCGGCGCTGTTCTCGCCGTACGAACCACATCTGGCCCTGGCCCGCGGCGCCGGCGGCGCGCCCACCCTGCGGATCAGCCCGGTGGGCACCACGGCCGGCGTGGTCTACAACATTTATCGCAATGGCCAGCTGGCGGCGCAAGGCCTGACGGCTACCAGCTGGACCGACCGCGCCCAGCGTCCGGCCGGCAACGCCTGTTATGCGGTGGAAGCGCTGTATGCGGCCTCGGGCAACCGCAGCCACCACAGCGCCCCGGTGTGCCTGGAGCCGGGCCGCGCGATCGGCGCCGGCGACGCCCGCGTAGTGTCCAACCGCAAGGCGGCTGGCGGCCGCATCGCCAACTGGGGCGCGCCGGGCGACACGTTTGCCGTGCGTGACGTCCGCATCGCCCATGCCGGCGCTTACGCGCTGCAACTGCGTTACCGTAACACCGCGCACCAGATCAACCTGGGCATCAGCGGCGGCGTCAAGTGGCTGGCGGTGAAAGATGCGGCGGGCAAGGTGGTGGCGGCCGGCGTGGTGCAAATGCCGCATTCGCCGGCGACAGCGGGGCCGTCATATTCGACACCGCTGCGCGCCAGCCTGCCTGCAGGCAGTTACCGCCTCGAGCTTAGCGATTTTTACAATATGAGCTATTTGCAGAGCAATACGACGTACAGCGACGCCGGCGGCGTGCGGGGACCGTCGAATCGCTTCGACCTGCACGGCGTGCGCATCATGCCGCTGCAGGCGGCGGCGCGCTAACGGCTCAGGCCAGCGCGCCGCTGTGGTCCCAGCGGCGCACCAGCATGGCCTCGATCTCGGCCGGGGCAACGGCGGCGCCCAGGCAGTAGCCGAATGCCTCGTCGCATCCCATGGCGGTGAGTTGCGCCATCTGGGCGGCGGTCTCCACGCCACCAGCGAGCACTTCAAGCTGCTGGGCATGCGCCATGGCGATAATCGCGCGTACCATGGCGCTGCCGGCGTCGCCATCGGCCGGCGCCCGCAACGCGTCGACGATGCGCTTGTCGAGCTTGACCATATCCACCAGGAAGCGGCGCAGGTAATTGAGCGATGCGTAACCGGTGCTGAAATCGCTGACCGCGATGCGCACGCCCAGTTGCTTGAGCTGGCGCAGCACTTCCTCGCCGTGCGGGCCGCGATCGATCAGCGCGCCCTCGGCGATTTCAATTTCGATGTGTTCGCCAGTCACGCCCGCCTGCGCCAGCATGGCGCCCAGCGTGCGCGCCAGATCCTTCTGGTACAACTGGCGCGCCGACAGATGCACCGAAACGCGCAGCGGCGTGCCCCGTGCGCTCCATAGCCGCGCCTGCTCGATGGCGGTGGTCAGCACCCAGTTGCCCACTGGCAGGATCAGCGAACTCTCTTCCAGCACCGGCAAAAAATCGAGCGGCATCACCAGTCCCAGTTCGGGATGCTGCCAGCGCAGCAAGGCCTTGACGCCGGTAACGCGCTGCTCGTGCAAATCGAGCTTGGGCTGGTAGGCCAGCACAAACTCGCGGTGGTCGAGCGCGTGGCGCAACGCGGTTTCGAGGATCAGGCGCGAATACGCCTTGACCTGCATGCTGGGCGCAAAGCGCACGCTGGCGCCGCGGCCGCGCTGCTTGGCAGCGTACATGGCCAGGTCGGCCTTTTCCACCAGGTGATCGAGGTCGATTTCGTCATCGGGATACACGGCCACGCCCACGCTGGCAGCCACCGCCAGCGCCTGGCCGTGCACCGTGAACGGCGCGGCAATGGCGGCGATGATCTTGTCGGCCACCTGCTGAGCATCGTGGGCGCTGCGCAGCTCGGCCAGCAGCACGATGAATTCGTCGCCACCCTGGCGCGCCACCGTGTCCACCTCGCGCACGCACTGGCGCAGGCGCTGGGCAAACTGCGCCAGCACCTGGTCGCCGGCATCGTGACCGAGCGTATCGTTGATTTCCTTGAAGCGGTCGATATCGAGGAACAGCACGGCCAGCCGGCTGTCGTGGCGGCGCGCCCAGGCGATGCCATGCTCGAGCCGCAGTTGCAGCTGCAACCGGTTGGGCAGGCCGGTCAGGCTGTCGTGGTGGGCGATAAAATCGAGCCGTTTTTCAGCAGCGCAATGGCTGGCCAGCTCGGCTTGCAGCTGCGTGCAGCGGCGGTGCAGCGCCCGATGGCGGCTGGCACCGTACCACAGCAACCACAGGCAGGATACGGCACCGACCAGCGCTGGCAATAGGAGTGTCATGCGGTTCTCTTCGTGGGCTGCATGGGAAGAAAACATAGTAGGTGATACCATTCTGGTGCAAGGCGGCTTCGTCCAGGATTTTGACCCGCGTCAAGCCGTCCTTGTTTATGACCTTGTCACTCGACTATCACTGTGGACGTAAAACCGCATCAAAACATCAATAATCACTTGCAATTTAGAAATTATTTATCGGTTCCAATTGATTGATTAATAAAAGTCGGTACAATGGTTATCGTAGTTAAGATTCTCTTTACTTCACCCAAAGGATTCCTCATGAAAAAAATCGCTCTCACCGCCGCCGTTCTGGCATTCGCCGCTGGTCAAACCTTCGCTCAAACTGCTCCTGCAGCTCCTGCAGCAGCACCAGCTCCTGCTGCTGCTGGCGTTGGCGTTACCGGCGCTGCCGGCCTGAGCACCGGTGCCCTGGTTGCTATCGGCGCTGCCGTAGCTGCTGTTGGCGCTGCTGCTTCGGATTCGAACTCGGGCACCACCCACCACGCTACCAGCCACCACGCTCGTTAATTTCTCGCTGCTGTGACCGTGCGGCCACTTTGCATGGTCACCGCCGCGTGTGGCGGTCCGGCCCTCCGGCCGGCCGCTGTTTTCCCGTTTCTCCCATGAAAAACCAGCCGTTTTATCGACGCCTCGGGTTTGCGTGGCACGGCATCGTAAGTGCATGGCGCACAGAAATGAGCATGCGCCAACAATCGCTGGCAGCTTTGGCTGTTTTGCTTACCCTGCTCTGGCTACGGCCGGCGCCCGTTTGGTGGGCCTTGCTGTTGCTCAATTGCGGCCTGGTGCTCGCCGCCGAACTGTTCAATAGCGCGCTCGAACATGCGCTCGATCATCTGCATCCCGATCCCCATCCTGCCATCGGATTGGCCAAGGATTGTGCTGCGGGCTCTGTACTCGTGCTGAGTATTACCGGTGTCATGCTGTTCTGCTGCTTCCTTTATGAAACTCTTATTGGTTAAATTTGCCGTGTTGCGTCGCAACATCGTTTAGTTGTCAAATAAGGAATATTACATGAGTGAAATTGCAGAGAATGCCATCGACCGGTACAATGCCACCGTATAACACCCTCATTTCCCAACAACAAACTGAAGCGATCATCTGATCGTATTTGACACTGTGATACCACCCACCAGCGGCATCGGCCGTGGCCGCCATCTGCACACAATTCGCCGATTTGCTGTCAATTCTGCGATCGATCTCTTTCACGAAGGGAGCCGTGACGCATGAAACCTATTGACGCATTTCTTTTGCCTAGCAAGGCATGGCATGCGAGCAAAACGGCAGAACGCAGCCTGTTGCTCGCTGGCGACCTGATCGCTCTCATCCTGACCAGCCTGATCGCTCAAGCTTTATTGTTACTCCCGAACTCCGCAGCAGCCAAACCCGGCGCAGCGATGGCGGTATCAATCGCGCTGATTCCGCTTGCCATCATCACGTTCTGGAACCAGGGCCATTACAACAAGCGCAAGCCTTACGCACGCGAAGTCAGGGAGCTGCTGCACACCTGCGCCGGCCTGTTCCTGGCCCACGTGGCACTGGCATTTTTCAGTGGTTGGGAAATGCCGCGCTTGCTGCCGCTGCTGCAGTGGACGCTGGCACCGATCATGCTGCTCAGCTTGCGCGCTGCACTGAAATTCAGCATGTTGCGCAACGGTAGCTGGAGCCGTCCGATGGTGATTGTCGGCACCGGCACCAATGCCCGCGAAACCGCGCGCGTGTTCGAAGCCGAGCGCTTGATGGGCTATCACCTGATCGCCTTCCTCGACTTGCCGGGCAGCCCGGTCACCACCACCCAATATCATGATCGTCGTGGCCGCTCGGTGCCGTGCCTGCACCTGGGTGCGCAAACCGACATTACCCTGAAACAGCTTGGCTCCCCCCATGTGGTACTGGCGCTCGATCAAGGCGGCATGGAATCGTCGCAAATGCTGATCCAGCAACTGAGCCGCGACTGCGCCGACCTGCAAATCGTACCGTCGCTGCGCGGCTTGCCGCTGCACGGCATGACCGTCAACCACTTTTTCGCGCACGACGTGATGGTGCTGGGCATGCGCAACAATCTGGCCCAGCGCGGTTCGCAAATGCTCAAGCGCGCATTCGACGTGTTTTGCTCGGGACTGCTGTTGGCAATGACCTCCCCGCTGTTCCTGTGGGTGGCCGTCCAGGTGCGTCTGGGCGGCGGTGGCGGCGTGTTCTTCGGCCACATGCGCATCGGCCAGAATGGTGTGCCGTTCCCTTGCTACAAATTCCGCACCATGGCGGTGAACGCCGATGTATTACTCAAGGAATTGCTGGCAAATGACCCGTCCGCCCGTGAAGAATGGGAACGCGACTTCAAGCTGAAGAACGATCCGCGTGTGACCAAGATCGGCCGCTTCCTGCGCAAGACCAGCCTGGATGAACTGCCACAATTATGGAATGTGCTGAAGGGTCAGATGAGCCTGGTTGGTCCGCGCCCTGTGATTCATGCTGAACTGGAACGTTACGGTAACCAGGTCGGTTACTACCTGGAGGCGCGTCCCGGCATCACCGGTCTATGGCAAACCAGCGGTCGTAACGACGTCAGCTATGAAACACGCGTGTACCTCGACGCCTGGTATGTGAAGAACTGGTCGATGTTTACAGATCTGGTGATCTTGATCAGAACTTTCAAGGTCCTGATCGTCAAAGAAGGCGCTTACTGAAGGCTGCCCCCTGCAAGAATTGTTCATCATCGGCGCCTGTTCACAGGCGCTTTGTCATTATTGACCTATGTGGAATCGCGTCGAAGATTTATCAGTGCTTCCGATGGCGTCCCAAGACGTGTTGTATGAAGACTTCGCCAGAGATGGCGTTTAGGAAGGCCGCGAGAAGGTGGTCATTGTGATTCTTGAGGTAATGTTGGGTTTACGAAGACCTTAACAAACCACTTTAAGGAATTATAATCACCGGCACCACTATCGCATTATCTGAGCTTGCCGAAAAGGGGGCAGATGCAGATTTCATCCGCCAGACCCTGCAGCACGCTCTGCAGCGGCTCATGGAACTGGACGTCGAGGCGCTGTGCCAGGCAGCTTGCGGCGAGCGCAGCGACGAACGTATCAACAGCCGCAATGAGTACCGGGACCGCGGCTACGAAACCCAGGCCGGCAAAGTCGACCTAAAGATTCCAAGGCTCCGTGCAGGCAGCTATTTCCCAGGATTTCTCGATCCGCGCAGGACGGCCGAAAAGGCGCTCACGGCAGTGATCCAGGAAGCCTATATTCAGGGAATCTCGACCCGCTCGGTCGATGACCTGGTCAAGGCCATGGGCATGACCGGGGTCTTGAAAAGCCAGGTATCACGGCTATGCGAGGAGATCGATGAGCGCGTGCAGACCTTCTTGAATCGACCGGTCGAAGGCGACTGGCCTTATCTCTGGATTGACGCCACCTATGTGAAATCACGCCAGGCCGGCCGTGTCGTCTCGGTGGCCGTGATAATCGCTGTGGCAGTCAATACCGATGGCGTGCGCGAAATTCTCGGCGTAGCGACCGGCCCTTCCGAAGCGCAACCCTTCTGAACTGACTTCCTGCGCGGCCTGACCCGCCGTGGCCCTGCGTGGGGTAAAACTGGTGATTTCCGATGCGCATGAAGGCCTCAAAGCGGCAGCGAGCAAAGTGCTCAAAACGAGCCGACAGCGCTGCCGGGTCCATTTCATCCGTAACGCACAGGCCCATGCCGGTAAAGGTCAGCGGCAAGCCGCGTTCGCCATGATCAATACCATCTTCGTGCAGGACACTGCGGAGGCAGCCAGCATGCAATGGCGCAGCGTCGCCGATCAGCTACGGCCAAAGTTCCCCAAGCTCGCTGCCATGATGGACGATGCTGAACATGAAGTGCTGACATTTATGACGTTCTCAAAAGCGCATCGGACGCACATCCACAGTACCAATCCGCTTGAGCGGCTCAATGCCGAGGTCAAACGAAGGACCAACGTCATCGGCATTGTCCCAACGATGGCGCCATCATCCGCCTGGTCGGCGCCATGATGCTCGAGCAAAACGACGAGTGTTCATTACAGCGCCTTTACATGCAGCTTGAAGGATTGCAGCCCTTGAGCGACAATCAGCCTGCACGGCTCTCCGCCGTGATTAACTGATCGGGGACCCAGCCCCTCGAGAATCACTTCTCATACACCACTTCTGGGGACACCATCGTAACGCCAGGATGGGAAGAGAAATTCGGTGGCAATCTTTGAACTGTGGCTGCACGGCCTGCAAGAGAAGCACACCACCACTCATAGTAAATTCAACCGCCTGGCGGTCATGGCAACCCATGATGATTCGTGGCATTCTGGTCAGTCCGATCGATGCAGAAGAAAATCGCGTTGCTGCCTTTCGAACTACCACTTCTCCAAAACCTCGTTAAAGGCCACCGACCGCTTTCACATCAGGTCATTCCGCGGCCGACCAGAACAGAAAATTCGCGACACTATCCTCAAGGCTGACATTCAGCTCCGGATGGCAGTGCGGAAGATGTTCAAGAAAGGCATTGTGGAAAACAAGCACGTCTACAAGAAATAACCTGCAGCAGCGGGCCATCCGTCATGGCCCCTGCATATTAGAGTAACCGTCGCGCCCTTGGACGCTACATTCAAAACCATCCCATCATCGCAAACAGGGTCAGCACACAGCGGTCACTGGCGCGCCGACGGCCATGCCGCGCAATCATCCACGCCAGGCTGACACGCCGCTTGAGAGAAGGCGCGGATTTCCATATCTGCTCGAACGCGCGTGCCCGCGGATCAGCGCCGCCAGCCAGTCGATAGACGAGCAAGGCACTTTCCAGTTGCCGGGCATACCACCCTTGCTTGATTAATGCCACCCTCCGGCGCAGGCCGTGCAAGCCACCGCGCGCACCCATATCATTATTTTCGTGCTGCCGGTATCGCATTGCAGGCGACGGATCGAAGTACCAGGTGCCGCCCGCGACGCGTACCAGGATGTAGATCAGCCAGTCATGGAAATGGAAATTTGAGAGGTCCGCCTCATGTTGCTGGCAAAAATGCCGTACCTGTTTAAAAACCGAAATAGGCAAAATGAATGTGCAACCCTGGCCCGCCCCTTCAAATATGAAGTCCAGCGCGCGCGTCTGCGTCGCCTGCGGTAACAAGCTTTCCTTTCCATCCGGCCAAAAAGCCAGAACGGCGGCGGAATATCCTTGACTACCAGTGCGCTCAAGTGCCGCGATCCCCCGGGCCATCTTATCGGCATGCCAAATATCATCCTGATCGGCCAAGGCGACGTAATCATATTGCTCCGCTTCGGCACGCGCAATCAACTTCCTGAAATTGGCGCCAGCCGAGCCTGTGCCAGTCTGGTTCAGATACACCTGCACCCGCGCTGGGAAATCAGCGCCGTAGGACGCAATGATGTCCTTGGTGCCGTCGGTAGAGTTATCATCCTGGATCAGCAATGACAGATTGACCTCTTGCTGCGCTAGAATCGAATCGACCTGTTCTCTTATCCAGTTCTCTCCATTACGACAGGCTAATAAAACCAGTACTTTTTTTTGACTCAACATGGCAACCGCTATACAAATTTGGTAATTAAACTGCAAGACACGGCGGCTTACAGGCGTTCGAGAACGTCCCAGTAACCACGCGCGGTATCCTCCCATGAGAACTGTGAAGCGCGTCGCAAGCCATCCGTCCGCAAAGTCTCCCTGAGCACCGTGTCGTGGCACAAACGCTGCAAACCGGCAGCAATGTCTGTCGATTCGTAAGGATTGACCAGCAGTGCTGCGCCACCCGCCACTTCTGGCAGGCACGATACGTTCGAAGTAAGCACCGGGGTACCACAGGCCATACCCTCGATCACCGGCAGGCCGAACCCTTCATACAAGGAAGGAAACGCCACCAGGTGGGCGCCGCGATACAGCGACGGCAGATCCGCTTCGTCCACGAAGCCGAAATAATGTACATGGCCGGCAATGCCGAACTGGCGCTCCAATGCCATCATAGCCTCGTCCCTGGCACCGGTCAGTCCAAGCATGAAACCTTCCCTGGCTAGACCGCTTTCTGCAAATCCCCGCATCAATCCATCGACGTTTTTATTTAACCGCCGGTTACCAATATAAAGAATGTAGGGCCGCCCGATGTCTGTGCGAGGTCCGTCTGCGCTGAATGCCGGATCCACACCGTTATACACCCTGACCACTTTATTTTCCGGCAAACCTGTCCACTGGAGAATATCTGCACGTGCATGATCGGATACGGTAAAAATTACACCCACGTTTTTCAGCAACGGTCGAATCACGGCATTGTAATAAATACGATGCTTGGCATGGAAATAATACAGATGAGTCAGATCATGAATGGTAATGGCACATGGGGTTCCGAATGAGGTCAACGGAGGAACAAATCCGGGAGACCAAAACTTTTCCGACTTCGACTTTCTGATACTCAGCGACAATTTGAGCGGGGTCAGCGGTGCTGCATTAGCCTGCCCCTCGTGGATGCGAATGATATCGACATCCGCAGATTTTCGGGATAATACTTCAGACATCATTCGGCCAATGCCCGAAGGCCCGGCCCAACTAAAATCAACTGCAATTTTCATATTTATTACCAATTAATGATTGCTATCTTTTTCGAATAACGAAGCAAGCACCTGTTGCCGACGCGATTGGGGAACCCGCACCGCATGGACGTGATCGTGCGCGGAATCTGCCTCGTGCAATCTGTTGAGAATACGGATCAGGGAGTCGCTGTCGGTAAACCGCATCGTCTTGCTGGTGACGCCACGCATACCGGTGATATCGCGTACCACGCACGGCAATCCTCGCGCGGTAAACTCACGCACCACCAATGGTTCACCTTCCCAGCGCGAGTTCATGATCAAGCAATCATCGATGCCGAGAAATCGGTCCACCCCGGTCACATCCATCCACGGGGCGAAGTGCACCTTGATCGCCGTGGCGGCTTTGGCCCTGCTGACAATTTCGGCGCGGTCCGGACCGTCGCCGATCAAAACCACGTCACCATACGGGTTATCGGGCCTGTCCAGCAAGTCTATCAATTCGAGCAAGCCCTTTTGCCCATTGTCGAACCGCCCCAGAAATACCAGCCGCTTGCCGTGCGAGACCTGCGGCGCCTGCACCCCCTGGATCACATTCTCGAGCACCTTTACCGGGCGCGTATAGTGTGCCCGCAGCAAGTGGGCTTGGATCCGATTGATCGTTAGATACTCATCCACCACGCGCGCCATACGATTGACGACCAGATTGTAGACGCGCCCCACCAAGCCGTGCGAGGTCGAACGGTCGATGTACATGGGAAGATAGGCGATCAATTTTGCTGCGGGCACGCTCAGTTTGGCGGCGCGCGCGGCGCCAATGCAGGCCTCGATCGTACCGCCACTGACCAGTATGCTTCCCGCCCGCGCAAAGTGTGAGTCCAGCGCGGTCGCGATGCCCGGCGCCGCCTGCCATTGTCGCCAAACTTTGCCCTCTATCCCAAAGTCGATTTGAAACAATTGGCAGGGCAGCGCTGAAAAATAGGCGTAGGTAGCCGGTGTTTGGCACACCACCACCACGTCGTCGCGCAGCGCGCACAGGTCTTGCAAGATGGTTTTTAACTGGATTTCATGTCCACCGATGACCCGGCCACATACCAGTACCAATACATTCTTGTTCACAAAATTACTCTTTCACAGAATCTGTTCCTGCTTGCAGCACGGAGACCATCCCAGATCTGTGCACTTTCCGGCGCGATATCACATACACGGCCAACGCCAGCACGATGTGCTCGGGCAGCAAATTACCGGCGCCAATCGGTATCAAGATGATGCCGCAGAAGAAACATAACAAAATAAAGTCGGCCGGATTGCGATACATCCGCAGTCGCGCCATGATAGTGCGCGTGAAGACTCCGCTGAAGAACCCCGCCAGCGCGGTGAGCGGCACCGCCAGAAGACCGATATCAGCATATATTGCCCCAGCGCCGAACGATGGCACCCCAGCATCAAGATAGAATGACTCAGGGAAATATTGCAAGGCAAGCGCAAAACTACCGAAATCCTTGGGCTTGTCGGGAAAGAGCGCGCGCGGAATTCGGGAAAAAATATTATCTTCAAGAAATATCCTGCCCCACGCAAAATCCCTGCTCGAATCGATCAACATGACGCCATTGCGCGTGTAGTCAGAATAGCCGGCCATCACTAATAACAAGTCGCCAAGTTCAACCCCTTTGAGCATGCTGTAAAAGGCGGCCGCACCGAAAAAACCAAATGCCAAAATGAGGATGGCCACAATCCAGAATTTGACGCGCCGCATCGACGTCGCGATAAAATACAACAATCCGATGAACATGACGGTCATGATTTGCCCCTTACTTCCGTGCAAATAAGCAAAGACCAGCGCAAACATAATCGACAGCACCTTGATTTTCCGGCCCCACGAGGCATTGAACAGTGCCAGGATCAAAAACAGGTAGCATGCCAAAATAGATCCGTAATAACTGGGGCCGAAGCCACTGCGGGTAGCAGCATAAATTGCCCTCGGATTGAAAAGGTCGCTGGCAAACTGCATCATGACGGGCAAGTACAATACCAGTCCTGTGACCAAAAAAGCCATTGCCCACGCCGACGTATTCGCAGTTTCGCACTTGATCTCAGTCAGCAATTTCAACGGTGCGACATACATGTAGCCGACGGCAAACGCCAGAACCGGGAGGGTATAAATCAGGTAGACAACCAGATATCCGAAATCCGAGCCAGGATCACCGTTATAGTACAGGTGGATCATCTCGAAAATATAAATGGTTGGCATCGCCAGCAAAAATTGGGGCGTGAGAATATTCAACCAGGATCTTGTCTTAATTGAGAAGAAGCAATACATTGACATACTCAACATAAATGCTATTAAAACAATAGAGAACTTCATGTTGAAATATTCCTGATACTTTAAAAGGTAAGCGCGTCGGCCATAATTATTAACCAACCAGCATAACGTGCCTTAACGGCGCAGGTGTTCGAGCAAATAGATAGGACTCAGGAACCGCAATACTCCGGTAGCGGTGTAAATACGCGGATATCCACGCAGCACACCTTTCGCCAGTTTGAACCTGAATATTTCAAGCATCCGGTCCCAGCGCCGCCACGGCGGAATGTGACCGATCTGATACAGCCTGTAAAATGTAATGTGATCCTGCAAAAATCTTGGATTTGCCAGAGTGGAATTTTTCGACGCCGATAAGGTATTCTCACTGACACGATACGCTATCAGGGGTTCCGGCAGCCAAGCGAATTTCTTCCCAGCGGACAATAAGTTGATCCACAAGGGCCAGTCGTCGAGATGGAACAATCGTCGGTCGACACCCCCCACTTGTTCGACATCGGACCGCCGTAACAAGACGGCGGGTGCAGGCAAGATATTGCGCACTCTTAGTATTTCAAGCAACTCGCGCGGCGATCCTGCAATCGGAGTTGCGCTCTCGACTGTGGGCACCACCGGCCCGAACTGGTTGCCACGTCCCGCTGAGGCTGTAAAGGTAGCCATTTGAGAACACACGACCGTGTAATCGCCCGAGAGCGCCTTGTCCACATAACGCGCGATTGCGCCCCGCATCAGGGCGTCATCCCCGGCAATCGGTTTGATCCAGTCTCCCCGGGCTGCAGCATATCCCTTGGCCACGTTAGCGCACAAGCCGCCATTGGCTTCGGCGGGCAGCACGACGACGCGCCGGAAGGCTGCTCCGTGCGTTACCAACCACTGCTCCACGATGGAAATCGTATGGTCTATCGAACCGTCATCGGTAACGATCAACTCCAGCGCCGGATAATCCTGCAGCAGCAAGCTATCGAGCGTCTCAATCACGGTTGCCGCACTGTTGTACGTCAGGACGACAATCGAAACCAGCGGCGTGCCTACCGTCGGGGACGGCGTCATATCCAGCTTTTCTTGCATGATTTATTTCAACTTCCGTTCAACGTAAGACGACGCACCGCTGGCGATCGTATCGTCGGGGACATCCTTAGATACCGTTGCACCAGCCCCGACTACACTGTTGCGACCAATTGTCACGCCTTTGAGCACTGTTACACGCAAACCCAGGAATACATTTTTCGCGATTCTGACCGGTTTCGCCTGATGGCCACCACCAACACGTGATTGCGGCGTCAGTTCATGGAAATCTGAATCCAGAATGCATACTTCCGGACCTATCAGTGTGTTCTCTTCGATCGTAATCGAGGTGCGCTCTGCAATCAGACAGGCAGAATTATTAATGTAAACATTATCCTCGATAATCACCCTGGCATCTTCTTCCCGGGCCTCGATGTGAATATATCCGGAAAAAAATTGCGGCGAAGGGAAGAATCCCAGCGTACATTTACCTAAAACTATCGTTCCTTTTCCCGAAAATAGCACGGGCTGATTGATAATGACGCCATTATCAATCACTGTCGCCGTGCTGATCAATCGGTAGAACTTAATACGCGGCCATTGCACTGCACGGATAAACTCTCGATACAACCGTCCCCTTACCTTCTTCCAAAAAGTAAGATCGGAGTTCATGTACGCCGCCGTTTGAGACGCCATTCGACAACAACAAAATACATAGTCATCAAATGCAGCAGATAATTAAATGCGTAGGCCATGGCGGCGCCCTTAAATCCAAATTCACGCGTAGCGTAAATCGTCAAAAAATACAAGGTAATGGAAAACACCACTTCGGTGATGATGAACATTTTCATCATCGCTTTACCGACCAATACATAGCCCAACAACCAGCTGGCAATTTTGACTACATCACCCACCATCTGCCATCCAAACAACTGGGTGACATCGTGAAAATCAGGCGAGAATAATATCCTGACCAGGGGCTCGCGCAACAGATAAATCGCTGCTGCGAATGTGGCGGTGGCAGGAAGGATCAGCTTGAACGCACTGCTGATTTCCTTGCGTAACAAATCATCGTCGCGGATCTCCGAGATCCGCGGCAGGTAATAGAGTGACAAGGTGGTCGTGATCAATGCCAGATAAATAGCGCTGATTTTGTTCATCGCATCCCAATATCCCGCATGGGCGACACCAAATGTGGCCATCATATCGCTACGAATCAGCATTTGCGTCAACGGCGCAGCCAGTGCGGTGGCCAACGCCATCGCAACGAACCGTCCCAGCAGCGACACCGTCGCCCGGTCCACCTCACCCCAGAATGCGGGCACCCGGCACCAGTTGAGGCCCCGGCAAAAATACAAGGTGGTGAGCAACGACAACGCCTGTCCTAGGCTCAGGGCGATCAGCGCCCCTTGCAGCCCCATGAACCAGGCCAGCGTTCCGGAGACCGCCAGGCCGAGCAGGGAGCTGGCGATATTCGCCGATACGTATCGACGCACCTCTTTTTGGCCGGCCAACACCGCAAGCAACAAAGCATTCAAGCTGATCAGTATCAGGCACACCGCGAGCCAGACCAGGGCTTGACGGTAGTCCTGGTCGCCAAATAGCCACCGGTTTACCTGAGTATTCAACACGATCAACAAGACGCCCGCCACCGTGGATCCGATCACGGTCAACGTGCCTGCGGTGCGGAACAACAGATTTTTCCGGTCGGGTTCGTCGTAATATTCAGCGGTGTACTTGGTAACGCCAGTGTTCACTGCTCCCGCCGCGAAAGTTGTCACCATCGCGATAAAATTCTGGAGCTGGCCGATGGCAGCAAAACCGCCCGGGCCGAGATGGATCGCAAAAATTTTATTTAATACCAGCCCGGTACCCATGCGAACACAAACTGCAATGCCGTTCAGCAGGCTAGTTTTTAATAAGCTCATTCGCCATTCTTACTTTATATGTGAACATAAATTTCCTTGCTTACCGCCACTTCATGTAGTGCGCCAACGTGGCCAACCGCGATGCATTTTCAGGGTTGTTTTCCATTTTGGTTTTAATCTCACGGAAAAACACGTAGAGCAATGAGAGCATGAATGCAACGATACCAGCAAGTAAGACCAGCAAGCTGCGCTTCGGTGATGCCTTTTTATCAGGCACGAGCGCGGGGTCGAGCACTTGTACCAGTGCACCTTCTTTGGCTTCGTCGACTTTCGCTAGTTCGAACTGTTTGGCAAACAATTCAAGCAGGGTTTCCTGATACTTCACTTCCCGCAAATTTCTAATGTATTCCAGTCCCACTTCCGGGATCGCCCGGATTGCAACCGAAATATCACCTTGCCCACCATTCGCACCACGTTCGATCTTGGTCAGCTGTGCTCGCAAGCCCGCCAGTTCGGTTTGCGCCCGTTGGAATTCCGGATTATTGACTGTGGCAAAAGTACGTAAGGCGCCCAGTGCGACCTCTTTTGCGGCAATTTCCGCCTTAACACTGGCTGCAGCCTTGATCACGCCTTCCGCCTGTTCATTAGGCTTGATCAAGCCTGTATTTTCCTGAGTTTTACGCAGATTGACTTCTGCTTGCAGCAGATCATTTTTTGTCTTTTGTAACTGTTTTTCGAAAAACAGGCGACGTCGTGCGGCTTCCGTCACCGCCACGGTGGAAGTCAGCTTTTGTAACTCTGCCACATACGCGTTTGCCAGGTCAGCTGCCAGTTTCGGATTTTCGTCGGTGACGTCGATCATGATGACGTTTTCTTTGCTGCTCAAAATCGAACTTGCATTTTGCAATTGCACACGCACATCGGTAGCGCTTTTTTTGTCATAGACTTGGTCAAGTTTAAACTGGGCAATAATATTGTCGGCCACAGTGCGGCTGCCGAGCATGCCGATATAGGTATCGTTGGGATTTTTCAGCGCTCCACCAGCAAGTCCGGTCAAACTGCCAAGCTGGCCCAGTAACGCGCTCGAGCCCGACTGGGACTGAGGTGGAAGAATCTGTGCCCGCGCGGTAAATCTGTTAGGAATCAGCAGCGTCAGGCCCCCAACGACCACCATCACCAGCACGGTGAAGACGATAATCATCTTTTTGTTCTTGGCCAGCGCGATTGCTAAATCGAGTAAACCAATACTATCGCCGCCATCGAAATTCTCGCGCTTGTGCAGCGACGCATCCTTATTCATTGCCATTTCCTCGCTCATTATTTTGTATCCAATTGCGCCATAATTAACTTCGAGTGTCACCGGGGACTTCGCTACTTCACGCAGCCAGTGGTCGATCCTTGACAAAGCGCGCAGGAATCCCTGCAACGACGGTATATGCCGCCACGTCTTTGGTCACGACAGAACCCGCCGCCACGATGGCGCCGTGCCCGATGGTAACGCCGGGCATGACTTGGGCGCCGCAGCCGATCCAAACATCATCGCCAATGATGACATTGAGCCTGGAGTCATCCCATGGCTGGTCGATGATGCAACGGCTTTTGTCGATCGAATGGTTGCTGCCGATGATGCTCACATGTTGCGAGATCAGGCATTTCCGGCCGATCTGCACCAACGCACCACCGAGACGAATATTGTTCATCTCACCGATGTACGTGTATTCCCCCACGACCAGCCTGGACGCGTGGGGGTGTTCACTGTCTTCGTTGGTACAGTGAATCACAGTATGCGCGCCGATATTGACATATGGCGCCAACGACACATCCGCGATACGGTCGTAAAATATTTGCGCGGTTGCATCAATACGGCAATTATATTTTGACGATAACAGCAGCAAATGCATTTTCATCCGAAAAAACTGATAGATGTAACGCGCAACTATCACCGGGATGAATTGATTTTTTATATTATATTTATCGCCCATATTCGCTTATCCACTTCAAGTGATCTTAATCCTTCAGCACTTTCAAGCCAGCCGCGCCCAGGCCGAACTGATAAAAGATCGAGGTCCAGTCTTTCAAACTCTGCATGAAGGAGCTGCGGTCGATTTTTTCCGGCACGACCACGGTGTCGCCGGGATTGAGCGCGATACCGCCAGCGCCGGAGAACCAGCCCTGGCTCTTGCCGCTTTTGGCAGTGCCGTCGGCGCGGATCACGTAGATTTCCGATTTATCGGCGGTGGAGTTGACGCCGCCCGCTTGCTCTACGTAATCATCTACCGTGCTGTTCGAACGATAAACGAAGGAGTTTTGCTGGAACACCGAACCCAGCACTTCCACAGTACCGGGACGCCGCGGCACATAGATACTGTCGCCATCCTGCAGCGGCAGATCCGGGAGGTTCTTCACTTGCGCCAGGCTGGAGTTCATAGAGAGCGCAATGCGGCCTTCCGCCTTGATTTCCTTCATTTTCTTGACGATGCTGCGCTGCTGTTCGACTTCGGCAGTCACCTTAATCGCATTGGCGGGATCCGGGGAAGCCGCCAGCCGTTGGGTAGCATTGGACTCGAGGTCGCGTTCGAAACGCTCCGCGATTTCGCGCAATTTCTGCTCCTGGCTACGGCGTACCGATTCGCGCGTCAATTTGGTGGCATACAGGTAGCCGTCCTCGTTTGGACCACCAAGCCGCACCATCAGTTCACGCAGGGTCTCCCCCTTCTTCAGCGGGATCACGCCGGTTTGATTTACTTCGCCGGCCACACGCACATAGGAATTGACCACTTGCGCCTCGACTGCAATCGAGTTTGGCGCAAACACGCGCAGCACGTCCGCCGGCGCCACCGGCAGCCCAGCCAATTGCGAGTTGACCTCGCCACTGGAGGCAACCAGATCGGCAATGACTTTGTACTTGTTATTGATATTCTTTTCGACGACAACTTGTTTAGTTTGCGCGGAGGAATCGAAACCACCAGACCATTTCACTAGGTCGGCCAAGCTGGCCTCGCCCTTAAGTTCGTAAATCGCCGGCCGTTTGACATTGCCGGTCAATGCCACGAGCGGCCCCACTTCCGGGATGTAGATCACATCGCCATCGCGCAAGTTGAGGTCGCGGCCCTTGTCGCCGCTGCCTAACATGTCGTACAGGTCGAAGCTGCCAACGGTCTTGCCGCCGCGCTTGAGTTCGATATTGCGCATGCTGCCAGTGGCATCCGGGCCGCCGGATGTAAACAGCGCATTGAGCAAGGTACTCATCGAGCTCAGCGTGTACGTGCCCGGACGAACGGCATGGCCGACCACGTACACCTGCAGCGCGTGGGTTTGAGCGACACTGACGGTCAGTTCAAAATTGTTATACAGCTTGGCAACCGCTTTTTTCAGGTATCCCTGCAGGTCGCCGTATTTAACGCCGCTGACCTTGACCGATCCCACGCGCGGAATGTACACCGCGCCACTGCGATCGACGGTCACGCTGACATCGATGTCCACCATGCCCCAGCCACGGATTTGCAGCTCGTCGCCAGTGCCGATCAGGTATTCCTGGTTCACCTGGGCGCCATCAAACGGTGCGAAAGTGGTAGGCACATCGCGAAACAGTTCCTTGCCGAAAATCTTTAACTTCTCGCCTGTAACACCTTCCACATACGTTTCATACACGCCTGGCGCCTCGGGAGTGGCAGCGATCTTGGGCCGCATCGACGGCATCGTGTTTTCCCGTTCCACGCTGCGGTTGTTGCGAATCGACGGCAACGCGTTGGATCTTGGGCTCGACGAGGCAGCGGTGGCGGTGGTGGCGGTGGCGGCGGTGGCGGCGGTCCGCAAATCTTCCGCATCCTGCGCGTGAGTCGCACTGGAACTCAGTGCGAATACGCAGGCCGAAAGCATCAGCGGTTGAACGATGGACTTGGCTCTATGAAGTTGCAGTTTCATGCTGATCTTTGTATAAATAAATAATGTTGAGTTTGCGGGCGGCACACAGGCCTAGAATTTTTTCTGCCACACCACGCTGACTTCCTTGACCCCGGGATTGATCGACAGGTGTGAGTCGGCTTGATCCCTTTGTGCTTGCCAGAGCCAGCTTCCCACCGCGTAGCCGATCACGCTCCCGGCAACAGTGTCTGAGACCCAATGCTTGCGCCCGGCAACCCGGCCGGCAGCGCCCAGCGCAGCCACGCCGTACAGCCACGGCGCATCATACTCCTTGGCGAACGGCGTGACAGCAGCGAAAGAAATGGCCGAATGTCCGGAGGGGAACGAAGCGTTCGAACGCGAATACCCGTCTCCGACACGCGACCACGGCCCCTGCTCTTCTTCGGGCCGGGCACGGCCGACAGCATACTTCCCCACGACCGAAAAACCGGTAGCGGCAGCGATCGACTGCATGGCGATCAACCCCGTGTTGCGCATGCGCTCATCACCGAGCGCAAAAGCGGCACCAGCGGCGCCCACCAGTGCATAGGGCAACGCATTGCCATAGGTGTTCAAGCCCCGCAATGCGGTCGACCCCTGATGTTTTTTCACTGCGCGATCCACCGGCTTGTCGGCCAATGCAGACACCAGCACCGCGCCGACGGCAACCGCAGCCGGCTGCAGCCATTGGCGTGGCGCCGGCAATGCGTTCAACGACTGATGGATACGCGCATCCACGGCGGGCACTGGGTTGTCGAACGGAACATCGGGCGGATTTACCGCCGGCAGTTGCTGCTCGTCCGGACGCTCGGCGAAATTACCCAGCCCATCATAGGTGTTCATGTCGCGCCGCGGCTGTTCGAGCATGTCATACAAGTCGCCCGGCGACGCCACCATCTGGCCTACGTCGCGCGTCCACGGCGAAATCGAGAAGCCTGCCGTGCCCTGCGAATCCACCGGCAGCATGCTTTTGAACGGAACCGACAGGAAAATACCACGGTCATGATACGGCTGCCCCGGCCTGCCCGGTGGGGTGATGTCGTTGCCGTTGGTGCGGCTGTACCAGGCGCCCACTTCAATGCCGGATTGAAAACGACGCTTGAACTCCACGCGCACGCCTTCGTCCCGGGCCAGGAAGCGGCCAGCGCGCGCCGTCACCGTAATCCCCCTCGGCAGCTTGTAATGCAGGGAAGCGATGGCCGTCACGGTCTTGTAGTCGAGGCTATCGAGCAGACGCTTGTAGCCGCGCTGTTGCAACGCATCGACTGATAAATCGACGGCCCACCGACTGTCTTTGGGCAGATACAGCACCTGGCCGCCAACGCCGCGGAACATGTCCTCGTAAAGTCCTGCCGAGCCACGTACATACCAGCGCTCGGCCGGATTGATATATTTATTGAGCAGCACCCGGCTCAACGCAAAACGGCTTTCGCCAAGATATTTGGCCACGTCCGTTCGGACATGCGGCAGGTTGCTGTTGGACGGTTGCTTTACGCCCGATACCGTTTCGAGCACAGTTAGGCCGGCGGCAGCGTTTAGATACAAGCCGTCGCCCAAACGGCGATCATAGTTGGCGGCAGCGGATATCGAATACCGAAATGCGCCGCTTGGGTCGTTGAAAAAGAATCCAATCTTGGGAGCGATCTTGAACCGGTTACTCTCCCGATCCACCGACGTTACCTGAACCACATCGCCTTCGTGCCCCATGGCGACTCGCAACTTGCCGTCGTTTTGTACCTGGCTCAGCACGTCGGTGGTCGCCACGGGGACAGCAGCGGCAGCGGACGGCGATGGCGCAGCAACAACCGTCACATTCGCATGTGCCGGCTCGGCCACCCTCGCCGGGACAACCGTAACGGCTGCCGGTGCCCGCGCGGTGGCCGGCTCATCAAGCAGACCGGCAAGCCAGTCTTGCTCATCATCCCTGATCACGTCATCGTTACGAGGATAACGCACCAGCACTGCATTATTGAACGTCGTACGATCAATCTTGCCGGCAAGATAGTCATTGAGATTGGGCAAGTCGAAGAACTCGTACGTAGTCACGGGTTGGTCCAGCACCGTGTAAGTAATTTTGATCGTCGTCACACCAGCCGGCATGAAAGCCAGCGCAGTGCGCACTGCGCGCCCGACAGCGCGGCCCATGTTCGAGATACGACTATTAGTCAGCGTCAGGTGAAGCACATTGCCGCTCAATGCAACCCGGATGTTCTTGAAATCCTGTACCGCCAGCGCCTTGACCAGGTCAGCACCGTACTCAGGGTCCTGGCGCCACTCCTGCTTCGAAGGTGGTGTAATTGGATCCTTGTCCTCGAAAAATGCGGGCTCGTAGATTTTGGGAACATACTCGCGCTCGCCGAACGGGATGCTCACGTAGGCATTGACGCTGAAATGATCGCGTCCGCGCGCTGCCTGGATGCCAAGCCAACCCCAGCGATATTCCAGGCCAACGGCAGGCCCCTTGCGACGCTTGGCCGCCCCGGTTGCCTGCGGCAAATAATCCTGCTTGTAGTCGATAGAGTTGTACTCTGCCACGACCGACCACCGTGGATGGCTGAGCGGCGTCCACCGGACTCCAGCAAAGGCTCCGTCGATTCGCTTGGTGCCATAACCCAAACTCCATTCCAGATTGCGGGCGGTTCCCACCGTTTTGGTGGCCACCGCATACTGGCTTTTGAACAAGGCGGTGCCGAACACATCGCTGGCGCCTAGGGCAACCGACGGCAGCCAGTCGCGCTCCTGCCACAACTGCAGCTTGCCATCGACAACCTTATCCTTGTAACGACCATATCCCTTGCCATACTCGGGATCGGTAAGGGAATTGGAAAAGGCCGGAACGCCGGTGATGGACACATAGCGTCCCGTCACCTGTAGCGCCGGCAATATGGTGGACGTGACCCATAACTGGCCGTACGGGCTGTCGTAGCCGTATCCGGCAGTGAACGTGCCATCGGCCTCGACTATCGCGCTCGGTGTATTGATATACCCGGACTGGCCGTTGTTGCTGGGCGTCGCGGCAAACCCATCCTGAGCCACGAGGACCAGATAGCCACACCACGTATATTTAACTGATTTTCGAAGCGCGCTTAGCAAATCCAACTACCCAAAAATGTACGCCTAATTCGCTACTTCCCAACGTATCAGGTGTGGAGCAAGCTAGAGGTGGAGTCCGAACCGAGACAGGGGCCTGGCGCCCCTTGTAAGTGTGATCACGTGACACCGCTATTGCAGATGACCGCGTCGCCCGCATCATACCTGAGCGGACAATTTATTTCACCGACAGCTTTAATTTTTTACAATTTAGCCAGTCAATCGCCGCTATTTTACCATCGTTAATAAATAAGTACGTCGCTTTATTGCCTTGCGGATTTACTTTAGAAACTGGTCATGGCTGTGGCGCCACACTGTCAGGATGGCAAGTCGATGGCATAGATATTGGTCATTCTTCCGTCCGGCGGCAGCGGCCTGGCCTCCACGAAGCGCAATCCCAGCTTGTGCAACAGCTGAATCGAGCGGGTATTGCCCGGATCGGTAATCCCCAGCAAGCGCTTCAAACCCAGCGGTCCGCGCGCCAGCGCCAGCACGGCCTGCGCCGCCTCATAGGTGTATCCCTGGCCAAAGTGGGCGGGCCGGATCGCATAGCCGATATCGACATCGGGCAAGATCTCCCGCCGGATCAGGCCGCACAGGCCCAGCATCTCTCCGTCGAGCTTGCGCTCCATCACGTATAGCGAGTGGCCATGGCGCGCCTGCATTGCCAGCGGGCCGTCGATGATGGCGGTGCGGGCCTGGGCGACGGTGCGGATGCCCTTGTCGCCGATGAATTCAAGCCAGGTGGGGTCGTTGACCAGTTCATAATAAAACGCGGCGTCATCGGCGGCCATGGTGCGCAGCCGCAGCCTGTCCGTCTCGGCAACGATCATGCGTCGGGCCAGTGCGACGGGTCGGCCAGCAACTGGTACATCACGTACACGTCGACATAGCCGAGGTACTGGTGATAATAGGCGCGCGGCAAGGTGCCGACGATGGAAAAGCCCAGCTTTTTCCACAGCAGCACGGCCGGCATGTTCGAGCTGACCACGTAGTTGAACTGCATCGCCAGGTAACCTTGCTGGCTGGCCCGGGCCAGGCTGTCGCGCCCGAGCAAGGTGCCCACGCCCACGCCCTGCGCCGCCGGCGCCACCATGAACGAGGCGTTGGCCACATGGGCGCCACGGTCGCGCTGGTTGGCGGTGAGACGGTACATGCCCAGCAGCCGCTCGCCGTTGAGCTCGGCCACGAAGCTGTCGATGCCGGGACCGAACCAGTAGGCGTGGCAATCGTCGCGGCTGGTGTCGGCGGCAAAATAATAGGTGTCGCCGGTGGCGATCAGTTCCTGGAAGATGGTCCACATGTCGCCGAAGTCGGCTTCCGTGGCGGGGCGGATGGCGATTTCTTTCAAGACAGCTCCAGGCAGTGGCGACGGTGTTTTATTGTCATGGATTTCCGCTGGCAAGTCCAGCACGCACACTGGCAGACGGGCTCAGCGGCCGAGGCGCCAATCCACGGACGCGGGCCGCCCCGGCAGGTCGAGCCGGGCGCGGGCGCGCGGCGATTCGGCCACCACCTTGCCACGGCGCATGACCAGCCGGCGCCCGGCACGCAGGCGCAGCGCTTCCACCGGATCGGCGGCGTCGAGCAGTACCAGGTCGGCATGGCAACCGACGGCCACGCCGTAGCCATCGAGGCCGAGGATGCGCGCCGGGGTATCGGTGACGGCAGTAAAGCAGGCGCGCATGGCGTCCTGGCCGGTCATTTGCGCGACGTGCAAGCCCATGTGCGCCACCTCCAGCATGTCGCCCGAGCCCAGGCTGTACCACGGGTCCATCACGCAGTCGTGGCCAAATGCCACATCGATGCCGGCAGCCAGCATTTCCGGCACCCGCGTCATGCCGCGCCGCTTGGGATAGCTGTCGTGGCGGCCCTGCAAGGTAATGTTGATGAGCGGATTGGCAATCGCCGCCACGCCGCCTTCGCGGATCAGCGGCAGCAGCTTGCTCACATAATAATTGTCCATCGAGTGCATCGAGGTCAGGTGCGAGCCGGTCACGCGGCCGTGCAAGCCCAGCCGGTTGCTGTGGTAGGCCAGCGTCTCGATGTGGCGCGACATGGGGTCGTCCGACTCGTCGCAATGCATGTCCACCCGCAGCCCCCGCTCGGCAGCGAATTCGCACAGCAGGCGCACCGACTCGGCGCCGTCGGCCATGGTGCGCTCGAAATGCGGGATGCCGCCCACCACGTCCACGCCCATGGCAATCGCGCGCTTGAGGTTGCCCAGCGCGGTGGGGCTGCGCAGCACGCCGTCCTGCGGAAACGCCACCAGTTGCAAGTCGAGGTAAGGCGCCACCTGGCGCTTCACGTCCAGCAAGGCTTCCACTGCCAGCAGGCGGTCGTCGCACACGTCCACGTGCGAGCGGATCGCCAGCAGGCCGCGCGCCACGGCCCAGTCGCAATACTGCAAGGCGCGTTCGACCAGCGCCTGCTGGGTCAGGTCCGGCTTCAGTTCGCCCCACAGGGCTATGCCTTCGAGCAAGGTGCCGGATGCATTGACACGCGGCAGGCCATAGCTGAGCGTGGCGTCCATGTGAAAGTGGGCATCGACAAACGGTGCGCTGACGAGGTCGCCTTCGGCATCGATCTCGCGCCCGGCAGTCACTGCCAGCGCCACGCCGATGGCGGCAATCCGGCCGCCATCAATGGCGATATCGACTCCGGTACGGCCGTCGGCCAGGTTGGCGTTACGTATGACCACATCCACGGTGCACCCCTCTTGTTGTATCGTCAGACGATTGTAGAGAGTTTCTACGGTTTCCACCAATGTTGCGTTGCGCCACCTTATAGCCATTTATTTGCGCGGAATTTTGCGCCAGATCAAATGTAGGCGATGTAGCCCGGACACCGCATTTTTCCTTATGGCACTCTTATGCCACTCTGCACCACCCCATAGTGTAAAAAATAACTTTTCAAGCCCCACGTTCGTGGCTAGAATGGTCCGATATTGCATCGCAACAGACGCCCCGCGTCGTCCAGGAGAAACCATGTCTTCGATTACCGAACAGTTTTCCGCCGTTACCAAGTCGCAGCTTGAAGCCCAATTTCAACTCTTTAACACTTTTGCCCACACCGCCGTCGACAGTGCGGAAAAGCTGATCGCGCTGCACCTGAGCGCGGGCAAGGCGTCGGTGGAAAAATCCTCGGCCGCCGCCAAAAAGCTGCTGGACGTGAAGGATGCACAGGAACTCTTCAGCGCCACGCGCGACACGCCAACCGGCCTCGACAGCCTGCTGGCCTACAGCCGCGAACTGTTTGCCATTGCCAGCGGCGCTCAGGCCGAGCTCATCAAGGGCACCCGCCTGCCCTCGCTGCCGGTGCTGCAACCAGCGCAGGCTGCCGTCGCGCCCGTCGCCAAGGCCCCGGCCGCCGTGCCGGCGCTGACCACCACGGCCGCGCCGGCGCCGCAACCGGTGGCAGCCCCGGCGCCGCCGGTAGCGACCGCAGCGCCGGTAGCAACGGCAGCGCCGGTGGCCGCGCCAGTGGCAGCACCAGTGGCGGCCGCCGAACCGGCGCCAATCGCCACCAATATCCACGACGCGGTCTCCTCCACGGTGCAGGCCGCCGACGCGGAAGCGGCCGTGCCGCAACCGCTGGCCGCCACCGTGGCGCCCACGCCGTCTGCCGATATCAAGCCCGGCATCAAGCCGGCGTTTGCAGCACCCAAGGCGATCCCGGTCGCCGCCGACAACAAGGCTGCCAAGCTGAAATCCGTGCCGCCCAAAGGCAAGCAGCCCGAGGTTCTGGCCGGCAAGCAGAAAAAATAAGCATCGCCCTGCCGCCCCGTCCGGGGCGGCGCACCCTACCCTACGTCTTTGCTTGCCTTGCTGTATCCTAGCGGACTACGCGCTGGCAGTGCGCTGCCAGCCCAACGGGCGCCTCGAAAAATTGTAGCAAGCGGTGCGTTATCGTCGCGAGTAGCGCAGCGATAACGCACCGCGCAGTAGATTTGTCGAGGCGCCCCAACGCTATCCCGAGGCAACATGTCTACTCTCTCCGCGCTGCTGGGCGGCTTCGTCCGCCAGCACAAGCGCGCCTATGCCCTGTCGGGCCTGATGCTGGCAGGCGTGGCCGCGCTCAGCATCTGGGTGCCGCGCAAGGTCGGCGCCATGATCGACGGCCTGGCCAGCCACACCCTGTCCGGCCACGCCCTGCTGCTGGAAATCGGCTCCTTGCTGCTGGTGGGCCTGGCGATTTATTTTTTGCGCGTGGCATGGCGCCAGCTGTTGTTCGGCGCTGCCTATCAACTGGGCGTATCGCTGCGCACGCGCCTGTACGGCCGCCTGGCCGAACAGGGTTCCGCGTTTTACCAGCGCCAGCGCACCGGCGACCTGATGGCGCTGGCCACCAATGACATCGACGCCATCGAAATGGTGGCCGGCGAAGCGATGCTGGCCGGCTTCGACGGCGCCCTCACCCTCTTGATGGTGCTGGGCGTGATGCTGCTGGGCGTGGACTGGCGCCTGGCCTGCATTGCGCTGCTGCCGTTCCCGCTGATGGCGTGGGCGTTCTGGTACATCTCGGGCCACATCCACACGGCGTCTTCCGATTCGCTCAAGCGTTTTTCGGACCTCAACGACCATGTGCAGGAAACCCTGTCCGGCGTGCGCACCCTGCGCGCGCTGGGCCTGGAACAGCGCAGCGCCAAACAGTTCAGCCAACTGGCGCAGCACGCGGCCGACGCCAGCCTGCGCGCACAGGTGTGGGAAGCGGCCTACGAACCGGCCGTGGGCCTCACCCTGGCCGCCGCCAGCACCCTGACGCTGGGCCTCGGTGGCTACCTGGTATGGAACGACCAGCTCACCATCGGTTCGCTGACGGCCTTCACCATGTATCTGGGCCAGTTGATCTGGCCGATGTTTGCCGCCGGCTGGGTACTGTCGCTGATCGAACGCGGACGCGCCGCCTGGCAGCGTTTGCAACCGCTGCTCGACACGCCGCTGGCCATCGACGACCACGGTACCCTCACGGCGATTGCCCCCGGCGCGCTGGTGCTCGACCACGTGCGCTATGCGTACGCCGACCAGACCACGCCGGCGCTGCAGGACATTTCGCTCACGCTGGCGCCGGGCCAGACCCTGGGCCTGGTGGGACCCACCGGCAGCGGCAAGTCGACGCTGTTGCGGGTGCTGATGCGCCAGCTCACGCCGCAGGCGGGCACGGTGGCCTGGAGCGGCCACGCGCTGGACCAGTACACGCTGCACACGCTGCGCGCGGCGGTCAGCTGGGTGCCGCAGGAATCGTTCCTGTTCTCGGCATCGATTGCCGACAATATCGCGCTGGCCCGTCCCGACGCCACCCGCGCCCAGGTGGAGCATGCGGCCAACCTGGCGGCCGTACACGACGACATCCTGAAATTCCAGCACGGCTACGAGACCGAGGTGGGCGAAAAAGGCATCACCCTGTCCGGCGGCCAGCGCCAGCGCGTGGCAATTGCACGCGCCCTGCTGGCCGATAACGACCTGCTGCTGCTCGACGACGCCCTGTCGGCCGTGGATACCGGCACCGAAACGCGCATCCTCGACCACCTCGAAGAACTGCGCCAGGCCCGCCCGGGCCGCAGCGCGGTCATTGCCAGCCACCGCCTGAGCGCGGTGGTCAATGCCGATTTGATCCTGGTGCTGCGCGATGGCCGCATCAGCGAAACCGGCAGCCACGAACAACTGCTGGCGCAAGACGGCTGGTATGCCAGCCAATGGCGCTACCAACAACTGGAGGCAAGTCTTGATGCCATCTGATGCGATGCTCTTTCAACCCGACACCACCTCGATCGGCGCGCAGACGCGCCAGGCGTTTACCCTGCTGCGGCGCGCCGCCCGTCCCGACCAGCACCACCTGGGCTGGGCCGTGCTGTGGCTGATGCTCGCGGCCCTGTTCGAAGTGCTGGGCCCCATCATGGGCAAGGCGCTGATCGACGAACACCTGCTGCCGCGCCACCTGGACTGGCCGCGCATGGCGATGCTGCTGGCCGGCCTGCTGCTCACCGGCTGGATTGCCAGCGGCCTGCGCTACCTGCAACTGGTGCGCCTGTCCGGCCTGGCCATGCGCTCGGTGATGCGGCTGCGCGAAATGGTGTACAGCCACGTGCTGCTGCTGCCGATGTCGTTCTTTGACCGCGCCATCACCGGCCAGCTGGTCTCGCGCGTGACCAACGATACCGAGGCGGTAAAAAACCTGTACATCCAGGTGCTGTTCGTGATCCTCGACAGCACCATCGTGCTGGTGGGGACCATCGCCGCCATGGCATGGCTCGACCTGCGCCTGATGGGCATGGTGCTGGCGCTGCTGCCGGCGGTGCTGGTCATCGTGTGGCTGTACCAGCGCTGGAGCGCGCCGGCCGTCACCCGCGCGCGCGCACTGCGCAGCGAGATCAACGGCCAGATGGCCGAATCGATCGGCGGCATGAGCGTGCTGCAGGCGAACAATGCACAAACCCGGTTTGCCGCGCGCTTTGCCGTCACCAACCAGAACCACTACACGGCGCGCCAGTCCGAACTGCGCGCCAATGCCTGGCTGCTGCGCCCCGCGCTCGACCTGTTCAACGTGATCCTGCTGGCGGTGGTGATTTTTGTCTTCGGCCAGCGCCAGATGACGGCCACCGAAGTGGGCGTGCTGTATGCGTTCATCAGCTACCTGGCGCGCGTGATCGAGCCGCTGATCCAGATCACCATGCAGTTCAGCCAGTTGCAGCAGGCCGTGGTGGCCAGCGCCCGCGTGGCCACGCTGCTGGGCGAAGCGGAAGCGCAGGAACACACGGCCGCCGGCATCGGCCAGGCCAGTGCGGCGCATGCCATCGATGCCGGCGCCGGCACGCCGCCGGCCGTGGCCATCCGCCACCTGGACTTTGCCTATAACCCCGGCCAGCCGGTGCTGCACGACCTGTCGCTGGAGATTCCGGCCGGCGCCTTCATCGGCGTGGTGGGCCACACCGGCAGCGGCAAGTCGACGCTGCTGTCGCTGCTGCTGCGCTTTTATCCGGCGCCGCACGGCAGCATCGCCTTGCACGGCATGGCGCTCGACGATATCGACAACGACCGCTTCCGCGCCGAGGTGGGCCTGGTGCCGCAAGACCCGTTCCTGCTGGCCGCGTCGGCCCGCGAAAACATCGACATGGGGCGCGGCCTCACGCAGGAACAGATCGAAACGGCGGCGCGCGCCGCCCACGCCCACGACTTCATCATGGCGCTCGACCAGGGCTACGCCACCGAACTCGGTGAAGGTGGCTCGCGCCTGTCGGTGGGGCAGAAACAGCTGATCGCAATTGCCCGCGCGCTGGCCGGGCAACCGCGCATCCTGCTGCTGGACGAGGCGACGTCGCACATCGATTCGCAGACCGAGCAAATCGTCCAGGTGGCGCTCGACGAATTGCGCGGCAAGGTGACGGTGATCGCGATTGCCCACCGCCTGTCCACGATCCGCGACGCCGACCGCATCATCGTGCTCAATCACGGCCGCATTACCGAAACCGGGCCGCACGATGCGCTGATGCGCATCGAGGGCGGCCTGTATCAGCGGCTGTACCTGTTGCAGCAACTGAGCGCACCGGCCTGACCCCGGGCGAGAACACAGGCGTCACACGGCAGGAGGTTGCGGGGTTTGAACAACACGACTGTGCATTTTCGGCGAAAAATGCGGGCCGGCGAGGATTACCTCGATGCAATACCTCTATAATGAAAGTGGCGTAAAGCCGTGATCGCGAGGGTAACGCATTGGCAGGATCTGAATCCAGTGGAAAGCGCGGCAAGACAGCCAGGATGGTCTTGCTGCTGGCGCTCGTCCTTTCGCTGGCCAGCGGCGCAGCCCCGGCCCAGACCGACGACGACATCTTGCGGGCGCAACTGCTCGAGATCAGCGAATTAAGCCGCTTCGTGCCGGAAAAGGCGCTGGCCGCGCTGCAAAAGCTGGCGCCCGAACTGGTGGGCGCGCCGGGCGCGCTGCAGGCCGAGGTACTCACCACGCAGGCCGATGCCCGCATGCGGCTGGGCCGCTACGACGAAGCAATGGCCACCGCCGAACAGGCGATCGCGCTGGGCCGCGAACTGCACGATGACGCCATCGTCGCCAAGAGCCAGCTGTGCAAGGTCTATATCCTGTTTGCCCGCGCCGACGTGGACGCCGCCCACCGGCTGGCGTTCGACACCGAAAAGCTGGCCATGCGCACCAACGACGCTGCCGTGCGCGCGCAAGCCACCATCACGGCCGGCCAGAGCCACGCCGAACAGGGCAATTTTCCGGCCGCACTGGTCAAGCTGCAGCAGGCGGTGGAAATCGCCCGCGGCGCCACCAGCAACCCCGCCATGCTGGCCGCCGCGCTCAATGCGCTGACCAAGCTGCTCACGCAAATGAAGGAGTTCGACCAGGCCACCGCCAGCCTCGACGAACTGCTGCTGGAAACCACCAGACTGAATTCGCCGGGCCGCATGGCGATCGCCAAAAATGCCGAATACTGGCTGGCCAGCGACACGGGCCAGATGCAGCGCGCCATGCGCGCCCTGCTCTCGAGCCTGGAACTGGAACGCAAGCTGGGCGCCGAGCGCATGGCCGCCGCCACGCTGGTCAACCTGGCCGACATCCATCTCAAGCTGCACGACTACCCGCGCGCCGCCCAGTATGCGCAGGAAGCGCTGCGGTCCACGGAAAAAACCAAGGACGCCTCGGCGGCCGCCACCGCGCGCGTCAACCTCGGCAACGCCTACCTGGCCATGGGCCGGATTGCCGACGGCAAGCACCAGTACGAAGCCGGCATGGCGCGCTACGAGCAGGAAAACAACAAGCCGGAACTGCAGCTGGTGCTGCGCGAATACGGCGTGGCGCTGGAAAGCGCCGGCGACCTGGCCGGCGCCTTGCAGGCGTATCACCGCGAGCGCACGCTGTCCGACGAACTGTTCGAGCATCAACGCCAGAAGGCCATGCTGGAGCTGCAGGAAAAATACGAGAACGATAAAAAAGCGCGCCAGATCGAGCTGCTTTCGCGCGAGAACCAGTTGCAGACGGCGGAGCTGGACAACCGCCGCCTGCAGCAGCGCGTGTGGTGGCTGCTGGCGCTGGTGTTTGCGCTGGCCGCCGTGGTGGTGGGCCTGCTGTACCGCAAGGTGCGCCAGACCAATGCCCAGCTGGAGGAAAAAAACCTGGAGCTGAAGGCGCAATCGACGCTGGACCCATTGACGTCGCTGTACAACCGGCGCCACTTCCAGGACTTCATGCGCACGCTGGCGCCGCCTGCGGTGGCGCCACTGGCCGCGGCATCGGCAAACAAGCGCGCCAGCCAGCACAGCGCGCGCGACGACGATGTGGTGGGCGCGCTGTTCCTGCTCGACGTGGACCACTTCAAGCATATCAACGACAGCTACGGCCATGCCGCCGGGGACGCCGTGCTCAAGATGATCTCGGAAAATCTGCGCATCGCGCTGCGCGAGACCGACATGATCGTGCGCTGGGGCGGCGAGGAATTCCTGGCCTTTCTGCCGGCGATCCCGCGCGACGGCATCGAGGAAATCGCACGCCGCGTCCTGCACGGTATCTCGGCGCAGCGGGTGCGCTACCAGGAGCACGAGATTGCGGTCAATGTCTCGGTGGGATTCGCGCCATATCCGTTAACGCCGGGAACGGCCCCGCTGGCGTGGGAGCGGGCGGTCAACCTGGTGGACATGGCGCTGTATCTGGCCAAGGCCCATGGCCGCAATCGCGCCTACGGCGTGCGCGGCTTTGCCAATTTCGAACACACGTCGATGGAGGCGATCGAGCAGGACCTGGAGCGCGCGTGGCGCGACGGTTTTGTGGAATTGAGCGTGGTGCTGGGCAGCGCGTCCGAAGCGCCGCCGCCCGTGCGGGACGCCGGCGCGGCGGACAACGTGGTGGCGTTCCAGCGCACCGGTCCCTGACCGGCGCCGCTTGCATCCTTATTTGGCTGCTTCGCGTTCGGCAGCCTTTTGCTGCATCTTCTCGCCTGCCTGTTCCAGCTTGCGGCCCGCTTTTTCGGTGGCCTCGTTGAATTTCTGGCCAGCCTCGCCAGCGGCGCGGTCGAGCTGTTGACTGGTATCTTTGGCCGCTGCGCTCATTTGCTCGCTGGCCTGGCGCGAAGCCTGGTTCAGCTCCTGGCCGGCGCGCTCGCTGGCCTGGTCGATCTTGCGTCCGGCAGTTTCCGCCGGACCGGCGCCGACGGTGTCGTCCTTTTTCTGGCAACCGCCCAGCAGCGCCGCCATGACCAGCACCGCGCCGGCAGCACGCATGGTCGCGGTGGTGGCGCTGGTTGTATTGGTTTTCATGTTCATCTCCTGTATGGTTTGTTGCCAATAGCATACTGCGAGATGCGTGCAGGCAGCGCACGGCTGGCGCCCGTTCAGGTATCGATCTTCTTCGGTGGCGGCGGCGGTGCAAAGACGATGTTCTCCGACTGCGGCGCCGAGGCCAGCGCGTCGGACGATTCGAGCCAGTGCATCAGCTTTTCCATGCGCCGGATCAGGATGCCCTTGCTGTTGATATAACCCACCTGCTCGAAGTTCTCGGGCTTGCTGACCATTTTCGAGACGGTGGGCAGGTTATCGGCCAGGCGGTCGAACGCCTTGCGCGCCTTTTGCTCCCACTTGGCCAGGTTCGGTTCGTTGAAACGGTTGCTCTCGTAATAGATCGTGAGCGTCCGGTCATGGTTGCCAAAACCGACAATGGCCGAACCACGCCGGACGGTGTCGAGCACATCGTCCTTGATGTTCGCGGTAGGCACGAACAAGGCGGCCCGCCCGGTCGCGGTGTCGGGGCGTTCCAGCGGCAAATCCTGTCCCATCAATACGGTCATACGCATCCTGTTGTTTTCGCCAAGGAGTTGCTGGTAGGCTATATTCTGGATTTTATATCGCGCCCATGGGCAATACAAGAAGAAACCCGGAGAAAGCGCGGCGGCGTGGCGCGCATGCGAATGCCCGTGGCTTGCGGTGGCCTATAATGCCCGCTTCTGCTCTCATTTCCTGCCTATCCCGCATGCTGCCTTCCCCTGCCCCGCATTTCGGCGCGCTGCCCGAATCCGCCGTAGACACCGCCGAGCGCAATCTGCGCGACACGCTGACCATCGCCATCGAACATGCGCCGCCGCGCGCGGCGCTGATCGTCCACGACACCCGCACCGATTTGAATTGCGTGTTGACCGAAGCCTACCGCCGGGTGGTGCCTGCTGCGCAGTTCATCGACTTCGACGCCGTGGCGCCGGAACAGGTGCTGGCGGCGTTCGCGCAACTGGCCGCCGGCGACCTGGTGGTGCTGATTCAGTCCACCAGCTTCCGCCTGGAGGCGTTCCGCATCCGCATCGAACTGTTCAAGCGCGGCCTGAAGGTGATCGAGCATGTGCACCTGGCGCGCATGCCGGGCGAACAGGGACTGCACTACATTGCCTCGCTGGCGTACGACCCCGCCTATTACCGCGGCGTGGGCCATGCGCTGCAGGCGCGCATCAACCGCGCCCGCCACGGCATGGTGGACAGCGGCGACGGCGCGCAACTGGTGTTCGGCGCGCCGTTCGAGCCGGCCAAACTCAATATCGGCGACTACACCGGCATGAACAACGTGGGCGGCCAGTTCCCGCTCGGCGAAGTGTTCACCGAAGCGCAGGACCTGGAAACGGTCAACGGCCGCGCGCGCATTTTCGTGTTTGGCGACACCTCGTTCCATGTCAACCAGCCCGCCGTCCCGGTCACCATCATTGTCGAAAAGGGCCGCGTGGTGGGCGCCGAGAACAGCACCACGGAGTTTGACAACATGCTGGCCATCATCCGCGCCCACGAGGGCGAAGTATGGCTGCGCGAGCTGGGCTTCGGCATGAACCGGGCGTTTTCGCGCACCCGCATGGTGAACGACATCGGCACGTACGAGCGGATGTGCGGCATCCACCTGTCGCTGGGCGCCAAGCACGGCGTGTACACCAAGCCGCAATTCAAGCGCAAGGATGCGCGCTACCACGTGGACGTATTTGCTGTCACCGACGGCGTGTATCTCGATGATCAGCGCGTGTATGCGGATGGGGCGTGGGTGGTGGACGCCAGTCCGCCAGGCTAGCTGCCAACCCGCACGGCCAGGGCCGGGGTATGGCAGGCGTATTGCTAGCGGAATGTTTCGGGGTTCTGCAACGCCAGGTCCCATGGCGGCACCGGGTGGTACTCGGCCACCAGGAAATCGATCAACGCCCGCACCTTGGGCGACGGCTGGCGGCTGGCCGGGTACAGCGCGCTCAGATGGTTGAGCGGCAGCTCCCAGTCGGTGAGCACCGGCACCAGCGTGCCATCGAGCAGCGCGCGCCAAGCCAGGAACGTGGTGTTGTACACGATGCCCAATCCCTGCTGCGCCGCCTGCTGCAGCACCTGTCCATTGTTGGCCGTGAATGCGGCCTGCACCCGCACGGTTTCCCGCTCAGTTCCGCGTTCCGATCCCCGGGAAAAATGCCACGCGGTGCCGGCGGTCAGGTGGGAAAAATGCAGGCAGCGGTGCTCGAGTAAATCGTGCGGGGTGCGCGGCGTGCCGTGGCGCGCCAGATAACCGGGACTGGCGCACAGCACCGCGCGGCATGGCGCCAGCGGCCGGATTGCCAGCGCATGAACGTCGGGAATGCCGCCCACCCGGATGGTCAGGTCGAAACCGTGCTCGATCGGGTCGAGCAGCGCGTCGTCCACGTGCAGCGACGGCGCCAGTTGCGGATGCAGCAGATTGAACCGCGCCACGGCGCCGGCCAGCCACTCGCTGCCAAAGCTGGACGGCGCCTGGATGCGCAGCGGGCCGGCCAGTTCGGCGGCAGCGCCGGCGCTGGCCACCGCGCGCGCCGCCTCGCGCGCCTGCGCCACGGCGGCGGTGCACGGCGCCAGGTACGCCTGACCCGCATCGGTAAGGCTCACTTCGCGGGTGGACCGGTGCAGCAGCCGCGCGTTCAATCGTTCTTCCAGTTGCAGTACGTGCTTGCTCACCATGGCGCGCGTGAGTCCCAGCCGCCGGCCCGCTTCGCTGAAGCTGCGCTGGCGCGCCACCTCGATAAAAATCTCCATTGCGCGTAATTGATCCATGAGAGATTGTCGCCATTTTCGCGACAATGTGTCAACCCGTTAAAGATTGTGGCCGCCGCCGCCGCGGCCTACAATCGCCCATTCCCTATTTTTCAGCCTGGAGCCGGATATGTTGACAGACGCGCAAAAACTGCAATACCGACGCGATGGATACCTCGTGGTACCCGATTTTAAAAGCATCGCCGAGATTGCCGTGCTGCGCGCCCGCGCCGCGCAGATTGTCAACGAATTCGATCCGGCCGCGCAGTCGGGCATCTTCAGCACCATCGAGCAGGAAAAGACCACCGACGATTACTTCCTCGGCTCCGACAACACGGTGCGCTGCTTCTTCGAGGAAGAAGCGTTTGGCGCCGACGGCCAATTAAAGCAGGACAAGGCCCTGTCGATCAACAAGATCGGCCACGCCATGCACGACCTCGACCCCGTATTCCGCGCCTTCACGGCCGACGCCCGTCTGAACGCCGTGGCGCGCGACATCGGTCTGGCGGACCCCAAGGTGTGGCAGTCGATGTACATTTTCAAGCAGCCCGGCATCGGCGGCGAAGTGCGCTGGCACCAGGACGCCACCTATTTCGACACCGATCCGGTGAGCGTGACCACGTTCTGGTTCGCGCTGGAAGACGCCACGCTGGACAACGGCTGCATGTGGGCCGAACCGGGCGGCCATCGCGGCCCGATGCGCGAGCGCTTCCTGCGCAATGGCGACCAGGTGCGCATGGAAAAACTGAGCGACCTGGCCTGGCCCGACAACAGCACTGCCGTGCCGCTCGAATGCAAGGCCGGCAGCCTGGTGATGTTCCACGGCCTGCTGCCGCACTACAGCGCACCGAACCGCTCGGCCTTCTCGCGCCATGCGTACACGCTGCACGTGACCGACGGCGCCACTGCGTACTCGCCGCAAAACTGGATCCAGCGCGACGAACGCCTGCCGGTGCGGGGTTTCATCTGATGCAGGTAAAGATCTTCGCCGCCCACTGGGGCAATAACGAACTGCCGGCCGACGTGTTCATCGAACGCGTGCAGGCGGCCGGCTTCGACGGCATCGAACTCTCGCTGCCGCTCGATGCGGCCGCGCGCGACGACTGGACCGGCCGCATCGCCGCCGCCGGCCTGGACCTGATCGTGGGCCAGTGGGAAACCGCGCTGGTGCCCCACTTCGACGCCCACCGCGCGGCCCTGGCGGAACTGCTGCACAACGCCTGCGCCGCGCGCCCGCTGCACATCAATTCGCAGACCGGCAAGGATTATTTTACGTTCGACCAGAACCGCGAGCTGCTGCAACTGGCTGACGCCATCGCGCGCCAGCATGGCGTGGCGATCTACCACGAGACCCACCGCAGCCGCTGGAGCGCCCATCCGGCGCTGGCCCTGCCCTACCTGCGCCAGTTGCCCGACCTGCTGCTCACGGCCGACCTGTCGCACTGGTGCTGCGCCTGCGAATCGCTGCTTGGCGACCAGCCGCACACGCTGGCCGAAACGCTGCCACGGGTGCGCCACATCCACGCCCGCGTAGGCCACGAACAGGGCCCGCAGGTGGCCGACTTCCGCGCGCCGGAAGCGCAGGCCGCACTGGCCGCACACCTGGCGTGGTGGGACGAGGTGGTGCGCCTGCGCCGCGCCGCCGGCGCCGGGTTACTGACCATCACGCCGGAATTTGGCCCGGTGCCGTACACGCCCACGCTGCCCTACACGGGTGCGGCGGTATCGAATGCGTGGGAGTTGAACGTGGCGATGCTGCACCTGCTGCGCCAGCGTTATTCCTGAAGCGGGCGGCGCCTGGCTTCCAGCAGCGCCGCCGTCAGCGCGCTGATGATGGCGCCGGCCACACCGATGGCGCACACCAGCCACCACCCGCTGCCGTCGCCGTAACGCGACCCGGGCCGGCCCTCGAAGCGCAGCAGCCAGCGCCGCTGGCCCACTTCCAGCACCTTTTCCGACACCAGCATGGCGGGCGCAGTATCGCCTGCGCCTGCACCCGCGCCATCGGCAGCCGCGGCCTTGCCGGCGCTGTCGTACAACAGGTTGTCGCCGTTGGTGCGCGGCGCCATCGCGCCGCTGACAAAGCCGCCGTCCTCGATGCGCACGTGCAGGTGTTCGAGCAGTGCACCGTCGATTACTTCGCGCATCAGCGCATTGACGCGGAAGACGATGGCGACAAACCCCACCAGCGCCGCGCCCCGCTGCGCCGCCGTGCCGACCGGCGCGCCGAGCCGGTACACCGGTGCGCGCGTGACGAAACCGGGTTCGCCGCTGACATCCTGCACCAGCAGGATCGGTTCGGTGGCGATGATCTCGCCGGTATCGCGCCCCACTTCCACCGACCGCAAATGCTGCGGCAGCGCCGCCAGGTCGAGACCGAAGGCATTCTCGTTGCCCTTGAGCGGCTCGGTATATTCGATCACGTAGTGGACCGGCGCATGGGTCACGGGATGGACGCGGAAATTCGGATAGCCGGCCGGTTCGAGGCCGGTGTCGGCGCGCACTGCCGTGGCAAAGGCGTCGAGTTCCGCCGCCGGCACCGCGCGCACGAACTGCAATGCCTGGAAGCCCGGATAGCGCCGTTCGAGCCGCAGCTCGGCGATGAAGCGGTGGAAGCGCACCCGGTCGATGCGGTCGTCAAGCGCGTACATGCCTTTCACGCTGAGCAGCATGTCGAAATAGGTTTGCAGCCGCATTTCGGTATCGCGCGCGACCTTTTCGGTGTCGCGCTGGAAGCTGTCCTCGATGTGCGTGCGCTGGTCGGCATACACCAGGTAACAGGCGGCGCCCGTCAGGCACAATCCGGCGACAAGAGCGAGGATGCCACGGGCGCGCATGGGAGGGTCAGGGATACATGGATAACAGCGTGCCGATGCCTTGTTCGGCATCCTGCACATTGTCGGCATAGCGCTCGGCGATGGCGCGGAACTCTTCTTCGGCGGCCAGCATGGCGTCCACCATGTCGGGGTCGAAATGCTCGCCACTCACTTGCCGTATCATTTCCATCGCCGTTTCGTGGGTGAAGGCGGGCTTGTACACGCGCTTCGAGATCAACGCGTCGTACACGTCGGCCACCGCCATCAGCCGCGCCGCCATCGGGATGGCGTCGCCGGCCAGACCGTCGGGATAGCCGGAACCATCGTATTTTTCCTGGTGCGAGTACGTGATTTCGCGCGCGTAGCGCAGGAACGTGTTGGTGTAGCCGAGATGGTTTTCCACGTTGACGATGGCGTCGCGGCCGTACACGGTATGCATTTTCATCACCGAGAATTCGGCGGGCGTCAAAGGCCCCGGCTTGAGCAGGATGGCGTCGGGGATCGACACCTTGCCGATGTCGTGCAGCGGCGCCGCCTTGTACAGCGACTTGATGTTGGCGTCGCTGAGTTCCTCGGCAAAGCGCGGGTTGCCCTGCAACTGGCGCGCCAGCGCCACCACGTAGTGCTGCACCCGGCGCAGGTGGTTGGCAGTTTCGTACTCGCGCGTTTCGGCCAGCGACGCCAGCGCCCAGATCATGGCGTCGAGCATCTGGCTCAGTTCCGCCGTCACTTCTTCCACCACGTGTTCGAGCAGGTTGCGCTGCTGCTTGAGCAGTTCGCGCGAATGGCGCAGCTGCAAATGGGTGTCCACCCGCGCGCGCAGCACTTCGGCCACGAACGGCTTGGGAATGATGTCCACCGCGCCCACGCAGATGGCGCGCGCCTCGTCGGGCTCGGACTGCAGGAAGATCAGCGGAATGTCGGCCGTGTCGGGGCTGGACTTGAGCTGCTGGCACACGCTGTAGCCGTCGATGTCGGGCAGCGCGGCGTCGAGCACCACCAGGTCGGGACGCGGCACGTGTTCCATCACCAGCAGCGCGGCGCGGCCGCTGTTGGCCAGGCGTACCTCGTAGCGGTCCTGGAGCAGGCTGTTCATCTGGATCAGATTATCCGAAGCCTCGTCGACGATCAGCACGATGGCTCTTTTGGCATTCATCTACCGCACTCCCTGAAAATTAGCTCTTGGCAACATATGACCACATCATACCCTGTAGACGGCGACAATTTACAGGCCATCGCTTGCAATTGTATAGCGCACTACCCATAATAAGACGATGAACACCAAAACTCCCCCCGTCCACGCCACAGCGCCAGCGCAGGCGCCGCAGCTCGATCAGCAGCTGTGCTTTGCGCTGTATTCGACGTCGCTGGCGATGAGCAAAATCTACCGCAAGCTGCTGCGCGGCCTGGGCCTCACCTACTCGCAATACCTGGTGATGCTGGTGCTGTGGGAAAAAGACCAGCAAACCGTGTCCGAGGTGGGCGAGCGGCTGTTCCTCGATTCGGCCACCCTCACGCCGCTGCTCAAGCGCATGGAAGCAGCCGAGCTGCTTACCCGCACCCGCGCCGCCTTCGACGAGCGGCAAGTCATCATCAAGCTCACCGCCCACGGCGACGCCCTGCGCGCGGAGGCAGCCAAGCTGCCGCCGTCCATCCTGCAAGCCACGCGCTGCTCGGTGGACCAGGTGGTGGACATGAAGCAGCAACTCGATGCCCTGCGCGCCAGCCTGATGGCCGCCAGCTAATCCAACATGCCCGGACCCCGTCATGAAGCCATTTAATCCGATCTACACGCCGCGCCTCGACGCGGCCGCCGCGCTGCGCGAGCAGGGCTATGCCTTATTGTCGCCGCAGGACGTGGCCGCGCTGGCTGCCGTGCCGCGCGACACGCTCGATGCCCTGGCCCCGAGCTGGAACGAGCTGGTGCCCGACCAGTATCTGAAGGACGGAGGCCGTTACCGGCGCCGGCGCCATTCGTGTTTCATCCAGCAAGGCAGCCGGCTCACGCAAACCGCGCACCGCGCGCACTGGCAGCCGCTTGAATACAACGCCCTGCACGGCGGCATGCACCGGCTGTTCGAGCCGGTGCTGCCGGCCACCGTGGCGCAGCCGGGCTGGAATGCGCTGATCGCCGCGCTGGGCCAGGTATGCAGCGCTGCACGCGGTGACGGCAGCGACGGCAGCGCCACGCCATGGTACGTGGAAGCGCACCAGTTCCGCATCGATACCACCGACGGCATCGGCCGGCCCACGCCGGAAGGCGCGCACCGCGACGGCGTCGATTTCGTCGCCGTGATCTTGGTTGCGCGCGACCAGATCAAGGGCGGCGAAACCCGCGTGTTCGAGGCCGATGGTCCCAACGGCAAGCGGTTTACCATGACCGAACCGTGGACCGTGCTGCTGCTCGACGACGCCAGAGTGATCCACGAATCGACGCCGATCCAGCCGTGGCACGTGTACGGCCACCGCGATACGCTGGTGCTCACCTGGCGCACCGGAGACTTCCAGGGCGAGGAAAAACCCCTGTGACGGGCTAAATCCGCTATAGTCACACCAGAAAATTCAAGCAATCAGGAGGGTGGTCCGTGGACGCCAGCTATGAGATACAGCCCGATGAAGTCGAAATACTGATCGTCGAAGATAGTCCTACCCAGGCCGAACGTCTGCGCCGGCTGATCCAGTCGATGCGCTATCGCGCCCGTGTGGCCGGCAATGGCCGCCTGGCGCTGGAAGCCATCCGCCAGACCAAGCCGCACCTGGTGTTGTCCGATATCGTGATGCCCGAAATGGACGGCTACACGCTGTGCCGCGCCATCAAGTCCGACCCCGAACTGCGCGACATCCCGGTCATCCTGGTGACGTCGCTGATGGACCCCAAGGACATCATCCGCGGCATCGAATGCGGCGCCGACAATTTCATCCGCAAACCGTACGCCGAAGATTACCTGCTCAACCGCATCGGCCACATGCTGATGAACCAGAAGCTGCGCCGCAACCAGAACATGGAAATCGGCATCGCCCTGTACCTGGGCGAGCAAAAGCACTTCATCAACGCCGAGCGCCAGCAAATCCTCGATCTGCTGATCTCCACGTACGAGCAGGCGGTGCAGGTCAACAGCGAGTTGCAGGCGCGCGAGCGGCAGGTCATCGAGCTCAATATGCGACTGGCCAACCACGCCGGCGAGCTGGAAACCATCAACCGCGAAATCGCCCTGAAAAACCTGGAGCTGGCCGAAGCGAGCCGCATGAAGTCGGCCTTTATCGCCAATATGTCGCACGAGCTGCGCACGCCGCTCAACGCCATCATCGGCTTTACCGGCGCGCTCCTGATGAAGCTGCCCGGTCCGCTCACCACGGAACAGGACAAGCAGCTCAACACCATCCGCACCAGCGCGCGCCACCTGCTCTCGCTCATCAACGACATCCTCGACGTGGCCAAGATCGAGGCGGGCAAGGTCACGCTGGAAGTGCAAAAAGTGCAGTGCCAGAGCGTGGTGCGCGACGTGGTCGATACCTTGCGCCCGCTGGCGCTGCAAAAAAACCTCACGCTCGAACTGGACGTGGCCGACACGCCCATCGTGCTGGAAACCGACCAGCGCGCGCTCACGCAAATCCTGCTCAACCTTGGCAACAACGCCATCAAGTTTACCGAATCGGGCTCGGTGCGTGTCTCGCTCACGCAACGCCAGGGCGAAGGCCAGCAGATGGTCGAGTTTTCCGTGGCCGACAGCGGCGCCGGCATCCGCGCAGAAGACCAGGCCAAGTTGTTCCAGGCGTTCTCGCAACTCGATTCCACGTCCACCCGCCATGCCGAAGGCGCTGGCCTGGGCCTGTACCTGTGCCAGAACCTTGCCAACCTGATCGGCGGTTCGCTGTTCTTCAAGAGCGACTTTGGCCAGGGCAGCGTGTTTACCCTGGCAATGCCCAGCCGGGGCAAGTAATTTATTTTTAATCACCGTAGTTTTACGGTATTGCAGCGCAACATAAAAGAGGATATATTGGAACTGTCTCCTCCAACCGTTCGCTGAACATTGGAATTAAGCCCGCCACCTTCGAGGTCGCGGGCATTTTTTTTGCCCGTACAGCTCGCTTGTACGACGGCATGGTGCCTTGCAACACAGTACTTCATCCATAAATTAAACAATCGATTTAGTTATATCAAATGTTTTAGTTATGTGTTGTAATCGGCGCCATGAACGCCAAATCCACCACGCCCTCCACCTCCCCCAGCCCGCCAGCCGACGACGCCCGCAAGCCGCGTTCGGACGGCGAGCAGTCGCGCGAGCGGCTGCTGCACGCGGCCATGCGCCTGTTCGGGCAGCAGGGATTTTCCAAGACCTCCACCCGCGAAATCGCCCAGGCGGCCGGCGCCAACGTGGCGGCCATCAGCTACTACTTCGGCGACAAGGCCGGCCTGTACGAAGCGTGCTTCGGCTTCCTGTGCAACACGCCCGGCGGCAATGTGGCCGCGTTCGAGCAGCCGCACTTCACGCTGCGCGAATCGCTGCAGGGCTACTACCACCAGATGCTGGCGCCACTGCTGCAGCACGACGATGCCGATATGCTGCTGCGGCTGTTTTACCGCGAAATGCTCGAACCCACCGGCCTGTGGCAGCGCGAGATCGAAAACAACATCAAGCCCGAACACGCGGCGCTACTGCGGGTGCTGTGCCGCCATCTGGGCACGCAGGACATCACCGATGACCTGCAACGGCTGGCGCACGCGATCCCGAGCCTGTGCGTGACGCTGCTGATCGCGCGCGACGTCATTGCCGCCGTCTCGCCGCAACTGGTGGAGTCCCCCGCCGCCTTTGCGGTGTGGGCCGAACAGCTGGTCGATTACGCCGAGGCGCTGGTGCTGGTCGAAAAAAACAAACTCCAACAAAGGACAGCATGAACATGACTTTACGGGCGGCCGTGGCGATGGCCATGGCCGCGACGTTGGGCGCAACCCTGAGCGCGTGCGCCGTCAAGACGCCGGCAGCGCAGGTGGACGCGCAAGCGCCCGCGCAGTGGCAGGCGCCCCTGCCCCACAACGGCAGCCGCGCCGATCTCGCCAACTGGTGGCGCAACCAGACCGACCAGCTGCTGGCGGAACTGATCGAATCGGCGCAGGCGGTGAGCCCCACGGTGTCCAGCGCCGCGTCGCGCATTGCCCAGTCACGCGCCGACCGCGTGGCTGCCGGCGCCGCGCTGGCGCCCACGCTGGACGGCACCGGCAGCATCAGCCGCGCCAACCAGCAGTCGGCAATGCCCGGCGGGACCACGGCGCAGACGGCGCTGCAAGCCTCGTGGGAGATCGACCTGTTCGGCGCCAACCGCGCCGCGCGCGATGCCGCCCAGGCCCGCTACGACAGCGCGCAGGCGGGCTGGCACGACGCCCGCGTGTCGGTGGCGGCGGAAACCGCGAACCAGTATTTCAGCCTGCGCGCCTGCACGCAGCTGCTGGACGTGGCCAGGCAGGATGCCGCTTCGCGCGCCGATACCGCGCGCCTGACGGAACTGTCCGCCGGCGCCGGCTTCGAGTCGCCCGCCAACCTGACGCTGGCCCGCGCCAGCGCCGCCGAAGGCAGCAACCGCTACCTGACGCAGCGCGCCACGTGCGACATCAACGTCAAGGCGCTGGTGGCGCTCACCGCCATGCCCGAGCCGCAGCTGCGCCAGCGCCTGGCCGGCAATGACCATGCCGGCGCGAGCACGCTGCACTCCGGCGCGCCGCTGATCGTGCCATCGTCCGGCGTAACCGCGCTGCCGGCGCAAACGCTGGCCCAGCGCCCGGACGTATTTACCGCCGAGCGCGAAGTGGCCGCCGCCAGCGCGGAAGTGGGCGGCGCCGAAGCGCAGCGCTACCCGCGCCTGACCCTGTCCGGCGCGGTGGGCATCGCCAACTTCCGCAGCGGCGGCGAGAACACCAGGACCGACACCTGGACCATCGGTCCGCTGGCCGTGTCGGTGCCGATTTTCGACGCCGGCCGGCGCCGCGCCAACGTCGACGCGGCCAGCGCCCGCTACGACGCCGCCGTGGTCAGCTACCGGTCCACCGTGCGCCAGGCCGTGAGCGAAGTGGAACAGGCGCTGGTCAACCTGGACAGCACCGCACAACGGGCCGGCGCTGCCGCCACCGCGCTGCAAGGCTACCGCGCCAGCTTCAACGCCGTGGAGCAACGCTACCGGAGCGGCATGGCCAGCCTGTTCGAACTCGAAGACGCGCGCCGCACGCGCCTGAACGCGGAACAGACCGAGATCAATCTCGACCGCGAGCGCCGCGCCGCCTGGGTGGCGCTGTACCGCGCCGCTGGTGGCGGCTGGACCGCTCCCGCTCCCGCTCCCGCTCCCGCTCCCGCACTTACATCGGCATCGGCATCCGCCACGCCCGGCGCCAGCACCAATTAATCCTGACCATCATCCCATGAAAATATTGAACTCGAATATCAAGCCTGTCGCACTGGCCCTGCTGGGAGTATTTGCCCTGGTCGGCGCTGGCATGGCGTTCTACGCCCCCGCCACGCAGGCAGCCAATGACAAGCAAGCCGCCGCACCGAAGCCGGCGCTGACCGTCACCGTGGTCAAGCCGACCAACGCCAGCCTGCCGATCCGCCTCACCGCCAACGGCAACGTCGCGGCCTGGCAGGAGGCCAGCGTGAGCAGCGAATCGAACGGCCTGCGCCTCACCGAAGTACGGGTCAATGTCGGCGACGTGGTCAAGGCCGGCGACGTGCTGGCGGTGTTCTCGGCCGATACCGTCAACGCCGACGTGGCGCAGGCCAAAGCGGCGCTATTGGAAGCGCAAGCCAGCGCCGCCGACGCCGTGGCCAATGCCGCGCGCGCCCGCACGTTGCAGGACTCGGGCGCCCTCAGCGCCCAGCAAATCAGCCAGTACAACACCGCCGAGCAAACCGCCAACGCCCGCATCGCGTCCGCCCAGGCGGCGCTGGCTACCCAGCAGCTGCGCCTGAAATACACCAAGGTGGTGGCGCCCGACAGCGGCATCATCTCGGCGCGCACGGCCACGGTGGGCGCCGTGTCGGCACCGGGCACGGAACTGTTCCGCATGATCCGCCAGGGCCGCCTGGAATGGCGCGCCGAAGTGGTGGCGCAGGACCTGCGCAGCATCCGGCCCGGCACCGCCGCGCTGGTGAAAGCGGCCAACGGCAGCGAAGCCACGGGCAAGGTGCGCATGATCGCGCCCACCGTGGACGTGCAGACGCGCTCCGCGCTGGTGTACGTGGACTTGCCGGCAGGCGCCGGCAATGGTGGCAAAAATGGCGACGCGCCGTTCAAGGCCGGCATGTTTGCCAGCGGCCAGTTCGAACTGGGATCGTCCGATGCGCTGACGGTGCCGCAGCAGGCCATCGTGGTGCGCGACGGCTTCAGCTTCGTGTTCCGGGTGGGGGCCGACAACCACGTGACGCAGGTGAAGGTGCAGCCGGGCCGCCGCCTGGGCGACCGCATCGAAGTGGTCGGCGGCCTGCGCGCCGACACGCCGGTGGTGCTGCGCGGCGCCGGCTTCCTCAACGACGGTGACCTGGTGCACGTGGTGGCCGAGCAGACTGCCGCTCCCGCAGCAGCAACGCCGCGCGCGGCCAGGTAAGGATCGCCATGAATTTTTCCGCGTTATCGATCAAGAATCCGATCCCGGCCATCATGCTGTTCGTGCTGCTCACGCTGGCCGGGCTGATGGCCTATAAAGCCAATCCGGTGCAGGATTTTCCGGACATCGAACTGCCCATCGTTACCGTCACCGCCACGCTGGAAGGCACGGCGCCGGCGCAGCTGGAAACCGAAGTCTCGCGCAAGATCGAGGACTCGGTAGCCACCCTGCAAGGCATCAAGAACATCCACACCACGGTGCTCGACGGGGTATCCACCACCACCATCGAATTCATCCTGGAAAAGCCCATCTCGGACGCCGTCAACGACGTGCGCGACGCCGTGGCGCGCGTAAAAGCCGACATGCCGGCCGAGCTGCGCGACCCCACCGTCACCAAGGCCGCCACGGCCGGGCGCGTGGTGCAGACCTTCACCGCCATGGCCGCCAACCGGCCCGGCGAAAAAATGGACCGGCAGGAGCTGAGCTGGTTCGTGGACAACACCGTGGCCAAGCGCCTGCTGGCAGTACCCGGCGTGGGCGCGGTCAAGCGCGTGGGCGGCGTGTTCCGCGAAATCCGGGTGGAGCTGGACGACCAGCGCATGGCGGCGTTGCGCGTGTCCGCGCTCGACGTCTCGCGCCAGCTGCGCCTGGTGCAGCGCGAGGCGCCCGGTGGCCGGGGCGACGTCAGCGGCGCCGAGCAGTCGGTGCGCACGATTGCCACCGTCAAGAGCGCGGCCGAACTGGCCGCCATCGAACTGCCGCTCACCGATGGGCGCCGCGTGCGGCTCGACCAGGTGGCCACCATCACCGACACGGTATCCGAGCCACGGGCAATTGCCATGCAGGACGGCCACGAAGTGGTGGCCTTTGAACTGTTCCGCACCAAGGGCGCCAGCGAGGTGGCCGTGGCGCGCGGTGCGCGCGACGCCATCAAGGAACTCAATGCCGACAATCCGAAAGTGGTGCTGCAGCAGGTGATCGACAACGCCATCCCGGTGGAAGAAGATTTCGAGGGCTCGATGCACCTGCTGTACGAAGGCGCGCTGCTGGCGGTATTGGTGGTGTGGTGGTTCCTGCGCGACTGGCGCGCCACGCTGGTGGCTGCTGCCGCACTGCCGCTGTCGGTGATGCCGGCGTTCCTCGGCATCTGGCTGTTCGGCTACACGCTCAACATCGTCACGCTGCTGTCGCTGGCGCTGGTTGTCGGCGTGCTGGTGGACGACGCCATCGTGGAAATCGAAAACATCGAGCGCCACCTGCGCATGGGTAAAACCCCGATGCAGGCGGCACTGGAAGCGGCCGACGAAATCGGCATGGCGGTGATTGCCACCACGTTCGCGCTGGTGGCCGTGTTCCTGCCCACCGCGTTCATGAGCGGCGTGCCGGGGCTGTTCTTCAAGCAGTTCGGCTGGACCGCCGTGATCGCGGTGCTGGCGTCGCTCGTGGTGGCGCGGCTGCTCACGCCGATGATGGCCGCGTACCTGCTGAAACCCGCCGTGCACAAGGAAGAACAGGACGGCTGGCTGATGACGCGCTATATGCGCACCATGCGCTGGTGCCTGCAGCACCGGCTCATCACGGCGATGGCGTCGCTGGTGTTCTTTGCCGCGTCGATCGGGCTGGTGTTCCTGCTGCCCACCGGCTTCGTGCCGGCGGCCGACCGCTCGCAAACCCAGATCAACCTGGAGCTGCCACCCGGCTCCACGCTGGCGGAAACCCGCGTGGTGGCCGAGCGTGCGCGCGTGGCCGCCATGTCGGTGCCCGGCATCAAGGCGGTGTTCAGCTCCATCGGCGGCGGCTCCAGCGGCGATGCGTTTGCGCCCGGCGCGGCAGCCGAAGCGCGCAGCGCCGTGCTCACGCTGTCCACCGTGCACCGCACCGACCGCAAGGAATCGATGGCCGATCTCGAGTCGAGCATCCGCGACAAGTTGAATGCAATTCCCGGCGCCCGCTTCAAGGTGGGGCCGCCCGACAGCGGCGTCAAGATGCAGCTGGTGCTGCGCAGCGACGACCCGGTGGCGTTGCGGGAAACCGCGCAAAAGGTCGAGCGTGAAATGCGCACGCTGCAAGGCGTGGGCAATGTGCGCTCCACGGCGTCGCTGGTGCGGCCCGAGATCATCGTCACGCCGGACTTCGCCAAGGCGGCGGACCTGGGCGTGACCGCCAATGCCATCGGCCAGACCGTGCGCGTGGCCACCGCCGGCGACTACGATACGGATCTGACCAAGATGAACCTGCCCGAGCGCCAGGTGCCGATCCGCGTCAAGCTGCCCGATGCCGTGCGCGCCGACCTCGATGCCATCGGCCGCCTGACGGTGCCCGGCAAAAACGGCCCGGTACTGCTGGCCAACGTGGCCACCATCACCATGGAAAGCGGCCCGGCGCAGATCAACCGCCTGAACCGCACCCGCAACGTCACGTTCGAGGTGGAACTGGGCAGGCGCACGCTCGGTGAAGTGGACAAGGAGGCGCGCGCCCTCCCCACCATGCAGAACCTGCCCAAGTCGGTCAAGATCGCGGAACTGGGCGACGCCCAGGAAATGGCCGCGCTGTTCAACAGCTTTGGCCTGGCCATGCTGATCGGCGTGTTGTGCATCTACTGCGTGCTGGTGCTGCTGTTCAAGGACTTCATGCAGCCGATGACCATTCTCGCCGCCCTGCCGCTGTCGATCGGCGGCGCGTTTGTTGCGCTGCTGATTACGGGCCGGGCGCTGTCGATGCCGTCGATGATCGGCCTGATCATGCTGATGGGGATCGTCACCAAGAACTCGATCCTGCTGGTGGACTACGCGATCCTGGCGCGCCAGGACGGCATGAACCGTTTCGACGCACTGGTGGACGCCTGCCACAAGCGCAGCCGCCCGATCCTGATGACCACCATCGCCATGGGCGCCGGCATGATGCCGCTGGCGCTGGGCTGGGGCGCCGACCCGAGCTTCCGTTCGCCGATGGCGATCACCGTGATCGGCGGACTGATTACGTCCACCTTATTGAGCCTGCTGGTGGTGCCGGCCGTGTTTACGTACGTGGACGATTTCGAGCACTGGTTGCAGCATATGATGCGAAAATTACGGCGCGCGCCCGCGCCGAAACACTCAGTCATCTAAGGAGACGATCATGGAATACGCTATCAAGGATTTACCGGCCGTGCGCCTGGCCGGCCTGCGCTACAAGGGACCGTTCGGTCCCGCCATCGGCGAGTTCTGGCGCGAAGTATTCACGCCATGGCAAAAGGCTTACAACCTGGTGAACCGCGCCACGTACGGCATTGCGCTCGACAACCCGGACACCACGCCACCGAGCGAAACCCGCTACGACGCGTGCGTGGAAGTAGCCGCCGACTACCCGGTGGCCGCCCCCGCCATCGAATCGACGCTACCGGCCGGCCGCTACGCGGTGGCCAGCTTCCACGGCACCGCGCAGCAGATGCCGGCAGCATGGGGAGAACTGATGGGCAAGCTGCATGGCGCCGGGCTGGTGGCCGAAGGCGCCTGCTTCGAACGCTACGCTGCCGACGGCGTGCCCGATCCGGTAACGGGCGAGTTCCACGCCGAGTTGTGCGTGCCGGTGAAATAAAACACCAATATCAGTTAACCACCAATAGCAGCTGCTCCGTCATTCCCGCGCAGGCGGGAATCCAATTGCGCTGGTCCGCCCAAAAATCAGATTCCGGCCTGCGCCGCAATAACGGAGCGAGCCGAGCGGCAGCAGTAAACTTTACGGCTGCTGTCCGCCAGCGCTCCACCCGCCCCCCAGCGCCCGGTACAAATCCACCGATGCCGTCAAAATCCGCGTGCGCAGCTGCAAGCTGCCCACGTCGGCGCTGTACAGTGTGCGCTGCGCGTCGAGCTCTTCGAGGTACGACGCATAGCCGTTGCGGTAGCGGTTATGGGCGATGCGCAGGGTTTCGGCCGCCGTGGCGCGCCGCGCGTCGTTTTGCACGGCCTGCTCCTGCAACCGCGCAATGGCGCCCAGGCCGTTGTCGGTTTCGGCAAACGCGCTACGCACCGCGCTTTCGTACGCGACAATCACCTGGTCGCGCTGCGCCGCCACCGAATCGGTCTGGCTCTGCACACGGCCGCCGTCAAACAGCGGCGCTGCCAGCGCTCCCGTCAGATGCCATAGCCGGGTGGGGGCATTCAAAAAGTCATGCATCTTCAAACTCTGGATGCCGCCCACGGCGGTGAGCTTGAACGACGGCAGCAGCTGGTCGCGCGTGGCCTGCAAATTGGCGTTCACCGCCACCAGGTTGTATTCCGCGCGGGCGATATCGGGCCGGCGCCGCAGCAGCTCGGACGGCAGCCCTTCCGGCACGGCGGGCGACGTCAACGCCGTCAGTTCCACGCCGCGCGCCACCGGCCCCGGATTGCCGCCGGCCAGGATCGATAAGGCGTTTTCCTGTTCAAAAATCTGGCGTTTCAGTTGCGGTACCGTCTCCGCCGTGGTCTGGTACTCGGCCTGCGCCTGCAGCCATTCCAGCCGCGAGCTGTAGCCCACGTCGAACTGGCGCTTGGCCAGGTCGCGCGACTGCTCGCGCAGCGTAAGTGTGGCTTCCGTCAGCGCCAGCTGCGCATCGAGTCCGCGCAGATTCAGGTAGCCGGTGGCCACGGTTGCGGCAATCGACAAGGCGACGGCATCGGCATTGGCCTGCTCCGACTGATACGTGGCGGTGGCGGCGTCGGTGGCGGCGGCAAGACGGCCCCACAGGTCCACCTCGTAACTGGCCTGGACTTCCGCTTGATAGATATTGGTCACGTACGGCACGCCGGCGCTGGACAACTGGCGCGCGCGGGTGGGCGCCGTGTCGGCCGAGACCACCGGTTGCTGCCCGGCCGCCGCCACGCCCACCAGCGCCCGGTACTGTGCCACGCGGGCGCGCGCCACGCGCAGGTCGCCGTTGTGGGCCAGCGCCTGTTCCACCAGGGCGCTCAACACCGGATCGCCAAACGCCTGCCACCACTGCCGCTCCACCGGTCCGGCGTGCTGTCCCGGGCCGGCCGTGGCGGTGCGCCACGCGGCCGGCGTGTGCAGCGTGGACGCCGGCGGCGGCGCCACGGTGGCGGCGCAGCCGGCCAGCGTCAGCGCTGCGGCCAGCACCGTCAACCGCAACCCCGCGCGCCTCATGGCCGCGCTCCCTCGTCGGCGTCGTTGAGCACGGCCGACGTGTCGATGCTGACGATGACCGACATGCCCGGCGCCAGCCGCTGGGCGCGGGCCTGGCCGGCGTCGATGCGGATCCGTACCGGGATGCGCTGGGCGATCTTGACGTAATTGCCGGTGGCGTTATCGGCCGGCAGTACCGAGAATTCCGAGCCGGTGGCCGGCGAAATGCGCTCCACCTGACCGGTGAGCTGCGCGCCATCGAGCGCATCGACCTTGAACGTGGCGCTCTGCCCCACGCGCACATTGTTCATCTGCGTTTCCTTGAGGTTGGCGATGATCCACAGCTGGCGCGGCACCAGTCCCATCAACTGCGCACCGGTATTCACGTACGCGCCCTTGCGCACGGTGACCTGACCGAGCTGGCCGTCTTCCGGCGCCACGATGCGGGTATTGTCGAGGTCCACTTTGGCCGCCTTGAGGGCGGCAGCAGCATTGGCCACGGCCGCTTGCAGCGACTGCTTGTTGACCGTGACCGAGCGCACCTGCTGCTTGGCGATATCGAGGTTGGCGCGCGCCTGCGCCACGGCAGCTGCCGTTTGCGCCTGCGCCGCGCGCGACGAATCCTGCTCGCGCAGCGACAGCGAGCCGTCTTCCGCCAGCGAGTCGACGCGTTTCAGATCCGCCTGCGACCGCAGCGCCTGGGCCTGGGCGTTGGCCAGCACGGCCTGGTTCAGGACTACGCCCGCTTCGGCGGTGCGGTGCGACTGCTCCCAGTTAGCCAGCGCTGCCTGTTGCGCGGCCAGCTGCGCCTCGGCCTGGTCGTAGCGCTGCTGGTACACGCGGTTGTCGATGGTGGCCAGCAGTTCATCCTTTTTGACGAACTGGAAATCCTGCACGTGCACCTCGGTGACGTAGCCGGCGATCTGCGTGCCGATCAGGGTGACCTGTCCGCGCACCAGCGCATTTTCGGTGGAGACGATGGGCGTGGTAAACGGCGGCAGGCGCCACGCGTACAGCACCACCAGCACGCCCACCAGCGCCACCAGCGCAAAGCCCAGCGTGGAGATGATCTGCATGCGGCGGTCCTGCACCGGTTCCTGGCGGGCGCTGGCCACGGCGGCGGTGGCCGCAGCGGCGGCGACTTCGGCCACGTGTTTGTCGGAAGGCGTAGGGTTATCGGGAGTATTGTCGGCCATGGGATTGATATGAGGTTCAGCGGGATTCGGAATTGGTCAGTTTGACGGTGGCCATGCGGGTTTGCGCGTTCAGCGCGGGCCGGGGCTGGCACACCACGCAGACGTTCCACAGGTAGCGGCCCAGCATCCACGCCAGCGTGAGCAGCGCGATCACGGTCACCATCAGGAACACGTCGTTATAGGCGAGAATATTGGCTTCGCGCGTGGCCGCCGCGCCGAGCGACGCCACGCCCTGCGCGTTGCGCAGCGTGGGGTCGCCCACCACGCCGCCCAGCGCCGCGCCGCTGCCCTGGATGCGCGCGGCCACCAGCGGATCGAGCAGCGTCAGATGTTCGGTCAGGATGGCGGAATGGTATTTTTCGCGCACCACCTGGAACGTGCCCACGATGGCGCTGCCCAGCAGGCTGCCCAGGGTTTGCGTGATCGAGAACATCACGGAAAAACTCACCAGGTTGAGCGGCGTGGCCACCACCGCGCCAAAACCGGAAACGAACGTGGGGCCGATGAAGAAGGCACCGCCAAAGCCCAGCAAAAACTGGCTGATGTACATATTGGCCGGCCGCGTGAGGTTGGTGGCGTGCGAATCCATGTACGCGCCAATCGCCATCACCACCAGCGAAAACATCAGCTGCGCCGGGATGCGCGCAGGCGAGATGGTGGCCGCACTCACAAACATGCCCAGCACGGCGCCGGCCATCACCACCCACCACAACACCTGCATCTGGTCGTTGTTGAGGCCCAGCGCCTGCAGGAAGCCCACGGTGCCATTGGCCTCCGACTGGACGATGCGGATCAGCAGCACCGACAACGCCAGGCGCGTCATGTCACCGGTGGTGAGCCAGCGCGTGTTGATCAGGGGCCGCGCGCGGTTATGCTCGATCAGCAGCGCGGCGGAGATCAGCACGATGGCGCCCACCAGGCACAGTCCCAGCCAGCGCGACTCGAACCACCACACGGTGCGGCCCAGCGCCAGCACGGCCGACAGCAGCGCCACACCGGGCGCAAACAGGCCGAACGTGACGAAGTCCATTTTTTCAAATGCCTTGATACGGTCGCCGGGCGGCAGCTTCAGGTACACCACGCAGCCGAGCGACAGCAGCGCCAGTCCCAGTTCGAAAAAATACAGGCCGCGCCATTCGCCGAATTCCATCAGCTCGGACGAGAACAGGCGCGCCATGGGCGTGGCCAGTTGCGAGAAGCCGATGCCGAGCACCACGCCTTTTACCCGGTACTTGGCCGGAAAGGCCTGCAGCACGTAGTACAGGCCCAGGGTGGTCAGTGCCGCGCCGGTCATGCCGTGCGCCGCGCGTACCGCGATGGCGGAGGCCAGGCCATGCACGAACAAGTGGGCCACGGTGGCCAGCGCATACAGCATCAGGAACAACTCGGAGAACAGGCGCAGGCCGTACTGCTGGCGGAATTTCACCAGCAGCAGGTTCATCGAGACGTTGGTCATGACATAGGCGGCCGGCAGCCACTGGATTTCGGCCGAGAACACGCCCAGCGATCCTTGCAGGTACGGCAGGTTGACGATGACCAGCGCATTCCCGAGGCCACCGGTGATGGCGACAATGAAGCCGATGACAAAAAACGCCACGCGGCGCGGGAAGGAATGGTGCGGATTGGAAGGCGACCCCGGTAACGTGGGGCGCTCGTGCGGCTGCCAGACCTGAGGGGCGTAAACGTCCATCGATGCCAGTTCTTTTATTAGTGTGACGAATATGCGGAACTTCAACTGCCAGTGTGAAGCATATTACTATGATGAGCGCCAGCGCGCACTTTGAGGACTGTCCAGAAGTGATAGCCACAACAAAAAAGGCGGCGCCGTATCGCTACGGCGCCGCCTCGGGAGTCGCTTACTTACAGCATCGAACCTTCTGCCTCGCGCTGGAAGTTACGGTGCGACGCCAGCGCCGCCTTGAACTCGGCCAGTGCCGGCGTTACGCTGCCCGCATCGGCCACCCAGATCGACGGATCGGCCTGGCCGCTTGGCAGGTTGGCTGGCACGCCGAGCTTTTTCAGCACGTCGGCACCGGCGCCAATGGCCAGAATGGGCTTGCAGTGGTTGTACTGCTGGCGCACGAAGTCGAGCGCGATGGCCTCGGCCTGCAACGCCTTGGCGCTGGCTGCGCCATCGGCCACGATGATGGCGTCGTACAGCACCGCCGGTCCGGCCTCGAACGAGATTTCCACGTCGAGCGTGCCACCGTCAGCCGCCTTCAACTGGCCCAGGTGCGGACCCACCACGCGCGGTACTGCGCCGGCAGCCAGCAGGTCGGCATACACCGCCTTGACGCTGGCGGCTTCCACGCCGTGCGACGCGATGATCGCTACCTTGCGGCCCTTGACGCCCAACGCACCAGGACGCGCCAGCAACGACAGCGCTGGCGACGGCTCGTAGTGCGGCGGCGGCGCATCGGTGGCCAGCGGCATCGGTGCCGGCACGTCGAGACCCAGGCCGGCGGCAACGCCTTCGGCCAGGATAGGATCGACATTGGCCAGCATCGACAGCAGGCGCACGCGGATCGCCGGCACCTGCACCCGGCTCAATTCGAAGCGGTAGGCGTTGACGATATGGGTTTGCTCGGACGGCGTCTGGCTGATCCAGAACAGGCGCGCCTGCGAATAGTGGTCGGCAAACAGTTCGGGCTTGCCGCGCACTTTATCTTCAGGCTTTTGCAGCTTCTGGTCGATGCTGGAAAACGCCGTGGTAAAGCCGGCCATGCCAGCCTGGAACGGACAGCCGCCCGCCAGCGAGTTCGGTTCGTACGCCACCCGGCCACGCGGAATCGACTGGCGATGCATGCCGTCGCGCTGGTTGTTGTGCACCGGTGCCACGGAAGAATTGATCGGAATCTCGTGGAAGTTCGGTCCACCGAGGCGGCTGATCTGCGTATCCACGTACGAGTGGATGCGCCCTTGCAGCAGCGGATCGTTGGTGAAGTCGATGCCCGGCACCACGTGGGCGGTGCAGAATGCCACCTGCTCGGTCTCGGCAAAGAAGTTGTCGGGATTGCGGTTCAGGACCATCTTGCCGATCGCTTGTACCGGCACCAGTTCCTCGGGAACGATCTTGGTGGAGTCGAGCACGTCGAACGGGAATTGTTCGGCCTGTTCTTCGGTGAACACCTGCACACCGAGTTCCCATTCCGGGTAGTTGCCCGCTTCAATCGCTTCCCACAGGTCGCGGCGGTGGAAGTCGGCGTCGGCGCCGCAGATCTTCACTGCTTCGTCCCACACCAGCGAGTGGGTGCCACCCACCGGGTTCCAGTGGAATTTGCAGAACACCGATGCGCCCTGGGCATTCACCAGGCGGAACGTGTGCACGCCAAAGCCCTGCATGGTGCGGTAGCTGCGCGGAATTGCGCGATCCGATAAATGCCACATCAGCATGTGGGTCGATTCCGGCATCAGCGTAACGAAATCCCAGAACGTGTCGTGGGCGCTGGCTGCCTGCGGAATGCCGTTGTTCGGTTCTGGCTTGACCGCGTGGATCAGGTCCGGGAACTTCATCGCATCCTGGATGAAGAAGACCGGCATATTGTTACCTACCAGGTCCCAGTTGCCTTCATCGGTATAGAACTTGACGGCAAAGCCGCGCACATCGCGCACGGTATCGGCCGAACCGCGCTCGCCGGCCACGGTGGAAAAGCGCACGAACACCGGGGTGCGTTTGCCTTTATCGGCAAACGGTGCGGCGCGCGTCAGGTCGGAGAAATTGTCGTAGCTTTCGAAGTAGCCGTGGGCGGCCGAACCGCGCGCATGCACCACGCGTTCGGGAATGCGCTCATGGTCGAAATGCGTGATTTTCTCGCGCAGGATGAAGTCTTCCATCGCGGTAGGGCCGCGCAGACCGATCTTGAGCGAATTCTGGTTGTCGGCAACCGGCACGCCCTGGTTGGTGGTGAGGCGCTGGCCGGATGAATCCACGCGCACGCGGTCGAGTGGATCGTTGCCCGGATTGACGCCTTGCGGCGGCACGCCATCGCCCACCTTGGCCGATGCATTGGTTTCGGTGGTGGTGCTGGCGCCGCCGAACAGGTGCTTCATCGGACAGGTAGCGCCGGCCTGCGGAGTACGCGCTGCGTCGCCGTGTTCACCGGCCTTGTTCGGGTTGAACGGCATGGCCGCTGCCGCGTCTTGCGCGCCGGCCACCTTGTCGAGCAGTGCTGCTTCTTGCGGCACGCCGCCAAGACTTGCCGGCGGCGGCGAGGCTGCTGGCGCTGATACGGTACTTAAAACAGAGCCGGCTCCCATTACGGAAGCCGGCGTTTTTTTAACATTGCTCATTGGGTATCCCTCGAAGAACGGCACCCGCGCGGGCTGCCGGCGCACCGGCAGCAGGACCGGCGGGACCGGTGAAAACCTGACTTCTTTGGTAGTGATTACTTACGTGCGCCCAGCAGCTTGGAGATGCCGTAACCGGCAGCAGCGGCGATCAGTACCGACAGCGCCGGGTGCGAACGCACCTGGGTGCGGCCCGATTCGGCCCAAACCTTGGCGTTGGCGCTCAGTTGCTTGGAACCGGCCGACAGGCGTTCCACGGTGCCATCCCATTTGCTGTTGACGCTGTTGACGGTGTCAGCCACCTTGTCGATGCCGTCGTGGGCGCTTTGCGCCAGGCGATCGGTGGTTGGCGGCACTTTGTCTGCCACACGGTCGATGGTGGCGTGGGCGTCGGCACGCAAGTCTTTATTGATTTTGGTAACACCGTCACGGGCGTTTTCGATCTTGTCGGCAACGCTATCGATTTTGTTGTCAATCTTGTTTTGTGTATTGTTTTCCATGATCGTTCCTTTTTCGTTAGTTTGCGAAACTGCAAGATCAACGATAGGCGCATTTGTGACATGCGACCGTGCGCAATCTAACCATCGGGCGATCCGCACACTTAAGCGATCCTTATGTGAACTGGCACACTGACCAGCAGGCCGGACCGGAGGATGCTATGCTTTCCAGATACTGTTTTCGAGGAGTGCGTCATGTTTCCCATTTCGTCCACCCAGTCCACGCCGGTGAATTTCCCCGTGGTCAATCCCGCGACGCAAACCTCGGCAGTCAACTCGGTCAATTCGTCTACCCAGGCGGTGGGCTCGGCGACCGATGCGCCGCTGGCGTCGGTCAGCATCGATTTGTCGCCGGTGGCCAGCTTCCTGATGACGGTATCGCGCTCGCAGCAACAAATTGCCCAGCTGCAAGCGGGCGGCGCCCAGGCGGCGCAGGATGCAGCGCTGCGCGCCACCCTGCTCAACGACGCCACCCAGGAGGTGGTGAATGCATTCAACCAGTTGCCCGGCGTCGATTTCAACCAGGCGCAGCCGCAAGGATCGACCTTGCTGAACAACCTGGTAACCAATCTCAACCAGCAAATCCAGGGCCAGCAATCGGGCACGCAAAGCTTGGCCCAGCTGGGCGTCACCCTGCAGCCGGCGCTGCTGTCCGATCCCACTGGCGGCTTGTCGCTCGACAACGAAATCCTGCGCGCCGCGTTCAACAGCAATGAACAGAACACCACCAATACCTTGCAGGACACGCTCACCAATTTCCGTAACCTGGCCACCGAGTATGCGGAGCAGCTCAGCGCCACCGGCACCACGTCGTTCAACCAGTTATTGCCCGACCAGGCAGCGCTGACGCCGGCCGATCAGGCGCTCAACGCCCGCCTCGACTTTGCCCGGTCCCAGCTCGACCAGTTGTCGCAGAACCCGCTGAACGAGACGGCCGCCGATCGCCTGGCCGCCCAACGGGCGGCGCTCGAGCAACCGCTCACGCCCACGGCCACGGCGCCGCAGTCGCCGATCCTCAATCCCTTGCTGGCATCCACCTCGGAAGCGGTCGCGGCGCAAAACGCGCTGGCGCAGCAGGCGACACTGGACGCCAATGCGCAGGTCAATGCGCAGAACAATCTCACGCTGGCGCAGCAGCAAGCACAGCAAGACGTGCAGGCCACGACGGCTGCGCAGCTGCAACAGCAGAATACCGACACCATCAACCAGGCCCAGCAGCAACAAGCGGTGCAGGCGCAAAATGCTACCCAGGCCCAGCAGGCAGCCCAGGCGGCCAACGCGTTGCAAGCCCAGCAAACCGACCAGGCGCAGCAGGCATTGCAGGCCCAGCAAACCGTGCAGGCAGCGAATGCCACCCAACAGCAGCAGGCCCAGCAAGCGCTGGACAACGCCCGGCAGCAAGCCGCCCAAACCGCCAACCTGACGCCGGCGCAGCAGGCAGCGCAAGCGCAACAAACCCAACAAACGCAGCAAACCCAGCAAGCCAACGCCGCGCTGCAAGCACAGCAAACCACGCAGGCCCAGCAGGCAGCACAGCAGGCCGCACAAGCGCAGCAAACCCAACAGGCACAGCAGGCAGCCCAGGCCCAGCAGGCGCAGCAAGTCAACGCCGCCGCGCAAACCCAGCAAGCGGCCCAGGCCCAGCAAGACCTGCTGTCCGACAATGCCCTGCAAGCGCAGCAAACCAACCAGGCCCAACAGACGGTGGCGCAGCAGGTGGCGCAAGCGCAGCAGCAAGCCACCACCGCGCAGCTGGCGCAGGCACGGCAAAATGCCCAGACCGTGAATGCCGCCCAGGTGCAGCAAGACCTGCAATCGGCCAACCTGCTGCAATCGCAAATCGCTGCCACAGAGCAAGCCCAGCAAGCCACCGAGCAGGCCACCGAGGCCCGCCAAGCGCAGCAAGCCCAACAGACGCAACAGACACAGCAAGCCCAGCAAACCCAGCAGGCCACCGACGCCAATGCGGAAACGGATGCCAACCAGGCCGCCTCCGACGCCGCCCGCACCACCGCCCAGGCCCAGGCTGCCCGCCAGCAAACCACCGCCGGCCTGAACGCGGCCACCGCCGCCAGTGCCCAGGCTGCAGCCCAGGCGCAAGCGGCGCAAAGTGCGGCCGCCACGGCAGCGGCCAACAATCCGGCCAACGCCAGCCCCGAGCAACAGGCGCAGGCCGCCCAGATTGCCGCATCGAGCCTGGCTGCCGCCACATCGGCCGCGTCCAGCGCGCTGGCACAGGCTCAGGCGGCGCAAAGCGCGGCCGATGGCTTGTCGGCGCAAAGCGCCGATGCAGCCGCCGCTGCCGCCACCGCGCGCGCTGCACTGGCCGAAGCCGGTTCCTCGCAGGCGGCCGCCAGTGCCGCCGCCGTGGCGGCGCAGCAAACCAGTGCGGCCGATACGGCAGCCGCCAATGCCGCCGCCGCCAACGCCGCTGCGGCCGACGCGGCGCAGCAGGCGCGTGCCGCCCAGTCAGCAGCAGCGCAAGCTGCCGCCGTGCAAGCCAATCCGTTGCAGGGCAACCCGGCGCTGGCTGCCGCGATTGCCGCCTACAACATCAACGACCCTGCCCTGGGCAATGCCACGGCCCGCGCTGCCCAGACCAACAACCCAGCGGTCGCCCGGGTGGGCGCGGTGACGGCCACCAATGGCACCCGCGGCGTGGGTGCCTGAACCTGAGGCCGCGCCCCTGCCGCACGGGGGCGCGATCCAAATTAAATTCGGGCCGGCTGCCGGCCGGCCCGCTCCCATTGGAAAAAGCCTGTCGAACACGGCGCAACTCGCACGATAATATGCCTGGTAATTAGCGATAATCTGCCATCGCTTTTCATCACATCGACATTCGGGAGTTCGCATGAGTTTCAAGCACCACGCCAGGTACGCCGCCACCATTGCCCTGCTGGCCATCGCCATCCAGGCCCACGCGCAGACAGTCGTGAAGATCGGCCATAGCGGACCGCTGTCCGGCGCCCAGGCGTTCTCGGGCAAGGACAATGAAAACGGCGCCCGCCTGGCGGTGGAAGAACTCAATGCCAAGCCACTTACCGTGGCCGGCAAAAAACTCACCTTCGAACTGCTGTCCGAGGACGACCAGGGCGACCCCAAGGCTGGCGTGGCTGCCGCCCAGAAGCTGATCGACAATGGCGTGCGCTTCATCGTCGGCCCCTATAACTCCGGTGTAACGATCCCCGCCTCGCGCGCGTACAACGACGCCGGCGCGCTGGTGGCCACGGTGGCCACCAATCCCAAGATTACCCAGCAAGGTTACCAAGGACTGTTCCGCGTCAACGCCAGCGACACCCAGCTCGGCTCCAAGATGGCCTTGTATGCCGCCAATGTCATGAAGCTGAAAACCGTGGCCGTGATCGACGACCGCACGGCCTTCGGCCAGGGCGTGGCGGAAGAATTCAAGAAACAGGCGCGCGCCTCGGGCATGACCGTGGCCGGCCACGAGTTCACCAACGACCGCGCCTTCGACTTCAATGCCATCCTCACCAAGCTGAAAAACAAGAAGGTCGAAGCGATTTTCTTTGGCGGCTATGCACCGCAGGGCGCGCCGATGGCACGCCAGATGAAGCAGCTGGGCATCAATGCCAAACTGCTGGGCGGCGACACCATCTGCACCGCCGAAATGGGCAAGCTGGGCGGCGAAGCGGTGGGCGACAACGTGCTGTGCTCGCAGGGCGGCGCCATCCTCGACAAGGCCAGCGCCGGCCCCGCCTTCAAGGCCCGCTTCCAGGCGCGTTTCAAGAAAGACCCGGACGTGTACGCGGCGGCCTACTACGACGCCACCATGCTGTACGCACAGGCCATGCAAAAGACTGCCTCGACCGACCCGCAAAAAGTGGCCGCCGCGATTCGCGCCGGCGCCTACCAGGGCGTGGCCGGCAACTACGCGTTCGATGCGCGTGGCGACATGAAACAATCACCGGTCACCATCTACACCTTCAAGGCTGGCCAGCCGGTGCCGCTCGGCAGTTATTAATTTACAGAGTGCGGGCCCGGTTCAACGTAATCAGGCTGTCGAAAGCGTCGCACGCGCCCTGGCAGGCGTCGGCCACCTGGTCGGCGTCCACCACGTGGGCGCGCAGCGCGGCCAGGAATTGCTGCCAGCGCGGCCCGGGCGAGCCGGCGCCGCGCAAATACGCCAGCGGATGCGGCGCCAATGCCGGCGCCAGCCTTTTATACAGCACGGCGCCACCCAGCTGCGATCCTTCCACCACGTAACACACGCCCCAGCGATAGGCGGCGCTGGCGTGCGCCGGCCACGGCGCGTCCGGCGCAGCCACGGCAGTTGCGGGCGCCAGTTCCGGCCCAAACAACTGGGGCGCCAGGTCGGCGCGGATGGCGCCCAGGTAATCGGGCAGGCGCGGGCCGTCAGCAAAACTGTCGAGCCAGGCCGGCACCGGCGCCAGCCACTGTTCCAGCAAATTCAAATGGTCGCGGTAGGCAGCCAGGTCCACCTGCGCGGCCGCCAGCGGTGTGTGGGCGTCGAGGTCGGCGTGGCGTGCAGCGGTGGCGGCGCGCAGCGCGGCCAGCACGTCTTGTTGCTTGGTTTCTAGCAAGATATTCCCTTTCTGTCGATGCAACGATTCTACACAGGGTTGCCACCCTGTGCGCACCGTACGAATTCCCGCGCGGGTACGCCATAGGCTGGGGTAAAATCTATCAACAATGTCTACGGTTTACCATGAGCGACAATCTTTCCAACAACTGTTCCGTGCTGCTCATCGATGACGAGAGTATCGCCCAGGACCTGATCGGCGATCATCTGGGCCGCCAACCGGGCATCCGCCTGCGCTACGACCAGCAGTCCGAGCGCGCGGTCGAGCTATGCCGCGAAACCGCTGCCGACGTGGTGCTGGTGGACTTGCGCATGCCGGGCGCCGACGGCTTCGACGTCATCCGCGCGCTGCGCGCCGATCCCGACCATGCCCATGTGCCCATCATCCTGCTGTCGTCGGAAGACGATGCCGAGACCAAGGCGCGCGCGTTCGCGCTGGGCGCCAACGATTACCTGGTCAAGTGGCCCGAGGCCCGCGAACTCGAAGCGCGCATCCGCTACCATTGTGCCGCCTACCAGGCGCGCCGCCAGCGCGATGCCGCGTTCATCGAATTGCATCAGCGCGAGGAAGAACTGCGCGCCAGCCACGCCGCCCTGCACCAGGCGCAAAAAATGGAAGCGATCGGCCAGCTCACCGGCGGCGTGGCCCACGACTTTAACAATGTGCTGCAAATCATCAGCGGCAACCTGCATCTGCTGAAAATGCTGGGCCATGTGGCGCCGCAAGGCATGCTGCGCGTCGAAAACGCCTTGAACGGGGTCGAGCGCGGCGCGCGCCTGGCCGCGCACCTGCTGGCGTTTGCCCGCCGCCAGCCATTGCAAAGCGCGGTCATCGACCTCACCCCCATGCTCACCGACATGGACGACATGCTGGGCCACGTGCTCGGCCCACGCGCGCGCGTGATCACCGACGTTGGCCCGCATCTGTGGAATATCGACGTGGACGTCGGTCAGCTCAACAACGTGATCCTCAACCTGGCGATCAATGCGCGCGACGCCATGAATGGCGAAGGCACGCTCACCATCCGCGCCCGCAACCTCGATGCCGACGCCGCGCGCCTGCACAAGGTCCGCGCCGATGCCGGCGCTACCGCCGCCCCGGTCGCCCCCGTGGATTATGTGCTGATCGAAATCGTCGACACCGGCGTGGGCATGAGCGATGCCGTCCTGGAGCGGGCATTCGAGCCATTCTTCACCACCAAGCCCACCGGCCAGGGCACCGGCCTGGGCCTGTCGATGGCCTATGGTTTCGTCAAGCAGTCGGGCGGTGAAATCACGCTGCGCAGCCGCCCCGGCGAAGGCACGTGCGTGCAAATCTACTTGCCGCGCAACGAAGCCGGCGCTGCCGCCCAACCGGCCGACCACACCGACGTCCTCGCCGGTGGCGCCGAAACCATTTTGGTCGTGGAAGACGAAGAAGCCGTGCGCAGCGCCACGGTGGCCATGTTGTCCGGCCTCGGCTACCGGGTGCTGTCCAGCCCCGATGCCGACCATGCCGCGCAATTGCTGGGCGAAGGCGCCCGCATCGACCTGCTGTTTTCCGACGTCATCATGCCGGGCCGCCTCACCAGCCTGCAATTGAGCGAGCTGGTCAAGCGCGACCAGCCGCAGGCCCAAGTGCTGTTCACCTCGGGCTATGCGGAAGGCTTGCTGGCGCACGACGGCAAGCTGCCGGCCGGCGTCAGCCTGCTGGCCAAACCCTATACGGTGGAAACCCTGAGTGCGCGCGTGCGCCAGGTGTTGCGTCAGCGCACCGCACCGTCAGGTGGCGTGATCGTTAACCCGGCCAGCACTGCAGCCTGATTGCGGTTGCTGGCACCCCGCACGGCCAGTCCGGGGTCGGACCCCGCACGGGGTCCGACCCCAGGCGGTGGTGGTCGCTGGCCCTGTGCCCGGGGGTGCGGGTTTATAACTGCGGCTTGGTTATTGCGGCTTAATATACCGCTGCGACCCCGGTGGCGGCTCGTTGAGCACGGCCCAAAAAATGCCCAGGTCGGAAATGGCGCGCACGAATTCCTGGAAATCGACGGGCTTGACCACGTAGGCATTCACCCCCAGCTCGTAACTGCGGATCAAGTCCTGCTCTTCGCGCGACGACGTCAGCATCACCACTGGCAGGCTTTTCAGCGCCATGTGGCCGCGGATCTCGGCCAGCACTTCCAGGCCATCCACCTTCGGCAGCTTCAAGTCCAGCAGCACCACGGCGGGGTTGCCATGGTCGCGCTCGGCAAACGCGCCGCGCATGTGCAGGTAGTCGAGCGCGTCGGCGCCATCCCGTACCACGATCACTTCATTGGCCAACTGGCTGCGTTCGAGCGCAATCAGCGTCAGCTCGAGGTCGTGGGGATTGTCTTCAACGAGCAAGATCGGTTTTAACATGCGGGTACCTCGGTCATTCTGTCACTGGTGGGGGGTTATTCGGGATGCTGAACGAAAAAGTGGCGCCTTCGCCCGGGGCGGAATACGCCCACACCCGGCCGCCGTGACGCTCGACTATGCGGCGCACATTGGCCAGGCCGATGCCGGTGCCATTGAAGTCTTCCATGCGGTGCAGGCGCTGGAACACGCCAAACAGTTTATGCACGTACTCCATGTTGAAACCGACGCCATTGTCGGCAATATGGAACACGACTTCGTCCGGCAATTGCTCGCTGGTGATACGAATCTTGGCAGCATCGTTCTGCGCCGTAAATTTCACGGCGTTCGATAACAGATTGTACAACGCCAGCTGCAAAAAAGCAGGATCGGCAATTACATCCGGCAAGGCGTCGACCTGCCAGGCAATCTGTCGCGCTGCCGTTTCCGGGCCCAGCCGCTCGATGCAGCCATTGACCATCTCGCCCATGCGGATGCGCACCGGCCGCAGCGCCGCCCGGCCCATCTGCGAAAAACTCAGCAGGTCGTCCACCAGCTTGCCGGCCAGCCGCGCCGCGTTCTTGATATTGCCCAGGAAGCGCAGGCGCCGTTCAGGATTGTCGTTGCCGGCGGTTTCCATCAGCAGATCGGAAAAGCCCACGATATGGCGCAGCGGCGCGCGCAGGTCGTGCGAGACCGAGTACGAAAACGCTTCCAGCTCCTTGTTGGCGCGGCCCAGCTCCTCGGCCAGGTCGGCCATCTGCTCGGCGCGTTCAAGGGCGATGCCAAGCAAGGTGGTGCGGAATTCCAGCGCCAGCTCCAGTTCGGCGTCATGCCAGGGGATGCTGGTGCCGTGTACGGCCTCGTGCCAGATATCAAAGCTGGTGCGCGGCGTGAGCGCGGCAACCGCGCCGGCCCGCTTGTCGGTCGGACGGCCGGCCCAGTCGATGGTGTACACCAGCTCGGGCCGGAACCACAGCAGGTAGTGCTGGTGGATGCGCGAGATCGGCATCGCCAGCAGGCCGCTGGCGCTGCCGGTGTACGCGGCTGCCGGCGGATAGACCGCGCTCAGGTGGCTGCTGTGAAACAGATCTTCGTGGGCATGCAGGCTGAGCCAGTCTGCCAGCGCGCGGATCTGGTCGTCGTCGGGCGTGTGGCCAAAACTGATCAGGCGGTCGTCAATGACGATGGCCACGCCGCCGGCGCGCGCAAAGCGCACCAGTTCCGGCATCACGCTGCGCAGGTTTTCAATGAAGTCGGCGCCCTGGGTGAGACCGCCCAGCAGGTTGACCATCACGCGCCGCACGTCGAGCCGGAATTGCAGTTCGTCGGCATCGGCGCGGTTGCGGATGCGCAGCGCCAGAATTTGCCCCAGCTGCTCGCACACCGTGCGCTGGTGGTAGCTGAGGCGGCGCGGCGTACCGTGGTGGCATGACAACAATCCCCACAGCTTGCCATCGACCACCAGCGACACCGACATCGACGCCAGCGTGCCCATGTTGCGCATGTATTGCAGGTGCACGGGCGAGACGCTGCGCAACGCCGCCAGCGACAGGTCGGTGGGTTGGCCGGTGAGCGGATTGGCAGCCGGCAGCAGCGCGGCCGGCGTATAGTCGGCATCCTGGATCAGGCGGATGCGATTGAGCAGGTACAGTTCGCGCGCCTGCCGTGGAATATCGCTGGCCGGAAAGCGCTGACCGAGGTAGCCATCGTAGCCATCCTGCACGCACTCGGCCAGCACGGTGCCGTGGCCGTCCTTGTCGAAGCTGTACACCATCACCCGGCCAAAACCGGTCAGGGCGGCGATCTGGCTCACCGCCAGCTGGCTCATCTCGACGATGGTATCGGCGTCGTTGATCTTGTTGAGAAAGTCGCCCACCAGCGGGTACAGATGGTGCAGGCTGGCATCGACACTGCCGGCGGCCGGCTCGAACTCGAGCACCAGCAAACCGTCGGTTTCATGCGCCAGCACGTCGAACTGGACGCGGCCGGAACCGTCCTGGCGGCGGTCGGCGCCGACGCCCAGGTTGAGCGTGGCCAGGAAACCGGGCCGGTCGCGCGGCTGGTCGCGCTGCAGCAGCGGCGCCAGCAAGTCGGCAGCGGCGCCGATCACCGCACGCAGCGGCTGGCCCAGCGCAGCGTCGGGCGCCATGCCGGTAAATGCTGCCAGGTTGTCGCTCACTTGCAACACGCGCGCCTCGGCCGGCGCCGACGCCAGTTGCGACCGGTCGACGGACAGCAGGAAGCCGTGCGGTTGAACCGCGCCAGGAATGCGGATCGGCTCACTTTCGCAAGTGGCGATATCGGCGGAGGTAGCCTCGGGCATGGGCAGCAAGCAGGATTGGACAAAACAGCATGATAGCAACTTTTGTCCGGCGCCGACGCGCGCCACGGCCCGCTTGCGGAGATTAATTTTAATTCAATGCAATTGCCCGGCCAGCACGGCATGGGCAATGCCATCGCGGATTTCCAGCACCTTGGCATGGCGCTGGCCAAAGCTGATCTTGTAGCAGACCTGCCCCGCCTTCCACGCGGTGGGCAAGACCATCAGTAACTGGAATGCGCTGGGCTGGCCATCGTCGCCGCCAAAAATTGCAGGAGTGCCCGCAAGCAATATTGCCTGTACCGGCAGTTCGCCATCGATCTCGACATGATGGCCGCGCACCGGAATCCCGTGTGCGCCATCGACCTGGGCATTGCCGACGATGGTGTCGTTGCGGCCGTCGACGACCAGGTTCAGGCGCAAGGTGGGGTGGCCGGCAACGGCACTGTGGACTTCGTAGACGGCGGTAAAGAGCTGGCTCATATCGTTCCCTTAAGAATGCTAAAAACAGGGTCGAACTGTAGCCGCGCCCGCCACCGCCGTCCTTCCGTATACCTTCCGGACGGCCAAGTGGCTGTTTTATAAGGCTTTAACGTTTTGGCAATTGCCAGTCAGGGCGCACATAATGGCAGGTGTAACCATTGGGAATACGCTCGAGGTAGTCCTGGTGCTCGGGTTCCGCCTGCCAGAACGGACCGGCCGGCGCCAGTTCCGTCACCACTTTGCCAGGCCACAGGCCCGACGCATCGACGTCGGCAATGGTATCGAGCGCCGTTTGCCTCTGTTGCTCATCGGCATAATAAATAGCCGATCGATAACTGGTACCCAGGTCGTTGCCCTGGCGATTCGCGGTGCTGGGATCGTGGATCTGGAAAAAGAATTCCAGCAATTTACGGTAAGACATCACGGTGGGATCGTATTCGATCTCGATGGCTTCGGCATGGGTGCCGTGGTTGCGGTAGGTGGCGTTGGCCACATCGCCGCCACTGTAACCGACCCGGGTAGCGACCACGCCCGGCATCTTGCGGATCAAGTCCTGCATACCCCAGAAACAGCCGCCTGCCAGAATTGCTTTATCAGTTGCGCTCATCATCGTTCCTTTAATTAGTATCGGGTCAGGTCACCCATGTGGCGACGTTTAGATTTAAATCAACATATATCAGTGGTTACCGGCACGCCAGCCAGTTCCGGTTTATAATTTGCTCGTAGGAAAAATATTATTCAGCGCGCCCATTTCCCGCCCGCTCTTCATTCTCCGGCCTGGCCCCAGCCGAAAGACCGCAACCACACCGGTTGCCCACGTTTCGATTGCCCACCATGGTCCAGCCCGCCCTTACCAAACGCATCCTGATTGTTGACGACAACGTCCAGGCCGCCGATGTCGCCTCGGAATTGCTCGACCTGTACGGTTACCAGACGGCGGTCGCCTATGGCGGCCAGCAGGGTTTGCAGACCGCTGCGGCATTCGTGCCCGACGTCATCCTGCTCGACCTGGGCATGCCCGGCATGGATGGATTCCAGGTGGCCGCCGCCCTGCGCGCGCGCGCCGACTTGCGCGACGTGGCGCTGGTGGCGTTTTCCGCCTGGGGCGACCCCGGCACCCGCCAGCGCACCCGCGCCGCCGGTTTCGACCAGCACCTGACCAAGCCGGCCAGCCTGGAAGAAATCCTCGGCACCATCGCGGCCGCGTGCGCCAACCGTCCGCCAACCATGACCAGCCACGCATAACGCCCGATCGCGCGGCGCCAGCCAGGTGTGATACTGTCTGAATATGGGACACAGGCAGGAGCCAGCATGACCACACCGGACCAGGATTCGCGCCCCGACCGCACCAAGGCGATTGCCGTGGAAGCCGGCCTCGACCTGATGAAAACCGAGGGCCGCGCTGCCGCCGCAGCCTTCATGGAAGACGCCGGCGTGCCATTCTCGGTGATCGCCCGCGTACTCAACGAACCGCACCGGCGCCGCCTGGCCGACCTCGACGATCTGCTCGACCGCGACGACACCGCGTAACCTGCCACCCGCTGCGACGCGAGCCGCACGGCGCCAGCGCGCCGGTCAGCCTGCCAGCGGCAGCCACAAGGTAAAGTCGGAACCGCCATGGATGCCGGGGCTGGCCACCGTGATCTGGCCGCCGTGCATGGCAGCCAGTTGCCGCGACAGCGCCAGGCCCACGCCCAGTCCGCCCTGCGAGCGCTCGGCGGCGCCATCGCCCTGGGTAAACAAGTCAAAAATCTTGGATAACATGGCCACCGGTATGCCGACACCGGAATCGCTCACGCGCACCACAACCTGGCCATCGGCCACATGCGCCACCAGCTCGATACGCCCGCCCGCCGGCGTGTACCGGGCGGCGTTGTTGAGCAAATTGCTGATGATCTGCGCCACCCGCGTGAGGTCGGCGTGGAGCCACACCGGGTGGGCCGGCGCCGTGACCGTGAAGCGGTGGCCGGCGGCGTCGATGGCCGGCCGGCTGGTTTCGATGGCGCTGCCGAGGGCCGCACCCAGCGCCATGCGCGCGCGCTGCAGCGCCACCGCGCCCCGGCTGATGCGCGAGACATCGAGCAGGTCGTCGATCAGCCGCACCATGTGGCCCAGCTGGCGTTCCATCATGGCCAGCACCGGTGGCGCCTGTTCGGCGCGGCCCAGCTTGAGCACCGCCACGCCGTTGCGGATCGGTGCGAGCGGATTGCGCAGTTCGTGCGCCAGCGTGGTGAGGAACTCGTTCTTGTAGCGGTCGGCTTCGAGCAGGCGCTGCGCCTGCTGGCGCAATGCCTGCGCCGAAATATTGCGTTCGATAAGGTCGGCGGCCTGGCGGGCGATGATATCGAGCAGGCGCAGGTCGCGCTCGCCCGGTTCGTACACGTGGGTCCAGTGCGTGGTGATCATGCCCACCAGCCGGCCGTTGCGGGTGAGCAGCGGCGTGGACTGGGCGGAGCGCACGCCGGCCTGGCGGAACGCGACCAGGTCGGCAGTGCCGGCAATGAAGTCGCAGGTTTCGAAGTCCGGCACGATCACGCGATGGCCCAGTTCCAGCGCCTTGCCGCACGTGCAGGCGCGCCCCGCCTCCACCCAGGCCCAGAACGCCAGCGCCTCGTCGTTGAGGCCATGGTGGGCGATCATTTGCAGTTCGCCGCGCTCGGGATCGAAGCGCTGCATGCTGCCGAAGTGCGAGCGCATGACCAGGGCGGCGGCGTCCACCAGCTTTTGATAGAGCTCGGCCTCGCTGTCTTCATCGACCAGCGCCGCGCTCACGCCGTGCAGCAGGCGGGCATCGGCCAGTTCGTTCTGCAGTTGCAGCTCGATGTCGTCGCGGGCGCGCAAGGCGTTTTCCAGCTCGATCTTTTGCGCCTCCACCATGGCCAGCGCCAGCGACAGTTCGGCCGTGCGCTCTTCCACCCGCTGCTCCAGCGACTGGCCAGCGCGGTCGAGTTCGTGCTCCACCGGCAGGACTGCGAAGTTGTTCAACATTGCCCGGTCCCTTTCTTGCCGCGTCACGATAATGCCCACAATTATAATCCCATCCATGCTGTCGCTTGCGCGGGCATCCATGGCAAAATGCGGTTTTCCCGTCTTGATAATATTTCAATGTTAAGCGTATTGACTGCCGGCCTGTACGGCCTGGACCTGGTGGAAACCGGACTGGCGCAACGCGCCGCCAACTTTGTCGCCAGCGGCGACGACGCCGCCGTGCTGGCGCACCTGGCCACGCTGCAGGGCGCAGCGGGCGCGCCGCTCGGCGCTCCCGGCCAGCTGGCCTGGCACCTGCAATATGCCCAGAGCGCCGACGGTCACGCGGCATCGCTCACCAGCCGCCGGGCCCGTCACCAGCTGTACCAGGCCACGGTGGTCGAGCCGGGCCACGTGGCGCTGCTGGTGCGACTGGGCAAAGTGCTGGCGGCGGCGGACATGGGCCAGGCGCTCACCCGCACCATGCCGGGCACGCCCGACTGGCTGCAATACCTGCTCAACGATGCCCTCGGCGCCACCCTGCAAACCGACATGGGCGACATCGCGCCGCACCACCGCGCAGCGTGGGACGTCACGCTGCTGGCAGCGCTGCTGGCAGCGGATGACCAGCCACCTGCGCTGCTGCTGCCCATCGTGTTCGAACGCCAGCAGCTGCACCGCATCCAGCAGCCGATGGTGCTGCGCTCGTTGCTGGCGCCGGGCGCGCTCGATACCTATCTGGCAGCCCACCCGGCCGAGGTGGCGGCGGCAGTGGCCACGCTGTCACCGCCTGCGTGCGTGCTGCTGGTGCAGCGCCTGGGCAGCCAGGCGCCGCTGCTGGCCACGTTCGCAGAACTGGTGCTGCAGCTGGCCGTGGGCGACAGCAAGGTGGTGCGCACCGCCGCCGCCCAGGTGGCCGACGCCATCGATCCGCAGCAGGCGCGCGCCGTGCTGACCGGCCTGTTGCGCAGCCCGCGCAGCGCCACCTGCGGCCATGCCGCCGACCTGCTGGCGCGCCTGCACGGCGACGCCGCCCGACCGGTGCTCGAAGCGGCGCTGGCCACCGCAGCCGGCAAGGCAGTGCAGCAGGCGATCCGGGTGGCGCTGGGCCGGCTGTCGCCCACCACCGCCGTGCAGGACTTGCCGGCGCCGCCCCCGCTGCCGCCCGCACCGCACGAAGTGCTGGCCGCCGATGCGCTGGACCTGCTGCGGCACAACCGCGTGGCGCTGCTGGCACTGTACCGCCAGGGCGCCGACGATGAAATCGAACAGAATCGCCAGCGCGACGCGAACCGTCAGTGGCCCCACCAGCAGCAGGCGTATGCCAGTTATAGCACCCTCACCGACGCCATGCTGGCCGAAGCTATCGACGCCCTGAACGGCCAGGCCGGGGCCGCAATACTGGGCGTGGCGGACGTGGAGGGCACGCTGCACTACGAGGGGCGGCTGGCCGCGCGCGCCGATTTCGGCCTGCTGCAAATGCTGCGCCAGCTGATCGGCAGCGCGCACAAACCTGGCGCCAGCTGGCGCCATCCCCTGTTCCAGCAATGGCTGGCGCGGCAAGACCTGCGCGCAGTAGACCTGCGCCAGTTGGTGGCGCAGGTGGAGCAATGCGGCGGCAATGGCAACAACTTCGCCACCACCTGCCTGTACTGGAACGACGAGCGCTCGCCCCAGCAGATGCTGCCTGCCGACCGGGTGTGGCCGCTGTTTGCCGAACGCACCGAGTTGATCGATGTAGGCCTGGGCCTGGCGCCGGCGCCGGACTGGGTCACCTCCCCCTATTATCACGCGCCCGACCTGCAGAACACCTTGTCGGTGCTGGCCACGTTCCCGGCGATGCCGGAGCGCTGGATGCCGCGCCTGCTGGAACTGGCGCTTGGAGAAAACAAGGCCGATCGCCACGCCGTGCGCCAGGCGCTGGCGCGCGTGCCCGGCATCGCCCTGCGGGTGGCGGAGGCGCTCGCGTCCAGCCAGCAGGAGGTGCGCATCGAAGCCGCGCGCTGGCTGGCCGCGCTGAACGACCGCGCCGCCATTCCAGCCCTGCAGGCGGCGCTCGACCAGGAGACCCGCGAGACGGTCACCGCCGCCCTGCTCGACGCGCTCGAACACCTGGGCGTGGACATCGGCACCTACCTGGCGCCGGACAAGCTGCTGGCGCAGGCGCGCAAGGGCTTGAAGGCCAGGCCGCCGGCCAGCATGGCGTGGCTGGACTTAGCTGCTGCGCCGCCGTGCACCTGGCGCGACGGCGCCCCGGTGGCAGCGGACATCGTGCGCTGGTGGGTGATCTTCGCCTGCAAGCTCAAGGAACCGGCCGGCAGCCCGATGCTGGAACGGTACCTGGACCTGCTGGCGCCTGCCGCGCGCGCAGCGCTGGGCCGCTGGCTGCTGCAAGCGTTTATCGCGCGCGACACCCAGGCGCCATCGCTCGATGAGGCCAGCGCCTGGGCGCAAGCCAACGTCGCCCAGCGCCAGCAACTGCACCACGATTACTACCAGTGGATAGGCCAGCAGCCACCCACGCCGGAACAGGTGTACGAGACACTCAAGCGCGAGAAACTGGCCACCTATCCGGTCACCGCCATCAACGAAAAAGGCATGCTGGCGCTGATAGCGGGCGTGCCGGGACGCGAGCTGGCCGACACCATCGCCGCCTACATGCGCGACCACTACGTGCGCCGCGCCCAGGTGGAGGCGCTGCTGGAAGCGGCCAGCAATGCCAGCGATGCCGCCGTGATCCAGCTGGTGCTGGGCGTGGCGCGCCGCCACCGCACCGCGTCGGTCCAGGAAAAGGCGCGGCTGCTGGTGCAGCGCATCGCCGATCGCAACGGCTGGACGCAAGACCAGCTGGCCGACCGCACCGTGCCCACCGGCGGTCTCGATGATGACGGCCGGCTGGCGCTGTCATACGGCAGCCGCAGTTTTACCTTGTCGCTCGACGCCGCGCTCAAGCCGGTGCTGCGCAACGACGACGGCGCCGCCGTGGCCGACCTGCCCGCACCGCGACAGGACGACGATGCCGAAGCGGCCAAACAGGCGAAGCAGCTGTTCAACGCCTGCAAGAAGGAAGTCAAGCAGGTGGTGGCGCTGCAAACCGCGCGCCTGCATGAAGCGATGTGCGCTGGCCGCATCTGGCCAGCAGCCGAATGGCGCACGTATCTGCTGCGCCATCCGCTGGTGGGCCGGCTGGCGCAGCGGCTGGTGTGGCAGGAGGTGGATACCGGCACGGCAGCGTTGCTGCGCCAGTTCCGCCCCACCGAAGATGGTGAATTGATCGATATCGACGACAACCCGGTCACGCTCGATGACGCGGCCGGCGTACGGCTGGCGCACCGCGTGTGGCTGAACGAGGCCACTGCCAAAGCCTGGACCGCGCACCTGGCCGACTACAAGGTGGCGCCGCTGTTCGCCCAGCTGAAACAGATCGCACCGGTGGTGCGCGACAGCGCCGCCATCGACGACCGCCTGGGGTGGTTCAGCGACAGCTACAAGCTGCGCAACGCTTTCACCAAGCGCGGCTATCACCACGCGCCACCCGAGGACGGCCCGCACTACTTCGCGTACCACAAGGACGTGACCAGCGCCGGACTGTCCGTGGCGATCGACTTCAGCGGCGCCTCGCTGACCGGCGAGAATGCCCCGGCCGCGCTCAAGACGCTCAGCTTCCGCAGGCTGGGCCAGCACCGCTACGACGGCGCCGCCGTGCCGTTGCAGCAGGTGCCGCCGGTACTGCTGGCCGAGGCCTACGGCGACTATCTGGCGGTGGCCGCTGCGGGGACATTCGATCCCGACTGGGAAAAGAAAGTGCCGTGGTGAGGGCTGGCGCGCATTTGCCGAAACCGCTGATTCATGGCAGCATGCGGTTCTGCTGATTTGCTTATTCGCTAATGTTAAATAAATTATTGAATGTTCTCGGGACCGCGCGCCGCGCGCTCAGCTCGGAGCTGACCCTGATCCGCGCTGGCCTTACCGGGCTTGCCCTGCACGACCAGGCGCTGGCCCAACGCGCCGCCCACTTTGTCGCCAGCGGCGACGACGTTGCGGTGCTGCCGGCACTGGCGGCCCTGAACGGCGCGCCAGGCGCCGCACTCGGCCAGCCGGGCAGCCTGGGCTGGACCAATTATCACGGCCAGCATGCGGCGGACATCGAAGCGGCCAGGAAAACCAGCCGCACCGCCCGCGCCAGCTTGTACCAGCGCGCCGTCAACGAGCCGGCGTACGTGGCCATGCTGGTCCGCCTGGGCAAGGTGCTGGCGGCGGCCGACCAGTTGCAAACGCTCAACCGCACCCTGGCCAGCATCCCCGACTGGCTGCAATACCTGCTCAACGATGCGCTATGGGGCACCCTGCCCAGCAACGGCCAGGACCACAGCGCGGCGCAGCTGCCGGGGTGGAATGTGACGCTGCTGGCGGCCCTGCTGGCCGACGACGGGCAAGACCTGCCGGTGCTGCCCATCGTGTTCGAACGACGCGAGCTCAGTATCTATTTCCAGGACCGCGCGTACGGCGCGCTGCTGGCGCCCGGCGCGCTCGACGACTACCTGCTGGCCCACCCGCAGCAGGTGGAAGCCACCGCACAGATGCTGTCGGCCGGCAGCCGTGTCATGCTGCTCAAGCGCCTCGCCAGCAATCCGGCATTGCTGGACGCCTTTGCCCAGCTGGTCATCGGGCTGGCCGTCGGCGACAGCAAGACCGTACGCGCCACCGCCGCACCGCTGCTCGACGCCATCGACCAGGCCACCGCGCGGGCCTCCCTGAACGCACTGCTCACGGGCGGCCGCGGCGAGGAACGCGCGAATGCCGCCGACCTGCTGGTGCGCACCCAGGGCGATGCGGCGCGGCCGCTGCTGGAAGCGGCACTGGCCGCCGAAACTGGCAAGACGGTGCAGCAGGCGATCCAGGCGGCGCTGTCACGCCTGGCCACCGCCGCCGATGCTGGAGAGCTGCAACTGCCCGAACCGCCGCCGCTGCCCCCCGCCCCTGACCAGGTGCTGGGCGACGATGCATTCGACCTGCTGCTGGACAACCGGGTGCAGCTGCTGGAACGCTACCGCGTGGGTGCCGAACAGGAAGTGGAAAACAACCGCACCAGCAAATACACCCCCACCTACCGGCAGGATGCCTACACCCGCTACGGCAAGCTGGGAGAAGGCATGCTGCGTGACGCCGTGCGCGCCCTCAACGGCCAGGGCGGCGACAAGGCCCGCGCCATGCTGGCCAACGGGGAAGTGAGAACCACGCTGGAATTCGGTGGCCGCCTGGAAGCGCGTCCCGACTTCGGCCTCCCGCAGGTACTGCGGCGGGTACTGGGCAGCGGCTATACCCACTGGGCCACCTGGAACCAGACCACCTTCCAGAACTGGCTGCTGCGCCAGGATCCGCAGCAGGTGGACCTGCGCCAGCTGGCTGCGCTGGTCACGGACTACGGCGGCGACGCCCGCCGCTTCGGCCTCGACTGCCTGCGCCTGACCGGAGACACGGCGCCACACCGCCTGTTGCCGGCCGACCGCGTATGGCCGCTGTTTGCCGCCCAGCCGGAATTGCTTGACGTCGGCCTCGGACTGGCGCCATCGAATATCGAACGGTTCGAGCCGAACCTGGCCTGCGCGCTGGAAGTGCTGGCCACGTTCCCGGTGATTCCGCCGCGCTGGGTGCCGCCCGTGATGGAACTGGCGCTGGGCGAAGGCAAGACCCACCGCGCCGCCGCCCAGCAGGCCATGGGCCGCATGCCCGACATCGGCAAGCGCGTGGCCGATGCCCTGCAGTCCGGCAAGCAGGAACTGCGCATCGAAGCGGCGCGCTGGCTGGCGGCGCTCGACTACCGCGACGGCATCGGCGCGCTGCAAACCGCGCTGGCGAAGGAGACGCGCGAAACCGCCAGCGCCGCCATGCTGACGGCGCTCGAACAGCTGGGCGTGGATTTATCGTCGCACCTGGCGCCGGCCAAACTGCTGGCGCAGGCGCAAAAAGGCCTGAAGGGCAAGCCGCCCGCCAGCATGGCCTGGCTGGATCTGACCACGCTGCCGCCCTGCACCTGGGCCGACGGCACGCCGGTGGACGCGGACATCATCCGCTGGTGGGTCATCCTCGCGTGCAAGCTCAAGGAACCGGCCGGCAATGCCCTGCTGGAACGCTATCTGGGCCTGCTGGCGCCGGCATCCACTGCCACCCTGGGCGCCTTCCTGCTGCACCAGTGGGTGGAGCGCGACACGCGCCATCCATCGCTCGACGAGTGCAACGCGTTTGCGCAGGCCGGAGCGGACCTGCGGCTCCAGCAATACCAGGACTCGGCCAGGCGCTGGCCGCAGTACTACGAGGCGCAGGGCAAGCTGTCGGCCGAACAGGTGTACGAAGAGCTCAGGCGCGAAAAGATGGGCGAGTACCTGGGCACCGCGATCAACGAAAAAGGCTTGCTGGCGCTGGTGTCCGGCACGCCGGGCCATGTGCTGGTGAGCGTCATCCAGCTCTATATGCGCGACCATTACCAGCGCCGCGCCCAGGTGGAGGCGTTGATCGAGGCGGCGTGCGTGTCCAACGACGCCAGCGTGATCCAGTTCGCGCTGGGCATCGCGCGCCGCTACCGTACCGCCTCGGTCCAGGAAAAGGCCCGCGTGCTGGTGCAGCGCATCGCCGACCGCAATGGCTGGACCCCGGACCAGCTGGCCGACCGCACGGTGCCCACCGGCGGCCTCGATGACAGCGGCCGCCTGGCGCTGCAATACGGCAGCCGCGCCTACACCATCACGCTTGATGCGGCCATGAAGCCGGTGCTGCGCAATGAGGAAGGAAAAATCGTCGCCGCCCTGCCCGCCGCGCGCCAGAACGACGATGCCGACTCGATCAAGGAAGCCAAGCAGCAGTTCGCCGCCTGCAAGAAGGAAGTCAAGCAGGTGGTGGACATGCAGACGGGCCGCCTGTACGAAGCAATGTGCGCTGGCCGCCGCTGGCCCGCCGCCGAGTGGCGCCAGTACCTGCAGCAGCACCCGGTGGTGGGTCGCCTGGTGCAGCAGCTGGTGTGGGAGGAAGTGCGCGTGGACGGCGCAGGAGCCACGACCACGCGCTGCTTCCGCCCCACCGAAGACGGCAGCCTGATCGACGCCAGCGACGACGACGTGGAACTGGACGACAGCGCCACCATACGGCTCACCCACCGCGCGCTGGTGGACGACGAACAAGCCGCCGCCTGGACCGCCCACTTCAAGGACTACAAGCTCACGCCGTTGTTCGCGCAGATGTCGCGTCCATTACCTGCACAAACGGGCGGCGACGCCATTGCCGACCGCCTGGGCTGGATCAGCGACGCCTTCACGCTGCGCGGCGCCTTTGCCAAGCGCGGCTACCAGCGCAGCGGCGCCGAGGACGGCGGCACGTTCTTCGAGTATCACAAGGAGTTTGCCGCCAGCGGCCTGCTGGTGGCGATCGAATTTACCGGCAATACCCTGCCCGAGGAAAATATCCCGGCCGCGCTCAAGACGCTCACGTTCCGCCGCCGCGGCACGCACCGCTACGGCTATCAAACCCTGGCACTGGCGGAAGTACCGCCGGTGCTGCTGGCCGAAGCCTATGGCGACTATCTCGCGATCGCTGCCGCGTGCACCGGCTTCGACCCCGAGTGGGAAAAGAAATCACCGTGGTAAGAGAACCATGACCGACACCAATCACAACATCCTGCGCACCAGCGCCGAACTGCGCTACGCCGCCGAACTGGAACGGCTGCGCGCCGCCGACAGCGACCGGCGCCCCGAAGGCTGGCGCCTGTCGCCGCGCGCGGTGCGCCGCTTCATCCTGGGCGACGCCGCGCTGGGCGTGGCGCGCAAGTTCTATGGCGACGATCCGCTGGTGGACCGCGCCATCGTCACCCTGATGGGCCACCAGGGCCTGATGCTGGTGGGCGAACCGGGCACCGCCAAGTCATTATTGTCCGAGTTGCTGAGCGCCGCCATCAGCGGCGACTCGGCGCTGACCATCCAGGGCACCGCCGGCACCACCGAGGACCACATCAAGTATTCATGGAACTATGCGCTGCTGCTGGCCGAAGGACCGAGCCTGCGCGCGATGGTGCCGTCGCCGTTGTACCAGGCCATGGTGGGCGGACGCATCGTGCGCTTCGAGGAAATCACCCGCTGTCCGCCCGAGATCCAGGACGTGATGATTTCGCTGATGTCGGAAAAGCAGATCATGGTGCCGGAACTGGGCGAGCAGGCGCGCGTGCATGCCCAGCGCGGCTTCAACGTGATTGCCACGGCCAACCTGCGCGATCGCGGCGTGCACGAAATGTCGTCGGCGCTCAAGCGCCGCTTCAATTTCGAGACGGTGCGCCCGATCCGCGACCATGACTTCGAAGTGGAGCTGGTGATGCAGCAGGTAGCGAGCGACCTGGACGGCGCCGGCATCGGCAGCAACGTCAGCGTGGACCGCGACATCGTGGCGCTGCTGGTCACCACGTTCCAGGAACTGCGTTCCGGCCACACCCGCGAAGGCACGGCCATCAAGACGCCGGACACGGTGATGTCCACTGCCGAAGCGGTCAACGTGGCCTACGCCGCCGCGCTGGAAGCGGCATATTTCGGCAACGGCAGCCTGACGCCGCGTGAAATCGCCAACCAGTTGCAGGGCGTGGTCCTCAAGGACAACGCCGACGACATCAAGCGCGTGCAGCATTACTTCGATACGGTGGCGCGCGAACGCGGGCGCCGCGACCGCAACTGGAAGGCGTTCTGCGACGCCGCCCGCAGCCTGTGGCCATAGCACCGGGCGACGGCGTGGACGCCTGGCGCGCAGACCTGGCGCCGCTGGTGGACGACAACGTCTATTTCGCGCCGATCCGCCACCACAGCCCCGCGTGCGCGCTGGCGCTGCAGGCGCTGATCCGCGAAGTGCGCCCGGCCGCGGTGCTGATCGAAGGACCCGACGACTTCAATGTACTGCTGCCGTTGCTGCTCGACGGCGCCACCCGCCCGCCCATCGCCATCCTGGCGCAAGCCACGCTGGCCGCAGCAGCAGGCGAAGGCAAAAGCGAAGGCGAAAGCGCGCCGGAGCAGGTGCGCTCGGTGTTCTACCCGTTTTGCGACTACAGCCCGGAATGGGTGGCGCTGCACGAAGGCCGCGCGGCCGGCGCCGAGCTGGCATTTATCGACCGGCCGTGGCGCGCCGGCGACGACCGGCCCGATGACCAGCACGGTGACCAGCACGCCGACAACCCCGAGGACATGCGCAGCCTGATGTCCGAGCGCTACCTGGCCCACAGCGCCTATCTGAAAGCGCTGGCCACGCGCAGCGGCTGCCGCGACCAGGACGAATTGTGGGATCACCTGTTCGAGCTGCGCGGCGCCACCGGCCTGCGCGACTGGCGGCGGCTGTTTGCCGACGTCCACGCCTACTGCGCAGCGGCGCGCGCCGACTACGAAACCGCCGTGCTGGAAGCCGAGGGCAGCCTGCCGCGCGAACGCCACATGGCAGCGCACCTGCGCGCCTGGCGCGCGAAAACCGACGGCGCCATCGTGGTGGTGACCGGTGGCTTTCATACCACCGCGCTGCAACAGATGCTGCGCGCTCCCGCAGCGCCAGCCACTCCGGCTAAATCAACCAGGGCGGCCGGCGCGCCCCGGCGCGTGGGCAACTGGCTGATCCGCTACAGCTTCGACCGGCTCGATGCGCTCAGCGGCTATGCAGCCGGCATGCCGTCACCGGCCTACTACCAGTGGGTGTGGGAGAGCGCCAACGCCACCCCGCACGGCCCGGTGCTGCACGAGATTGCGGCCGCCTGCCTGACCGGCCTGGCGCGCCACACCCGCGAGTTGGGACTGGACGAGCAGATCTCCACCGCCTCGGTGCAGGCAGCGGTGGTGCAGGCGGTGCGCCTGGCCGACTTGCGCGGCCATGCCGGCCCGGGGCGGCAGGACCTGCTCGATGCGGTGCGCTCGTGCTTCATCAAGGGCGCCATCGACGACGGCGCCCAGGGCATGGCGGCCGACATCCGCCGCTACCTGGGCGGCAACCGCATGGGCGATATTCCACCATCGGCCGGCTCGCCGCCGCTGCTGGAAGACGCGCGCCGCACCGCCGCGCAGATGCGCGTAAACCTCGATGACAGCCTGCCGCGCACGGTGCGCCTGGACCTGTACCGCAAGGAGCACCACCGCGCCCGCAGCCGCTTCCTGCACCTGATGGCCTATCTTGACGTGGGCCTGGCGCGCTGGCAGTCGGGCCCCGATTTTATCGGTGGCAGTTCGCTGGAGCTGTTGACCGAAGAGTGGCAAGTGGCATGGAACCCGATGGTGGAAGCGCGCCTGATCGAATGCTCGCCGCTGGGCACCACCCTGGTTGCGGCAGCCATGGCACGGCTGCGCAAGGAGCAGGACGGCCTGGCCGCGAACGGCCAGGGTCGTTCGGCGGCGCAGGCGGTGAACCTGCTCACGCGCGCCTGCGTGATCGGCCTGCACCAGCAGTTGCCGGCGCTGCTGCAGCTGGTGTCCGCCATGCTGGACGAAGACGCCAATGCCAGCTCGGTGATCACGTGCAGCCACCGCCTGCTGCTGCTCTGGCGGGGGCGCGAGCCGCTGGGCCTGCAGGAACATCCGCAACTGCGCGCGCTACTGCTGCAGGCTTGGCACACGGCCTTGTACCTGATGCCGCAGCTGGTGCAGGTCAAGCTTGAGGACGAAGCAGCGGCCATCGGCCACCTGCGTACCTTGCGCACGCTGCACGGCGCGCTGCGCCAGCTGGTGGGCGCCGATGACAATGCCGGCATCTGGCGCCGCCAGTTGCAGGACATGGCGACCGTGGCCGACGGCGCGCCGGGCGTGCGCAGCGCCGCCGCCGCCACGCTGTTCATCGACGGCGCCTGGAGCGCCGCCGAGCTGACCGCCATGTTGCGCGCCTGCTTCGGCCCCGGCGCGCTGCCGGGCGACGCCGTGCGCGGGCTGTCGGGACTGATGGCAGTGGCGCCGGAGCTGCTGCTCACGCAGGCCGGCCTGCGCGACGATGTCGGCGCCATCCTGGCCGGTTGGGACGAAGACACGTTCATCGCCTTTTTGCCCGACCTGCGCCACGCGTTCACCGTGTTCAAACCGCAGGAAACCGCGCAACTGGCAGAGGCGCTGGCCGGACCAGGCGAGGCAGCGCTGGCCGAACACCATTACGCCACCACCGAGGCCGACCTGCTGGCAGGCGTGGCGCTGCAGGCCAGGCTGGCCGCCAGCCTGGCGCGCGACGGCCTCGATCACTGGCTGCGCGCCGATGCGCAAATCGAACCAGGAGCCACGCCATGACGCGCACCGTACGCGATGCCGAAATGCTGCGCCGCTGGCGCCTGATCCTCGGCCGCTACGCCGCGCGGCCCGGCGAGGCGACGACCATGCACCCGCGCGACCAGCAGATCGACCAGGCGCTCGACTACCTGTACGGGCGCGAGTACCAGGGACGCGGCCTGCTGCGCGCCCCGGGCAGCGGCGGCACGCTCGATGCGAGCGCGATCCAGGCGGTGGACTGGCTACAGCGCACCCGCACCCTGTTCCCGCAAGAGGTGTTCGAGCGCATCCAGCAGCACGCGATGGAAAAATACCAGATGACCGAGCTGTTGAAAGACCCCGACGTGCTGCGCTCGATGGAACCCAATCAGGCGCTGGCACGCGCGCTGCTCGGCATGCGCGGCCGACTGGGCGCGGACATGCGCGACGCCGTGCGCGAAGTGATTCGCAAGGTGGTGGAAGACATCACGCGCCGGCTGCGGCCGCAGTTCGTCAACGCGCTCACGGGCCGGCGCAACCGCTTCCGCCGCTCGCACATCCCCAGTGCGCAAAACTTCGACTGGCGCGCCACCATCGCCGCCAACCTGCGCCACTACGACGTGGCCAGCAAGCGGCTGGTGATCGAGCGGCCGGTGTTCAATGCGCGCGTCAAGCGCAACCTGCCATGGGACGTGATCCTGTGCGTGGACCAGAGCGGCTCCATGCTCGATTCGGTGATGTACAGCGCGGTGGTGGCCGGCATCCTTTCCAGCCTGCCCACGGTGAACGTGCGGCTGGTCGTGTTCGACACCAACGTGGTGGACCTCACGCACATGGCGACCGATCCGGTGCAGGTGCTGCTGACGGTGCAGCTGGGCGGCGGCACCGATATCGGCCGCGCCATGCAGTACTGCGAAACGCTGGTGCGCACACCGCAACGCACGGTGGTGGCGCTGATCAGCGACTTCGAGGAAGGCACGCTGCCGGGACCATTGCTGGCCAGCGTGCAGCGCCTGACCGAGGCGCGCGTCAAAGTGCTGGGGCTGGCGGCACTGGACGACAGCGCGCGCCCGGTCTACGACCAGCGCATGGCGCAGCGCCTGGCCGGCCGCGGCGCCGAGGTGGCGGCATTGACGCCATCGCATTTTGCCGAGTGGCTGGCTGAGGTAATGGGATGACGACGATGCCGGACTGGCTGCAGATTTATCGTCACGTGGACGACGACACGCTGGCCGCGCTGGGCAGCGTTGGACTGGTGCGCCGCGCCGCCAAGGACGTGGAGGCGGGCAAGGTGGCGTGGGAGGCCGCGCCTTCGCAATTGCGCGTGGATGGACAACTGGTGCGCATCGACGCCGGCGGCCCTGCCCGCGCCAGCTGCGACTGCCCCGCGCCGGGCGTGTGCAAGCACATACTGGCCGCCGCCATCTGGCTGCGCGATGCCGCTGCGGTACCGGCGCCGGCGTCGGCGCCGGATTCGGCTCCGGCTTCGGCTCGGGTAGTGGCTGCGGCAGCGGCGGACCATGCCAGCGCTGCTGCCGGCACCAGCGACCCGCTGCCCGCCCTGCTGGCCGAAGTGGCGGCGCTGGAGCCGGCCGCCGTCTTCAAGGCCGCCGGCATGGCTGCCGCGCGCAAGGCTGCCGCCCTGCACCAGACCACGGGCGCTGCCACGGTGTCCGCCACGGCAGGCGCGCTGCTCATTACCCTGCCCTCGTTCGAGCTTACCTGCCGCTATATTTCCGGCGCCGGCTATGCGGGCATGGTGTCGGAGGCGCCACCGGCGGCGCGCGCCGTGATCCACGTACTGGCCCTGGCCGCCGTCTGGCGCCAGCAGCAGCGCGCCATCGCCTGGCCTGCGCCGACCAAGGCCGCCGCTGCCAGCGCTGCCGACACTGGCGGCGCTGCCGACGATACTGGCCTGACGCCGGAAGAGCGCCGCTTCCTGCAGCGCTTGCGCCAGCTGGTGCTGGCAGCGTTTGCCGACGGCTGGTCGCATGTGAGCGAGATCGTGCCGGCGCAGCTGCGCGCGCTGGCCATGTCGGCCCGCGTGGAATCGTTCCCGCGCCTGGCCGGCATGCTGCGCACCCTGGCCGGCACCGCGCAGCTGCTGGTCGAGCGCGACACGGGCGTCGACGAGCGCCAGGCGATCCGCCTGGCCACCCGTATCTACGCGCTGGCGCAGGCGCTGGAACACAGCCAGGGCGACCGGCTGCGCGACCTGCGCGGGCGGGAACGCCGCAGCTTCGACGACAACCAGGCCCTGGAACTGCTGCCGCTGGGCGCGCACTGGTGGGAGCAGCGCGCCGGCGCGCGCGGCTTGACCGTCTCGTTCTGGAATCCCGCCGACCAGGCCATCATGCAGGCGGTGCTGGCGCGGCGCGACGGCGCCGACCGCAATTTCAACCGCGCGCAAGCCTGGAGCACGACCAGCCTGTGGCAAGGTGCGGGGGCGGCCGACACGCTGGCCAATGGCGCGCTGGCGCTGGAGCAGGTGCGCGTATCGGCCGACCATCGCCTGAGCCTCAGTGCCGAAACCCGCGCCAGTCTGCTGCCGCCATGGACCGTCACCGACGCGCGCTGGAATGCCGCCGGCTACGATGACTGGCGCACGCTGGCCGAGGCCCGCAGCGCCAGCGCCGGTCTGCGTGGCGACGCCGTCGACTGCGTGCTGCTCAAGCCCGCGCAATACGATGCGCCGCAACTCGATGAAGCGCGCCAGACCTTCGACTGGATTCTGCGCGACAGGCATGGCACGCCGCTGGCATTGCAGCTGCCCGGCGATGCGGCCTACCACCGCCGCATCGAGCACCTGGGCGGCTGGGCGCAACCGGGCACGCCGATCCGCGCGGTGCTGGCGCGGTTCGAGCGCAGCCTGCACGGCAACCGGCTCGAACCGCTCACGCTGGTCATCGAAGACCAGGGCCTGCTGCGCGCCATCTCGCTCGATTACCAGGCCCGCCCCGCCGTCGCCAGCGCCCCGCTGCTGCAGCGGATCGCGCGCCTGTTCAGCGCCAAACCCGCCGGCGGGGACAGCCATGGCAGCGCGGCGGCCAACGGCGTGTTCACGCCGCCCGCCGGTGACGCGCTGGCGCTCACGCTCGAAACACTGCAACGCATCCTGGAAAACAAGGGCATGAGCGGCCGGCTGCATGTGCCGGGTGAAGACTGCCAGCAACTGGAGCAGCTGCACAACAGCCTGCGCGCGTGCGGTGTCGATCTGCTGGCGGATGCGTTGCGGCGTTACCTGGACGCGCCGGACACCGGTCGTGCCGTCGCGCTGATCTACCTGTGCGTTACCTGCGCCGAGCTATGAAGACAGCGGCACGCTCAAGCACACCTCGGTGCCGCCGCCGGCGTCTGTGCCGGCAGCGCGGCCCGGGATGGCGCCAATCCGCAAGGTAGCGCCGATCAGCTGCGCGCGCTCGCGCATGCCGGCCAGGCCCCAGTGGCCGGGCGGCGCGCCGCCAGCCAGCACCTGGTCGTCGATGCCGCAGCCGGCATCGGTCACGCGCAGCTCGAAGCTGTCTTTCAGGTAATGCAGCGCAATGTGCACTTCTGCCGCACCGGAATGACGGCAGGCGTTGTGCAACGCCTCCAGCGCAATGGCCAGCGCTTCATCGCGCAGGTGCTCCGGCAGCAACGCCGGCCGGCCGTGCGCAGCCACCATCACACTCACGCCATACTGCGCGCCGCAGGCGCCGGCTGCCTCGCGCAGGCCGGGTTCCAGGCCGACCGGCGCGGTATCGCCCGAACGCAGCGCCCACACCTGGTCGCGGCCTTCCAGCAGCACGGCGTCGGCGGCATTGAGCGCGCTGTCGATTTCGCGCTGCAGCGGATCATCGAGCGCGATGCCGTGCTTGATGCGGTCGAAGCGCATGATCAGCGCCTGCACGCTTTGCAGGAAGCTGTCGTGCAGCGTGCGGGCGATGCGCGTGCGCTCGTTCAGGCGCTCCTGCATGCGCTCGGCCACGCGCGCGGTGGCCAGTTGCACGCGCCAGCGGAACAGGCCATAACCGGCCAGCGCCACCAGCAATGCGCATACCAGCTTGAACCACAAGGTCTGCCAGAATGCGGGAGCGATGGCGACATCGAGGTGCGCCGGCTGCGCGCTCCATACGCCATCCTCGTTCGACGCCAGCACCTCGAAGCGGTAGTCGCCCGGCGCCATATTGGTATAAAAGGCCTGGCGGCGGTCGCCGGCTTCGCGCCACGCGGTTTCCAGTCCCGCCAGCCGGTAGCGGAAGCGCGCGCGTTCGGGAATGGTGAGGACGGCAGCGGTAAAGTCGAACTGGATGTCTTCCGTGCCCGCCGGCAGGCGCACGGCGCCGGCCACCGGATACGGCTGCTGGGCGGTGTGCACGGCCGTAATCTGCGGCGTGGGCGCAAGCCGGTTGCGGGTAATCCGTGCCAGATCGATCCAGCCGGTATGGGCGGTGGTGGCATACCAGATGCGGCCATCGGTCGCTTCGGTCAGCGTGGGAATCGGGCGCAGTTGCGCGGCCACGCCTTCGTAACCATCGAGGTAATCGAAGCGCTCCGCAGTCACTGCGCCCGACTGCCCGGCCAGCGCCTCGGCAACCGCGCCCGCCGCGATGTGGATCAGGCCACCGGTGCCGTGCAACCACAGGTCGCCCGCGGCGGTTTCCACGATGCCGGACACGCCGGAGAATGGCGCGCCAGCGCGGTCGCGCAGGCTGCGAAAGCGCGTGCCATCCCAGTAGCCCACCCCGTGGTCGCCGCCCACCCACAAATGCTGGCCGCGACCGGCCATGGCCAGCACGTTGCCGACGGCGAGGCCGTGGCTGGCATCGAACTGGCGCAGCGTGCCGTCCGGCGCCAGCATGGCCATGACGTTTTGCGGATAACCGAACCAGAGCTGGCCGCGCGCGCTGCGATACAGCGAGACGGCAGTGCGGTTCACCAGCGCCGGTACCGCCGGCCGCGCCCACGTGCCGGCGCTGAAGGTATGAATGCCGTGACCGATAATCGACAGCCAGAGCAGGCCATGGTCATCCATCGTCATGGCCTGCACATCGAAGCCGCGCGCCCCCTCGGGCAACGGCCAGTGCCGGTACTGCCCGCCCTGCACACGCCACAGCCGGTCGCGCCCGGCGAACCACAAACTGCCATCGGGCGCGCGGGTGCTGGCGGTGGGGTGGCGGATGGGCGTGACCACGCGGCTGCCGTCGCGCGCCACCCGGTACACGCTATCGTCGTAGCCGACCATATATGGGCTGCTGCCGATCCACACATCGCCATGGTCGCCGGCCAGCACGCTCATATGCAGCGATTGCCCCGGCAGCGCCTCGAACTTGTTGATGCGGCTGACGCTGATGCGATCGACGCCGTTTTCGGTGGAAAACCAGGAATTGCCTTCACGGTCTTCCATGTAGATGTGGACGATGCGGCCACTGAAACCGGTCTCCATCGAATAGGTTTTTTGCCGCGTCAGCGCGGGACTGAGCAAGTGCAGGCCTTGCGGCGTCAAGATCCACAAGGCGCCGCCCTTCCCCTGCATGACGTCCAGCCGGCGCTCGGTAAATCCCGGCAGTGCGAACGGCTGCACCACCCCGGTGGCCGGATCCAGCACGAACAGGTCGCGTTCCCTGGTTTTGAGCAGGAGCGTGCCGTCGTCGCGCACATCGCCGCTTTCGATCGGCGGCACGCCGGCAACGCGCCGGAAGCGCCGGCTGTCACGCGGCTTCAGATACGCGATATCGTTCATGTACACGACCACCGCCCCGTTGGGCGCCACGTTGAACGAGCGCGCATATCCCGGCGGCAGACCATCATCCTCGCCCACCAGCGACCAGCGCTGGCCGTCGCGGCGATACACGCCCACGTAGGTGGCCACCCACATCACGCCGTCATCGGTGCGGGAGATGGCCTGGACGCTGCGCTGCGGCAGGCCTTGCGGCGCCTGGTAATGCGTCACCGTGCCGTGTTCGAACACGCTCACGCCCCCGAGCCGGTAGCCCACCCACAACGCGTCGCCATACGCGGCGACGGCGGCGACATCGGTAGCCAGCAAGGCGTTGCCGTCGATCGCATCCATGCGGTCAAACCGCACGCCGTCGAACCGGTACAACCCTTCGGACGTGGCAAACCAGAGCATGCCCTTGCTGTCCTGCGCCATGCCTACTGCGCCCGACGGCGCGCCGTCGCGCTTGCGCCAGGCGACGTGTTGCAGGCTCGCGAGCGCGGCGGCTTGGGCGTGTGCAGGGGCCGTGGCTGGTGCGGCAGGCAGCAAAGCCGGCCAGAGCAGCAACAGGCAAACGGCCAGCCGCATTGCGCGTAGGGTGTGTTGAAGCATGTGATGGACGTGAAAAGGTGCGCCGGCATTATAGACCGGGAAGATGGCAGGCGTTGGCGACCGGGCACTACCGCCGGTGAGAATAGCAACCCGGCAATTGCTTCCATATGGCAATCTTTGGCTAATATGGAACGATTCCCTTTTAAATGAAGATTCCCCCGCTGTCGCGCCCAGGCCACCGGGAATGTAGCGGCGTAGCGTGACATTTGGTGAATATTGCATATAGTTAAAGATGATATCCTGATAGATATTCTTTGAGCGGGTCGCTGACGACCAGTACCCCTGGCGAGTGGGCGGGAGCTCATAATTTAATGGTTGGTTACGCAGAATTTCCATCAATGAAGATAAAGTCCCCGCAATCTCAGTTTATGTCGCTCAATCGCATATTGGGAAAATTCCCGATGACGGCGATGGTGCTCGGCGCGTCGTTTTTGCTCAATGGCTGTGGCGGCGGAGGCGGAAGCGGAAGCGGCAATAACAGTGGCGCCGATGTGGGTACCACGCCCGGTAGCGGCACTGGTGCTCCCACTTTTTCAGTGGGCGGTAACCTTTCCGGGCTTGTTTCCGGCGGATCGCTGAGTTTGACCATGAATGGCGGGCCACCTCTACGGCTCGATGCAAATGGTACGTTTACATTTCCCCAGGCGTTGCAAGCAAGTGCATCGTATTCCGTGACGGTGGCGGCACAGCCGGCAGGACAGATATGTTCGATCTCGAACGGCAGCGCCAGCATTGGCGGCAACGTCAGCAATGTACTGGTCAATTGCCTGTCCAGCCTGCCCCCCGACACCACGTTGACCATCGGAGGGAGTGTCTCCGGCATGGCTCCGGGTACCCAGATCGGGTTGTTGAATAATGGCGCCGGACTCCTCAAGGTGAACGCCAATGCGTCTTTCTCGTTTATCGCGACATCGGGCGCGTCCTATGCAATCTCTGTCGCAAATAATCCGGCAGGACAGCTCTGCACGGTGCACAACGCCACTGGCCTGGCCCAGACCAACGTAGCGAATATCGGAATTATGTGCCGTCCCGCAGAACTATATGTCTTGACCGGCTCTGGCGGCGGACCGGGACACGCAGACGGCATTGGTGCCAACGCCAGATTTAACCGTCCGCAGGGAAATGCGATCGATTCGGTCGGCAATGTGTATGTGGCCGATTGGTATAACCACGTTATTCGCAAAATTACTCCCGAAGGCCTGGTCACGACCTTTGCCGGCACTTATGGGCTGATCGGATCAGCTGACGGCACGGGAGCGTCCGCAAGATTTTGCCGCCCCCTCGCCATTGCGATCGACAAGGCGGATTTTTTATATCTGACCGAAAGCTGCAATGCGACGATACGAAAAATCTCGCCGTCAGGAACCGTCTCCACTCTGGCAGGTAAGGCAGGTGAATCCGGTGCGATCGATGGCGCAGGTGACCAGGCGCGATTCAGTATGCTGTCCGGTATTGCCATCGATAGTAGTGGGGTTTTATATGCTTCGGACTTCGGCAACCATACGATACGCAAGGTGTCGCCCGCCGGCGCTGTGACGACATTCGCTGGCAGTGCGGGTGTATCCGGCTATGCGGACGGTGCAGGAGCGGCCGCGAACTTTTTCGGTCCTAATGGTATTGCCGTCGATACCCAGGGACTGGTGTATGTCTCGGATAGCTACAATCAAGTCATCAGGAGAATCACGCCGGCAGGCGCGGTCAGTACCTTGGCGGGAACGCCGCGCACCCGCGGTTATGCAGATGGACAGGGGCCGGGCGCTGCCTTCAGTTTTGCCACGCCCCAAGATACGGATTTTGCGATGCCTCCGCTGTCGGGCATGGTGGTCAATAAGGCAGGTACGCTGTTCCTGACAGACTACTTTAACAACATCATTCGTACCGTTTCGCCTGACGGCTTGGTGACGACGGTGGCCGGCAACAACCTGGGGTATTTCGACGGACAGGGAACGTCGGCCAGATTCAGAACACCTAGCGGGATCTCGATGGACGGGTCTGGAAATTTGTATGTATCGGAGGACTATAGCTGGGTTATCCGAAAAATATCGTCGTCGATGTTAACGTCGACATTCGCAGGAAAACCATTGCTTAGAGGTTCACGCGATGGTGTAAAGGGCACCGCGTCGTTTGACACGCCCTATTCCGTGGCCGCCGACGCCAGCGGCAATTTGTATGTCGCTGATTTCGGTAACAATATTGTTCGCAAGGTGTCGAGCACGGGCGTTACAACCACGCTGGCCGGAACCGCTGGTGTGATAGGCACAACGGATGGCCCGGGTGCCTCCGCACTGTTCTACCACCCCAGCGGCATTGCGGTAGACGCAGCCGGGAATGTCTATGTGTCTGATGCGCAAGCCAACACGATCCGGAAAATCACGCCTGGCGGAGTGGTTTCCACGTTAGCGGGTAATCCCGGACGAGCCGGTTACGCAGACGGCACCGGCAAAGATGCGTATTTCTTTGGGCCGGGACCGCTGGCTATCGATGACGCAGGCAACCTCTATCTGGCTGATCAATTCAATGGTGCGGTGCGCAAAATCACACCGTCCGGCGTTGTGACCACGATCGGCAATGGCAGAACAGCGGCCGGCGTGGGCGGTGTGGCGGTGGATTCGAGCGGAAATGTCTATTTTTCGAGTAGTAACAAAGGCAATATCAAGAAAATTGGCGCCGATGGAACGGTGACGATATTGGCTGGCTCAAGCGCGGTCTCGTCGGACGAAAGCGGCTCAACTGACGGCATGGGTACTGCCGCGCGCTTTTCCTTCCCGGGTAACCTTGCAGTCGATACAAGGGGAAATCTCTATGTGGCCGACAATGGAAACTGCACGGTTCGCATGGTGACGCCAATAGGCGTGGTATCGACCATTGCCGGCGTGCCCGGCCAGTGCGAACTGCATGAAGGTTCATTGCCAGGTTTGTTACCGCCATTAGTTGGGCTGACTCTGACGCCAGACGGGCAGTTGGTGATGACTGGGAACAACGCGATTTTGCGCATGACGGGCTTCGAGCGCTAGCCACAACCAAGCTGTGTCCTAACACGCGCCAACCGGACCTACAAAATATGTATGACATTTTGATCGGAATAGTAGTTTTCATATTGTTTTTGCCAGCCATAATCCTGCTTGCTGCATTTGGTTTCTACACATTCCGATACACGCGACTGCGATGGGCTCGAAAAAACACCCTGGCTGATCCCCTGTCCGATTTCGCAGGAGGGTGGACGCGCTTACTCAGCCGCACGTATCGCCCGGAGGAACAACGGTACTTGCGCAGGATGCTAGTTGCGGGAGCATGTTTCGTATTCTATGTATTGGTCTTGATGGCAGTAACAGCTGTTTAGCAATAGCTTGTTTTCCCAAGTCTGGGTGCGTTTTTAGATGTCCGTTTAAGGTGCTGCGGATCGCTTCGTCGACGCAGATTTCAGCCTTGACTGCTACTTTGCCGAAAGGTGAAAAATCGAGCATATAAGGCGGACAACCGCACGTGGTTCGTCGTGCTATGTAATAAAACTAAACAAAAAAACCCGCAACTCCTTGCGAAGCTGCGGGTTCTTGTTTCTGCCTAATTCCTGGTGCGCTTGCCGGAACCACATTCCGCTATGGCGCACCTCTCCCAGAGACCAAATGTCCCTCGCTTGTCCCTCAGGCGGACTCTTGTTCGCCAGTATGGTTCCCGGCGTGCTCTGGAGCAATTGAACGTGGGCAATTTCCGAGCTGCTTGGGCGTTGGACTGAGGGACTTGGGGGGAGTTCAAATTTTTTTCGCTTCAGCTCGCATCAAGTGATATTCGGTGAATATTTCATAGATGCAAAGATGATATCCTGAAAGCTAACTTGTTTATGCGGACCGGAGGCAGCCCGAAATGGCTCCTCTGTGCTGCGCAATTGGGATCAACCTGCAACTTCGAGATACCTACATGAAATTTTCACAAGGTGAGCGGGAGACGTTGACTGGACCTGCTGTGGTAGGAGCCGTGTTGGGGATAGTTCTCGCAGTCTGCACTGTCTCGGTTAACAGTGAATACAATGCAGCAGCGCTGTTCGACTGGACGACAATAGGCGATACGGTGTTGATTTCCTTCGGCGGATTTTTCCTGGCGTTTGTCCCGTTTGGTTTGGTTCCTGTGCTAATTGGACGCTTCAGGTTGAGAGCCGGAAACAAGAGCGAGTGACCGCAACCAAACACTGATTTTCGAAATCAGTTTTATTCATCTTTGCAATAATCAGCAGTTAACAATGAAAGGTTCGCTACATGTCTAGATGTACAGCACCAAGAAAAGGCCATCGCACAGCAAGCGGAAGAGCTGAGTGCCCTAAATGTGGTGGAGGCTCCAGCGGCTACAGGACAAGCTCATACTCGCCTTCTTACTACTCATCGTCCTCGAACAGCGGCGTAAGCAGTCGAGGCAGCGTCAGCGGTTCGGGCGGCGGCGCAAGGCCCCGTTGGTCGCGAGCAGGTTCGTCCTTGGTCTATACCGCTGCCGAAGTGCAAACGCTCACGCCGGTACGCGAAATTTTTGAGAAAACAGCGGCGGAGTCCGATCTGAGAGATGTCTTCCTTTGCCACGCCTGGGATGATCGACAAGGACCAGCCCAAGATCTGCACAACTTGCTCGTCGCAGCTGGCGTTAAAGTTTGGTTCAGCGAGAAGGATCTGGGGCTCGGCATGCCGATGATGCGCGCCATTGACAAGGGGTTAGCAAAATCGCGTATTGGACTTGTTCTGGTGACGCCTGCGCTGCTCGCCCGCCTTCCAAACGAAAGCGTAGCTGATAAAGAACTTTCGACACTTTTGGCTGGCAACCTGCTGATTCCCATTGTACACAATACGACATACACAGCTCTTCGCAATGTCAGCCCTATGCTTGCGTCTCGAACTGGGCTGGACACTGCAGAAGATTCAATGTCGGGGGTCGCTGCAAAAATCGCTGAACTAGTTGCCCTGTAAATTACGTCATCGTAGTCTTGTGGCACATTAATAAGCTCAATTTAGCACTCGTCATTTACTGAACAACGTGTGATCACAAGCGCAGTAATGGATGGATCTACTTCACTAATTGAAAATCGATCAATGTGAATCTTCACAAACTACAGCTACCTTGACTTAGCGATTGCGGACAAAATCTCTACGGCGTTAAAAATCGCTGGCCATCAAATCTGGAAATGGGACCAGACGCTACGTCTCGGCGATAACATCACCAAAAAGATATCGAAAGGCATGGGGGCTCTGAAGCGTTCCTACTAGTTGTAAGCTCAGACTCGCTATCTTCTAAGTCAGCTATGCACGAATTTTCTGCTCTAACTTTAGGTGAGATATCAAAAAGCCTCACTGATTTGAACTTTAGACGCCTTTTGGATATTGCATGGCGCAAGAGTAGTGATGAAAAAAAGAATCATTATAGCATTAGAAAATCCCCGAAAATGATGGTTCCGAGGAGACCCAAAGTCTTGCGTAACTGCTCGAAGAACAAGATGCAAATCTACTGGGACTAACTTTAATCTGAGTTAAAACGTACGATCAGATTCCGAAAATACTTCGGACAGTGGCTGTAACTGGAGCGTAAATAATTTTTAGCTCTTTAATCATCGAAAAAGAAGCAATAATGGCATGTCGGGGGAGGCGAGACTGACGCTTTCGCAACAGCAACGCGTTGGACTAACTCGACCGTTCGAAAGCGGCCATAATCTACCTTTCAAGTCCACCTTTTATTATTTTACTTTGGATAACATCACATATTATGACAGATCTACAATATGTATTAACAATCCTCGACAGTGGCGAAATCACTGGGGCGCAAACTGTCGTTATTGATGTTGCGCTGTCAGGCGCTAAAGCCGCCGAAATACCAGATGCTGACGTGCAAAACGTGATGGACTTCATAGATATACATTTATCACACAACGTAGTTAGTCAAGAGATACGAAGTGCACTTGATTTTTTGCAAATCCAGTTGCGCTCGCGACAGGCCATTAAATAGGTAAATAGTCATACTATAGCATCGTTAGAATATTATTCATTCAAAGGTGCGCAATATTGCACTAAAGCTTGCGCTGCCCGCTCTGACGTGGAAGCCCGCATAACCCATGCCCTTATACACAAGTCCGAATCAGCGGCACGAAGTATCTGCAGCACCCAGTGCCTCCGCCGATTCGTATTTTTCGAAGCTACTTTGTCTATAAGGACATAGGTTTAACGATGTCGGACAAAGACTCGGAGCGACTCGGTTCGATACTGGGACTTATAGCCCCAGATTCATATTAGATGCATCGGCGTAAAAATAGTGAAGAGCATCGTAGATTTTTTGCGACTTCCATATTTTTACAAATACGAACCCTTCATTGTTCAGCGTCTTAGAGCAGTGACTCATGAATGTTTGGTGCGCATGGCTCCGAATTTTTTGTAATTCCATATCATGCTCCACCATCAGGCCGCAAATAATAATATTCATTTTTCTTGTTTCTCTTTTTGAAACCACCACAGGGAATGTGGCACCACCAAGGTGCGATCTTCGAAACAACATTTTCATACTCTCCTCAAACTCCAGTTGTGACTCCAAAGGAAAGTCAAACAGTAGTAATGCCACCTTGAGGAATGCTTCGCTCTTACGGCACTTCAGTCTTTCTAGTAAATTATTAAAGAAATAAGAATTTTTTAAAACACTATCTTTAGGTAATTCGACAATACCTTTTTTGTTTTGATATTCTTGAAGACTGAATGATGCTCCAAGAAGCATTAATTGTTTCCCAAATTCTGAAATTTGATCAAAACCATATTGCAAATAAACAACGAAAAGATCGAGTTCATCACCAATAAAATCTACTAGTTGGCATAGCTCTGTTCTTCGTGCCAAATAGTGCAATCGTTGCTCCTGATTTGGCAATGACTCCAATAATATTTTCAATTCTGAAAGAATTATGCAGGGTGCGGGTTCAACATCATCGTCCAGCACACCTTCGTTCTTCAGCAATTGCGGCGAATTCATAAATACTCCGATTTGCTCAACTGAAATTCCATAGCGAGCTATCGATATTATTTTCTTTGGATCAAGCGTTATCAAAACTTTTCCATCCGAATCCAATATGTCCAACGGAGGCTGACTATATTGCAAACGCCCAGCTAGCGAATTTCCCTGCTCGATTGACTTTCCCCACACGCGTCGCAGGAAATGCTTCAACGCAGCAGGGGAACCCTGTCGCGCTCTATCCGGCAGCAACGCTCCTTTCGCTTCGAATATCATCAAATGTCCAGACAAAAATACCAATAGGTCCGTCTCCATTTGTTGATTTTTATTTCTAAACCATTTTCCAGCATGAACTACGATTGCCCCGGGAAAGGCTTTCACCAGCAATTCTTTAGCTTCATTCTCTACGAACAATCCTCTTATTTTTTCTAAGCGAACTTTGTCCTGCAGAAAAACCAGAAGTGCTGAAAACGGGAAACTAGTTAATGTAAGGGGGCTAAATAAATAAAAATTCCCGTCATGGAAAAGGATGGGTTTATTCCAAACCGGATTGGAACGCGTAATGGCTAATGAATCGCTCCATGGATCAATAGCTTCCAGCGAAAGCGAACTTAAAACTTCACTCATCGGAAGTCCTTCCAATTCCTTTCTTTTTATCCATTCGCTATCAAGCTTGAACAAAAATTCAGATGCATGGTCTTCTGCGGTATTGTGCAAATGCTGACGCAAATCCTCATTAGAAACATGGCTGTAGTCATAATTGCTTTTGCCAACTATCTTATTAAATCCAGAAATTTTTTGCACTTTGTTTCCGTTAAGTATCAAACCTAACGACTCAATATAATCTTTGAATCGCAAAATTATTTCTTGACGCAGAGCTACTAAAGAGAGACCAATTTTTGAAATACTCCCATTTCTGACGAATCTGGCATCATATTCTTTTGTAATCGAAATAATCATGCTGTCAAAGAACTCATCGCCATACGGATTTCTATAATAAGCGGAGCTCGATTGTGCAAGCCGCTCCAACCCAGTTTGATTTGAGCGAGAGGCCTCATGGCTTGCTACGTAGCATTGTTGCTTAAGCTCTTTCCAAATAGTAGAAACTTTAGAATGATCGAGTGGCGCTTTTTTTTCTTGTTTATTTCCGCCCAAAATAATTGCTTGAAGAAATTCTAGATCATTAACCTCCGGATAGGTGTTTTCATATCCCGGCGTGAAGGCTCCACCTTTCAGCGAGTAAAGAGCAGTAAGCCCTAAAATTTTAATTTTCTCGATTTTATTAATTTCGTCAAAAAACCCGTTCCTTCGGGAACGAACCAACTCCTGTTGTTCTGGATTTTTTATCTCTATAAGCGATTTAGGCCAGATTAAATCTTCGGTATCCTTGTTAAGAACGGTAAATGCTAATTTACTAGTTATATTATTTTTTGATGGCTTCATTTTCTTTATTAATATTTATGCATTTATAAATAAGTGATTTATTGTAGATGCTTGGTTGTATTTTGAATGATCGTGATAGCTGCTTCCAATGACTATACCCCGAGTGACTTTGCGGCCTTACGCCGAGAGGGGCCTTTTCACCTCGACATTTCCTGTACGCGACCCTGTTGGGACCAATTCACATTGCAACCATCCCGTAACAGCCTGGACCTTCATGAGCGCATTTTGCAACGTCTGCCACCATTTGCTGTCTTGCATAGATTCCCGGCCCATAAGGCATGCCCTTATATACAAGTCTAACGTGAATGGCTAGCTGGTGAAAAAGCTGTTTACATTAAATAACTTGCAGCTGGCCTTGTAAACCGTCGCCATTTGGCGTTTACTCTCGTCCTTTGGCTGACGCATTGACGACCGCAGCACAGTGGGCAATTAAGGAATTTGCACAATTGAACCTCGGCGATGCGCGCCACAACAATCGAGCGAGAATGTTGATGGAGCGATTTGCAGTGGCCCCCGATGGCGAGTGTTCCCGATGCCTGCTATGGCTGGGGGAAACGATGGCCACCTACCGGTTCCTGAGTAATGAGGTGGTCGATTGGCAGGATAGCCTACTCGTAAGCTTGTCGGTAACCTGCTCGTAGCTCATTCGTAGCCTACCCGTAGCTAATTCGTAGCCCGCCCGTAGCCCATTTGTAGCCCGTTCGTGCACCGCCGAAAATACCGCAGGGGGCCTTCCCCCCTCTGGAAACCGTCGCCCTGGCCCGGTGCGGGGCCTCCCCGCGCCCCTGCCAATCTATCACACACCACGCACCCCCCGGTTGGGCCGCAAACCCGCGCCAAAACTGGCTTTACGTGTAATACGTATCTCAGCTCTCTGTTGTACAAGCTCCCCCCGCTTGAACCGCAAACTCGCACCAGCACTCGCTTTGCGCCCGATTTCCGCGTTAACACGAACCGATCCTCTGCGAATCAGGTTAATGCCAGGGAGCATCAACCACAGGGCGGCATGCCTGCCGCTGCTTAAGCAAATCGCCCGCGCTGGTTACGCAGTGGCTTTAGGCGGCAAGGCACCGGAGTTGCTGTCGCCACAGCGCCTTGCCGCGATCGGTGCTGACCGGCACATGCTGATCACCGCCCACCATGCCGGTGACGATCGGCATCCGGTCGCGCACGCGCTGAGCACTGCTGTCGTTCCGGCGACCCAGCCTCGCAGAGCAGGATTCCGTTGAGCACGAAGTGCGAATAAGGAGTTGTGATGGAGGAATACACGCTCGCGTGTAGGCCTACATCACCTATCCTGCCCGGCTGCGAACATCGATTTGTTCACGTAAGTGTCCGGTAGGTTGGCCGGTTTGAGCAGGTTTTAGCGCGGTTTTGGCTGAGTTACTGGCCGCAACTCAGGCCACCGATAAATCCGCACGCACGGTCATCCGAACATTCAGGACGAACTCCAGGGAAAGAATGCAACTTCTCGAAAGAGATGTCGGGCAGACCGTGGGGATCATGCCGCACATAAAAGATTCAGGCAGGAAGTTAAAACACCAGTTTCCTTTTCGCAGCATTGGGCAAACTCAAGCGTGCGCCATCTTTCCGGCGCAAGTCGCTTCAAGCTGGTGCTGCGACAAACACCGCTGGCAGTCAGCGCCCTACTTTGTCGTTAGACCTGCCGCGACGAGGAGACACCGCATGAACACCAGCCACACCGACAGCCCGCCCGGCACCACGCGCCTGCTGCGCATCCGCGAGGTGCTGCAACTGTGCGGGCTGTCGCGCGCCACGCTGTACCGCGAGATTAAGCTGCACGCCTTCCCTGCCCCGGTCAAGCTGTCGGCGCGGTCGGTGGGGTGGTTGCAGGAAGATGTGGCGCAGTGGCTCGCGGCGCGCATTGCCCAGCGCGGACCGGCGTATGACGCTGCGCCGCGCCAAAGGCCAGGCGCGGCGAAGGAGACGGCTGCTACTGCGGACCGGGACCAGTCACCGCGCGAAGGGGAATGACGTCCGCGCCGGTACGCAGCTTGTCCAGGTAATCGGCCCAGCGCTGCATCATCGCGGCGCGTGCCGGCAGGTGCGCGGTGCTGTTGTAGGCGCCGCCGTTCGGGTCGATCACGCGGTGCGCCAGCTGGTGCTCGATCAGGTCCACGCGCTCGCCCAATACTTCGTCCATGATCGTGCGCGCCGTGGCGCGGAAGCCGTGCGCCGTCATCACCTCGTTGGCAAAGCCCATGCCGCGCAAGGCCGCGTTGATGGTGTTCTCGCTCATGCAGGCCTGCTCGGTGCGCAGGCTGGGGAACACGTACTTGCCGTGGCCCGTTATGCGGCGCAGCTGGCGCAGGAAGTCGAGTGCTTGCGTGGACAGCGCCACCATGTGCTCCGTGCGCATTTTCATCTTGGCGACCAGGATGCGCCACGCGGCGCCATCGAGATCGAATTCGCGCAATTATGCAGCGCGCAATTCACCGGGATGCACAAACTAGCGGGGTCAGCTTTAACGCCAGCACAGCCACGATATGGTCTTCGTAGGCATAGATGGCACATTCAGGTGGCAGCAAGATGTGGCCGTCAGTAATACAGTTTACTCAGTTTCAGATAACGTGACGTACTGAATATTTAAAGTGATCGTCTCGCTATACCGCAGTACGAACGAGTCGCCGTCCACTTCGTAAAATCGCGCCAATTCAGTGTTTACCACATTGCCATCGTCGGCTTCTACTACCGACTTATCTTTCGATAATGGACGACGTGCAACGTTTTGCAATACTAGGCGATCAAGTTGACCTTCCGAATCCACATAAAATTCGTCGAGTACTCCAACATACAGTACGGCTTCTTTGGCAACCTCGACAATCGCCGAAATAAGAACCATATCTGGGGCCTCAGCTTCTGCAAAGTCCGCCCCCGTGAGCAGGTAGTACCAGGGCGCTTTGTGAAAACGAAAAATATAATTAAAGCGGGACGACGAACGGTCTAACCTGTATTTGACAATCAGCGTTCGTAATACAACTGGGAAAGCGAAGGCAGCGATGAGCAAACTAACAAAATAGGCTGTAATCCACCAAAAGCTTCCCGCAAACGCGATGGCCGCGCTTTCCTGCACAGTCACCGCCCCGGAAAGCAACTTCACTAGAACCAATGGCTGAAAAACCTGCCCCGCGATGACATAAGACAGAAATAGCCACAAGCAGTGGACTAGTACTGACCACACTACCGCCTCAGCTACTACTTCGCCGAAAGGTGAAAAATCGAGTGATGTTCTTTCTGCCCGTTTTAGCCGCGTGCGGAGAATAAAACCGGGAAGGAGCACGAAAAAGATAACGATGGCGGGGAGCGCGACGTTCACGACTCTATCAGTCGGTTTTTGCCTTGGGTACGACCGAGGCACTGACTGTCACCGCGGAGGTACCACTACGGAATTGAATACGTACGGCCTCCCCCTTGGACGATGAAGGTTTAGAGCGATTGCTAACCAGAAAACGACGCAGCTCGTTGCGAGCCTGATCGTCTGCAAGCAAATCTTTCGCTAGCTGGCTTTTGAGTGCTTTCATGATTTGACTATGCCATAGAAGGAGCACAAACGCACGTAGTTCGTCGTGCGGTGTACTACAATTAAAACAAAAAAACCCGCACCTCCTTGCGAAGATGCGGGTTCTTGTTACTACCTAATTCTTGGTGCCGCTTGCCGGAATCGAACTGGCGACCTTTTCATTACGAATGAACTGCTCTACCAACTGAGCTAAAGCGGCGACGACCCGCATTCTAACAAAGAACCTCCGCACCAGCTAGTCCCAAACCAATAAATTTTGGGTCCGGTGCAAAAATATCATTGCTTCGTGCGGATCTTTGGCGCATTACGCCTTGTGGTAACCGGTCACCACTTCCACTTCCTCGCGCGAGCCGAGGAAGACTGGCACGCGCTGGTGCAGCTTGGTAGGCTGGATGTCGAGGATGCGCTGCTGGCCGTCGGTGGCTACGCCGCCTGCCTGTTCTACGATGAAGGCCATCGGGTTTGCTTCGTACATCAGGCGCAGTTTGCCGGGCATCGAGGTGTCGCGGGTGTCGGCCGGGTACATGAAGATGCCGCCGCGGTTCAGGATGCGGTGCACGTCGGCGACCATCGAGGCTACCCAGCGCATGTTGAAGTTGGCGCCGCGCGGGCCGGTTTCGCCGGCCAGCAGTTCGTTCACGTAGCGCTGCACCGGCGGGTGCCAGTGGCGCGCGTTCGAGGCGTTGATCGAGAATTCGCGGGTCTTGGCCGGGATTTGCATGTCGCGCTGGGTCAGTACCCACGAACCCATTTCGCGGTCCAGGGTGAAGCAGTTGACGCCATTGCCGGTGGTGAGCACCAGCATGGTCTGCGGGCCGTACACGGCGTAGCCGGCGGCCACCTGGCGGGTGCCAGGCTGCAGGAAGTCCTGCTCGGTTGGCTCGCTCATGCCTTCCGGTGCTTTCAGTACCGAGAAGATGGTGCCGATCGAGACATTGACGTCGATGTTGGACGAGCCATCCAGCGGGTCGAAGGTGAGCAGGTATTCGCCTTTTGGATAGCGGTTCGGGATCGGGTGGATGGTTTCCATTTCTTCCGATGCCATGGCTGCCAGGTGGCCGCCCCATTCGTTCGCTTCGAGCAGGATCTCGTTGGAGATGATGTCGAGTTTTTTCTGTACTTCGCCTTGCACGTTCTCGGTGCTGGCGGTGCCCAGCACTTCACCCAGGGCGCCCTTGCCGACGGCGTGGCTGATGGTTTTGCAGGCGCGGGCGACCACTTCGATCAGCAGGCGCAGTTCGGCGGGGATGGAGTTGTTCTGGCGCTGTTCTTCGACCAGGTATTGGGTGAGGCTGATGCGTTTCATGGTTTTCCTTTGGATGGAATATAAATCGGTGGCTGCGCGCACAAACTGGATACCCGCCTGCGCGGGTATGACGGCTTTGCGGGCGCGGGCCGTGGTTCGGGTTTCAGGCCTTACTAATTGGCGAGTGCTTTGGTGATTACTTCGAGCACGTCGTTCGACAGCTTCGCTTGTGCGGCTACCTGTTCCAGTGCGTCCTTCATCTTCGCTTGCAGCGCCGGGGCGTAACGGCGCCAGCGATCCATGCTGCGGGCGAAGCGCGCGGCTACCTGCGGGTTGATCGCATCGAGCTTGATGACGTGTTCGGCCCAGAAGGCGTAGGCGCTGCCATCGGCCGCGTGGAACTGCGACGGGTTGGCGTTGGTGAAGTTGAACAGCAGGCTGCGCGCGCGATTGGGGTTCTTCAGCGTGAAGGCCGGGTGTTCCATCAACGCGCGTACGGCAGCCACGTTGGTGGTGGGCGCGGCGGCCTGCATGGCAAACCACTTGTCGATCACCAGCGCTTCGCTGGAAAAATCGTCGTAGAAGCGCTGCAGGTACGCAGTGGCATCGGCGCCGCTGTGGATCAGCGCCACCAGCGCGGCAAAGCGGTCGGTCATGTTGCCGGCGTTTTCGCACTGGTGCTGCGCCAGCGACAGCGTGACCGCGTCGGGCGCCACCAGCAGGTACGACAGGCACAGGTTTTTCAGTGCGCGCTTGCCGGCCGACAGTGCGTCGGGGCTGTAGTCGCCCGGCGTCTGGTTGGCGTGGTACTGCGCCAGCAGTTCGGTGCGCAGCGCAGCGCCGATGGTGCGGCGCATGAACTGGCGCGCGGTGTGGATCGCCTGCGGGTCTACCACGTCCATCTGCTCGGCGATGATGCCTTCCGATGGCAGGATCAGCGCCAGCTCGCGGAAGGCCGGATCGAGCGTGTCGTCGGCCAGCAGCGCGCGCTGGGCGGCCAGGAAGGTATCGTCCAGTTTGAGCGGCTTGTCGTGGCCCGACGCTACCTGCGCGGTGAGCTTGAGCAGGCGCGCCATGGCCAGGCGCTGGCCCGCTTCCCAGCGGTTTACCGGGTCGCTGTCGTGGCGGAACAGGTGCAGCAGTTCGTCGTCGGTGTAATCGTATTCGAGTATTACCGGCGCGGAAAAATCGCGCAGGATCGATGGCGTGGGACGTTCGTCGATATTACGGAAGCGGAAAATCTGCTCCTGCTCCGTCAGTTCCAGCACGATGCTGGTGACGTCGCCATCGGCAGGCTTGGCGCCGTCCAGCGTGAGCGGCAGGTCGCGGCCATCGGCGCCCAGCAGGCCCACCACCACGGGAATGTGGAACGGCAGCTGGTCCGGTTGCGCGCCGCGCTGGGTGAGGATGATGTCGAAGTTGCGCTTGACGGCGTCGTAGCGCGTGCGCGCGGTCACCACCGGCGTGCCGGCCTGGCTGTACCAGCGCTCGAACTGGCGCAGGTCGCGGCCATTGGCGTCGGCCATGGCGGCGCGGAAGTCGTCGCAGGTCACGGCCTGGCCGTCGTGGCGCTCAAAATACAGGTCCATGCCCTTGCGGAAGCCGTCGCGGCCTACCAGGGTCTGGTACATGCGCACCACTTCGGCGCCTTTTTCGTACACGGTGACGGTGTAAAAATTGTTGATCTCGACGAACGAGTCGGGACGCACCGGGTGCGACATCGGGCCCGCGTCTTCCGGGAACTGGGCCTGGCGCAAGGTGCGCACCTGGTCGATGCGGGTGACGGCGCGGCCGCTGTCGCTGCCGATCATGTCGGCGGAGAATTCCTGGTCGCGGAACACGGTCAGGCCTTCCTTGAGCGACAGCTGGAACCAGTCGCGGCACGTGACGCGGTTGCCGGTCCAGTTGTGGAAGTACTCGTGCCCCACCACCGCTTCGATGCCGGCGTAGTCGATATCGGTGGCCACGCGCGGGTTGGCCAGCACGAACTTGGTGTTGAAGATGTTCAGGCCCTTGTTCTCCATGGCGCCCATGTTGAAGTCGCCCACGGCCACGATCATGAAGCGGTCCAGGTCCAGTTCCAGGCCGAAGCGCTCTTCATCCCAGCGGATCGAGTTTTTCAGCGACTGCATGGCGTAATCGGTTTTATCGAGATTGCCGTCTTCCACCCACACTTGCAGCAGCACTTCGCGGCCGGACTGCAAGGTGTAGGTCTCTTCCTGGCAGACCAGTTGGGCGGCCACCAGCGCAAACAGGTACGACGGCTTTTTGAACGGGTCTTCCCATTTCGCATAATGGCGGCCGTCGCCCAGGTCGCCCTCTTCGATCAGGTTGCCGTTCGACAGCAGCACCGGGTACGCCGCCTTGTCCGCACGCAGCATCGCCGTGTACTTCGCCATCACGTCGGGACGGTCCGGGAAATACGTGATGCGGCGGAAGCCTTCGGCCTCGCACTGGGTGAAGAAATTACCGTTCGAGACGTACAGGCCCGACAAGGTGGTGTTTTGCACCGGCGCGCACAGGGTTTCGATATCGAGCACCACGTCGTCCGGAGCATTCTTAATGGTAAGCAACACGCCATCGATCTGGTAATCGGCCGCTTCCAGCACCTTGCCGTTCAGGCGCAGCTGCACCAGTTCGATCTCTTCGCCATGCAGCACGATGTCCTGATGGGTACCGTCGGGATTGCGGCGCATGGTGATGCGGTTGGCCACGATGGTGCGATTCGGATCCAGGTCGAAGCCAAGTTCAACCGTATCGACCAGGAAGGCCGGCGGGGTGTAATCTTTGCGATAGATCGTCGTTGGCGTCGCTGGCGTGGTCGAGGAGCTGCTATCTGTGCGCATGGGGTCTGTGGGGCGTTAGGCAAAAGTCTATTTTACCAACACCAGCGCCCGGCCGACGCCTGATTTTCCCGGAGCGGCGCTAAAGTTGCTGATTTCCACGCCGCCGTAACATTCTGTAATAATGGTGCGCAGTCCACGCGCGCGTCGTAGACTGTAAATCTGAACATTCCGTCTTACCTGAGAGGCCTATCATGAGATATCTCGCCATCCTGGCGACTGCCGCCGTCATGTTGCTCACCGGCTGCGCCACCACCATCCGCAGCGACGTTACCGCTTTCAATGCGTGGCCGGCCAATTTGCCGGAAAAAACCTATGCGTTCGAAGCGCCGCGCGGCGTGGACGATACGCTTGAATTCCGCAGCTACCAGGTACTGGTCAGCAACGAATTGGGCAAGCTGGGCTTCCAGCAAGCGGGCGAAGGCCAGCAACCAGGTTTATTGGTCGGCATGAAATACCTGACCATCGACCAGCCGGTGCGCGTGATCCGCGAAGATCCGTTTATGGGTTCGCCATGGGGCAGCCCTTACTGGGGTCGTCCCGGTTACGGCCGTTATGGCTGGGGCTATTCGCGCTGGGCGTACAGCCCGTTCTATGACCCGTTCCGCTACGGTTCGTTTGGCGTGGAAGAGCGGATACGCCACCAATACCAGCGCCAGCTGCGCGTGACCATCAATACGGTGGCCGGTAAAAAGTTGTATGACGTGACGGTGCAAAACACCAGTACCGTGCAGGCGACGCCGCACGTGATGCCGGCGCTGGTGCAAAGCGCGTTTACCGGCTTCCCTGGCCAGAGCGGCGTGCCGCGCCGGGTGGAAATTACCATTGATCCGAAGATGGATACGGTGGTGGCCGGGCAGCCGGCCGGCAAGGTTAATTAAGTCAAATGCAAAGCCGTCATACCCGCGCAGGCGGGTATCCAATTTTGTGACTATGCCGCGAAATTGGGTCCCCGCCTGCGCGGGGACGACGACTCTACAGTCAGCAACAAAAAAAGCGCCTGTGTTTGCACACAGGCGCTTTTCTTTTGCAGCAACCAATTACTTGGTAGCGATTTTAGCGGCTTCTTTCAGATCGCCCACTTTTTCCTGGACTTTGCCTTCGCCTTGCTTGGCCAGGCCTTTGGCTTCCTGTTCAGGGCTGTCGATCAGGTCGCCGACGCCTTCCTGAATTTTGCCGCCGATGTTTTTCAGTTTGCCTTCGATTTGGTCTTTGTTCATGGTAGGACTCCTGTCTGGGCAACAGCCGGAATGGCTTTGCATTGAGACCAGAATACCGCCACGCCGCGATTCCATCTGTACGCTTCCGCACTAAAGAAGTCGTTACACTCCAGCATGCTTTTTCAGGTACTTCGGCATCCACCACCAGATCACTGCAATCAGCAACGCCATGGCGCCGGCCGTGATCAGCCCCACCTGGGCGCCGAACACTTCCGAAATCACCAGCTCGGTGCCGAGCACCAGCGCCACGGCCAGCGTGAACGAGCCGGTCACCATCAGCTTGGTGGCCACACGCTTGAAGCGCGCCCGGTCTTTCAGCGGGCGCATGATGCGGTGCTGCACCGCCGGCGCACTGAGCAGCACCAGGCTGGTGAGCGACAGCACGAACGTCGCCAGGAACAGCAGCTTTTCCGTATGCACGATGCGCGCAAAGCCGCCGTTGAACGGCAGGATGATCAGGAACGCCGTGAGCATTTGCGCACCGGGCAGCAGGATGCGCATTTCGCTGAGCATGTCGGAAAAATCGCCGTCGTCCTCGTCCTCTTCTTCCTGGCGCTTGCGGCTCTCGTTTTCGTCGAACATCTTGATCATGGCAGCAGGATGGTGGAACCGGTGGTCTTGCGCGCCTCCAGGTCGCGGTGCGCCTGCGCCACGTCGGCCAGTGCATAGCGCTGGCGTACTTCCACCTTCACTTCACCGCTGGCCACCACGCCGAACAGCGATTTCGCTGCCGCTTCCAGCTCCTCGCGCGTGGACAGGTACGCCGCCATCGATGGCCGAGTGACGTACAACGAGCCGCGCTTGGCCAGCTCGGCCAGTGCAAACGATTCCACCGGACCCGACGCATTGCCGAAGCTGACCATGGTGCCCAGCGGCGCCAGGCAGTCAAGCGAACCGATAAAGGTGTCCTTGCCGATCGAGTCGTACACGGCGCGCACGCCCTTGCCGCCGGTGATCTCGCGCACGCGGTCGGTGAAGTTCTCGGTGTTGTAGTTGATGACGTGGGCCGCACCATGCTCCGTGGCCAGCGCCGCCTTCTCGGCGGAACCCACGGTGCCGATGAGCGTCACGCCCAGCACCTTGGCCCACTGGCAGGCGATCAGACCCACACCGCCCGCAGCGGCGTGGAACACGATGGTGTCGCCGGCTTTGAGCGCCACCGTGCGGTGCAGCAGGTATTGCACGGTTAGGCCCTGCAACATCATGGCGGCGGCCGTATCGAAACCGATGTTCTCGGGCAGCACCAGCAATTTCGACGCCGGCAAATTGCGCGCCTGCGCATACGCGCCGATCGGGCCGCCCGCGTACGCCACGCGATCGCCCACCTTCACTTCCGTCACACCGTCGCCCACCGCCTCGACCACACCAGCGCCTTCCATGCCGAGGCCGGCCGGCAGCGATTGCGGGTACAGGCCAGTACGATGATAGACATCGATGTAATTGAGGCCGATGGCCTCATGGCGCACTTGCGCCTCGCCGGGGCCGGGCGCAGCCAGTTCCACGTCCACCAGTTCCATTACTTCAGGGCCGCCGTGGCGGTTGATGCGAATTGCCTTGGTCATAAACGCTCCAGTATGTGATGGTGGCAGTGTAGCGCGGCTTACGTCGCCGCAGCGCGCAGCTGCAATTGCGACAGCACCAGGTGCGCCGACGACACATTGGTCGCGCACGGCGTGTTGTGGACGTCGCAGGCGCGCACCAGCGCATTGATGTCGGGCTCGTGCGGCTGCGGCGTCATCGGGTCGCGCAGGAAGATCACGCAGTCGATCTCGCCCTGCACCAGCATCGAACCGATTTGCAGGTCGCCGCCAAACGGGCCCGAGTGCTTGCGCTCCACTTCCAGCCCCAGCTCGTTGGCCAGGCGCCCACCGGTGGTGCCGGTGGCTACCAGCTCGCAGGTGGCGAGGAAGTCGCGGTACTGGCCGGCCAGCAAAATCATGTCGTCTTTTTTCTTGTCGTGCGCGATGAGGGCAATGCGGGTTTTCATGAAGGTATCCGTTTATATGGTTTATTTTTTGGACAGCAGGTAAATCCCCGACAGCACCAGCGCGGTACCGCCCAGCTGCCAGGATGTAATGGGTTCGCCCAGCAGCAGCGCCCCCAGGAACAGGGTGGAAACGGGGCCGATCATACCAGCCTGCGACGCCGTGCTGGCGCCGATGCGCTGCACCGCGATCATCGTCATAAACACCGGCATCACCGTGCACATGATGCCGTTGACCAGCGACAGCCCATACACGCCCAGCGGCTGGACCAGCCCGTGCGCCGGGCGCAGCAGGAAAAACTGGCCGATGCACGCTGCGCTGGACACGCACATCGCATACGACACCAGCCGCAGCGAACCGAGCCGCTGCACCATTTCGCCCGACAGCAGCAGATACACGGCATAGGCGGCGGCCGACCCCGTGACCAGTCCTGCGCCGAGCGCGACATTGCTGCCGCCGCTGCCCAGGTCGTGCAGGAACACGAACACGATGCCGCAATACGACACCAGCAGCGCCAGCCACTGGCGGCCGCTGATATGCTTTTTCAAAACGAGGGTGCTGATCAACAGCACAAAGGTAGGCGTGAGGAACAGGATCAGGCGTTCGAGCCCCACCGTGATGTACTGCAGGCCGAGGAAGTCGAGAAAGCTGGACAGGTAGTAGCCGACCAGCCCCAGCCCCACCAGGCGCCAGCGATCACCGGCCGACAGCGGCGCCTCGGTGCGCATCTTCCAGATGGCGATGGCGGCAAACACGGGCAGCGAGAACATCATGCGGAAGGCCAGCACGGTGACGGCGTCGAGCTGGTACCGGTACAACAGCTTGGCCACGATGGCCTTGGTGGAAAACAGGACCGCGCCGCCGATAGCAATGCCCAGCCCGCCTAAAAAAGCTGCGCGATGCAGCGCGCTATCGGTAGTAATTCCTTTTTTATTGCTTTTATCCATGGGCAAATTGTAGCGCCTAACGGCGGCTGCCGCTGGCGCCACAATTTGCCCGGCGACGTCAGCCGATCACCACCGCCGCCGCACCCGCCGTCACGGTGGCCGTCGTGGTGCGCGCCACCAGCGTGGCCGGCGCACTGGCGCCCACCAGCTTGTTCACCTGGCGGAACTGCGCCACCAGCTTGCCCGGCGTGAGCGTCACCAGCGTGTAGCCCTGGGCATCGGTGTTCAGGTGTTTGATCCAGCCGTTGTTGCCCAGCGCGGCCAGTTGCTGCGCCAGCGCCAGCAGGCTGGTACTGAAGTCGCTGCTCGCTTGCAGGCCGGCCATCACGGCCGTCACGGTCGATTCCAGCGCAGCTTCCGGTACGCCCGTGGCCGCCAGCGCGCCGCGCAGTTGCACCCGCAGTTGTTCCAGCAACTGCGCCACCGTGGGCGCGGCCTTGCCCATGGTGTAGTCGAGCAGGTTGAAGTTCAGGCTCACGGTCCCCACGCCCGGCACGGGAATCGCCAGCGGATACGACACCAGCGTGCCGATGTCGCCCAAGGCTGCCGCCGCATCGCGCAAATAGCTGAAGAACGAGTCGGAGCTGATGCCGGCCGACACCAGATCGACCATCACCGGCGTGCCGCCGCCGGCCGCATCGAAATCGTCGTTGACGGTGCCGGCAAAGAACGCGTGGATGTCGCCGGTAAGCGCCACCACGTTGCCGATGTTGTTGGTCTTCAGGTGCGCCATCAATGCCTTGCGCTCGCCGTTGTAACCGTCCCACTGGTCGCAGTTGAGCAGGAAGCGCGCGAAGAACGGCGCCAGCGCCTCCTGTTTGCCCGACGCCGCCACGAAGCTCGACGCCGCGCCGTTGGCCTGCACATCCTGCTTGATGTAGCCGAAGGCGATGACCTGCGCTGCCGCCCCGGCCTGTACGGTGGCCGCTGAACCGGCCGCCGCGATCGCTGCCGCATGGCTGGCCACTGCCAGCCCGGCCTGGACAGCAGTCAAGCCCGCGCCCACGCCGGCCGCCGCCTGCGCCTGCGCGGCGCCGCCGGACATGGCCGACGTCATGATCGCGACTGCACCTGCCTGCGCCGTCGTGGCGCCAGCGCCCGCAACGACGGCAGCAACGATCGCGCCGGCCAGCGCCACATTGCCGCCGGTGGCGCCGGCCGTGGTGCCCACCTGCGCAGCCACGGTGGGCACGGCGTTCAATGCCAGCAGCGTGGCGATGGCATCGACGCCATTCATCCCCATGCGCAGCAGCGATACTTCATTGCCCCACAATTTCCAGGTGGCGGTAGCCGCCTTCATCTTGTCCATCCACCACTGGCGCTGGGTATTGCCGAGGATGGACACGTTCGATAACGGCGCCAGCCCGGCGGCCGTGGTGGCGGCGATCTTCTGCGCTTCCACTGCCGCCAGCGTTTGCTGCGGCACCAGGTAGCGCGCGCCGATGCGGCCCAGGGCCTTGCCGGTGGCCGGGTTGATGGTCGACTCGGGGATGATGTGGTCGGAGCGGTACAGGCGCTGGTCGGTCATCACCAGTTGCATCAGTTTGCCGAACTGGAAGTCGCGGTAAATGCGGATGTTCTGGAAAGTGGTGTCGGCCGCGTCGAGCGTGACGTCGGCCGGCATGAATTCGAACCAGGCCTGGTTGGCGTTGCGCCGGCGGCTGGACTGGTGCAGGTCGGTGCCGTCGGCATTGGTGCTGCCGTCGTAGGTTTGCGCATCCTGCCAGGCATCGTCGGTAAATTCATGGTCGTCCCACACGGCGATGAAGGCAAAGCGCTCGTGCAGCGCCTGCAGCCGGACATCGGTGCGGTACTGTTTATACAGGTACCGGTAATCGGCCAGCGTGCTGGCATACCTGGCGGTGGCGGAACCACCCTTGGCCACGCCGTCGGGCAGCGTGAGCGGGCCGTGACGGCTTTCCACGGCGCCGATCTGGAAATCGTCGCCCACGGTTTCGTAGATGTAATCGCCCAGGTGCACGATAAAGTCCAGCTGCTCGGCGGCGATGGACGTCATCGCGCCCCAGTGGTTCACGCTCCAGTCCTGGCAGGTCATGTACACGAACTGCAGTTGCGCCACGTCTGCCGTGGCGGCGGGCGCGGTCTTGAAGCGGCCCACGTTGGAGCGGTTGTCGCCGGCGACGAACTGGTAGTAATACAAGGCGCCCGGCGCCAGGCCGGTCACCTTGTGGCGCACCGTGTTGTCGTATTGCGACTGCAGCGGCAGGCGCACGTCCACCACGGTGGCGCCGGCCAGCGCCGTGGCCGAGCCAAGGGCGGCGTCGTTGTTGGCGGCGGTGACCAGCAGCCGGATCGCGCTGTCCGCCGCCGATGGAACCACCGCGACGTTGTCGAAGGTGGCCGGCACGGCGCGGGTCCACAGCAGGATGCTGTCGGCGCGCGGGTCGCCCGAAGCCACGCTTTGCGGGAACTTCCAGGCGCCCGTGGCCAGCGGTGTGCCGGTGTCGCCAATGGGAGAGCTGTCGCCACCACAGCCGGCCAGTCCCGCGCCGGTGGCCACCGACGCCGTGATAAAACCGCCCCACTTCAAAAACCGCCTTCTGTCCATGTCCGTCCCGCCTTTACAACAGTGTTAAAAAATAAAGGCTAACACCGGTATGTGACAGCATCTCTACAAGAACCAGAGGAACTGCTCTAGTAAACAACGGCGGCAGCTGGCCCGCCCCTGCCGGCGGTTTTGGCAGGGCCGCTTGTGCTAGAATACCGCCCTCACCGGATACCTCAAATCTACCGCCAAAGGACGATCGAACATGGCTGGACACAGCAAATGGGCCAACATCAAGCATAAAAAGGCTGCCACCGACGCAAAACGGGGCAAGATCTGGACGCGCCTGATCAAGGAAATCACCGTTGCCGCACGCATGGGCGGCGGCGATATCGCGTCCAACCCGCGCCTGCGCCTGGCCATCGACAAGGCGGCCGACGCCAATATGCCGAAAGATAACGTGCAACGCGCGATCACGCGCGGCACCGGCGGCGAGGACGGCGCCAGCTACGAGGAAGTGCGCTATGAAGGCTACGGCATCGGCGGCGCGGCCATCATCGTCGACTGCATGACCGACAACCGCGTGCGCACCGTGGCCGAAGTTCGCCACGCGTTCAACAAGAACGGCGGCAATATGGGCACCGAAAACTCGGTATCGTTCATGTTCAAGCACTGCGGCCAGTTCCTGTTCGCCCCGGGCACCAGTGAGGACGCACTGATGGAAGCGGCGCTGGAAGCCGGCGCCGAAGACGTGCTGACCGACGACGAAGGCGGTATCGAAGTGCTGTGCGGCCCGCACGACTTCGCCGGCGTGAAAGATGCGCTGGAAGCGGCCGGGTTCAAGGCCGAAGTGGCCGAAATTATCATGAAGCCCGCCACCGAGACGGTATTTACCGGCGACGACGCGCTCAAGATGCAAAAGCTGCTCGACGCCCTGGAAAACCTGGACGACGTGCAGGAAGTGTATTCCAACGCACTGATTGAAGACTGAGGACTTATGAAAATTTTGGTAGTCGGCTCCGGCGGCCGTGAGCACGCGCTGGCCTGGAAACTGGCGCAGTCCGAACGCATCCAGATGGTGTACGTGGCCCCCGGTAACGGCGGCACCGCGCACGACTCGCGCCTGGTCAACATCAACATCACCGATCTGCACGAGCTGGCGAACTTTGTCGAAAAAGAGCACATCGGCCTGACCGTGGTCGGCCCGGAAACCCCGCTGGCCGGCGGCATCGTCAACCTGTTCCGCGCCCGTGGCCTGAAGATTTTCGGCCCGTCGAAAGAAGCGGCGCAGCTCGAGTCGTCGAAGGACTTTGCCAAGGCGTTCATGCAGCGCCACGGCATCCCGACTGCCAAATACCAGACTTTCTCGGACGTGGTGCAAGCGCACGCCTATATCGACGCCAACGGCGCACCGATCGTCATCAAGGCCGACGGTCTGGCTGCCGGCAAGGGCGTGGTCGTGGCGCTGTCGCTCGAAGAAGCGCACCGCGCAGTGGACGACATGCTGGCCGATAACCGCTTCGGCGACGCCGGCGCGCGCATCGTCATCGAAGAATTCCTCGCTGGCGAAGAAGCGAGCTTCATCGTCATGTGCGACGGCAAAAACGTGCTGCCACTGGCCACCAGCCAGGATCACAAGCGCCTCAAGGACCACGACGAAGGCCCCAATACGGGCGGCATGGGCGCTTACTCCCCGGCCCCGATCGTCACGCCGGCCATGCATGCCCGCGTGATGCGCGAGATCATCAACCCGACCATCGCCGGCATGGCCAAGGACGGCATCGTGTTTACCGGCTTCCTGTACGCCGGCCTGATGATCGACGCCGAAGGCAATCCGCGCACGCTGGAATTCAACTGCCGCATGGGCGACCCGGAAACCCAGCCGATCATGGCGCGCCTGAAAACCGACCTGCTGGCGGTGATGGAACACGCCGTCAATGGCACCCTGAACCAGGTCGAACTGGAGTGGGACCGCCGCACCGCCGTGGGCGTGGTGCTCGCTGCTGCCGGTTATCCGGATGCGCCTTTGAAGGGCGCCATCATCAGCGGCATTCCGGCTGAAACGCCGGAGTCGGTCACGTTCCACGCCGGCACCGCCGTCGTCGGTAATCAGCTTCAAGTGACGGGCGGTCGCGTCCTGTGCGCCGTGGGCCTGGGCGACAGCATCAAGCTGGCGCAAAAGCAGGCGTACGAAGTGGTCGACCAGATCGCGTTCGAAGGCATGCAATGCCGGCGCGACATCGGCTGGCGCGGCCTGAAGCACTAAGCATGTCCGCCGCGCCCGATACCGCCGCCGTCAAGGCCTGGCTGCTCGACCTGCAGGAGCGCATCGTGTCCGCGCTCGAAGCGGTCGATGGCACGCCATTCCTGCGCGACGCGTGGGACCGGCCCGAGGGCGGCGGCGGCATTTCGCGCCTGGTGGAAGAAGGCAATGTGATCGAGCGCGGCGGCGTGAATTTTTCGCACGTGATGGGCGCCAGGCTGCCGCCATCGGCCAGCGCCATGCGCCCGCATCTGGGCGGTCAGCCTTGGGAAGCGATGGGCGTGTCGCTGGTAATCCATCCGCGCAATCCGTACGCGCCCACGGTGCACATGAATGTGCGGTTTTTCAGCACCACCACCGCTGAAGGCGAACCGGTATGGTGGTTCGGCGGCGGCATGGATCTCACGCCGTATTACGGCGTGGTGGAAGACGCGAAGCATTTCCACCAGACGTGCCACGACGCGCTGGCGCCGTTTGGCGCCGACCTGCATCCGCGCTTCAAGCAGTGGTGCGACGAGTATTTTTATCTGAAACACCGGCAGGAAGCGCGCGGCGTGGGCGGCATCTTTTTTGATGACGTCAACGAGGCCGGCTTCGCGCAGTGCTTTGCGATGGAACGCAGCGTGGGCGACGCCTTCCTGGCGGCATACCTGCCGATCCTGGAGCGCCGCAAGGACACGCCGTACGGCGAGCGCGAACGCGACTTCCAGGCGTACCGGCGCGGCCGCTACGTGGAGTTCAACCTGGTGTTCGACCGCGGCACGCTGTTCGGCCTGCAGTCGGGCGGACGCACCGAAGCGATCCTGATGTCGATGCCGCCCGTGGTCAAATGGCGCTATCGCTGGGAACCGGAAGACGGCACCCCCGAAGCGGCGCTGTACACCGACTTCCTGCCGCATCGCGACTGGCTGGCAGCGTGACCGGGCATATCGCACAGCGGGTCGCACTGCTGGGCGGCAGCTACGATCCGGTGCATCACGGCCACGTGGCGCTGGGCGCGCACTTCGCGCAGCTGCTGCAAGTGGACCAGCTGCGCGTGATCCCGGCCGGCCTGCCCTGGCAAAAAGCCACCCTCAAGGCCACGCCCGCACAGCGGGCCGAGATGGTGGCGCTGGCGTTTGCCGGCCAGCCGTTCGACGTGGTGGTGGACACGCAGGAAATCGAGCGGGCCGCGCGCGGCCTGCCCACTTACACCATCGACACCTTGCGCCAGGTGCGCGCGGAACTGGGGCCCACGGCCTCGATTTCGTTCCTGATGGGGGCCGACCAGTTGCAGCGGCTCGACACCTGGCATGAATGGCAGGCCCTGTTCGACCACGCCCATATCTGCGTGGCCGCGCGTCCGGGCTTTAGCATCGACGGCGCAGGGCTACCAGCCGCCGTCGCCGAGGCGTTTTCCAGCCGACTGGGAACGCCCGACAACATCCGTAATACGCCGCACGGTCTGACGTATCTGGCACAAGACTTCGCGGTGGATATCTCCGCCACTCAGATACGTGCGGCATTACAACGGGGGGACCAGGCAAATTCGCTTATCCCGCCGCTAGTGCTAGACTATATTGAACAACACAATTTATACAGAAGCTAATGGACATCAAAAAACTGCAAGCCCTCGTCGTTGACGCCCTCGAAGACGTCAAGGCACAAGACATCGCCGTATTCGACACCACGCACCTCACCAGCCTGTTCGACCGCATCGCCATCGCCTCCGGTACCTCCAACCGTCAAACCAAGGCGCTGGCCGCCTCGGTGCGCGATAAAGTCAAAGCTGCCGGCGGCGACGTGTACGGCATGGAAGGCGAGGACACCGGTGAATGGGTGCTGGTCGACCTGGGCGACATGATCGTCCACATCATGCAAGCACCTATCCGCGCCTACTACCGCCTGGAAGAAATCTGGGGCGACAAGCCGGTGAAACTGGGCGCCGCCAAGCGCAAGGGCACCGCCGAAGCCGACGAAGCAGCGCCGAAAAAAGTCAGCAGCCACCTGGCCGCCGGCAAAAAGGCCGTCGATGCATCGCCAGTGGTCGAGAAAAAGACCCCGGCCCGCAAGCCTGCCGCCGCCAAGGCTGCTACCGGCGAGAAGAAAGCCGCCAAGCCCGCTGCCGTACCAGCCGGCAAGAAGGTCAAGGTCGCCCAGCCAAAAGCCACCGTCGCTGCAGTGAAAGCATTGAAAGCCACGCCGAAGCCACGCGCCACCAAGCCCAAGGCAGAAGAAGCGCCGGCCAAGACCGTCATCAAGCGCATCAAAAAACCGGCAGCGGAATAACGCTGTATGCAGCTGATCATCGCTGCGGTTGGCCATAAAATGCCGGCCTGGATCGAAAGCGGCTACGCGGAGTACGTCAAGCGTATGCCGCCCGAACTGAAAATCGTGCTCAAGGAAATCAAGCCGGTCGAACGTTCGGGCAGCAAGACGGCGGCCACCGCGATGGCGCTTGAGCGCGACCGCATCGAGGCCGCGCTCCCTAAGTCCGTGCGCATCATCGCCCTCGACGAACGCGGCAAGGACCTTACTTCGGTGGGCCTGTCGCAGCAGCTCGAGACCTGGCAGCAGGACGGCCGCGACACCGCCTTCCTGATCGGCGGCGCCGACGGCCTCGATCCGGCGCTCAAGGCGCGGGCCGAAGGCCTGATCCGCATTTCCAGCATGACCCTGCCGCACGGCATGGTGCGCGTGCTGCTGGCCGAACAGCTGTACCGCGCGTGGACCATCACGCAAAACCATCCCTACCACCGGGTATGACCATGAACTCCAGGCTGGTCGATAAAAAAATCTATCTCGCTTCCAAGAGCCCGCGCCGGCGCGAACTGCTGCGCCAGGTGGGCATCGATTTCGAACTGCTGCTGCTGCGCGCGGACGGCCCGCGCGGCGCCGACGTGACCGAAGAAGTGCTGCCCGGCGAAGCGCCGCTGGCGTACGTGGCCCGCGTGGCGCTGGAAAAGGCCAGGTTCGCGCACGACTTGCTGCGCCGCCGCCACCTCACGCCGCGCCCCGTGCTCACGGCCGACACCACCGTGACCATCGACGGCCATATCCTGGGCAAGCCCGCCAACGCGGCGGAAGCCACGGCCATGCTCAATCAGCTGTCGGGCCGCACGCACCAGGTGCTCACCTCGATTGCGGTATGCAGCGCCACCTTCGAGGGCCAGGTCACGCAGGTGTCCGAAGTGCGCTTCGGCGTGCTGACGCCGGAAGCGATTGCCGCTTACTGCGCCAGCCAGGAGCCGTACGACAAGGCCGGCGGCTACGGCATCCAGGGCCCGGCCGCGCAGTTCATCGAACACATCGCCGGCAGCCACTCCGGCATCATGGGCCTGCCCCTGTACGAGACCGCGCAGCTGCTGCGCCAGGCCGGCCTGCCCCTGCCCTAACCCGCCGGGGTCTGACCCCGTGGGGGTCAGACCCCGGCAGTGGGGGTGCGGGTTCGATTGCCGCCCCAAGGCGCGCCGTGTATGATCGGCCATCAACCCTAGAGAAGCCGCCACGGACCCACATGAACGAAGACATCCTGATCAACATCACCCCGCAAGAAACCCGCGTCGCCCTGATTTTGCAGGGCGCAGTGCAGGAACTGCACATCGAACGCACGCTCACGCGGGGCCTGGCGGGTAATGTCTACTCGGGCAAGGTGGTGCGGGTGTTACCGGGCATGCAGTCCGCCTTCATCGACATCGGCCTGGAGCGCGCCGCATTCCTGCACGTGGCCGACATCTGGGAAGCGCGGCCGCATGATGCCGCCAACAGCAATACCGCCGGCGCCGTGCCTACCCCGATTGAAAAAATCCTGTTCGACGGCCAGGTACTGACGGTACAGGTCATCAAGGACCCCATCGGCACCAAGGGTGCGCGCCTGTCCACGCAAATTTCCATCGCCGGCCGCATGCTCGTGTATCTGCCGCAGGATAACCATATCGGCATCTCGCAAAAGATCGAAAAAGAATCGGAGCGCGAAGCGCTGCGCACGCGCCTGCAGGCGCTGCTGCCAGCCGATGAAAAAGGCGGTTACATCGTGCGCACGCAGGCCGAGGACGCGTCCGACGCCGACATCGCCGCCGACGTGGAATACCTGCGCAAGACCTGGGGCGCGATCACGCACGGCGCCCGCACCCTGCCCGCCACCACGCTGCTGCACCAGGACTTGAGCCTGGCCCAGCGCGTGCTGCGCGACTTCGTCCACGAAGATACCGCCACCATCCAGGTCGACTCGCGCGAAAACCACCTGATGCTGCAGGAATTCGGCCAGGCCTACACGCCCGGCGTGCTGCCGCGTTTGCAGCACTACACGGGCGAGCGGCCGCTGTTCGACCTGTACGGCGTGGAAGAGGAAATCCTGCGCGCATTGGGCCGCCGCGTGGACCTCAAGTCGGGCGGCTACCTGATCGTGGACCAGACCGAGGCCATGACCACCATCGATGTGAATACCGGCGGTTTTGTCGGTGGCCGCAATTTTGCCGACACCATCTTCAAGACCAACCTGGAAGCGGCGCACGCGATTGCGCGCCAGCTGCGACTGCGCAACCTGGGCGGCATCATCATCCTCGACTTCATCGACATGGACAACACCGAGCACCGCGCGGCCGTGCTGTCGGAGTTAAAAAAGGCGCTGGCGCGCGACCGCACCAAGGTGTCGGTGTCCAACTTCTCGGCGCTGGGCCTGGTGGAAATGACGCGCAAGCGCACCCGCGAGTCGCTGGCGCACATCCTGTGCGAACCGTGCCCTGCCTGCAGCGGCAAGGGACAAGTGAAAACCTCGCGCACCATCTGCTACGAAATCCTGCGCGAACTGCTGCGCGAAGCGAAGCAGTTCAACCCGCGCGAATTCCGCATCCTGGCGTCGCAAGAGGTGGTGGATATGTTCCTCGAGGAGGAATCGCAGCACCTGGCCATGCTGGGGGATTTCATCGGCAAGAAGATATCGCTGCAGGTGGAGACGGCGTATCACCAGGAGCAGTACGACATCATTTTGATGTAACCCTTGCGGCGATACGGCGGCGACATCGGCGGATAACGATTGGTGCGACACGCATGGCGCCAATCGCCGCGCCATGCAAAAACCCGATTCAGTCCGGCCGCCCCGCCCGCACCGCGCGCACTGCAGCCGGATCGCCTGCTGCGGCAGCCTGGCGCCACAGCGCCATGGCCTTGGCCTTGTCTGGGCGTTGGCCGCCCAGTCCGTGCCAGTCCATCACGCCCAGTTGATAGCGCGCTGACGGTCGGCCGAGTTCGGCTGCTTCGGTCAGCCACTTGCGGGCGGCGATGTCGTCGCGTGCGACGTGGCGGCCTTCGCGATAGGCGGTACCAAGTGCCTGCATGGCGGGTGCGTGGTGGCGCTGGGCCGCCATGGTGAGCAGGAAGATCGCCTGCTCGCGGTCGCCGCCGTGCTCGTCCAGTTGCAGCACGCCTTGCGCAGCCTGGGCCCACAGGTCGCCTGCTGCCAGCCCTTGGTCGATCCAGGGCCGTGCCTGCTGGCGGCGGGCGGCGCTGGCGCTGGCCGGGGCGGCCAGTTCCTGGGCGCTCAACCCTTCGCCCTGCAGCACCATCCAGCCATATGGTCCCCAGGCGGCCGCGTTGCCACGCTGCGCCAGCGTGGCCAGTGTGCGCCGCGCAGCGGCCAGTTCGCCGGCGGCATAACGCGCCAGCACCGGTTCCACCTCGGCGCGCTGGGCGCTGGTGGTCATTGCCGCCTGTTTTACAGCGCCACCGGGTACCGTGCGGCCGGACCCGAAACCGGCATGGTGCGCCAGCGGTCCCTGCCACGGCAGCACGGCGCCCAGGCCCGCCAGCGCCAGCAGCGCCGGCGCCACGATCAAACCGAGCGCCATCCGCTCGCGCTTGCCGCGCCGGGCCAGCGCAATGGCACGGTCGGCCTGGCTGCGGCCGCCCAGCGCCCGGGTGAGCAACAGCCGCATCCGGCGCCGGAACAACAGGACGGCGCCGGCAGTGACCACCGCGCCGGCCAGCAGGCCCCATGGCAGTTGCGACCACGCCCATGCCGCCACGGTGGCCGCCGCCGCAGCCAGTACGCCATGCCACCAGGTGCGCTTGGCCAGCCGCGTGTGGATCTGATGCAGCGCGCCCAATACGGCGCTGCGCACTTCTTCCGCGTAGTCGTTCGAGACCACCGCGCCGTGCACCGGGGCGCCGTCGAGGATGGCCTCGATCACGTCCGCGTTCAGTTCCGACGCCGCCACCGCGTGCAGCGGTTGCAGCAGCGCGCCGGTGTCGGTTGCCAGCCATCCCTGCCTGTGCGCCGCGTCCAGCGCCAGCGTGAGCGCCTGCAAGTCGTACCGCAGCAAGTCTTCGACGATGTTGTCCAGCGTATGCCATGCCAGCGGCTGGCCGTACGCCACCAACTGGTAGACCTGGCCATTGCACGCCACGTCCAGCCGCGCCACGCGCAGTTGCAGCGCGTAGTCGGCGCGCAGCTGGCCACCCTCGCCCGCCGTCACGTGGCGCAGCGCCAGCGTATGGGCCTGCGCCGCGATCGCGTGCGGACCGGCGGCGGCAATCTCGCGCACGTCGGCCGCTGCGGTGTCGGGCAGTGCCAGGCTGTATTGCACGCCCACGTGCACGTCGACCCACGCGGCCACGCCATACAGGCCGGAACCTTCGCATGGCGTGCAACGCAGGTCGCCATTGCCGCCGCACGTGCCGCAGACCAGGACGCCGTCGCCGTCGCACTGGCGGCAAGTGATGCGGCTTCTGCCGCCGCACGTCGTGCAAGTGCTCTTGCCGAACTGGCAGTGCATGCACGGCACATTCACATCGCGATACACGGTGCGGTATTCGGTATGGTAACTGGTGTGCGACTGGCCATCGCGCCAGGTGGTGGTGGCTACCTGCTCCGGTACCTGGTCGCTCTCGGTGCGGCGCGTATGCCCCATGCCCGAGCAATAGGCACAGGTGACCCGGCCGCCAACGCAGGTGGAAGCCGGGCAGCGCACCTGGCCGTCGCCATCGCACGCGTCGCACCGCACCTTGCGCTGGCCGCGACAACCATGGCATTCCACCCGTCCGCAGCCCCCGCACGTCCCGCACGTGGCGAGATGCCAGTGACGCCGGTGGTGGCCCAGGTACACGCCGTCCCCTATCGCATCCCACGCAGCTCCGCCCTCCTCCAGCTGGCGCGCCAGCATGCCCTGTGCCTGCGCCAGGCGGCCATGGTCTTGCCAGTCGGCGTCGCTCTCCACGGTGGCAACGGACGCGCTGCGCACGTCGTCGGCTGCCGGCGCAAAACTGGCGCCGTTGATGTAGCAGCTGTCACGACGTGCTGCCAGCGCGTAGCGGGCGCTGAGCAGCAGCGGCTGGCGGCTGTCGGCGCCGCCTGCTGGCTGCAGGTCGTCCGGCTCGAAGCGGGTCTTGTCGCGCACCAGGGCGCGCACCAGCTCCAGTGCGTCCGACAGGGCGTGCGGTTGATCATCCGGTTGGTGGGTAAAAGTCATTGGTCCTTTTTCAGTAACAGCTTGCGCGGCATCGCCACATTTTACATTTTTACCCATGGCGCGTGCCTGTGGCAGCAGCGCCTGCCTTTCGTTTTCCAACGCGATAAGAAAAACCGCAAGCGCCACTGGCGCACTCGACAAGCTAACGTTACCTTTTATTTGACCGCACAAGCCGACACCGACGCCGCGAAGCGCCACCTGCAGCGCACCCGCGCGCACCTGGTGCGGCCCGATGGCGCCATCTATCACACGTACCATGTCGATGCCGACACCGGCGCGCCGCTGCGCCCCTGCACGCACCAGGGCCTGGCCGACGATTCGTGCTGGGCGCGCGGCCTGGCCTGGGGCATCTAAGGCTTTGCGCTGAACCACCGCCACCTGCCCGCCATGGGCCTGCTCGACGATGCGATGCGCGTGGCCGTTTACTTCCTGGCGCGGCTGCCGCCCGACCGCATCGCGCTGTGGCACCGGAGCCTGGCGCATGACAGCGGCGAGCCACGCGACAGCTCCGCGTGCGCGATTGCCGCCTGCGGCCTGATGGAAATTGCCGACCGGTTGCCGGCCGCCGCCATTACCGCCAGGCCGGGCTGGACCTGCTCGCTGCACTCACGCTGCATTGCGCCGGTCGCCGTCCAGCCTGCGGCGGCCTGCTGCGCCACGGCGTGTACCAGCGCGATGCCAACCTGGGCGTGGACGAAGCCACGGGTGGGGCGATTGCCGTTACCTCGAAGCGCTGGCGCGGGCGTGCACTGGATGCCCGCCCAGCTGTGGCCGGCGCACACCCAGCGCGCGCCGGGCAATACGCAAGCCGGCAATCGGGGCGCTGCCTGTCCATTGGGCCAGTCGCGCGGAGCACCTGCACCCGCTACAATCGAGCGGTGCAGTTCCCGCCCACAGCTCCCCGTCATCAAAGGATAACCATGAAACGCTACGCCGCCACCCCGCTGGCCTTGTTGATCGCCGCCCTCGCCTTCGGCACCACCGCCCACGCCGCCGCGCCGCTGGCCAAGGCCGGCGCCCCCGGCTACACCCGCGTGCTGGTCGGCGATTTCGAAGTGACCCCGGTCAGCGATGGCGTGCTGGAACTGCCCATCGTCGATCTGCTGCACAACGACAAAGCCAAAACCCGCGCCGCGCTCGACCACGCCCACCTGACCAATCCAGTCACCACGTCGGTGAATACCTTCCTGGTCAATACCGGCGCCAAGCTGGTGCTGGTCGATACCGGCGCCGGCGCGCTGTTCGGCCCCACCCTGGGCAAGCTGCTGGACAATATCAAGGCTTCCGGCTACCAGCCCGAGCAGATCGACGACATCCTGATTACCCACTTGCACCCCGACCACGTGGGCGGCCTGATGGCAGCCGGCAAGGTGGCGTTCCCCAACGCCGTGATCCACGCCGACCAGCGCGACGCCGACTACTGGCTCAGCGAAGCCAACCTGGCCAAGGCTCCCAAGGACCAGGCCGGTTTCTTCCAGGGCGCCATTGCGTCGCTCGCGCCTTACGTCAAGGCCGGTAAATTCAAGCCGTTCAGCAAGGATGGCGAAGTGGTGCCGGGCTTTAAGGCGGTCGCCACGCCGGGACACACCCCGGGCCATACCGTGTATGTGGCGGAGAGCAAGGGCAAGAAGCTGGTGTTCATTGGCGACCTGATCCACGTGGGCTCGGTGCAATTCGACCATCCCGACATCACCATCGGTTTCGACAGCGATGCCAAGCAGGCTTACGCTGCGCGCAGCAAGGAATTTGCCGTGGTGGCCAAGGAAGGCGACCTGGTAGCGGCCGCGCATTTGCAGTTCCCCGGCCTCGGCTACATCCGTGCCAACGGCAAGGCCTGGACCTGGATTCCGGCCAACTATGCACCGCGTCCCTGATCCCGCCAAGGGAACCTCGAAAACCTGCTGCGCGATCCGCTATTGCCGTTCCGTTGCTCAGCGTACCTCCGTACGCATCCGCTACTCGCAACGATAACGAACCGCTCGCTACGGTTTTTCGAGACTCCCTACGGCATTCAGCATGCAATCAAGGTTTACGCAACATTAGCAAAACTATTTGAGGGCTGGCGCAGGCACGTGAAAATCGTTGTGATAGTGTGGATATCGCAATTACAACGAGAAGGAGACGCCATGTACCAAACTCGCCTTGCCTGCAGCTGCCTCAGCCTTACCTTGATGTTGTCCGGCGCGTCCGCCCTGGCCGCCGAGCAGCCCCCGCCCGCCAACGCCCCCACCCCCGCCATCGGTGACAACTGGACCTACCAGTACACCGATGCGTGGAAGGGCGTGAAAGGCAATCTCAGCCGCCTGGAAGTATCATCGATCGACGCCACCGGCGTGCATGTCAACGTGCTGCGCGCCGGCAATCCCGCCCCCATCGGCAAGCAGTTGTTCAGTGCCGACATGAACCCGATCGACCGCGGCAGCATGCACTTTGCGCCATCGTTTGCGCGCTACGCGTTCCCGCTCGTGCCGGGCAAGGAGTGGACCAGCGACGCCGTGGCCGAAAATACCAAGCTCGGCAAGCAATGGCGCTATGCCATCAAGGGCAAGGTGGTGGACTGGGAAAAAGTGCGGGTGCCGGCCGGCGAATTCCACGCGCTGAAAGTCATCGTGGAAGCCGAGTATCGCGGCAAGGACAACGGCCCCGACAGCGGCAACGGCACGCTGGTGGAAACCGTCTGGTTCGTTCCCGAGCTGAACAACTTCGTCAAACTCGACTATCGCGATACCGACTGGCAAGGCCGCGCAGCCAACCGCGACAGTTGGGAACTGGTGTCGTTCGGGCACAAGGCCGCCGGAACTCCTGCTGCGCCGGCGCCGGCACCGCTGGCGCCACCGCCGGTGGCCAGCGCCCAGCGCTGACGCGCACGCCGCCGCTTACTTGGAAATACGCATGATGGCCGACGCCAGCTTGGAGAAGCATGGCGTCAGGTCGCTGGTGGTGGCGGCGTAGCAGTACAGGCCGATCGGCTTGGCAGCGTTGAAGCAGCGCGCCGGTGCATCGGTCGAATTGGCCATGCACTTGAGGGTATCTTCACCTTTTTCGTTGTCAACGCCGGTGCCGGACTTGAGCGCCGAACCCAGTCCCAGCGTGAACACATAAATCCCTTCGTCCTGCGACTTGCGCGCCATCGCTTCGACCAGGTTGCGGGCAGCGCGGTTGACGTTGACGAACGTGACCGCGCTGGTCACCTTGCGCGGCGTGTCGGTGATCACGGCGAATTCGCGCTTGGCGGGATCGTTCGGGTTGGCTTCGAGGTTGTGGCCGTTGTACCAGGCGGGCAAGGCACTGGCCTTGTCGTCGATGTCGTAATAGTAGCGGCCGTAGCGGTCGTAGCCATACGCGTAGTTGGGGTTGCATTTTTGGTCGGTCAGCACACTGGACTGGGTATCGGTGCGATACAGTCCGCCCGGGGTACCCGAGCTATCATCGTCGGTAGTGATCACGCCGGCCTTGGTGCAATCGCTGGGGGTCTTCCAGGTCAGGTAGCTGGCGAACGAATTGGGCGCACCATCGGAGAAGAAAACGATCACACGCAGGTTCGAGCGATTGTTATTGGTCGTCGGCACGCTGTTGAGCTGCTGGCGCGCCCAGTACATGCCTTCCGGCGACGCCGTCGAACCGCTGAAATCGAAGTCGTTGATATGCTTGGTCATCGAGGTACGGTCGAATCCGCGCGCAACCGGGCGGATCGGATCATCGACCACTGCGCCGTACGAAAAGTGGATCAGCCCCACCCGGTCCTGGTCGGTGTTGAATTGATTCAGGAAGGTCTTGGCCGAGGCGATCACGTTATTGCCCTGGTAGTACAGCGAACCCGAGGTATCGAGTACCACCGCCATGTCGAGGTCTTTGCGCACGGCTTGCGACGCGACCGCAGGCGTGAGCGGCGATGCGCCTATCACGCCCAGGAATGAATACGGCATGGTGCCCTTGGCACCGATGGTGATCGTCACCATGCCGTTGTTGAACACCACACTGGGCGTGTCGAGCGTGACGTTCGACCCCATGTAGTTGGTCGGGTAATTGGCGTTAAAGAAGCGTATCGCCGCTGCCTGGGCATTGGCGCGCTGCTCGGTTTCGTTTTTTCCCTGCGAGACGGCGCGCGCGGCGGCCAGGCTGGCGGCATCGGTGGCGGCGTTGAGCTTGTCACGGACCATGTAGGTCACCCCGGTATCCACCACCAGGCCAGCGGCCGCTACCAGCAAGCCGATCGACAGCGCCATCATGATGGTCACGCCACCGGTTTGTTTGGAACGCGTCATGTACATATCAGAACACCGTCATCGAATAAAGGTTGGTACCGAAATTCGGCACGGTCAGGCCTGCACCCAGCGACAGGTCGCCAAACAGGATGTTGAAGCGATAAAAGCTCTCGGCAGCGTAAATAATTTCGCCTTCAAACAGGTTGCCGGTCATGAGCGTGATGCGCGGTGCGTTGTTACCTGTGGGAATATTGAGACAAGCGCCAGTGGTACTGCTCCAGTTGGCACAGCTCCACAGTTTGCTCGCTGGCGCGTAGGCGCTGTTGCGAAAGCCCAGCTTGTTCACGCTGTCATCCCAGCGGTACTGCTCGAGTACCACGGTCGTGATCGCGCCCGAACTGTCTTTGTACCCCATCAGCTTGGTGATATACAGCATGCCGTTGGCGTTCATGTCGAGCGGCGGCGCCGATTCCGCCACCGCGCGCATGATGGCTTGGCTGTTGTCGGTCAGCTGCAATTTGCTACGCGCGGCCAGGTTGGCGGCCTCACGGCTCAGGTTGATCATCACCATATTGGCCTGCAGGCCGCGCGCGAAATCGGTAACAGCAAAAATCAGGAACAACAGAAATGGCAACACCAGGGCAAATTCGACGGCTGCCACGCCGCGCGCGCGGCGCTTGAGGGCAAGGCGCGGCATCAGTTCACCCCCGCGTAATTTTCGTTCAACATGGTCACCGCCACCGTAAAGCGGTACACACCGTCGGTGAAGAACGGTTTGAGCATCGGCGTGATCAGCGGCCAGGTGCAATCGAGCCGGATCACCAGGATGTCGCCGGCCTGGCCGAACATGGCGGCGTTGTACGACGTGCTGTCGGTGTAGGTGACGTTGTTGGTGCTGATGACCGGCGTGACCATGTCGTACAGGCCGATCGAACTGGTTTTCATGCGCGCAATAATGGCCTGGTAGCGCTGTTGACTGGCGAGATTGGGGTCGGCGTCCACCTGGCCAGTCACGGCATAGCGGGCGCCTTCGCGCACTGCGTACTGCAGCGTCAAGTTGGTGAAGAACATCAGGCTCAGCTCGATCACACCGACCAGCAGCAACAGGAACACCGGCAAAATTACTGCCATTTCAATGACGGTCGCGCCCCTCTGGCGACGGGCGGCGGACGAACGCGGGCGGACCATTGAACGATATGCTTTCATTTGATCATTTGAACTATGTGAGGGCACGGCAACCAAGACGGTTGCGGCCACATCGATAACGGCGCAGTCGGTTGGGCGGCCTGGGGGACGTCGACAAATAATCAGGACTGCCGACCAGCCATTGTAGCCCGGCTAAATTATTTCAGATATACATTTAAAGTTTTTTTTGTGAAATAAAAAACCACAGTGTGTAAATCACGATACAGTAATTGGTGATCCGCGCATATTGCAGTTTAACCAAGTTCTTTAGATAAAGATCACGGCGATGGTCCCATTGTGTGTTTTTTTTGTACAATACAACACGCCTAATAGCCGGGAGGAATGGTGGTTGTATCCAGCAACACAGCAGCAGGCACGGCAGTCGTGAACCACGGCGCCGATGCGACCAGTGCCACGATGGTTTTCGCCATGCGTCTGCTGCTGGCAATCTCGGCACTACTGACGCTGTTCATCGCGCCTGCCGATCTCAGCTTTAACACCCGCATTAACGCCACGATCTTCTTCGCCTACGCACTCCACAGCGCCGTGCTGTACCTGGCCGCGCGCCTGCATAACAATCCGTTCTGGCACGGCCGCACGGTGTACTGGCTCGACCTGGCGTGGTACACGCTGATGGTGTATTTCAGCGGTGGCAACAACAGCTTTTTCGTACCGTTCTTCTTTTTTGTCATTCTTACCACGTCGTTCCAATGGGGCTTCGACGAGGGCGCGCGGATTTCCATGGCGTCGGCAGTGCTGCTCACGCTGGCGGCAATCGCAGTCAACCCGAACACCGATCCGGCCCATTTACTGGTGCGCGTGACGTTCGTGTTGGCGCTCGGCTACATGATCGCCTACTGGGGCGGCATGGGCATTGCCCAGCGCCGGCGCCTGGGCTTGTTGCGCCATGTGAGCCGCCTGTTCAACCCGCGTTTCGGCGTGGCGCAAACCCTCACCTCGCTGCTGGAACAGACCCGCGAGTTTTATCGCGCCAGCAGTTGCATCATCCTGATGCGCGAGGATGCAGACGCCAACTGGCTGCTGCGCTCGGTCAGCGCGCAAAACACCGGCAAGGCGGCCACCGTCTCGCGCATGTCGGCCGCTGCGGCCGCACCGCTGCTGGCATTTGCACCGCAACAGAAAGTCATTTACAACCAGCCGCTGCACGCGCGCCTGCCCTGGAGCGGCGAGGCGCGCGCCCTGACCACTGATGGCGGCCGCTGGGAACCGATCGATCCTGGCCCGTGCGCGCAGCTGACCGACCTGTTCGATGGCCGTGCGTTCATCAGCGCGCCGCTACCACTGCGCAAGGGCGAGGGACGTATTTACGTGGTCTCGGCCGATCAGCGTTTCACCCGCAGCGACGCTACCTTCCTGGCCCAGGTGGTAGGCCAGGCCTTTCCCGTAATCGAAAATATCGCCCTGCTCGACGGCATGGCGTCGGACGCAGCATTCCGCGAACGCCAGAAAATCGCCCGCGACCTGCACGACACCACGATCCAGCCCTACATCGGTCTGCGCCACGCGCTGACGGCCATGCGCAACAATGCTGACGCCGACAATCCGCTGCTGGCCGACCTCGACAAGCTGATCGCCATGAGCGGCGAAGTGATCGTGGACATGCGCGACTTTGCCCGCAACGTGCGCAAGGACCATGGCACCAGCGAACCGGAACTGATGACGGCGCTCCGGCGCCAGGCGCGCCAGATCCGCGAGTTCTATGGCATCGACATCGAGTTGTGCCTGCTGCCCGATGTGGCCATCAGCGACCGCCTGGCGGCCGAGGTGTTCCAGATCGTCAACGAAGGCATGAGTAATATCCGCAAGCATACGCGCGCACGGGTGGGCGCGGTTACACTGTCGAGTATCAATGGCTGTCTGCAGATCGACATCGACAACGAGCATCCGGACGGCGTGTTCGTCGAATTCCTGCCAGGCTCGATCGCCGAACGCGCCGCGGCGCTTGGCGGCGGTGTCGATATCACCCACCGGGCCGGCAGCACCCGGGTGCGGGTCAGCATCCCGCTATAAGTAACAAGAAAGGAAGCGTCGTGTCCAGTCCTACCGTCCCGCCCATCCGGATCATGCTCGTTGACGACCATGCCACCTTGCTCTGGGGCCTGAAAAAACTGATCGAGGGCGCCGCGCCCGAGATGGAACTGGTGGCCACCGCCGGCGATCCCGACCAGGCGCTGGCGGAGGCTGCCCGCACCCGACCCGACATCGTGCTTCTCGACCTCGACCTGGAAGGACGGAGCTCGCTGGAAATTCTGCCCGATTTGCTGAACGGTCGCGCCGCCCGCGTGATCATCTTGTCCGGCAACCGCGACGAAGCCTTGCTGGGCCAGGCCATGCGGCTCGGCGCGCGCGGCGTGGTGGGCAAGGATGCCGAGGCCGAGGTGGTGCTGGCGGCCGTGCGCAAGGTGCATGGCGGCGAGATGTGGATGTCGTCCGCCATGATGACGGCCTTGCTGGGAGGGTTGATGCGCCCGGCGGCGCCCGCGCCCATCAACCCGGAAGCGGACAAGATTGCGTCGCTCACGCTCAAGGAACGCAAGATCGTCCAGGCCGTCGTCCAGAGCAATGGCGCGGCCAACAAGGAACTGGCCCAGCAACTGTTTATTGCCGAACCCACGCTGCGCAATTACCTGACGTCCATTTATCAAAAGCTCGACGTCGGCAACCGGCTCGAGCTGTACGTGTACGCCACCAAGAACAGCCTCGGCTGAGTCCCCCGCGCCGCCTGTCCACGCCTATACGCTCCGCTCCCTCCCGCCGTTCGGCGGGGCCTGTCCTGCCTTCCTCCCCGTGCGACCGTGACAAATGTCATAGTGAAATCACCGCTTTGTCACGGTGATTTCAGGAGCTATGTCCGATGTGCAAGGAAAATTGCGTCCGTATAATTCATTACATCAGCTCAAGTGTTGTTAAGTAGCTGAAGCCCAAACCGGGCAGGCAACATTAACCCCACTCAAAGGAATAAACATGAACTCGATCAAAAACTTCATCAACGACGAATCCGGTGTAACCGCTATTGAATACGCCATGATTGCTGCACTGATCGGCGTGGTTGCTGCCACCGCCATGGGCACCATCGGCGACAAAGTGTCGGCCATGTTCACCAAAGTATCGACCGTGACCAGCACCGCCGTCACCAAGTCGGGCAGCTAATCAAGCATCAAGTGCGGCTGGCAAGTGTTGCCAGCAAGCACACGCCCGCTGAAAAAGCTGGCATTGCCGCATAGACATGCGGCATAGTAAAGAATGTCCGGCATGGATCGCTCCAGCCGGACATTTTCACTTTGAATTTCCTTTGCCCGGATGCGTTTATGAGATGGTTGCCTTTTGTAGTGTTGGTCGCCCTGTTGGTCGCGGCAGTGTGGCATGACGTGCGCAGCCGTCGTATTCCCAACAAGCTGGTCCTGATCGGCATGCTGCTGGCCGCGATACTGCATCTGGCGCTGCCGCGCGGCGCTGGCCTGTTCATCGAACCGTTCGGCAGCATCGGCATCCTCTCGTGCGCCGCCGGCTTCGGCCTGGGCCTGGCGCTGCTGCTGCCGATGTATGCGCTGCGCGCACTCGGCGCGGGCGACGTCAAGCTGCTGGCCATGATAGGCGCCTTTGTCGGCCCGGTTGCGGTGTTCGGCATCGCCGTGTGCACGCTGCTGGCCGGCGGCGTCCTGGCCATTGCCGTGGCGCTCCAGCAAGGCACGCTGAAACGCATGCTCAGCAATTCCAAGCACCTGATCATGAACAGCATGTTCGGTGCACTTGGCGGCCAGTCGCCGGCCATCGATGCACCGGCCAAGCCCAGCGGCAAGCTGCCGTATGCGATCGCGATCGCCTGTGGCACCCTGCCCTACCTGGTGTACGCCGCGGTCCACGGCGAAAGCCTGTTCACGTGAGCCTGCCCGCCACTGCGGCCGCCGCTCCCGTCCCTGCCGACGCCCCCGCCTTTGCCCGCGCCCCGCGCAGCGTCGAGGAAACCGGCCTGCCCTTCCTGTTCCTGGTGGAGCTGCTGGTCAAGGTACTGGCCCAGCGCGGCCAGCTCAAGCTGCCCGAACTGGCCGGCCACCTGAAGCTGGCCGTCAGCGTGATCGATCCCCTGATTGCCTTCATGCGCGCGGAAAAACTGTGCGAAGTCACGCGCCGTGGCGGCAGCGGCACCGATGCCGATCTGGCCTATCACTTGACCGAACTGGGCCAGGACCGCGCCCGCCTGTGCCTGGCACGCAATGCCTACGCTGGCCCGGCGCCGGTGACGCTGGCCGACTACACGCGCCAGGTGGCGCTGCAAAGCGTGGCCGACCTGCACGTCACGCGCACGGACGTGGACCGCAATTTTGCCGACATCGTGGTCAACCAGACCGTGCTCGACCAATTGGGCGCCGCCATGAACTCGGGCCGGGCAATCTTTATCCACGGTCTGGCCGGCAGCGGCAAAACCTACCTGGCCGAACGCTTGCGCGGCCTGCTGCACGGCGCCATCGCGCTGCCCCACGCCATCATGATCGACGGCGAAGTGGTGCCGTTTTACGATCCGGTCCAGCACCGGGTACTGGCCGATGCCGTGCCGGGCGAACAGCCGGCCGTCGATTCCATCGACAAGCTGCGCAGCATCGACCTGCGCTGGATCCGCGGGGTGCAGCGCCCCGCCACGCTGACCGGCGGCGAGCTGACCATGGAAATGCTGGACCTGCGCTTCGACCCCAACACCCGCCTGTACCAGGCACCTCCGCATTTGAAAGCCAACAACGGCATTTTCATCATCGACGACCTTGGACGCCAGCGCTGCTCGCCGCTGGAGCTGATGAACCGGTGGATCGTGCCGATGGACCGCGCAATCGACTATCTTTCGTTGCATACAGGCCACGTTTTCCAGGTTCCGTTTGATGTAGTCGTGGTATTCTCATCGAACTTTCTCCCAGAGCGCCTGTCCGATGGCGCATTCCTGCGCCGGCTCGGTTACAAGATCGAAGTGCCGCCGCAAACCGAGGCTGAATATGAGCGCATTTTCCGTCAAGTCTGCCAGCAATCGGGCGTGGAATTCGACCCCGATGCCTACCGTTACCTGCTGCAGGAAAAGCATGAACGGGAACAGGTACCGCTGCTGGCTTGCTACCCGCGCGATCTGATCCGCCAGGTGCTGGACCTGGCCCGCTACGAGGCAACAGCACCGGTGCTGAACCGGGCCGTGCTGGACTGGGCCTGGCACAATTATTTTGCCGGCGCCGGCACCCGCCGCCTGGCGGCAGAGCAGCACAAGCGCCACACCGGCCCGTCCGGCGACGCCGACCAGGAGCGACGCGATGGCGCCGCACCGTTTAATTCGATGAAAGCAAACACATGAGAAATACCCGGGCGTTGGTAATGATCGCGGTAGCGCTGGTGCTGGCACTGGTGGCCGTGGTGGTGGCGGCCCACTGGATCACCGACCAGGGCGCAGCCACCAACAAGAAAGTGGCCGTGGCGATGGCCGACATTCCGCTCGGTGCGCGCGTGACGACCGAAATGATCAACATGGTCGAATGGCCCAGCAATGCCATGCCACCCGGCGCCATCACGGATCCCAAGCAGCTCGACACGCGCGTCACCCGCACCGCCATCGAGCGCGGCGAACCCATCATGGAAAGCAAGCTGGCGCCTGCCGGTACAACCGGCGGCCTGTCGGCCGTGGTGGCGCAAGGCAAGCGGGCAATGACGGTGCGCGTCAACGACGTGGTGGGCGTGGCCGGCTTTGCCTTGCCGGGCAACTTTGTCGACATTCTGGTGAATACCCAGGAAGAAGCGCGCGGCGACATCCGTGACGGCGCCGCCCGCGATCAGGCAATCTCGAAAATCGTCCTCGAACGCATTCTGGTACTGGCCGTGGCACAGGAATCGAACCGCGACGACACCAAGCCCAAGGTAGTCAATGCCGTCACGCTGGAACTGACGCCGGACCAGGTGGAAAAGCTCGACCTGGCGCGCAGCGTGGGCACGCTGTCGCTGGTGCTGCGCAACCAGATCGACCCGAAATCGGCCGACACCGCCGGCGCCACCAAGGACAGCCTGCTCGACCCCGACGGCGCACGCGCCGCCTTGCTGGGCCAGTCGCGCCGGGCGCCGCCACCCCAGTCGGTCGCCAAAGCGGCGGCTGCCGCGCCCGCACCAGCGCCGCGTCCCGCAGCGCCGCGTGGCGACAAGGTCGAGGTGATCAAGGGCCTCGACCGCAGCACCCAGCAGTTCTAGTGTTTTGAAAAAATTTGCTCCAGTCTCACCACGCACAAGGATGCCTTCGATGACCGTATTTCGCATGACCGCCAAGGCGGCACCCGCCGGCCTGACGGCGCTGGCCCTGCTCGCCGCGCTGGCGCCGCTGTCCCTGGCCACCCCAGCGGCACTGGCGCAAAGCAAGGGCAAGGCCGCCGCGCCGGCCGCGGCCACCGCGGCCATGCTGCCCGGCGCCGCCGCCGGCAACGCCACCAGCGTGCAACTGGCGCCACAGATCGACCTGGCCGAAGGCAAGTCGACCTTGATGCACCTGCCCTACCCGGCAGCGCGGCTGGCCGTGGGCGATGCACGCGTGGCGGATGTCATCCTGATCAATCCCAGCGAGGTGTACATGCTGGGCAAGGCCACCGGCACGACCAACCTGATTTTGTGGAACCGCGCCAACCAGGCCACCATCATCGATATCAGCGTGGGCATCGACGCGGCGCCGCTGCGCCAGCAACTGGCCACCTTGTTCCCGACCGAGCGCGATATCCAGGTCATGGTGTCGGGTAACGCCCTGATCCTGTCGGGCAGCGTGGCCGACACCGTGCGCGCGGGCCAGGTGGTGGCGGTGGCGACCGCTTACCTGCAGCGCGGCGCGCGCGGCGCCATGAGCCAGGCGCCGGCGCCTACCTCGTCGGCGGCGGCTGCCGGCGGCATGCCGAACGCCGGCCCTGCCACCGCCACGGCGCCGCAGACAGCGGTCGATTCCGGCGCCAGCCTGCTGGGCGGCAGTTCGGCCGTGGGCAGCGCTGCCAGCCGCGTGGTCAACATGCTCTCGATCGCAGCGCCACAGCAGGTGATGCTGGAAGTAAAAATTGCCGAAGTCTCGAAAAGCCTGGTGGACCAGCTGGGCGCCAGCATCGGCGTGGCTGGCACTGCCGGCAACTGGACCTATACGTTGCTGTCGAACCTGTTGAGCGGCAATTCCACCAAGCTCGATGCGTTCAACGGCAAGAACGGCAACTTTGCCACGCTCGACGCCCAGAAGCGCGACGGCCTGGTCAAGGTACTGGCCGAGCCAACCGTGATGGCCATCAGCGGCCAGGAAGCCAGCTTCCTGGCCGGCGGCAAGATCTACATTCCTGTCGCGCAAACGGGCGCTGCCGGCGGCAACACGGTAACGCTCGAGGAAAAAGAATACGGCATCGCCGTCAAGTTCACGCCCACCGTGCTTGAAGGCGGGCGCATCAATCTGCGCGTAGCGCCCGAGGTGTCCGAGATCAACCGCGAGGGCATCGGCGTCACCGCCGCCGGCAGCAATGCTACTGCCATCCTGCCCGCATTTACCACGCGGCGCGCCAGCACCACGGTGCAGCTGTTCGATGGCCAGAGTTTTGCGATTGGCGGTCTGATCAAAAATAATGTGACCACCAGCATCAAGGCCTTCCCCGGCCTCGGTGAAATCCCGATCCTGGGCGCGCTGTTCCGCAGCAGCGATTTCCAGAGCGACCGTACCGAGCTGGTGTTCATCGTCACGCCGCACCTGGCGCAGCCGCTGGCACCGAATCCGAAACTGCCGACCGACGGCTACATTGAACCGAACCGTTTCGATTTCTTCGGACTGGGCAAGCTGGAAGGCCGGGCACCGGCGCAACCTGCACCACCGCCAGCCCCGCCCACGACCACGGCGCCAGCGACACCGGCCCAGCCTGCCGCTGCCGGCTTCGACGTCAAATAGGAGACCGCATGGCCCGCTCATTCCTCTTCGCCGCCCTGGCCGCGACCCTCGTGCTGTCCGGTTGCGCGCTCGCGCCGCATTACGATCGCCAGTTCGGCGCCAGCGTGCAGCAGGCGCTGGCGCAGCAAACCCTCAATCCGCAAGCGGTGAACAACCGCGCGCCGGTGACCGGCATGGACGGCAAAGCCGCCGAGTCGGTCTATGAGAATTATCAGAAGTCGTTCCGCGCGCCGGAAGCCCAGACCAGTTCGCTGGGTACGGCCGGCACGCGTTGAGCCTACCAAGGAAGCCAATTGAAAATCGCCGTCATTTCCAAGGATGAACGCCACCTGCTGGACCTGGGCCGCCTGCTGCGCGCCCGCCCTACCGGCGACGAAGTGGACCTGCTGTCCGGTGGCCTGACCCGGCTGGCGGGCATGGCCGACGAGCAACTGCCCGACGTGCTGATCCTCGACCAGCCCTCGGTCGCAGAAGGCGACTTGATCCAGGTAGAACGCCTGAGCGGCCTGCATCCGACCATGGCCTTCATTGCCCTCAGTAGCGAGAGTTCGGCCGAGTTCCTGTTGCAGGCGATGCGCGCCGGCATCCGCGAAGTGCTGCCCACGCCCATTGGCCCCGGCTCGCTGTATCCGGTGCTCGACCGGATTGCCGAAAAGCTGGGCCGACGCCACCATGCCAGCGGCAAGGTGCTGGCCTTTATTTCGTGCAAGGGCGGCAGCGGCGCCACGTTCCTGGCTACCAACCTCGGCTATGCGCTGGCCGCCAGCGGCGCCAAGCGGGTGGCGCTGATCGACATGAATTTGCAGTTTGGCGACGCCTCGCTGTTCGTCTCCGACCACAAGCCGCTGGCCACCCTGTCGGACGTAGCGAGCCAGATCCACCGGCTCGACCCGTCGTTCCTGGCGTCGAGCATGCTAAGCATTTTGCCGAACTACGGCGTGCTGGCGGCGCCGTCCGATCCGGCGCACACCAGCGACGTCAAGCCCGACCATATCGACGCCATCCTCAAGCTGGCGCGCCAGCAGTACGACTTCATCATCCTCGACGTGGGCCGCAGCCTCGACGCGGTTACCATCCGCGCGCTCGACCACGCCGACCTGATTTTCCCGATTTTGCAGACCACGCTGCCGTACATCCGCGACAGCAAGCGCCTGCTGACGGTATTCCGCTCGCTTGAATATCCGAAGGAAAAAATCCAGCTGATCGTCAACCGCCACGACAAGGGCGGCGAAATCCGCCTGAAAGATCTCGAAGCGGCATTCGACACCGACCAGATGCAGACCATACCGAACCACTACGATGCCGCCGCCGCGTCGGTGAACCAGGGCGTGCCGGTGATGAAGCTGGCGCCCACCAGCCCGCTCAGCCGCGCGCTCGACGAGTTTGCGCGCAGCCTGAGCGGCGAGAGCGCCACCGCCAAACCGGTCAGCTGGATCGACAAGCTGCGCGGCCGCAAGGATTGAGCAAGGATAGCCCATGAATACCCCGATTTCACTGCGCGAGCGTCTGGAAAGCGGCACCACCCGCGTGGTGGCCCAGCGCGTTACCGGCATCGACAACCGCGCCTACCAGGACCTCAAGCATCGCCTGCACCAGACCCTGCTCGACCGGGTGGACCTGGAAAGCATCCAGCGCCTGACCCAGGACCAGATCAAGCTCGAACTGCGCACGCTGGTCGAACGCCTGCTGGAAGAAGAGTCGGTGGTCATCAATGACGCCGAGCGCAAGAACCTGACGCGCGACATCCAGAACGAAATGCTGGGCTTTGGTCCGCTCGAACCGCTGCTGGAAGACCCGACCGTGTCCGATATCCTGGTCAACACTCACCGCCAAATCTATGTCGAGCGGCGCGGCAAGCTGGAACTGACCGACGTGACCTTCACCGACAGCGCCCACCTGATGAAGATCATCGACAAGATCGTCTCGCGCGTGGGCCGCCGCATCGACGAATCGAGCCCGATGGTCGATGCCCGCCTGCCCGACGGCTCGCGCGTGAATGCCATCATTCCGCCGCTGGCCATCGATGGCCCGATCGTGTCGATCCGGCGCTTTTCGGCCGACCCGCTGCGGCTGGCCGACCTGGTGGCCTATGGCTCGATGACGGCCGACATGGCCGAGATTTTGCAGGGCCTGGGTCGCGCCAAGGTCAACATCCTGATTTCGGGCGGTACCGGTTCCGGCAAGACCACCATGCTCAACGTGATTTCCGGCTTCATCGGCCCCACCGAGCGCATCGTCACGGTGGAAGATGCGGCCGAGCTGCAACTGCAGCAGCCGCACGTGGTGCGGCTGGAAACCCGGCCGCCGAATATCGAGGGCAAGGGGGAAGTCACCCAGCGGGCGCTGGTGCGCAATGCGCTGCGGATGCGGCCCGACCGCATCATCCTGGGCGAGGTCCGTGGCGCCGAAGCGCTCGACATGCTGGGCGCGATGAACACTGGCCACGAAGGCTCAATGGCCACCATCCACGCCAATACGCCGCGCGATGCTTTGACCCGGCTGGAAAACATGATCAGCATGGCCGCTGCCAGCCTGCCTACCAAGGCCATGCGTCAGCAGATCAGCTCGGCCGTAGGCGTGGTGGTGCAGGTGTCGCGCCTGCCGGACGGCAAGCGCAAGGTGATGTCGATCCAGGAAGTGACCGGCATGGAAGGCGAGATGATCACCATGCAGGAAATTTTCAGCTACAAGCAGACCGGCCTCGGCGACGACGGCACCGTGCACGGCCACCACAGCCCGAGCGGCATCCGCCCGCGCTTCATCGACCGCCTGCGCAATTTTGGCGTCACCGTCTCGAACACCGTGTTCGAGCCGCACTGAGGCATTCATGGATTACCGCTTGATATTGTTTGGGGTCTGCGTGTTTGGCGCAGTGGCGTTGCTGGTGTGGGGCATCTACAGCAGCATCCACAACGTCAAGGGCGAACAGGCCCAGCGCGTGGCACGGCGCCTGCGCAACGCCATCGGCGATGATGGCGCGGAACTGGCTGTGTCGATTACCAAGGACCGGATGCTGAGCCAGGATCCCGACACCCACCGCTTGCTGCTGCGCCTGCCGGGCATCATGCAGCTCGACCAGTTGCTGCTACAGTCCGGCCGCAGCTGGACGGCGGCGCGCATGCTGGTGGTGATCGGCGTGTCCGCGCTGTTGGGCGCGGTACTGGCCATGGCGCTGGGACTGCCGTCGAGCGGCTGGCTGGTACTGGCACTGTGCGGCGCCTTCCTGCCGTGGTGGGAGCTGAACCGCGCCAAGGCGCGCCGCATCATCCGCATCGAACTACTGTTGCCCGACGCGCTGGACATGATGAGCCGCGCCATGAAGGCAGGCCACGCCTTTCCTACCGCGCTGAAAATGGTGGCCGATGAAATGCCGCTGCCGCTGTCGGCCGAGTTCCGCGCCGTGTTCGACGAAGTCAATTTCGGCGTGGCCATGCCCGATGCACTGATGAGCATGGCGCAGCGCGTGCCCAGCGCCGACTTGCGCTACTTCGTGGTGGCCGTGCTGATCCAGCGTGAGACGGGCGGTAACCTGACCGAGTTGCTGGCATCGATCAGCGCCATCATCCGCGACCGTCTGCGCCTGCTGGCCCAGGTGCGCGTGATGTCGGCCGAAGGCAAGATGTCGGCGTGGGTGCTCGGTTCACTGCCGTTTGCCGTGGGCGCCATGATGTTCTCGTTCAACCGCGACTTCATGACCATCCTGTTCGTCGACCCGCTGGGCCGGCGCATGCTGATGGGCGCTGCCGGCATGATGGTGCTGGGCTTCCTCGTCATCCGCAAGATCACTAAAATCAGGATCTGAACATGAAACTGGTCCAGCTGATCTTTTTGATCGTGATTTTCATCGGCGTGTTCGGCGGTGCGCTGATCGCCGTCCGCTTGTTTACCAACACCGCCGTGCGCGACCGCCTCGACGCCCTGACCGACCAGCCGCAGTCGCGGTTCGATCGCGGCCGCTGGCTGCAGCAACTGGTCGACCTGGCCTCGCCGCTGGCCAAGCTGTCGGTGCCGGCCGAAGGCTGGGAAACCTCCGCCATCCGCCGCCGCTTCATCAATGCCGGCTGGCGCACTCCGGCCGCGCCCGGACTTTTCTATGCTGCCAAGACAGGACTGGCGGTGCTGCTGCCGCTGCTGGTGCTGCTATTCCTGAGCAGCACGTCGAGCCAGGCCGATGACAAGACCAAGCTCACCTACCTGCTGATGGCCACCGCCATCGGCTACTACGTTCCCGGCATGGTACTCAATCATGTAGTCAAGCGGCGCCAGCGCGATATCTTCGAGAGCTTCCCCGACGCGCTCGATTTGATGACGGTATGCGTGGAGGCGGGCCTGGCGATGGATGCCGCGCTGGCGCGGGTGGCGCAGGAGATCGGCCTCAAGAGCCTGGTCCTGGCCGAGGAGCTGCAACTGGTCACGCTCGAACTGCGGGCCGGCAGCGCCAAGGAAAAGGCGCTGCGCAACCTGTCGCTGCGCACCGGCGTGGAAGACGTCGACTCCCTCGTGACCATGCTGATCCAGGCCGACCGCTTCGGCACCAGCGTGGCCGATTCGCTGCGCGTGCAATCGGACCTGCTGCGCACCAAGCGGCGCCAGCGCGCCGAGGAGCAGGCGGCAAAGATCGCCCTCAAGCTGCTGTTCCCGCTGATTTTCTTCATTTTCCCGAGCCTGCTGGTGGTGATGCTGGGGCCGGCGATCCTGCGGCTGTATGCCAGCCTTTCCAACATGGCCCAATAGCCGAGGAACCGATGATGCGACTTGTGCTTCCATTTGCCGTATCCGCCGCCTGCCTGCTGCAGGCTTGCGGTACTGCACCGCCGCCGGCATTGGCCACCACGCCGCTGCTGCGCATCAGCGACGGCGACGGCGACAACCCGGCCTACGCCTATCGCTTGGGCCGCGAATACGAACGCCAGGGCGACCTGGCGCGCGCCAGCGCCGCCTATGCACGCTCGCTGGCGCTGGACCCAGCCCAGCTCGACGCCCGCAACGCCCAGGCGGTATTGCTGGCGAAACAAGGACGCTTGCCGCAAGCGGCAGAACAGCTGCGCCAACTGGCTGCGACGTTCCCCACCCTGGCCCAACCGCTGAGCAACCTCGGTTACGTTTATCACCTGCAAGGCCAGGATGCACTGGCGGCCACCACGCTGCGCGCAGCGCTGGCGCTGGCGCCGGACTACGCCCCAGCGCGCGCCAACCTGGCGCTGGTGGACGCGGCAACGCCCGCCACGCTCGCAGCAGCGGCGCCAGCCTTGCCGGCAACTTCAGCCACCGCAATGTTATTGACGACCGCGCCAAGCCCGCAACTGCAACTGGTGCGGCTGGCGCCCAATGAATTCCGGCTGCAGGCTCCGGCGATGGTCGCTGCTGCTGGCGCGGCGGCGGCGGCCGGCCCGGTCGTACCGGCCATGCCGACCATGGCGGCGGCGGACCCGGCAGCGACCAGCGACACCGCCCCCGAACGCCTGCAAATCGTCAACGGCTTCGGCGCTCCCGGCGTGGCCGCCAAGGCGCGCGACCTGCTGCGCCGCCACGGCTTTGCCGCCGCCAGCGTGACCAACCAGCGCGGCTACCGCCAGGCGCAGACCGTGATCGAATATGTGCCCGGCCAGCAAAGCCGCGCACGCGCCCTGCGCGCCGCGCTGCCCGGCCCCGTCACGCTGGCGCAGGTGGCAGCACTGCCCCGCCAGTTGACCTTGCGGCTGGTGCTGGGCCAGGACCATGACCGCATCACCACCCCGAATTTGCTGGCGCGCCTGGAACGCGCCGCACCCGCTTTCAACCAGGAGTCTCCATGACCAGAAACACCCCCTCCCAGCGCTGGACCGGATACCTGATCCACGTCTTCCTGGCCACCGTGATGGCAACCATACTTGCCGCCTGTGGCGGCGGCAGCGGCGACAAGGGCTGCACCACCATCGATCCGAACCGCGATAGCACCTTGCCAGGCTGCGGCACCAGCACCGCCGTGCCGCGCATGACGGTGGCGCTCACCGACAGCACCGGCGCTGCCATCACCACCATCAGCAACGATCGCCCGGGCACTCTGGTGGCTGTGTTTAAAAACGCCGCCAACAACGTGGTCGCCAATACCGTGGTCACGTTCACCACCACCGACACTACTGGCGTGTTCGTGCCGGCTTCGGCCACCGCGATTACCGACAGCACCGGCACGGCCCGCGTCGGTCTGCCGGTGGGCACCAAGGCGGGCGCGTTTACGGCTACCGCCAGCGCCACCGTCGATGGCAAGACCGCCACCGCCAGCACCAACTACACGGTGGAATACTCGGCCGTGACGTTGAGCGCATTGACGGTTGCTCCCACCACGCTGGCCGCTGGCGGTACCGCTGGCGTTGAGCTGACGGTATTGAGCGGCACCACGCCCTACGCACCGCCGCAAGTGGTGACCTTCAGTTCGCCCTGCGTGGCGGCTGGCAAGGCCCGCCTGATCACGCCGGTGACCACTGTGAATGGTGTGGCCAGCAGCTCGTACACCGACCTCGGCTGCGGTACGGCCGATATCATTACCGCCACTGCCGTCGTCGGCACCGCCACCCTGACCCGCAGCGCCAGCCTGACCGTCAATGCCGCCAGCGCCGGCCAGCTGAATTTTGTCTCCGCGTTGCCGCAAAACATAGCGCTCAAAGGCACCGGCGGCGCTGGCCGCCAGGAAACCGCCACCGTCACCTTCAAGGTGCTGAACGCCGTCGGCCAGCCGCTCGCTGGCCAGGTGGTCAACTTTGCGCTCAACACCACCGTGGGCGGCCTGACCGTGAGTCCGGCCAGCGCCACCACCGGCAGCGATGGCACGGTCTCAACCGTGGTGTCTTCGGGCATCATCAACACGCCGGTGCGGGTCTCGGCCACGCTGCCTGGCAATGGCATCACCACCGTGTCCGATCAACTGGTGGTGTCCACCGGCGTGCCCGAGCAGGCCAGCTTCTCGCTAAGCGCGGTGATCCGCAACGTGGAAGGCGGTTCGTTCAACGGCTGCCCTGCGCCCAACGGCACCACGCTGGCCGCGCGCCTGGCCGACCGCTTCCACAATCCGGCACCGGACGGCACTGCCGTCAGCTTCACCGCCGAGGGCGGCACCGTCGATGCATCGTGCCTGACCGGCCTGACCTCGACCACGCTGACCGACGGCACCGTGGTCACGCAAAAGGGCACGCCGGGCGAATGCACGGTGCGCTTCTGCGCTGCCAGCCCGCGTCCGGCCGATGGCCGCGTGACGGTACTCGCCTATGCGCTTGGTGAAGAAAGCTTTGTCGATGCCAATGGCAACAACCGCTTCGATGCCGGCGAAACCTTCACCGACCTTGGCGATCCGTTCCGCAACGATCGCGCGGTGACCGATGCCAACGCCAGCGGCATCGACGACGCCTATACCAGCGGCAACGCGGTGCGCGCATCCGGCGAGCCGTTCTTTAACACCAGCGGCAACGGCACCTGGAGTGCAACCGGCAACGGCATCTACAACGGCGTGCTGCGCGCGACCGGCGTGGGCAGCGGCGACACGGTATATCTGCGCCAGTCGATGGTGATGGTGCTGTCCAACAGCACTGCCAATGTCTCGCTGCTGGACCAAGCCGTGGGCGGTGCGCCTACCATCGGCACCCTGGCGCTGAGCCATTGCACCAATGGCACGGCCTTCGTCAACCAGGGCCGCACATTCCGCTTTGCCATCCGCGACAACAATCCGACCGTGTTTGCCACCAACCGGCTGGCCGCGCATCCGAACGATAGCGCCTGGCTGTTCGACCTGCCCGGCAATCCGTTGCCGGCCGGGACCCGAATTACCTTCGCAACCTCGAACGGCATCCTGCAATCGGCTACCACCACTGTGGTGCCGAACGCGATCGCGCCGGACTCCAGCAACTGGATCTATAACGTGCAACTGGTCAGCGATGCCAGCCAAAATGCAGGGCTCGCTTGTCTCGATCAAGCCAGCAGCGGCACACTGACCATTACCGTCACCACGCCGAGCGGCGTGATCAGCACCTTCACGTATCCGGTCACGGATTAAACGGTAAAGTTAACAGAAAAGGCCGGCGCTTAAGCCGGCCTTTTTTTTGCGACAAACCCACCGCCAGAGTTGGGGTCCTGCACGCGTAGCGCTGAAAGTGACGCAGCGCTAATCGCTGTTTATGGCGCAGAAGACATCACCTGCCCCGCCCCCGCCGGCCGCGCATTCAAACACAGCCCCACCAGCACAAACACCATCAGCGCATAAAACATCGCACTGCGCACCGACCAGAAGATCACCTCGGTCAAGCCGAAGCCGAAATAGCAGAGCACCAGCAACATGCCGGCCAGTGCCGGCGCGGCGGCGCGCGGGTGGCGCATCTGGCGCGCGAAAAACACGAATGGCGCCAGCAGCGTGGACAGCCACGCCAGCAGGCCCACCACGCCGCCGTACACCAGCGCCTGCAAGATATCGTTATGGAAATGATCGAACTCGAGCACGAATGGCTGCACCCGCTGCTGCGCCACCAGTTGTTCGAGTTCGGTGCGCGCGGTCGCTGCACTGGCGCCCAGCACCGGGTGCTGGGCGATCAGTTGCGCGGCGCCGCGCCACAATTCCAGGCGGGTGCCGACGTTGGTGTACGCGTACGTGCCATTGAAATACTGCTGCACGTCGTCGATGCCCTGGTTGACACGTTCGCGCGCGCCGGTCTGCGGGATGAAGTAGGTACTCACCACCAGCGCCAGCCCCAGCAACGCCAGGCCCTTGCGCAGCCGGCCCTGCAACACGTGGCCATAGCGCAGCAACAGCAGCAGGCACAGGACCACGGCGATCCAGCCGCCCCGGGTACCGGTGGCGATCGAGCCGAAGATGCCGGCCAGCGCGCCCAGTCCCGGCCACAAGGTGGCGCGTCCGGAAAAATCGAGCATGGCGGCCAGGCACAGCAAGCCCATGCACAGCATCAGGTCGCCGAACGTGATGGAATTGATCAAGCCGCCGGGGCGGTCGACGCCGAGCCCCCAGCGCTGCCAGCCGATAAAAACGGCGCCGGCCAGCGCACCGGCGATCAGGCCCCACCACAACGCCTTACGATTGGGCTGGAACGCCACCACGGCCATCATGGCCGAGGCTGCGGCCAGCATGCGCGCCGGTTTTTCCAGGTCGCGCAAGCGGCCGTCGGCGCCGAGCACCGCCCCGATTATGGCCAGCAGCAACACGACGCCAAACGCCAGCAGCACGCCGCGCACCTGGCCCAGGTGCGGCGCCAGCCGTGGCCACTGGCGCCAGCCGGCCAGTGCCGCGCCCAGCAGGGCAAAGCTGCACAGGCCGACGCCGACATTGGTAATCAAGACCAGGAAGGGCAACAGGAACAGCAGGGTGTGGATAAAGATAGTGCGGAGGCGAAACTGGTTTAAGGTATGATTCATTACACTTTTCTTTGCAGCACAGTATTTCTATTCCTTCATGTCATTCATTTCCGTCATCATCACCACCTACAACCGGCCCGATGCGCTCACGGCGGTGGTCGAAGCACTGTTCACCCAAGACGATACCGGATTCGAAATCATTATCGCTGATGACGGTTCGGGCGACAACACGCGTACCGCCGTGGCCGCTTTGCAGGCACGCGCACCTGTTTCCATGCGCCATGTGTGGCAGGAAGACCAGGGTTTCCGGGCAGCACGCGTGCGCAACCTCGGCACGCTCGATGCGCGCGGCGACTACATTGTTTTCCTCGACGGCGATTGCATTCCGCAGCGCAATTTCATCAGCCAGCACCGGCGGCTGGCACAGCCTGGCTACCTGGTGCAGGGCAGCCGCATCCTGCTCAGCGAAGAGGCAACCAAGCGCGTACTGGCCGAGCACACCGACGTCCAGCGCCTGACGCTGGGCGAAAAATTGGCCTGGCGCCGGCGCCGCGCGCTCAATAAAGTCTTGCCGCTGCTGCTGACCTTGCCCGATCTGGGCCGCACCAGCGACCGCTTTACCTGGCGCCGCATCAAGAGTTGCAACCTGGCCGTCTGGCGCAGCGATCTCGACCTGGTAAATGGCTTCGACGAAAGTTTTTCGGGCTGGGGCCACGAAGACGCCGATCTGGTGCTGCGCCTGTTTAATGCGGGCGTGATGCGCAAGGACGGCGCGTACGCCACAGAAGTGCTGCACCTGTGGCACCGCGAACATGCGCGCGACCAGGAGAGCAGCAACCGCGCGCTGGTGGAACAGCGCGTGACTACCCGCTTGATCCAGGCGGTACAAGGACTCAACCCGGGATTACGTTCATGAGCATTACCGCTGTCACTGCTGCCCCACCGCTGGTCAGCATCCTGGTGCCGTCCTATAACGTCGCCAAATTTATTACCGATTGCCTCGACCACATCGTGCCGCAGATGACCGCGCGTCACGAGCTGATCGTGGTGGACGACGGCTCCACCGACACTACCGTGGCCTGCGTGCAAGCGGTGCAGGCGGCGCATCCGCAATTGCGCATCCGCCTGCACGAACAGCACAACCAGGGCATTTCCGATGCCCGCAACACGGCCTTGCAGCTGGCCACCGGCGACTACATCGTGTTCGTGGATAGCGACGACCGCTTGTTGCCGGACTCGCTGGCAGCACTGGAGCCGGTCATGACGAACCAGCGCCCGGACGTGATCGCCACCGCGCTGCGCATGTGGACACCCGATGCGCCGGGCAAGGACCGCGACGTGTTCATGAGCTATCCGGCCAACGTCACGATTACCGGCCAGGAAGAGATCCTGGCGCCGTTCTTTGCCGACCGCCATATGTACGTGTGGTGCAAAATATTCCGGCGCGAGATTTATATGTCGATGGACATGCCGCTGTTCCCGTCACGCAAGCTGTTCGAGGATGTGGCCGTGGTGCCGCGCCTGCTCCAGCGCTGCGCCAGCCTGATCTACCTGCCCCATGTGCTGCTGGCATACCGCCAGCACCCGGTGAGCATCACCCGCGTGATCAGCGAAAAATGGTGCGTCGATTTTGTCTCGGCGCTGGCCATGGTCAAGCCCGACTTCGAGCGCGCCGGTGTCAGCGCCGCCGTGCGCCGCCACTTCGACGAGGCGGTCTGCTATTTCTATATTGGACTGGTGAAAAACTCGTACCAGTTGCCGTCTGCCACCGGTGCGTCGGTACGGCGCCAGGTGCGCACGATTTTCCTGCAAAGCTTGTTCAGCCCGCCGCAACAAGTGCTGGCCGGCATGACCGCTACGCCGCGCGACATCCGCGTGGCGCGCCAGGTGCGGCGCGCGCTCGACGGTAGCTGGCTGTTTCACTGGGAGCAAAGCGCAGTGCGCAAGCTGAAGCTGTGGCAACGAATGCAGCGCACCCGCGCCGCCGCCCGCGCATGAACCTGGATTAACACAGTTCTGCCATTTTGAATAGGCGCGGCAGCAACAGGCTATCAAAAAGATAGCGTGGATGTGAGGTTGCAGCAAGGTATTATTGGCCATCGTTTTACGGTTCAGTACGCCATTAACTACCTCACCGCTGCCATGTTCCAGACGCCCAACACTGTCTCTTCCGCAGACGCGCCGCGCGAGCCGCTGCGGCTCAGCATCGTGATGCCGGCCTACAATGTCGAGAATTTCATCGCCGCCACCCTGCACAGCATCTTGCCGCAGATGCGTGCTGGCCACGAGCTGGTTCTGATCGATGACGGCTCCACTGACGCCACCGTGGCGCATGCGCAGGCAGCCTGCGCCGCCTGGCCCGATTGCGCGGTACACATCGTCTCGCAAGCCAACGGCGGCGTGTCGGACGCCCGCAACCACGGACTGGCACTGGCGCAAGGCGACTACATCGCGTTTGTGGACAGCGACGACCTGCTGCAACCGGGCGCGCTGGCCGGCATCGATGCCGCCATCGCCAACGGCGCACCGGACGCGATCGCCACCGATTTTTGCATCTGGCACCCGGGCCGGCTCAGTGAGCCGCTCGAATACCACCACCTGAGCTACCCGCCGAATACCGTGCTGCACGGTGCGGACGCGATCCTGGCGCCCTATTTCGCCGACCGCCATATGTATTTGTGGTGCAAGATCATCCGGCGCCAGATTTACGTCGACCTCGGTTTGCCGCTGTTTCCCTCGGGGCGGGTGTTCGAAGACATGGCCATCCTGCCGCGCCTGCTGGCCGCCTGTCGCAGCCTGGTGTATGTGCCGCTGGTGCTGTTGCACTATCGCCAGCATCCGGTCAGCATCACCAAGGTGGTCACGCCGGGCTGGTGCCTGGACTTTGTGCAGGCGCTGGAATCGGCCCGGCAACACCTGGAGCACGCAGGCGTGGGCGCTGCCGTGCAGGCAGAGTTCGACCATGCCGCCTGCCACCTGTATTTATGCGCCACCAAGAGTTCGTTTCAGTTGCCCGTCTCGGCGCAACCGCGCGCGGTGCGCGCCGCCATGCGCAAGATATTCCGGCGCAGCCTGTTCGGCACCGTGGACCAGGCATTGGACCGTATGGCCGACCGCCATTGCGCGCGCCAGGTACGCCAGGCACTGGACGACGGCCCCGTGTTCCGCCTGCGCCAGACCGTCAACCGCGCGTACAAGACCTGGCAAATAGCGCGGCGGCACCGGCGCCAGCAGTCTCCGGTACGCGCCGGCTAGGAAAAATCCGCTACCATGGGATTTTCGCCCAAGGAGGAATGCCATGCGTGTGGATATTTATTACCGAGATGAAGCAGAAGGCAAGCACAGCTATTTGGCTGTGCCAGAAGGAAAGCCAATACCGGAAGAAGTGACCAGCACCGACTGGCACGCCGAAGCGCAGAAGGTCGAGGTGGATGACGACAATGGCGATCTGTCCGACTACCATATTGCCGATCCGCTGCAACAGATCGGCGCCAAGGGCTACGCCATCACGAGCGTGACAGCGCAGTTATAGTGCCCGATTAGCCGTAATCGATCATCACATCCTGCGCCCCCAGTTGCTGGCGCAGGGCTTGCTGCAAATCATCGGATGGCGCCACGCGCCAGCCCTCTCCCAGCTGCACCGTACACCCCACGCCCTGCGGCGTGATGCGCATCGACACCGGCAAACCGTCGGCATGACGGTAAGGCGCCAGCACATCGGCCATCTTGCGCACGTCGACCGCGGTGGGCAGCGCCATCGCCAGTTGTTTGCCGTGTTTTACACGCGCGCTGACGATATCGAACACTTTTTCCGCTGAAATACGCAAACCGCCCGAGAAGCGGTCTTCCGAGACCTTGCCGATCACGGCCAGGAACTCGTCTTCCTTGATCATGTGTTTGTTCTCTTCGAACACCTCGGCATACACGGTCACTTCCACCACCGCGCTCTTGTCGTCGAGCGTGACGATCAAGAGTTTACCGCGCTGTGTCATTTGCGGGCGGATGCCGGTAATCACGCCGCACAGGATGCGCGGCTCGCGCGACGGTTCCAGGTCGGCCAGCTTGGTGCGCGAGAAGCGCCGTGCTTCGGGTGCGAACGAGTCGAACATGTGGCCCGACAAATAAAAGCCGAGCGCCATTTTTTCCTCGGACAGGCGCTGGCGGTCGGTGAAGATCTCGGCTTTTACATAGTCGGGTGGCGGTTCCAGGTCGCTGTCGTCGCCACCAAACAGGCTGACCTGGTTGGCCGATTTCAGTTGCTGGTCGGCGTATTCCATGGCAAAGCTGACCGACGCCAGCAGGATGGCGCGATCCACATTCAGGCAATCGAAGGCGCCGGCGCGGATCAGGCTCTCGATGGTGCGGCGGTTGATCTGCTTTTTATCGACGCGTTTACAGAAATCGAACAGGCTGGTGAACGGGCCGTCGGCAGTACGGGCGGCAATGATGGCCTCGATCGCATTCTGGCCCGCGCCCTTGCAGGCGCCGAGGCCGTAGCGGATTTGCGTGACCTTTTTACCGGTGACCGACGGCGCCGGGCCATCGGGCACGAAGCGGTACTGCGACTGATTGATATCGGGCGGCAGGATAGTGAGGCCGCAGATGTCGATCGCGTCTTCGACCAGGATTTTCACCTTCTCGGTATCTTCCATGGCCAGCGACATATTCGCTGCCATGAACGCGGCCGGATGGTGCGCTTTTAAATATGCGGTGTGGTACGACAGCAGCGCGTACGCGGCGGCGTGCGATTTATTGAAACCGTAGCCCGCGAACTTTTCCATCAGGTCGAAAATCTCGTCGGCCTTTTGCGCCGACAGGCCGTCCTTGGCGGCGCCCGCGCGGAAGATTTCGCGGTGTTCGGCCATCTCTTCGGCCTTCTTCTTGCCCATCGCGCGACGCAGCATGTCGGCGCCGCCCAGCGAGTAGCCGCCGACGATCTGCGCCATCTGCATCACCTGCTCCTGGTACACCATGATGCCGTAGGTTTCGGACAGGATGGACTCGGTACGCGGATCGGGATAATCGAATTTCTCGCCGTGCTTGCGCTTGCAGAAGTCGGGAATCAGGTCCATCGGGCCCGGACGGTAGAGCGCCACCAGCGCAATAATGTCCTCGAAGCGGTCGGGACGCGCATCCTTCAACATGCCCTGCATGCCGCGCGACTCAAGCTGGAACACGGCGACCGTCTTGGCCTTGGTGAGCAGGTCGTACGACGGCCGGTCGTTCAGCGGCAACTTGGATAAATCGAAATCTTTTTCTACCGGGTCGAGCGCCTTGATGTAGCGGACTGCGCGATCCAGAATGGTGAGCGTGGTCAAGCCCAAAAAGTCGAACTTGACCAGGCCCACGGCCTCCACGTCGTCCTTGTCGTACTGCGACACCACCCCGCCATCGCCACCCTGGGTGTACAGCGGGCAGAAGTCGGTGAGCTTGCCCGGTGCGATCAGCACGCCACCGGCGTGCATGCCGATGTTACGGGTGATGCCTTCCACCTGTTGCGCCAGGTCCAGCAGTTGCGACACTTCCTCTTCGTTTTGCTGGCGTTCCTTGAGCATCGGTTCTTCTTCGATGGCCTCGGCAATCGATACCGGTTTGCCCGGCTTGAATGGGATCAGTTTCGACACGCCATCGCAGAAGTTGTAGCCGAAGTCCATCACGCGGCCCACGTCGCGGATCGCGCCCTTGGCCGCCATGGTACCGAACGTGGCGATCTGCGACACGGCGTCGCGGCCGTACAGGTCTTTCACGTGCTGGATGACGAGCTCGCGTTTTTCCTGGCAAAAGTCAATGTCGAAGTCGGGCATCGAGACCCGTTCCGGGTTCAGGAAACGTTCGAACAGCAGGTTGTACTTGAGCGGGTCGAGGTCGGTAATCTTGAGTGCGTAAGCGACCAGCGAACCGGCGCCCGACCCGCGGCCCGGCCCGATCGGCACGTCGTTGTTCTTGCCCCACTGGATGAACTCGGCCACGATCAGGAAGTAGCCGGGGAACTTCATGTTGATGATGGTCTTGTTCTCGAAGTCCAGGCGCTCCTCGTAGCGCGGGCGCTCTTTTTCGCGCCGCTCGGGATCGGGGTACAGCTGGACCAGCCGCTCTTCCAGGCCCTTTTTGGTTTCGGCGACCAGGAACTCGTCGATGGTCATGCCCGGCGTGGGGAAGTTGGGCAATTGCGGCTTGCCCAGGGTGAGCGTGAGGTTGCAGCGCTTGGCAATTTCCACCGAGTTTTGCAGCGCGGCCGGCAGGTCGTGGAACAGCTCGCGCATTTCCGCCTGCGTCAGGAAACGCATCTGCTCGTTGAACTTGCGCACGCGCTTGCCGTTGGCCAGCATTTCGCCCTCGGCGATACAGACGCGCGCCTCGTGGGCGATGAACTCGTCCTTGGAAATGAACTGCACCGGGTGTGTCGCCACCACCGGCAAGCCGAGCTTGGACGCCAGCGCCACCGCGTGCCGCACTTGCGTTTCCTGGTTGGCCTGGCCGGCGCGCTGGATTTCGATATAAAAATGGCCGGGGAAAATCTGCGCCCATTTTTGCGCGTTCTGCTCGGCCAGCGCCGGATTGCCGTTTTCAATCGCGATGCCGACATCGCCGAAGTGGGCGCCGGACAGCGCGATCAGACCGTTGGCCGGCGAATCGCCGGGCAGCAGCGCGTATTGCTGGTTGACCAGATTGGCCAGCCACTCGGTGCGGATTTCTGCCCGCCCCTTGTACTGGTTGGTGAGCCACGCTTGCGACAGCAGTTCGCACAGTTGCAGGTAGCCCATGCGGTTCTTGGCGAACAACATCAGGCGCGACGGCTTTTCGCGGTTGTCGTCGTTGGTAATCCACACGTCGACCCCAACGATGGGCTTGACACCCTTGCCACGCGCCGCCTTGTAGAACTTGACCATGCCGAACATATTGGTCAGGTCGGTGACCGCCAGCGCAGCCTGCTTGTCCTTGGCGGCGGATTTGACCAGGTCGTCGATGCGCACCAGGCCATCGACGATCGAGTATTCCGAGTGCACGCGCAGGTGGACAAAAGCCGGCCCCAATGGCGTGGCCACACCGTCATCGGGTGCAATGACAGTTCCTGCCGCTTGTTCGTTTGCTACCATGTTCATACGCTGCTCAATGCTGGTTCAGTAACCTGCTATTTTACCGCGCAGCGCGATAGTGCGATGAATCTGATTGCTATGCAGTGACCTGCTGCCCGTGCCAGCTGCGCATGCGCCCCAGGATGTCGCGCGCTTTCATTTGCAGCGCCGGTTCGTCCAGATAAAACCCTGGGTTTTCAGCACGCAACGCCGGATTCGGCGTGAACGATTCGGCGTCGCCAAACAGCTCATCAAGCAACAAGAACAGCCGTTCATCCATTGGGCCGCCCTCAATTTTGAAACGTTGCACGTACATATCGCTAAACTGCGATGCCGATAAATTTCCATCCAGAAAATTTTTAATCAGATCGACATAGTTGTTCAAGGCGCTCATGATTTCCCCCCTCCTAGCTTGCCCGTGCTCAGCACGTGGTGCAGTTGCATCGGGCTCAACAACCAACCGGAAAGATAGTCTCCACCCGGCAAGAGCATGACATTGAGACCGGTACGGCAATTCACGAAATGTGTAACCGCTTGATTTCGATAGTACCCCTTTATTTCCGTCGTGGCAGGCGAGATTACATGCGACTGCAACGCCTGTTCAAAAGCGGCGAGCGTGTGCTTGTTTTGTGGGCCCCCAACGCCGAAGTCGGACGCATGCCGAAAAGTATGCTGAAGTTGTGCAATCCGAAACCGGATCACTTGTCTCTCGTTGTTCATACGGCACCATCGCGGCCACCAAAACGTTCATCGTGACTCGAAAACTACGATCTGCCCTGATCCAGCTTAAGTGCGGCGTATAATATCGCCTTCCCTCTTTTTTGTTCCCCTACCACCATGTCCGCTAATACTGCTTTACAAGCTGAAGCGCATGCTGGCGCTCCTGTCGCCGCTGCTGCTGTCGCTACCGCTCCCCACGTGAATATCGCCGCCTACAAGTTCGTCACGTTCGACGATACCGAAGCGATGCGCCTGCAGTACCAGGAGATCTGCGCCCGCCTGGCGCTGAAAGGCACGATCCTGTTGACGCCTGAAGGCATCAATATGTTCCTGTCCGGCCCGCGCGACAACATCGACGAATTCCTGGCCTGGGTACGCAGCGACGCCCGCTTTGCCGACCTGGAAGTGAAAGAGAGTTTGTCGTCCGAGCAGTCGCACAAGCGCATGCTGGTCAAGATCAAAAAAGAAATCATCACCATGCGCATGCCGCTGATCAAGCCGGAAGAAGGCCGCGCGCCGTTCGTCGAGGCGCACACGCTCAAGCGCTGGCTCGACAATGGTGTCGATGACAATGGCAAACCGGTGGTGATGGTCGATACCCGCAACGACTTCGAAGTGGACGTGGGCACGTTCGACAACACGGTCGACTACCGCATCAAGAAATTCACCGAGTTCCCGGAACTGATCGCCGCCCACAAGGACGACTTCGAAGGCAAGACCGTGGTGACGTTCTGCACCGGCGGCATCCGCTGCGAAAAAGCCGCGATCCACATGCAGAACATCGGCTACGACAATGTGTACCAGCTCGAAGGCGGCATCCTGAAATACTTCGAAGAAGTAGGCGGCGCCCACTACACGGGCGACTGCTTCGTGTTCGACTACCGTACCGCGCTCAACCCGCAACTGCAACCGACCGAAACCGTGCAATGCTTCGTGTGCCGCGCCGTCGTCACCCCGCGCCAGCAACTGGCGCCGGAATACGTGTACGAACAATCGTGCCCGGCCTGCTACCAGGCCAAATAAACAAATAAACTTCGGGGTCAGTGCCGACATTTAGACACGGCCTCAGCTGCGTATTGTTCAGCTCGTGTCCGAATGTCGGCACTGACCCCGAAGTTGTTTAGTCTTCGTTTTCGAGGAGGCTGATGCGTACCAGGTCGGCCACGTTGTCCACGCCCAGTTTGCCCATCAGCCGCGCCTTGTGGACTTCTACCGTGCGTACGCTGATGCCCAGTGCGGGGCCGATTTCGCGGTTGTGGCGGCCCAGTACCACCAGTTCCATCACTTCACGTTCGCGCGGCGTCAGTTCGCCCAGCAGGCTGGCGTGGCGGCTGCGTCGCTGCAGCTCGTTCTGTTCGGCGCGGGCGCGCGACAGTGCTTCGTCGATGGCCGCGATCAGCTTGCCGTCATCGAACGGTTTTTCCAGGAAGTCGACGGCGTCGGCCTTGAACGCGGCGCGCGCGGTGCCCACGTCGCCGTGGCCGCTCATGATGATGAACGGAATGCGGCAGCCCTGTTGCGCCAGCTCCTGCTGTAACGCCAGCCCGTCCATGCCCGACATGCGGATGTCGAGCAGCAGGCAGCCGCGCCAGGCCGGCTGCCACGCCTGTAAAAATGCTTCGCCGCTGGAAAACACGGCGGTACGGTAACCGCGCACGCCCAACAGCAAACCCAACGCGTCGCGCACGGACGGGTCATCGTCGACGATGTAGACGGTCAGGTTGTGCGCGCCGTGGTCGGGCGCGTGCGGATTATGCTGCAACATGATGCTCTGGCTCCTCGGCGCGCACCAACGGCAGCGCCATTTTAAAAATACCCTTGTCCCCAACTTCGGCCCACAGTGCTCCACCATGGGCCTCCATGATGGCCCGGCTCAGCACCAGCCCCAGTCCCAGCCCGCTCGCCTTGGACGAGACGAACGGTTCGAACAGTCTGGCGGCCAGCGCCTGCGATACGCCCTTGCCGCTGTCCTCGATCATCAGGTGCAGGCTGGCGCGGCGCTCGTGGCCAGGCTGGCGGCCGCCGCGACTGGCCACCGGCTCCACCCGCCAACCCGACACCGTGATGCGGCGCGCACCCGCCGGCTGTTCCTGCACCGCTTCGAGCGCATTGGCCAGCAGGTTGCGCAGCACCAGCTCGATCTGCAGGCGGTCCACCAGCACCGGCAGCGCCGGCACCGTGTCGATCTTCAGTTGCACTTCCAGTTCGCGCAGGCGCGACATGAACTGCTGGCTGACGCCGGCCACCAGGTGGCGCGCATCGACCGGTTCCAGCTTCATGGCGCCGGTGCGGAAAAAATCGCGCAGGCGGCGCACCACTTCGGCAGCGCGGCCCGATTCGGCAATCATCCGCTGCACCACACTTTTCAGCATGGCGCCGCTTTCGCCGCGTTCGAGCAGGAATTCGCACGCCTTGCCGTACGTGCCCAGGGCCGTCAATGGCTGGTTCAGTTCGTGCGCCAGCGCCGCTGCCATTTCGCCGGCGGCCGCCAACCGCAGTGACTGTTTCAAGTCGCTCGACACCTGGCGCAGTTCATCGACCACGATGCCGATCGAAAAGCCCACCAGCGCCAGCACCGCGTCGAGCATTTGCAGCTCGTGCACGGCGATATCGCCGGCATGGTTCCACTTGACCAGCGCGCCGATGCCGGCTTGCAGCACGAACACCATCAGCGCCGTGCCATACAGGCCATGGCGCGACGCTGCCCACACCACCGGCAAAAACAGGAAATAGAAATCCTTGAATTCCGACGTCGCGATGCTGCCAAACACCAGGTACAGCACGCCGATGGCCAGCGCCAGGTAACCGAGGGTTTCGGTGCGCCACACGGTATCGCGCAGCCGCTGGCGGCTGGCGGCGCTGGCCAGCATCCAGATCAGCGGCATCGACACCAGCACGCCCACCATGTCGCCGATACCGAACCGCAGCACCGCCGTGCCCCAGTTGCCGGCGGGGATCAAGCCGTAGGCCGACAGCAGGCTGATGTACACCAGGTCGTTCAACAGGGTGCCCGCTGCAACAATCGCCACCCACTGGAACAGCCGGCTGCGGCTGTCGAAGACGCCGTCGCTGCCGAACACGCGGCGCAGCGCCTCGCCCACCAGCCCGTATCCGACCGTGAGCCACAGCGACAGCAATATCGTGGGCAACAGCCCGGCCGGCATGCCGCGCACCACGATTTCACCGAGCGTGAGCGCAATCCACCACGGCAGCGCCGCGCGCCAGCCATAGCGCAGCCAGAACACCAGGCCCAGCGACGGATCGGGATTCCATGGCGTGATGTTGAGGCCGTACAGGGGGTCGATATACGTGGCCCAGTCGAACAGCAGATACAGCGCCACAAAGGCAGGAAACTGCCAGGCTGGAAATTGCAGATGACGGAGTGAAAATTCGGACCGCGGCAAGGACATAGGGAAATGATTTGTATCGTATTGTAGCATTATGCCTCGCTACCCATCAAAGCGCAGCCCTTTTTACAACTAAGGGTTACCCTTAGCAACCCTATTTTCCCCTCTGTACATCAGCCTTTCAGCGCCCTTCTCCCATGCGGGAAAGTCCTTACGCTGGCGCCCCAATTGTCAGGCGCCAAGGGCGGGCATACCATCGGCGCCTTGCGGTCTGGATACCGCTGTTACCGACAATACAAGGGACACACGATGTTGATCACACTGCACTCGGGCACGGTAGGCCTGACGGGCCTGCGCCGCGTCCGCGAAACCATCAAGCTGTCGGCGCGCGCGATGTTGCACCGCCAGGCTGCCGATGGCTGGCTGCAACTGCTGAACTCTTCGCCGCTGTTCAAAGACCTGGTGGCCGACCACCCGCGCATGATCTACAAGATTTTCCGTCCCTATTTCAGCAACACCATGGGTTACGACGCGCGCCTGAACCTGCTCTCCGAACACTACCGCTTCATCCTGCGCCAGGGCCTCGGTCCGCTCACCGCGCTGGCTTCGAAAGACAAGGTGGTGCTGGCGCGCGTGACCGGCAAGGGCGGCTTGCCGTACCACATACAGCTCGCTGCCGTCGAGCCGATGGAGCGTGAAGGCGAACTGGTGCTGCAACTGGTAGCGAGCGCAAAACCGGGCGAAGGCGAAGACCAGACCATCGTGTACAACTGTGCGTTTTCGTTTCACCAGGGCGAGCGCGGCATGGTGCTGGGCGTGGGCTGCATGCAGGGTCCGCGCGGCGATCATGGCTTGCAGGCGATCAAGGATGCCACCCGCGAACTGCACGGCCTGCGGCCCAAGAACATGATGGTCAAGCTGCTGGGCCAGATCGGTTACGCGCTGGGTTGCAGCGAGCTGCGCCTGGTGGGTAATGCCAACCGCACCGTGTGCCGCTCGGTACGCCAGGGCAAGGTGCACGCCGACTACGACGCCCTGTGGCAAGAGCTGGACGCCACCGTGCGCGCCGACGGCGATTACCGCCTGCCGTGCGAAGCGCTGGCAGAACCGGACCTGGCAGCAATCGCCTCGAAAAAACGCTCGGAAGCGCGCAAGCGCCACGACACGCTGGCCACGCTGGCCGACGCCATCACTGCCAGCCTGCGCGCCGCACGCCAACCGCTGGCAGGCGCCATGGCCGAAGCACCGGTTGCCGTCGGCCAGGATGCGGCCAACGACCACGCGCACGAAACCTACGCGCTGGCGTAACCCCGCGCCCGCAGTCCCCCGCTGCCCCCTTGTCTATCGCCCTATCGCCCGCTCGCATGCCATACCGCCTTGAGGCGGCTCCCTGTACCGGGGCCGCCTCCAGCCGTGTCAGGGCGGCTTAACCGCTATCTGAAATACGCCGCCACCTCGCGCAGCGCATCGGCATCGAGCACGCCGGCCGCTGCCCGTAATTTCAACATCGCCATCAAATAGTTATACCGCGCCTGGGCCTGGTCACGCCGGCTGGTGGTCAGCTGCTGCTGGGCGTTGAGCAAATCGAGGTTGATGCGCACGCCGCCCTTGATGCTTTGCTCGGTGGCCGTCACCAAGAGCGTGCCCGAGGCCACCGCCTTGTCCAGCGCGCGCAGCCGCGCCACGCTGGACACCACCACCGCGTGCTGCTTGCGCAATTCCACCAGCACCTTGTCGGTCGTGGCTTGCTGGTCGGCCTTGGCCTTCTCGTTGCCCGCCACCGCCTGGCGGGTGCTGGCACTGACCGACCCGCCCGAATACAGCGGAAAATTCATCTGGAAACCGATCGACTTCTGCTTCGAATCCTGGTTCAGCGTGTTGAGCGTGTCGGAATTGTTCTTGGCGTAGCTGGCCACCAGGTCCACCCGGGGCGTGTGGCCGGCGCGCGCCTTGTTGATTTCCTGACGCGACGATTCCACCGCAAACTGCATGGCAATGATGTCGGGATTCTGGCGCAGCGCGATATCGCGCCATTCGTCAAAGCGGATCACGGCGTCCGGCGCCAGCCGGAATTCGGCCGCCACGTCATCCACTGCCGTCACCTCCTGTCCGACGACGGCAGACAGCGCCGCCAGCGTGGTTTGCACATTGTCCCTGGCTTCCAGCACTTGCGCTTCAGCGAGATCGAGGCGCGCTTCGGTTTCCAGCATGTCGGTCTTGGTGCCCTCGCCTTTTTCAAACAGGCGGTTGTTGACCGACCGCTGCTCGAGGTACACCTCGCGCTGCACTTCGGCCAGGCGCAGCTGGGTGTTGGCAAACAGCGCTTCGGTGTAGGTGCCGGCCAGGCGCAGGATCAGCTCCTGCTTGCGCGAGGCAAACACCGCCGTGGCGTAATCGGTCTGCGACAGGCCCTGGTGATAGCGCGCGATCGCGTCCAGGCTGAACACCGGCTGGCGCACCTGCAGCACCGCCGACTTGCTGCGGTATTCGAGGTCGCGCGACGGCGTCTCGATGCCGTTGGTGATATACACCACGTCCGCATCGACGCGGCTGTTGGAATAGCTGGCCGAGACCTGCGGCAGCAGTGCAGAGCGACCGAGCACCTGGTTTTCCAGGCCCGCTTCGTACTCGTGGGTGGCGCTGCGGTAGGTGGGATCGTTTTGCAGCGCCGACTGGTAAGCCTGCATCAGGCTGATGGCGTGGGCGCCGCCGGCGTGCAGCAGCGACGCCAGCGCAAGGGCGGTAACAGCAACTGGCTTCACTCATTCCTCCGACAACGAGGTTTTGGCGCGGTCGATCACCGGCTTCAACAGGTAATTCATCATGGTGCGCTCGCCGGTCTTGACGAAGATTTCCACCGGCATGCCGGGCCGCACATCCATGTGGTGCTGGGCGATCATGCGGGTGCCGTCCGGCGTGACTTTTACGCGCACCTTGTAGGTGGCAGCGCCCGTGCGCTCGTCCACGGTGCGGTCGGCCGCCACCTGTTCCACCACGCCGGCGATATGCGGCGTGCGATTCGAGTTGAACGCCGAGAAAATCAGTTCCACCGGCAGCTTGGTGTGCACCCGGTCGATCAGGTTCACCGGCAGCAAGCCCTCCACGACCAGGCCGTCGTCGGCCGGCACGATGTCGAGCAGGCGCGCACCGGGCGCCACCACGCCGCCGCGCGTAAACACGTTCAGGCCCACGACGATGCCGCCAACCGGCGCGCGGATTTCCGCGTTGGCCAGGTCGTAGTCGAGCGACAGCATGCGGCCGGACAAAGCATCCGCTTCCTTCTGGGCGTCATACAGCGCCGCGCGTACTTCCTTCTGGTATTCCTGGGCCCGCTGCACGCGGCGCAACGACAATTCTAGCACCTGGCGCTGGCCACGGCTGATGTTGCCGATGTCTTCGGAAATCGCGCCATTCACCTGCGCATAGGTGCGCTCCACTTCCAGCAGGCGCGAGCGGGCGATATAGCCGTCCTTGGCCAAGTCGCGCATGTTTTCCACTTGCTCCTTCAAAAAGCCCAGCTGCTGCACTTTCGATTCGCGCGAGTCTTCCAGGCCGCGGGTCTGGGCGCGCAGGCCGGCGATGTTTTCATCGACCGCTGCCAGCTCGTTTTTCAGCGCCGCTTCGCGGGCGCTTTTCAGCTGCTGCTGCACCTCGAACACCTCGGCCGTGCGCGGATCGTTTTTATACGCTTGCAGCGAGGCCGGGAACACGATCGCTTTGCCGTCGCGCTCGGCCACCAGGCGCGCTTCGGCCGCGCGCGCGGCCAGGTACTGCACGCGCGCCACTTCCACCTGCGACTTGGGGGCAATATCGCTCATCCGCACCAGCAACTGGCCAGCCTTGACGATGTCGCCGTCCTGCACCAGGATTTCGTTGATGATGCCGCCGTTCTGGTGCTGGATGGTCTTGCGGTTGCCTTCCTTGGCCACCGTGCCCGGCATCGGCACGCCCTTTTCCAGCGGCGCCAGCATGGCCCACAGGAAGAATCCCCCCACGCCAATCAACACCACCAGCCAGCCCAGCCGGCCATAGCCGGTGGCGTCGGTATGCACGGTAAGCGGCGAGACATCGTGGGTGACCACGTCGGTTGCCAGCGACTTCGATTCCGGATCGATTAATTTCATGGTTGCTCCTGTGCCGATACGGAGGTCGGCGGTGCCGGCGATGCCGGCGGCGTTGGCGGTTGCGCCTGGCCCTGGGCCGGGCTGTGCGGCGGTTGCGGCGGTTGCGCCTGCGCTTGTGCGCTCATCTGTTTCTGGTTTTTTTCCTGCAGCGCCTGCAGCACCTGCTTGGTCGGACCGAACAGCTCGACCGCGCCATCGCGCAGCAGCAGCAATTTGTTGGTGATGCCGATGGCGCTGGTGCGGTGCGTGATCAGCACGATGGTCTTGCCGCGCGCGCGCAAGTCGTTGACGGCCACCAGCAAGGCGTTTTCGCCGGCATCGTCAAGATTGGAATTCGGTTCGTCGAGCACCAGCACGGCCGGGTCGCCATACATCGCGCGCGCCAGGCCGAGGCGCTGCTTCTGGCCACCGGACAGGCCGGCGCCGCCGTCGCCAAGCGGCGTGTCGTAGCCGGCCGGCAGGCGCAGGATGATGTCGTGCACGCCGGCGCGCTGCGCCGCCTGCACCACTTTTTCCGCATCCACGTCGCCAAAGCGGGCGATGTTTTCCGCCACCGTGCCGGCAAACAGTTCGATGTCCTGCGGCAGGTAGCCGAGGTGCGGGCCCAGCTCGGCCTTGTTCCACTGGTAGATGTCGGCGCCATCGAGGCGCACCTTGCCCAGCGCGGCAGGCCACACGCCGACCAGCAGCCGCGCCAGCGTAGTCTTGCCCGAACCACTGGGGCCGATCACCCCCACCACGTCGCCCGGCTGCAAGCCAAACGACACGCCGCGCAGCAAGGTCGTCTGGCCGCCCGGCGCTACCGCGCTGACACCTTCCACGGTCAGCAGGCCGGTGGGCTTGGGCAATTGCATGCCCGCCTTGCGCGCCGGGTTATTCCCCAGCAGTTCAGTCAGGCGGCCATACGCGCTGCGCGCGCCGGCAAAGGTTTTCCATACCGCGATTACTTGCTGCACCGGCGCCAGCGCGCGCCCCAGCAAGATCGACGCGGCAATCATCATGCCCGGCGTGATCTTGTTTTCCAGCACCAGCAACGCGCCATAACCGAGCACCAGCGATTGCAGCGACACTTGCACGAACTTGGTGACGGCCGCCACCAGGCCCGCTTTTTCGCTGGCTTCGCCCTGCAAGTGCAGGAATTTGCCGTGCAGCTTGAACCAGCGGCCCATCAGGTTGGGCAGCATGCCCATCGATTCGATCACCTCGGCATTGCGCAGGTTGTTGGTGGCCAGCGAGGCCGAGGCAATCGACAAGGTATTGGCTTCGGCCAGCGGCTTTTTCGACACCCGTTCGTTGAGGAAGGCCAGCGCCACCAGGATCGCCGTGCCGCACAGCGCGAACACGCCCAGGCCCGGTTCGAAAATGAAGATCACCACCAGGTAGATCGGGAACCACGGCGCGTCAAAGAACGCAAACAAGGCGTTGCCGGTCAAAAACTGGCGGATATTGGTGAGATCGCTCAACGCCTGGCCGGCGCTGCCGCCCACGCGCTTCAGATTTTGCTCGAACGCGGCGCTGTACACGCGCTTGTTCAATTCCATGTCGAAGCGCGCGCCCACCCGTACCAGGATGAAGCTGCGCACCAGTTCGAGCACGCTGATCATCAGGTAGGCGCCCAGTATCATCAGGGTGAGCATCAGCAGCGTGGTCTCGTTGCGGCTGGTGAGCACGCGGTCGTAGACCTGCAACATATACAGTGACGGCGCCAGCATCAGCAAGTTGGTGATGGCGCTGAACGCGCCCACCGTGAAAAAGGCGCGCTTGAGCGTGGAGAGGACGTCGGTGATTTCGTTTTGCGGTGGAGAGAAGTTATTTTTCATTATGTGTCTGAGTGGTGACTAGTCAACTTCACGAGGCTGGCTGCGCCATTATCGCTCACAAAATTCGTTGAAAATTCACAATTTCCCACGAATCCACAGGCACGACCGTCCAACCATCAATTTACGCACAGCATTTGTTGGAAATTGGCACACAATTGGCACACTTCAGCGAAAACGGCTCCGCTTTTCAATGAAAAGCGGGGCCGTTGCAGCGGTAATCGCGGGAGGTTACGGGGCGCGGCGGCCCGTCACGGTCAGCGGCCGGTGCCGGCGCGCCACACGGTGACGCCGGAAATCGTGCGGCGCGGCGTCAGGGCGCCTTCGAACAGGTAAGTGGCGCCCCCATTGCCGCCCAGTGCGCCATTGACTTGCATGGTGCCGGGCTGGGCCAGCTGCTTGGCCGAGCTGAACTGACCGTCCCTGGCCAGCGGGCCGGCGCTGGCCAGCTGGTAGCTGGCGCCCTGGTCGAGCACGCTGACCGTGGTGGCAAACGTGGCTTTGGCGAAGTCGACCGTCAACTGGCCATTTGACAGGCTGGCAGGCGTACGCAGGCCGGTGCCGGCATCGCGCACATAGGCTTCGCTGGCGGCCAGCGCAAAACCGGCGCTGCCGCGTTCAGGCGTGACGTACGCCGCGCCCTGCTCCGAGCGGAACAGCACGTACACCTCGTTGCTGGCCAGGCGGCGCGCGCCAGCCGTCACCAGGTTGGCGGTAGGCGCCTGGTCGATGACTTTTTCCCAGCGGCCCCAGCTCACCACTTGCGGCGCCGCCGCCGCAATGTCGGGCGGCTGCACGGTGCCGGACGCGCCGCGCTCGGTCAACGACGTTTGCAGGCTGTTGCTCTTGCTGGCGTCGAGATCGGCGCTGCCGAAACCGGCCGGCTCGAAACGGCCACCGCCATTACCACTACCATTGCCGGCAAACGCCGGGTTGAACGGGTTGGGCGCACTGGCGGTGCCGAAGGTGCCGGCCAGGCTGACGGGAATCGCCGCGTCGCGCAGGAAGCGCACGTCGGTACCGGGCCGCACGATCAGCAACGCCTGGTCGGGCGTGCGGATATACAGATAGCCGTCGCCTGCCGTGTGCAGCAGGTCGCCGTCCTGCACCGTGGTGCCCACGCGCGCTGCCTGACCTTCCACCTGCGCGGAGCCGGAGACGAAAATGATTTTTCCCGGTTCGGCCGCGTGCAGCGGCGCCGCCAGCCATGCCGCTGTAATGAAAATGAGTTGACGTACCATGACAGGGTTCCCGTTGAAAATGCGCGGCAGCGGCCAAGACCGCCCGACCGTGACATTTTACCGAAATTACAACCCTGCAAGACAGGCGTTACACTTTGTATCAATGCTGGCCAACGGCGCTGGCAGCAATGTCGCAACTTGCGACAGGTAAGCTATACTGCGCGACCATTGCGCCGTTTCGGGGCGGCCAGTTTTTCTATCGATTCATGACACAGCCAGGCTTCCTCCATCACTTGCTGCGCGTTTCCCCTGCCCGGCTGGCGCTGTGCGCCATCGGGCTGCTGGCCGGAACTGTCCACGCGGAAAACCCGGACGTGGTGCAGGACCTGTACCGCGAAGCGCTGCGCTCGATTGCCGAAGGCCACCGCGACGATGCCAGCGATGCGCTCGAACGCGTGATCGCCCAGGAACCGCTGCACGCGGGCGCCTGGCTCGACCTGGCGCTGATCCGCTGCGACCTGGGCAACATGGCCGAAGCCGAACGCCTGTTCCAGGCCATCGAACAACGGTTTGCGCCGCCGCCCGAAATCCGCGAACTGATCGCCCAGGCCCGCGCCGGCGGCTGCGCCGGCTGGCAGCCGCGTCCGCTCTACAGCGTGACGGTGGGCCGTGGCTACAGCCGCAACGTCAACCAGGGCGCCAATAGCGCCACGTACCAGCCGGTCGATGGCGGCGACGGCCTGGTGCTGCTGCCCGATTTTTTACCGCAAAGCGACCAGTACTCGCTGCTGTCGGCCGACTATATCCGCGACCTGACGCCGAATGGCACCCAGGGTTTCGTGCAACTGCAGGACCGCCGCCACGACAGCCTGCACCGGTACGACAGCACCTCGCTGTTCGCCGGCATCGATACGCCGTGGCGCTACCGCCGCTGGAAGCTGCGCACCACCGTCACGCTCGGCTACGCCACGCTGGGCAGCCAGCTATACCAGCGCCAGGTGCAGTTGCAGGCGCAGGCGATGCCGCCGCTGCCGCTACCCAAGACCTTGCAACTGTCGCTGCACACGGCGCTCACCCATGTCGATTACCGCACCCTCGATAACTTCCGTGGCACCACCGGCGAAGTGCGCACCCAGTTGACCTGGCGCAGCGGCACCCAGTACGCCAGCGCCAGCGTGGGCCTGCTCGACGACAAGGCTGCCGAAGACCGCCCCGGAGGCAACCGCCATGGCAACAGCCTCGCACTGCAATATCGCCAGCTGCTGCCCGGCAACGGCACCGGTGAACTCGGCTACACGCGCCAGACCTGGCGCAGCGCCAGCGCCTACGCTGCCGGCCTGATCGACCAGACCCGCCGCCAGACTGCGCAAACGCTGCGCGCCACATACACCCATCCGCTGAGCAAAAACCAGAACCTGGTGCTGGAAGCGCGGCGCGTGCACAACCAGGAAAATATCTCGATTTTCCAGTACGACGATAGCCAATTGCAACTGAGTTGGCAGTGGCTCAGTCCCTGATTTAGCGGGCTGCGGACCGGTTCAGTTACAGCGAGTAACAAGCTGTTACAAGATATTAAGCTGGCAATTGCCTACGATATAATCGTTCGGTCATTATTGCAGGATACCCATGTCCGCCGCTTCCCCATCACCGTCCCGCTTGCTGTTGCCAGCCCCGCCGCGTTCGTCCGGTGCCGGAGGCACGCGCCCATGAGCGCCATGCTGCGCGCGCTGTGGCACAGCCGTGGTTTTGTCGTGGGCAGTGTGCGTCGCGACTTCCAGACCCGGTACCGCAACACCATGCTTGGTGCCGCGTGGACGGTGCTCAATCCGCTGGCAATGATCGTGGTGTACACCGTGATTTTCTCGCAGGTGATGCACAGCAAGCTGCCCGGTGATGTCAGCCGCTTCGGCTACAGCATTTATTTGTGCGCCGGCATCCTGGCCTGGGGCTTGTTTGCCGAGATCGTCACGCGCGCGCAGACCATGTTCATCGACAATGCCAACCTGCTCAAGAAGGTCAGTTTTCCACGGCTGTGCCTGCCGGTGATCGTGGTCAGCAACGCGCTGCTCAACTTTGCCATCATCTTCGGCCTGTTCACCGTGTTCCTGGTGTTATCGGGCCAGTTCCCCGGCGCCGTGTTCGCGCTGCTGCTGCCGTTGCTGCTGCTGCAGGTGGCGCTGGCCATCGGCCTCGGCCTGGTGCTGGGCGTGCTCAATGTGTTCTTCCGCGACGTGGGGCAGTTTTTCCAGATCTTCATCCAGTTCTGGTTCTGGTTCACCCCGATTGTCTATCCCGCCGCGATCCTGCCGCCGGCGCTGCGCGACCTCCTGGTCCTTAATCCGATGGCAGCCATCGTGGCCGGCTTCCAGAGCGTGCTGCTGCACGGCCACGCGCCCGACTGGACCAGCCTGCTGCCAGCGGCGCTGGTCGCGCTGGCGCTGTGCGCGCTGGGCTGGCGTTTGTTCAAAAAACGCGCCGGCGAAATGGTGGACGAGCTGTGATGGGCGCGCTGCCGGGGACCATCGCCGTCCAGGGGCTGGGCAAGGCCTATAAGCAGTATCCCACGCGCTGGGCGCGCCTGGCCGAATGGCTGCTGCCCTGGCGCGGTCCGCGCCACCGGCCGCACTGGATCTTGCAAGACATCGACTTCCGCATCGGCGCCGGCGAGGCCGTGGCGCTGATCGGCATCAACGGCGCTGGCAAGAGCACGCTGCTCAAGCTGATTACCGGCACCACCGTGGCCAGCACCGGCAGCGTTGCCACTGCGGGCCGCGTGGCGGCGCTGCTGGAACTGGGCATGGGTTTCCACCCTGACTTTACCGGCCGCCAGAACGTGTTCATGGCGGGCCAGCTGATGGGCCTGGACGCCGCCCGCATCGGCGCGCTGATGCCGGAGATCGAAGCATTTGCCGGCATCGGCGACTATCTCGACCAGCCGGTGCGCGTGTATTCGAGCGGCATGCAGATGCGCCTGGCCTTCAGCGTAGCTACTTGCGAGCGGCCCGACATCCTGATTGTCGACGAGGCGCTGGCCGTGGGCGACGTGTTCTTCCAGCAAAAATGCTTTGACCGCATCCGCAGCTTTACCGCCAGCGGCACCACCTTGCTGTTCGTCTCGCACAGCATGGGCACGGTCATGGGCATCTGCGACCGCGCGCTGTACATCCGCCAGGGCCGCCTGGCCTTTGACGGCGCGCCGCGCACCGCCGCCGACCGCTACCAGGCCGAGCTGCTGGGCCACGGTCCGGACGCTGGCGCCGATGCCGATGCCGATGCCGAAGCCAAAGCCGATACCGCTGCGCCCGCGCCAGCCAGCACCGCGCGGCGCCAACAGGCGCTGGCCGCGCCCGCCCTCACCGGTAGCGAAGGCAGCATCGCCGGCGCCGATACCGCCTGCATCGGCGCGGCCTTTGTCGATGCCGACGGCGCGCCGCTCACCAGCATCGTGTCGGACCAGCAGGTGACGTTGCGCATCGACTACCGCACCAAGCGCGACCTCGACGATCCGCACATCGGCTTTAAAATCCGCAATCGTCACGGCGTGGTGCTGTTTGAAACCAATTCCTATTGCATGGACCAGTATCCGGGCCCGGTTGGCGCGGGCCAGGTGCTGTCGGCCAGCTTCAGCTTTTCGATGGTCCTCGCACCCGACGAATACACGCTGACGGTAGGCTTCAGCAATGGCGGCTATGATGCAGGAAGCTTCCGCGAAGTGCTCAATTACCTGCACGAAGTCAGCGCTTTCGTGGTGTTGCCCAACCCGGCAGCGATCCGCTGGGCCGGCATGAGCAACCTGGCGCCACGCTTTGCCTGTACCAGGCTGTAGCGCCCCGTTCCAGAAAGAGACCCGTGAAATCCACCCACTCTGCCGTCGCGGCGCACTGCTCCCCGCCCACCCTGTCCCTGGCGCTGCCGGTACCGGAGGCCGCATGCCCTTGATTTCCTACGCGCAAAATGCCGAAGACGTGCTGCTGTGGCGCGCACTCGGCCACATCCCGAACGGCTTTTATATCGACGTGGGCGCCAACGACCCGCTCGATAACTCCGTCACCAAGATGTTTTACGATGCCGGCTGGCATGGCATCAACATCGAGCCGATGCCGTCCTACCACGAGGTGTTCCTGCGCCAGCGCCCGCGCGACATCAACCTGGCGCTGGCCTGCGGCGCCGCCGACGGCGCCATCACGCTGTACGACACGCCGGCCGTCAACGGCTGGGCGTCCACCGATGCCGCCACGGCCGCCGCCCACCGCGCCGGCGGCGTCGATATCGTCGAGCACCAGGTGCCGCTGCGCACCCTGGCCGGCATTTGCGCCGACCATGCGCCGGCGGCGATCCACTTCCTCAAGATCGACGTCGAAGGCTTCGAGGCGGAAGTGCTGCGCGGCATGGACTTGCAACGCTGGCGCCCATGGGTGCTGGTGATCGAAGCCACCCTGCCCGGCAGTCCCGTCAGCAACCATGAACAGTGGGAAGCGCTGGTCACGGCGCACGCTTACCAGTTCGCGTGGTTCGATGGCCTGAACCGCTATTACGTGGCGGCCGAGCATGCCGACCTGCTGCCGGCGCTGGCCGTGCAGCCCAATGTATTCGACCAGTACGTGGTCCACCACCTGGACCAGGCGTTGCGCCGGGTGCAGGCGCTCGATGCCGAGCTGTCCCGGGTCCGCAGCCAGTTCGAAGCCGACCTGGAACGTGAAAACGGCGAGCGCACGGCATGGGCGCGGCAACTCGAAGCGGACTTGCTGGCGGTGCACGCCAGCTGGTCGTGGCGGCTGACGGCGCCGCTGCGCCTGCTGGCGCCCGCGCGGCTGCGCTCGCACCTGCGCCGCGTGCTGATGTGGCTGGCCCTGCGGCCGGCCGTGCGGCACGTGGCGTTTGCCGTGCTGCGCCGCGTGCCGGGGCTGCAGGCGCGGTTCATGCGCTGGTATGCACGGGTGCGCGGCAATCCCGACGCCACCCCGGTGGCAGCCGTGTACGTGCCGCCCGCGCTGGCCCACTTGCCACAGTCGGCGCGCCGCGTGCTGGCCGACCTCGAGCGCCCTGGTTCACTTTCCGATGGTTGATGCATGCGTATAGCGATAGACTTACAGGCCGTCCAGCACGGCGCCGCCGATCCAGCCGCCAGCGCGGCACTGGTGCAGGACGTGGCGCCGGCGCTGGCGCGCGCCGGCCACCACGTGCTGCTGGTCTGGCACCACGCCCATGCCGCCGGCAACGATGCCCTGCGGCTGGCGCTGGCGCCGCTGCTGCAGCGCGCACCGGCGCCGGCCGCCGCGATCGAACTGCACGTGCTCGATAGCGCGCCCGGCGCCGATAGCTGGCGCCTGGGCGCCGCTGCCCGCTTGCGCGACACCTTGCTGCGCGACCTGCGCACCGACCTGGTCTGGACCCCGGGCCTGTTCGAGCGCAGCAACGGTTTCGCCATCGTCGACAGTGCGCTGCCGGCCGTCTACAGCCTGGCCACGCCGCCTGTGCTGGCCGGTAACCACGCGGCGGAACAGTTACAGGGATTGCGCCAGGCCCGCCTGCTGCTGGGCGCCGACGCCGCCACCGTTGCCGCGCTGCGCGACACCGTACCGCAAACCCCGGTGCAGCTGGCCACCGACGCCGCCGCCGTACTGTCCGCCCTGACCGCGCTGCTGGCAGACGCCGCCAACACTGCCGCATCTGCCGCTGTCGCCGATAGTGCCGAGACTGCAATTACACTGCCGGCCGCCGACGGCGCCAGGCCACGGATGGCCTACCTGTCGCCGCTGCCGCCGCAGCACTCGGGCATTGCCGACTACAGCGTGGAACTGCTGGCGCAACTGGACCGGTATTACGACATCGAACTGATCGTCGACGGTCCGCTGGCACCAGACCTGGCGGCGCGCTACCCGGTGCGCGACCTGGCCTGGTTCGAGCGCCACGGCGGCCAGTACCAGCGCGTGCTCTATCACTTCGGCAACAGTCCGGTGCACCGTCACATGTTTGCACTGTTGCAGCGCCATCCCGGCATCGTCGTGCTGCACGACTTTTTCCTCAGCAACCTGCTCGACACCATGGAGCGCGACGGCTACCAGCCGCAGGCGCTGCAGCACGCGCTGTATGCGTCGCATGGCTACGGCGCCCTGCAGGCCGCTGCCAGCGCGGGCCGCAACGCCGCTGTCTGGACCTATCCGTGCAACCGGCAGGTGCTGGACCACGCCAGCGGCGTGATCGTCCATTCCGATTTTTCGCGCCGGCTGGCGCAACAATGGTATGGCAGCGCCAGCGGCGCCGACTGGCACACCGTGCCGCTGCTGCGCGGCCTGCCGCCGGGCCACGATGACACGACCGCGCGTGCCACCGCGCGCGCGGCGCTGGGCCTGGCCGACGACAGCTACGTGGTCTGCAGCTTCGGCATGATGGGCGTGACCAAGCGTAACGACCTGCTGCTCGAGGCCTTCCTGGCCAGTGCGCTGGCGGCCGACCGGCGCTGCCAGCTGGTGTTCGTGGGCAAGCCCGATCCCGACCTGTACGGCCACGACCTGGCGCGCCGCATTGCCAGCGCCGGCGCGGCCGCCACCATCCGCATTACCGGCTTTGTCACGGCGGACCAATACGCCAGCTGGCTGGCCGCTGCCGACACGGGCGTGCAGCTGCGCAGCCGCACGCGCGGCGAAACCTCGGCGTCGGTGCTCGACTGCCTGCTGTACGGCCTGCCTACGGTGGTCAATGCCCACGGTTCGAATACCGACCTGCCGGCCGACGTGGTGGTGCAGCTCGAAGACCAGTGCGACAGCGCCACGCTGGCCGCCGCGCTCGACCGTTTATACCGCGATCGCGCCGGCCGCGCCGCGCTGGCTGCGCGCGCGCGCGCCTACATGGCCGCGCACCACACACCGGCGCAGGTGGGACCGCGCTTTGTTGCCGCCATCGAGGCGCTCAGCGCGCACAACCCCGACCGCCACCATGCCGAGCTGCTGGCGGCGCTGCGGCGCATGCCGGCCGCACCCGCCGGCGCGCTGATGGATACCGCTGCGGCAATCGCCGCCAACCGCCTGCCGCGCGCGCCGCGCCAGCTGTTCATCGATATCTCGGCGCTGGTCCATGCCGACCTCAAGACCGGCATCCAGCGCGTGGTGCGCAGCATCATCCTCGACCTGATTGCTGCGCCGCCGGACGGCTACCGCATCGAACCGGTGTACAGCGAAGGCAATAACCAGCCCTACCGCTACGCCCGCGCGCGCACCCTCAGGCTGCTCGATCTGGCGCCGCTGGCGCTGGAAGACGCGCCGCTGGAACTGCGCGCCGGCGACGTGTTCCTCGGGCTCGATCTGTTTGCCCCCGTTACCACGCAAAACCGCGCGCGCCTGCTCGACATGCGCCGCCGTGGCGTGCAGGTGCACTTCGTGGTCTACGACTTGCTGCCGGTGCTGCAGCCGGCCATGTTCCCGGCCGGCGCCGACGTGCATTTCCGCGACTATCTCGACACCATCGGCCAGGTTGCAGACAGCGTGGTGTGCATATCGCGCGCCGTAGCCGACGAACTGCACGACTGGCTGGCAGCCCGCCCAACATTTGCCGCCCGCGCCGAACCGCTGCCGCTGGCGTATTTCCACCTCGGCGCCGACCTCGACGCCAGCGCCCCCAGCACCGGCCTGCCCGCCGATGCTGCCCGGGTGCTGGCCGCAATTGCTGCCCGCCCCAGCCTGCTGATGGTGGGCACGCTGGAGCCGCGCAAGGGGCAGGCCCAGGCGCTGGCCGCCGTCGAACTGCTGTGGGCGCAAGGCGTGGACGTCAATCTGGTACTGGTCGGCAAGCAGGGCTGGATGGTGGACGCCCTGGCGCGCCAGCTGGAACAGCATCCGGAGCGGGGCCAGCGCCTGTTCTGGCTGCAAGGCGTGTCCGATGAAATGCTGGAAAAACTCTATGGCAGCTGCGCGGCCCTGCTGGCGGCGTCGCTTGGTGAAGGCTTCGGCCTGCCGCTGATCGAAGCGGCCCAGCACGGCCTGCCCATCATCGCCCGCGACTTGCCGGTCTTCAAGGAAGTAGGCGGCGCCCATGCCAGTTATTTCAGCGGCGTTGATGCGCCCGCGCTGGCCGCCGCGCTGCACCAGTGGCTGCAGCTGCACCATGCCGGCCAGGCGCCGGCCTCGAAGGCGCTGCCCTGGCTCACCTGGAAACAAAGCACCGCGCAACTGCTGCAGGTCCTGGCTGGCCAGCGCCCGTACCGCACCGTGGCCATATCATCGAACAATGCATCTTCAGACAAGGTAACTTCATGATTATCGGTAACGGCCTGTTGGCCCAGGCCTTCGCTCCTTATTTTTCCGACCGCCAGGACGTGGTCATTTTCGCTTCCGGCGTCTCGAATTCGCGCGAGACCGAGGCTGCCGCCTTTGCCCGCGAACGCGCCATGCTGGAACAGGCGCTGGACCAGGCGGTCGCCCGCGACCAGTTGCTGGTGTATTTCAGCTCGTGTTCCATCGCCGACCCGGAACTGACCCAGGCGCCATACGTGCTGCACAAGCACGCCCAGGAACAGCTGATCGCCGAACGGGCGCCGCGCATGGCAATCTTCCGCCTGCCGCAGGTGGTGGGCCGCACGCCCAACCCGCACACGCTCACCAACTACCTGCACCAGACCATTGCCAGCGGCAAGCGCTTCCAGGTCTGGCAGCGCGCGCGCCGCAACCTGATCGACGTCGATGACGTGGCGCAGATTGGCCGCCGCCTGCTCGAACGCGGCGACACCATCAACCGCGCCGTCAACATCGCCTGCCCGTACTCGGTGGCAGTGCCGGACCTGGTGGGCGTGTTCGAAACGGTGATGGACCGGCAAGCCCATTACGACCTGGTCGACTCGGGCGGCAGCTACCACATCGACGTCGATCCGGCGATGTCGGCAGCGGCCGAAGCCGGCGTTGTCATGGACCAGAACTATGTCATCCAACTGATACGGAAATACTATGCCGGCTGATCCCGCCCCGTTGTCGCCCACGCCCTACCTGTCGTTCGTGATCCCCGTCTACGGCAGCGAGAAAGTACTGCCCGAGCTGGTCAAGCGGCTCGACGCCGTCATGCAGACCATGGCCGCCACGCGCAGCAACTACGAAGTGATTTTCGTGTGCGACTGCTCGCCCGACCGCAGCTGGGCCGTGATCGAGCAGCTGGCCGCCACCCACCCGTGGGTGCGCGGCATCCTGCTGCGCATGAACGCCGGCCAGCATAATGCGCTGATGGCCGGCTTTGCCGAAGCGCGCGGCCAGGTCGTGATGACCATGGACGACGACCTGCAGCATTCGCCGTCCGACGTCCCCGTCCTGCTGGCCGAACTCGACAGCGGGCGCGACGTGGTCTACGCGCGCTTTCGCAACCGCCAGCACGCCAGCTGGAAAATCTGGGGCAGCCGACTGAACGACAAGGTGGCCGGCTACCTGATGAACAAGCCCGCCGATTTATACCTGTCGCCGTTCCGCGCCATGCGCGCCGCCATCGTGCGCGACATCCTGCGCTATCGCGGCCCGTACGTGTATGTCGACGGCCTGGTGCTGTCGATGACGCGCAATATCGGCACCGTCGAAGTGGAGCACCACGACCGCTTTGCCGGCGACAGCGGCTACAGCTTCAAGAAATCGATCTCGCTGTGGCTCAAGATGGCGACCAATTTCTCGATCGTGCCGCTGCGCCTGACGTCGTTTGCCGGCCTGGTGCTGGCGGGACTCGGCTTCCTGTTCGCGATCCTGCTGGTGATCCAGAAATTCACGCTCGACGCCATGCCGATCGGCTGGTCGTCGCTGATCGTCACCATCCTGATCATCGGCGGCATGCAGCTGGTCGCGCTGGGCATGCTGGGCGAATACCTGGGCCGGGTGCTGCTCACGCTTAACTCGCGGCCGCAGTTCGTGATCGGCGCCACGGTCGGCCTGGGCGACGACCGGGAGCGCAACTGATGCGGCAATTCCTGTTGTACTGCCTGTGCGGCGGCCTCGGCGTGTCGAGCGACTACCTGGTGTTTTACCTGGCGGTGTCCGGCGGCCTGTGGTACCAGGGCGCCAACCTGCTCGGCTACCTGGCCGGCACCCTGCTCAGCTTTGCGCTGAACCGGGTGCTGACATTCGGCATGCGCGACCGCGTGGCGCAGCGCCTGGCCATGTTCCTCGGCGTGGCGGCGGTGGGCTTCGGCGTCTCGGCTGTGCTGCTGTGGCTGCTGGTCCAGCACTTCGGCATCGATGCCCGCCTGGCCAAGCTGCTCACCCTGCCCGTGGTGGTGGTGCTGCAATTTACCCTGAACCGACGCCTCACTTTCAATGCGACCCAACGCGGCGCTGTCTCCCATTAAAACCATGACCACACCCCCTGCAATTGTTTATGACGCCGTGATCGCCGGCGCCGGCTTTACCGGCCTGACTGCCGCCCTGCAACTGGCGCGCGCCGGCCACAAGGTGCTGGTGCTCGAGGCCGACACCGTGCCCGGCGGCCTGGCCGGCACCTTCGATTTCCGCGACGGCGTTACCATCGAAAAGTTTTACCACCACTGGTTCGACAACGACGTGTATGTGCCCGAGCTGGTGCGCGAACTGGGCATGCAGGGCGAGGTGGTGATCATGCCGTCGAAGACCGGCATGTATTTCAGCGGCCGGCACTGGAAACTGTCCACGCCGCTCGATTTGCTGCGCTTCAGCCCGCTGCCGCTGATCGACCGCATCCGCCTGGGCCTGATGGTGTTCAAGGTACGCCAGGTCAAGGACTGGAAATCGATCGAGCATCTGACCATCCGCGAATGGCTGGAACCGTTGTGCGGCAAGAACGCCTACCGCGTGGTGTGGCAGCCGCTGATCGACAATAAATTCTCGGTGGTGGCCGACGCCGTCAACGCGGTGTGGATGTGGAAAAAGCTGGTGTTGCGCGGCAGTACCCGCGACGCCAAGGGTGGCGAGCAACTGGCGTATTTCAAGGGCGGCTTCGGCCGCCTGGCGCAGGCCATGGCCGACGAGATCGAACGCCTGGGCGGCGCCGTGCGCTACCGCGCGCCGGTCATCGGTGTGTCGCAGGAGGACGGCCGGGTGCAGGCGCTGCACACCCCGGACGGCCCCGTGCATGGCCGCGAATTCCTGCTCACGCCGGCCTTCCCGATCATTGCCGACATCTTCCAGGGCCAGGCCGACGCTGCCTGGCTGGCTTCGCTGCGCCGGGTGGGCTACCTGGCCAACCTGTGCCTGGTGCTGGAACTGGACCGCAGCCTGTCCGATACCTACTGGCTCAACGTCAACGACCCCGGTTTTCCATTCGTGGGCGTGATCGAGCACACCAATTTCGACAGCCCGGCCAACTACGACGGCAAGCACATCGTGTTCCTGTCGCGCTACCTGCCGCAAGCCGATCCGCTGTGGCAATACACCGACGCCCAGTACCTCGACTTCGCGCTGGGCCACGTGCAGCGCATGTTCCCCGAGTTTCAGCGGGAATGGATCGTCGAATACCGCGTGTGGCGCGCCGATTACGCCCAGCCGGTCACCGAGCGCGGCTATTCGGAATACGTGCCGGGCCGGGCCACGCCGTTTGCCAACGCCACCATCAGCACCATGGCGCAAATCTACCCGGAAGATCGCGGCACCAACTACGCGATCCGCGAGGGCAAGTCGGTTGCGGCCGAACTGATCGCCCGTCTGGAAGCCTGACCGATGGACCATCCGCAACACCCGCACGGTCACGGTCACGCCCATACCCACGTCCGGCAACGCGCCCTGCCCTACCTGCTGATCGCGCTGGCCAGTGCGCTGGTCTTCTGGCTGATGTCACGCCTGCCGGCCCAGCGCGTGGGCGACGGCTCCGAGTACTACGCCATGTTCTATGCCTGGAGCGAAGGCTGGCGGCCATGGACCACGGCTGCCTCGCACGCCGCGTACGACGCGCTGCTGCACAGCGGCACGGTGGGCGGACTGGTCACGCGCGACTGGTTCGACACGTATTTTGGCGCGCTGCACATTGGCGCCACCACCGACTTCAACCACTTCTGGTTTTACAGCCTGCTGGCGGTACTGTGCCAGAAACTGCTGTTGCTGGTGGGCGTGCACCTGGCGCCGCACGCCAGCTTCATGTTGTTGCACGCACTGCTCGTGGCGGCCACGTTCAGCCTGGCCTGGCGCCATTACCGCTGGCGCGGCCTGGCCGTGATTGCCATGCTGATCTTCGGCTCGCCGGTGGTGTGGTACCTGAACAAGGTCCACACCGAAGTGTTCACGGTCTGCCTGCTGTTGCTGGCAATGATGCAGATGCACCGTGCGCGCTACGCGTCGGCATCGCTGCTGCTGGCGCTGGTATCGACGCAAAACCCCAGCTTTGCGCTGATCGCCGGCATCCCGTGGGCCTACCGGGTGCTGCTGCAATGGCGCCAGCGCTACACTGGCGCCGAACTGCTGATGCTGGCCGGCGCCGCAGTCGCCGTGCTGGTTCATCCGGCCTATTACTACTGGCGCTATGGCGTGCCGACACCGCAATTGCTGGCCGGTGGCGCCGACCTCGGCGGCAATCTGTCCACCTTTTATATCTGGATTATCGATCCCGACCTGGGCCTGCTGCCCAACTGGCCGCTGGGCACGGTGGCGTTGCTGCTGGCAGCGGCGCTCTGGCTACGCCGGCGCGCCGCTGCCACGGTGACCGAGGTGCCGGCGTCCGGCCAGCGCGCCTGGCTGCAGCGCCTGTTTGTGCTGCTGTACCTGATGATCAATTTTTATGCGCAGTCGTCCACCACCAATCTCAATTCCGGCGCCACGCCGGGGCTGGCGCGCTATGCGCTCTGGTACCTGCCGCTGGCCTTGCCACTGCTGCTGTGGCTGGTCGCGCGCGGTCCGTGGCGCAGCCGGCGCGGCTACGCGGTCGGCCTGCTGTTGCTGCTGCTGACGGTGGTGTCCGTGGTACGTTACGACCCGCGCCGGCCCGAGCAATATGGCGGACCGAGCCGGCTGTCGTACCAGCTCCAGTACCGGCTGCCGGGCCTGTACAACCCGCCGCCCGAGGTATTCATGGAACGCTATTCGGACGTGGGCGAAGCGCGCACCTTCGACCTGGTGGTGGGGCCGGACTGCCGCAAGATATTGCTGCTGGGCTGGGTGCCGACACCGGGCGCCATCGCCCCGAAAAAATGCCTGTACGACCTCGAGCAGCTAAGCGCCTATCGCCGCGCGCTGGGCCAGCTGACCCCGCATTACGCCTACCTCAGCGATGCGCAAGCAGCAGCCATGCGCCTGCGCGTGGCGCCGCAGCCGTACCAGGTGGGCGCCAGCGGTCAGGGCGGCTTTGCGCTGGGCAATGGCTGGAGCACGCCAGAGCCGTGGGGCGTGTGGTCGGACGGCAAACGCGCCGAACTGTATTTCCCGTGCGCCGCGCAGACCTTCGAGGTGGCGTTGCAACTGACGTCCTACGGCGGCCAGCAGCTGACGCTCAAGGCTGACGGCGACACCCTGTGGCAAGGCCCGGTGGCCACCACCGGCACCAGCGTGCGCATCGCCATCGCTCCCGCCCAGTGCCAGGACGGCGTGGCGCGCGTAACCGCCGACATCGACCGTCCCACCCGGCCGTCGGACCTGGGTCAGTCCGCCGATCGCCGCCGGCTGGGTGTGGGCCTGATTGGCTTCCAGCTGCCGGCACCGGCGCACTGAACGGGCCGCCCGCCGATCGGTGAAGCACCACCGCCGTCGTCAGGACGTAAAAAAACCCCACCGTTGGCGCGCAACGTGTGGGGCTGGCAGGGTGTAGCGGGTTACTGCTTCGGCACGCCGCCGAGCAGGACCGCCAGTTTTTGCTTGGGCTTGCTGGTGGTATTGCCGGCCGGCGTGGCAGCCGGGGCCAGCGTGCTGCGCGCCGGCTCGTAAGGCTTGAGGAACCATGGATCGACCTTGTCGCGGCGCGGGCTCATGCCCATGCTGCGCGGGGCGCGATCGACGGGACGGCTGGTGGCGCTGCGGCTGCTGTCTTCCGGACGGCGCGGGCGGCGGTCGCCGCGCTCACCACGCTCTTCGCTGGCCGGAGCTGCGGCCGCGGCAGGACGGAAGCCTTCCAGCTCGCCACGCTTGATGGTTTGCTTGATCAGTTTTTCGATGTCGGCCAGCAGGCGCTCGTCCTTGTCCGAGTAAATCGAAATGGCGTCGCCCGAAGCGCCGGCACGGCCGGTACGGCCGATGCGGTGGACGTAATCTTCAGCGTTGTACGGCAAGTCGTAGTTGATCACGCACGGCAGGTCGGAAATGTCGAGGCCACGGGCCGCCACGTCGGTGGCTACCAGGATGTCGGTCTCGCCTTTTTTGAACGCCTCGAGGGCGGCCATGCGCTCCTGCTGGGTCTTGTCGCCGTGAATCGCCACGGCCTTCATGCCTTCGCGCTCGAGTTCGCGCGCCAGGCGCGAGGCGCCGATCTTGGTATTCGAGAAGATGATGACTTGCTTGAGTTCGCGCTGGCGCAGGATGTGCGCAGTGACCGCGTGCTTCTGGCTGTCCGCCACCTTGTAGACCACCTGGGTGACCTTGTCGGCGGTCTGGTTGCTGCGCGCGACTTCGATGGTGATCGGGTTGTTCAGGAAGGTATTCGCCAGCTTTTTGATTTCTGGCGAGAACGTGGCCGAGAACATCAGGTTCTGGCGCTGCTTGGGCAGCAGGTTGATGATGCGCTGCAAGTCCGGCAGGAAGCCCATGTCCAGCATGCGGTCGGCTTCGTCCATCACCAGCATTTGCACTTGCGACAGGCTGATGTTCTTTTGCTCGATATGGTCAAGCAGGCGGCCCGGGGTGGCAATGACGATTTCCACGCCGGCTTTGAGCAGCGCGGTTTGCGGCTTCATGTCCATGCCGCCGAACACCACGGTGGAGCGCAGCGGCGTGTGCTTGGCGTAGGCCTTGACGTTCTCGGCCACCTGCACCGCCAGTTCGCGGGTAGGCGTGAGGATCAGCGCACGCACCGGGTGGCGTGCCGGCGACGTGCTGTGGCTGGCATTGGCCAGCAGCATCTGGATGATGGGCAGCGAGAAGCTGGCAGTCTTGCCGGTACCGGTCTGGGCCGCGCCCATGACGTCGCGGCCTTGCAGCAGCACGGGAATGGCCTCGGCCTGGATCGGGGTGGGATGTTCGTAACCCTGCTCGTCGAGCGCGCGCTGGATCAGCGGCGACAGCCCGAAGTCGGCAAAGCGGACGGTGGCCGCAGGCGCGGCAGGAACGGCAGCCGCCACCGGTGCGGCGGTTACTTCAGGTGCAGCGGTTTCTGCGGGAGCGACAGGTGCGGGGACGTCAACGGACGGGGTAGTGATCTCGGATTCGGACATAGTGTGTGGGCCGGCCCCGGAGGGACAACCAGCTTTCTTCAATAAACAACAGAATCCGCACCGGGGAAATGGGACGGGTGCGGTGGCGGCGCTCTATACACGGCAGGCAGCACCGTAAACTATACCCTAAAAAGCGACAAGTGCGCGAAAACACTCACTATTATCCCGAAACCATTGCATCAATGGCATGTATAATGACCGGCCAGACATAACGCTGGACCTGCCGGACGGTGTGACCGGCGTTGCGCAACCTTGTTACGACTGCCCATGACCGCGCCTTACCCGTCCGCGCCCCGCCCATTGCCTCTCTTGACGGCGCGCTTCCTCTGCTTGATGTTGTGCTGGCTGGCGCTGCTGCTGGCGGGCTGGCCCACGCCGGCCGACGCCGCCGCGCCGTCGCTGCGCTTCAAAAAACTGGGCCCGCTCGGCGGCGACGAGCCGTCGATGCTGTCGCTGATGCAGGACCGCAAGGGTTATATCTGGGTGGGTACCCACACCAATGGCCTGTACCGCTACAACGGCTACCAGGCAGTGCGGTATGCGCACAATCCGACCGACCCGAAGAGCCTGCCGCACGACCGCGTGGCGGCGATTTACGAAGACGGCCAGGGCCGCATCTGGGCCGGCACCCAGAACGGCCTGGCGCGCTTCAACCCCGAGACCAACGACTTCACCGTGGTGGCGCCCGCCAACGGCCCGAACAATCACCGCATCATCAAGAGCATCGTCCCCGACGGCAAACAGGGCATGTGGATCGCCAGCTGGGGTGGCCTGCAGCACTTCGACCCGCGCAGCGGCAAGTTCACCGTCTACGCCCACGACGATAAAAACCCGGGCAGCCTGGCCAGCAACGACTTGAACGCCCTGGCGGTCGACGACCAGGGCGGCGTGTGGGCCGCCACCTGGCCCGGCGGACTCGACTACCTGGCGCCGGGCGCCACCAGCTTCCGCCACCACCAGGTCGACCCGTCGCCCCGGCCCGATGCCCGCATCAACATCGTGCGCGCCCTGCAGTTCGACCGCACCGGCGCGCTGTGGATTGGCACCGAGTCCGGGGTGATCCGCTGGGACGGCAAGCGCGACTGGAGTACCCGCGCTGCCGTCGCCTCGCCTGCCAGCCGCATCACGAATTTCAATCTCGACAGCAAGGGCGTGTTGTGGGGCACCACGCTGTCGGCCGGGCTGCTGCGCTGGAACCAGGACAGCGGCGCTTTCGACCAGTTCGTCCATGCCGCCGACGACCCGTACAGCCTGCCCGGCGACAATTTGCGCGCCGTGATGCAGGACCGGGGCGGCATGCTGTGGATCGCCTCGTTCACCGATGGCATTGCGTTGGCCAACCTGAGCAGCGAAGGATTTACCCGCCACGTGCCGTTCCGCATCGACCGACGCGCGGCGCCAGCCAGCAATGCGCTGCTGAGTCTGGCACGGGCGCCCGCTGGCCGCCTCTGGCTCGGTGGCAACGTGGGCATGAGCTTGTACGATCCCGCCAGCAATACCGTCATCAAGACCTACCAGGCCGACGACAAGACTCCGGGCAAGCTCAGCCACTCGATCGTGTACAGCATGTACCAGGACGCGGACGGCACCGGTCCCCTATGGCTGGGCACGTCGAATGGCCTGAACCGCCTGGACCACGCCGAGGGCGCTTTCCAGGCCATCCACTTCGGCAATACCGCCAGCGATTACATCAACGCCATCGCGCCCGGCGCCGGCGGCGCGCTGTGGCTGGCCACCGGTAACAGCCTGATCCGCTACGACCCGCAGACCGATGCCCGCAAAATTTATTACAACGATCCGCAGGACAGCAGCAGCCGCAGCGTCAACGGCGCGTCGGCCGTGCTGGAAGACAGCAGCGGTCGGGTATGGGTGGGATCGGAATGGAATGGCGGCGGCCTCGACTGGCTCGATCCCGCCACCGGCATCTTCCGCCATTTCCGCCACGAGGCCGGCAACGCCGCCAGCCTCAGCGACGACAACATCGCCAGCCTGCACCAGGACGCCAAAGGCCGCATCTGGATCGGCACCAGCAAGGGCTTGAATCTGGCCACGTTCCAGGCCGACGGCACGCTGCGCTTCGTCTCGTATGCAGCGGCGATGCGGCAACAGAAAATCCTCGCCATCGAGCACGACCTCGATGGCAAGGTCTGGTGCAGCACCCTGGCCGGCCTGTTCCGCCTCGATCCCGAGACCGGCAAGGTCAGCCTGTTTACGGCTGCCGACGGCCTGACCGAAGGCTTTACCGTGAACTCGTCGGCGCGCGGCGCCGACGGCGTGCTGTACTTTGGCGGCGTGCACGGCATGACCGCAGTCACGCCCGCGAAAGTGCGTTCCAGCTCGGTAGCGCCGCAGGTGGCGATCACCGATATCACCGTGTTCAACCACTCGCTGCAAAATGGCAAGCCGCGCGCCAACGTCAAGGCCGAGGGGCCGGTCACTGCGCCCACTGCGCTGACGCTGTCGTCGCAAGCGTCGGTGTTCTCGCTCGAATTTGCCGCCCTGCACTACACCGACCCGGCCGAAAACCGCTACGCGTACCAGTTGCAAGGCTTTGACCGCGAGTGGGTGGAAACCGACGCCGCGCACCGCAGCGCCAGCTATACCAATTTGAATCCGGGCCATTACGTGTTCCGGGTCAAGGCCGCCAACCACCTGGGCGTGTGGAACGAGGAACCGGCCACCTTGCACATCACCATCACGCCGCCGTTCTGGCAGTTGTGGTGGTTCCGTTTGCTGGTGGTGGGCGGCGTGGTGTTCATCCTGGCGCTGCTGTACAAGATCCGCATCGACCGCCTGACGCGCCACCAGCTGCAACTGGAACAACTGGTGGCGGCGCGCACGGCCGAGCTGGAAGAATCGAACCGCAAGCTGGCCGCGCTCAGCACCACCGATGGCCTCACCGGCGTGACCAACCGCCGTGGTTTCGACCTGGCGCTGGCCGATGAATGGCGCCGCGCCGCGCGCACCGGGCAGCCGGTGGCGCTGTCGATGCTCGATGTCGATTACTTTAAAAAATACAACGACCAGTACGGCCACCAGGCCGGCGACGCGGCCTTGCGCGCGGTGGCCAACCTGATTACCAGCCACGGCCGCCGCGCCACCGACATCGTGGCCCGGTATGGCGGCGAGGAATTTGCGCTGCTGGCAGCGGCCACCGATGCTGCCGATGCCTATGGCGCGGCGCAGGACATCTGCACCGAACTGGCGCGGCGGCAGTTGCCGCACCTGGCATCACCGTTTGGCATCCTGACCATCAGCATCGGGGTGGCGGTGCTGGTGCCGGCCGATGATAACTCGCCCGAGCTGCTGGTGGAAATGGCAGACCGCGCGTTGTACCGGGCCAAGCAGCGCGGGCGCAATATGGCGTTGCTGGCCGATGGTGCTTGAGTTGGCGACGGCCAGCGGCGCTGGCGCCACTGGCTGACAGCGGTTACCGGGGACCGGTCAGAAGGTTTCCCATTCGTCGCCTTCGACGGTTTGCTTCGACGCCTTGCTCGGTGTGGGCTTGGCGGTGGACCTGGCCGCGGCCTGGACGATCCGGGCCGGCGCCGGTTTGGCGGCCAGCGGGCGCCGGGTGGCCGCCGGCGCCAGTGCTGCCGCCCGCGTGGCAGCGGCATGAATCTTGAACACGCTCACCACGTCGCTCAACTGGGCCGCCTGGTTTTGCATCGATTCGGCCGCCGCGGCCGACTCTTCCACCAGCGCGGCGTTTTGCTGGGTTACCTGGTCCATCTGGGTAATCGCCGTATTCACCTGCTCGATGCCGTCGCTTTGCTCGTTACTGGCCGACGAAATCTCGGCCATGATGTCGGTCACGCGGGTGATGCTGTTGACGATTTCATTCATCGTGGTGCCCGCCTCGTTGACCAGCTGCGAGCCGGCCTCCACCTTCTGCACCGAATCGCTGATCAGCTGCTTGATGTCCTTGGCCGCTGCGGCCGAGCGGTGCGCCAGGTTGCGCACCTCGCCCGCCACCACCGCGAAGCCGCGCCCCTGTTCGCCCGCGCGCGCTGCCTCGACCGCCGCGTTCAGCGCCAGGATATTGGTCTGGAACGCGATGCCATCGATCACGGTGATGATGTCTTCGATCTTGCGCGACGATTCGTTGATCGACGCCATCGTGCCCACCACCTGCCCCACCACTTCGCCGCCGCGGGTGGCAATGCCCGAGGCCGACTTGGCCAGCTGGTTGGCCTGGCGCGCATTGTCGGCATTCTGCTTGACGGTACTGGTCAGCTCTTCCATCGACGACGCGGTTTCTTCCAGCGAACTTGCTTGCTCTTCGGTACGCGACGACAGGTCCTGGTTGCCGCTGGCGATCTCGGCCGAGGCAGTGGCAATCAGGTCGGTGCCGCTGCGCACCTGCGCCACCAGTCCCTGCAGGTTTTCCGTCATGTTTTTCAGTGCCTGCATCAGCTGCCCGGTTTCGCAGGCGGACTTGACTTCGATGTCGCGCGTGAGGTCGCCCTCGGCCACGGCGGAAGCGACCGACACCGCTTCGCGCAGCGGCGCCGAGACGATGCGTGCGACCGACACGGCCAGCGCCAGGCCGATGCCGATATTTAACACCAGCAGCACGATCGACGTGGTGCGGGCGGTGCTGTAGGTGGCGGTGGCGGTATCGCTGGCCGCGTCGCCGCCGTCGATATTGAGTTTGACCAGCGCCGTGGTGGCGTCGGTGAGCGAACCGAGCACCTTGGCCGACGTGCCGCGCGACAAGGCGCGCGCCGCGTCCTTGTTGCCGGCGGCAGACAGCGCGATCATCTTGCTGTGCTCGGCCATATAGGCGGTCCAGTTCTGATCGAACGCGGTGACCAGCGCTTTTTCCTCGGGGCTGCTGATCAGCTTTTCGTACGCCTCGCGGTGCGCCTTGACGGATGCCAGCGTGGCGTTGATGCGCTGGTCGTAGTCGGCATAGCCGGCCGCCTCGTCGTTGAGCAGGTGCGCCAGTTCCCAGCGCCGCAAGTCACTGACGTCGCCACGCAATTCCATCGCCATGCGCACGCTCGGCATCCAGTTATCGGCCAGGTCGGAGGACGCCTGGTTGACGCGCGCCGTGGACAAGATCGAGCTCACGCCCATGAGCAGCGTGAGCAACAACACCACGCCAAACGACACCAGCAATTTGGTGGCGATCTTCAGGTCATAAAACCATTTCACGGCAACTCCTCGGCAACGATACAGGGCTCCCAGTATGCCGCCGCGCCCCACGCCATGCTACCAGGTTCAGTAGTTTGTATCCCGCCAGCAACAGCAAGCATGACAGCCGATAAACCTTGCGAAAAAAGTACAGCGCATAAAACAACAGCGGCGCCCGATTGTGCCGGACGCCGCCATATTCAGCTTGCCAAAACTGCGGTTACAGCTTGCCGCTCAAGGTCAGGAACACCTGGCGCGGCGCACCGGTCAACAGGGTTTGCGCGGTGCCGTTCGGATCGCGGGCCTGGAAGCCATTGGTGCCCACCGTGCTGATGTATTCCTTGTCGAACAGGTTGGTCACATTCACTTGCAGCGACAGGTCTTTCATGAAGCCCAGCGATTTGAGCTTGTAGCCGGCCGACAGGCTGCCCAGCCAGAACGCCTCGACGCTGGCGTCGTTGGTGTAGGTGTAGTAGCGCTTGCCCGTGTACTTGCCACCCAGGCGTGCGAACCAGGCGCCGTTGTCGTACGAAGCTTCGGTGCTGAACAGGGTTTTTGGCGCGCCAGCCACCTGCTTGCCGTTCACCTGTACCAAGGTGGTGCCGTCCAGGTAGTCCGACTTGTACCTGGAGTCGTTGTACGTGGCCGAGTTGAACCAGCTGATCTCGCGGCTGACTTTCCATACGGCGATCGCTTCCACACCCTTGGTATCGACCTTGCCCACGTTCACAAACGTCGATGGGCAACCGACGATGCCGGCGCAGGTAGCCACGGAAAGTTGGCGGTCGTCAAAGCGGGCGCCGTACACGGCCAGCGAGCCTTGCAATGCGGCGCGCTTGAAGCGGTAGCCGAGGTCGATATTCGTCGAGGTCTCGGGCTTCAGGTTGTTGACGCCGGCGTCATACGCGGTCTGGGTTTGCGAGAACGGACCGCCCACGCCAGGCTGGTGCGCGCGCATGTTTTTCGCGGCCGATGCGAACACTTCGTCGTCCTGCGTCAGCGCATAGTTGACACCGGCCTGCGGCAGGAAGTTTTTTTCGGCCGACAGCTTGCCGGCAGCGCGGTTGCCGATGATGTTGCGGGCGGCGATATCCACGCTCATGCTCTTGAAGCCGGCGTTCACTTTCAGCTTGCCGTCCATGAGGCTCAGGCTGTCCTGCAGGTACAGCTGCGAGGTCGTGGTAATGAAATTCTGCTTCCAGTCGATCTGGAATGGATTGGACAGGTAGTACATGGTGTCGGCCGGACCGGTGGCGGCGTAATAGGCGCGCGTGCCGGTGTGGTCGGAACGCTCGCCCCAGCCGCCAAACGTGACGGTATGGTCGCCCAGTTCCCAGCTGGCGTCCGCCATGATGCCGTCGCGGTTGATGCGGTACTCGGTGGTGCGGATCGACAGCGGGTTGGCGGCGTTGGTGGCCACGTACGGCGTGTACCAGTGGCCTTCGCCCTTGTTGTCGTGGTGGTAGCCGGTGGTTTTCAGGCTGAAGGTCGGGGTCAGGTTGAGGTCCAGGATCAGGCCGCTCAAATTGTCCTCGCGCAGGCCGCCGGCCGAGTAGTAGGCGTCATCCATGCTGGTGACGTTGCCGCTGAACTGGTTTTTGGCGGCGTTCAGCGCGCGCTGCCAGTCGGGCTGGTAGTTGTCCCAGTTGTAGCCGAGGCGGCCCAGCATTTCCTTCGACATATCCTGGTAGTCGACTTCCTTGCGGTCCGAGTGGTTGAAGAATCCGGTCAGGCTGTTGCTCTCGCCAAAATTGAAGACGAAGCGGGCATTGATCTGATCCTGGTCCTGGCCGCCTTCGCCCTTGGTCTTGTCGGTGCGCTGGCGGGTGCCGCTCAGGAACGCTTTCATGGCGCCGCCCAGCAAGCCGGTATCGACGCGGGCAAACGTGCGCGAGGTGGAATCGCTGCCACCGGTCTGGGCGAACGTGAAGCCGCGCTCGTCGCTGGGAGCCAGCGTGAAGAATTGCACCGTGCCACCGAGGTTGCTGGTGGACGCGGTGGCCAGCGAGCCGGCGCCCTGCGACACTTGCACCTGGCCGATGTTTTCCGACGACACGGCGCGGCTGATGTGCAGACCGTTGTTGTTGGCATAGCTCATGTCGCCGAGCGGAATGCCATCGAGCGTGAAGCCCAGCTGGCTTTGGCTGAAACCGCGCAGGCTGAACGATGTCGACCATTCATACGCGCCGAACGGGTCGGCCGACTGGAAATTTACGCCCGGCAGTTTATCGAGCACCTTGAGCGGGCTGGTGCCCGGCAGCGCTTCGGCCAGGTCGGCCTTGCTGATGTTTTGCACCTGGCGCGACTGGCCGCGTCCCGTGATTTCCACGGTTTGCACCGGGCCGGCCATGGCCGCGACGGTGGCGCTGTCGGCCGCCTCGGTGACGTCTTCAGCGTGGGCGTAGATCGCCAGGGCCTGGAGGACGACCAGGCACAGAGGTTTCAGGGGGAAGCGCTGTTGCATGGTTGTTCTTCTTTCTTGCTGGTTTAATGGAATTCAACTGGCAAGATTGTAGGAACAGCATGTGACGTTGCGATGACGTGGCTGTGACAGTTAAATGACACAACAACAAAACTGGCAGCGCGGGTGTTAAGTAGTTGCGACGGCGCGGCTGGTGGCGAAGTCGAGCAATTCGGTGGGCGGGATCGGCCGTGAGATATGGTAGCCCTGCAGGTAGTGGCACCCCATCTGTTCCAGGATGGCGGCCTGGCCGGCGGTTTCCACGCCCTCCGCCACCAGCTTCAGGCCCAGCGAGTGGCCCATGGCAATGATGGCGTGCACCAGGCTGTTGCTGCGCTCGCTGTGTTCGATGTCCATCACGAAGGCGCGGTCGATTTTCAGCGTGTTCAGGTGGAATTGCGTCAGGTAGCTGAGCGACGAATAGCCGGTACCGAAGTCGTCCAGCGACACGCTCACGCCGAGCTCGCGCAGGCGGTCGATCACGCTGCGGACGTGGCCGCCGTCGTCGATCAGCACGCGCTCGGTCAGTTCCAGTTCCAGCTGGCGCGGCTGCAAGCCGTTGCGCGCCAGCGCCTGCTCCACCAGCGCCACGAAGCCGGGATCGGCCAGCTGCCAGGCCGAGACATTGATGCTGGTGGTGACCGTGCCCAGCGGACCATCTTTCCACTGCGCCATCTGGCGGCATGCCTCGTCCAGCACCCAGCTGCCCACCGCCACCACCATGCCGTTGTCTTCCGCCACGGGGATGAAACGGTCGGGCGGCACATTGCCCAGTTGCGCGTTATGCCAGCGGATCAGCGCTTCCACCTTAGTCAGCCGACCGGTGTGGGCGTCGACGATGGCCTGGTACACCAGGCGGAATTCGTGGTTGTCGATGGCGCCGCGCAGGGCGCCGTCGATCACCAGCGCGTTCTTGGCGGCCGCATTCATGGAATCGTGGAAGAAGCGCAACTCGCCGCGCCCGGCTTTCTTGGCTTCGTACATGGCAATGTCGGCGTTGCGTATCAGCATGTCGGCATCGCTGCCGTGCTGCGGATAACAGGCCACGCCAATGCTGGCCGACACGCCAATCGCATGGTGCGTGAGCTGGAAGCGGGTCGCCAGTCTGGCGATAATGTGCTCGGCGCAGCAGCGCGCGGCTGCCTCGGCAGTGCCGGGCGCCAGGTCGGGAATCACGATGATGAACTCGTCGCCGCCAAAGCGCGCCAGCAAGTCGTTGGGTCCCAGCACGGCAAACAGGCGCTGGGCGGTCTGGCGCAGCAGATCGTCGCCGGTGGCATGGCCGAACGAGTCGTTGACGCGCTTGAACTTGTCGAGGTCGAGGAACAGCACCGCGCATTCGCGCCCGTTGCTCTGGCATTGCTCGACCGCGTGGCCCAGTGCCCCGGACAGCGCATGGCGGTTGAAAAAGCCGGTCACGGGATCGATGCGGGCGGCCTGGTTCAGCAAATCGTCCTTTTTCTGCCGCTCGGTAATGTCCAGCAATTGCACCAGGCAATACAACTGGCCGCGCTCGATGTACGGCGAGCCGGCCATTTCCAGCGGCAACCTGGCGCCCGAGTGCAGAGTGACAACGGCCGTGTCGGTCATCGGGTATTGCACGCCCGGTGCTTCGAAGCGGCGGAAATAATCATCGACCAGGGCCGGGGTAAGCCGGGGCAGGATCTCGCTCAGGTGCTTGCCCACCAGGTCGGTGGACTTGTGGAATCCCAGCAAACGGGCGCCGCGTTCATTGGCCACGTGGATATAGCCCCGGCGGTCGCGTATCAAAAAACCGTGGCTCAGGCTATCGATGGTGCGCGCATAGCGCTGCTGCATTTCATCCTGCACCGCGTAAATCAGGCCCAGCATGGTGGCAGCTTTCAGGATCGACGTGCCGGCAAACCACAGCAGGTACCACTCGGGCGGCATGGTGGCGGCGCTGATCAGGTTGAACACGCCGCGCGCCACCAGGGTGCAGCCGAGCAAGCGATAGCGGCGCTGGGCGCGGTACAGGCGCACGCCCATCCACGCCATCACCAGGCCCAGCGCGGCGGCGCTGCCGGGCGGCACCCAGGCCGGCTGCCACTGCCACAGCGCGTAAAAACCGGCGGTGGCGGCCAGCGCCGTGGCGGCAATCACGGGCCAGTGGCGCTGGCGCAAATCGCCAAGGAAGTACTGGGTGCCGCCGTAATAACCGGCCATGCCGATTACCAGCAGCAGCGCGCATAAAAACAACCGCAGCGCCGGCGCCAGCACCTCGGCGCCGACAAACCAGGTCAGTCCGCCCAGCATCACGGCAGCCTGGCCGATACCCCACATCAGCGCATGCTTTTCCTTGCGGTGCATCAGCCACAAAAATACCAGCAAGGCGACCAGAATCGCGTCCACCGCAAAGGCGGACGTCATCATCGACAAGCTGACATATTGTTGCGGGAGTATCGTCATTCCGTGGCGTCGTTAGCGTTCAAATAATTTCTGAATAATAGCTATTGTAAGCCAGTAATAGGAAATATTTATATGCAAGCCGGGAATTCTGTTAATGGTATGCCGCTTCGTAATTAAAAGGCATGATTAATACCTTGGCCATGCTGCGGTTTTATTGGCGCACGCGCTGGCCGCGCAACGGCTGCCGGATTACGCCAGAAATTAGCACGATGTTGCTAAATTTTGGTTTTTTAGCCACGGTCGCATGCGCCCTGGCGGCCCGCCGCGCCCTGCCCGCGACCTGCCCGGTGCGCCGATCCGCTCAGAAAAATAATGACAGCGCCAGCGTCCACATCATTAATGCAATCATGCCGTCGAGAATACGCCAGGCCAGCGGGCGATTAAATACGGGAATTAAATAGCGGGCGCCAAAACCGAGACTTAAAAACCAGGTGATCGATGCCAGCATGGCGCCAGCGGCAAAATACCAGCGGCCATTGCCGGGCTGCTGGCCGCCGATTGCGCCCAGCAATACCACGGTATCGAGATACACATGGGGATTGAGCAAGCTGAATGCGAGCATCGCGGCGATTACCTGGCGGCGGCTGGCAGCGGCCGGTTGTTTTCCCAGGTCGAGAGTGGCAGATTTAAATGCGGAACACGCAGCGCGCACGCCATACCAGAATAAAAATGCGGCGCCCGCTATTTTTATCCAGAATAACAACTGGGGTGCGCCGGTAATCAGGCGGCCCATGCCAGCCACGCCGGCGCCGATCAACAGCACATCGCAGACGATGCAGATGGCCACACAGGTATAGACATATTCGCGCTTGAGCCCCTGCCGCAGCAGGTAGGCATTTTGCGAGCCAATCGCGATAATCAGGCCGCCGCCAAGGCCGATGCCCTTGCACAGTGCTGCGAAATCCATGGTAATTCCTTGCTGAAAAACCACAGCTTAGGGGCGCAGCAAAGATAAGTATAATTAATATTATTGGACAAATATCAGAAAAACTAATGAGCCGAGTGGACTATCGCGGACTGGCTGCACTTGATGCAGTGCTTGAGCATGGCAGTTTCGACAAGGCTGCCGCCGCGCTGGCGATCACCCAGTCGGCGGTATCGCAGCGTTTGCGCATGCTGGAAAACCAGGCCGGCGAACTGCTGCTGGTGCGCAGCCAGCCGCCACAGGCCACCGCAGCCGGCCAGCGCCTGATCGCCCATTACCGCCAGGTGCAACTGCTGGAAGCGGCGCTGCAGCACCAGGGCAACAGCGGGGCCGGACGGCCCGAGGTGGCGATTGCCGTCAATGCCGACAGCGCCGCCACCTGGCTGCAGGAAGCGCTGGGGCCGCTGCTGGCTGCGGGCGACTGCCTGTTGCACGTCACCCTCGACGACCAGGAGCACACGCTGGCGATGCTGCGCGAAGGCCGGGTATTTGCCTGCGTGACCAGCGACACCGCCCACGTGGCCGGCACCACCGCCACGCCGCTCGGGGTGATGCGCTACCTGTGCGTGGCCAGCCCGGCCTTTGCCAGCCGCTGGTTTCCCGAGGGATTGACCAGCACAGCCGTGCAAACCGCGCCGGCGCTGCATTTCAACCGCAAGGATGCGCTGACGGCGCGCTTTGTGGCCCGGGTGACCGGGTACGCGGGCCGTTATCCGCACCATTCGTACGCCACGTCGGAAGGTTTCGTGCGCTTCGTGGAAGCGGGTTTCGGCTACGGTATGACGCCGCTGCTGCAATGCGCCAACCAGCTGGCGGCCGGCACCCTGGTAGATCTGGCGCCGGGCCAGGTGCTGGACGTGCCGCTGATCTGGCACCGGTGGGATATCGAAACGCCATTTACGCGCGCGCTGGCGGACCAGGTGGTGGCCACGGCGCGGCGCTGGCTGCTGCAGCCCGATGCCTGAACCGGGCGGCGGCATTCAAAACAGGTCGAACTGGCGCGTGTCTGCCGCGGGCGCGGGCTTTTTCTGGCGCGGCGGCGGCGGATCGAACCATGCCTGCATCAGTTCTGGCGGGAACGCCTGGAAATAGCTGCGGGCCCGTTCCGGGTCGCGGCAGCGCAGCCAGTCGTCGTACTCGTCGGCGGCAATCACGATCAGCGAGCGTTTTTCGTCGCCGGGCTTGTGAAAGCGCCGCATCAGCGGGTGCTCGTCGGCATTGATGGTGAGCTGGGTGAAGGAATACACGGGACCGTCTTCGCCGGGCCATTCGCGCCAGATGCCGGCCACCGCAAACGGCGCGCCGTCGGTACGGCCGATCTGCCAGCGCTGGGCCACGCCCGCCTCGTAATTCGGTTCGAAAAAGCCGGTCATCGGCACCAGGCACAACTGCCCTTCGCGCCAGCACCTGGCGTACGAGCGCAGCTGCGCCACGGTTTCGCTGCGGGCATTCATGGTGTCCCACGGCTTGACCCCGGGCGGGATCTGCGCGCGCGGCACCAGGCCGTAGCTGGCCGTGGTGCACACCAGCTGGCCCTGGTTGTTATAGCGGATGATGGGCGCCTGGTAATCTTTCCAGGTTTCTTCGGGCCACGCCCCGCCCTCGAACAAGCTCAGCTGGAACAAGTCCGCCAGCAGGTCGCGCGCCGTGGGCCGGTAATTGGTGCACACGGTGTGCAGCCTAGCGCAGGCCGGCCAGCAATTGGGCGACGTTGTCGTGGGTGGCGGTCCAGCCGGACGTGACCAGCTTGGGCGTACAGACCGGGCACACGACAAACGGATCGCAGTCGTGTTCGAGGTCGATGAACAGCTTGCCCATGACCGGCTTGCCGGCATAGGAGTCCACGGTGACCGGGCGGTTTTTCAGCGAAGTGGCGGCCACGGCCGGCACGAAGTCGGCGCCGCCGGGCGGCAGCCAGCGCGCAAACGCTTCCGCAGGTTTTCCATCGGGCACGTACCAGGACTTGCGCTCGCCGTTCCAGCGCGCCCCGAGCGCCTTGGCCTCGTCTTTTTCCGCGAACGGCACTTTCAGAAACATCATTGTCTACCTCGTCCCGCGTGATCACTAAACCGCTATTTTACCGGTTGGCGGGCGCCGGTGGCGCGATGGTGCGGGCGATGTAGTCGTCGTGGCCGGGCATGTCGGTGACGGTGGCAATCACGTGGGCGCGCAGCGCCGCCATGTGGCGCTGCAGGGCCTCGCGGTCGAGCTGCGCCACGAACGGCTCGTCGCGGCGCGGCACCACGCCCAGCCCCAGCAGCATGGAGACGAACGAGGGCTCCGCAAAACCGTCGCGGTCGTAAATCGCCACGCGCCCGCTCTCGCGGAACAGTTCGATCTGGTGCTGCAGGCTGTCGGGGATCTCCATGGCGGCGCAATAGCGCCAGAACTCGCTGTCGTCGCGACTGGTGAGCTTGTAATGCAGGATGATGAAATCGCGCACCGACTCGTAGCGCTGACCCATGTAGCGGTTGAACTCGCGCGCCAGGCCGGGGGCGAAATCGCGGTCGGGAAAATATTCGATCAGCTTGCCCACGGCGTTTTCAATCAGGCTGATGCTGGTCGATTCGAGCGGCTCGACAAAACCGGCCGACAGGCCGATCGCCACGCAATTTTTTACCCACGAGGCGCGCCGCCGGCCGGTGACGAACCGCAACTGCCGTGGTGCATCGAGCGCAGCGCCATCGAGGCCGGCGAGCAGCAGCCGCGCCGCTTCGTCGTCGCCCATGAAGTGGCTGCTGTACACGTGGCCATTGCCGGTGCGGTGCTGCAGCGGGATGCGCCACAGCCAGCCGGCCGGCTGCGCCGTGGACATGGTGTACGGCGTAAGCTTGTCCACCCGCGCGCACGGCACCGCCAGCGCGCTGTTGCACGGCAGGTAGCGGCTCCAGTCGTCGTAGCCGGCCTTCAGCGCCCCTTCGATCAGCAGGCCGCGAAAACCCGAGCAGTCGATGAACAAATCGCCGTCGATGCGGCGCCCGTCGTTCAGCATGACGGCAGCAATAAAGCCATCGTCGGCCCGCAGCTGGACGTCGTTGATGGTCGCCTCGATGCGGGTAACGCCGCGCGCCACCGCATACTCACGCAGGTAGGCGGCGTACAGGCCGGCATCGAAATGGTAGCCGTACGAATACGGATCGCCGGCTTCCGGTGGCGTGAAGCGGCCGTTGCGCGCCATGACGGTGGCCATCGACCAGTTTTCGTACGACGGGATGGCGCGGTCGGACCGTGCCAGGCGCAGCCAGTGCAGGTGCGGCGAGCGGTTGTCGATGCGCGGGCCGAAGTCGCCAAAGCCGTGGAAAAAACGGTGGCCCACGTGGCCCCAGTTCTTGAATTCGATGCCCAGCTTGAACGACGCCTTGGTATGGCGCAGGAAATCGGCATGGTCGAGTCCGAGCGCGGCATTGTAGTAGCGGATGGTGGGCAAGGTCGCCTCGCCCACGCCGATGGTGCCGATGTCGGGCGACTCGATCAGCACGATCTCGCAGTGCGGGCCGAGCCGCTGCGCCAGCGGCGCGGCAGTCATCCAGCCGGCGGTGCCGCCGCCGACAATCACGATTTTTTTGATGGCATGTGCGGCCATATGGTCCCCTGTTCGACTGGACAGTCAGGCGCCGTCCTGGCGAAAAAGTATAGCAGCGCCGCATTGCCAGCAAGCAGGAAATCAGGCCGCCAAGAAAAAACGCTAGCGGCGAACGTCAAAATCATAACGGCGGGCGCAACATTTTGGATGACTGTGAGAAAATTGCCGCTTGACGCCGCCCACAGGCGGCCGCACCGGAGAACCCAGCCATGCCCACCATCGAACCTTTAACTTTGACCCTGGCCGAACTGGCCGCGCGCTGGCACCTGACGCCGCCACAAATGCTGGCCGGCGCCGTACCGCAAGTGCTGCCGATGTATTTTTATTTTGACGGCCTGGTGTTCGGCTTTGGCGACAAATGGTTGCGCGCGAATGGCGACGCCAGCATCACGCAAGACCTCGACGCCCACCAGACCCGCGCTGCAGCGATTGAAATCGACCTGCAACGCCAGGCGCTGCACAAGCGCGGCCTGCTGAAACTGACGCAATGGGAAGAAGCGCTGAGCGACGACGAACTGGCCGAGCACCAGGCCGAAGCGGACCGGCTGGCCGGCGAAATCGTGCGCTTGAGTACCCTGCTCAAGCAGCGCCATGAAGAGCGCCAGCAACACGTGCGTAACGGCTTGCTGCGGGCGGCGCCGCGCACCCTGGCCGAGATCGCGCTGCATGGCAAAACCCGCTTCCCGCAATTTGCCTTCATGCCCAACACCTCGCCCGGCACCGAATCGACCGAACGGGTGCCGCCCGGCACCGTGGTGGCGATGGAAGACGGCTTTCCGCTCAAGGAAGTCCTCACCGACGCCGACCTGGTGATTTCCATGCTCGACATTCAACTGGCCGAGCAGGCGGGTCTGCACCAGCAGCCGGACCGGTAGTCTATTTCAGGGCGATGCGCTGGTTTTCGCGGGCCGAGCGGTACACCGCCTCGATGATGCGGATGTCGCGCAAGCCCTCTTCGCCCGCCACGATCGGCGTGCGGTCTTGCAGCACGCACTGCGCCAGGTGGTCGAGCTGGGCCGCGAACATATTCGCCGAGGCATTGGGCGGCGCCGTGATTTCCGTGTTGCGGCCATTGCCCACCCACAGCCGCTGGCCCTGGTAGCCGGTGGCCGGTTCCATCTCGATGCGGCCCTTGTCGCCCATCAGCAAAAACTGGTTGCGGTTGGCCGAGTACATCGACATGCACGAACCGATCACGCCTGACGGAAACGCCAGCTGGAACTCGATCATGTCTTCCACTTCGCGAAAGCGCGGATCGGACCGGTCGGTGGTTTCCATCGCAACCACCGAGACCGGTTCCTCGCCCGTCATGTAACGCGCTGCCTGCAAGGCATAAATGCCGATATCCATCAGCGAGCCGCCACCGGACATGGCTTTTTTCACGCGCCAGCTGTTGCCGCCCGTGGTGTAACCGTGTTCGGACCGGAAATAGCGCACCTTGCCAATTGCCCCGGAGCGCGCCAGCCGCCGCGCTTCCAGGTTGAACGGCTCGAAATGACAGCGGTAGCCAATCATCAGTTTCTTGCCGGCCTGCTTGCAGGCGGCGATCATGCTGGCGCACTCGGCGGAGGACAGCGCCATCGGTTTTTCGCACAGCACGTGCTTGCCGGCCTTGGCACCACGGATCGTGTATTCGGCATGCATCGACACGGGCAGGCAGATGTAGACGATGTCGATGTCGGGATTGTCCTTGATGCGGTCGTAGTTCTGGTAATCGTAGATATGCGACTCCGGTACGCCGTATTCGGCCGCCACTTTTTTGGCCTTGGCGGCGTCGCCGCTGACCAGCGCCACCAGCCTGCTGTGCTGGCAATACTTGAATTGCGGGATGATGATGCCGAGCCCGTAACCGCCCAGCCCCACGATGGCATAGCCGAGCTTGCGTTCGGGGTTGGCCCACACCGGGGCGCCCACCATGGTGGCGGCCAGCACGCCGCCGGCAGTCATGACCAGATTGCGCCGATTGAAATTCGTCATCCTCGATTCTCCTGTGCCTGGTTTTATTTTCAATCCGATGATTTTAGTACAACTACCATGCGGGCGGCGCGGTTCCGAAGGCCGCGCACCATAAACTTCGGCAGGGTCGCGCGCGGCCCATCCGCGCTAAGATGGGGGGATGACGTCAACCAGGAACCGATCATGACCACCACCACGCTCTCCGCCCAGCACCGCCTGCCCATCGGCCATACCGAGGGAGTCGAATTTGACGTTGTTGCCTGGGGTCCGGCCCAGGCCGATGTCGACTTCAGCGTCGCCTGCATGTTCGAACACGAGTTGGACGGCGCCCCCGTGGCCGGCGGCCTGCTGGGCCTGGACACGGCGCTGGGCGGCCAGCTGACCGCGCTGCGCGCCAGCGGCGCCTTCCGCGCCCAGCCCATGGAAACCCTGCTCATCAGCCTGCCTCCGGCAGCGATTGCCGCGCGCGCGGTACTGGTGATCGGCCTGGGCGCGCCCGAAACCCTGGACAGCGACCGCCTGCGCCGCGCCACCCGGGTAGCCATGCGCGAAGCGATCCGCCACGGCGCGCGGTCGCTGGCGTTCGCCCCCAGCGTGCTGGACGGCGGCCATACCGATAATGCCGGCCTCGACATGCCGCACGTGATGATGGATGGCATGCTCAGCGCGCTGCGCGCCGAACACGCGCTGGCCCAGGCCGGCCTGGCGCCGCCACCGTCGGTGCAGCATTGCACCTTCGACGTGGGCGCGCCACGCCTGCAAAGCGCGGGGGAGGCGTTTGCCGCTGCGTTCGCACTCGGTACACAACGTCCGCAGCAAGCCGATTAAGCGTATATTCGGGTTCATCGTAGACCCGTCACCGAGGAAGCCGTCATGCGCCATCACTGTCTTGCCGCCGCTGTTGCCGGGCTCTGCCTGGCAAGCGGCGTTGCCCACGCCGCCGTCACCGTCAATTACCTCAACCCCGACAAGATGACCGACGTGCCGCGCTTTGAAACCGAGCGCACCTCGATGGAAATCGACTTGCGCGAGTTTTTCGAAGAGCAGGCCAAGCAAATGCCGGCCGGCCAGGACCTGAAGATCGACATCCTCGACATCGACCTGGCCGGCGAAGTCTTCCCGCGCGTGCCGGTGCGCGACGTGCGCGTCACCAAGGGCAGCTACGACTTCCCGCGCATCCACCTGCGCTACAGCATCGAGCAGGACGGCAAAGTGCTGCGCAGCGGCGAACGCGAACTGGCCGACCGCAATTACCAGCTCAACATCAACAACTACCGCAACGAGATGTACAGCTACGAAAAGCAGATGCTGGGCGAGTGGTTCAAAAAGGATGTGCTGACGGGCCAGTAACGCCGCCTGCCGCTGTACGTAAAAAGTCGGCTTATTGCTCATTGGCACTTTTTTTCCGGATCGGTTACGATCAAGGATCGCCACCGACCAGGAACCCAGCATGACTTTTGCAGGACTCATCAAGGAAATTTTACGCACCCGCCCGCAGGGACTCACGCCGCAGCAGATACGCGAAGTTATCAAGGCCGAGCACCCCGCCTACTACGGAACCGAAACCCAGGTCCGCAACGTGGAGCGTGGCAATTACGGCAGCCTGGACCACGCGCTGCTGGCACAGATCTACATCGCAGCGCGCGGCGGCCAGTTCCACGTGGACGACTCGGTGCGCCCGTATGTTCTTTCGCTGCTGCCCGACGTGAGCCCGGAAATCGACCTGCCCGATGAAGAGATCGCCTCGGAAAGCCTGGAAAAGCTCGAAGCCGGTCTCGGTCGTTTGTACGTGCTGGGCACGTCCCTGTACACCCGCGCGGGCGAAGAGATCGTCAAGATCGGCATTACCACCGGCACCGTGGAAGGCCGGATCAGCCAGCTGTACACCACCGGCGTGCCGTTCCGTTTCCGTGTCATCAAGGACATTGAAACCGTCAACTACTACGAGCTGGAACAGTCGCTGCACAAGTTGCTCGACCCTTACCGGATCAATAAATCGCGTGAATTTTTCACTGAAAACTGCATCCCGTTTGTGGAAAAAATTGTGGCCATCCACAACGAGATACACGACCGCCAATAATCGTTCATGAAGCGCTAAATAACCGCTGACGGACTGGCGCTCATTGGCGCCACCCCTGCCCGCAGTGCGCGCCGGGCGCCCGTCCGGCGCCCGATGTTTCTCCATCTTTACCTGCAGATTTACCTCCCTTAACGTTCGTTACACCCAGGCTCGCTATCATTCCCGGCAATGAATGCGCACGCCTATTTCCCCGGCCAGACCCTGGTCGCCAACGTTACGAACTCCCACTATGCTCAAGAATAAATTCCTGCACCTTGCTGCAGCCGCCCTCGTCATTGTCTTGCTGGGGCTGCTGCTTGCCAAAAAATTCATGGCGCCCGCTGCCGCCCCCGGCTACATTACCGCTGCCGTCGCCACGGCCGATATCGAAGACACGGTGCTGGCCAGCGGCACCCTCAAGGCGTTCCGGCAAGTGAGCGTGGGCTCGCAGGTGTCGGGCCAGGTCAAGTCGCTCAAGGTCAAGCTCGGTGACGATGTAAAACAGGGCGAGCTGGTGGCCGAGATCGATTCGCTTACTCAGCAAAATACCCTGCAAAATGCCCAGGCCGCACTGAGCGATGCCCAGGCCCAGCTGCTGGTGGCGCAAGCGACGTACGCGCAAAACCAGCTGACCTTGAAGCGCCAGCAAGCCATGCGCGCCGAAGACGCCAGCTCGCAGGCGGACCTGGAGGCCGCGCTGGCCGCCGACACCACCGCGCGCGCCAACGTGGCGGCGGCGCAGGCAAAAGTGCAGCAGGCGCGCATCGCGGTCGATACCGCCCAGGTCAACCTCGGCTACACGCGCATCACGTCGCCGATTTCCGGCCAGGTGGTGGCCATCGTTACCGAGGAAGGCACCACCGTCAACGCCAATCAGGCCACGCCTACCATCATCATCGTGGCGCAAGTCGATACCATGACCATCAAGGCGTCGATCTCGGAAGCGGACGTGACCAGCGTCACGCCGGATCAGCGCGTGTACTTCACCATCCTCGGCGAACCGGACCGGCGCTACGATGCGCGCTTGCGCACCATCGAACCGGCCACCGACAGCATCAGCACCACGACCAGCACCAGCAGTGCCAGCACCAGCTCGACCAGCAGCGCCACCGCCATCTACTACAACGGCTTGTTCGACGTGGCCAACCCCGACCGCAAGCTGCGCATTTCGATGACGGCCACGGTCTCCATCGTGCGCGCCGAAGCCAAGGGAGCGCTGGTCATTCCCGTGGGTGCGCTAAGCGCGCGCGGCAACGATGGCGGCTACACCGTGAGCGTGCTGGGCGCCGACCAGCGCCTGCAACAGCGCCGCATCAAGGTGGGTATCAACAACCATATCAACGCCCAGGTGCTGGACGGTCTGCGCGCGGGCGAGCAAGTGGTACTCGGCAACGCCGCTGCGGCCCAGCCCGGCAACAGCATGCGGCGCATGGGTCCGCCGGGAGGCCTGTGATGGCCGCCCCGCAAGCGGAGCCGATGCTGACGCTGGAAAATATCTGGCGCGAGTTTCCGGCCGGTGATTCGACAATTGCCGTGCTCAAGGACGTATCCCTGCAGATTGACGCCGGCGAGATGGTGGCCATCGTGGGCCAGTCGGGCTCGGGCAAGTCGACGCTGATGAACATCCTCGGCTGCCTCGACCAGCCCACGCGCGGCCACTACCGCGTGGGCGGGCGCGCCACCGGCGCCCTGAGCGCCGACGAACTGGCCGGCCTGCGGCGCGAGCATTTCGGTTTCATTTTCCAGCGCTACCACCTGCTGGGTGACCTGAACGCGCAAGGCAATACCGAGGTGCCGGCCGTGTACGCGGGCGTGCCGCGCGCCGAACGCCACGCGCGCGCGCAGGCGCTGCTCGAACGGCTGGGCCTGGGCGACCGCACACACCATGTGCCCGGCAAACTGTCGGGCGGCCAGCAGCAGCGCGTCTCGATCGCGCGCGCACTGATGAACGGCGGCGATGTCATTCTGGCCGACGAACCGACCGGCGCGCTCGATACGGCCGCCGGCGCCGATGTGATGAACATCCTGGCCGAACTGCACCAGCAGGGCCACACCATCATTATCGTCACCCACGATATGCAGGTGGCACGGCATGCCGGGCGCATCATTGAAATTCGCGATGGCGCCATCATTGCCGACACCCGCAACGACGGCGCCGGCAGCGTGGTTGCCACGGCCTCGCCAACGCCGCGGCAGGCGCCGGTGCCGAGCAGCCTGGGCGCGCGCCTCGGTGGCTGGACCGACCGGTTGACGGAAGCGTTCCGCATGGCGCTGCTGGCCATGAATGCGCACCGGCTGCGCACCTTGCTGACCATGCTCGGGATTATCATCGGCATTGCCTCGGTGGTGTCGGTGGTGGCGCTGGGCGAAGGCTCGCGCCAAAAAGTGCTGTCCGATATCAGTTCGATCGGCACCAACACCATCGAGATTTTTTCCGGCACCGGCTTTGGCGATCCGCGCTCGGCCCGCATCCAGACCCTGGTGCCGACCGATGCCGACGCCCTGGCCAGCCAGAGCTACGTGGACAGCGTCACGCCCAACGTGCAAAGCGCGGTCACGGCCCGCCATGGCAATGTCGATGCGTCGGTGAATGTGACCGGCGTGGGCGAGCAGTATTTCCGCGTCAAGGGTTACACGATGGCCAGCGGCAGCGCATTTGATGCGGTGGGCGTGAAAAACTATGCGCAGTCGGCGGTGATCGACGATAACGCGCGCAAAAAACTGTTTCCGGATGTTGACCCGGTGGGCCAGGTGATTTTCCTCGGCGGCATGCCGGTATACGTGGTGGGCGTCACCGCCCCCAAGGAAACCTTCGGCCCCAACAGCGAAAGCCTGAATGTGTTCGTGCCGTACACCACGGCCATGCGGCGCCTGATCGGCCAGAGCTACCTGCGCAACATCACGGTGCGGGTGGATGACGGCACGCCGATGGCCGCCGCCGAGCAAGGCATCAACCAGCTGATGGCGCGCCGCCACGGCCGCGTCGACTTTTATGTGCTCAATACCGACACCATCCGCCAGACCATCGAAGCCACTACCCAGACCATGACCTTGCTGATCTCGTCGATTGCCGTGATTTCCCTGCTGGTGGGCGGCATCGGCGTGATGAACATCATGCTGGTGAGCGTCACCGAGCGCACCCGGGAAATCGGCGTACGCATGGCAGTGGGCGCGCGCCAGAGCGATATCCAGCAACAGTTCCTGATCGAGGCGGTGCTGGTGTGCCTGTGCGGCGGCGTGCTCGGCATTGGCACGGCGCTGCTGTTCGGCGCCCTCTTCTCCCACTTCAGCAGCAACTTCACGCTGGCGTTTTCGGCCAGTTCGATGCTGTGGGCCTTCCTGTGCGCCACGGCAATCGGCATCGTGTTCGGCTTCCTGCCGGCCCGCAGCGCCGCCCGCCTGAACCCGGTCGATGCCTTGTCCCGAGATTGATGATTATGAAAACCATGTATCCAGTTTTATCGCTGCGCGCCACGGCCTTGAGCCTGGCGTTATTCCTGGCCGGTTGCACCAGCCTGCATACGCCGTACCAACGGCCCGCGCTCGCGGTGCCGGCAGCCTGGGCGCAGCAAGCCGCCGTCGAACCTGTGCGTACCGAACACTGGTGGCGCCAGTTCAACGATCCGCAACTTGACGCCGTGGTGCAGGCCGCGCTGGCGCGCAACAGCAACCTGGCCGTGGCGGCGCTCACCTTGCGCCAGGCGCAATTGCAGGCAGACCTGACCGGCACCGCGCAAACGCCCACCGTGGGCGCCAGCGTCGCGGCGCAACAGCAGCGCAGCCTGGGCGGCGCCGCCGTCACCACGCACAGCACGTCGGCCACATTCAACACCAGTTATGAAGTAGACCTGTGGGGCCGCCTGGCAAGCCTGACAGATGCCGCGCGCTGGCAAGCACAGGCCAGCGCCGAGGACCGCGAAGCCGCCGAACAAAGCCTGGTGGGGACTACCGCCGAGCTGTACTGGCAACTGGGCTACATCAACCAGCGCATTGCCAGCGCCGGGCAAAGCGTGGCGTATGCGACAGACACCTTGCGGCTGGTAGAGGTCCAGCATCGCCACGGCGCCGTGTCCGCGCTGGAAGTGGAGGAAGCGCAGCGCAACGTCAGCAGCCAGCGCGCCACCCTGTCGAGCCTGCAGCAAAGCCGGGTGGAATACCGCAACGCGCTGGCCATCGTGTTCGATGCGGCGCCCGGCGCCGCCACGCTCGCTGGCGTGCTCACGCAGGAACCGCAGCAATTGCCCACCATGGACTTGCCGCACGTGGGCGCCGACGTTCCGGCATCGCTGCTGGCGCGCCGACCGGATTTGCGCGCGGCAGAAATGCGGCTGCGCGCCGTGCTGGCCGACGCCGACGCCACCCGCGCCAGCTACTACCCCACCTTGAGCCTGACCGGCGCACTGGGCGGCGCCAGCACCACGCTGGGCAACGTGCTGGCCCATCCGTATGCGTTGCTGGGACAAGGGCTGACATTGCCTTTTCTGCAGGTGAACCGCATGAAACTCGACAATGCGATTGCCGCCACCGGTTACGAAAGCGCGGTCATCAGTTTCCGCCAGACGCTGTACAGCGCACTGGCCGACGTGGACAACGCGCTATCGGCCCGCGCCACGCTGGCCCAGCAAGCGACCGAACTGGCCGCGTCGCTGGCGGCGGCGCAGCGCGTGGAGCGGCTGTACCAGGTGCGCTACCGCAACGGCGCGGTGGCGCTAAGCATCTGGCTCACGGCGCAGGAAACGCGCCGCACAGCCGAGATCGCCATCGCGGAAAACCAGCTGGCGCGCTTGCGCAATCTATCCTTGCTGTATCGAACATTGGGAGGCGGAACCGGACAAGCGATTTTGTAGCATTTTTGTCACATGACTTTTTATTATTAAGTTAAACATAAGACAACGTGCTACCTTAAGGCTATCTCAACCGTAGTTCCAACCTTGAAAGAGCCAAAGAAATGAGAAATCTGAAATTTGCGCGCGCGTTGATGTTTTTTGCAGCCTTCACTGCCGCCGTGGCCGGTAGCACTGCGCAGGCTGCCGAAAAAACCCAGGTAGTCGATGTGTCCGGCATTCAGAGCTTTAGCGAGTTGGGATCGCCCGACAATACCGTGGTGGTGCTGGATTTGGGCTCGCTGGCCACGGTGACGAGCATTGCCTGGAACTTGAACTTCACCGCATTCTCGCCAAGCTGGTTGTCCGAACTCACCGTGCTGTTCACCTCCAGCGCGGGTGGGGACGGCGTGATCTTCACCCCGAGCGCCACAGCCGCCCCCGGCACCGAGTCGGATTCGGGCAGTGCCGACCTGGTCGATCTGGGTCTGAGCTTCGAAGTGGGCACTGACGGCAAGCTCTACATTGAATTTGGCGAAGACTTTGATGATGTGACCGTCAACCCGGACGGCCGCTGGAATTCGGGCAGCTTCACCATCGGCTATGACGACCATGTTACCGTCACCCCGGTACCAGAGCCGGAAACCTATGCCATGCTGCTGCTGGGCCTGGGCGCAGTGGGCGCGCTGGCACGGCGTCGTCGTAACGTCTGATCGTTACCAGTACAGGCCGGTCCTGCACATGGCGGGGCCGGCCTGACGTTGTTCATCAGGGGAGGCTCAGGTCCATGCCGAACATCCTGATCACAATGAAGGTGACAAACCCCAGCACCACCAGCACCACCACAAACGCTGCCACCGCCTTGCCGACGGCACGCATCACCGCGCGTCGCTCCGTCTGCTTCCCCTGCTTACCTTGATCGTAATGCCACTTGATGGCATAGAACATGCCCGTGCCCAGCACGAGAAACTTGAATATCACGAAAACTACAGGAATCCAGTCCATTATTTGATTACTTCCAGGCGCACTTGCCACTATCTATCGTGAGTAACACTACCTCAAAATGCTGCTGCAACAGCTCATTTTTTAAATCATCATCGGATCTGAGGCATACTACTTAAAAACAAGTTCCATACATTGAGACAAAATGTCCCAGTTAAATGCCATACAAGATGAAGATTTGATTATCTGGTTACCGCGCCTGGCCGGCAACCAGGGACCACTTTTTTTGCAGATTGCCGATGCATTGCAGGCGGCAGTATCGGACGGATCCTTACGTCCCGGCGACCGCCTGCCGCCGCAACGCCAGCTGGCAGCCCGGCTCGATGTCGATCTGACGACAATCACACGCGCCTACGACGAGGCCAGACGCCGCAACCTGCTGGAAGGACGTGGCGCACGCGGTACCTACGTCGCGGCGCCCAAGGCCGAATTGACCTCGATTATCGATCTGAGCATGAATACCCCGCCGCCACCGGACGGCGTCGACTTCGACGATATGTTGAAACAGGGTTTGTCCCAGGTACTGATGCGGGCAGACAATGAATTGCTGATGACTTACCACCTGGCCGGAGGAAGCGACTCCGACCGTCAGGCGGGCGCCGCCTGGCTGGCACCGATGTTTGGCCACGTGGATGCCGGGCAGGTTGTAGTCTGCCCGGGTGCGCAAGCGGCAATTGCTGCCTTGATCCTGGCGCTGACGGCGCCTGGCGATATTATCCTGGCTGAGCCTGCGAGTTACCCCGGCTTGCGTGCCGCCGCCAGCCAGTTCGGCCGGCGCCTGATTGCGGTGGCGGCGGACCAGCACGGGATGCTGCCGGCGATGCTGGAACAGGCGTGCCGCCAGCACCAGCCAGCGCTGGTCTACCTGAATCCCACATTGCAGAACCCGACCGCCATCACCATGCCGCAACGCCGGCGGCAGGAACTCGCCAGCATCGCCCGGCGGTGCAAGATTCGCATCATCGAGGACGATCCATACTGGCTGCTGGCCGATGCCCCGCCACCACCGCTTGCCGCATTGGCCCCGGAACAGGTGTACTACATTTCGACCCTGTCGAAATGCCTGACGCCTGGCTTGCGGGTAGCCTTCGTGCTGCTGCGCGACCCGCACGAACGCGAACGTTTCCTGATCGCGCTGCGATCATTTGCGCTGATGGTCGCGCCCCTGACGGCAGCACTGGCCACCCAGTGGATACTCGACGGCTCGGCTGCAAGCTTGATGGCAGGCGTGCGCACCGAGGCGCGCCTGCGCCACCGCATGGCGCGCGACATCCTGGCAGGACGGTACAGCGGCGCCGGTGACGGCCTGCATGTCTGGCTGGAGTTGCCGGCATATTGGAGCTCATCCCAGTTGGCCCGCGCAGCCGCCAGCGAGGGCATCGCCGTCACGCCAGCGGAGGCATTCGCCACTGGCAGTGCATCGGTGAATGCAATCCGTATCTCGCTGGGTAACATCAAGGACCGTGGACGCCTGCAGGCCGGTTTGCAGCGGCTGTCGCATCTGCTGGCGCGGCGGCCCGAGTCGTTTGGCGTGGCGGTGGTTTGATTGGTTGTCCCGGCAATGGAGATTTTGCCTCGACGGGGATCGGTCAGAAGCGTAGTGTCGTGCTTAATCGAGAATCGATACTTCATTCATCAATTCCAGCGTTATGAAAAATCGCCTTGCCCAGCTCATACTTTTAGGTTTTGTTCAAAGCACTGCGTTAGCGCAAAGCTCACTTGAGCCATGTCGAAAAGATTTCACTGATGCCTACCATGTCGGCGTCAACAAAGTGATTGATGATGCCGTTGCTGCGCCTTCTTCACTTCAGCTAACGACTTTTCCGTCATTTCAGGCTGAATCCGGGTTGCGGTTAGTCGCATCCAGGGTCTACTTTGTGGAGTTTCAAACATCGTTCTGGGGCGATTCGTACGTGGTTGACCATAAAGGGGATGGCCGCATGGACTTTACCAAGCCCAGAACGGTGGCAAAATCAAGAAACGCTCCATTAAGTTCAGATACAGCGCAGCGTATTGGGCACGTGTACTCAAAAGCTATTACTGAAGCAACACAATCGGGCCGGATGGGATTGGATGGGACCGCTTACGTACTTTCGACTGGGAAGGGAGATTGCGCGTGGGCTTGGTCTCCGGAGCCGAATTCTCAGAATGGGCAATTAGTCGAGTTGATGCGAAGATTGGAGGTGCACACCAAATTCTCGTCCTCAATAGATTTACAAAGAAGCGAAAATTCTATCATTCGACTTGTCAACACCATCGAGGGAATGGGAAAATAATTTGCGTATCAGTCGAAGACCGACGTGGATAGACACGATCCCTTCGCCAAGTCGCGGTCGATGTCCTGTAGCGCAAGCACTGGGAGCGGGTGTTAACGAAAAAGGGCTGGCACGCAGCCAACCCTTTGATTGATAAGACAAATAATTGGTAGGCCTCCCCAGAGTCGAACTGGGCACCAACGGATTATGAGTCCGCTGCTCTAACCAAGCATGAGCTAGAGGCCCGAGGTAGTACCGGTGCGCTGGAGGTCTTGCCGGCCCCGCTGACGCGCGTTCGCTTTTTCAGCGAACTCGCGAGCATAAAGGTTGGCAGCAGCGCACGTCAAGTCCTAGTTGGCTTCCAGGAAGCTTTTCAGCTTGTCGGATCGGCTTGGATGACGCAGCTTGCGCAGCGCCTTCGCTTCGATCTGACGGATCCGTTCGCGGGTGACGTCGAACTGCTTGCCGACTTCTTCCAGCGTGTGATCGGTGGACATCTCGATGCCGAAACGCATGCGCAGCACTTTCGCTTCGCGTGGCGTGAGCGAGTCCAGCACGTCCTTGACCACGCCGCGCATCGACGCGTGCAGCGCGGCGTCAGATGGCGCCAGCGTGTTGTTGTCCTCGATGAAGTCGCCGAGGTGCGAATCGTCGTCGTCGCCGATCGGCGTCTCCATCGATATCGGTTCCTTGGCGATCTTCATGATCTTGCGGATTTTGTCCTCCGGCATTTCCATTTTGATGGCCAAGGTGGCTGGATCGGGCTCGGCGCCGGTCTCCTGCAGGATCTGGCGCGAGATCCGGTTCATCTTGTTGATGGTTTCGATCATATGCACCGGGATGCGGATGGTGCGGGCCTGGTCGGCGATCGAGCGCGTGATGGCCTGGCGGATCCACCAGGTGGCATACGTGGAGAACTTGTAGCCGCGACGGTATTCGAACTTGTCCACCGCCTTCATCAGGCCGATATTGCCTTCCTGGATCAGGTCGAGGAATTGCAGGCCTCGATTCGTGTATTTTTTCGCGATCGAAATTACCAGGCGCAAGTTAGCTTCCGTCATTTCGCGCTTGGCCTTGCGCGCCTTCATTTCACCGGCCGCCATCTGGCGGTTGATGTTGCGCAGATCGGGCAGCGGCAGCACCACGCGCGCCTGCAGGTCGATCAGGCGCTGCTGCAATTCCTTGATGGTGGGAATATTGCGGCCCAGGATGGCGCTGTACGCGTGACCGGCAGCCACTTCGCCATCGACCCAGTCCAGATTGGTTTCATTGCCGGGGAAGACTTTAATGAAATGGGCGCGCGGCATGCCGCATTTGTTCACTGCCACGTCGAGAATCTGCTTTTCGATGTGGCGCACTTCGTCGACCTGACCGCGCAAGGTGTCGCACAGCTTTTCCACGACCTTGGCCGTGAAGCGGATGCCCAGCAACTCGAACGAGATCGCTTCCTGCGCCTTGACGTAGGCTTTCGAGTTGTAGCCCTCCTTCTCGAAGGCGCGGCGCATCTTGTCGAACTGCAGCGAGATGGTGTCGAATTTTTCCAGCGCGGTGTTTTTCAGCGCTTCGAGTTGTTCGGCCGAATAGCCGGCAGCGGCGCCCGCGGTATTGCCCGCCTCTTCCTCTTCCTCTTCGGCTTCTTCCTCGGCTTCTTCGTCGTCCTCGTCGTCATCGCTGGCAGCGGCCGGCGCTGGGGCGGCGGCCGTGCCGTCGTCGTTCTCGTCCACCAGACCGTCGACGATTTCGTCGATCTTGATTTCGTCGGCGCGGATGCGGTCGGAGGCGGCAATGATTTCAGCGATGGTGACCGGGCAGGCGGAAATCGCCTGGATCATGTCCTTCAGGCCGTCTTCGATGCGCTTGGCGATTTCGATTTCGCCTTCGCGCGTGAGCAGCTCGACCGATCCCATTTCGCGCATATACATGCGTACCGGGTCGGTGGTGCGGCCGAAGTCGGAGTCGACCGTGGAGAGCGCGGCTTCCGCTGCGGCCTCGGCTTCGTCGTCGCTGGTCACGGTGGCGACGTTGTCGGACAGCAGCAAGGTTTCAGCGTCGGGGGCATGCTCGTAGACCGCAATGCCCATGTCGTTGAAAGTGCCGATAATGCCTTCGATCGCTTCCGGATCGACGATGTTATCGGGCAGATGGTCGTTGATCTCGGCATACGTGAGGAAACCGCGTTCCTTGCCGAACTTGATCAGGGTCTTGAGTTTTTGCCGGCGCCGTTCGAGTTCTTCTTCGGTCGCTTCGGTGTCGGACGAGAACGCGTCTTTCAGCAGCGCTTTCTCTTTGGCTTTGCGGTCCTTGGCCTTGGCCTTGTCCACGGCCTTGAGTTCGGCGCGCTCGACCGCGTTCAGGGCGGCGACTTCGTCGTTTTCTGGCTGGAATTCTTTCGGCTTGCGCCCGCGCCGGCCGGGCACTTTGACCGACGGCAGTACGTAGCCCGAAGTATCGATGGCGGCCAGCGTGGCAGCGTCCGTAGTCTGGCTGACCACGGGCGGGTTGTTGCTGGCGACGCGCGTTTCCGCCTTGTCCGCGGTTTTCGCGGATTTTGCGGTCACATTGCTTGGCTTTTCAGCCACATTGGATTCAGGTTTCTTGATTGGCACAGGCGCTTTCGATTACACAACGACTTGCTTATTTAGGATTAAGTTTCTTGCAGTTCCCTTGGAACCCACGTCTTCGAACTTGCCGACTACACAAGTTCGACAATACTACGACTACTTATACCTGGTCGGGCTGACCGACGAACTCCACCGTCTTGACGGCAAAATTCTACTGCATCAAACACATGCGTGGGGGCAAGAAACCATGACTGGGTTAGACAGCAAACATACGCGGGCGTTCGCACCGCATTATTTATTTACCTATCCAACCAAACAACCCGGTCCAGCCCGCCGACAGCCTGCACAAGCGCGTCGATCAAAACCTAACTCACTGAAAACAAACACACTCTGAACGGAAAAACGATGCCAAAACATACAACACTTAGCGTTTTATTATAGCACGTCACTTTTCAATATCCAGAGGGAAGCACCCTTGCTACCCTCTGTAAACCTGCCAAAAACATGACGGCGATCAATACGCCTCCAGTCCGCCGCAATATTAGCGGTTCGCCAATTCCGCTTGCGCCTCTCGCAACAGTTGATCTTGCTGCGCGGTAATCTCGCGGAACCGCACGCCGATCTGATCCGACGTCAGGCCCGACGCAAACAACTGGCTTAACTCCTGCTTCAATGCGTCGTTCTTGACTTCGCGGATCGCGCTGCGCAAGAAGGCCCGCACGGCGTCGAACTCGGACTCGGGTTCCTTGACGATTTCGCCGATGATCTCGTCGTATTCGTCGCCCTGCGACTTCAGATGCTGGGCAAACGCGGCAAAGCTGCCATTGGGGCCAAGCGCCTGCCCTGCCTCCACCAGCTGCGCCAGGCGCTCGGCCGCATCGGCGCCAAAGAACTGGAACGCTGCCAGCGCTGTCGGGTCGATATCGAGTGCCAGCGGCGGATGGGCCACCAGCAGCCGCACGATTTGCAACTCCAGCCCCACCGGCGCCGGACGGCCACTGCGGCTCGGCGCCTTGCGCGACAGCGCTACCGGTTTCGCCAGCTCGAACAGCGATTCGATCTCGTGCGGCGTGGTCTGCGTCAGCTGCGCCAGGCCGCGCACGATTTGCAGGCGCAAGGCCGTGGGCGTCATCGATTGCAGCAACGGCTTGGCGTCGAACTGCGCGCGCGCCCTGCCCTCGGGACTTTGCAAATCATGCTCGCCCACCACTTCCTTGATCAGGAATTGCGACAGCGGCATTGCTTCGTGGATCTCTTGCTCGAACGCTTCGTTGCCGTAAGTGCGCACATAGCTGTCCGGATCGTGCTCGGTGGGCAGGAACAGGAACTTGATGGTCTTGTTGTCCGCCACGTGTGGCAGGCAAGCTTCCAGCGCGCGCCGGGCAGCGCGGCGGCCGGCCTTGTCGCCATCGAAACTGAAGATCACCGTATCGGTCTGACGCAACAGTTTTTGCACGTGGTGCGGGGTGCAGGCGGTGCCCAGCGTGGCCACCGCTTGCGGGAACCCCATCTGCGCCAGCGCCACCACGTCCATATAGCCTTCCGTCACCAGCACATAGCCGGCATCGCGGATCGCCTGGCGCGCTTCGAACAAGCCATACAACTCGAATCCCTTAGAAAATAAAGGCGTTTCCGGGGAATTCAAGTACTTCGGTTCACCGCCGTCGAGCACGCGTCCGCCAAAGGCGATGACCTGGCCCTTGGTATTTTTGATAGGGAACATCACGCGTTCGCGGAAGCGGTCATACCGCTTGCGGTTGCCGCCATCTTCATCGACGCGGTCGATCACCAGGCCGGCTTCGGCCAGCGCCACCACGTCGTAGTCGCGGAAGATGGCTTTCAGATTGTCCCAGCCCGGCGGCGCATAGCCGAGGCCGAAACGGGCAGCGATTTCGCCGGTCAGGCCACGCCCTTTTAGATAGGCAATGGCAGTGGGCGCAGTACGCAGCTGGGCACGGTAAAAGTCGCACGCCTGCGTCATGGCATCGGACAATGCCAGGCTTTGCGCCTGCATTTGCGCGCGTTGTGCAGGCGGAATTTTGTCGTCTTGCTCGGGAACCACCATGCCGACATTTTGCGCCAGGTCCTTGACGGCGTCGACAAAGCCCATGCCCGAGTATTCAATCAGGAAACCGATCGAGGTGCCGTGGGCGCCGCAACCGAAACAATGATAAAACTGCTTGGTGGGACTGACCGTAAAGCTCGGCGATTTTTCGTTATGGAATGGGCACAAGCCCATGTAATTGGCGCCGCCTTTTTTGAGCTGCACATAACGTCCGACAACGTCGACGATATCGACGCGGTTCAGCAAATCAGAGATGAATGATTGAGGGATCACAGGGCTGGGCGCCAGGGTAAGCGTAGGTAATTATTCAGACTATACTGCCGTGCTGATCCGGTTTTGACGCCGATCAAGCACGGCAGGGCAACACATCAGGCCGGTGCCAGCGCCTTTTTGACCAGTGCGGACACCACCGTCATGTCGGCACGGCCAGCCAGTTTCGGCTTAACGATGGCCATCACTTTGCCCATGTCCTGCGGACCGGCAGCGCCAGAGGCGGCCACGGCAGCAGTAACTTCGGCAGCGATTTCTTCGTCCGACAAGCCGGCTGGCATGTAGGCAGCCAGCACCACCAGTTCGGCTTTTTCGATGTCGGCCAGGTCGGCGCGACCGCCGGCTTCGAACTGGGTGATCGAATCCTTGCGCTGCTTGATCATTTTTTCCACGATGGCAACCGTCTGCTGGTCGTCAACTTCGATGCGCTCATCGACTTCCTTGCGCTTGATTTCAGCGAGGATCAGGCGAATCGTGGACAGGCGGCCGGCTTCCTTGGCGCGCATGGCATTTTTCATGTCTTCGGTAATTTGTTCTCTCAAGCCCATGAGGATTTCCTTCTGAATTAGTGGGGGTAATTGCGTGGAGTATAGATGCGCGATGTACAAATGCAAATACCCGCTGCGGCGAACCGGAGCGGGTATTCTTCTCTAGATGCAGCAAGCGACTATCCGGGGCAATGGCGCAATGTGTGACACACGCCGCACGACCAGATAGACTTGAACAGTCTTAGAAGAGTTTTTTCGGCAGCTGCTGGCTGCGGATGCGTTTGTAGTGACGCTTTACTGCTGCTGCCAGCTTGCGTTTACGCTCAGCCGTTGGCTTCTCGTAAAACTCGCGTGCGCGCAGTTCGGTCAGCAGACCGGTTTTTTCGATGGTGCGTTTGAAGCGACGCATTGCGACTTCGAACGGCTCGTTTTCTTTAAGGCGAATAGTGGTCATGTAAAAATTCAAACCGTTGAGGTTATAGGGAGACAGAGACTATAGCAGCTTTTGCAGGGGAATGGAAGTCCATGAGCCATCGAAACGGCCCGCCGTGCGGCTTTGACTGCAAAAACAACAAGACGACGCTGAGCCAGCTCCCACATAAACTCTGGCAATCTTTCTGCTCCCGAAACCTTCCGGGCGATTGGATTGCACCTGCGCCGTTACAACCAGACCGTCAGTATATCAGACGGCCTGCCCGGCCGCTACACCCGAGGCCCATGCCCACTGGAAGTTATAGCCACCGAGCCAGCCGGTGACGTCCACGGCTTCGCCGATGAAGTACAGGCCCGGCACCTTGGTGGCCATCATGGTCTGCTGCGACAGGTCGCGCGTATCGATGCCGCCACGCGTGACTTCCGCCTTGCGGTAGCCTTCCGAGCCGTTCGGGGTCAGGGTCCACTGGTTGAATGCAGCGCCCAGCTTGCGCAACTGCACGTCCTGCATATCGGCCAGGCGGGCATCGAGCGCAAAACCGTGCGCCAGCAGCAAGCCTTCGGCCAGCCGCGTGGGCAGCCATTGCGCCAATACATTGCCCAGCTGCTTCTTGATGGTGCCCTTGCCTTCGATCAGCGTGGTGGCCAGATCGATTCCCGGCAGCAGGTCGATAACAATCGGCGTGTCCGGCGTCCAGTAGCTGGAAATTTGCAGAATGGCCGGGCCGGACAGGCCGCGATGGGTGAACAGCAAGTCTTCGCGGAAGCGCCCGCCAGTGGGGTTGCGGCCCTTGAAGGAACCGGTTGTCACTTCCACTTCCAGCGCGATGCCGGACAGCTCGGCAAACGGCGCCCATGCTTGCGGATCGAACGTCAGCGGCACCAGCGCCGGACGTGGCGCCACCATGCGCAAGCCAAACTGCTCGGCAATGCGGTAGCTGAAATCGGTGGCGCCGATTTTTGGAATCGACAGGCCGCCGGTGGCGATCACCACCGCATCGGCTTCGATGGTGCCGGTATCGGTGTCCAGCACGTAGCCTTCGTCGTTGCGCTCGACGCTGGCAATCTTGCACGGCATGCGCCAGTGGACGTCACCAGCGGCGCACTCGTCCTTGAGCATGTCGATAATCAGCTCGGCCGATTCGGTGCAGAACAGCTGGCCGCGATGTTTTTCGTGATAGCCAATGCGGTGTTTTTTGACCAGCGCGAGGAAATCGTTGGGCGTGTAGCGCGACAGCGCGCTTTTGCAAAAGTGCGGATTTTCGGAAAGGAAATTGGCCGGGCCGGCGTTGATGTTGGTGAAGTTGCAGCGGCCACCGCCCGAGATTCGGATTTTTTCGGCCAGCTTGCCGGCGTGGTCGATCAGCACCACGCGCTTGCCGCGCTGAGCCGCCGTGGCCGCGCACATCATGCCGGCGGCACCAGCGCCGATTACTGCCACATCAAACTTTGCCATGCCAATTCCAATTCTATAAGTTGCCCGCGCGGGAGACGCGGGTTTTCAGCCGTTGGCCGTGAAGCCGTCATCCCCGCGCAGGCGGGGATCCAATTTGCGCGAACCACGTTGGCATGTATTGAAGCCAGGGTTACTCATCGGAATTGGATTCCCGCCTGCGCGGGAATGACGGAGCGGTGGTCAACGATACATCTGCGGCGCCCGCAGCTTCCACGACCAGGGGGCGGGATTGTACAGCAGTCACCGCCCTCCCCCGCCTTTTGCCTTACTCGATCGGCTCGCTCACGCGCTGGCGCGACTGCAAGGTGCGCGACACCAGCAGGCATTGCGCGACCTGCTCGGCTATCGATGGCGGCACCGGCACCGCGCCATCGAGCACCGAGCGGATCCACGCGGCCGTGGTTGCCGCATCTTTTTCCTCGGGCAGCAACGGCAGTTCGCCTACCTGCGTTTGCTTGGGTACCAGGGTGCTGCGCAAGCCGCCGTGGAACCAGTCGATCTGCTGCGCCTTGTTGGCGTTGGCCACGGTTTCGCCCTCGGTGCCGCGCATCAGGAATGCGTCGCCGCGCTCGTGCAGCGCCGACGTGGTGAAATATTCGCCGAGCATTTCCAGGTACTCGGGATGCGTGTATGACACCAGCCGCAGCGCCGGCCCCACGAACGGCTGCATGATTTTCACTAGCGTATGGGTGGAATTGCGCACACCCAGGCGGCGGCGCAGCGACAACTGATAGGCCAGCTTGGGCGCCAGCGCGTCGATGGTGATGAACGCTACGTGGCCCTGCGCCATCGCCTCCTCGGCCTCGGCGCGGTGGCGGGCCATCGGCACGTCGAGCGCGGCAAACACTTCGGCCGACGTCACCCGGCCCGGGTCGGTGGCCACGCCGTGCACCAGCACCGGCACGCCCTCGCGCGCCAGCAACAGCGCCAGCAAGGGCGTCAGGTTGGCCATCTTGCGGGCGCCGTTGTAGCTGGGAATGCATACGGGAGCGAACTGGCCCGGCGGCGCCGTCAGCGGTTCGAACGAGCCTTCGGCGGCATCGAGAAAGCCGGCGATTTCCTCAATCGATTCGCCCTTGATGCGCATCGAGAGCAGGATGCCACCGAGTTCGAGGTCGGACACGCGGCCGTCGAGCATGGCCTGGTACAGGTCGTGGGCGTCGTCGCGCGACATGCTGCGCGCGCCATTTTTACCGCGCCCGATTTCTTTGATGAGGCGGGCGGCGAGGAAGGGTTCGGATGTCGTCATAACAACAGGATAGCATTTGCAAGGGCTTTTTTGCCCGGTGTTGGAAGGGAGATGAAAAAACCTTACTGCTGAGGTAAGTATTGTTTACTTCGGCTACACTATACCTCTCCCGAATTAAATTCATGTAGAGATTATGATTTCCCCAGATATCGAAAATATCAACGTTACCTCGTTCGCGCCGATGCCGTCGCCGCAAGCCTTGCACAGCAAGCTGCCGCTCACCGACAGCGCGTCTGACACCGTGATGAAGGGCCGCGAAGCCCTGCGCAACATTATCGACCGCGAGGACAAGCGCCTGTTTGTCGTGGTTGGCCCCTGCTCGATCCACGACCCGGTCGCCGGCCTCGACTATGCGCGCCGCCTGAAGGCGCTGCAAGCAGAAGTGGCCGACACCATGCTGCTGGTGATGCGCGTGTATTTCGAAAAGCCGCGCACCACCACCGGCTGGAAGGGCTATATCAACGATCCCGACATGGACGATTCGTTCCGCGTCAACGAGGGCATGGAAAAAGCGCGCCAGTTCCTGCTCGACGTCTGTGAACTGGGCTTGCCTACTGCCACCGAAGCGCTGGATCCGATCTCGCCGCAATACCTGGGCGACCTGATCGCCTGGACCGCCATCGGCGCGCGCACCACCGAATCGCAAACGCACCGCGAAATGTCGTCCGGCCTGTCCACTCCGGTGGGCTTCAAGAACGGCACCGACGGCGACATCAGCATCGCCATCAACGCCATCCTGTCGTCGGCGCATCCGCACTCGTTTTTGGGCATCAATGCCGAAGGCAATGTGGCGATCGTGCGCACGCGCGGCAACGGTTACGGTCACGTGGTGTTGCGTGGCGGCGACGGTCGTCCCAACTACGATTCGGTCTCGATCGCCATTGCCGAACAGTCGCTGGCCAAGGCCAAGCTGCCGGCCAACCTGGTGGTCGATTGCTCGCACGCCAACAGCTATAAAAAGCCGGAACTGCAACCGCTGGTGATGGCCGATGTGATCCACCAGATCGTGCAGGGCAACAAGTCGCTGGTGGGTGTGATGATCGAATCGAACATCGTTGGTGGCAACCAGAAGATTCCAGCCGACCTGAGCCAGCTGACCTACGGCTGCTCGGTCACCGATGGCTGCATCGACTGGGACACCACGGCAACCATGTTGCGCGATGCGCACAAGCAGTTGTTGCAGCGTCCGTAGAAATTGGATTGCGGCGGTTCGCCGCTGCGAAATGACGGATTACAGGCCTGCGGCGCGATAAACGCCGCAGGCCTGTTGCTTTTCCGGTTTCAGCCGAATGCCATCACCCGCGTGGCCACGCCGAACGAGCCGGCCAGCGCTGCCTCGGCCTTGCTGGCTGGCGCGCTGAGTTCGACAAGGTCGAGATAGACCTTGAAATCCTCGACCTTGACCGAGTAGCGCCGCGCCTGGCTCTGGCGAGGTTCCACGTTCACCGTTTCCAGCACGGCAAACACGCTTTCCTCATCGGTGCGGTACAGCGCCACCCCGGGCAGTTCCTGCCACGCCAGTCCACGCGGCACGATGCGCGCGCCGTCCAGCGGCACGTCTTTCAGCTTGCAAATCTGTTTCCATTGTCCAGACATCTCCCCCTCCTGCAATCGACCCATGTCCACTCTCTAAGCAAAACCGGTGCCACAGGGCAAATGGGAGGGAATGGCCGCGCAACTCTGTCCAAATGGCAAAATTCCTCACCCGGCCAGTGCGGACCTGGGCGCTGCTGGTGCAAGCCGTGGTGCAATGGGCGAGGATGCAAGCGTCCGGTTTCCCGTACAATGGCGGACTTCCCTTTATTTTTGCAGCCCTTCCATGATTGTTCTCGGCGTTGAATCCTCCTGTGACGAAACCGGCCTGGCGTTGTACGACACGCAGCACGGCCTGCTGTCCCATGCCCTGTATTCGCAGGTGGCCATGCACGAGGAATATGGCGGAGTGGTGCCCGAACTCGCCTCGCGCGACCATATCCGGCGCGCCATTCCGCTGCTGACGCAAACCCTGGAAGGCGCCGGCAAATCGCTGGCCGATATCGACGCCATCGCTTACACCCAGGGCCCCGGCCTGGCCGGCGCGCTGCTGGTGGGCTCGTCGGTGGCATGCAGCCTGGGCCTGGCGCTAGACCGTCCCGTGCTCGGCGTGCACCACCTGGAAGGCCACCTGCTGTCGCCGTTGCTGGCGTCGCAACCACCGGAGTTTCCGTTCATCGCGCTGCTGGTATCGGGCGGCCATACGCAGCTGATGCGCGTCGATGGCGTGGGCCAGTACACCTTGCTGGGCGAAACCCTGGACGATGCCGCCGGCGAAGCGTTCGACAAGTCGGCCAAGCTGCTGGGCCTCGGTTACCCCGGTGGCCCGGCCATTTCGCGCCTGGCCGAGTTCGGCGACCCGACCGCCTACAAGCTGCCACGCCCGATGCTGCATACCAAGGATTTTAATTTCAGCTTTTCCGGCCTGAAAACGGCGGTGCTGACGGTGGTGAAGAACCACGAAGAAAAAGTGATTGCCAATATCTGTGAGCAGGACAAGGCGAATATCGCCCGTGGCTTCGTCGATGCGATCGTCGAAGTGCTGACCGCCAAGTGCATCTCGGCGCTCAAGCATACGGGACTGAAACGGCTGGTGATTGCCGGCGGCGTTGGCGCCAACGCGCAGCTGCGCGCGTCGCTCAATGCGGCGGCCGCCAAGAAAAAGTTCAAGGTGTATTACCCTGAACTCGAATTCTGCACCGACAACGGCGCCATGATCGCCTTTGCAGGCGCCATGCGCTTGATGATCAACCCCGACGCCGCCCAGCGCGACTATGGCTTCAACGTGCGCCCACGCTGGCCCCTGGACGACATCAAGGTCGTCTAAATCAGGCTGACGCGAACGCCATCGAGGCCAGCACGGCCAGGCCAACCAGCGGAATCAGGTAGCGGGCCTTGCCCTTGCCGAGGCGCACGCCACGGGCGGCAATCCGCTCGCTGCGCAGGCGATGCTCATCGACCGAAGATTCGTGCACGGTATGCGATTTTGGTTTGTCTTCCAGTACATTCATAACGACCTCCTGTTAGGTTCGATAATCTTCCTTTCTGATGGGCACTGCAATTGTTGTGCCAAGAAGAATCAGTGGTATTTGCATTTAATCATGCATCGTACGCCTGATTGTGGTAGTGATACCACACGTTACCTAACAGCAAGCTCCAGAATGGTGCATTCCGATGTTTATTTACCACTTTCGTGCAGCAGGTCTGCGCGCGGATAGCCCCAGCCAGGCACGCTGGCCGGGCACGGTTGCGCTGCTGCCGCTGCGATCTGCAAGGTAGTGAAGTTGCCGCGCGGCGTCATGGCAAAGCGGTAGTCGGACAGCGTACCGGCGCCGGTATCGAGCTCGGGCGCCCGACCAAACCGCAGCCAGGCGTTAGCCTGGCAATTCTCGGCGCTCAGGGTGCGCAACTGCGCCAGGCTGTCTTGCTCCATGCCGAACTGGGCAATGCCTGGCGCCAGCGCCACGGATGTCCCCGGCTCAACCAGACCGGGCGAGCAGGACAATGGCGCCAACACCGCAGGCGCAATGCTGGCGATGCCGCGCCGTAATCGGTACGTGCCCGCCGCCTCGTTGCTTTCCACGCTCACATAGGCCCAGCACAGCGGTTGCGACGGAAACGCCGTCATCACGACATCCAGCACGGTAGAGGCCGGATCGGCCTGTTGCAATGCCGCCGTGATCTGCCCGCGCCCCACCTGCGATGCAATGCCCTGCACCGCAATGAACGCTGCGCCAACCAGCAGCCCAAGCGCGATGCCGGCCCGACCGTTACGACCCGCGCGCGTCTGCACGGCGCCGCAGAGAACACCCACCTTGAGCAAGATTGCCAACGCTATCCACCCGAGGTAACCTTTCACCGCGAACCCCACCAGCGCCGCCAGCAAGCCGGCCAGTGCCAGCAAGCGCGCAGTGCGCCAGCGCATGATCAGCGCCAGCGGCACGCCAATCGCCACCCAGAACAGCGGCTCCACGATAAACACCATGTCGCCGTACACCCAGCGACCATCGAACGGATACCACGGATGAACGCCGTACGAATTGGTGTAGTCCATTGCCAGGTGCAGCGCAAAACCGGTAACGATGCTCGCTGCCAGCCCCCAGCGCGCGGTGGTACTGGCGCGCAGCAGCGCCCGGGCCGATGGCCATAGCAGCCAGAGCAGCGCCGCCAGCAGCAATGCCTGCGGCAGCGCCAGCAGCGCTGTATGGGTATGGCCGCGATGATGGAGCAGGTAGCCGAGCGGCGCCGGCAGCAGCTTGGTCAGCACCAGGTCGAGGTCGGGGAAGTTGCTGGCCAGCGCGCACGCCACCAGCAGCAGGCGGTGGCGTGCGCGCTGGGCGCGGTCGTCGGCCTCGCGTGGCAGGCTGCGGTGTATCAGTTCGCCGGCGCCGAAGCCGATAATGCTGTGAGTAATGTTATCCATGCGTCAGTCAGGAGCGAACAGCTGTTCCAGCCGGCGCAAGTAATGGTTAAGTAATGGTTAAAAGGTGACGCCAGCGCCACTTAACGCTGCACTTCCACGCCGCGCCAGAAGGCGATGCGATCCTGGATTTCCTTGGCGGCCTCGAACGGCGCCGTGTAATACCAGGCGGCATTCTCGCTGGTGGCGCCATCGGCCACCACGTTGTAGTAGCTGGCCAGACCTTTCCAAGGGCAGCGCGACGTATGGCTGCTCGGTTGCAGGTAGTCGGGATTGACCGCGTAGCGCGGGAAATACACATTGTCTTCGACGATCACGACTTCGTCGTCGGTAGCCTGGGCGATGACGACGCCATTGAAGGTTGCGGCTGGCATGGAGAATTCCTTTTCAGTGACGTTCGATGGAGGGACCTTCAACGCGGTTGCGCCCGCCCCGCTTGGCGCGGAACAGTGCGGCGTCGGCCTGGCGCAGCAAGCTTTCGGCATCGGCAATGTCGAGATGGTCGAACGTGCCCACGCCCATGCTGGCCGTCACGCCGAGCATGCGCGGGCCGATTTCGTGCGTCTGTGCGGCAATGCGCAGTCGCAGCGATTCGGCAAACCGCAGCGCGCCGGCCAGCGGCGTGTTCGGCAATATCACGCACAGCTCTTCGCCGCCGTAGCGGCCGGCAATGTCGATCACCCGCACATTGTCGCGCAGCAGCTGGCCGATGGCCGTCAGCACCTGGTCGCCGGCCGCATGGCCGAACTCGTCGTTGATGCGTTTGAAATAATCGAGATCGACCATCACGGCCGACAGCGGCGCCCGGAAACGCTTGGCGCGCGCGGTCTCGAAGCGCAGCCGGTGCAGCAGCGAGCGGCGGTTGTGCAGGCCGGTAAGCTCGTCAGTGGTGGCCAGCAATTCCAGCTCGCGCACCGTGGCGGTGAGGGTTTTTTCGCTGGCGCGCAGTTCGATCAGGGCCATCACCTGGTGCGCCAATCCGGCCAGCGTGGCGCGTTGCTGCGCGTCGAGGCGGCCCGGCTTGCGGTCCATCACGCACAGCGTACCGATCGGAAAACCGTCAGCGGACACCAGCGCCACGCTGCTGTACATGCGCATGAACGGCGCCGATACGGTGAACGGCATGGCGGCGGTACGCGGATCGAGCCGCAGATCGGGAATTTCGGTGGCGGCGTCGCCGAGCACAGCCAGCGAGCAATAACTTTCGTCACGCGGCAACTGGCCCAGCGGGATGCCAACGCAGGCCTTGGCCCACACGCGGTCGGCATCGACCAGCGACACGCACGCATACGGCACGCCGCACAGGCGCGCCGCCAGTCCGGTCAGAAAGGTAAAGTCCTGGGCGGGGGCGGTATCGAGGATGTGATAACGGTGCAGCGCGGCGACGCGAAAATTATCGACCACGGGGCGAGCGGTGGTGGTCAACGGCGTGACGTTGTCTGCGGCCTGCATGGATATCCTTGGGAACGGCGTAGGCGTTAATTTTAAAGCAAAAGCCGGTTCCCGGGTCCCTTCCCTGTGGCAGGCTGGCCGCCCTCAGCCCTTGGCGATGATTTCCCGCAGCGCGCGCTCGAACACGGCAGCCGGCTGGCCGCCCGCGATCAGGTATTGCTCGTTGATGATCACGGCCGGCACCGAGTTGATGCCGTGGCGCTGGAAGAATTGTTCGCGCTCACGTACCTGCTCGGCAAACTGGTCGGAGTCCAGCACGGCCAGCGCACCCGCGCGGTCCAGGCCCACGCTCTCGGCCACGCGGGCCAGTACTTCGTGCGAGCTCGGGTCTTCGCCATCGGTAAAGTAGGCGCCCAGCAGCGCCAGCTTCAGCTCGGTCTGCTTGCCTTCGAGGCCAGCCCAGTGCAGCAGGCGGTGGGCATCGAAAGTGTTGTAGATGCGGCTGCGCTTGTCCATGGCGAAATCGAAGCCCACTTCGGCGCCGCGCGAGCGGATCATGGCGCGCGCCTGCTCCTGCTGCTCGGGCGACGAACCGTATTTTTCGGTCAGGTGTTCATCGATGGCCTGGCCCTCGGGCGCCATGTTGGGATTGAGTTCGAACGGCTGAAAATGCACATCGATCTGCGCCGCATCGCCGATATTGTCCAGCGCCTGCTGCAGAGACTTGAGGCCGATGGCGCACCACGGGCACGAGACGTCGGAAACAAAATCGATCTTGATGGGACTGGACATGATGGGACCTTTGCTGAACGTAATGTGCTCAAGATGGGGCTGCGATGGGGGGATTCAACCGCAGCCCGGCAGATTTATTTGCCGGCCCTGGCCTTGGCCTTGCCCGCATCCTTGCTCTTGCTGCCGATACGGCTTTCCTTGCCGGCCATCAGGTTGCCGATGTTTTTGCTGTGACGGAAAATCAGCAAGCCGCTCATGACGAACACGGCCAGCAATTGCGGCTCGATGCCGAACAGCAAGCCATAATAAAACGGCGCGAACAGTGCAGCGACCAGCGCCGCCAGCGACGAATAGCGGAACGCAAACGCCACCGCCAGCCAGGTCACCAGGGTTGCCAGGCCCAACCACGGATCGAGCCCCAGCAGCACGCCCAGCGCGGTGGCCACGCCCTTGCCGCCCACGAAACGGAAAAACACCGGCCACAAATGGCCGAGGAAGACGGCAATCGCCACCAGCGCGATGGTGCCGTCGCCGACCTGCAATTGCTGCTGGTAACGGATCGCCAGCCACACGGCCAGCCAGCCCTTGGCGCCGTCGCCAAGCAGGGTGACGATGGCAGCAGCCTTGTTACCGCTTCGCAACACGTTGGTGGCACCAGGGTTTTTCGAGCCATAAGTGCGCGGATCGGCAATCCCGAACAATTTACTGGTAATCACCGCAAACGAGATCGAGCCGAGCAGATAGGCGGCTACGGTCATCCAAACTGTATTCATTATTTCCTCTAGTTATGTCCATCCCCGATGGGGACGGAGAATATACACCGGTCGATGTTACTCGGCCAGAGCGCAATTCACGGGCTTGGCTTGCAAGAGGTCGATCAAGACCTGCGGCGCGATGCCGACCAGGTAACCCCTCCTGCCACCATTGATATAAATCGTTTCCAGCGCAACAATGCTATCCTCGACATACACGGGCATCGCCTTGCGCGTGCCGAACGGCGACGTGCCGCCGATCTGGTAGCCGCTGTGGCGCGAGGCAACCTCGGGTTTGCAAGGCTCCACCGACTTGCAACCGATGTTGCGCGCAAGATTTTTGGTGGATACCTTGCAGTCGCCATGCATCAGCACAATCATCGGTTTGGCGGCTTCGTCCTGCATCACCAGGGTTTTTACCACGTGGTGTTCATCGACACCGAGCGCGCGCGACGACACGCTGGTGCCGCCGTGGTCTTCGTAGTCGTACGGATGCTCGGAGAACGCCACCTTGTGCTTGCGCAGGAACTGGGTGGCCGGGGTTTCTGAGATGTGCTCTTTTTTTGCCATGCGTGCTACGCTGTTTTGCGTGGGTTGTTTGTTGGTTCGATCGGGAGTTGCTTATTATGCCGCAGGAAATCCGCTTTGCCACTTTCAATGTTTGCAATCTTTCCCAACCCGGGGCGAAATTGTACGACAATCTGGCGCCGCTCACGCCGGACGAATACGCGGCCAAAGTCGTGTGGACAGCGCAACAGCTCGACCAGCTCGATGCCGACGTGATCGGCTTGCAGGAAATTTTTTCGATGGCCGCGCTGCGCGATGTGCTGGCCCACAGCCGCCGCTACCGCGAGGCCTCGCTGTCCGGTTTCGATCCCGCGCCCGACGCCGTCACCGGGCAAGTCCGACTGACGCCGCAGGTGGCGCTGATCTCGCGCCTGCCACTGGCAGCGCCTGCCACCGCGTACATGGCGTTTCCCGACGGCGCCACCCTGCCCGACACCAATAGCGACCTCGACCGATTTGCGCGCGCGCCGCTGCACGCGCAAGTGGTGTTGCCCGATGCGCGCATCATCGACGTGCTGGTGATCCATTTAAAATCGAAGCGCCCCGACTACGGCCATGGCGACAGCGCCACCAACCCGCTGCAATACGCGCAAGCCAATCTGCGCTCGCTGATCCGCCGCGGCACCGAAGCCGTGGCGCTGCGCGCGCTGCTGTCGGCCATGGACCGCGACGGCCGCCGCCCGCGCATCGTGCTGGGCGACTTCAACGACAGCGTCGATGCCGTCACCACCACTATCGTCATGGGTTCCGGCTGCGCCGGCGTGGCCGGCGAGGAGCTGGCCGGGCGCCTGTTCGACAGCAACCAGATTCAACTGGGCCGCGACCGCCTGCGCCACGTGGGCTATACCAATATCCACGAAGGCCATTACACCACCATCGACCACGTGCTGGTATCGGAAGAATTCAACCCGGCCTCGCGCAACGCGGTGGGCGAGGTGCTGGACGTGACGTACCTGAACGACCACCTGTTGCAGGACAAGCCCGAAGCGTCCGATCACGGCCAGGTGCTGGTGCGCTTGCGGTTGTACCCCGCCCCCGCCGTCCACGATACGCCTGCCTGACCGGATGGGGTCGGACCCCAGGCGGGGTCCGACCCCGGCCCTGGTCGTGCGGGTGTCAGTCCAGCAAACCACTCAATCCATCGAGCTTGCCGCTGGCGCGCGCGTACACGCCCTGGTACTGGTCGCAGCCGTGGCGCCGTAGAAATTCGAACTGGGTATCGCTTTCCACGCCCTCGGCCAGCACTTCCAGTCCCAGGCTGTGGGCGATGGCAATGATGGCGGTGACCACTGCCACTTGCGCCACCGCGCCGCCCCTGCCATCGCCCGCGCCATCGCCGTCATCAACGTCATCGACAGCATCGACGCCATTGGCACCATCGGAGCCATGGGCACCATCGGCACCATGGGCGCCACTGACAAACGATGCATCGATTTTCAGCTTGTTGAGCGGGTAGTCGCGCAACTGGCCCACCCGCGTATAACCGGTGCCGAAGTCGTCCAGCGCCAGCCGCACGCCCAACGCGCTCAGGGCCGCCAGCGTGGCCAGGGCGGCGCCGTCGTGGTGCATGATCACGGCCTCGGTCAGCTCCAGCTCCAGCAGGTGCGGCGGCAGGCTGGCGGCGTCGAGCGCGGCGCGCACCTTGTCCACCAGATTTTTTTGCATGAACTGCGACCGCGACAGGTTGACCGCCACCACCAATGGATGACCGATATCGCGCCAGCGCGCGGCCTCGGCGCATGCCTGCGCCAGCACCCAGTCGCCGATGGGCACCATCAAGCCGGCATCCTCGGCCACGCCCATAAAATGCTCGGGCCGCAGCAGGCCGCGCACCGGGTGGCGCCAGCGCAACAGCGCCTCGGCCGCTGCCGGCTGGCCGGTGGCGATATCGACTTGCGCCTCGTACACCAGGCGGAACTGCGCCAATGCCAGCGCCTGGCGCAGCTCGTGTTCGAGCGCGGTACGCCGCCGGACCTGGCGGTTCATCTCCGGGCTGAAGAACTGGAAGCCGTTGCGGCCATTCGATTTGGCGTGGTACATGGCCAGGTCGGCGTGTTGCAGCAAGGTGTCGAGCCCATCGCCGTCGCCGGGAAAAATCGCCACCCCGATCGAGGCGCTCACGTGCAGCCGGTGCGCGCCGATGCGGAACTCGCGGCCGATGGCCTGGCGGATGGTGGCGGCCACGTGCGCAGCCTGGTCGATCGCGCCGATGTCGGCCAGCACCACCACGAATTCGTCGCCGCCGTGGCGGCTGACGGTATCGACGCTGCGCACGCAGCGCACCAGCCGCGCGGCCGCCTCGCGCAGCAGCAGATCGCCCACGTGGTGACCGAGCGCATCGTTGATCCCCTTGAAGCGGTCGAGGTCGATGAACAGCACGGCCACCAGCCGGCCGTTGCGGCGTGCCGCCGCCAGCGCCAGGCTGACGCGATCGCGCAGCAGCACGCGGTTGGGCAGACCGGTGAGGGCATCGTGTTCGGCCAGGCGGCGCGTGCGGGCGGAAGCGCCATGGCGGCCGCGCGCTGCCGCGCCAGCCATCAGGGCCAGGTAAATTGCCAGCTGCTGGTGCTGGCGCGCGGTGGTTTCGCGCATGACCGCGTGCAGCAGTTGCTGGCCGTCGCGCACCACGGATGTCAACAGCACGTCAACCCAGAACTCGCGGCCATCGCGCCCCACGCAGCGCCATTCGAATTGCACATTGCCCTGCTCACGTGCGCGCAGCGCCAGCAATGCCAGCGTGGGCGCCGACAGCACGTCGCGGGTTTGCTGCAGCGGTGAAAAATCGGCCAGCTGGTAACCGAGCATGAGCGGTGCCGTGGCGCAGCCGAACATGCGCAGCGCGCCGGGATTGACATCGATGAAACGCTCGCCGTCGATAAGGACGAGCGCGTCGCTGGTGTTCTGGTACACCGCCAGGTATGGCCACATGGGAACCCTTTCAAAAGGTGCCCTGCCGGGCTTAGGCCATTGTTGTGCTACCTCAAACGGCCGCGCTTGACCTGCCTCAATCGCGTTCCATCGCGTTTTTCCGCATTCCAGCCATGGTTACGTACATCCCGTCGCACGGCGGTGGCTGCGCGACGGGCGAATTATTACAGTGCCAACATGCAGAGCTTTTTCGCGTACCGGCAACCTCACCAGACAAATCCATGACCATGACCTCCCCGCGCGTGACGCCCCTCCATCCCGCCCCTGACACCCGCCGCCGCTGGCGCAGGCCAGCCCTGGCGGCCGTGCTGGCGGCGCTGGCGGCAGCGGCCGGCCATGCCTGGCTGACCCGGCAACACGCGCCCGTCCCCGCCCCCGCCGGCATGGCCGCCAGCAAGGCGCCGGCGCCGGCAACGCTGGAACTGTCCAGCGGCGACGTGGCCGCGATTGCCACCCGATCACTGGCGCTCAGCCTGCCCTTATCCGGCTCGTTGGCGCCCCTACATTCCGCCACCATCAAGTCCAAGGTCTCGGGCGTGGTACAGGCGACCACCGTGCAGGAAGGCATGGCGGTGGCGGCCGGCCAGGTGCTGGCGCGCATCGACCAGGCCGACCTGCGCGCGCGCCTGCAACAGCAGCAGGCCCAGCTCGACGAGGCGCAGGCCAGGCTGGCCATGGCTGGCAAGAACGCGGGCAACAGCCAGGCACTGCTGGCGCAAAAATACATCTCGCAAAATGCCTACGACTCCACCCAGAACAGCGTGGAACTGGCGCGCGCCAACGTCAAGTCGGCCCAGGCCATGGTGGACATCGCCCGCATTGCGCTCGATGACGGCGTGATCCGCGCGCCGATTGCGGGCGTGGTCAGCAAGCGCCACGTGCAGGCCGGCGAAAAACTGGCGCCCGACATGCCGGTGTTCAGCATCGTCGACCTGGCCGAGCTGACATTGGAAGCGCAGGTGCCGGCGTCGGAAATTCCGCGCGTGCGGGTGGGCCAGGACGTGCGTTTCCGCGTCGATGGCTTCCAGCAGCGCGACTTCGTGGGCAAGGTGGCGCGCATCAACCCGGCCACCGAGGCCGGTTCGCGGTCGCTGCTGGTGTACATCGCCGTGCGCAACGACGATGCCGCGCTGCGCGCCGGCATGTTTGCCAAGGGCGCCATTGTCACCGACCGCGCCCTGCCGGCGCCGGTAGTGCCGATGACCGCACTGCGCGACGACCACGGCCGCCAGGTGGTGTACCGGATTGCCGACGGCAAGGTCGTGGCGCAGCCGGTCACGCTGGGCCTGCGCAACGACGACGAAGGCTATGCGCAAGTGACCGGCGGCCTGGAAGCGGGCGCACGGGTGATCGTGGCCAAACTGCCCAGCCTGAAACCGGGCGCGCCAGTGCGCCTGCCGGCCGAACCTGCTACCGCCACGGCGATCGCCACTCCGGCGACCAAGGGTTAAGCCATGTGGATCACCAAAACCAGTATCCAGAACCCCGTCTTTGCCACCATGGTCATGGTGGCGCTGGTGGTGCTCGGCATGTTTTCGTACCGCGAGCTGGGCCTCGAAGCGATGCCCAACGTGGAAATTCCCGGCGCCATGATCGAAGTGATCTATCCGGGCGCCGCGCCCGAGGCGGTGGAAAACGATATTACCCGGCCCATCGAGGACGTGGTCAACACCGTCAGCGGCATCAAGACCCTGCGCGCCAATTCCTGGGAAGGACGCGGCGCCGTGTTCGTGGAGTTCGAACTGTCGGTGAACATGGACAAGGCCATGCAGGACATCCGCGACAAGGTGGCCACCGTGCGCCCGCGCTTCCCGCGCGAGGCCAAGGATCCGTTCATCGTCCGCTTCGAGGGCGAGAACAGCCGCCCGGTAGCGCAGATCGGCTTAACCGCCACCGCCCACAGCCTGCGCGACCTGTCCACCCTGGCCGACCAGGTGATCGGCAAGCGCTTCCAGGGCGTGGCCGGCGTGGGCCAGGTGCGCCTGAACGGGCTGGCCGCGCGCCAGATTTTAGTGAACCTGCGGCCGCACGACATGACCGCGCAGGCCATCGGCGTCGATGAAGTGATCAACGCGATTGCCGCCACCAATGCCAACCTGCCGGCCGGCTCGATCAGCCTGGGCGCGGACGAACAGCTGGTGCGGGTGGAAGGCAAGATGAAGCAGGCGCGCGACTTCAATACAATCATCGTGGCGCGCCGCGCCAACGGCCCGGTGTACCTGGAGCAGGTAGCCACGGTGGAAGACGGCGCCCAGGAAGAAATGTCGATCTCGCGCCTGAACGGTCAGCGCGCCATCATCCTCGACCTGACCAAGGTGCAGGACGCCAACGTGGTCGAAGTGGGCCGGCGCGTGCAACAGGTGGCGGCGGACTTGCGCAAGACCCTGCCTGCCGACATCACGCTGACCGTGCTGAACGACGAATCGGTCAAAGTGCAGGCCCAGCTCGACAACGTCAAACGCACCATCGTCGAAGGCGCGGTGCTGACCATGGTGATCGTGTTCTTCTTCCTGCACTCGTGGCGCTCCACCATCATTACCGGACTGACGCTGCCAATTTCCGTGCTGGCCAGCTTTATCGCCATGAAGTTCTTCGGCTTTACCCTGAACATGCTCACGCTGATGGCGCTGTCGCTGTGTATCGGCCTGCTGATCGACGATGCCATCGTGGTGCGCGAAAACATCGTCCGCCACCTGGGCATGGGCAAGGGCCACCACCAGGCCGCGGCAGACGGCACCAACGAGATCGGCCTGGCCGTGATGGCCACCACGTTTGCCATCGTCGCCGTGTTCATCCCGGTAGCCTTCATGCAGGGCATTATCGGCCGCTTCTTCCTGCAGTTCGGCATTACCGTGGCCGTGGCCGTGCTGGTGTCGCTGTTCGTCAGTTTCACGCTCGATCCGATGCTGTCATCGGTATGGCCCGATCCGGTCCGCGACCGCTTCAAATATGCGCCGTGGCTGGGCCGTTTCATGCACTGGATCGAAGGCGGCGTGGACCGCCTGCACGTGTGGTACGGCAAGGTCCTGGCCCTGGCGCTGCGCTGGCGCAAGCTCACCCTGGCCACTGCGCTGGCGCTGTTTGCCGGCAGCGTGCTGCTGGTGCCGATGATCGGCGGCGAGATGATGCCCGAGCAGGACAACGGCTGGGTCAACCTGCAAATGAAAACCGCCGTGGGCTCCAGCCTGCAATATACCGACAACAAGGTGCAGCAGGTGGAGGCGGCCTTGAAGGATTTTCCCGAAATCGAGAGCGTGATTGCCGTGGTGGGCACCCAGGATGGCCGCAACACGGCGCAGATCGACATGAAATTGCGCGACCGCGCAACCCACCAGCGGCCGTCGAAAAAAGCCATGGAACGCCGCATCCGCGAGCGCCTGGGCAGAATCGCCGGCATCACCATGTCGGTGGGCTGGAAGCCGATCTTTATCGCCATCCTCGGCACCGACGAGGCCAAGCTGGACCAGGTGGCGCACCAGTTGATGGGCAAGATGCGGGCGATACCCGGCGTGGTCGACCTGGAATACAGCCAGGAAGGCGCCAATCCGTCCACCAACATCAAGATCAACAACGAGCTGGCCAGCGACCTCGGGCTGACGGTGCAGCAGATCGGCGCGGCGCTGCGACCGTTCGTGGCCGGCGACACCACCAGCCATTTCCTGGCGGCGGACGGCCAGAACTACGAAGTCAATGTGCAGCTGCCCAAGTCGGGCCGGCAAACAGTGGCCGACCTGGCCGACCTGTCGCTCGCGTCCAGCAAGCCCGGGCCGGACGGCCGGCCGCTGATGGTGCCGCTGCGCCAGGTGGTGGAATTCGTGCCGTCGTTCAGCCCGCAAGTGCTCAAGCGCCAGGCGCTGCAACGGCGGGTGGCAATCTACGCCAACATCCAGGGCCGCCCGGGCGGCGATATCGACAGCGACATCAAACGCGCCATCGACAGTGTCCATCTGCCCGACGGCGTGCGCTTCGACGTCGGCGGCGATGCGCAAAATATGCAGGAAAGCATGGCGTCGGCCATGATCGCGCTGGGCATCGCCGTGATCTTCATATACCTGGTGCTGGCCTCGCAGTTCGGCAGCTTTTTGCAACCGGTGGCCATCATGATGTCGCTGCCGCTTTCGCTGATCGGGGTGCTGGTGGCGCTGCTGGTCACGGGCAGCACGCTGAATATCTTCTCGGTGATCGGCTTCATCATGCTGATGGGCCTGGTGACCAAGAACGCCATCCTGCTGGTGGACTTCACCAACCAGGCGCAAAAGCAAGGCGCCGGGCAGTTCGAGGCGATCCTGAAAGCGGGCCAGGTGCGGCTGCGGCCGATCGTCATGACGACCCTGGCGATGGTATTCGGGATGTTGCCGATGGCAATCGGCATGGGGGAAGGCGGCGAGACGCAGGCGCCGATGGGGCGCGCCGTGATTGGCGGGGTGATCACGTCCACCATCCTGACGCTGGTGGTGGTGCCGGTGGCGTACACCTACCTCGATAGCCTGGGCAAGCGCTGCGCGCGGTACTTCAAGCGGCGCCAGCACGAGGAAGTGCCGGGCGGTGCAGTGAGCCACCCCGTCACCCGGTGAGGCCGCGGCTGGACGGGGACGCCGCGTCCCCGTACCGGGCACGGCGCCAGCAGGCCGCCGTGCCGGGTGAGTTATTCCTTCGGCGTTTCAGCCGACGGTTCGGCGGCGTCTTCTTCGCCGTCGTCGCCGTCAGGCTGCTCTTCCTGGCCCGAGTTTTTCAGCTCGGCCTTGCGGCGTGCCTTCTCGTCGGCCTTCTTTTTTTTCTCTAGTTCTCGCTGACGTTTTTCGTACGAATAATTTGTCTTTGCCATTTGCTACCTCTTCTAATGAGTCATCTGACCACATTATGACGCACTTGAGCCAAACGCAAGTAATTCAACCGCGAGGATGATGCTGCGCATGCAGGTGTTTCAGGCGCTCACGGGCTACATGGGTGTAGATCTGTGTGGTGGAAATGTCCGAGTGACCCAGCAACAATTGCACCACGCGCAAGTCGGCGCCGTGGTTGAGCAAGTGGGTGGCAAACGCATGGCGCAAGGTGTGCGGCGACAACGGCACCGTCACCCCGCCCTTCAGTGCGTGTTTTTTGATTAACACCCAGAACATCTGCCGCGTCATCGCCGTGCCACGACCGGTGACAAACAGCGCATCGTCCACCTGGCCATTGAGGATGATGCCGCGGGCATTTTTCAGGTAGCGCTCGATCCATTGGCGCGCCTGCTGGCCGAACGGCACCAGCCGCGTCTTGGCGCCCTTGCCGGTCACGCGCAGCACGCCCTCGTTCAAACTGAGCTCGAGGATTTTCAGGTCCACCAGCTCGGACACCCGCAAGCCGCTTGCATACATCAGTTCCAGCATGGTGCGGTCGCGCAGGCCCAGCGGTGTGTTCAGGTCGGGGGCGTCAAGCAGGGCTTCCACTTGAATTTCGCTCAAGGTGTGCACGAACCGCTGCGGCTGTTTGGCGGAGGCCAGTTTGAGGCTGGGATCGTCGGTGAGGCGGCGCCGCTGCACCAGCATCTGGTAAAAACGCTTGATTACCGACAGCCGCCGGTTCGATGACGTGGCTTTGCCGCTGTCGGCATGGCGCGCGGCCAGGTAGGCTTCAATATCGTACCCGGCCACGGCCAGCAAGCCGGCCACGTCGGGACGTTGCGATTGCAGCCAGGTGGCGAACAGGCGCATGTCGCGCCGGTAGGCGTCGAGCGTGTTTTTCGACAGGCCGTCTTCCAGCCACAGGCTGTCGCAAAACTCGTCGATCAGATCAGCGTTGTCTGTTGCCATGCGTATTCGCTCGATCCTTCGTGCGCCAGCAGCCAGCGCTTGATGCCCAGCAGGTAGCCGTTGGGGTCGTCGCTGTTTGAAAAGCCGCCGAGGCCACCAGCGGCAGTCACACGGTGGCACGGGATCACGACCGGAAACCAGTTGGCGCCGCACGCCTGGCCTACCGCGCGCGGCGCCGACCCAACGTACTTGGCCAGTTCGCCATACGTGCGCATGCTGCCGGCGGGAATCGAGCTGATGGCGTCCCACACCTTGCGCTGGAAGTCGGTACCGGCCTGGCGCAGCGGCAGGTCGAAGACGTACGCGGGATCGTCGCAATAGCGTTGGATTTGCTCAGCAGCAAGAATGCTTGCGGCATCGGTAGGAGGCTTTGCCTCAAAATGGGGCGGCAGATAGCACAGCTCGGTAATCAGACCAGTTGCAGTCCGGATGCCCAGCTTACCGAACGGCAGCGCCAATACAGCCGAAAAATTTTCATGCGCTTGTGGTATTTTCGTCACAATTTTTTCTATCAAATGCACCAAAAAAGGTCGCGATCCGTTGTGCCGATGCACCAATATGTTGCGGATTTACTACACGAAAGGGAGAGCTGCGGACGCCCGGCGACTGGCTACGACCCGTATTGTAAAGGGTACGGGCAAAAAAAAACGCACCCTGAGGTGCGCTTTCAAATCCTGCTCCACGTTCCCGGTCATTTACCTGCCCTGTAGCACGCTTGTGGCGGCTTGCAGCGTCTAAGCAACGACATTCTGTAAAACGTGTGTCTCCTCAATCTATCGCCGGTTTTGATTCACCGATTCTATCTACACTCCCCACTGACTATTCAGGGCTCTTGCTGCGGGAAACACATTAACTTATGCGTCAATCCCTGAGAGCGAAGCAATCATATCGTATCTTTATCTCCGCAATACAGTTTTTTTATGAGGCCGGTCAGTGGATAGTTTAAGAGTAAATTAAATTTTCTGAAGAGTGACTAATTTTATGGTATGCGTTTGATTCAGCTCAATTGGGCAGTATTTTTGATCCAAGAGCAACAATCTAGCGCCGTGGCGATGGTGGTGACAGTTGCGCTGCCTGCTTGTTGATCGACCAGATCAGTTCCTTGCCGATGCGGCTCTCCATTGCCCGCTGCACCGGCACCATGGCGGCGCGCCACTCGGCCTGTTCCTGCGGCGTCAGGTTGTACACATGGGTTTTACCGGTCTTGCGGATCGCTTCCAGCGCGGCGTCGTTGTCGCGCTGGGCAATGGCTTTTTCGTACACGGTCGCTTCTTTCATGGCATCGTCCAGCGCGCGCCGTATATCGGTGGGCAAGCCGTCCCAGAACTTCTTGTTAACGATGACGGCGTAACCGAGGTAGCCGTGGTTGGACACGGTCAGGTGCTTCTGCACCTCGTGCATTTTTTGCGTGTACATATTGGAAGGCGGATTTTCCGTGCCCTCCACCACGCCGGTCTGCAAGGCCTGATACACGTCCGAAAACGCCAGTACCTGCGGACTGGCGCCCAGGGCGCGCATCTGGGCATCGAGCACCTTCGATGACTGTATGCGCATGCGCAAGTCCTTGAAGTCGGCCACCTTGTGCAGCGGGCGGTTGGCGGACATCACCTTGAAGCCGTTGTCCCAGAACGCCAGGCCGGTAATGCCCTTGGTTTCCAGCTTTTTCAGCAAGTCGCGCCCGATCGGTCCTTCGGTCACGCTGTTGAGCACCGCCTTGGACGGGAAGATATACGGCAGGTCGAACGCTTCGAACTCTTTCACACCGAGCGGGCCGAACTTGGCCAGCGACGGCGCCAGCATCTGCACCGCGCCCAGCTGCAAGGCTTCGAGCTCTTCTTTATCCTTGTACAGCTGGCTGTTCGGATACACTTCAACCTTGACCCGGCCCTTGGTCGCCTGTTCGGCCAGCAGCTTGAAGCGTTCGGCAGCCTGTCCCTTGGGCGTGTCGCGGGCGACAACGTGGCTGAATTTGATGACGATCGGTGCCTGGGCGTGGACAGGCAGGTACAGGGCGGCGCCTGCGGCGATCATGGCGGCCAGCGCGTGGCGCAGTTTCATGGAGTCTCCGGAAAATAAAGATACACTTATGCCGGTAGTTTGACCGATTCTCGGGGACAAAGCCAATCATTGCCATTTTAAACAGACCTTAGCACTGCCTTTCCCGACACCTTTTCTTGCCAGCGCATGAACCAGCCGCCCCCTTTGTCGCCCACCTCGCCGTTTGCCGTGCGCCGTCCGCAGACCAGCTCCACGCTGCGCTGGCTGCTGCCCATCCTGCTGGTGCTGTTCTTCCTGGCGATCCTGATCTGGTTGCCGTGGCAGGCGCGCCAGATGGAAAGCAATGAACGGCAGGAGCAGCTGATTGCCGACACGCTGTGGGTGGAACAGACCATCCGCTTCCAGATGGCGCGCGACGAGGAAAGCCTGCGCGTGCTGGCGCAGGAAATCAACGCCGGCCGCCTGCACCACGACCAGCTGCACGACCGCATGTCGCGCATCCTCAAGAACGGCCATGAACTGCTGCGCGTGTTCTGGCTGCGTCCCGACGGCCATCTGCTGGCCACCAGCGATGCGCAACCGGCGGCGGTGCCACTGTCACAGGCGTCGCAGGCGACCATGGAGCTCACGCGCAAAACCCGCAGCCCGATGTACACTCAGCCTGAAGCGCGACCGGGCGACCCCACCGCCGATCCCAGCGAAGTGCTGATGGATTACCACGTGCCGCTGTATCGCGGTGGGGAATACTTGGGCGACCTGGTGGCCACGTACCGCACCAGCGCCCTGCTCGACGAAATGGTGCCATGGTGGTTCGCCCAGGATAACCAGGTCTCGCTGGTGGACCGTGACGACAAGGTGCTGGCGCGGCGCGCCGCTGCCGGTCCCGGTCACGGCGTGTACACCCACAAGCGCGCGCTGGATTTGCCTGGCGCCTCGGTGCGGCTGGTGACCGACAGCGTCAAGAGCGCGCCCAAGCTGCTGCCCAATTTGCTGGTCGGCTCGGTCATCGCGCTGTCGCTCGGACTGTTATGGAGTCTGGTGGCGCTGTGGGGCCATATCACCAAGCGGCTGGCGGCCGAAGGCGCGCTGCGCCAGCAGGTATCGTTTCGCACCGCGATGGAAAATTCGCTGGTCACCGGCTTGCGCGCACGCGACCTGGAAGGCCGCGTCACCTATGTGAATCCGGCGTTCTGCCAGATTGTCGGTTACCCCGCCGAGGAAATCGTGGGCCGGTTGCCGCCCATGCCCTACTGGGCGCCCGAGGCCATGGAAGAATACCAGAGCCGCTTTGCGTCGGTGCTGGCCGGCACCGCTACGCCGCAGTTCGAAACTATCTTCCAGCGGCCCGACGGCGAGCGGGTGCCGGTGCTGGTATTCGAGGCGCCGCTGGTGGACAACCATGGCAAGCAGACCGGCTGGATGGGTTCCATCCTCGATATTTCGGACCGCAAGCGGGTGGAGGAACTGAATCGCCAGCAGGAGGAAAAACTGCAATCGAGCGCGCGCCTGGCCACCATGGGCGAACTGGCCTCGATGCTGGCGCACGAACTGAATCAACCGCTGGCCGCCATTTCCAGCTACACCACGGGCGCCCTGAATGTGCTGGGCCGCGCCGCCGACCAGGGTGCTGCCGTCGATGCCGCATTATTGAAACCGGCGCTGGAACAGGCCAATGCCCAGGCCCAGCGCGCCGGCCAGATCATCCGCAGCGTGCACGGTTTTGTGAAAAAGCGCGCGCCGCAGCGCGAGACCGTGGCCCTGCCGCAGCTGCTCGACGGCATCCGCACGCTGATCGAGCTGCAGGCGCGCCAGAGCTATGTGTCGTTCCTGCCCGAACTGCCGCCCAAGCTGCCGCCGGTGCTGGCCGACCGCGTGATGATCGAGCAGGTGCTGCTGAATCTGACCCGCAACGCCATCGAGGCGATGCACAACGTGCCGCCGCCGCAGCGCGTGCTGCGCGTGGTGGCCGCGCACGACGCCGACAACAACCAGGTAAGCGTGGCCGTGATCGACCGCGGCCATGGCATTCCCGACGAAGTGGCGCAGCGTTTATTCTCGCCATTCTTCTCCACCAAGGCCGAAGGCATGGGCATGGGACTCAACATTTGCCGCACTGCGATAGAATTCCATGGCGGATCGCTCAATTACAGCAATAATCCGCAGGGCGGAACCATATTTACGTTCGTGCTGCCGGCAGCGCCGGTGGTCACGACTCAGGAGAATTAGAGAAATGCTGCATATCGTCGATGACGAAGCGGTCGTACGCGACGCGCTGACCTGGCTGGCCACTTCACGCGGCATCGCTTCGCGCGCCTACGAGGGCGCCGCGCAATTCCTGCAGCAGGTCGATAGCGGCGATTTCGATGCTGGCGGCGACTGCGTGCTGCTCGACGTGCGCATGCCGGACATGAACGGCGTGGCCGTGTTCGACCACCTGGCCGCGCGCCACCTCACCCAGCGCATGCCGGTGATCTTCCTCACCGGTCACGGCGACGTGCCCATGGCGGTGGACACGTTGAAACGCGGCGCCTTCGATTTTTTCGAGAAGCCATTCAACGACAACCAGTTGATGGACCGGGTGCAGGAAGGCCTGGCCGGCTCGCGCCAGGCCGGCGAGATGGCGGCCGTGCACGCGCGCCTGGCCACGCTATCGATGCGCGAGCGCGAGGTGCTCGACCTGATTTTGGCCGGCAAGATGAACAAGGTGGTGGCCGATGAACTGGGCATCAGCATGCGCACGGTGGAAGTGCACCGCGCGCATATCTTCGACAAGATGCAGGTGAAGACCGCCGTCGAGCTGGCAGGCTTGCTGAAGTAACCCGCACGGCACGTCCTATCCGTACCGCCCCCCCGCGCGTGGGGTCGTACCCCGTACGGGGTACGACCCCGGCTTGGCCGTGCGGGTTCAGGCAGATTTTTGCTTGGCCACCCACTCGTCGATCACCTGTTCCAGCACCGGCAGCGGCACGTTGCCTGTGTCGAGCACCACGTTGTGGAACGCCTTGATCGAAAACTTGTCACCGAGCGCCTGTTGCGCGCGGGCGCGCAGGTCAAGGATACGCAGCATGCCGATCTTGTACGCACACGCCTGGCCCGGCATCACCACGTAGCGCTCCACTTCCGCCGCCGGAATGCCGTAGTCGATGGCTTGCTGGCGCGTCCACTTCATCGCGTGCAGCCCGGTATCGACCACGAGGCGGCGCGCGCGGAACAATTCGGCGTCCAGCTGGCCCAGGCGCCCTACCGTGTCGCCGTCATACCAGTGGTTTTCCGCTGCCAGCTGCTCGGCATACAGCGCCCAGCCTTCCACGAATGCCGAACCGATATTGAACACGCGGTCCTGGCGGTAGCGCGGCAGGCCATTGTTTTCCTGCTGCAGCGCGATCTGGAAGTGGTGACCCGGCACCGCCTCGTGGTACACCAGCGTGCGCATGCCCACGATGCGGAAGTCGGGCCCCGGCAGCGGCGCCCAGAAAATCCCGGGCAAGGTGCCGTCGCGCGCCGGGCCGCTGTAGTGAGCGGCCGCCGTCTTCTCGGTAAACGGCGGTTCGCGCCGCACTTCCACCGGCGCCTTCGGGGTTTTATCGAACAGCAGCTTGGCACGGTCCTCGGCATCGCGCATGTACGCGGTGTAGCGGTCCAGCAGCGCCGGGCGCGGGTCGGCACCGTTTTCGGCAGCCTTGGGCTGGTTATCTTTTTCCAGCTGCGCCATGCGCTGCTTGATCGAGCCGTCCTTGTAACCGAGCGACACCAGCAAACCATCCATCTCTTTTTCGATCCGTGCCACTTCGCGCAGGCCGATGTCGTGCACCTGCTGCGGCGTGTAGTCCGATGACGTCATCTGGCGCAGCGCCAGCGCATACGCCTTGTCGCCGTCGGGCAGGCGCCACAGGCCGGCGTCGTCGGTGGTGCGCGGCAGTTGCTCCTGCAGCAGCGCGCGGGTACGCTCGAACGCGGGCAGGATCGCGCCTTTGACGGTGGCGGTGGCTTCGGCCAAGTATTTGGCCTGCTGGGCCGGCGTGACGTCCTGCAGCTTGGCCATGCGCTGGGCGAAAGTGACGACAAAAACGTTTTTATCGGCGCCGCCGTCGAGGAAGCGATCGAGCTGGCCGATGGCGGAATTGGTGATAAACGTGGGCATCAGGAAGCCACGGCCGGCCGCTTCGCGGGCGCGCACGATGCCGGTATCGACCTTGCCGGCCACGGCTTTCAGGCGCACCAGATAGTTTTCCACGTCGCGCCGGTTGCGGATCGGGTGCGCGCTGGTGAGGAAGTTCACCAGCTGCACGTGCAGGCCGGTGAACTGGTTGAACACGAAACGGTGGTCCTCGAAGCGGGCGCCATCGACCGTGCCCTGCAGGCTCCAGGCGATGGTGGCAGCGCTGGCGCGCTCCTGCGGCGTCAAGCCTTTCTGGTCCATCGCGTTCAGCTTGGCCAGCGTGGCCTTGGCGGCGGCAACTTCGGCGGCGCGGTAAGCGGGCGTGTTGGGCGTCAGTTGGCGGTCGAGCTTATCCTGCTCGGCACCTTTGAAGTACTGGTTGCGCGTGGCTTGTTCGGGATCTTTGCGTACCTTGTCGCTGGCTACCTGGTTGGCCCAGTCGTCGAATTTGCCGGCATGGGCAATATTGGCAGCTTGGGCCATCAAGGAAAACGCCGCACTGAAGTACAGCGCGGTCAATCGTGGAGAAGTTTGCATCGGCACGGCCCTTAAGTAAGAGTGACTAAAGAGTAACGCCCGAGTGTAGCCCAGATCATTCGTGGCAGGCCAGTGCCCATTGCACGTGTTCGCGCACCAGCGGCGACGGGTCGTCGCGCCGCGCGGTCAATGCCGCGACGATGGCCGCATCGCCTTTGGCGCCGGCCGCCGCCGCGTTGCCGAGACCCACCGCGAGATTGCGCAGCCAGCGCTCGTGGCCAATGCGGCGGATCGGGCTGCCCTCCATCTTGCGGTTGAACTCTTCGGCGGTCCAGCCAAACAGTTCGATCATCGAGGCGTCGCCCAGGCCGTGGCGCTGGTCGAAGTCGGGCAGCACGGCGCGCTGGGCGAACTTGTTCCACGGGCACGCGGTCTGGCAGTCGTCGCAGCCGTATACGCGGTTGCCGATCAGCGGCCGAAGTTCCAGCGGGATGGCGTTTTTCAGTTCGATGGTGAGATACGAAATGCAGCGCCGGGCATCGAGCCGGCCCGGCCCCAGGATGGCCTGGGTGGGACACGCAGTAATGCACGCGCTGCACTGGCCGCAATGGCCGCTGGTGGCCTCGTCCACCGGCAGCGGCAGGTCGACCAGGAATTCGCCCATGAAGAACATGGAACCGGCCGTGCGGCTGAGCAGCAGCGTGTGCTTGCCGCGCCAGCCCAGGCCCGCTTTTTCCGCCAGCGGCAGTTCCATGAGCGGCGCCGAGTCGGTAAACACGCGGTAGCCGAAGTCGCCGATTTCCGCCTTCACCTTGTCGGCCAGCTGCTGCAGACGGGCGCGCAGCACCTTGTGATAGTCGCGGCCGCGCGCATACACCGAGATCACGGCCGCATTGGGATCGGCCAGGCGGCGCGCCTCGCGCTCGCGCCAGTCGCTTTCCGTGTCCCTCGGCAGGTAGTTCATGCGGGCGCTGATCACGCGCACCGTGCCCGGCACCAGTTCGGCCGGGCGCGCGCGCATCATGCCGTGGGTGGCCATGTAGTCCATTTCGCCATGCATGCCGGCGGCCAGCCACGCCTGCAGGCCTGCCTCGGCATGCGAAAGGTCGATGTCGGTGATGCGCACGTCGGCAAAGCCCAGCTCCACGCCCCAGCGCTTGATGCTGAGCGCCAGTTGCGCTAAATTGGATTCGGACAGGGACATCGGCGTAGAGGATAGGAGCGCTGGCGGTTACAATGGCTGGCGCTTTTGCCCGCCACAATATGACATTTTATTCGATGCAGGACAATCCAGCCCACATGCATGCCCATTTCAAGGCCCATCTCGACGACGAGGCAGGCACGCTCGCCCTCGGCGCGTCGCTGGCGCGGGCACTGGCGCCCGGCCTCACCATCTACCTGCACGGCGACCTGGGCGCCGGCAAAACCGCGCTCACGCGCGCCCTGCTGCACGCGGCCGGCCACGTGGGCACGGTGAAAAGCCCCACCTATACCTTGTCGGAACCATACCAGGTGCAGCTCGATGGACGCGCCGTGGGCGTGATCCATTTCGACCTGTACCGCATGGGCAGTCCCGAAGAATTTCTCGACGCCGGCTTCCGCGAAGATTTCAACGGTGACAATATCTGCATCGTCGAATGGCCCGAAAAAGCGGAAGGCGTGCTGCCACCGGCCGATATCGACCTGTATCTCACTGTGGCGGGCACCGGCCGTGATGTAGAATTGCAGGCGTCTACCGCCCTGGGTACTTCATGCCTTCAACGCCTCAAATTCGCCCCCAAGCTGTGAGCGAAACACCTGCCCCGGCCCTGCGCACGCGGCGCACCGTCCTCAAGGCCGGCGCCACCCTGCTGCTTTCCGTGGTTGCGCCGCTGCGCGCGCAGGCCGCGCAAATCCTCGCGGTGCGCGTCTGGCCCGCCGAAGACTACACCCGCGTCACGCTGGAAAACGACTCCGAACTCAAGACCACGCACTTCATGGTCAAGGACCCGGAGCGGATGGTGGTCGATATCGAAGGCCTGGATCTGAACCCCACGCTGAAAAGCCTGGTGGCCAAGATCCAGTCCAACGACCCGTACATCAACCAGGTGCGCGTGGGCCAGAACCGGCCCAACGTGGTGCGCCTGGTATTCGACCTGAAAGCGGAAGTGCGGCCGCAGGTATTTACGCTGGCGCCGGCCGGCTCATACAAGCACCGCCTGATCTTCGACCTGTACCCGGTCAAGGAAGTGGACCCGATTGCCGCCATGATCGAGGAAGGCAACTGGACCTCGGGCGACAACAAGGTGGCCGCGCAGCCGCCCATTCCGGTCCAGCCCACCCCGCAGGCGCAACTCGAGGCGCTCAAGCCCGACATCCGCGCCGAACCGCGCGCGGAATTGCGCGAACAGGTCAAGACCGCCGAAGCGCAAACCCGCCCGCCGGCCAAGGGCGGCAAAGGTGAAAAAGGCGACAAGGTGGAACGCATCATCACCATCGCCCTCGATCCGGGCCATGGCGGCGAAGACCCGGGCGCGTCGGGCCGCAACGGCAGCCGCGAAAAGGACATCGTGCTGTCGATCGCCAAGCGCCTGAAGGGCAAGCTGGAAGACATCCCCAACATCCGCGTGATGCTCACGCGCGACGGCGATTATTTCGTCCCGCTGGGCAAACGGGTGGAAAAGGCGCGCAAGGTGCAGGCCGACCTGTTTGTGTCGATCCACGCCGACGCCTTCGTGCAGCCCACCGCGCGCGGCTCGTCGGTGTTTGCGCTGTCGGAAAAGGGCGCCAGCTCGTCGGCCGCGCGCTGGCTGGCCGACAAGGAAAACGAGGCCGACATGATCGGCGGCGTCAACGTCAAGAACCACGACCGGCAACTGGCCAGCGTGCTGCTCGACCTCTCCACCACGGCGCAGATCAACGACAGCCTGAAACTGGGCAAGTCGGTGCTGGCCGAGATCGGCGGCATCAACCGCCTGCACAAAGGCTCGGTGGAGCAAGCCGGCTTCGCGGTACTGAAGGCGCCCGACATTCCGTCGATCCTGATCGAAACCGCGTTCATCTCGAATCCGGAAGAAGAAGCCAAGCTGCGCGACGAGAATTACCAGAACCAGCTGGCCGACGCCATCGTCAAGGGCATCCGCACCTACTTCGCCCGCAACCCGCCGCTGGCCAAAAACCGGCTGACCTGAACCTACTCACGGAACCATGATGGCTGTAACCACGATGACGCAATTTGGCGCACTGCCGGCAGTGCAAATCACGGCGCCGGACGGCGCCCAGGCGACGGTGTCGCTGTTCGGCGCGCACCTGCTGTCGTGGAAAACCGGCGACGGCGTGGAGCGCCTGTTCGTCAGCACGCAAACCCCGCTCGACGGCAGCAAGGCCATACGCGGCGGCGTGCCGGTCATCTTCCCGCAATTTAATGTGCGCGGTCCCGGCCTGCGCCACGGATTTGCGCGCGTGTCCACGTGGCGCGTTGCCGCCAGCGGCGGTGACACAGGCCAGTCGTTCGTGGAACTGACGCTGAACCAGGACGACCTGGCGCCGGAACACGCGCAGGCGTGGCCGCACGCATTCGAACTGACACTGCGCTACACGCTGCACGGCAATGGACTGGAAGCGGATTTCAAGGTGCACAACACGGGTACGGCGCCGTTCCCGTTCGGCGTGGCGCTGCATACGTACTACGACGTGGGCCAGCTGAACGCCACCAGCATCAGCGGCCTGCAGCACCAGACCTATACCGACCATCTGCTGCAAACCCGCAGCCAGGACTATCCGGCGCTGCACTTCAACGAAAAACACGACCGCCTGTACCAGGCCACGCCTTCGCTGATGCTCAACACGGCCAGCACCACATTCAATCTGTCGCAGCAGGGTTTCAGCGAGTGGGTGGTGTGGAATCCGGGCCAGGTGGACGCCGCCGCGCTGGTGGACCTGGCCGACGACGAGTACCAGCGCTTCGTGTGCATCGAACCGGCCCGCATCGATCAGCAGCCGCTCGCCGCCGGTGCTACCTGGACCGGCAAGCACCGCATCGGCATCTAACCCTACAGCGTCCTGGCCCAACGCAGCATGCCGTACCACGTGGGGTCGTACCCCGCACGGGGGTACGACCCCGGCTGGCCGTGCGGGTCTAGTTCGATTCCTTGATGATGCGGCCGGAGCTAGGCTGCACGGGACGCGCATTGTAGGGATAGAGGCGGCTGAAGAACGCCATCTGCGCCGGCGACACCTGCACCGGTTCCTTCATCACCAGCCACAGCACGCCTTCCTGGCACGGCGGCTCGGACATCGAACCCATGAACGTGAAGTACTCGCGCCGTGCGGGCAGCAGGTCCATCGGGTCGAGCGTTTCGGACGGCGCCATGGTGTCCATTTTTTCCAGCGGCAGATTGTTCCACACCTGCTGGATCGCCGGTTGCGACTTGCCCCGTTCGAGCAGCAGCGCCAGCATGGCGATATGGCCTTCGGCATCCTTGTGCACCAGGTGCACCACCATTTCATAGCCCTTGCCATTGACGCGCTCTTCCGATGGCCGGTGGAAGTGGAACTGCACCAGCTCATACATGCGGTTGCCCACGTTGAGGTAGTTGCCGCGTCCGACCATCACCTGCACCGTCTTGCCATTGTCGGTAACGTTGAACGACGACGGGCGATACTCGAAATCGATCTGCTCCAGGTCCACCTTCATGCCGTCGCGGATATCGATCGGCGACTGGCGGTTGCCGGTGCCGCACTTGGCCCAGGCGGGATTGATCTTGGCCCAGTTGGCGGGCCCGGCCTCACCCTCGTACGACCACACGTTGCTGTACACCTTGGGCGCCTCAGGTACGGCAGCCACCTTGGCTGCCTTGGCGGTGGCTTCCTTTTTGGCGCGGGCGGCAGCGGCCACGCGGGCCTGCTGGGTGGCGCGCATGGCGGCCAGGCGGGCCGCGATTTTGGCCGACAGTTCCGCTTCCGGATCGCTGGCCGCTTCGGCTGCCGGCTTGCGCCCGCCCGCCGCCGGCGCTTCTTTCGCCGGCTTGGCCGGCGCTTCCTTGTCAGTAGCTTCCTTGCTGCTGGCAGGCGCCTTGCCGGCCGGCGTGGTCGTGGTCAGGCCCACTGCGCCACCGTACACGCGCGCACCCGCCAGCGACGACAGCGGCGTCTTGTTCGAGGGCGAAATCAGCGGATCGACCTGCTTGTCGTTGGCCGAAACGGCGGCGCAACAGCAACAGGCGATGAGGGTCAAAAGCAAGCGCATATGTTTCCAGAAGTAACAGTTACTCCTGGGTATACGGATGCATTTGGGCAAAACTTGAGACGTGATGGCCAGACACGGGGGATTTATTTCTACGAAGACACGCCGCGCAGCCCGCGCGGCATGTTCCTTGTACAACTATGTGAGACCGATTTAACGGCCCAGCATGCTGCGGCCGAGGCGCCAGGCGCCGCCCAGCAAGATGGGGATCATCACCACGCCGACGGCGACCATGACGATTTCGGACAGGTGGTCGCGCACGACGGGAATATTGCCGAAGAAGTAACCGGCCGTGGTCAGCGACACCACCCACAGCAGCGCGCCGCTGATGTTGTATAGCTGAAAGCGCGCATGCGGCATCTCGGACACGCCGGCCACCAGCGGCGCAAACGTGCGCACCACGGGAACGAAGCGCGCCAGCACGATGGTCTTGCCGCCATGCTTTTCAAAGAAGTCGTGGGTGCGCCGCAGCGCATCCTTGTTGAGCCATCGGTAATCGTGGGTGTACACGCGGTGGCCGATTGCCCCGCCGATCTTGTAGTTGAGCGTATTGCCTGTCACGGCAGCGGTCACCAGCAGCACATTGAGCAGCAGCAGGTTCATATCGCCGCTGGCGCAGAAGGCGCCGGCAATGAACAGCAGACTGTCACCCGGGAAGAAGAACAGCACCACCAGTCCGGTCTCGCAGAAAATAATTGCGAACAACACCACATACACCAGCGTGCCATATTGTTGGATCACCACTTCCAATGACTTATCGACATGGAGCAGCATGTCGAAGAATTGCATAAAATCCATATTCTTCCTGTAAAGTGTGCGCCGGAATCATACACCACCGCTGCTGCTGCCGGTCGAGTTTCCTCGGCCACGCACGGCAGTCTACAATCGTCAGCATGCCCGCCGCAAGCGGGTTTGTTCAAGCCAGGAGATCAGGATGTCGTTGCGCAGAATGTTCATGTTGTTATCTGTTATCACACCAGCACTGGCCGTGGCGGCCGACCTGCCCGTCAAGCCCACGGTGGCCGACCTTGTCAAGCAGTCGAAGCCGGGCGACTGGCGCCCGCTCGATCCGAACAACACCCTCTACCTGGAGTTGCCCACCGGGCGCGTGGTGATCGAACTGGCGGCCGACTTCGCGCCGCAGAACGTCGCCAACATCAAGACGCTCGTGCGCGAAAAATATTTCGATGGCCTGGCCATGATGCGCTCGCAGGATAACTACGTGGCGCAGTGGGGCGACGCCAACGAAAAAGAACCGAAGCCGCTGGGGTCGGCCAAGGCCAAGGTGCCGGGCGAGTTCACCGTGCCGACCAGCTTCGACAAACACTTCGTGCGCCAGCCCGACGCCGACGGCTACGCGCCCGAGATCGGCCACTCGAACGGTTTCCCGGTCGGCCGCGACCCGAAGGCCAACACCACCTGGGTGGCGCACTGCTACGCCACCGTGGGCGTGGCGCGCGATGCCGATACCGACAGCGGCAACGGCTCGCAGCTGTACGCGATCACCGGCCACGCGCCGCGCCACCTCGACCGCAACATCACGGCCGTGGGCCGCGTGGTATCGGGCATGGAGCTGCTGTCGTCGCTGCCGCGCGGCGCCGAGGCCATGGGCTTCTACGGCGCCAACGAGGCGAAGATGCCGATCACCAGCGTGCGACTGGCCGCTGACGTGCCCGAGGCCGGGCGCAGCCACCTGGAAGTGATGCGCAGCGAAGCGCCGATCTACCGCGACGTGATCGAAGCGCAGCGCAACCGTGGCGGCCCGTGGAACAAGTACGCGGCTAACTACGTAGAGCTGTGCAACGCGCCGATTCCGGTGCGGGTGCATCCGGCGCCGTAACAGCAACCTCCCCTACCTCCGCCAGCAGCCAGTCGCGCAGGGCCAGTATGCGCACATTGTCCGCGCTGCTGGCCGGGTACACCAGGTGATACGCATGCTGCGGCGCCATCCGCACGGCCACGTCGAACAACCGCACCAGCCGGCCGTTGGCCAGGTCAGCGGCTACCAGGTCCCGCTCCACCAGGCCCACCGCGCCACCATCGATCACCGCCTGCACCACATGGCTGGAATCGGCAAACGCCAGGCAGCGGCCAGCGTCGAAGCCGTCCACGCCGGCGGCATCCATCCACGCGCCCCATCCCGGCCACGGTGCGCCATCGACCTGGCAATCGACATGGCACAACGTGTGCCGCAGCAGGTCGCGTGGCGTGCGCGGCGACGTGGCGTGGTCCAGCAGGCGCGGGCTGCATACGGCAATGATGGCGGCATCGAACAGCCGGTGCGATTGCGTGCCCGGATAGGCGCCGGCGCCAAACCGGATCGCCGCATCGATGGCACCGGCCTCGAACTCGCACACGTCGTCGGTGATGTCGAACGCCAGTTCGATGTCCGGGTGCGCCGCGTTCCAGCGCTCCAGCCGTGGCAGCAGCCAGTTGGTGGCAAAACGCGGCCCCAGCGACAGCCGCAGCGGACCCGCTCCGCGCGCGAGGTTGCGCGCCTGGCCCACGGCGCGGCGCAAGGTGCCTAGCGCCTCGACGGTGGCCGCGCGCAGCACATCCCCCGCCGGCGTCAGCACGATGCTGCGGCTGGTGCGGGTAAACAGCGCCATGCCCAGTTGTTCCTCGATCTCGCGGATCTGGTAGCTGACGGCGGCGGGCGTCAGCCCCACCTCGGCGGCGGCACGGGTGAAGTTCAGGTGGCGGGCGGCGGCCTCGAAAGTGCGAAGCGCCCGGGTGCCAGGCAAGATGCGGGGCATGATCATGAAGTTTTATTTGAAGATGCGGTGAATATTACGCGTTTCCCCCGCGCGGCGCGCGCTGGAATAATCGAGTCTCCTCCATCACCAGAAGCTGCCCATGACATTTTTCACCGTACAACACGAGGGCGGGCCCGCGCCGGCCGCACAATTGGCGCCGCTGGCGTTTGCCGGCTATGCCCACTTCACGGCAATGCAGGTGCGCGCTGGCCAGGTGCGCGGCCTGGACCTGCACCTGCAACGGCTGCGCGACGCCTCCATGGCACTGTATGGCCGCGCGCCAGCCGACGACCACGTGCGCGACTGCCTGCGCGCGGCGTTGGGCGGTGGCCCGGCCGACGTATCGCTCACTGCCACGGTCTATTCACCCGCCGGGGAATTCACGGTGGCCGGCCCCGATGCCGCGCCCGCAGTGCTGATGCGCAGCAGCGCGCCGTCGAACGGCCCGGCCGGTCCGCTACGCCTCGCCGCGTTTGAGCACGAACGCGTGCTGCCCACCTTCAAGCACGTGGGCGAAGTGGCCAAGACCTGGTACCTGCGCGCGGCGGTGGCGCAAGGGCGGGACGACGCCGTATTCGTCGACCGCCACGGTCGGCTCAGCGAAGGCTCGATCTGGAACCTGGCATTCTGGGACGGCGCTGGCGTGGTGTGGCCCCGGGCCGCCATGCTGGCCGGAACCACGATGCAAATCGTACAACGCCAGCTGCGGGCGCTGGGCGTGCCGCAGCGTACGCAAGACATCGGGCTGGCCGGCGTTGGCGCCTTCCAAGGCGCGGTGGTAATGAACTCGTGGACGCCCGCCATCGCCGTGCACGGCATCGACAATATCGACCTGCCGGATGCTCCCGGCTTCGTGCGGCTGCTGCACCAGGCGTATGCGGCGGAGCCCCTGGCCGCGCCCTGATCGGGCAGGCGGCGGCCGCAAACAGTTATAATCCGGGCATGAACGCCCCCGACACATCCCCCCGCGCGCCGCGCCCGATCCAGGCCCTGCCAGACCAACTGATTTCCCAGATCGCCGCCGGCGAGGTGGTCGAGCGGCCATCCGCCGTAGTCAAGGAACTGCTGGAAAACGCGCTCGACGCTGGCGCCACGCAAATCAGCGTGCGGCTGGAAGAAGGCGGCGTGAAACGTATCGCCATCACCGACAACGGCCGCGGCATACCGCCCGAGCAGATGCCGCTGGCACTGGCGCGCCACGCCACGTCCAAGATCTCGTCGCTGCACGACCTGGAAAACGTCGGCACACTGGGCTTTCGCGGCGAAGCGCTGGCGTCCATCGCGTCGGTGGCGGCAGTGACCGTGACGTCGCGCACGGCCGATGCGCCGCATGCGTGGGAACTGGTCGGTTCGCACCTGGGCACGGTGGCGCCATCGTCGGGCGCGCTGGGCACCACCATCGATGTGCAAGACCTGTATTTCAACACGCCCGCGCGGCGCAAGTTTTTAAAGTCGGAGCAGACCGAATTTGGCCACTGCGCCGAGGTGGTGCGCCGCATCGCCCTGGCGCGCCCAGACGTCTCGTTCAGCCTCACCCACAATGGCCGCACCATCGACCACTGGAGCATTTGCGACATGGCCCGGCGCAGCGCCCACATCCTCGGTGAAGGCTTTGCCGAAGCACGGCTGCCCATCGACGAGACGGCCGGCCCGCTGCGCATCCATGGCTACACCGGTCTGCCCACCGCATCGAAGGCGCGCGCCGACGGCCAGTTCTTTTATGTGAACGGACGCTTCGTGCGCGACAAGGTGCTGGTGCACGCCGTCAAAGCCGCGTACCAGGACGTGCTGCACGGCGACCGTTTTCCTTCGTACGCGCTGGCGCTGGAACTCGATCCGGCACTGGTGGATGTGAACGTGCATCCGTCGAAGATCGAAGTGCGCTTCCGCGACAGCCGCGCGGTGCACCAGTTCGTGTTCCACGCGGTGCAGCGCGCGCTGGCGCAAACTTCGGCGACGGCCCACGGCAGCGTGCCATCGCCGCTGCCGGCCGCCGATACGCTCACCAGCTCCGCCTGGCGCGGCGAGCAGACGTCGTTCGGCCCGCTGCTGGCGCCCGATTACACGCCCACGTTTTCGCTGTCGCCGTTCGGCAGTCGTAGCGACGGCAGCGACGGCAGCGCAGCACCGGCCGGCTATGGCGCCCAGCGTTACGGCCAGCCCGAAGCCGGCGTGGCGCAAAGCACGGAAAAATACGGCGCCCTGTTTGGCGGCAATGGTCGCATCGACAGCTATCGCGCGCAAACCGACATGGCGCTGCCGCAAAGCAGCCCGTTCACCGTCTCGGCCGCCGCCATGGCGCAGGAAGAATTTCCGCTTGGCTTCGCGCTGGCGCAGCTGCACGGCATCTACATCCTGGCGCAGAACGCCAAGGGACTGGTGCTGGTCGATATGCACGCCGCCCACGAACGCATCCTGTACGAACAACTGAAAACCGCGCTCGACAGCCGCGTGGCCGGCGAAGAAATGCAGGTGCAGCCGCTGCTGATCCCCGTGACGTTTTATGCGGACGCGGTGGAAGTGGGCACCGCCCACGAACACCAGGACACGTTAAAAGCGCTGGGCTTCGACATCGCTGCGCTGTCGCCCACCACGCTGGCCGTGCGCTCGGTGCCGGTGCTGCTGAAGAACGCCGATGCGCAAACGCTGGCGCGCGACGTGCTGCGCGACGTGCGCGAATTTGGCGGCTCGCGGGTGCTGATCGAACGCCAGAACGAGCTGCTGGGCACTCTCGCCTGCCACACGGCGGTGCGCGCCAACCGCATCCTGGCGGTACAGGAAATGAATGCGCTGCTGCGCCAGATGGAAATCACCGAACGCGCCGACCAGTGCAACCACGGCCGCCCCACCTGGGTGCAGGTGGAAATCGGCGCGCTCGACAAGCTGTTCCTGCGGGGCCAATGATGGAACACGTGAGCAAACCGCTGGCGGTAGCCATCATGGGCCCGACAGCGTCGGGCAAGACTGCGTCCGCGCTGGCGATTGCAGCGCGCATTCCGTCCGAGATCATCTCGGTCGATTCAGCACTCGTGTATCGCGGCATGGACATCGGCACGGCCAAGCCCACGCGCGACGAACTGGCCGCCGTGCCGCACCACCTGATCGACATCATCGACCCGCTCGATGCGTACTCGGTGGCGCAGTTCCGCAAGGCGACCTTGCTGCTGGTGGACGACATTGTCGCGCGCGGCAAGCTGCCGCTGCTCGTGGGCGGCACCATGCTGTACTTCAAGGGGCTGGTGGACGGCCTGGACGACCTGCCCGGCGCCGATCCGGCGCTGCGCGAGCAACTGGAAGAGGATGCCGCCCGCGTGGGCTGGCCCGCCATGCACGCGCGGCTGGCAGTGCTGGACCCGGAAACGGCAGCGCGCCTGGCGCCGGCCGACGCCCAGCGCATCCAGCGCGCCCTGGAAATCTGCACGCTGGCCGGCAAGCCGATGTCGGAACTGCTGGCGCAGCGCGCCCAGACCGAGCTGCCGTTCGAGTTGCTGCCGCTGGCGCTGGAACCGTCCGACCGCGCCGTGCTGCACAAGCGCATCGAGCGTCGCTTCGACATCATGCTCGACGAAAGCGCCGATGACAATTTGATTACGGAAGTGGAACGGCTGCGCCGCCGCGGCGATTTGCATCCGGGGCTGCCGTCGATGCGCTGCGTGGGCTACCGCCAGGCGTGGGAATACCTGGACGGCGCCATCGATTACAAGACCATGCGCGAGACCGGCATCATCGCCACGCGCCAGCTGGCCAAGCGCCAGCTGACCTGGCTGCGGTCGATGCCGGACCGGCTGGTGGTCGATTGCCTGGGCACCGACCCCACCGCCGCCATCCTGGCGCACGTGGCGGAGCGCCTCGGCTAAACGCCATCAAGTGGTAGGCGGCGCCGATTCCATATAAATGATTTCCCATAAATGGCCGTCGAGGTCCTGGAAGCCGTGGCCGTACATGAAGCCGTGGTCTTGCGGGTCCTTGTACGTGCTGCCGCCGCCCTCCACCGCCTTGGTCACCAGCGCGGTGACCGCATCGCGCGACTCCACCTGCAGGCACACCAGCACTTCGGTGGACGTGCGCGCATCGGCCACGGCCTTGGGCGTGAAGGTCTTGAAGCGCTCCTCGGTGAGCAGCATGACGAAGATATTCTCTGCCACGATCATGCAGGTGGCGCCGTCGTCGGTGTAGTGCTGGTTGAACGAGTAGCCGAGGTGGGTGAAGAATTTGATCGAAGCCGGCAAGTCGCGCACCGGCAGGTTGATGAAAATATTGGTCGCCATACAGCCCCCCATTGAAATAAGCCAACCAAACCAAGCCAAGTCCCCGTACCCAGCATACCAATATGCCAACGTTTTGACGACTGGTGTACGATGGAAGTTCCGCATTCACCGCCAAAAACACTTTTTTCAAAAAAATCGCAGCGATGGCATTGACAGAAAAAGCCCCAACCCTCATAATGCTTCGCGTTGCAGGTGATATAGCTCAGTTGGTTAGAGCACAGCATTCATAATGCTGGGGTCGGTGGTTCAAGTCCACCTATCACCACCAAGAATTTTAAAAGCCGCCGATTCGCAAGAGTCGGCGGCTTTTTCGTTTGGGCTCACGCAAACCGCTCAAACCGCTCCCCCAGAAACTCCACGAACGTCCGGATCCGCGCCGACAGCTGGTGCCTCGGTGCGTACACCGCGTAGATGTCCGCATCGGGCGTCTTGTACCCTGGCAGTACCTCCACCAGCCGTCCGCTTTCCAGATAACGTTCGATATCCCATGCCGCGCGCAGCAGGATGCCGTGGCCGTCGAGGGCCCAGTTGACGGCGATTTCGCCGTCGTTGGTGGTCAGGTTGCCGCGTACCTTGACCGACTCCGCATCGCGTTCGGTGGCGCGGCTGGGGTACAGGCGCCACAGGCCGTAGGCCTCGTCGCCCTGGCGAATCGAGATGCAGTTATGCTTGCGCAGCTCCGCTGGCGACTTGGGTTCGCCGTGCTGCGCCAGGTACCTGGGCGAGGCGCACAGCAAGCGCCGGTTCGACGCCAGCCGCCGGGCAATCACGCGCGCATCGAGCGGCGCGCCGAAGCGGATGCACACGTCGAACTGGTCGTCGGTGAGCGCCGGCGGGTCTACCGACAGCTGTAGCTGCACGTCCACCTCCGGGTAGCGCAGCACGTATTGCGAAATAGCCGGTGCGATGTGCAGCCGTCCGAAGCCCAGCGTGGCATTCACCCGCAACTGCCCTTTCGGTATGCCCTTCGATGACGTGAGCAGCTGATCGAGATCGGCGATCTCGCCCAGGATGCGACGCGCATGTTCGAGCAGCACCTCGCCTTCCGGCGTCATGCTCATGCGGCGCGTGGTGCGGTTCACCAGCGGCACGCCCACGCGCGCTTCGATCAGCGCCAGGCGCTTGCTCACCGCCGACGTGGTGATGCCCAGCTCGCGCGCCGCGCCGCTCAAGCTGCCCGCGCTGGCCAGTGCCACGATAAAGCCCAGTTCTGCCGGCTGGAATCCACTCATCATCTGTCCCCGTGATTGTTGAGCCCTAGGTTAACAATGGATTGAGTTTAGCCCCGCAAACCGCGCCCGTCCACCCGATACAGTGCCTCCACCCCACTACACGGAGACACCACCATGAAGACCTATCACATCGCAACCATTCCTGGCGACGGCATCGGCAAGGAAGTCGTACCTGCCGGCCAGCAGGTACTGGCCGCGCTGGCCGCCGCCAGCAACACGTTCCGCTTCGAGTTCGAAGACTTCGACTGGGGCGGCGACTACTACCGCCAGCATGGCGTGATGATGCCGGCCGACGGCCTCGATGCGCTGCGCAACAAGGATGCGATCCTGTTCGGCTCCGCCGGCGACCCGGACATCGCCGACCACATCACGCTCTGGGGCCTGCGCCTGAAAATCTGCCAGGGCTTCGACCAGTACGCCAACGTGCGCCCAACCCGCATCCTGCCCGGCATCGACGGCCCGCTCAAACGCTGCAAGCAGGAAGACCTGAACTGGGTGATCGTGCGCGAGAACTCGGAAGGAGAATATTCGGGCGTGGGCGGCCGCGTGCACCAGGGCCACCCGATCGAAGCGGCCACCGACGTCTCGATGATGACCCGCGTGGGCGTGGAACGCATCCTGCGCTACGCCTTCAAGCTGGCGCAATCGCGGCCGCGCAAGCTGCTCACCGTGGTCACCAAGAGCAACGCCCAGCGCCATGCGATGGTGATGTGGGATGAAATCGCGCTGGAGATCTCGCGCGAATTCCCGGACGTGAAATGGGACAAGGAACTGGTGGACGCCGCCACCGCACGCATGGTCAACCGCCCCGCCACGCTCGACACCATCGTCGCCACCAACCTGCACGCGGACATCCTGAGCGACCTGGCCGCCGCGCTGGCCGGCAGCCTCGGTATCGCCCCTACCGGCAACATCGATCCCGAGCGCCGCTATCCGTCGATGTTCGAACCGATCCACGGTTCCGCGTTCGATATCATGGGCAAAGGCCTGGCCAACCCGGTTGGCACGTTCTGGTCGGTGGTGATGCTGCTCGAGCACCTGGGCGAATACGCCGCCGCCAAACAGGTGATGGCAGCCGTGGAAGCGGTCACCGCCAACCCGGCGCTGCACACGCGCGATTTGGGCGGCAATGCCACTACGGCGCAGGTGACCGAAGCCGTGTGCGCGCTGCTGGCGGCCGAGGAACGCCAGGCCGCATAAGCCGCACCGGCCACCGATCCGCCCCGACCCGCCACAAGAGCGCGGCGGGGCGCGATTCAGCAGCAGTACCCATAACGGAGACTAACCATGTATAAGCGATTTTTTGGAAAGCTGTACGTCCAGGTCCTGATCGGCGTCATTGCCGGCGGGTTGCTGGGCTTTTTTCATCCTGAATTCGGCACCGATCTCAAGCCGCTCGGCGACGCCTTCATCCGCCTGATCAAGATGGTGTTCGCCCCCGTCATCTTTGCCATGGTGGTGCTGGGCATCGCCAAGATGGAGAGCATGAAGGAACTGGGTCGCGTGGGCGTGCGCGCCCTGATCTACTTTGAAGTGATGTCCACCTTCGCACTGCTGCTTGGGCTGGTGGTGGTCAACGTGGCCAAACCCGGCGTGGGCATGAACATCGACGTCAAGACGCTCGATACCTCCAGCATCGCCAGCTACACGGCAGCCGCCAACAAGGGCGGCGGCTTCATGGACTTCCTGATGCACATGATCCCGACCAGCATCATCGACGCGCTGGCCAAGAACGACATCCTGCAAATCCTGGTCTTCGCCACCATGTTCGGCATCGCCCTGTCGCACATGGGCCGCCGCGCCAAGCCGGTGGTGGATTTCCTGGACGCCTTCTGCAACAGCATGTTCCTGATGGTGTCGATGATCATGCGCGTGGCGCCGCTGGCGGCCTTTGGCGCCATTGCTTTCACGGTCGGTAAATACGGTCTCGGTTCGCTGGTGTCGCTGGGCCAGCTGATGGGCGCCATGTACATCACCTGCTTCATGTTCGTTACCGTGGTGCTGGGACTGGTGGCGCGCGTGTCGGGTTTCAGCCTGTGGAAGTTCCTCCGTTATATCAAGGAAGAACTGTTCACGGTGCTCGGCACCAGCTCGTCGGAATCGGTGGTGCCGCAACTGATGCGCAAGCTCGAACACGTGGGCGTGAGCAAACCCGTGGTGGGCCTGGTGATCCCGTCGGGCGTGACCTTCAACCCGGACGGCCAGTGCATCTACTACACGATGGCGGCAATCTTCATCGCCCAGGCCACCAACACCCCGCTCACGCTCACCGACCAATTGGTGGTGCTCGGGGTGCTGATGCTCACATCGAAAGGTTCGGCTGGCGTGACCGGTTCCGGCTTCATCACGCTGGCCGCCACGCTGGCGTCGCTCGGTAACATCCCGGTGGCCGGCATGGTGCTGCTGCTGGGCGTAGACCGCTTCATGTCCGAAGCACGGGCCATTACCAACACCATCGGCAATGCCGTGGGCACGATGGCAATTGCCGGCTGGGTGGGCGCGCTGGACCGCGACCGCATGCACCGCGTGCTCGATGGCGCATCGACCGTCGAAGAACTGCAAGCGCTGCAGGACAGGGATGACGTGGAAGAGCCAGCCCATGGCGATTTGATCGTCGTCCACAAGGCCACCGCATGATGACGGAGCACGCCATGTCCAACCTCGATGAACGTACGCTGTTGCAGCGCATGTTTGCAGCGACCATCGCGGCGGCGCAGCCGGCACTGTGCGTGCCGCCCGCGCTGCCCGAAAAACCAAAGGGCCGCCTGATCGTGATCGGCGCCGGCAAGGCGTCGGCCGAGATGGCGCGCGCGGTGGAAGCGAACTGGGACGGCCCGCTGACCGGCCTGGTGGTCACCCGCTACGGCTACGCCGTGCCGTGCGAGCGGATCGAGATCGTGGAAGCGGCGCATCCGGTGCCCGATGCCGCCGGCCTGCAGGCCGCCCGGCGCATGCTCGACCGCGTGCAGGGCCTGAGTGCCGACGACACGGTACTGTGCCTGATCTCGGGCGGCGGCTCGTCCTTGCTGCCGCTGCCGCTCGATGGCATCAGCCTCGAAGACAAGCAGCTCGTCAACCAGCAGCTGCTGCGCTCGGGCGCCAGCATCGGCGAGATGAACTGCGTGCGGCGCCACCTGTCCGCCATCAAGGGTGGGCGGCTGGCCGCCGCCTGCCACCCGGCGCGCGTGGTCACGCTGCTCATTTCCGACGTACCCGGCGACGATCCGCGCGACATCGCTTCCGGCCCCACCGTGGCCGATGCCAGCACCTGCGCCGATGCACTCGACATCATCCGCCGCTACGGGCTTGATCTGCCCGGCCACGTGCTGGACGTGCTGCGCAGCGGCCGGGGCGAATCCGTGAAACCGGGCGATCCACGGCTGGCCCGTGCCGAAGTGCGCATGATCGCCACGCCGCAAATGGCATTGCAGGCCGCCGCGCGCGTGGCGCAGGAAGCCGGCGTCACGCCGTACATCCTCGGCGACAGCATCGAGGGCGAAGCGCGCGACGTGGGCAAGGTGATGGCGGCGCTGGCGCTGCAAGCGGTCAACCACCAGCAGCCGTTCGCCACGCCGTGCGTGCTGCTGTCGGGTGGCGAAACCACGGTCACCGTGCGCGGCACGGGCCGTGGCGGGCGCAACGTGGAATTCCTGCTCGCGTGCGCGATTGCGCTGCGCAGCCAGGCGGGCGTGCACGGGCTGGCCGGCGACACCGACGGCGTCGATGGCCAGGAGGACATCGCGGGCGCCACCATCGCACCCGATACGCTGGCGCGCGCATGGCAGCACGGCCTGCGCCCCGGCGATGCGCTCGACAACAACGACGGCCACGGCTTCTTCCAGGCGCTGGGCGACAGCGTGATCACCGGCCCCACGCTCACCAACGTCAACGACTTCCGCGCGCTGCTGGTTACCCGCGCCGGCGCCCTGCCATGACGGCGCGCGCGCCCTTGCGCCTGGGCCGCGTGGGCGACAGTCCCGTCGCCCTGAAACCGGGCGACGCCTTCCGCGTCGACATGGACCACGAAATGGTGGGCGATGAGCAGCGTGCCCCATTGCCGTATCCGCAGCTCTACCGCGCACTCACACGCGGCGCCGAGCTGCTGATTGGCGGTGGCGGTGGCGGTGTCAGGCTGCGGGTGGAAACCTGCGGGCCGGAACACGCGCAAACGCGCGTGGTGGTCGGCGGCCTGGTTGCCGACAACCAGGAAGTGCGCTTGCTGCCGTAACACGTCACAGCTTCAGCTCCAGGTTCAACGCCCACTCGCGTGTATTGTCGCTGCGACCCCAGTTCTGGCTCACGCCGTTGCTGTCGGCATAGCGCGAATAGTTTTCAGCGTCCCGCGCCAGCAGGTTTTTCGCGGTAAAGCGCAGCTGCACCGTGGGGCTGACCTTGTACAGCAGGTACGCCTCCAGGTCGCGGCGCGCCTGCAGGCGCGTGCTTTGTTCGGTCGAGATGCGCACCGGGCCGCCGGAGCGCAATGCCAGGCTGGCGCCGGTGGTGTAAGGCTCCTGCTTGTAATCGATGCCGAAGTTGGCCGTCAGCGGCACCTGCTGGTCGAGCCGGTTGTCCGGTCCCGGCACCGACGCCACTTGCGACCAGTTGCGGTTGACGCTGGCGCGCAAGTCGAGCGCCGGCCAGGTTGGCCACACCAGCTTTGACGGAAATTTCAGCTCCACGCCCAGGCTGCGCACATCAGCCGTGCCGTCGTTTACCGGTTGATACAGCCAGCGGCCGCTGCCGTCCTGCGACAGCGTGGTGCGGATGTAATCGGTGATATGGCGGGTCGATGCGGTGGCCGAAAACATGGCGCCCGGGGCCCAGAAGTGTTCGTAGGTCGCATCCACGCCGGTGGCCAGTTCGGGTGCGAGATCGGGATTGCCGCTGCTGTCGGCCGTAAAGCGCGTGTTCAGATCGGCCTCGTTGCGGCGCGCCGTCAACTGGCTCACCGTCGGCGCCTTGTAGGTACGGGTCAGCGCCAGCCGCAACTGGCGGCCGCTCTTGTCGGGGAACTTGTACAGCGTCTGGGCGATGGGGCTGAGCACGTGGTTGCGCGAGCTGGTATCGGGCTTGCCGGTGACAGCGCTGTCGGTGCGGATGGTTTCCCAGCGCGCCCCCAGGTACATCGACCACTGTTTGGTCACGTTCCATTCGTCCTGGGCGAAAGCGGCCGCCTGCACCACGGTGGGGACGAAGCGCTCGTCGAAGACGACCGGAGCGCTGCCGGCAAAACCCTCCACCCGGTGCCGGTCGTCGCGCTGGCGCTGGCGGCTCACATCCCAGCCGGTGGCCAGCGCATGGTCGCCCAGCACGGTACGCGTGTATTTGCCGTTGCTGCGCACGGTGGTGCTGCGCAAGTCGCCGTCGGTGTCGCGTTGCAGCGTGCGCTGCCTGCCGGCGGTGCTCGACGCTACCCTGCTGTCGGCTTGCCCCTGGTTGTGGGTGGCGGCAAGCGTCGCATCGAGCTTGCCGCCGGCAAGTTGGGTAACCCAGTTGATGCTGGTGGTGGCATACACGGACCGGTTTTCGTTCGCGATGTCGCGCAACACGAAATTCGGTTCGGGGAAGCTGCCGATCAGGTTGTCGTACACCGTCGCCTGGTGCGAATCGAAACGGCTGGTGTTGACCGAAGCGTTCCAGTTGAGCTGTCCGTTGGCGAGTTTCCAGTTCAGGCGCGGCGCCAACCCGACGATCGTCATCAAGGTCTTGCTGTCCAGGCGGCTGTCACGCTGCTGCAGCACCACGCCATCGTTGGCCGCAAACTGCTCCGCGTACACGCCAGGACTGTCGCTATCGGTCCGCAGGATGATGGCGTTGAAGTAATAGGACAGGTCGCCGGCGCGATCGGCCAGCGTGCCCACGGCAGCGGCGGTCCTCACCTGCCCCGACCGGCTGACATTGAGTCGCAGATCGCGTTGCGCGCGGCTCACCACTTTTTTCAGCACGATGTTGATCGTCCCCGCAATCGCCTGCGTGGAAAACTCGGCGGTGGCGGCACGCACGATTTCGATCTTCTCGATCTGCTCGGGCGTCACCGATTGCAGCGTAAAACCCGGTGGCGGCCGCTCGCCGTTGACCAGCACCTGCGTGTAGCCGTTGCCCAGGCCCCGCATGCGTATGCTTTCGCCGATCACCGTTACGCCAGGCGCGCGTTTCAAGACGTCGAAGACATTGGTGTCGCCGTATTTCAGGATTTCCTGCTGGCCGATCACGGTCTTGCTGGCAGTATCGTCGCGGCGTGGATCGTAGTCGCCGGCGCCGTTGATTTCCACCTGGATGATCGGCTTGGACGCGGGCTGGTCGGCGGCGGTCTTGGCCGGGGCGGCCGCTAAGGTGTCGGTGGCGGGCGTCGTTTGGGCCGGCGCGCCGGCGTGGATCAAGGCGACGGCGGCGGCCAGCGGGATTGCGGTTTTCATCGGTGGTGAAAGAGTTGCAAAATACGTAATTATCACCCGTTTAAAACATTTCCCACGAAGAATTAGCAGAAAATCACCGACGTGATTAGCCAGGCGGTGGATGTGGTGTTCAAGTTGAAGTAGCGGTAGCGTCCACCCGGTGGATGCTGTCGAATCCTTCGTCCACCGTGGGCGCCTCGAACATCGCGTGCACATTACGCACCGCCGCTTCCGGCACCTGCTGGTCGGCAGCGCGCGAAAGGTTGCGTTGCAGCGCCACGTCGAGCGCGATATCGATCCATACCGCGTGGGCCGGCACCGCGTGTTCGCGCGCCAGCGCCAAGGCACGCTGGCGGTGGCGCGCGGCGGGCAGCGCGGCATCGATGATGCACGCCGACGGCGCAAAAAACGCCGGATGATCGCGGATCCACGTCGACTTGCCGGCCCCCTGCACGCCGCACACGATGTACAACCGGCCCGCGGGCCCCTGCTGTGAAAAATTCGACGCCAATATGTGGTAAATCGTTTCCCATGCCTGCGCATTGCGCTCGGGCGTCCATACCCTGGGCTGGCCCAGAAAATCATCCGGATTCAAAATCGTGCTGTTCACTGCGTCCCCTCCCGTCGTCCGACGCCATTGTAGCGCGTGACTTTTTTTCCACACCCCGTATAGAAATTTTACGTTCGTCTATACGAAGACGTAATACCTCGGCAGGCAAATGATCACGTTGTTGATTGTTTAACGCTTATTCAATCATCTTGTGCTCACGCTTGCAAGTCACCAGGCGTGCGCAGGCCGCATTCCAAGAGCGAAAGCGCACTAAACACGGCTACCCACCTGGCGGCGGCTGCCGGTCGCCCGTCGCCAGCCTCCCCGGTTGCCCAATGTCCGACTAGTGACTTAGTCTTGACTATGCCGGGTCCTGCCCAGGCATCCCGGAGACAAACACTGAGGACATAAAAATGAAAAAGAAAATAATGGAGACCGTCATCCCGCTGGCACTGGCGGCGATGTACGCACCGGCCGCGCTGGCCCAGGAGGCGGCACCTGCTGCGGTTCCTGCCGCCGCCCCCACCAGCGCCGATACCCCTGCTGCTAGCGCTACCACCGCAGCCGCTGCTGCCGCACCTGCGGACGGCAAGGTGGAAACCGTGGTCGTTACCGGCTTCCGTTCGAGCCTGCAAAAGGCGCTGAACCTGAAAGCACAGGCGATCGGCGTGCGCGACTCGATCGTGGCCGAAGACATCGGCAAATTCCCCGAGGCGAACATCGCCGAATCGCTGCAGCGCGTGCCGGGCGTGATCCTGGAACGCGACGACACGTCGGCCGAAGGCCAGCGCGTGTCGATCCGCGGCCTGCCTTCCGATTACTCGGTCACTACCCTGAACGGCGCGCCCGTCAACACCACGTCCACGTCCACCATCGGCAGCGCCAGGCGCGGTTTCAACTACGACGTGTTTGCATCCGAACTATTCGGCCGCGTGGACTTCTTCAAGTCGCCCCTGGCCGAACTGACCGAAGGTGGCCTGGGCGGCGTGGTGGACCTGCAAACCCCGCGCCCGTTCGACAATCCGAAGCGCACCATCCGCTACGGCCTGACCGACACCTACAACACCAACTCGAAGAACCACGATCCGAACGGCTTCGCGCTGTACTCGAACACCTGGGACAATCTGGGCTTCCTGGTGGGCGTGTCGCACTCGGGCAGCGTCAACACCCGCTCGGGGTTTGAAGCCACCGGCGGCTATAACAGCTCGTTCAACGGCAGCCAAAGCCCGGTGAAGGGCAACTTCGCAGTCAAACTCGATTACGACGATCCGCGCGCCAACCTGTCCGGCTACACGCGCGAGCAGATCGACAAGGCGCTGCTGCCGCGCATCTACCGCTTCTACGGCTCGGAAAATGAACGCAAGCGCGACGGCCTGGTGTCGTCGCTGCAGTACAAAACACCCACTGTCAACATCAGCCTGGACACCATGTACTCCAAGCTGAAAAACACGCGCGAGGAAACCATCTTCGGCATCCTGGTGCGCAGCACCGCCACCACCAACCGCACGCTGCCCGCCGGCGCCAACGGCAACAACGGCCTGATACCGATCAACGTCAAGATCGACCCGGCCACCAACCTGCTCACCGGTACCTTTGCCAACACCACCTACAATGCCGGCGCGGTCTACACCAAGGATGAAACGGAATTCGGTTACGGCGCCTTGAACGGTAGCTGGAAAGTGACCGACAAGCTTTCCATCACCGGACAGGCCAGCCTCAATCAAAGCGCCGCCACCAGCGCCACCGGCCAGCTGGCCGGGTACATCTACGGCGCCCAGTCCACCATCGACTATGGCGACGATCACGTGTACCCGTCGATTTCCTCGCCCACCAGCTATACCGATCCGAATAACTGGAGCGGTTTTACCATCGGCACCGGCTGGACCAAGGAAACCGACAAGGGCAAGCAGGCGCGCGTGGTAGCCGACTGGGACTACGACCTGCCCGGCGAATGGACCGGCCACCTGAAAGCCGGCGCAGTCTTCGTCTCCACCGGCAAGGGTGTCAACAAGCGTAACGGCACCGCGCTGGCCACCACGCACCTGAACCAGATCGGCGCGGCCGGCCTGCGCGGCGGCATGACCAACACGCTGCCGATCGCCAACCTGGACATCGGCGCCAACTGGCCCAAGAACTGGAGCACCTGGGACAGCAACTACTTCTACAACAACTTCGACCCGAACACCTACAATCCGTCATCGACCTTCTCGCCATCGCAAAGCTTCTACGCGACCGAAGACGTCAAGACCGCCTTCGTGCAATCGGACTTCAAGGGCAAGATCGGCGAACGCGAACTGCGCTTCAATGCCGGGGTGCGCTACTCGCAGACCGACACCAAGATCGACAACTTCAAGCAACAAGGCGCGAGTCTGGTCTACGGCTCCAACCACGAGCAAGGCTCGTACAGCAATGTGCTGCCATCGCTATCCGCCGCGTTCGACGTGACGGACAGCCTGATGTGGCGCGCGTCGTGGGGCAAGACCATCACCCGCGCTTCGCTGTCGATCATCGCCGCGCAAACCGTGATCCCGAACCAGTTCGACAACTCGGCCACGTCGGGTAACCCCAACCTGCGTCCGCAGCAATCGAAGAATCTGGATACGGGCCTGGAATGGTACTTCAAGCCGGGCAGCCTGCTGTCGGCGGCGATCTTCCAGAAAGACCTGACCGATGCCACCGTGGCCAACACGCAAGTGGTCACCTTCGGTTCGCTGGGCCTGCCCGATACGGCTCTCGGCCCGCTGTTCCAGGATGCCAATGGCCGCGTGGACCCCAACCTGGCAATGACGCTGCGCAGCTATACCAACGCCGGCAAGCAAAAGCTCAAGGGCTACGAGCTGGCGTACCAGCAGGCGTTCAGCTTCCTGCCCAAACCGTTCGACGGCATGGGCGCGCTGGCCAGCTACACCCACATCGATCCGTTCAACAGCGCCAAGTGGATCACCAACGCCGGCCGCGAAATCGAAGTCAACTCGGTGCCCAAGTACGCATACAGCACCACGCTGTACTTCGAAAATGGCCCGCTGGCGATGCGCATGTCCTATAACTACAAGGGCAAGGCGCTCAATGGCGACAACCCGCGCAACCTCGGCGACGATCTGATACGCTGGCGCGCCGGCCGTGGCTACCTCGATGCCAACATCAGCTACAAGTTGAGCGAAAGCCTGGAGTTCCGCATCGATGCACTGAACCTGTCCAACACGCTGGCCTACGATTACTTCGAGGACGCCAGCGGCCAGTACGGCAGCGGCAAGAAGACGCGCATGGACTATGCAAAGTATGATGGCCGCACCATCAAATTCGGCATCCGGGGGAAACTTTGATTAGACGTTCGTTCATGGTCAGCGCAATGGCGCTGGCCGTAGCCGGCTGCGCCACCGCGCCGCCGGCTGTCGACACCTCCGAACAGGAGGTGGTCGCCATCATCACCAAGGTCAACGACTACTGGCAGCAGCGCGAAAAGCCGCAGCAGTGGGCGTTCTGGGATATCGCCGCCTACCACACGGGGAATATGGAGGCGTACCAGATCACCGGCAATCCGCGCTACCGCCAGTACTCCGAAGACTGGGCCGTGCACAACGCGTGGCAGGGCGCCAAGTCCACCGACAAGGCCAAGTGGAAGTACCAGTACGGCGAGACCGACGAACACGTACTGTTCGGCGACTGGCAGATCGCGTTCCAGACCTACGCCGACCTCTATCAGCTCGACGCGCAGAAAGATCCACGCAAGATCGCCAGAGCGCGCGAAGTGATGGAATACCAGATGAGCACCGCGCAGAACGATTACTGGTGGTGGTCCGATGGCCTGTACATGGTCATGCCGGTGATGACCAAGCTGTATAACGTCACCGGCAACCGGCTGTACCTGGAAAAGCTGCACGAGTACTTCCAGTACGCGAACACCATCATGTACGATGCGGACGAAAAGCTGTACTACCGCGACGCGCGCTACGTCTACCCCAAGCACAAAAGCGCCAACGGCAAGAAGGACTTCTGGTCGCGTGGCGACGGGTGGGTGTTTGCCGGTCTGGCCAAGGTGCTGCAAGACCTGCCGCAGGACGATCCGCACCGCGCCGAGTACGTGACCAAGTTCCAGGCCATGGCTGTGGCCCTGAAAAAAGCGCAGACGGCGGACGGCTACTGGACCCGCAGCCTGCTCGACGCCGAGCACGCGCCAGGTCCGGAAACCAGCGGTACCGCGTTCTTCGTCTATGGCTACGCATGGGGCATCAACCATGGCCTGCTGCAGCGTGACGACTACCTGCCCGTGGTGCGCAAGGGCTGGCACTACCTGAGCAAGGTGGCGCTGCAACCGGACGGTAAAATCGGTTACGTGCAACCGATCGGCGAGCGTGCGATTCCGGGCCAGGTGGTGGACCAGAATTCCACCACGCCGTTCGGGGTGGGCGCGTATTTGCTGGCGTCGTCGGAAATGGTGCGGCTGCTGCGCAAGTAAATCGAATAACATAAAAAAGCGCACGCAAGATGCGCACTCAAAAACGGAGACACAGTGGAAAGACGCAATTTCGTGCAGTCACTGGTGGCCGGATCGGCCGCTGGTGCCATGCTGGGTGTAACGCAGGGAGCAACCGCCGCCACCCGGCCGGCCGCAGGCGCCAAACCGGGCGACGCGCGCGCCGAACTGGCCGCGCTGGCGCAAAAAATGAGCGAACCGGTGCTAAGCAACATGGCCGCCGGCACCCTGAAAAAAAACTTCGCGCTGGAAGTAAGTCCCACCTGGGACGGCCGCGATAAAGGCGTGGCCTATCTCGAATGCTTCGGGCGCCTGATCGCCGGCATCGCACCGTGGCTGGCATTGGCCGACGACGGCACGCCGGAAGGCCGCACCCGCAAGCGCCTGCACCAGCTGGCGCTGCAAAGCTATACCAACTCGGTCGATTCCGCCAATCCCGATTACCTGCTGTGGAAAGGCCCGGGCCAGACCTTGGTCGATTCGGCATACTTTACGAATGCCCTGATCCGCGCCCCGAAAGCGCTGTGGGAACCGCTGGACGCGAAGACCAAACAGCGCATCATTGCCGAGATCAAGGCGCTGCGCCGCATCGAGCCACCGTACATCAACTGGATGCTGTTCGCCGCCATGAACGAGGCGTGGCTGATGTCGATCGGCGAAGAGTTCGACCCGCTGCGCATGAACGTGGCGATCCGCAAGATCAACGAATGGTACGTGGGCGATGGCTGGATCAAGGACGGCGACGCGTTCCACTTCGATTACTACAATGCGTTCGTGATGCACCCGATGCTGGTCGAAATCCTCGACGTGCTCGATGATAAAAAAGGCGCGTTCTGGAACGGCAAGCCGGAAGAACTGCATGCGCAAGCGGTCAAGCGCATGCAGCGCTACAGCGAACACCTGGAGCGCTTCATTTCCACCGACGGCAGCTTCCCGCCCATCGGCCGCTCGCTCACCTACCGCACGGCCGCGTTCCAGCCGCTGGCCCTGCTCGCGCTGCGCAAGCAGCTGCCGGCCAGCCTGCCCGAAGGCCAGGTGCGCGCCGCGCTGCAGGCAGTGCATAAAGCCGTATGGACCGCGCCCGGCAATTTCAAGGACGGCTACCTGACCATCGGCTTCGTCGGCCATCAGCCCGAACTGGGCGACTGGTACTCGAACAACGGCAGCATGTACATTGCCTCGGCCAGCCTGCTGCCGCTGGGCTTAGCGCCTACGGACACTTACTGGACCGCGCCCGCGCAGGATTGGACGCAGAAAAAAGCGTTCGCGGGCGCCCGCTTCCCCAAAGACTACCCGGTAAATTATTAAGATGACGACTTACTCACCCGTGACCTCCCCCGGGCGCCGCCGCGTGCTGCGCGGCGCCAGCGCCGCCGTCGGTGGCCTGCTGCTGCCCATGGCTGCCACCGTGCACGCCGCCGCCTCGCCGCGTTTTGCCATCACCGATACCGACTTCACGCTCGACGGCCAGCGCCTGCAGATCCGCTGCGGCGAAATGCACTTCGCGCGCGTGCCGCGCGAATACTGGGGCCACCGCCTGAAAGCCATCAAGGCCATGGGCTTGAACACCGTGTGCGCGTACCTGTTCTGGAACTACCACGAATGGCGCGAAGGCAAATACGACTGGGCCGGCCAGCGCGACGCCGCCGAATTCTGCCGCCTGGCGCAGCAGGAAGGCCTGTGGGTGATCCTGCGTCCCGGTCCGTACGCGTGCGCCGAGTGGGAAATGGGCGGCCTGCCGTGGTGGCTGCTCAAGCATCCCGGCGATGCCTTCCTGCGCACCCGCGACGAAGGTTTCATGGCGCCCGCGCGGCGCTGGATGAAGGAAGTGGGCCGCGTGCTGGGCACGCAGCAAATCACGCACGGCGGTCCGATCCTGATGGTGCAGGTCGAGAACGAATACGGCTTCTTTGGCGAAGACCTCGACTACATGCGGGCGATGCGCCAGGTGCTGCTCGACGGCGGCTTCGACGTGCCGCTGTTCCAGTGCAATCCCACCAACGCCGTGGCCAAAACCCACATCAAGGAACTGTTCTCGGTAGCGAACTTCGGCAGCGATCCGGCAGCCGGCTTCAAGGTGCTGGACCAGGTGCAAAAAGGCCCGCGCATGTGCGGCGAATATTACTCGGGCTGGTTCGACACGTGGGGTTCGCCGCACAAGCGTGGTTCCGCCAACGGCGCCGTGGCCGACATCCAGGCCATGCTCAAGGCGAACGGTTCCTTCAGCCTGTACATGGCGCACGGCGGCACGTCGTTCGGCCTGTGGGGCGGCTGCGACCGACCGTTCCGTCCCGACACCAGCAGCTACGACTACGACGCGCCGATCAGCGAGGCAGGCTGGATGGGCGAAAAATTCCAGGCTTATCGGGATGGCATGAAGCCGTACCTGCTGCCCGGCGAGACGCTGCCGCCACCGCCGGCCCATAACCCGGTGATCGCCATTGCGCCGTTTTCGTTCAAGCAGTCGGCGTCCGTCTTTGCATCGCTGCCAGCGAAAACCATCAAGGCCGTATCGCCGCAGCCGCTGGAGCAATATGACATCAGCCGCGGCATCGTCTCATACCGCATCACGCTGCCGGCGGGCCCCGCCGCCACGCTGGAAGCGGCCAAGGTACGCGACCTGGCGTGGGTATACCTCGATGGCAAACTGGCGGGCACACTGGACACGCGCTACCGCCGCTTCAAGGTGGACCTGCCCGCGCGCAGTAAACCGGTCGTGCTCGAAATCCTGCTGTACACGATTGCCCGCGTCAACTTTGGCGTGGAAATCCACGACCGCAAGGGCATGCATGGCCCGGTCACGCTGGCCGGCCAGCCGTTGGAAAACTGGGAAATCCGCGCCATCGACTTCGACGCCGATGCGGTGCTGCCGCCGCTGGCGTGGAAAGCCGGCCGCACCGCCGGCCCGGCGTTCTGGCGCGGCACGTTCGACGTCGCCGCCACCGGCGACACCTTCCTCGACATGTCCACCTGGGGCCAGGGCGTGGTGTGGGTCAATGGCCGCTGCCTGGGGCGCTACTGGAGCATCGGTCCCACGCAAACCATGTACCTGCCCGGGCCATGGCTCAAGCGCGGCGCCAACGAGGTGGTGGTGCTGGACCTCACCGGCCCGCAGACGGCGCGCAGCGCCGGCCTGAAAACCCCGGTGCTCGACCAGTTGAAGCCCGAACGCGACTTGCCACGGCCACCGAGCACCGCGCGCGCGCAACTCGACGGCGTAACACCGGTGCACGAGGGCGAGTTCCAGCGCGGCGCCGCCACGCAAGACGTCAAGTTCGCGCAACCTGCTACCGGGCGACAGTTCTGCCTCGAATCGCTCGACGCGTTCGACGGCAAGCAGTTCGCCGCCATCGCCGAACTGGCGCTGCTCGGCCCAGACGGCAAGACGCTGAACCAGTCCAACTGGACCATCGCCTTTGTCGACAGCGAGGAAGTGAGCAAGGAAGACGGCGGCGCGCTGAATGCCATCAATGGCCAGAACACCGACCATTGGCACACGGCGTACAGCGGCAAAGCCAGGACGACGGGCCACCCGCACCGCATCATCATCGACCTGGGCAAGAGCGATACCGTGGCCGGCATGCGCTACACACCGCGCCAGGGCGCGGACGGCGTGACGGGCCGCATCCGCCGCTACCGCGTGTATGTGGGCGACCGCCTGGTGGTGGAACGCTAGCCACTTGGCAAAGATTGACATCAGCGCCATCGGCGGGTAATCATCGCACATGATGATTACCCGCTCCAGATTCTGGGAGCAGCCCAACTGGCTCTTCTGCCTGCTGCTGCCCCTGTTCCACTTCGCCACGGTCAAGCTGACCTTTTTTTGCGCCGTCACGCCGGAGCATGTGGTCGTGGTCTGGCTGCCCAACGCCGTGCTGCTGGCGGCGCTGCTGCGTTTTCGCGGTCGCCGCGCGCCGCTGCTGTGCGCCCTCACGTTCACTTCCGACGTGCTGGCCAACCTGAATGCATTTCCCTGGTACGTGGCGGTGCTGCTCAGCGTGGTCAACCTGGTCGAAGTGCTCACCACCTTTGCCCTGATGCGGCGCTACGGCGCCTCGCCGCGCCTGCACCGGCTGCAGGACTTCATCAAGCTCTTCCTGGCCGGGCCGGTGCTGGCCGCGCTGCTGGCCGGACTGGCGGCGGCCATGGTACTGCAGCAGGTGTACGGCGCCACCACGCCCTATTTCACGCTGGTGCGCCTGTGGTGGTTCGGCGACGGCCTGGGCCTGCTGATCTACACCCCGCTGCTGCTGGCATTTACCCAGCGCCAGTACCAGCGCCTGCGATTGACCCGTACCGACGACACCATCCTGGCCGGCACCCTGCTGCTGGCCACCGCCGTGCTGTCGGCGCACGGCGGCGAAATTGACGGCGTGTCCGTCACGCCCACGCTGCTGCTGCCGGCGGCGGCCGTGGTCGCGTTCCGCTTCGGCGTGCGTCTGACCTCGCTGTTCGTGGCGCTGGTGGCGCTGTCCACCGCGATGATGATGACCACCGGGATGCAGCCATTCGGCGAGGTGCCGGTGCACCTGGAAGTGGTGCGCGCGCAGGAATTCATCCTGACGCTGTCGATGATCGGCATCGGCTTCGCCGTGCTGCTGAGCGAATTGCACGCCCGCGAGCGCGAGCTGGAAAGCCGCGTGCGCGAGCGTACGCGCGAACTGGAACTGTCGAACCACCGGCTGGTGACCATGAGCGCCACCGACGGCCTGACCGGCATTGCCAACCGCCGCCACTTCGACGAAACGCTGACCTCGGAATGGAGCCGCGCGCGCCGCAGCGGTCAGCAGCTCACCCTGGCGATGCTGGACGTGGACCAGTTCAAGCAGTATAACGACCACTACGGCCACCAGGCCGGCGACAACGTGCTGCGCCAGGTGGCGGCCGAACTGGCACAGCGCATCCGCCGCAGCGGCGACATGGTGGCGCGCTATGGCGGCGAGGAATTCGCCATCATTTCGTATGCCACCGGCGAAGAGAATGCGCTGGCCATGGCCGACATGATCTGTCAGGCCATCGCCGGCCTGAAACTGACGCACCCGTATTCGCCGTTCGGGGTGCTGACGGTGAGCGTGGGCGTGGCCATCGTCGCCCCGGGCGAAGAAGACTCCATTATCGACTTCCTGAAAGCGGCCGACACCGCGCTGTACCGCGCCAAGCAGCTGGGCCGCAACCGGGTGGAACTGGCCGATACCCTGACGGTCTGACCCCTGCGGGTTACAGCTGCCGATACTGCGTAGGCGTCAATCCCGTAATCGCCTTGAACTGCCGCGTAAACGCCGAATGGTCGCCATAGCCGCAAGCCTGGGCGATATGCGCCACGCTGGCCTCGCCCGCCAGCAGGCGCGAGGCTGCCTCCACCCGCGTCTTGATGATCATCTGGCGCGGCGTGAGGTGGAAAATGCGCAGGAAGTAGCGCTCGATCTGCGCCACCGACATGTTCGCCGTGCGCGCCAGCGCCGCCAGTGTCAGTTGCTCGCCGTATTCCTGCTGGATCAGGTTCACCGCCGCCGCCACCTTGCGGTAGGCGGGATTTTTCTTGTCCGCCATCGCCAGGTCGCGCGAGATGCCGGTAAGGCCCACGATGCGGCCGGCCGCGTCGCGCAGCGCCGTCTTGCGCGTCAGGCACCAGCCGGGATCGCGGCTCGGATACAGGTGCAGCTCCAGTTGATCTTCAATGGCGCCGCCGCCGGCCAGCACCGCCTGGTCCTGCGCCATATAGGTCTGGCCGAACGGGTGCACGAATACCTCGGCCGGGGTGCGCCCCAGCAGCGCCGCCTTGTGCCGCTGGCCGCAGCGCTGCACGAGGGTCTGATTGACCACCACGTAGCGTCCTTGCGCGTCCTTGACGAAGAACACCACGTCGGGCAGCGCGTCGAACAGCGCTTCGGCAAAGAACGGATCGGCGATGCCGGCGCCCAGCGCGCGGCGTGCGCCCTCCTCATGTTCGTCGTGTCTGGTTCGATGTGGCATGCCGTCGATTGTGCCAGCGAAGCGCCGCGCTGTCCGCCGCTTTTTTTCGATTGTGCCGATTTCGTCATCGATCATGCTTAGCCGGTGCAAGACAGCCGCCGCCCGCGCGCCTAAGATTTGAGCATGAAACTCATCTCCATCATCGATTCTCATACCGGCGGCGAGCCCACCCGGCTGGTCACTGCCGGCGGCCCGCAACTGGGCGATGGCCCGCTGGGCGAGCGCCTGGCGCGGCTGCGGCAGGACCACGACAGCTTCCGCACCGCCGTGGTGTGCGAGCCGCGCGGCTCCGATGTGCTGGTGGGCGCGCTGCTGTGCGAGCCGCACGCTCCCGACTGCGCGGCCGGCGTGATTTTCTTTAACAACGTCGGTTACCTGGGCATGTGCGGCCATGGCGCCATCGGCCTGGTGGCGTCGCTCGCCTTCATGGGCCGCATCGATCCGGGCCGGCACCGCATCGATACGCCGGTGGGCGTGGTGGTGGCGCAGCTGCACATGGATGGCAGCGTCACCATCGACAACGTGGCCTCGTACCGCACCCGCCACGCGGTGACGGTGGACGTGCCGGGGCACGGTCCGGTCACCGGCGACGTGGCGTACGGCGGCAACTGGTTCTTCCTGACGGACGACCATCGGCTCACGATCGACGTCGGCAACGTGGAGGCGCTCACCGCCTTCAGCGCGGCGGTCGGCGCGGCGCTGGCGCATGCCGGCATTACCGGCACTGGCGGCGCGGCGGTCGACCATATCGAATTGTTCGCGCCATCGCGCACCGGCGCCGACAGCCAGAGCTTTGTGCTGTGCCCGGGCAAAGCATACGACCGCTCGCCGTGCGGCACCGGCACCAGCGCCAAGCTGGCCTGCCTGGCGGCGGACGGCAAGCTGGCGGAAGGTGCGCTGTGGCGCCAGGAAAGCGTGATTGGCAGCGTGTTCGAGGCATCGTACCGCCAGCACGACGGCCAGCTCCTGCCCAGCATCCGCGGCCAGGCATGGGTCACCGCGCAGGCGCAGCTGGTGCTCGACCCCGGCGATCCGTTCGTCGCGGGTATCCGTTGAGTCCCCATGGATAACGCCGATGTCATCGTGATCGGCGCCGGCATCGTCGGCGCGGCCTGCGCGGACGCCCTCAGCGAGCGTGGCCTGCGGGTGGCCGTCATCGAACAGGACATCGCGGGAGGCGGCGCCACGGCGGCCGGCATGGGCCACCTGGTGGTCATGGACGACAACCTGGCGGAGCTGGCGCTGTCGTCGTACTCGGTAACATTGTGGAAGGACCTGGTGGGCGACCGCCCGCAACGCCACGAATACAGCAACTGCGGCACCATCTGGGTGGCCGCCGACGAAGAAGAAATGGATGCTGCGCGGGCCAAGGCGCACACGCTGTGGGCCTTCAACCTGCGCTGCCAGATGCTCTCGGCTGCCGAGCTGTATGCGCGCGAACCGCAATTGCGCCCCGGCCTGGCAGGCGGCTTGCTGGTGCCCGGCGATGGCCTGGTCTATCCGCCCAAGAGCGCGCGCATCCTGCTCGATCGCGCCATGCGGCGCGGCGCCGTCACCCGGCGCGCCACGGTGGCCGCCATCGAAGACCATGCGGTGGTGCTGGCCGATGGCACCCGGCACCAGGCGCCGCACATCGTGCTGGCTGCCGGTACCGGCGCGCAGGCGCTGCTGCCCGATCTCCCGCTGCAACCCAAAAAGGGCCACATCGCCATCACCGACCGCTACCCCGGCTTCGTCAACCACCAGCTGGTGGAACTCGGCTACATCAAGAGCGCGCATGCCGCCAGCGGCGATTCGGTGGCCTTCAATCTGCAACCGCGCCCCACCGGACAGGTGCTGATCGGGTCCTCGCGCCAGTTCGATACCGTTGATATGGCGGTGGAGCCGGACATGCTGGCGCGCATGCTGCGCCATGCGGCCGCTTTCACACCGGCGCTGGGCCAGCTCGATGTGCTGCGCTGCTGGACCGGCCTGCGCGCCGCCACGCCCGACGGCCTGCCCCTGATCGGCCCGTCGAAGGCCAGGCGCGGCCTGTGGCTGGCCACGGGCCACGAGGGACTGGGCATTACCACGTCGCTGGCCACGGCGCAGCTGCTGGCTGCGCAAATGCAGGGTGAGAGTTCCCGCATTCCCTATCAACCTTATCTGCCCCACCGCTTCCATGCCTGAGCCCTCCATCGCCCTGCAGATCGATACCCAGGCAATCAGCGTGGCGCCCGGCGTGACCGTGGCCGCCGCCATCGCGCTGGCCGGCAGCATGGTCACGCGTCGGTCGAGCAGCGGCGCTGCACGCGCGCCGCTGTGCGGCATGGGCATCTGCCACGAGTGCCGCGTGACCATCGACGGCCGCGCCCACCAGCTGTCATGCCAGACGCTGTGCACACCCGGCATGCAGGTGCGCACCGGCGGGGGTGCGCCATGACCGCGTATGACGTCCTGGTGGTGGGCGCCGGACCGGCCGGACTGGCAGCCGCCCAAGCGGCAGCCGCCAGCGGCGCGCTGGTGGCCATCGTCGACGACAATCCTCACGCCGGCGGCCAGATCTGGCGCGGCGGGCCGGAGCGCCAGGCTGATGCCCGCGCGGCCGCGCTGTGGGCAGCGCTGCGCGCGGCGCCCAATGTGCGCTGGCTGCCTGCCACCCGGGTGCTGTACGCGCCCGCGCCTGGCCAGTTGCGGGTGCAGACGTCCAGCGGCGCCAGCACGCTGTATTACGGCCGGTTGATCCTGGCCACCGGCGCGCGCGAGCGGCTGCTGCCGTTTCCCGGCTGGACCCTGCCCGGCGTGACCGGCGCGGGCGGCTTGCAGGCGCTGGCCAAAGGCGGCTATCCGGTGGCCGGCAAACGGGTGGTGGTGGCCGGCAGCGGCCCGCTGCTGCTGGCAGTGGCGGCCACGCTGAAAGGCAGCGGCGCGCACATCGTCGCCATCATCGAACAGGCGCCCTTGCGCAGCCTGCTGGCCTTTGCCGCCGGTCTGGCGGCCACGCCGTCAAAGGCGGTGCAGGCGCTGCGCCTGGGCGCGCAACTGAACGGCATCGACTACCTGCACCACAGCCATGTGCGCGCAGCCCACGGCGACGGCGTGCTGCAATCGGTGCAGGTGCAGCGCGGCCAGCGGCGCGAACCCGATATCCTGCACTGCGACTTTCTCGCCTGCGGCTACGGCCTGCTGCCCAACCTGGAGCTGGCGCAGGCGCTCGGCTGCGCCACCGCCACGGCGGATGGCCAAACCGTGGTGCACACCGACGATTGGCAGCAGACCAGCATTTCCGGCATTTACTGCGCCGGCGAGGGTACCGGCATCGGCGGCGTGGACCTGGCGCTGACCGAAGGCCGCATTGCCGGACTGGCCGCCAGCGGCCAGGCGTCACAGCTCGACGCGGTAATCGCCCAGCGCCGCCGCTGGAAAAAATTCGCCGCGCGCCTGGCGCGCGCGTTCACGCTGCGCCCCGAGCTGGCCACGCTGGCCGGCGACGACACCATTGTCTGCCGGTGCGAGGATGTGCGCCACGGCGAGCTGCGTCCCCATGCCAGCTGGCGCAGCGCCAAGCTGCAAACCCGTTGCGGCATGGGCCCTTGCCAGGGCCGCGTATGCGGCGGCGCCACCGAAGTGCTCTACGGCTGGCGCCCCGATGCAGTGCGCATGCCGATTGCACCAGCGCGCGTGGACACCCTGATCGCTTGAATCAAACACCACCTTAGGAGAACAGCATGACCGCAGCAAAATGGGCAGGGGTATTTCCCGCAGTGACCACCAAGTTCAAGGACAACGAAGATCTCGACCACGCCGAAATGGAAAAGCACTTTGCCTTCCAGATCGACAGCGGCGTGCACGCGCTGCTCACCTGCGGTTCGCTCGGCGAAGCCAGCACGCTGTCGTTCGACGAAAAGCTGGAAGTAACCAGAACCGCGCTGCGCGTGGCCGACGGCCGCGTGCCGGTGCTGGTCAATGTGAGCGAGACCCGCACGTTGACGGCTTGCCGCTTCGTGGAGCAGGCCCACGAACTGGGCGTGCAAGGGTTGATGGTGATGCCGTCGGTGCTGTACGCGGCCGACGCGCGCGAAGCGATGGACAACCTGCGCACCATTGCCGCCGCCGCCCAACTGCCGATCATGGTGTACAACAATCCGGTGTCGTACAAGGTGGACCTCACCCCCGAAGACTTCGTTGAACTGGCCGATTGCGAATGGATCGTCGCCATCAAGGAATCGACCGACAACGTGCGCCGGATTACCGACCTGCGCAACGCCGTGGGCGAGCGCTATCAACTGTTCATGGGCGTGGACGACCTGTCGTTCGAGGGTCTTGCGGTGGGTGCGGACGGCTTGCTGGCCGGCCTGGTGGTGGCGTTCCCGAAAGAGACGGTGGCGCTGTACCGGTTGATGAAAGCGGGCCGCTTTGCCGAAGCGCTCAAGCTGTACCAGTGGTTCATGCCGCTGATGCACCTCGATGTGTCGACCAAGCTGGTGCAAAATTTGAAGCTGGTGGAAACCCTGGCCGGGGTGGGCAACGAAAACGTGCGGCGGCCGCGCCAGCCGCTGCAAGGCGCAGACCGCGCGCGCGTGACGGCCATCGTTCAAAAGGCGCTGGCCAACCGTCCGGATGTCAGTAGCTACTTTTAACCCCTACATCACTGGCAGCGCTACGCATGCCGTACCACTGGGGGTCGGACCCCAAGGTTAACCTTGGGG